>Ga0207699_10000002_pt1 | contig 662194 bp, 589 predicted proteins | sample LARL51metaG_FD_184344 | JGI IMG/M metagenome (GOLD analysis project Ga0207699, IMG submission 184344) | Corn, switchgrass and miscanthus rhizosphere microbial communities from Kellogg Biological Station, Michigan, USA - LAR L5-1 metaG... | ecosystem: Host-associated > Plants > Roots >... | reverse complement strand
AACAGCTTGCATGCGTAAGCTGCTCGTTATTCTCAATTCGATTATCAAACAGCAAGCGACCTGGCGCACTTTTACGTTGCTCAACGCTTGACTTTCAACACAGTTGCTCTGCGGTTGCCCCCGACACGGATCAAGAAAACCGCTGGCTACGCAGAGGCCGCTGAGGACTGCTCAGTCGCCCAAGCAATGCTCGCGATGCCGATTCGCTCATTTCGACTCAGCCGCGAGCACTTGTGGCACTTCAAAAACTGACACACGCCGCCCATTCCCGAACCGGCCCTCAGATGTAAGCTGGTCATCAGGCAACCGTGATGGCCTGGACGCCGTCTGAGGAGGCATCGTGCCGAGCGTTAATAAGCGCACTCATGTAGACGTTCGTTGGATGACTCGCTGTCGTCCTTGCTGGTTCGAATGTCTTCGGGTTCGGTAGTTAGAACGCTGATCGCTTCCTGGAGGTCATCATGTCACCATCGGCAGCGCTCGCAAGCGACGTGTTTCGCTTCTTCGCTCTTCTGACGACGGGGCTTCTCGTTATCGGAGGAGGAACGATTGCGGTTGTCCGGTTCGGTTTCGCGAAGAGTGTTTCTCAAGCGTGGGACTCGTACCGCGGCTGGCTGGTGATGGTGCCAATTATCTCTGTGAGCCTCTTTGCCGGCCGCGCAGTGACGATCTGCTTTTTCGCGATCATCTCAATTGTCGCGTTTACCGAGTATGCGCGAGCCACCGGCCTTCATCGCGATCTAACGATGACGTTTGTCAGCCTCGCGGGAATTGTTGGGATTGCGGTTGCCGCGCTCTTGCGTGATCCGGCGACTGGAGAGCCCGGCCAGTACCAACTGTTCATGACGATTCCAGTTTTTGTGAGCGCAGCGCTCGTGCTCGTTTCGATAACGCGAAACCGGCCCGAGGGTCAGCTCAAGGCAATTGCGCTGGTGCTGTTCGGATTCCTGTACATCGGATGGATGTTCGGTCACCTCGCGTTTATTGCTAATTCCCGCAATGCATATGGTTATCTGATCTACCTGATCTTCGCGGTTGAGCTTAACGACATTGCAGCGTTCGTTTGCGGAAAGCTGTTCGGCAGGCGGCCGCTTTGCTCCAACATTAGTCCGCGGAAGACACGCGAAGGTGCCTTTGGAGCAGTGGTGATCTCGGCGGTGTTCCCGCTTGCGATGCGTTTTGCTCTGCCGGATTTCTCGGCGCTCGAATCTGTTCTTGCCGGACTGATCGTCGGCGTCGGTGGACATCTCGGAGACCTCTCGATCAGCGTTATCAAGCGCGACATCGGAGTGAAAGATATGGGCACGCTGATTCGAGGCCATGGCGGAGTGCTGGATCGCATCGACAGCCTTCTTTACACGGCGCCGCTGTTCTTCCACTTCACGCGCTACGTTCACGGAGTGTGAGACGGATTCTGTAGGGGTGGCCACGGAGGGCCACCCCAGTTTGCGGTTCCAATCTGGGGTGGCCACGGAGGGCCACCCCTACAGGACTAGGCAGGCAACCAGGAGATGGAAGGCATGAATTGGCACTACGAAACCGCGAAGGACAGCGGGCTCTCTTTCATCGATCGGCTCAAGGCGTGTCCGCGCGAGCCGGACCCGTTTATCTACTCAGCGCGTCTGGCAGCGGCGTTGTGTATTCGCGCAGCGATGAGGGCTTACTTCCGTTTCGAGATCATCGGACGCGAACACCTTCCTCGCGACCGTTCGTTTGTGCTCGTATCGAATCATGCGAGCCATCTCGATGCGATCGCGCTTCTGTCCGCGCTTCCGCTGCGAGCGTTGCACCGCGCGTATCCGCTCGCGGCTCGGGATTACTTCGGAGCGAATAAGCTGCGTCTTGCGCTCACGACGATCATCGCAAACGTGATGTTGTTCGATCGGGACACAAAGAGTCCTGATGGAATCGAGCTTTGCCGGCGAATGCTCAAAGAGCGAAACAACGTGCTTGTAATGTTTCCCGAAGGCACGCGTTCGACTGATGGCAAGCTGGGGATTTTCAGGCGAGGCATCGGTTCACTTGTGGCCGGCGCCGCGTATCCGGTTGTGCCCTGTCATCTTGAGGGAACTTTTCGGGCCTGGCCCAGGGGCACGTTCATCCCTCGTCCGATCCGCGTTCGTCTCGTGATCGGTGAGGCCCGCACCTATGAATGTGTCGAGCAAAATGACGCCGGCGTGCTGCGCATCTGCGAAGATCTCCGTTCGTCGGTGCTCGCACTCGCGCCACAACTAAAGCCGCAATCGGCGCGGCCGATCTCAAAGGAAGTCTACTCATGATGAACGTACTGACATACGAGCAACCCGCAATTGAAATAACGCCGACCGAGAACGCGATGACGCTCGAAGACGGCACCCGGTTGTTTTACCGCGCCTGGATTCCGAGCGAGCCTACGCGAAAAGCAGTCGTCATCTTTCATCGAGGCCACGAGCATTCGGGGCGGCTGAAAGACGTAGTGCGCGATCTCCACCTTCGCGACGTGGCCGTCTTCGCATGGGACGCGCGCGGTCACGGTTACTCCGAGGGGCCGCGCGGCTATGCGCCGAGCTTTAGTTGCACAGCGAGGGATGCCGACGAATTCATTCGTCACATTTCTCACACCTACGGAATTCAGGTTGAAGACATGGTCGTCCTTGGGCACAGCGTCGGCGCGGTGACCGTCGCATTGTGGGTACACGACTACGCGCCGCGTGTACGAGCGATGGTGCTCGTGACGCCGGCGCTGCGAGTAAAGCTCTACGTGCCGTTTGCAAGGACGGCTTTGCGATTGATGCAGTCCCTTTTTAGGAAGAGACGAATGTTTGTGTCGAGCTACGTCAAGGGACACCTGCTCACACACGACCGGGAGCAGGCTCGCCGATACGACGAGGATCAGCTCATCTCGCGAAAGATCGCCGTGAACGTTCTGCTAGGACTTGGCCAGACCTCGACACGCCTCATAGCTGACGCCGGCGCGATTCAAACGCCGGCGCTTGTGCTGGCCGGCGGCGCCGACTGGGTTGTTGACCTTGGAGCCGAACGCGAATTCTTTGATCGCCTCGGCTCACGCGCAAAGCGCATGCGCGTCTTCGACGGTATGTATCACGATATTCTCCATGAGAAGGACCGGCGCGGCGTGCTGAATGAAATCAGGGTCTTCGTTCGCGGGGCATTCGCACGGGACGAACCTGTTCGTGATTCAGATGAAGGAGCGCACACAACAGACGAATACCGGCGGTTGCGAACGCCATTGCCAATATTTTCTCCGAAGCGACAATGGTTTGGAGCCCAGCGGGCATTCATGAAAACAACCGGCAGGCTAAGCGACGGCATTCGCCTTGGATGGCGGGCGGGTTTCGATTCGGGCAGCTCGCTTGATTACATCTATGAGAATCACGCGCGCGGCAAAATTATTCTAGGGAAGATCATCGACCGCGCTTACCTTAACAGTGTCGGCTGGGCGGGGATTCGCCAGCGCAAGCTGAACATCGGGAAGCTGCTCCGCGAGGCAATCGAGAGAGTGAACGAGACCGGAGAGCCCGTGCGCATCATCGATGTCGCTACCGGGCAAGGTCGATACGTACTCGAGGCGCTTGCAGCGCTCCAAGACCTGGACGCTACCGCACTGCTGAGAGACTACGAGCAAGGGAACGTCGAAGCAGGTCGCGCGATCGCCGCGCGCCTCGATATTAACGGCGTGCGCTTCGAAAGAGCCGACGCGTTCGATGATGCTTCCTACGAATCGCTTGATCCGCGCCCTAACATCGCGATCATTTCCGGGCTATTCGAGTTGTTCAGCGACAATTCGCTTGCGCGGCGATGTCTTGAAGGAATCGCGAATGCGATCCAGGACGTCCCGGAAGGAGGCTACCTGATCTACACGGGCCAGCCCTGGCACCCGCAGATTGAGATGATCGCGCGCGTGTTGACTAATCGGAACGGCGAGCCGTGGGTTATGAGACGACGCACGCAAATCGAGTTGGACGAACTTGTACGCGAAGCCGGCTTCGATAAGATCAGGACTCGAGTCGACAAGCGCGGAATATTCACAGTCTCGCTAGCGAAGAGGCGACGCGATGGCCGTTCGTAGTACCGCCTTCAGGCGGAAGTTCGTAAGCCCATCGTTAGTGTTGCGAGGGGTGGGATACAGACTTCCGTCTGAAAGGACTACGAGAGCGATATCCGTTCCCTGGTCAGAAGCGCTTTTTCTCTCGGCGACACTTTCGCTGCTGTTCGTGTTTGTCTATGGCTTGAGCAACGCAGTCGCGGCTGGGCGGTCGGACGTGGGAACGTGGTTCTTCGCGTGGGAATTGCGAATTCCGTTCGTGCCCGCGCTGATCTTGCCGTACATGAGCATCGACTTGTTCTTCGTGGGGTCGTTCTTTTGGTGTGAGGACAGAATCGAGCTACGCACACACGCGCGCCGGATTGCGGTGGCAATACTCGCGGCAGGCTCGGTGTTCCTCGTATTTCCGCTGACAACAGGCTATCCCCGCCCCGAGGTGAGCGGATGGAGCGGTTGGCTATTCGAATTCCTCTGGTCCTTTGACCGGCCGCACAATCTCGCTCCGTCTCTTCACGTTGCGCTCGCGTCGTTACTCTGGCCGCTGTATGCACGCCATACACGCGGACGACTGCAGTGGTTCCTGAACGGATGGTTCACGCTGATGGTCCTGTCGCCGCTGTTCACGTGGCAGCATCACCTTCTCGATGTCGTGACGGGCGCGATGCTCGGTCAAGTTTGCTTGTTTGCTTTTCCGGAACGTCGTGATAGCGCGCTTGCGAGCTCGGCGGCGGGGAATTTCCGCGTCTCGCGATTTTACGCTTACGGCTCGATGGTGTTTGCGTTCCTGGCGCTTTCGCTCGGGTCCTCCCCTGGCTCTTGGCGCCGGCTGCTGCTTTGGCCGGCTGTGTCATTGGCGTTGATTGCGACGGCGTACCTACGCGGGAACTCAAGCATATTTAGAAAGAAGAATGGCCGGCTTCCGATCAGCACCTGCGTCGTGCTCGGGCCGTACCTATGCGGGGCGGTTGTGTCGCGAATGTTTTACAGGTGCCGAGGCAAGCCGTGGGTTGAAGCGGCGCCGGGAGTCTTTTGTGGCAGATTGCTCACACAGCGCGAGGCGCTCGCAATGCGAGCGATGGGGATTACGGGAGTGGTCGACCTGACTGCGGAGTACTCGGAGACGCGCGCGTTTCGAGAGATGGAATACTTGAACGTCCCGGTGCTCGATCTGACAAAGCCTTCGCGCGAGCAGCTTGACTCAACCGTAGCCTTCATCACGAAGCACGCCAGTCGGGGAGGTGTGTATGTGCATTGCGCGCTTGGGGTCTCGCGCAGCGTCGCCGCGGTTGCGGCATACAAAGCGTCGCAGCGGACCGAGCTGCCAATGTTAGCAAGGGAGGAATACCGGTGCTCAGTCAGCACAAAGGAGAAGCGGCATCGCGAATGCGTTTGATACGTGCTCGGCACAAACTGTGACGCGATGAATCCCGCCAACAGCGGGACCGTACGGAAAGTCGAACGCCTTTTGTGTAGCCCAGGCGTTCACGCCTGGCTATAAGGCGCCGTCAATTCTTTTAGCCCTTTTCACCGGGCTTGTGTGGCCTTTAGGCGTTTCCATCGATCTTAACTGAGCGCGCTTTCACTGCTAAAGCAGCCGAAAGCCCCTTAAACGGCGTTCTGGAAGCAAGCTCCGTCACGACCCCAGGCGTGAACGCCTGGGCTACGCAAAGGCGGATATTTTTCACACAGTCTCTGCGTTTGTGGGATTCCGATCGGGCGTCGGCAGCGTCGAGGCAGGCTGAGTATGAACGATCCGCCAACTCCGACCGTGAATGATTCATTCGTACCTGAGCGCTATCATCGGATCCACTCTGGTAGCTCTCCTTGCCGGGATGTAACAGGCAAGCAGAGCCACGCTTATCAACAGCACCGCTATGCCCGTAAACGTCAACGGATCGGTGGCGCCCACACCGTAAAGCAAACTTGACAACACGCGTGTCAGCACGAACGCGGCGCCAAGGCCAATTCCCAAACCGACGAAGGCCAGCTTCACGCCTTGCGCAATGATCAGCTTGAGAACCGCAGGGGTTTGCGCTCCAAGGGCGATACGAATGCCTATCTCGTTGGTGCGCTGAGTCACAGAGTACGAAATGACTCCGTAGATTCCCAGTGAAGCGAGTATCAACGCAAGCAACGAGAACACTCCAAGCAAAGCAGTCACGAAACGTCGGGGCGAAACTGCCCGGTCGACGAGCTGCTCGAGCGGACGAAAGTCGCTGTTCGGCAAATCCGGATCGACATTTCGCAGCGCAGCCCTCACCCCAGGAACGAGCGCTTCGATTGGGAGCTTTGCCCTTACCACCAGCTCCATCGAATTCCAATCGTGGTTTTGCGCCATAGGAAAGTACATCTCAAGGCCGCCCGCTTGCTCCAGAGAACCGTGACGCACATTACCGACTACGCCCACGACCTGCCACTCATCACGACCGTTCAATGCTATCTGCCCGAGCGCGTCGCGACCTGGCCAAAGCCGCTGCGCCATGGTCTCGTTTACAACGAGCACCTTCTGGCTGTCGGCGGTGTCGTGTTCTGTGAACTCGCGGCCGGCACGCAGCGGGATTTTCATCGTCCGAATATATCCGGGGCTGATCATTCGGGGAAATGCGATCGGGAACGTCTCCCTGGTGTAAGTTTCACCCTTTGCTCGAACTCCCCAGGTCCGATTTCTTCCGAGCGGAAGACTGTCGGTCAAGCCGACGGACTCGACGCCCGGGATCGCTTCGACGCTCCGGACGAGCTGACTATAGAGAGAGTCGAGTTGTGCGGGCGTCCCATACCGGCCGCCAGTCTCAATTCGCCAAGCCGCGGTCTGCTCTGGACGAAAGCCGGGATCGACGTCAAGCAGCCGCAGGAAGCTTCGAATCAGCAGCCCTGCTCCCGCCAGCAGAACACACGCGAGCGCGATTTCCGACACGACGAGCGTGCTGCGAACCCAGGCACTTCGCCCTCCTTCGCTCGATCCACGGCTCGCTTCCTTGAGGCTCTCGTGCACGTCCCAACGCGAGACTTGAAGTGCGGGGACGATTCCAAACAGCAGCCCGGTCGCAAGCGCCGCGAGCAGCGTGAAGACTAGAGCCGTTCCGTCGATGCTCACAGTTTGCAAAAGCGGGATGCTGATCGCGCGTGTCGCGGTGAGAGCGCGTGTCGCCACCACAGCCAGAGGCAGGCCTAACGCCGCGCCACAACATGCGAGCAGGACACTTTCGGTCAACATTTGGCGAACCAATCGTGAGCGGTCAGCCCCAAGCGCGACTCGAATCGCGATCTCCTTGCGCCGCGATGTCGCTCGAGCCAAAAGCAGATTCGAGAGGTTCGTGCAAGCGATCAGCAGGACACAGCCAACGGCGCACAGAAGCACCAGGAACGCGGGGCGCAGACGGCCGCTGATTCGTTCCTGCAGGCTCGAAAGAATGGCTCCATTTTGGTTCCGCTCCGGATGCTGCTGTTGCACTTGCGGGGCGATCACATCGAACTCGGCTTGCGCGCTCTGGACCGTCACCCCTGGCTTTAGACGGCCGACTACCGCCAGTGTATTTCCATATCCGTTGGTCTGCTCGCAGATTGGGAAGGGCAACAGCAGATCTATTCGAGAACCTGGAGAAAAGATCGATCCAAAGTCGAATGACGCCGGCAGCACGCCCACGACGGTAGTTGCTTTGTTATCCAGAGTGATCGTCTGACCGACAACTGAAGGATCCGAGCCGAACCGGCGCGCCCAAAAGCTATGAGTAAGCAATGCGGCTTCTTTGCCGTTCCAAACGCACTCATCGTCGTCAAACTCACGACCGATCGCCGGACTGACCCCGAGAACATCCAGGAAGTTTTGCGATATCCCGACTCCCACGAGGCGTTCCGGTTCACCGCTCCCGGTGAGCGTGTAGCCGTCATAATCAAAGAAAGCGAAATAGCCGGCAAGGTCCTCGAAGGATTGATTCATGCTGCGCCAGTCGGAGAAGTTTCCGACCTGCGTCGTAACCCCCGACAGATTGGCTTCCGCCGCCACCAGACCACTCGCGGGCTTCGAACCGCCGCTTGCTATCCACACCAGCCGGCCGGGCTCGCGAAACGGCAGCGGCCGAAGGAGCAGCGCATTGACGACGCTGAAGACCGCGGTATTAGCACCAATGCCGAGCGCGAGAGTCAGAACCGCGATCACCGTGAATCCCGGCTTGTTCATGAGGATTCGCGCGCCATACCGCAGGTCCTGCCAAATGGATTCCATTTCCTCACCTCCGAGGTTGATACCAGACACGTCTACACTGCTTGAAAGCTGAACTCAAGTGAGTGGCGATTGCGGCGAAAGCGTTTCAATTCCCGAAACGAGAAGCATTATTGCCATTAGAAACAAGCGTTTGTTAATATTCCAGGTAGCTGCGGAGTCCACAGCTACAGCTCCCGACCCGTGCCGCCACCGTTAGGAGGACAATCAATGAAACCGAGGTCGCGCGTGGTGATGTTGATCGCGCTAGTAGTGTCCTTAGTCGGCGTCGCTGCCATTGCGCGAGAGCTTGGAGCGCGCGAGGCCCGCGAGACGATCGCGAAGGCACTCGGATTGGACAAGCCCGATAACGTGCACATCAAGAACCTCAACCGCACCGCTGGCGAAGCCATTGTCGAAGCCCAGTTCGACGCCACGTTCAGATTCACTTCCGACAAGGATGGCAAGTGGCAGGCGGTCGAAGTGCGCACCGGTGATCGCAAATGGGAATCGATCGAGCTCATCCGCACCGCGATTCAAAAAGAAAAGACGTTGCGGACGAGCGCGGACCTTCGCACGCTCGCGACCGCGCTTGAAGCTTATCGCCGTGACAACGGTTCGTATGTTCAGGCTGCCACCTGTTCGGCTTTGCTCGACAACCTTTCTCCTAAATACCTAGGCTCTGTTATTAGACTGGATGCGTGGTCACGTGAATTTGATTATAAGGGAGAGACAGGAAGCTATCGACTCGCCAGCCTTGGACCCGACGGGAAAGCCGGCACCGGCGACGACATCGTTTTTGAGAATGGCCATTTGACCCATGGAGCGGAAGAGGGAACGACTGAGGGAGCGAATGAGTGACGCAAACCGTCGAACAGACTCAAAACCTGGTCGCTACCGCTCACAGGAACGCGCTCACGCTGGTACTGGCTTTCGCAATGAGCATCGTGATCTATGCCGGCGTTGGGATCTTGATTCTGGGCATGCGCCGGACGAACATGCGAGCGGACTTGCCGTACGCGTTTTACGCAGCGGCGGCGATACTCGCCATCGGCTCGATAATTATTCGCCGGGCGCAGTTGCACAGGATGAAACTCGAGGTAGTCGCCGCCACACGAGGAGTCGAGGGACTGATCAAACATTTGTTGAACGCGACAATCCTCGCGGCAGCAATGGCTGAAATCATCGGAGTGCTCGCGCTGGTCGTTGTGTTCTTCGGCGGTGGTCAGAGCGATGTAATCAGGCTGGGTGTTGTGGCGCTGGCGGTATCGATCTACAACTATCCGAGGCGCGCCGCGTGGCAGCAACTGGTTGACTACTACTCGGCGGCAAACGCGGCCGCCGGTCATAGCAGTCTGGGCCTGTGAAAAAATGTTATTGAACTGTAGAGGCGGCCTCCGTGGCGGCCCCTCCTCAGAATGCCGAGATCGCAGTGGAACAAGGAGTGGCGCCCACGGACGACGTCCCAACACGATCATCCAGTAGTGATGAAAGATGTTATTAAAGGTGTTACTGAAGGCGCGTAGAAAGGAAGTGATTTTGAGAAAGAAGCAGCTTGAACACAACAGACGCGGACTGGACAGTCTACGGTACATTCTTGCCCTTGCCTTGGCTGTCGCAGTTACGACCGCGAAACCGGCTTCAGGAGCCAGTTTCAAGTCTCAAGAGAACAAATCTGCCCAAGGCGGAGACAAACGCGCCGACGCTCTCAAGAAGTATCTCGAGGCGCAGCGGATGGACCAGGCCGGCAATTATCCAGGCGCGGTTGCCGCCTACAAGGAAGCGCTCGCGCTGGACCCGCAATCGGTCGAATTGAGAACGGCGTTGGGAGCGCTCTATCTCAAGAACCGCAACGTCATTGATGCGGAGGCCCAGGCTCAAGAGGCGGTCAAGCTTGCGCCCGACAACGTCGACGTGCGCAAACTCCTCGCGCGAATTTATCTGGCGCAGACCTTTGTCGGCACGAATATCGTCAAAGAGAAGGCGCGAGCAGCACTCAAGGTACTTGAAGAAATCGCCCGGATTGACAAGAACGCAAAGATCGAAATAGGCGACGGAGAGCAGCCGGTGCTTGCAGTGGTCGGCAGCTTGTACTGGACGCTCGACGAACAGGACAAGGCGCTCGAAGCGCTCAAGAATGTTTCCGAGGGGAATTCGACAGCCGATCACGCGCATTTTCAACTGGCGTCGCTTTATTATCAGAAGAACAAATTCCGCGAAGCCGCGACCGCGGCGCGAAAGGCTTACGACATAGATCCTAAGTCGCCGCAGTACGCGGGGCTGCTTGCTAAATCGCTGTTGCGGATCGGCCGCACTCAGGAAGCACTCGATATCTATAAGAAGGCGATTGGTGTCAAAGACACTCCTGGCAAAGAGAACAAGCCCAAGCCGGCCGAAGACAAAACCGGTAAGGATGATAAGGATGATGATAGTGGAACCTGGGTCACATCGCCGCTGCTGTTTGACTACGCCGAGGCGCTTGTGTATTCAGGCCGTTACGACGACGCAAACAAACTGCTCGATCCGCTGATGAAGGCCGTCCGCAAGGACACTGCGGTCTATTTGAACGTCGTCAAGTACAAAGCCACCGTGCTCCGGCGAACCGGCAAGCGCGAGGAGGCCGTGCAACTACTCGAGGGCGCGCTCAAGGGACAGGATGTATCGGACAGCATCGAGGTGCTGTATGCGCTGGGCGAGACCTACGAGGAGATGCTCCAGTTTGACAAAGCAGTGGCGACGTATGAAGACGCGCTGACTTCGATCGTAAATCCCGATGGCACAGCCGGCGAACGCGAAGGTTCAAAGCAGGCCGCTGAAGTTGTGCTCCAACGCATCGGCTTTGCCTATCGAATGGCCGGGAAACGCGACAAGTCGCTCGAGACTTTTGAGCGCATGAAGAAGGTGGTGGGCAAGGATCGGCCGCGGGCGGATCAGTTGATTGTGGACACGCTGATCAACGAAGGCAAAAATAAGGAAGCGCTCGCGGCCGCAACAGATGCAGCCGCGCGATTTCCTGATGAGCGGTCGTTCAAACTCTATCGCGCGCAGGCTGCGGGCAAGCTGGGCGATATGCCGACCGCGGACTCTACTCTGAAGTCGCTGCTGAAGAACGGACCCGAGGACGCGGACGTCTATTTGTTCTGGTCGAGTGTTCAGCTTGACGCCAATCAGGTGAAGGAGGCCGAAGAGAGCGCTCGCAAGGCTACGTCGCTCGACCCCAACGATATCGGCCCGCTGGTCACTCTTGCGAGCGTCCAGGACCGTGAGAAAAAATACAAAGACTCGGAAGCGACATTGAGGAAGGCGCTCGAGATAGACCCCGACAACGCAACCGTGCTGAATAACCTTGGGTACTTCCTCGCGGATCGCAACGAGCGGCTCGTGGATGCTGAAGCGCTGATACGCCGCGCGGTGAACATCGAGCCTACGAACGGGTCGTTCCTCGATTCACTCGGATGGTTGCTGTACAGGCAAGGTAAGCTCGCGGAGGCCCAGAAGTATCTCGAGCAGGCGGTCATCTATCAGCAGCGTTCGGCGACAATTCACGATCACCTGGGCGACCTGTACAAGAAACAGGGCCAGGCGGATAAGGCTCGCGCGAAATGGGAGGATGCGTTGAAACTTGCGACCGAGCCGGACGAGATAAAGAAGATAAAAGAGAAGTTAGGGAGGAAATAAGTAAGTTCAGAGTTCAGGGTCCGGTGTTCAAGGTTTGTTGCAATAAGGTGCAGACACGGACTCTGAACCCTGAGCCCTGAACTTTTGAACCCTGAACCACCCGGCGTTGTATGCGAAGACCTGGCCCAACTCTAATCCTGGCGTCGGCGCTTCTGGTGCTTGCACCGTTCGCTGCACGGCCCGTGTGCTCGCAGCAAGGCGCGGGCGTCGCAGGCGAGGGGCGCACAACGCGAGGAGGACCGAATACTTCGCGAGCTACGACGGCGCGTACTTCGTCCCTCGCGTCGGCGGATTCACCAGATGATGTGTCGGTGCCTCGCATCTCGAGCCGCAGGATTCGCGAGATTGAATCGCTCGAGCAGCAATGCTTCGATGAGGTGAACAGGGTGCGCCGGAACCGGCGGCTTCCGCGGCTCAACTTCTCTGAAGAACTTCTCCCGGTTGCCCGCGGATACAGCCGTCGCATGGCGGAGCAGCATTTCTTCTCGCATAGCGATCCAGAAGGGCGCACCGTTCGCGAACGAGTCGATGAAGCAGACATAAAATGGCGAATCGTGGGTGAGAACCTTGCTTATTCGAACGGCTATCTCAACCCGGTGGCGGCGAGCGTCAGTGGTTGGATGGAGAGCCCCGGCCATCGCCGCAACATCCTCGAGCCGGACTACAACCTGACCGCGATTGGTGCATGGATAAGCCCGGAAGGTACCGTGTATTTCACAGAGATCTTCATCAAGCAGTGATCCTTTCTTCGCCGCCGCGCAGTTCGGTTCTTGCGGCAATGTTAATATGAACCTGCCCCCAATAGTCAGCGTCGTGCTTCCTACGCTTAATCGAGCCACGACATTAAGAAGAGCGATTCAAAGCGTCTTGGATCAAACATTCGATGACCTCGAAATTATCATAGTCGACGACAGATCCACCGACGACACGCCGTTTGTTTTCGACGAATATGCCGATCAGGAAAGGGTAAGGCTGATCTCTCAACTTGTGCCCGGGTGCTCCGCGGCGCGCAACATCGGGGTTTGCGTTTCCCGTGGTCGGTATATTGCCTTCCAGGATAGCGACGATGAGTGGGTCCCCGATAAGCTCGAGACAGCGGTTAAGGCGCTCGAGAATTCGGGTCCTGAAGTTGGAGTGTTCTACAGCGATATGATTCGAATTGAAGAGGACGGCCGGCGGTCCTACTGGCATTCGCCCGATGTAGAGAGCGGGAGACTGATCAACGAGCGCATTCTCGATTTCCAGGTCGCTTGCATCGGTATTCAATCGGCCGTTATCAAGCGCGAATGCTTCCAAAAAGCGGGTTTGTTTGACGAGCGTATGCCGAGGTTCATTGACCTTGAATTGTTCATAAGATTGGCGGACCAGTTTGATTTCATCCATTGTAGAGAACCGCTGGTCTGGTATTACGCCGGAGCGGGTATATCGACGGATGCGCGCGCTCAAGTCATCGCAAGGGTGTACTTGATGGAAAAGTATCGGCAGCGGCTTGAAGCAATTCCGCATCACTTAGTTGGCCAGGAGTTGCAATTGCGAATCGCCGTGCAGCAGGAAGAGAATCACTTGATTTCAACACGACTTCGTGAACAAGAGCGCGAGCAGCAGACAGCCGTTCAGCAATTGCAGCTGAGAATCGCGGAGAAAGAGGAAGAAAATCACTCGATCGCGGCGCGACTGCGCGAAGAAGAGCGCGGAAAGCAGACAGCCATCGAGCAACTGCAATTGAGAATCGCGATGCAACAGGAAGAGAATCGATTGATCTCAGCGCGGCTGCGTGAACAAGAGCGCGAACTGCAGACAATTCGTAACTCCCTGGGCTGGCGGTTGCTCGCCTGGTATGGGAGGACGATCAAATATCCATACTTGCTGCCGGTTTACAGGCTGCTGGGGATCGCTCCTGATGATTCGCCTGATTCAAATCGAACCGTGCGGTGAGCATACCTATGTACAGGTCTTTTCAAGCCAGGTCTTTTGCGAAGATCAACTGGACGCTCGATGCTCTCTTCAAACGCGATGACGGGTACCACGAACTTCGGACCATCTATCAAAGCGTTTCGCTTCACGATGAACTGAGACTCGGCGAAACCAGAAATGCGATCGAGGTAATTTGCGATGATCCGCGAGTCCCCCGTGACGAAACGAACCTCGCGTTCAAGGCCGCGTCGCTGCTTCGCAAAGTGACCGGGACTTCGAAGGGCGCGCGCATCGAAATCGAAAAGCGCATTCCCGTAGCGGCAGGCCTGGGCGGTGGGTCTTCGAATGCCGCCGCCACGCTTCTGGCGCTGATCAGGCTTTGGGAGATTGTGATCGACGAAGCTGAGCTGATCCGAATTGCCGCGAGCCTCGGCTCGGACGTGCCTTTCTTCCTGATTGGCGGGACAGCGCTCGGGGTCGGGCGAGGTGAAGAAGTCTATCCACTCGAACAAGTTCGTTGCGAGCACTTGTTGCTGGTCAATCCAGGCTTTGGAGTGCCAACGCGAGACGCATACGAAAAGCTTTCGCGGTTGACAAGCTCAGAGGCGGCTTCTATCATACCCTTTACTTTACTGGCCGCTAAAGGCATCAGTGAGCTACCGCTCGTGGCGAGAAACGATCTGGAAGCGCCGGTGCTCGCCGCTTACCCAGAAATTGCGGAAGTCAAACAAAGGCTTCTCAGCCTGGGTGCGAAACACGCTCTGATGTCCGGCAGCGGCGCAACCGTCTTTGGGGTCTTTGATAATTCGGAGATAGCCGGTGGGGCCGAGTCGGAACTGCGCAAGTTCGGTTATTGGGCCGAGCGCGTTCACGCGGTCGACCGGCAAGAGTATCACGCCACGATCTTCCAATGAGCATCGTTTGCGCACGAGCCGATGCCATAAGACAATAGCTATCGGCTGGCATTGTCGCTTGTGCGGCGAGTTCCAGTCTAATACTTAATCAGCTTAATACTGGGGAGTCGCCAAGCGGTAAGGCAGCGGCCTTTGGAGCCGCCATTCGGAGGTTCGAATCCTCCCTCCCCAGCCAAAAGACCGGTTTCTGGTTTCGGGTTCCTGGTTTCCGGTTCGGAGTCAAACCGGGAACCATGAACCGGAAACCAAAAACCTCTTTTGTGGGAGGCTGTGTGAACATCAAGGTCTTTTCCGGCAACGCGAATCGGACGCTCGCTGAAGAGATTTGCCATCACCTGGGGATCGAGATCGGCAAGGCTCAGGTGGGACGCTTTTCGGACGGCGAGTTCAATTTTCAGATTCTTGAGAACGTTCGAGGCGAAGACTGCTTCATCGTTCAACCGACTTGTCCGCCGGTCGATTCGAACGCGATGGAGCTGTTGATAATGATCGACGCATTTCGGCGTTCGTCGGCAAAGCGAATCACGGCGGTGATACCGTACTACGGTTACGCGCGCAAGGATCGCAAGGACCGGCCGAGAGTTCCGATCTCGTCTAAGCTTATTGCAAATCTGATAACTGAGGCCGGAGCCGATCGCGTGCTGCTCTTTGATTTGCACGCGGGTCAGATTCAAGGGTTCTTTGATATACCGGCCGACCACCTGTTCGCGGCGCCGGTGCTAGTGGGTTACTTCCAGGAGCTGAAGTTGCCTAGTCTGACGGTGGTAGCGCCGGATGCCGGAGGTGTCGAACGCGCTCGAGCTTATGCAAAGCGCCTGGATGCAGAACTGGCGATCATCGACAAGCGCCGCGATTATGAAAGGCTTGGCGAAGTCGAAGTGCTTCACGTAATCGGCGAGGTTGAAGGCCGGACGGCGTTGATCGTGGACGATATGGTCGATACAGCGGGCACGCTTGTGAAGGCAGCCGAAGCGCTTAAGAAGAATGGCGCGAAATCGGTGCTGGCCTCGGCTACGCACGCGGTGTTGAGCGGACCGGCGGTTGAAAGAATCGAAGCCTCGACCATTGAGCAACTGGTAGTGACTAATACGATTCCGATGTCATCTGCCTGCGACTCGCCGAAGATCAAATGTTTGAGCGTCGCGAAGCTTCTGGCTGAGGCGATTCTTTCGGTTCACGACGAAACGTCGGTTAGTAAGCTGTTTATTTGAGGAGCAGTGACTCGTGATGCGTGAATCGTGGCAATAGGACCATGCGACCTATATGGCCGATCACGTTTCACGAATCACGCATCACTTTGGAGTGTTAAGAGATGATTAAGGACATAATAATCAATGCGAGTGCTCGCGAGGGCGTAGGCAAAGGCCCTGCCCGCCGGCTGCGCGCGCAAGGGATGATTCCGGCTGCGGTTTACGGCGAAGGCGGAGAGGCCTCGGCGGTGGCGATAAATGCTAAAGAGCTCGCCACTATTCTTCGCTCCGGCTCGGGTCAGAATACAATTTTCAAAATTGCGCTCCCGCAAAGCGATGACGAGCCGGCTAATGTAATCATCAAAGACTATCAGGTCGACCCCATCAAAGGCCGTTTGTTGCACGCCGATCTGTTGCGGCTGTCGATGACCACGTTGACGAGAGTCGACGTTTCGGTTGAAACGCTCGGCGAGCCAGCCGGCGTGAAGTCCGAAGGGGGCATACTCGAGGTACAACTCCGCGAGATCGAAGTCGAGTGCCTCCCCGGGGACATTCCTCAGCATCTGCAGGTTGACGTCTCGCACCTTCAAATTGGGGATCATGTGACCGTCGCCGATCTCGTGTACGATCGCGAAAAGGTGAAGGTGCTCGCCGACGAGCATCAGATAGTCGCCGGCGTGCTGGCGCCGCGAATGGTCGAAGAAGTTGTGCCCGCTGTTGTTGTTGCAGAGGGTGAGGAGGCTCCCGCCGCCGAACCGGAAGTGATAAAGAAGGGCGGCAAGGGTGAAGAAGAGTAGTGGTCAGTGTCGGTGGTCGGTGGTCAGTGAATGATCGGACAACCTGGCTACCGACCACCGACCACCGGCCACTGTTTTATGAAGTTAATAGTCGGGCTTGGGAATCCGGGGCGTGAGTACGAGATGACCCGGCATAATCTCGGGTTCTTGCTCATTGACAGACTATTTGAACGCGCCGGCGGTCGCCGCTTTCGCAACGAGTCGAACGCGAAGATCGTGGAGGTGACGCTGGCGGACACGCGAGTATTGCTCGTGAAGCCACAGACGTTCATGAATTTGAGCGGCGATGCGGCCCGCCCTCTGCTGGAGCATTACGGCGAGGCAGAGCCCGCAAATCTGATCGTCTCTTGCGATGACGTGGCTTTGCCCTTCGGAACGATTCGCGCGCGAGCGCGAGGGAGCGCTGGCGGTCAAAAGGGTCTGAAGTCGATCATTGAACGGCTTGGCACTCAGGAATTCGCGCGAGTGCGACTCGGAGTGAAGCCGGAACATCCGGTCAATGATCTGACGAGCTTCGTGCTTTCGACTATCCCGAAACGTGACCGAGAGACGTTGGATCACGCGCTGGAGCGGGCCGCCGATGCGATCGAGATGATTCTGACTGAAGGTGTCGAACGCGCAATGGCGTTGTTCAACGAACGTGTGAAGCCTGTGAATGAGATGTGATAGGCCCTATAGGTCGCATAGGTCCTCATTGCCACTCTTTGTTCTTTCTCAAGAGGTTCTATTGCTGAATCTCCTTGCTCTGGCATCGATGTCAGGGCTTAACCGATGCGTCGCGTCGTGACTCGAAGGACTCAATTCAAATCTCAGATTTGAAATTTGAGATTGGCGACTTTGAGTTGCTGCGACGCAAGTGTAATCCAAAAGGAGGATGCTCTCTGATGAGAGTTTATGAAGTCCTGTTTATTGTCGCTCCGAATGTCGAGGAGAGCGACGTCGATAACCTTGTCACTCAGCTGAGTGACGTTGCAACCAACCAGGGGGCCCAGATCGCGAAGATCGATCGAATGGGCCGCCGCAGACTCGCCTACCCTATCGGGAAATTCAACGACGGCTACTACGTCGTCTTCACGCTTGAAGGAACCGGCGCTGAGATTGCCGAACTCGAGCGGCGCATGCGCGTCACCGATGCGGTGATCCGCTACATCACGATTCGCATCGATGAGGATCTTAAACGCGCCGAGAAGTTCCGCGTGCGCAGAGTCGCTCGCGCAGCCGCGTCCGCCGGGTCTCGACGGAGCCGCCGCCGGGAGCCTGCGCTTCCAATCAGCGACGAGGTCGACGAAGGTGACGAGGAGGAAGACGAAATATGAGCAGCGAACCAAGAGACCGCGACCGCCGCGATGACCGCCGCGACGATCGAGGCGGCCGGCAAGGCGGCGGGCAGGGCGGCGGGCGGCGTTTCATCCGCGCGCGCAAGTCGTGCAGATTCTGCGCCGACAAGGTTGACTACATCGACTACAAGGACGGCCGCCTGCTCGGGAGCTACATACCCGAGCGCGGCAAGATTTTGCCCCGGCGAATATCCGGTACTTGCGCGCCTCATCAACGCATGCTTGCCACGGCGATCAAGCGCGCGCGCAATTGCGCAATTCTGCCGTTCACTTTGGATTAGTCCGTAGTCCCTGGTCCGTAGTCCGTGGCAAGACAAGCTACGGACTACTCACTACGGACTACTGACCTCTAGCGAGGACTTATCAAATGGCACACATGGATGTACTGCTTTGTGAAGATATAGATAACCTTGGCCAGCGGGGACAGGTCGTGCGCGTGCGCGCCGGTTATGGGCGAAACTACCTGCTGCCTCAGAAGCTGGCGATTAAGGCCACATCCGGCAACAAGCGAATGATCGACGAGCAGCGACGGTTGCTTGCGAAACGTGAAGACACCGAGCGCGTGTCCGCTCAGTCGGAAGCCGAGAAGCTTCAAGGTCTCGAGCTGCGCTTCGAACGTCGAGTGGGCGAGCACGGTATTCTGTTCGGATCTGTCACCGCGCTCGACATCGCCGAAGCGCTCAAAGAGCGAGGCCTCACGGTTGAGCGGCGCAGAATAGGTTTGCGCGAACACATCAAAGAAGTCGGCGACTATGATGTGGCGATCAAGCTGCACCGAGACGTCAGCCCTTCTGTGAAGGTGCTCGTGCGAAAGGAGGGCGCCGCCGAAGAGGCGAAAGCCCCAGAAGCCGAAGCAGCCGCAGAAGTGGCTCCGGAAGCCGATTCCACGGCCCTGGACGCGAGCGAGCAACCAGGGGTCGAGGCATCCGTGGATTCGCCCGCACCTCCCGATTCGGAAGTGGAAGGCGCCGAGGAATAGAATGTAGGTCGGCGCTCCGTGGCCGCCCTCTTACTTATGGCGCTCTTTGGACGGAAGAGGGGCGGCTACGGAGCGCCGCCCCTACATGCAGCTAGACGGCTCGTACCCTTCATTGATATCATCGCCCGCGCGCAAGCTGACGGCCCAGTCTTCCGCAAGTTGCCTTGCAGATTAGTTATCGAAGCCGCTGCAACACGCCTGAAACATCGTTCTTTAATCATTGGTTCTTACGACCTGCGCAGGTGAGACTGACTTATGTCGCGAGCGGCAATGGGTGATCCTTTTTTCGAAAAAGGCCTTCCTAGAAACGTAGAGGCAGAGCAATCAATACTCGGTGCCATTCTCCTCGACAACGCGGTATGCAACCAGGCCATCGAGTTGCTGCGCCGCGATGATTTCTTTCTCGATTCTCACCGGCGAATCTTCGAAAAGATGATCGCGTTGACCGAGCGCATGATGCCGATCGATCTGATCACGCTGGGCGATGAGCTGCGCCGCGCGGGCGAGTTCGAGCAGATCGGCGGGGCTACCTACATCGGATCACTCATAGACGGTGTCCCGCGAACTGACACCATCGAGCCCTACGCCAAGCTGGTCAAGGCGAAGTCGATGCTTCGCAAGCTCATCACTGCGTCCAATCAGATCATCGCTCTGGCGTTCGAAGAAGAAGACGAAGCTGAAATGATCGTCGACAAAGCCGAGCAGATGATCTTTCAAATTGCAGAAGACCGGGCGCGCCAGGGCTTCCAATACGTGGGAGATGTCGCTCATCAGCGCCTCGAACAGATCGAGCAGATGGCGGGCCGCCCCGAGATGATCACCGGAGTGCCAACCGGATTTACCGATTTCGACCGAATGACCTCGGGCCTCCAGCGCCAGGAGTTGATCGTCATCGCGGCGAGACCTTCGATGGGAAAGACTGCCCTGGCCCTCAATATGGCCCAGTATGCTTCGAAGAACGCGAACGTCGTGGGAATATTCAGCCTCGAGATGTCAGCTCCGCAGCTTGTGTCGCGGCTGCTTTGTTCTGAAGCTCGAGTAGACGCGCATCGCTTGAGGACCGGTTACCTCAATCGCGAAGAATGGGCGAGACTCGCCGATGGCCTGCGCCGGCTGTGTGAAACGAAAGTCTACATCGACGACACACCGGGCGTCGGCGTCCTCGAAATGCGCGCGAAGAGTCGCCGCTTGAAGGCTGAGCATGGCCTGGATCTTCTCATCATCGACTATCTCCAGTTGATGGCCGGACGCGGTCGAATCGAATCGCGCCAGCAGGAAGTGTCACAGATCTCGCGCGACCTTAAGATCCTCGCCAAGGAGCTGGACGTGCCGGTCATCGCCTTGTCTCAGCTTTCGCGCGCGCCCGAGCAGCGCAGCGAACACAAGCCGCAACTGAGCGATTTGAGAGAGAGCGGCGCCATCGAACAGGACAGCGACGTAGTGTGTTTCATCTATCGCGAAGAGCTTTACAACCCTACGGATGAAAATCAGGGCAAGGCCGAATTGATTGTCGGCAAACAACGCAACGGTCCCACCGGCACGATTGAGCTGGCGTTCCTCAAAGAGTTCACCAGGTTTGAGAATATGTGGCGCGAATAACAATAGGACCTATGCGACCTATATGACCTATATTTTCTCTTTCCTATGCCCGAACTTCCCGAAGTAGAAACCCAACTCCGTTATTTCCAAAAGACCGCGCTTGGCAGTTGCGTCGAGCGAGTGATTGTCACTGCGCCAAACATCATCAGGCATCCCGGCGCTCGAGCGTTTGCGCGCGGCTTACGCGGAAGATGCTTCGTCGAAGCGTTCAGGCGCGGCAAGTATCTCGTTGTCGCTCTCGACGATGGGCGCGCGCTGATTCTGCACTTCGGGATGGGCGGTGATCTCCATTACTACAGGTCGCCCAAAGAGCGTCCCATATACACTCGAATCGAGTTCATACTCGCAAATGGTTGGCGGCTGGCATTCACTTGCCCGCGCAAGATTTGCCGGGTCTTCCTGGTTGATGACGTTTCACACGTCCCCGCCCTCAAAGAGATGGGACCCGAACCTCTGGGCAATGCCTTCAGCCTCGCCTTCTTCGAGCGCCTGCTTGATGAACGCCCGCGGCGGCAGATCAAACCATTGCTCATGGATCAGAGGATGATCGCCGGGGTTGGCAACATCTATGCGGATGAGATTCTGTTTGAGGCGAAGGTAAGGCCCGACCGTATCGCGTCAACTTTGAGCGAAGAAGAGATAAAGCGACTTCACCGCGAAACGCGCCGGGTGCTCAGACGCTCGATTCGAACCGCGGGCGAAGAAGAATTTCCTGACGATTTTTTAGTTTCGCGCGACGCGCGCGGCGCAGCTTGCAAAATATGCGGCCAGGGGATCGAGAAAAAGAGAATCGGCGGTCGCACTTCCTATTTCTGCTCTCAATGTCAGATGTGACAAACTCCCGAACCCGGATCGATCGCCGAAAAAATCAGGGAGAGGCGCAACCGCTCATCTGCCGGTTTGCGATCTTTCTTCAAAGACGGGCTTCTCTTTATTGTCGTCGCGGACTACATTCTATGCTGCCTCGCGACCGATGGACCCACCTTAACTAACGGAGGAGCGTTTTACTCACATGGATCCGAAGATTTGGAACGACATACTTCATCCGGACATCTCGATCATCGAGAAGATTATCCGGCCGGTGATCGTCTACTTCTTTCTTGTTATCGGTCTTAGGCTCGCAGGAAAACGGGAGCTTGCCCAGCTCAACCCGTTTGACCTGGTGGTGCTGCTTACGCTGTCGAACACGGTGCAGAACGCGATCATTGGAAACGACAACTCGGTGACCGGAGGATTGATCGGAGCTACTACTCTGCTGTTCGTGAACTATGTAGTGGTGCGGTTTCTTTTCAATCACGAGAAACTCGATCGGCTGGTCGAGGGCAATCCCGACGTCCTGATCGAGCACGGGAAGATCAATCACGACCGGCTGAGGAATGAGCTGATAACCTTGACCGAGCTGGAGACGGCCGCGCACCGGCAAGGCTTCGCGTCGCTGGATGAGGTCGACAACGCGGTGCTCGAGCCGGGCGGCACGATAGCGTTCATCGGCAAGAAACCGGGTCCCGAAGCCGAACGTCACGCTGAGGTCCTCAATAGGATCGATCAGATTGCCAACGAGTTGGCGCGGCTGCAAAAGTCCGTCGAGCGCTTGCAACCGCAGCGATAAACATTTTGTTCACTGGTTAATCGGGAATCACAGATCAATTCGGCGCTTATCCGAATTGATTTAGGATTTTCAAAATAGTAGCCTAGTCGTATGACATGGCGGGTTATTATTAGATTCTCGTTTGAGTTTGATGAGGGCTCCAAGTTGCGCAACAGTATTGGAGCCTTACTTAACAAATGTGGGGTAGATAACACAAACACAGGACTTGGGAAACCGCGGCCGGTACACCGCTAGAAATTGCCATTCAACTCCAAGAGATACTGCTTACGCTTGCTAATATCTCTCAGGCTCATCCCGGCGACCGATCTGTGAATCTTGATCATATTTGGATTTACATTGATAAGGGACCAACCCCAGTTAAGAACAAATTCGAGTTCGACTTGTCTGCGTCGGCTGCGGTTCCCGCCTCATCAACTCATGATTAAGTAGACTATCAAGTTGTTGTGCCTTGTGATTACGCAGTTCTCACCGGTTAAGATATCGAAGCTCCCCAGATAGCGGAGCGACTAAGGGTGAGCAGCATGAAGATACATGGCTTACGCGAGATGCTCCGCCGCCGACCTTGCCGTCGGTCCGCTTCCGGCGAAGATTTAGAAGTAGGAGTCGCTCATCAGGCAGCACGCCCGGAAGTCTTTCTTGGCGCGATGTAAAACTTACAAGGTCCGGTCTGGCGGTAGGATGAGTTACTCTCTAGCGACACTTTCCTAGCAGGTGTTTATGAGATTTCAGCTAGAGTCTAATAGAGGCACAGGTGTTGCGGAGCGGGTACTGCGCTGACCTGCTAGACAATTTGCCATTTTGGTGGGTATTAATAATGGACTTTTGGGAGAAAGGCTACAGTCCCAGTTGCGATTGAGCCCGCAAGCTTGAAGCCGCCGCGAAGTCCGAATGGGAGCACACTGGTCCCTGCCAGAAGGCTTTCAAAAATTAGTACCCCAATAAAGTTAGGAGTAAAAGATGAGAACAAAAGCTTTTGCAATAGCAGTTCTTCTCTTGATCGTTTTAAGTGTCGCTCATTCGATTTCAACTAACTCTGCGAGTTCTACGCAGAAACCGAAATTCGATGCTGCGGCGAAAGAAGAGGGGGAAGCAACTCCTTTTACACCCATGAGTCAGAGTCAGCAAGAGCACGGCCACCTCTATCGCAGTTATACCGGGGTAGGGAGAAGGCTCACCGATCTTGCGCGTGAGCGTGGAGAAGATGTGACGATTGCAGTAGACCCACCCTTACAAATGACTCAGCCCGAAGGCGAGAACGGCCATGAAAACGCTTTAGAAAGCCTGGCGCGAAGAGTAAACGCGATAGTTGTGGCCTCAGTTAAAGATAAGACCTCGATGTTTAACGAGGGGGAAACGTTTCTTTTCACTGAACACAAAGTGAGGGTTGAAGAAGTGATAAAAAACAACCCTTCGGCTCCCATCGATCCTGGCTCTGAAATCACGATTATGCGCGCTGGAGGAAAAGTCCTGGTTGATGGCCGAACTGTCGTGGCAATTGAAAGCTCAGTAAAACCGATTCGAGTTGGAACAACCTACCTGTTGTTCCTGAAGTGGGTTCCCACGACAGGAGCATATCAGAGCATTAGTCCGTTTGAACTGAAGGGCAACAAGTTAATCGCGCTTGATACTTTGCCCCACGATTTTCAAGGAGAGAGAGACGCGACAGCAGTTCTTGAAACTGTCCGCAAGGCGGGGAAAGGAGGTAATGACAAATGAAATCAAGGTCTAACCTCCCGGTACGATTAGCACTGGGTGTGTCCGGCACAGTTCTGATCGGCACGGCTTTCCTATTTAAGTGTCCACTGAACTGATAACACACCTCGGTACTTTTTTCTTGACTCAGATATTAAGTCGCAGTAGCATTTGGTTCGTCGTTTTCCCGTGATCACAATCACACACTTGCTGCATCGACAGCGAGAATAAAGTAACGGTTATCTTGTCCCGGTCCTCACGCCACTACTCTGTAAGACCCGCGCCCGACGGCACCATCGGGAACCACCTCGGAAAGGAGTATATGATGCCCATCCAACCCATTCGAGAAAAGTACATTGCACTGTTGAGTTCGGGCTAATAGAAGTTGTGGGTCAGGCAAAGCGCTCTTGGTCGCTTCGAAGATATTACCAACGTCAGGGTCGGTCAGGGAGATACTCATGGAATCACTCAAAAAGAAACGAGCTTGTTTACTTATTTTGATCGTTGTTATCACCACTGTGTTAGCTGCGCGGCCTTCGGATGGTTCGAAGGAAGTGCAGGCTAAGAAAGACACTAGAACTCAAAAGCATCTTGAGAATTATGCCGGACCGATCGTCGACTACGACAGCGATAACAAGATTGCTTCTTTGAGTCGCTCACCCGATATCCGGAAGACTAAGAGCCGTCTCTATAACAATCGGGCGCCTCAACCCCTCGGGGACATGGCTTCAGAAGGCTACGACTTACACACGCATTGGAACGTCGGACTGCCGCCGTTGCCAATAACGCAGAGCCAAATAATTGCTATTGGCGAGGTCGCTGGCGCTGAGGCTTTCCTGTCAGAAGACAGGACGGGAGTGTACTCCGAATTCTCGATAAAAATAATCGACATTTTGAAGAACAAGACAGCCTTCCCGCTCACGGTTGGTGGTTTGATTGTAACGGGGCGAGAAGGTGGGGTCGTCAGACTGAAATCGGGAAACCTCTTTCCAGTCCGAATCAATGACCAAGGGATGCCCCGTGTTGATCGCAGATACTTGTTCTTCTTGAAATACGATAGCGATGCTCAAACCTACCACATCGTCACTGCTTACGAATTGAAATCAGAAAAGGTTATCCCCTTAGATGGCGGAGACCAGTTCAACACCTACCATGGCCATGACGTAAGAGCCTTTTTGAACTTAGTACAAGAGACTGTAGCGCAGGAGAGATAAGAGAGGGCTACCAATGAAGACTTATCGTTTCCTTGCACTGTCATTAGCGGTATTTATTACATTATCGATTTTTGTCTTTCCTGCCTGCTGTACGAGTACTACCGCAGTCAAATTGCCCTCCGACACCAGCGCTATACGCCGGCAACACGTCACAAGGCACTTGGCGCTCCGGAGCCACCGTCTTTGTGAATATTGACCCGTCCTTCACCCAGGATCAAAAGGATGCCATTGTGGCGGCTATTCGAAGCTGGAACAACGCAAATAACAGCAACGGCAATAGCTCTGGAGTGCATCTACAGGACCCACCCACTTACAGTTCGCAGCCTTTAGGTTCGTCTTTCACACAGGACAATCTACAGGTGACGAATAACACGAACATTCCTGATGCGGGAAACGCGAGTTGGGGCGGCGTATCAACGCCGTCAGCCTATCGCGCCTACTCGCAGATTAATTTGAACCCCAACAATATTTTTACATTTCCCGGCTATTTCCAACATGTCGCAGCGCACGAGATCGGGCATACCTTCGGTCTGGGCGATTGCACGAGCAGTAATTGCGACCCCTGCGCGACTGTAATGGCGTATCCACAGTATTGTAACCCCGTACCACTCGGCGGTCCCACTAACTGCGACAACCAGAATGTCGCCCAGATCGGCAACTATACATCTGGTGGCGGCGGCGGCGGATGTGACCCTGCCGAAGCGAATGCCTGCCAAGCGGATGGTGGATTCTGGGATCCCGTCAGTTGCTTTTGTGACCACAACAATGGTGGTTGGGGCGGTTGGAGTCCGATCATTCTGGACGTCGAAGGTAATGGCTTCGATCTGACGGATGCGGCTGGCGGCGTCGATTTCGACCTCAACGGAGACGGTAACATGGAGAGATTGTCGTGGACCTCTCGAGGCGCAGATGACGCATGGCTGGCAATGGATCGCAACGGCAATGGAAGGATAGACAACGGCAGAGAATTATTCGGCAACTTCACTCCTCAGCCTTCCTCCGCGAACCCTAACGGCTTTCTCGCACTTGCTGAGTATGATAAGCCCGCGCGGGGAGGAAACGGCGACGGAGTGATTGACAGCAATGACAGAGTTTTTTCATTCCTGCGGCTCTGGCAAGACGAGAACCACAACGGTATTTCAGAACCGGGCGAGCTGCATACACTGCCATCCCTTGGCGTATATGGGATTGATCTCGACTATAACGAATCACAACACCACGACAGGTATGGGAACGTATTCCGGTATCGTGCGAAGGTGTACGGCGCGGGACACCAGCAGCTTGGGCGCTGGGCTTTCGATGTCTTCCTGGTAGCTGAATAAGAACGTCTAGAGTTTCCCCGAACTGCCCTTACCGACTCGCGGGCCGCGATTATCGCGAGTGGGCGGGTGATCGAGATTTGCCGCGCGCGCCCCGATCTCATAAGCATACTGCCCAATGCGCGCCATCTTCTCGAAGTTGATCTTCTCGACGCTGTCGGTGTTCGCGTGATAGTCCTGATGCAAACCGGTCGTCAGAAAGACGATCGGAATTCCCTTCGCAGCATAACTGTAATGGTCGCTACGATAGTAGACCTGTTCCAGGTCCGTCGGATCGTTCATTTCGTAGTCGAGGGTTAAGGGTTTGCTGAGCGATGCGTTCGCGTCGACTGTTATGTTGTGGAACTCGGTGCTTATCCGATCCGACCCGACTACGTACACCGTGTTCCCCTCTTCAGGTTTGTTGTCCCGATTTCGACCGACCATATCCATATTGACCTGAGCGACCAGCTTGTCCATCGACACCGTCGGATAGTCCGCATAGTAGCGCGAGCCGAGCAGGCCCTTCTCTTCACCGGCATGCCAGATAAACAAGAGCGATCGGCGCGGCTTCGAACCGATAGCAAACGCCTTAGCCATGCCCATCATAGCCACCGTTCCCGAGCCGTCGTCGTCCGCTCCATTCCAGATTCGATCCTCGATCGTCCCTTCGGTGACTCTGCCTCGCGCGCCGCCGCGAACGGGCCCGTTCGCCTCCTGAGTCACTTCGCCTTCTGCGTAACCCACGTGATCGTAGTGTGCGCCGAACGCGACGTAAGTATCTTTGAGTTTCGGATCGGAGCCTTCGATTATCCCCACGACGTTGCGAGTGTACTGAGTGCGCACGATCTGATAATTCGCGTCGAGGTTGAATGTGATCCTCACGTTCTTGAGCGTGAAGCTCGGCAGAGGTTCACCCTTCGCCGCTTTGTCTTTCAAATCGGCGTACTTCACATCGGCGCCGCTGAACAAAAACTCGAAGAAGTCGTCCTGAGCTGTTACAGCCGGCGGTATGGCAGTGTCCAGTCGCTGCACAGTAGTGAAATCGGATCCGTCCGCCTGGCCTCCGCCAAACTGATTGCCGCCGGCGGGACCACCAGCCTGACCTCGACCCTGGCCTTGCCCCTGGCCTTGTCCCTGGCCAGCTTGTCCGCGACCGCCGCTCTGCCCGCGGCGAAGGTTACCGGCGACTCCTATACTGGCAACCGCGCCTTCCTGCTCGGTCGCGTAGCGCGAGCGTCCGCCAAGCATCCGGAAGTACTGACGGCCGTCCATTCCTTTTGGAGGAGTGCTTCCCAGCCACACCACGGTCCTGCCTTTCACGTTTTTCCCGGCGTAGTCGTTGTGGTTTATGAGGGGCGCGTTCAAGCCGTAGCCCACAAACTCGATTTGATCGGACATGACCGAGCGCTTGCCGCCGACGTTTGCGGGAAAGGTTATGCCCTCCTTGTTCTTGAATGTGCGCGTCTGGCCATTGGCTTCAAGGGTGATCGTCGAGTTGTTATCGCTCTTGATGCCGAGCACAGCGACTCGCTGAAAGTAAGATCCGTTCGGGCCGCCGGGCTTTACGCCCCAGGAACGAAGATGCTCGGCGATGTACGCGGCGGCGAGGCCGAGCCCCTCGGTATACGTGTTGCGGCCTTCGAGCTCGTCGGAAGCCAGATAGCTCAACCACTCTTTCAAATCTTCTGGTGTTATCTTATCCCTGCCGTTCCCGCTGGTTGCGAGCGCGGTTGAGAGAGTGAAAGTGGCTACCAGAGCCAGTTGTGTGACGACGGCAGTCAGCTTGCGAGTACGAAACATTACTTCCTCCTTGAAGATGTCCGACAAACGTTAAGTTGTCGTAAGTTCGAATGCGGCTCATTCACCGACCCTGCGACTCAATGACAAACCGAAAATTCTGTCGCCGCCCTCCGTCAGGAGGCAATGTATATAGTCATGAGGTCGCGTTGTCTCCTCCACTACGTCAGGAGTGACATATTGCTTACCGTAGCTGGCACATGGAACTCCTGGCGGAGTTCCGGGTCGCACAATTTCGAAATGTCCAAACTCAAGCGAACTGACGTTTGTCGGACTCCCGGCATCCTAACGTAGTGAATACAAGATCATTCCAGATTTGCTAGTACGATTCCGATCAACGCCAGGATACGAGATTGTTGCAACAAACCAGGGCTCGGCGGGTTCAAATAAACTGAGAGCTCAGGCATCGTGGCTGCGCTCCCGGGAGTATAATCCGCTCCGTGCGAGACGGATGTTGATCCCGCAAAAGAGGACCGACCTATGATAATCCGACTCAGGACTGTTACGTGTGCCCTGCTCATCTTGTCACAGTTCACAATTTGCTTTCAGCACATAGCAGAATCGCAAACGCGGGGTCGTCCGAGACTCTCAGGGACTCAGGTCGATGAGGCAGTCAAAGGATTGCAGCTCAAGCTAAGCGAAGGCACTGTTGCCGAGGACCGCCCAGCGCCAGTCGCCGCTGCGCCCGCCGGCAAGCTCTCTGATGAAGAGGCGCAAGCTGTCTTGAAGCGTCTTCGACCGATCAAGTCTGAACCAGATGACCAGCAGGACTTCGCGCTTCGAGATCGCTCGCTGCCTCCTCCGCGAACTGGCAAGACGATAACTGGATCGTTTCCGCCTTCGGACAAGGCTGCAGTGCCTGATGTCGCAAGCGGTCCGCTCGAGGTCCTTCGCTACTCACCCGAGGGCAATGTGCCGCTGGTTCCACAGCTCAGCGTAACCTTCTCGCAGCCGATGGTGGCCGTCACTTCACATCAGGACACGATTGCCGCGGGGGTCCCGATCAAGCTAACTCCGCAGCCGCCAGGCCACTGGCGATGGGTAGGTACGAAGACTCTCTTGTTGGAAACTGACGGTCACTTTCCGATGGCAACCGAGTACACAGCTGAGGTCCCAGCTGGCACGAAATCAGCCACTGGAGCCAGTCTCGCGGCAGCGAAGGTGTGGAAGTTCACGACTCCGCCACCCGTCGTAAAGTCTTCCTATCCCAACGAGGGCCCCACCGTGCGCGACCCGCTGATGTTTGTCGAGTTCGATCAGCGCATCAATCCTGCCGCGGTTGTAAATACGATTCGCGTGGGATCGGGAAATATGGAATGGAGGACGCGGCTCGCTACAAACGCAGAAGTGGCAGCCGACGATATTGTGAATAAGCTCGCAGCTCGTGCAACTAAAGATCGGTGGCTGGCTTTCCGCGTTGTTAATCCTGGCGAGGCGAGAGGCTTATTGCCGTCAGGCCCTGCCGTTAAGGTGAAAATCGGGCCGGGCACCCCGTCGGCCGAAGGTCCTCGGACCACCATCGCGCCACAGAGTTTTTCTTTTCGAACCTACGGCGCGTTTCGGGTTGTCAAGCATGAGTGCGGCTGGCGAGGTGAGTGCTCGCCGTTTGATCAATGGAGCGTCGAATTCACAAACCCGGTCGACGCATCGAACTTCCAACAATCTCAGGTGCGGATCGAAGAAATACCTGCTGCCGGAAGCAAGCCCCGACAGGTCAGTCTGAAGAGTGCGGTTTACGGGAGCACGCTCAGCATCAGTGGAATCAAACGCGGACGCGCTAGCTATCGCGTGACGCTTGATCCGGCGATGCGTGACCAGTTTGGACAGACTCTTGGTCAAACTGCGCCGATCGTCTTCAACGTGGGTCCGGCGCGAGCCGCTCTTGCAGGACCGGACAAGCCTTTTGTCGTGATTGACCCGGCGAGTCAGCCTCGATTGTCGGTATACAGCATCAATCACAATTCGCTGCGCGTCCGTCTTTACTCAGTGGGGCCCGAGCACTGGAGGCAGTTTCTCTTGTACTGGCGCAACCGCGCCAACAATCAAATCCCGGTTCTCCAAACGCCGCCCGGCAAGCTGATTCTTTCAAGAGTCGTCTCTGTTACGGGCCCCCCGGATGAAATGGGTGAAACGCGCGTTGATCTCAGTCCTGCCCTTGAGAATGGATTAGGACAGGTATTGGTGATCGTGGAGCCGAGTCCTTCTACAGCACGAGCATATCGCGACTCTGTTGTCGTCTGGGCGCAGGTCACGCAGATCGGACTCGATGCGTTTGTCGATAGTGCGGAGTTGGTAGGCTGGGCCACGTCGCTCAAAGACGGCAAGCCCATCGACGGCGCCCACCTCTCGATCGAGGCAGGGCAATCAGCTCGTTCCGCCGCCGTGACCGGCGTTGACGGCATCTCTCACATCGCGCTGAGTGGAGTCTCCAGTGAAGGGCCGCGCATTCTTGTCGCTCGCAAGGGGGTCGACCTGGCAATACTTCCGGAGAACAACTACTGGTGGAACGATCGCAGCGCCTGGGTAAAACAGGAACGGGGCGATTCGTTGCGATGGTTTGTCTTCGACGATCGAAAGATGTATCGACCCGGAGAAGAGGTTCACGTTAAGGGATGGATTCGCCGAGTCGGGGACGCCAAGGGCGGCGACGTGAATTTGCTCAACGCCGACGCAGTGAAAGTCAATTATGTTGTAAAAGACTCGCGCGACAACGAAGTCCTCAAAGGCGAAGCTCGAATCAACGCCCTCGGGGGATTCGATACCGCTTTCAAGCTGCCTGCGAATATGAATCTCGGCTACGCGTTTTTGCATCTCGAAGCGTTGGGAGCTCCGTCCGCTTCAACCCGGGAATACGCACACCAGTTTCAAGTTCAGGAGTTCCGGCGACCCGAGTTCGAAGTCACCGCACAAGCCTCCGAAGGCCCGCATTTCGTCGGCGATAGCGCAACGGCGACGGTGAACGCCGCTTACTATGCCGGCGGTGGTCTCAGTAATGCCGCAGTGAGCTGGCGAGTGACCACTTTCCCTGCGCACTTCACTCCACCCAATCGCGATGATTTCACCTTCGGCAAATGGGTTCCGTGGTGGATGGAACGTAGTTCATACGCAGATAGGAAAGTCGAAACGTTCAGCGGACGGACCGACGCAGCGGGTAAGCATACGCTACGCATGGATTTCGTATCTGTCGATCCGCCTCAGGCGTCGACGGTCACTGCCGAAGCAAGCGTGACGGATGTCAACCGCCAGGCGTGGACTGCATCGACGAACCTGCTGGTGCATGCGGCTGATCTCTACGTTGGCATTCGGAGCCCTCGAATGTTCGTGCAAAAAGGCGAGCCGCTCATCGTGCAATCGATCGTAGCCGATCTCGATGGAAAACTGATCGTGGGGCGCGAAATAAAAATGCGCGCGGTGCTGATGGATTGGGTTTTTGAAAAAGGTGAATGGAAGCAGCGAGAGACGAACCCTCAGGAATGTACGGCGAAATCGGCTGCGGATCCGGTTCAATGCCGTTTCGAGACGAAAGAAGGCGGTCAATATCGCATCACCGCTACCATCAGGGACGACCGCGAGCGCAAGAACGAGAGCGAGCTTACGCTGTGGGTCGCGGGCGGGAAGGTAGTACCGAAGCGAAACATCGAGCAGGAAGACGCGCAGTTGATTCCCGATCGTAAAGATTATCGAGCGGGCGACACTGCGGAGATTCTGGTGCAAGCGCCTTTCTATCCGGCTGAAGGAGTATTGACGCTCAGGCGATCGGGCATCGTGAACTCGGAGCGATTCACAATGAACGAACCTTCACACACCCTGAGGATTCCGATTGAGGAAGGGTACACACCGAATCTCCACGTTCAGGTAGATCTCGTGGGCGCGACCGCGCGCACCGACGCCGAAGGCACGCCCCAGGAGAAACTTCCCAGGCGTCCGGCGTACGCAAAGGGAGAATTGAATCTGCAGATACCGCCGTTGTCGCGAAAGCTGGCGGTTGAAGCGAACCCGCGCGACAAGGCGCTGGAGCCGGGCGGCGAAACGACTGTTGACCTCGAGGTTCGAGATGCATCAGGCAAGCCCGTCGCCGGAAGCGAACTCGCTGTTGTGGTGGTCGATGAAGCGGTGCTTGCCTTGACCGGTTATCGTATCGGCGATCCGATCTCGACGTTCTACGCTCAGCGGAATGCCGATGCGAGTGACTATCATTCACGGCAAGACGTCTTGCTTGCGGCGACTGAAGACCTGGCGGAGAAGCTCCGTCAAGTCGGCGGCGTACCGGGGGGAACGCTTGGTGGTATGGGCGGCGCGCCTGCGGCGATGATGGCTAGAAAGATGGCGGCATTGCCGGTGAACGGGCGAGCATTGTCTGAAATGAACGCATTAGTGACTCGGGACCAAGAAACCGAGATTCGCATGCGCGAGAACTTCGATGCGCTTGCGACGTTCGCCCCCGCCGTGCCAACCGATGCGAACGGGCGCGCAAGCGTCAAAGTAAAATTGCCCGACAGCCTGACTCGCTATCGAGTGATGGCAGTCGCAGTCGCGGGTGGAAAGCAGTTCGGCGCGAATGAATCGAACATCACCGCGCGACTCCCTCTGATGGTTAGACCTTCAGCGCCGAGGTTCTTGAACTTCGGAGACAAGATCGAACTTCCAATCGTAGTGCAGAACCAGACCGACTCGCCGATGGATGTTGCCATCGCAGTGCGAGCCGCTAACGCCGAGCTGACCGACGGCGCGGGACGCCGGGTGAATGTTCCGGCCAACGATCGAGTCGAGGTGCGCTTTCCTGTTTCAGCGGCGCGCGCGGGCACTGCGCGTTTCCAAATTGCCGGCGCGTCAAGCAAGTGGGCCGACGCAGCCGAAATCGAATTGCCGGTGTGGACTCCCGCGACCACCGAGGCGTTCGCGACCTACGGCGAGATCGACGACGGCGCAATCGCGCAACCGGTCAAAGCGCCGAGCGACGCGATCAAACAATTCGGCGGACTCGAAATCACAACCTCATCGACTGAGCTTCAGGCGTTGACCGACGCGGTGCTTTATCTCGTAGCTTATCCATTCGAATGCTCTGAACAACTGTCATCCCGAGTGCTCGCTGTTGCAGCGTTGAAAGATGTGCTCGCGGCGTTCAAAGCGAAGGGTCTTCCTGAACCGAAAGAGATGATCGCTGCAGTCGATCGGGATCTGAAACGGCTTGCGTCGATGCAAAACGACGACGGCGGGTTCGGGTTCTGGCGTCGAGGCGATGAGTCCTGGCCTTACCTGGGCATTCACGTAGCGCACGCGCTGCAGCGGGCAAAGGAAAAAGGCTTCGACGTTCCGCCATCAATGCTGGATCGATCGAAGAAGTACCTTAGCGATATTGAGCAGCACATACCCAATCGCTACGGCGCGTATCCTCGGCGCGCTCTTATCGCATATTCACTCTACGTGCGAAACCTGATGGGCGACAAGGACTCGGCGAAGGCCCGGCGTTTGATTGCCGAAGCCGGGCTCGACGGGCTTTCGCTCGAAGCAATCGGCTGGCTGCTGTCGGTGTTGTCAGGTGACTCCGGATCTCAGGCGGACGTTGCTGCGATTCGAAGACACCTGAATAACCACGCCACGGAAGAGGCTGCCACAGCTAGTTTCACGACCTCGTATGGTGACGGCGATTATCTGTTGTTGCGTTCAGATCGTCGCGCCGATGCCGTGATACTTGAGGCTCTAATCAAAGATCAGCCGTCGAGCGACTTGATTCCGAAGATCGTGCGGGGCTTGCTCGGGCATCGGAAGGCGGGCCGCTGGGAGAACACACAGGAGAACGCATTCGTGCTGCTTGCGCTCGATAAGTACTTTGCGACTTATGAAAAAGTCACACCGGACTTCGTCGCGAAGGCGTGGCTCGGCGAAGACTACATAGGGAAGCGTGAGTTTCGCGGACGCTCGACAGATCGATATAACGTGAACGTCCCTATGCGGGCGCTTGCTGACACGCCAGGTTCCCAGAACTTAATACTGAGCAAGGAGGGACCAGGCCGGTTGTACTATCGCGTCGGTATGCAGTACGCGCCGGCGAGCCTCAAGCTTGATCCTTCAGAGCACGGCTTCACGGTCGAGCGCGCGTGGGAGGCAGTCGATAAGGCGGACGACGTTCGAAAAGACGCCGATGGGACGTGGCACATCAAAGCCGGGTCGCGTGTGCGAGTGAAGCTAACGATGTTTGTTGCCTCCCGTCGCTATCACGTGGCCCTGGTTGATCCGATAGCGGCGGGACTTGAAGCACTGAACCCGGCGCTCGCGGTCACCGGCAGCGTACCTCAAGAGGTGAGTGATCAGACCGCCGATCGGTGGTGGTGGTTTGGTCGTCCGTGGTTTGAGCATCAGAACATGCGTGACGAACGAGTCGAAGCGTTCGCGTCTCTGGTGTGGGAAGGCGTTCACACGTACTCGTATTTCGCACGCGCGACCACGCCGGGAGTGTTCGTAGTACCGCCGGCTAAGGCTGAAGAAATGTACCACCCCGAGACCTTCGGGCGCGGCGGAACGGATAGAGTGATCGTCGAATAGTCAGCACAGCTGGGAGCTTCGCTTACGAATTGGTGCTGACGAATTGCAGGCAGAGCCGCTCATAGCCGTCTCGTCCTTTGAATCGGTTGCGAACAAGGGCAAATTGAGAAACTGAAACCTTAGGCCTGATGATCCTGATCAGATCTGCGTCCAGGGGCGGCTCCTGCGCGCAGACGCGAGCCCCCGAATTGCTGATATCCTCGATGAAGCCGGAATTCTTCATAATGAGTTGCTCTGATTCGTCGAAGTACTCGATCTCAATCGCCTCCGACAGACCGTCGCGGAGTTCTACCCTGCGGTCTGCGACTTGCCGGCGGCTGATATGAAAAGTAGCCCAGGGCCGCTCGGGAAAACCAGGCGGCGGAACCTCGCCAATAAACTCGACTCCGACGAGCCTGAATCCATCCCGCGGGGGTCTGATCCATCGGACGATTGCGTAAGTGCCGTATATCTGGTCGATGTACTCGTGCTTGCGAAGGACAGTCGGCATGGGCATTCTGAGGTAAAGAATGTTACCTACCAGCACGCGCCGCCTGAGAAGAATGCGGCCCCCCGAGCGATTCAGGTCTAAGGTCTGCACGGCTTCGTGCCAGTCGCTCGAGTTTTCATTGTGGCCCGTTACCTCGACCGGTATGGAGAGTTCGAATCGCTCGCGCTCGCGTCGATTAGCTCTTCCTTGTTCGGCGTTTGTGCGGCCCACCCTGGATAGCTTCCGTTGGTGAACTGGGTTCCCGAGCTTTGAAACTTCGTTCTCCCAGCCAAACAACTGTGCGTCGTATTCAAGTCGCCGATCGAAATCCATTAGAGTCTGAAATGCTGCCAGGACTCGTTCCGAAGCGAGCGCAACTCTCGGCCCCAACGCTTCTGCAGGCTCCAGGTTCAGACCGTAGGTCGCCGGATCGAGCAGTATCATTGCCTTCAAATACGCGGTTATGGTTTCGTCGCTCGTCGCAAGGTAGTCAATACTCAGAGTCTTGTAATGGGTTTCAGCTCGTTCTACCCGGACCAATAAACTCTCAAGCTCGTAATAGTACGCGCTCAGGTCCTCGGGTGAATATGCAAGCTCCTCAAAGTCGCCCACCGGGCACTCCCGGAAGTCCGGGGCGAAATCAACTTGTGCCATGTTTGCAGAGACGGCTGTGTTCATCGTTGTGTATTCCAAGTTCTAACCGTATCAGAACTTCCCTGGAGAATGTTTGGGGACTGACAAGGAAATCAATGAGGGCAACGAGTCCGATTTGAAGCACGAGACTCGTGAGCTGTTAGCTAAAGCAAACAGCGATCACAAGGCATGCAAGACGGGCGAGGGCCTGATTGCCACACTTAGCAGGGACATATACTTGAAGGAGAGGAGCGGGTTCCGTGAAAATGCACTTGCGGACCGGTCATTCTGCAATGATCTGTCAGCGACCGTGGGTTACCCGTGAGTGCGTTCGAATTCCTTCATGAACGCGACCAGCGCTTCGACGCCGTCCTTTGGAAATGCGTTGTAGATCGAAGCTCGAATGCCGCCGACTGAACGATGGCCCTTCAAGCCATCGAGTGCCGCCTTCGTTGCTTCGCTTACGAACTGCTTTTCGAGATCTTCGCTCGGAAGCCTGAAGGTCACGTTCATCAACGAACGGCAGTCGGCCTGCGCGTGACCGCGATAGAAACCGCTCGCATCAATTGCGTCGTAGATCAAACCGGCCTTCTCTTTGTTGCGGCGCTCGGCTGCTTCGAGGCCGCCCTGCCCAATCAGCCACTTCATCACCAGTCGCATCACGTAAATCGTAAACACCGGCGGCGTGTTGTAGAGCGACTTGTTTTTTGCGTGAGTGTTGTAGTCGAGCATAGTGTGCATGCCTTGCGGGCTGCGAGCGAGCATGTCGTCGCGAATGAACACGAGCGCGACTCCGGCGGGCGCAAGGTTCTTCTGCGCGCCTGCGTAGATCAGCGCGTATTTGGCGAAGTTGATCGGGCGCCCGAAGATGTCCGATGAAGCGTCGGCGACTAATGGCACGGAGCCGGTGTCGGGGTCGTACTTCCATTCGACACCGTGAATCGTCTCGTTGGTGGTGATGTGGACGTATGCGGCTTCGGGGTCGAGCTTGAGTTCATCCTGCGTGGGAACGCGTTTGAAACCATCCGATTCAGTAGAAGCAGCGACGTTCACCACGCCGACCTTCTGCGCTTCCTTGATGGCCTTCTTGGACCAGGAGCCGGTGCTGACGTAATCGGCTTTGCCACCGGCGGGCAGCAGGTTCATCGGCACCATCGAAAACTGCATCGATGCGCCGCCTTGCAGGAACAGCACGTGATATCTATCGGAAATGCCCGCGAGCTTTCGAATGTCGGCTTCGCAGCCCTGAATGATTTCATCGAAGGCTTTCGAGCGATGGCTGATCTCGAGCACCGACATACCGACGCCGGGGAGCTCTACTAGATCGCGCTGAGCCTCTTCGAGAACGGGCAGCGGCAGTACCGCCGGTCCCGCTGAAAAATTGTAGATTCGGTGTGTCATGACTTTGCCTTTCTCAGTCTAATACTTGCATTAACAGCAGTCCGCACAGAAGGAACAACGCGACCGAGGCGAAGTACCCATAGAGAACTTTCCGATAGCGGAGCTTTGTGAAAGGATCGTTCTCGTTCGCAATGGCCTCTCGCAGTAAACCTATCTCGGCGAGGCGGAACCAGCTCACTTTAAGCCCCTTCCGTCTCAGCATTACCTTGATGCCATAGCTTAGGACATTAACAAGCATGGCGAGGATCACCACTAGCACCACTAGAACTATAACAACCACCACACGCATTGGTGTTTACCGGCAAGCAGCCGTTGATTTCCGGTTCAGTGCTAAAGTTTCAACAAGCTCAACTCGATTATATCTTTCGAGTTCGCTTTGATCGCATCCAACACGGCGTCCGACGGCGCCGAGTCGAGGTGAATGCGTGCGATTGCGGCGACCGCTCCATCGAACACGACGTTCTCAGTCTCTTCGACATTAATGCCTGCTTGCTTGAGCGGGTCGAACACGCTCGCGAGTACACCTACGCGATCATAGTGCCGAACCACAAGCAAATGAGTCGCGGGAGATTTCCTGGCCAGGTTCACTACATTCGGCGCGCGGCCTGCTTCTTTGTATTCGCGAATGATGCGAACCGTCTCTTCGGCAATTGCCTGTTGAGCTTGTTCGGTGGAAGCGCCAATGTGATGAGTGCCGATAATACCGTCAACCTTGAAAACGTCGTCTTCGACCGTTCCCACGCCGCCCGTAGGCTCGCCGCTGAAGACATCCAGCCCCGCGCGCAGGCCACGCTCCTTGACCGCTCCAACGAGGGCAGCCTGATCCACGACATCGGCTCGCGAGGTGTTGATGAAATAGGAACCGGGTTTCATCGCGGCAAAGAACTTTTCGTCTATCAGGTTCTTCGTGTCGTTGTTGAGCGCGACGTGAACGCTGACGACGTCTGCAGCGGATGCAACTTCGAGAGGCGACTGTTTCATCTCGATGCCAAGTCGCTCCGCGCGTTCGGGCGTCAGCGAGCGGCTCCACGCAACCACCGGCATTCCGAACGCCTTGGCCCTTGTGACCATCTCCTGCCCGATCCGGCCTAAACCGATCAAGCCAAGTGTGCTCCCGAAGATGCCGCGAGCCTTGCTGTACTCTTTTTTGTTCCAGCGGGCCTGCCTGAGGTCCGCCGTGTTATCAGGTATTCTCCGGTCGAGCGACAACATCAACCCGAACGCAAGCTCCGCAACCGCGATAGAGTTCTTGCCGGGACAATTGGTAACGTAGATTCCGCGCGATGAGGCTGTCTTTACGTCGATTGTGTTGTAACCGGCCCCGGCTCGCACGACCAGGCTCAAGCGGCCGGCTTCAAGCATCTCTCCCGTCACTTTGGTGCCGCGAACGACAAGAATGTCTGACTCACTGGATTTGATCACGGCGGTAAGTGCGTCGTCTTTGGCGTCCGGATTGTAGACGACTTCGAATCCCGCCTGCTCCAAATCTGTCTGCCCGCTCTCGGGGAATTTATCTGCGATAAGCACTTTCATTTTTATGTTACCTCTACCAAGGTTTCGGTCCGATATTATCACCTTCCACTCTGCCGTTCATCTTCCCGTGATCACGAACAAAACCCAAATGAGAGAAAGGAAAGCGGCAAAGAAATACCATCGCGGAAACGTCAGCATCCCAAGCACGAATGCTGTCCAGCCGGTGGCGTACAAGATAAAGTTGATCCACAGCGGCGCCACATTTCTGGGTGTTGGATTCCATGATATGTGGCGTGTCTCCACGATGAAATTGGTAATGACGAACGCGGCGCTACTGGATAGAGTCGGCCAGATCGCTTTGTCGCGGAATTCTCTGAAGGTCATTTCTAATAACGTTGCGGCGCGCCTTGCACAGAGCGAACGGTGTCGCGCGCGATCAACAGCTCCTCATCGGTCGGTATAGTGTAAGCCGCCAACCGAGAACTCTCGGTGCTGATCAAGCCTTCGCATCCGTTTGTGCATTTCGCATTGCGTTCCCCGTCCAGCTCGAGTCCCATCCACTGAAGCCCATCGCATATCGACGAACGAACTTCCGGAGCGTTTTCACCGATGCCGCCAGTAAAAATAATAGCGTCGGCGCCGCCCATCGCCGCGAGGTATGCACCGATATACTTTCGCGCGCGGTAGCAGAAGATTTCGATTGCCAGCCGCGCGCGGCGGTCGTTGTTTTCGTGAGCTTCTTCCAACAGCTCGCGCATGTCGTTTGTCAGCCCGGATATTCCGATCAATCCCGATTGCTTGTTGAGCAAGCTCTCGATCTGAGGGATGGTCAGGCCTTCCTTGACTGCCAGATAGTCAATGATTGCCGGATCGATGTCGCCCGAACGTGTGCCCATCACCAGCCCCTCGAGCGGCGTCATTCCCATCGACGTGTCTATCGAGTCTCCGCCGCGGATCGCGGCCGCCGAACACCCGTTGCCCAGGTGAAGCGTGATGATGCTGGTCTGCTCGCGATTGAGATTGCGAAGCTGGCGATAGCGATACGCGACATAGCGGTGCGAGGTCCCGTGAAACCCGTAGCGTCGCATCTTGTACCGGCGATAGAACTGATACGGGATGGCGTACAGATAGGCTTTTTCGGGCAGGGTCTGATGAAAGGCGGTATCAAACACCGCTACCTGCGGCATGCCGGGTCCGAACAAATGGCGCGCCGCCTGGACGCCTTTGATGTTGGCGGGATTGTGAAGCGGCGCGAGCTCGATGCAGTCCTCTATGCCGCGCAACACTTCGTCGGTGATCAGAACAGAATGTGTGAAACGCTCGCCCCCGTGAACGACGCGATGACCGATTGCGTGAATGTCGGCGAGGCTCTTGACGCCGCTTATGCCCGCCTCTTCGGAAGTTGCCCAGTGAATTATAAAGTCAACGGCCGCGCGCATGTCTCGAAGCGATTCGGTCAAGCGCTGTTCGTCACGGCCCTCGGCTCTTAGCGTGATTATCGCCTCTCCGCCAACTCGCTCGACGTAGCCACTCGCGAGCCGTTTGTCCTCATTGCGGTCGATGACGTCGAGATCGGTTGCAATCAGTTGAAACTTGATCGTCGAGCTTCCACAGTTGAGGACAAGTACGTTCATATAAGGCAGGTGGCAGATTACACGTTACAGGTTACGTCGAGCAGGCTGGTTTTCACCGTCACTGTAACCTGTAACCTGTAACCTAAATCAGATGGCTCAATAACCCATCTCGGAGTTTCGGTTCAAACCACGTCGACTTCGGTGGCATTATCTCGTTCGCATCAGCGATAGCCATCAACTCGTCAACAGTCACCGGATACATCGAGAACGCCACGGCTGCACGACCTTCATCAACCATCTCCTCGAGCGCCGCCGTGCCTCGAATCCCGCCCACAAAGTCAATTCGCTTGTCCGTTCTAACATCCGTAATACCGAGCAGCGGATCGAGCACTCGTTCCTGAAGCACGCTGACATCAAGTGAGGAAATCGGGTCGATCGGGTTTGTAGTGCCCGGGGCGACGCTTAAGCTGTACCAGCGGCCCCCGAGATACATGCATATCTCGCCCTTCGTTGCGGGCGATGGCGACGATGCAGCCGCGATCGTGAACTTCTCGGATAGCCGGGTGAGAAACTCACCGGGTGGCATCCCACTGAGGTCCTTCACCGCGCGATTGTAGGACAGTATCTGAAGTTGATCGGCTGGAAACAAAACGGTCACGAAAAAGTTGTATTCCTCGTTACCATCGTGATGGGGGTTCTTTTCTTTGAGGTCGGCTCGCGCGCGGCTGGCGCTTGCGGCGCGGTGGTGGCCGTCGGCGATGTATAACAACGGAACGTCTTTGAAGGCTTCGATCAGGAGGCCGCGATCCGATTGATCGACCAGCCAGATCGTGTGAGAGACGCCGTCGGGGGCCTGGAAATCATAGAGCGGCCCATCCTGTTGCGCCCGAATAACAAGGTCGTTGATTTCGTCGCGGCCGCGATATGTCAAAAACACCGGGCCGGTCTGCGCACGAAGCGCCAGGATGTGCCGGGTGCGATCGTCTTCCTTGTCCTTGCGCGTGCGTTCGTGCTTTCGGATGACGTTCGAGTCGTACTCGTCGACCGAGCAACACGCAGCGATGCCGGTTTGGGCGTGCTCGCCCATTTGAAGCTTATAGACGTAAAGGCTGGGGGCGTCTTCGGCCGCTAGCGCTTCCGACGTCAACCTTTCAAAGTTCTCGGCGGCCTTGTTGTAGACGGCATCTGAATGTATGTCCGTACCATCGGGCAAGTCTATCTCGGGTCGCGACACATGCAGGAAGCTCAGAGGATTACCCGCCGCAATCTGGCGAGCTTCAGTAGTGTTTACCACATCATAGGGAACTGCAGAAACTTCAAGCGCTTTTTCTGATGGAGGACGGAGCGCTTTAAAAGCGCGAATGGTTGTCATTTGATCTCCTGGACCAGGGACAGTCGAACCGGTCTTTTTTTATAGCGATGCTCGCGGCTGCAGAGAAATGCTAGGGTTCAGACGAAGGGCTGTCAACTTGGCAGTTTGCCGGGCGCCTTACGCATAATCGGCTCATGAATTTCCTCGAAAGATTCCTCTGGATATACGTCCGGAGATATTAAGTTTAGGGTCGTATTCTCGGTGACCGAGGCGGGAGCTTCCGTGGACCGCACGAGCGGATCGGTAGTGGCGCGGGCAGGCAAATGAACGGCGCCCGTTTCGGATTGTTCGATTGGCTTGCGGTTGCCGCGATCCGTATGGCTCAACGTACGGTAGGCGCGATTCAGTCGAACAAGTCCAACAATTGTGCCTGGAATAGCGATGACAAGCGCGGCAAATAGCGTAAAGAATACTCCCGCATCTTTCTGAGAAATCCAAACTCCTAAAGCCATGAGTGAGATTAAGATGACTGTGACTGCGCTCACTCCTAATGCCGTCGAGCCGCTCTTGATCTTTTCTACCGCATCTTCAAAGTTGTTTTCGAGCGCGACGTTGTGACCGGCGAGCGCGTGCCCACATCCGCGACAATACTTCTGATTAACATGATTCTCCATCCCGCATTTCGGACAGAACATTTTACCGCCTCCGTTTGCTGTCCTATGATAGAGACAGATTTGTTGGTTCGAGTCAACGAGGGGCAGCAAGACCTTGCTCGAAGAAGAACTCAAACAGGGAGACAGGATGGACAGGATAGAACGATAGAGATGATACAAGCAGACGCTGACCGGGGATTTCTGGAGATCCTGTTCACCGTGTCCGTCCCCGTTTGTGCCACGGAGATTGCCTTATGACTAGCGCGAAACCGGAACCGCTGGTGTTGAGCCGTCGAGAAGGAGCGATCCTTACGCTGACACTGAATCGCCCGGAGAAAAGCAATTCGCTTCACCCGGACATGGTTACGCAATTGTCCGCCGCATTGAACAGCGCGGAAGCAGATAACGCTTTGAGCGTCGTAGTGATTACCGGCGCGGGTTCGAGTTTTTGTGCGGGGCTGGATCTCGATCTGCTCGTAAGCTGGACTACTGATCAGAAGCTTTCCTATCTGGACAGTGTGACCAAAATCTTCCGGCGGATATGGTCATTGCCGCAACCCGTAATCGCAGCGGTAAACGGCGCTGCGATTGCCGGCGGTTTCGATCTGGCCGCTTTTTGCGATATCCGGCTTGCATCGAACCACGCAATATTCGGTCAGGCAGAGATCAACATCGGGCTCACTCAAATCATCCATCCGCTTTACAAAAGCATCGGGCTTGCGCGCGCTAAGGAGCTGGCGATGACCGGCCAGAACATTTCAGCCGAAGAGGCGTTCCGCATCGGGCTGGTCAACCACATTTATTCGCGCGACGAGTTGATGATTCGTGCGATGGAACTAGCGGGGGTGCTTGCATCGAAGCCGCGCAATGCACTCTTTGAAACCAAGCGCTTGACGCGCTCGCTGGTCGACATGGATACGAGCACCGCTTTGGAGGAAATTAACAGATCACTCCACCGCTGCTTAGCCTCCGACGAACATCGCCTGAGAGTGGAAGAGCTCTACAAGAATTTGAAGAAGCGAATCTAGTTCATGAGCAGAATTTAATCTCTGCTTAATCGAGCTTTAATTGGCTGGCGTGTAGGATACAGGTCGCACAGTGACTCAGAGCGGCTGTTAAATTCATTGACCCGAACCAGACTATAACCTCCTCCTTAACAGCCGCTCCTTTTTCCCTCCATCATTCCGCGAACGCCACAAGGCGCGAAAGCCGAGGAAGGCGCAAGTCTCCGAACGGCCTGGGCTCTCCAGTTTCCCACACGTTATTTGATGCGGACGGCTGCATTACGACTTGAAACCCCTGAGATTGACTCCCAACCAGCCTCGCCTGGTATGTTCCAGCCCTCAAGCACCATGTTGCCGTCAACCGACGTCTCATCAGTTTCCATCAACATCCGTGTTTTAGTCGGATATCCGGTCGCGCTGTACTCAATGCGAACCGTGGTTATTATCGCAATCGGCGAGTGCCTGGTGTCGTCCCGATAGAGTGCGAACAGGTGTGGGGCTGTCTCGCTGATTTGGTTAGAGCACGTAGTTGCCCGGCGGAAGAACGACGTCGCTTTTCTTCAACTCATAAGGGACATTGATCGAAAAGTTGACGCGTTTGTGCAAGGGACCCTGTCCCAAAGCCGGGACCACTACAGCGCTTACAAGCAAGATTGCAAGGGCGAATTTCTTTAGTGCCATACTACTTACCTCCTTTGCGGAAGCGCAGTCCGTCAATCGTTGCATCGACGACGGACGCCTTAAGTTTTCAGAAGTGCTTCATGCTAAAGCCATGCCACGCGGAGAAGAGCGCCGAAGCCTTGTTCGGCTTTGGCAGAGTAGTTGCACTGAACCTTTAGGCTTCGTTCATCACTGAGCCGTACGATGGCTTGTGATAAAAGGAGCGAAGCGTCGAAATGCCTTTCATTATTACTTTCTCGTGGGAATCGGAGACTCGCGATGGCAACCAGTCATCGACAACGAGTTTCTCTATCGATGCAAAGGAGGACACATGTTTGCAACCGAACCGTACAAGGCAAGGAAGTTCAATCTGAGTGGGCTCAAGGGCATCTCGGATCAGACTCTGGAGATGCACTTCAAGCTCTATGAGGGTTACGTGAAAGAGACAAACAATCTTCAGGAACGGATCGCCGAGTTCTTGAAGGACGGCAAAGTGGATCAGGAAGAGATGCCGCTCTACTCCGAGCTGAAGCGCCGGCTTGGCTTCGAGTTTAATGGCATGGTGCTTCACGAGTACTATTTCGAAAATCTCAAGAAGAACGGCGAAACAGATCCTGCCCGCAACTCTGCTTTCTACAAAGCCGCTGAATCGAGTTTCGGCAGCTATGAAATCTGGAAGACGGACTTCGTAGGTGTCGGAAAAATGCGAGGCGTGGGGTGGGCGATCTGCTTCGAGCAACCGGAAAGCGGGCGACTGTCGAATCACTGGATCAGCTTGCATCAGAACGGCGAAGTCGCCGGCTACAATCCGGTGCTTGTGATGGACGTGTGGGAGCACGCGTTCCTGCTGGACTACAAACCGGCCGACCGTCCCAAGTACATCGAGGCGTTCTTCTCGAACATGGATTGGAGCGCGGTAGAAGCTCGGTTCAAGTCCCGCAAGAGTGATCGCGCAACCGTGTCGCGCTAACGTAGTTCTCAGTCTGACGCGTGACTGGTGACAGGAACGGGGCGGGGTCTCTGTTCCTGCCACGAGTCACAAGTACTTGTGCCGCCCGGCGCACTAGAACCGCACCGGGATCGATTCCTGAATGAGAACGACGGTAGTCCTCCCGGTTGGGCGCCCGTATCCTTCTTCACATGTTCTGCGCGTTTTTTCTCGCCCTTCAATTCCGATCGAAGAAGACATCCTGACCACGATCAGGTGAAGGGCAGCTTAAAGAATCTCTTGGTACACGCGAAAAAAAGCGAATTGTTCTTTGTGTGTTCTGCGTCAAGTTTGGCGAGAAGGCGGTGCCGATAATAGGCGGGAAGCGGCCCTCAAAAGCCGCCGTCGCCCGATCTGAAGTTGGAACAACTGCGGCTTATGCGGCGCTCGATTCGACTGACTTTCAGCCTTACAGTGAACCCCGGGGACTTAATCCGATCATCGGGTCGAAATCCCTTAAACCGCAGGGTAAATCTGACTGACGCGAATTAGACCACCAACCGGGAGACTGAATTACCAGATCTCCATCGATTACGCCTTTACCGTGGCTTTGCGCTCTAGTTTTTGCCATCCAACTGCCACTCCGCGCAGCGAGGCGAGTGTCGACTTGATCGCCACGTAGTACATCAACTGGCGATAGAAGAATCTCTGCCAGAACAGCCACACAAGCAGACGTTTGTTTTCCTTCGGCTCAAGCAGGAACGCTATCACTGCGGCGGTGAATTCAAGAGCCACAAACATCGCGTAATAAAACAGAGCTCGCCACAACGAGTCAGGCGAAAATTCAGTCGGATGCTGCCACTTGTTGAACGCCGATGTGGCAAGCGTTACCAGCATCAGCAAGTCCATCACGGGAGAGATCAACGGGAAGAGAACTTGAAAGATGAAAATGTTCGGCAACGCTATGAAGCCGAGCGAGCCGTACCGAGGCCGGAAGAGCGCATCGGCATGTTTCCAGGCGGCTTGAAGTGTGCCGTACATCCAGCGGTATCGCTGCCGGACGAAGCCACGAATGGTATCCGGCGCTTCGGTTAAACCAACGGCCTCGTCTTCATATGCGATCGAGTATCCGAGTTTTCGAATTGCCATCGTAAGATCGGCGTCTTCGGCAAGCGTTAGATCGTTAAAACCTCCAACCTCTTCGACCAGTTCGCGTCGCCACGCACCCACGGCGCCGGGAACAACAGTTACACAGTTCAATAGATTAAAAGCACGGCGGTCGAGGTTCTGGCTGGTGACATACTCGAGCGCCTGCCACCTGGTCAGCAGGTTTATTCGATTGCCGACCTTCGCGTTCCCTGCGACTGCTCCGACCTTGGGATCGGCGAAGTGGCGGATCAGCTTGCTGATTGTGTCTCGAGCGAAGAGAGTGTCGGCATCCAGCGCGATTACGATCTCCGAAGATGTATGGAGCGCGCCGAAGTTAAGCGCATCAGGCTTGCCCGAGTTAGGCTTTGTGAAGACCCGCACGCGAGGCTCGTCGGCAAACGCTTCGACGCATCGCCGATAAGTGTCGTCGGTTGACCCGTCGTCTACGACAACGATCTCGAAGTTGGGCGGGTGATTCGAGGCCAACAGCGAAGTGACCGTCTGAAGAATAACCTTTTCCTCGTTGAACGCGGGAACGATAACCGCGACCGTTGGGCTGTAGCTGGGATCGTAGACCGCGTGCCGCTCGCGCCAGTGTTCGATGATGGCTAGCGTTCCGATGAATATCAATCGTCCCGCGCCGAGCACGATGCCTATGAGGAACAGATAACGAATCGCGCTGATTACGAAGTTTATCGTAGCGAACGCGGCGCGGCCCGACCACGTCTGCCACCATATGTTACTAGGTACCGGCGGCATCACTTCGTCGCGAGACTTGCCCATCAACTCGCTGACTGTGACCAGCTCAAAGCCCGCAGCTCGCAACTTTTTGATTAAGTCAGGCAACGCCTGAACCGTCTGCGAACGGTCACCCCCCGAATCGTGGAGTAGCACTACATTGCCCGCGCCATCGGTCGCCTTGTCGACCGTAACCCTCACGATTTCCTCGGCGCCCGGTCGCTTCCAGTCATCGGGATCAATCAACATTCCGACGGTCACGTAGCCGAGATCGTTTACAAGATCGAGTGGGCGAACCTCATCTGGAGTCGTAGGTTCTGAATCCTCGGCGAAAGGAGGCCGGAACAATAGTGTGCTGCGGCCCAGGACACTTTCAAACAGAAACTGTGTGGCCCGAAGCTCGAGCCTGAACTGCGTATCGGTGATCGTTGCGACGTTCGGATGCGTGAAGGTGTGGTTGCCGATCTCGTGACCCTCCGCGATCTCCCGCTTCAGAAGGTCGGGGTGAAGTTCGCCGCTAAGTCCGACGACGAAAAACGTCGCCGGCGCATTCGCCTTCTTTAGCTCGTCCAGAATCTGCGCGGTGTACTGGGGATCGGGTCCGTCGTCAAAGGTCAACGCGATCTTGCCCGGTGCAGATCCGTATCGAGTGATTACCCACGGTGACGGAAACTCGGTAACCATCTCGGCGTTGATGAAGCCGCGAACCGGGTCGAACTTTATTTCACGTGCACCCTCTTTCGGCTTGGCGGTAATGCGCAGGATCTCTCCAAGTTTCTGTTCGGGCTCATAATCGAGCCCGTAACCGTAGATCATTCGAGTGAGCTTGGAGGCCGCGGCCTCATCAAGCGGAATATCGGCGCCAAAGAAGTTCCACAACGACGGGTCTTCGCTTCCGAGTCGCCACAATGCGACTCCTTTGGCGCCCAACGAGCGAGTCACGGCAATCTGGTTGAAGGCCGATACTGCGTCCAGCATCCAGACCTGATGCAGCTTCTCCTGACCATCTTTCTCCACTTCGGTCCAATCGAACTTTGGGTTGAGCGACGCCGGATCGAGCTGTATCTGTATCTTCTCGTCCTCATCCGATGACTCGGCTGCCGTTAGCACAGCTTCCTGAAACGTCCTGGTTTTCGGCTCGCCTCCCTCTTTCCAGTCATAAGCGTAATTGCCGATTGCAACGATGGTCTTCGAAGCCGGCACATCAGCCTGGCGCAGCCGAAGCATATTCTCGAACCAGTCGAGTCCGGCCACCGGACCCGGCTCGCTCCCGGAATAGTGCTGGTCGTATGCCATCAGGATCACATAGTCAACGGCAGCAGAGAGTTTGCGATAGTCGAACGAGTCGTTGTTGACCGGAAGATTGATTGAGACTTCGCGTCCTGCCGCGTGCAATGCGGTTGAGAGATCGTTCGTAAACTGAATCAGCCCGGGCTGACTTGCATCGAGCACGTTCTCGAAGTCGATGCTGATTCCGGCAAAGTCGTGTCCGTTCGCATAGTCGACCAGTTGCTGTATGCATCGTGCGCGAGCCTCCGGACTCGCAAGCATCTGCGCAAGCTTGTCGCTCTCCCACACATTTTTGTCGGAGAAGAAGTTGTTGACCAGCGCCATGATCTTGAGATCGGGGCGCGTCGATCGGATGAATTGAGTTACCGCCTTCTCCTCCCCTGGTCCGTCAGGGTTCTTTCCTTCCTTTTGGCTCTCTTCGATAAGCGAGCCGTCAGCGCTATGCAGTTGAAGGAATTCGCCGATCACGACGTCGAGGTTCTTGATATTCTCCTTAAGCGAACTCATGCTCGACTCGTCCCACGACACATAGAAGCCGATGTCGAGCTGGTCGTTCGTAGACGCGTGCGGCTGTTTGCGCGGATGACGCGCGGCTTCGCGCTTCCTTCGCTCCACATCGAGCTTTTGCTTGGTTTCACGAAGCCTGCTTTGCTCGGGAGTCTCAATAATTGGGGCCGTAGGCGCGCGCGTGCCCTTCCCAAACAGGCTCGACTGAGGCAGGTGGAGTTGGGGCAGGAGGGGATTGATCAGGATGCTGAAGATGAGCACCCCAAAAAGCGACGAGAGAATGAGGCCAGTCAAGAAGACGCCTCTCCGCAATCGCGGCCAGCGCTTTTTGTCGGGATCGAAGAAAACGGGAGTTGCTCGATATGTACTCATTGATAATCAGCCTCGCGATGCCCGACATCCGCGAGCCGAGCGGGTCTGAGGCTTCCCAAAGCGTCAAATTCTTCGAGGCCGGGCAGATGATAACTTGCTGTAAGCATCTATAATACACTACTCAGTTGAGCGTCACATTAAGTTCACAGTGACGACATCACGGTCGAGAGAGCGCAGATGAGACGATACCTCACAATCGCCGCGGTGCTGACTCTCGGCGCCTTTGGATTTCGTCTCTATCTCTCGTTCCATCTTCCGCCCGACGATGATGACGACGGAAAGTTCTATTCGCAGATCGCTCGCAATCTCCTTGATCATCGGGGCTACTCGGGCGAAGAAGAAGAGCCCTTCGTGCCTACCTACGTTCGCACGCCCGGGTATCCCTTATTTCTCGCCGGCGTCTACTACGCATTCGGTCAAGGCAATGACCCCCCAGTTCGAGTAATCCAGGCTACCGCGGACACCGTGACCTGCTGGCTCGTCGCGTTGCTCGCTCTTGCGTGGTCGCCCGCCGAGTGGAATCCGGAGAAGCGTCGACGAGCGATGTTGATTGCACTGGCACTTGCTGCGGCGTGTCCATTCACAGCGGTATATGTAACAACGATGCTGACTGAAACGTGGGCTACGTTACTGGTGAGTGCGCTCGCGCTCGTTGCGACTCTGGCGCTGAAAAGCGAACGTTCTACGAGGGCCGTCTTTCTGTGGCTGGCAGCAGGCCTGCTTGGAGGGACTGCGACGATGTTCCGCCCCGACTGCGCGCTGTTCGTCGGCGGCGCAGGAGTAATGCTTGTTGGAACCGGACTCTTCCGGGCATTCGCATCATCACCGAACTCGGGAAACGCCGTTAAGGCCACGAGACTGAACGCAGCTCTCGTAATGATCTTGAGCTGCATCGCCCTGTCAATAGGATTCTCGCTTGCGCTCGCTCCGTGGACCATCAGAAACGCGCGCGTGTTCGGAGTCTTTCAGCCGGTCGCCCCGCAATACGCGAATATGCCGTACGAGTTCGTTCCGTTCGGCTACGTCACCTGGCTGCGAACGTGGGTCGATGACGAGCGTTATGTGAGGCCTTTCGAGGAGGCGATTGATCTTTATCCGATTCGCACCGAAGGCATGCCCGATTATGCGTTTGACTCTCCTGAGGAGCGCGACGTGGTAGCGGGGTTACTTGAACGCTATGACAATCCTGCAAAACCCGAGCCAGGTCCAGAAACTGACGACGACGAAGACGAGGAGTCCACGCCACCTGTGCTCACGGTTAAGATGACTCCGGAGATCGACGCCGAGTTCCGGCAGATCGCCGACGAACGCATCGCTCGCCATCCAATTAGATACTACGTTGGTCTTCCACTGAAACGCGCCGCGGCATTGTGGTTCGACACGCACTCTCAGTACTACCCGTTTCAAGGTCAGTTGTTTCCGTGGTCGAATTTGGACAGAAGCGCTCATCAGCAGTATTGGCTACCGCTTTTCGGGTTCTTAACCGCGTTGTACACAGCCATAGCGCTGGTTGGCGGGTGGATGATGTGGATAACGAGAAGCTCGCGACAATGGGTGTTGCTGCTCGGCTTGCTTATCTTGCCGCGGCTTGCGTTCCTTGCTACTCAGGAGCATCCGGAACCGCGCTACACCGTGGAGTTCTTTGCGTTTGCAGCAGTGGCCGGGGGAATCGCGCTTGCGAGTTTGAAATTTCGCCAGAGACTTACTCGGGACCCCGGAGATCGGTGGTGATATATTCATTGCTAACAGTTGGTAGCCTATATCGGCGTCACGTTGTTAGCTTGTCACTCATAGACTCTGTCACCAACTCAACTATGAGTTCTTCACTAGCCCAGACGTTCACGCCTGGGTGATCGGCGCAGTAGTGTGCGTAGCCCCTGTTCACAGGGCTTGCCCTTCCGGCTTGAGCAAGGCTCTGAAATTGTCCTTGTCAAGGTACTCGCACTTCGTCTGGATCTCCCAATCACGCACGGACCACCTGTGGCCTGAAGGCAAGCCCGAAGCCCGTTGAAACGGGCTAGGGCTAATGAAAAGATTCGCCCTCTATGCTCTAGTCGCGCGTTACTACAGCAACGCAGGATTAGAGCACTACCCGGAGATCAAAGTAGCGCCACAACTCCGGCTGGCGATGTATAATCGAACCCCGAGGCATTGCTCGGAATCAAACTGTCAGGCTAATGAAACGATACATCGCCGCCGCCGTTTTACTTACGATCATTGGTTTGGGGTTTCGTCTGTTCATAGCTTTGCATTGGCCGAGCGATGAACCCGATGACGGTCGTCTCTACGCGCGAATCGCAATAAACATACTTGAACATCGAAGCTACTCGATCGAGACTGAAGAGCCTTATCCGCCGACGTTCATTAGAGTGCCGGGTTATCCATTAATGCTTGCGGGAATCTATGCGTTGTTCGGTCACGAAAACAATCGCGCGGTCCGTGCGGTTCAAGCGGTGTTTGACACGATCACCTGTTGGTTGATTGCGCTGCTGGCATTGGCATGGGCGCCCTCCAGGAATAGGACCTACGGGACCTATAATTCGCGCCGCCCCTTACTCCTCATCACCCTTGCCCTTGCTGTCTGCTGTCCATTTCCGGCGATCTATGTTGGGACGATCCTGACGGAAACCTGCACGATCTTGCTCGCAACTGCGTGCGCGCTATCGGGCACGCTTGGGATGAAGAGCGACAATCCCAGGAAGAGTACTGGATGGTTTGTGCTTTCAGGCTTGACTGGCGGGCTCGCAACGTTGTTTCGTCCCGACAGCGGATTGTTCGTAGCCGCAGTCGGGTTCACCGTAGTGGTGGTCGGCTTGTATCGCGCGATTACACGACGGAGAACCGAGCGGCCGGCGAGTGACGTGTTGAGCGTCGCGCCCGGCCAGATTCTCAGCCGGACAATTCTGAGTGGCGCGCTGCTGACGATAGGCTTTGCGATCGCGCTTACCCCGTGGGCAATCAGGAACGAGCGCGTGTTCGGGCTCTTCCAACCCATCGCACCTGCTCAAGCTAATATGCCCGGCGAGTTCGTGCCAAACGGCTACATCGGATGGCTGAGAACCTGGGTTGATGATGCCAGGTACACAGAACTCGTCGAGTTTCCGCTCGATCAGGAACAGATTCATATTAAAGACATGCCGGAGTTTGCGTTTGATTCAACTGCCGAGCGCGACCGGGTAGCCGAGTTACTCGAGCAGTATAATCATCCTTCCAGCGATTCTCCCTCCGCGCAGCCGCCGCAGCCCGCGCCGGTTCCAGAAACGAAGCCAGCTGAGCAACTAAACGAGCAAAGGACTGAGAAACAGAACGATTCCCAAAAAAAATCCGACGTTACTGCGGAGTCTGATGAAGACGCTCCGGAGGAGGCTGATTCGGCGGATGACGAAGCCGATACACCAGACGAGGCGGAACCGAAACCGCCTGTTGAAATGACACCCGCGGTCGACGCCGGCTTTGCCGAGCTGGCTCACGAGCGCATAGCACGCAATCCGATTCGTTACTACCTGGGAGTTCCTTTGAAGCGAGCGGCGTCGATGTGGTTCGACACTCACTCTCAGTACTATCCGTTCCAGGGCGAACTCCTTCCGTTGTCCGACCTGGACACCGATCTTCATCAGCAATATTGGTTACCGTTGTTCGCTGTTTTGACCTTCCTTTACACCGGCCTCGGCTTGATCGGCGCATGGTTGATGTGGAGAGACAAATCTTCGCGCCGCTGGCTCCTTCTGCTGGCTCTACTCATCGTTCCGCGTCTAGCGATGCTGGCACGCATGGAGAACCCCGAACCACGATATGTCGTTGAGTACTTCGCGTTCGTCGTAGCGGTAGCCGGCATTGCAACGCTAACGCTTTATGACGTCCTGCATTCCAGGATCAAGCATCTGTTTCGCCCGGCTGGCCGATCGATCCAGGAAACCGATTAACTTCTTCTGTCAGGTTTTTGCTGCGCCCGGTTCTCTCAGCTTTCTCCGGCCTCGCTGCGCTTAACTCCATTCCACTTCGGGGATTAGTTGGTATCCATTTGTAGGTTGCGTTGTGGCATCGTTCTTGCCCTTGGCAACAGGGCTGGCACCGAGTCGTCAAGCTCCGGATGCCACCAGGGATTGGCGGTTATGGACGAGTCTCAACAAAAGACAGTCGCGATTAAGCAGTGCAGCGCGTGTGGATCGGGCTTGCTCGAACCCGATAGGTTCTGCCGTCGGTGCGGTATTCCCCAGCCTGATCAATATGCGACGGAGAACTTCTCCGAACGTGCCGCATACAAGACTGTGACGATTATGACGGGCGCCGGAGCGGAGCCTTATCGCAAAGTGTCCGCGCCGCTTGTGGACCTGGTGGTCAGTGGCGCATTAGCCGGACGTTCAATCGAGACACAGGGCCCTGTGCTCAAGCGAGTGATTCTGGCTCTCATTTCGATCCCCGTGTGGCTGATCATCGTTTTGTTATCGCCGCTGGACGCTTATACAGCGGTAAGGAATCTTGCGAGGCAAGCATGATGGACGTGGCAGTCGCAAAGAGTCGTAATCCGGAAGCCGTGCTCAACTCAGAGTTCAAGAGCGCCGATCGCCAACAGACCAGCGTACTCGCGCCGCTTGAGCGTCTGTGTCTAAACTGGCTGGCCCGCAAGATGCCGCCGTGGGTGAAGCCCGACCATCTGACGTTGCTCGGCTTTACGGCAATGCTGGTGGCAGGCGCGAGCTACGCGTGTGCAAGGTGGTCGCCGGTCCCGGCGCTCCTGATCGTTAACTTGTGTCTGGCGATCAACTGGTTTGGAGATAGTCTGGACGGAACGCTTGCGCGCGCGCGCAACAAGCAGCGGCCTCGGTACGGTTTCTACGTCGATCACATCATTGATGCTTTTGGAATCATGTTCACCCTATGCGGGCTTGCGCTGTCGGGGCTGATGTCATGGAACATCGCGCTGGGCGTGCTGGTGGTTTACTTTATGCTCTCGATCGATGTGTATCTTGCCACTTACACGATCGGAACCTTCAGGATCTCATTCTACAAGTTCAGCCCCACCGAGCTGAGAATACTATTGGCGATTGGCAACCTCCGAGCTATGTCGCACTCGACTGCGCGCATCTACGGCGAAAAGTATCTGTTCTTCGACATCGGCGCTGTGGTCGCCATTGCCTTGATGGCAGTTGTGCTGGTGGTCTCAGTTACGCGCAATACGGTGACTCTATATAGAGCCGAAAGAGTGTGATGCATAACCTTGTGTGCTCGATTGAACTCCAGAACTCACGGGCCACCGGCATCTCGCGTCGCCTCATCAGATTCAGCGCCGTGGGAGCGGGCGGCGTGCTGGTTCAAGCGGGAATGCTCGCGATCCTCTTGCGCGCGAGCGGCATCCACTATCTCGCGGCGACCGCGCTCGCGGTCGAAGCGGCGATACTGCACAACTTCGCGTGGCACCGGCGATGGACCTGGGTGGACAGACCGGCATCAGGCGTAATTTTGACTCTGCTCAAGTTTAACGCCACGACCGGAGCGGTGTCGCTTGTCGGCAATCTGCTTTTGATGTTCCTGTTCGTTGGAGTGCTGAGTTTAAATCCTCAAGTTGCGAACCTGATTACTATCGGGGCCTGTTCCCTGGTGAACTTCGCTCTCGCCGATCGATTTGTTTTTATCTAGCAAGGGGCGGCCCTCTGTGGCCGCCCCTGTTTGTTGGCAAGATATTTAGTCTAGCAAAGAGGGGCGGCCACGGAGGGCCGCCTACATGCCTCGCTCGGTCCCTCCTTCTCTTATTCGAAACTGGACGTTCGCGTCGAGTTTCGTTAAGAATTAGTGAGCGCAGCAGCGTAACAGGTTCCTCAAATGACACTCGACTTGAAACTAACCAAGTTCGGCGCGAGGTTCACCCTTGCCCTCGCGGTGGTCGTCTGCTGCGCACTGCTGGTCATCGTCATCGTCTCGCGATTCGTCGTTGGCACGCTTGCCGATGAAAGACTACTTGTCACGAGCGATATGTTACGAGTGCCTGTCGAATACTTCCCCGGATCTGCACGATTGAACGCAAGACTCGCCGCTACGGAACTCGCGGAAAGCGACGGTGATCTTGCTACCGCCGAGTCGTACGCCGCGCGTGCAGTCAGTCTCTCACCCAACGATTACCGCTTCAGGCTCACGTTGGCGTCGGTCCAGGAAGCCACCGGCGACCGCGAGGCTGCTGAAGAGTCGCTTCGAGCCGCGCGAATGCTGGCGCCGACTCACTGGGAGGTCCATTACCGGCTTGGGAACCTGCTCGTAAGGCAGGGCAAGCTCAATGAGTCGCTTGACGAACTCCGAATGGCTGTTGCCGCAAACAATGAGCTTCTCCCGGGCACGCTGGATTTGATATGGCGTGCTTCGAGTGGAGATGTCAGCGCAGTTCGAACAATCAGTGGTAGTGTTGCCGCTACACGGCTCGCGCTCGCGCAGTTTCTGTTGAAGGAGTCGCATCCGATGGAGGCGGCCGATGTCTTTGCCAGTATCGATCGCGACGACCGATTGGCCTCGGCAAAAGAGAGCTCTGCGTTTCTGAACTCTCTCATCGCCGCCGGAAGATTCGAAGCCGCTCGGAAACTTTGGAGTGAGCTGGCCGGCCGCGGCGATCAGTCAGCGATTATTTCGAACGGCGGATTTGAATCTGAAATGCTCAGGGACTTCTCTCAATTCGACTGGTCCTTCGGCCACAGCGAATACGCGCGGCTCGCTATTGATTCCGCGACCGCCCGCACGGGTTCAAGATCGCTGAGGATAGAATTCACCGGACGCGACACAACCCGGCTCGACGACGAAATCAACCAACTCGTTGCGGTTCGGCCGGGGGCGCGATACACCCTTGAGTGTTTCGCCAAAACAAATGGGTTTGAGAGCCCGGAAGGTCCGAAGGTGGTAGTCACGGACCGCGTCTCTTCAAGTTGGATTGCGGCTTCGGAACCTGTAGCTCAGGGGTCTCACGACTGGCAGCGCCTGTCCGTCGAATTCGTCGCGCCAGTAAGCTCGAGCGGAGAGATGTCCGCAGTCCTTGTCTCCATCAAACGCAAGCCCAGGTTCAGCTATGACCAGCCGACTCGCGGTACGGTATGGTTCGACGACTTCTCGATGAACGAACAATAGTAACCGTTCGATGCCGGGTGTATAATTCGGCGGCGATAGGATATGGCCTATAGGACCTACGGAGTCAAAACAGGAGTACCGTTATGGCATTTGTTATTGTGAAATTACCGCGGGCAGTCAGCGGGGCTGCGATCATATGTCTGTTTGTCATGCTCACATCGGCCTATTCGCAAACTCGCCAGCAACCGCAGGTCAGAGTTCCTTCCGAGAACTCCGCCGAGCCTAATGATACCCCTACGATCGTCGTCGCCCCGGATCAAGACTATCGCATTGGCCCGCGCGACGTGATCGAAGTTCGAATAGAAGACGCGACGGAATTATCCAACACTTATCAAGTCAACGCCGACGGCACGTTCCTCATGCCTTATTTGAAGCGGGTGAAGGCGCAGGACAAGACGCCCGAGGAGCTGGCGAAGTTCATCGCCGACTCATTGCGTGTCCGCTACCTGAAGGATCCGCAGGTGCTCGTAGTCGTTAAGCAGTATTACAGCCACACGTTTTTCATTCAGGGCTCGGTTCGTAAGCCCGGCGTTTACCAGATGGAAGGTCATCCGTCTCTGCTAAATCTGGTGACCGTCGCGGGCGGACTTGCCGAGAATCATGGTTCTACAGCGTTCATTATTCACCAGGTGAAGAATAAGAAGGGCGACCCGGCAGCGGGTACCGGCGCGTCGACTGTCGCGGCAAAATCCGATCAAGCGGCTTCGTCGAGCGCGGACGAACCCGAGCTCATACTCAGGACGGTGAACATAAGCGGGCTGCTCAAGGGGCGTTTCGAACAGAACACGAACGTCGAGCCGGGTGACATTGTCAACATACCGCGAGCGGATGTGTTCTTCGTCGCCGGCGAAGTAAACGCGCCCGGATCATTTCCGCTGAGCGACGGCACGACTCTCAGACAAGCGATCGCGCTGTCGCAGGGAACGACTTTCAACGCCGCGGTAGGAAACGGCGTAATCTTTCGGCAGGATATTGCCACCGGCAAACGTCTGGAGATACCCGTCGACATAGGCGCGGTGATGAAAGGGCGAAAAGAGGATGTCGCCATCCTGGCGAATGACGTCGTAATAATTCCAAACAGCCGAGCCAAGACTATTGGTAACTCGATACTGAAGGCATTTGGGATGAGCACCGCGCAGCGTGGTCTTCGCCCTTACTAGAGATGGTAATGCGGCGGCTTTCCCTGGCCGCCCTTCCCGCGGGCAATCTTCATGGAATAAGGTCGGCCACGGACGGCCGCCCCTACATCAAACGGATTCAATGAATGCGCACCGAAGAGACTCGATTTATTGAATGCGGCGGCATCCCGGGCGTTCGCTTCTACGAGTTACCTAGAATTCAAGATTCTCGGGGGAGCCTTTCGTTTGCGCAATACGAAGAAACACTGCCGTTTCTACCCAAAAGGTATTTCATCGTTTTTGACGTCGCGCAGGGACAGACGCGCGGCGGGCACGCACACAGGACTGTGCATCAGCTCCTGACATGTGTGAAAGGTTCCTGCGTAGTAACGTTCGATGATGGTAAGACGCGTCACGACATTTCGCTCGACAGACCCGAGCTCGTTCTCTACTTACCGCCAGGAATATGGGCGACGCAGCATGATTTTTCGCGGGGTGCGGTGCTTATGGCGCTCGCCTCAGAAGTTTACGACCCGGGCGAATACATAAAAGACTACGACGAGTTCTTGTCGCTGGTTAAATCATGAGAGAAGTACCCTTTCTTGAATTAGGACAGACCTACCTGGAGATCAAGGATGAGTTGGACGCCGCATATCAGCGAGTGATGGATTCCGGCTGGTACATCCTCGGCGAAGAGGTCGGGGCTTTCGAGAGGGAGTTCGCCGCATATTGCGGATCCAGGCATTGCATTGGGGTCGGAAACGGACTCGAGGCGTTGCAGTTGATTCTTCGCGCGTACGGGATTGGATTAGGCGACGAAGTGATCGTTCCGGCGAACACCTACATTGCGACCTGGCTGGCCGTGTCAAACTCCGGCGCGTCGGTGGTTCCGGTCGAGCCCGACGAAAGAACCTTTAACCTCGATCCGCGGCGCATTGAGGCGGCGATGACGTCCAGAACCAGGGCCGTGCTACCGGTGCACCTGTATGGGCAGCCCGCCGAAATGGATGCCATCAGAGACGTCGCCCAACGGCACGGTCTGAAGGTGGTAGAGGACGCAGCCCAGGCTCATGGTGCGCGCTATGGTGAGCGGAGCGTTGGAAGCCTCGGCGACGCTGCCGGATGGAGCTTTTATCCGACAAAGAATCTCGGGGCATATGGCGATGCGGGTGCGGTTACCACGGATGATGATGAATTGGCCCAAAAGGTGCGGCTGCTTCGCAACTACGGATCGAAGAGCAAGTATTACAACGAAGAACGGGGCATCAACAGCCGGCTGGATGAGCTACAAGCTGCTCTGCTCCGCGTGCGTCTCAAACATCTCGATGAATGGAATCGCCGCCGGGTACGGATCGCGGAAAGGTATCTGAACGAGCTCGAGGGCACGCGATTGTTATTGCCGGTTATCGCAGAGAACGCAGCTCCGGTGTGGCACTTGTTTGTGGTTCGATCGAAGATGCGCGATAAGCTCCAAAGTCAATTGAAGGCGGCTGGCGTAGCCACCCTGGTGCACTACCCCGTCCCGGCGCACTTGCAGGAGGCTTACAAAGAACTTGGAAGGCCGCCCGGATCATTTCCCTTAACAGAAGCAATTCACAATGAAGCGCTGAGTCTGCCGATGGGCCCGCACCTGAGCGAATCAGACCAGACCCGAGTAATCCAGGCAGTCAAAAACTTGACGACGTGACTACAAGATGAAACGCACCGACACATCGCTTCCGGGAGTTTGCTTGATCGAGCCCAGAGTCTTTGAGGATGAGCGCGGGTTTTTCTTCGAGAGTTATAACGAACTCAGGTTCGGAGAAATCGGCATACTAGACCATTTCGTTCAGGACAATCACTCGAGATCTGTCCGGAATACTCTCCGTGGTCTTCACTATCAGGTAAAGCATCCTCAAGCGAAACTCTGCCGCGTTATTCGAGGTGAAGTGCTGGATGTGGTCGTCGACGTCAGACGCGGTTCTCCAACTTTCGGAAAGTGGGAGAGCGGCTTATTGTCGGCGGAGAATAAGCTTCAAATGTACGTGCCTCCCGGGTTCGCGCACGGATATCTTGTTCTAAGCGAGACGGCCGAGTTCCTCTATAAGTGCAGCGACTTCTATCGTCCCGAGTACGAGCGAGGCGTAGCGTGGTACGATCCGGCCATCGGAATCAACTGGGGTGTGCCGGATCCGATCCTTTCACCGAAGGACGCAAGAAACCCGGAGCTGTCGGGCATTGCGCCCGACGACTTGCCCGACTATTCCATCTGAACTCTTTGAGATAACCGCTGCGGACGATCACTGCAGGCCAGTGAAGCGAAGACGAAAGCTGTTGACTTTTAAATACCGGTTACATATTCTGGGGCGGTATATAGCGATGTATCGCTTTTCGCGTCCCGGAGGTAAGATGAAACCGCAAACGGGTTATCCAAGAGCCTCAATTAGTCTTGTTCTCGCCATCGCTGTAGCTTCGATGTTCACTCTTCGTTCTTTTGCAGCGCCCGAAGCGAACAAGGCTGCCAACAAAGTCAGCGGCGATAGGGCACTGCAGGACTGCACGGGGTCGCTGACGGTGAAGGCGGGACGAGTCACCATCAACGGCAATCCCGCGCAAACCGGAGCGACGGTGATAACCGGGAGCGTCATAAGCACCAGTTCGAACGGCAAAGCGATTATCGATCTGGGAGCGCTCGGGCGAGTAGAGGTCGGCGATAATACTACAGTTACCCTAACCTGTGCCGCGGGTTCGCTTGAGCTCAAAACGAGTTGCTCTAAGACCGAGGTCGAGGTGCGACGCGGTGCGGTGGATGTTCGAGCGCCCAAGGTTGAAACCCTCACGGCCGGAAAGAAAAAGAAATACGATGGTGCGGTTGATCTGACTGCCGCCGCTGGTGTTGACGTCAAGGTCGAGTGCGAAGGCGGTAAGGTCGCGGGAGGTCTGTATGTAGGCCCCGGGCTCCTGGGTCTGTTGGCGCTTGTCGGAGTTGGAGCAGCGGTAGCAGCCGGCATAGCTGCAGGCAGCAATGAGTCGTCCGCTCCAAGCAGCCCAATTCGATAGCGCATCGAGTTCTAGTTGACTGGTTGGCTTCGAAACGCCCCGGCGAGAGGCAGCGCCGGGGTCTTTCATTGTTGGTCACAGAGCGTTATACCTGATTGAAATGCTGAAGACCCGGCGCCCGGTTCTGATTATCAACAGCAAAGCGCCTTAGCCTAAGCTACCCCGTCTGGGGACCTGACTTTGGTCTTGCTTCGCTCGCGCTTCTGCACAATACTTAACCGCGAGCGATTATCTCGATTCGGGCGAGGAAGAAACTTGAAGACCGTAGTATCAATCACTGCCCTATCGCTGTTGCTACTGGCTAACATAGTCCGTGCACAGACGCCGGTTACCACGCTCGCCCTGAGCCCGGATCGAATCGGCGAGATCAAAACGGCCCAGGGGATCACGACGATGATTCGATTTCCTGACCCGGTTCAGGAAATCATCTGCGGCGATCTTTATGATCCGGGGACGGGGAAAGGGACATTTGTTGTCCAACGAAGCGGGGCAGCCGATCATCCCGGCAATGAAGTCTTTATTAAGCCGGTCGCGTCCAAGGGCCTCAGCAACATGTTTGTGAAGACGGGTGACGGAAAGCATACCTACAGTTTCGACCTCATCATCGTCTCAACGCCCCAAGGGGCGCATCGCATGGTCAACGTCGCCGACCAGGCTGCAGCAACGAGTCCAGCCGCGGGGAGTTCGGGTGGGATGGATCAGCATAGCTCTGAATCTGAGAAGCCAGGCCCGGATTTCGAACGTCTCAAGGCAGAAGCGGAGCAACAGGCTCGTCAAAAGGCTGCCGAGATTCTGCGCACCGCTCAACAACAAGCCGACCGGAAGATCACCGAGGCCGATGCGAAAGTAGCCGAAGCGGAACGGCTGGCGCCCCAGCGCGCGGAGCAGGAAATCGAACGCCGATTCATGCAAGCACTCATGCTGGGACTGCGTGAAATGAGGGTGAAGAACACAAAAGTGACCATCCCTAAGAAGGCCGTCATAACCATCGATCCGCGAGTACTCTTATTCGATGACAAGGCTTATCTCCGCTACATGATTCAGAACACCGGCGATAAGGATTTCATCTTTACGTCGCTGTCCCTGGAAGTGGTCGATGGAAAAGGCTCGAAACCACTTACGGCTGAAGTGAATCAAAGCAAGGCCGTGAACTCGCTTCCGCCGGGCGAAGCGCTGACCGGTGTCATCGTGTTTGACCCGAAGCAGGTCGCGGCTAAACAAAACCTTACGTTGTTTGTCCGTGGCGACGACAGTGCCGAGCTGGCGCACCTGACGATCCAGGAGTAGAGAGAGTGAAAAGATTTTTAACAATTTTGATGTTAGCTATCGGGGGCTTCGCGGCCGCAGGCGCATCGGCGCAGGAACGCCCGCTCTCGCCGCCCAGGCAGCCACCCGTGCCAATCACGGGAGAAGACCAGGAGCGAGCGCGAGCGGAAGAACGGAACAAGAAGAAAACCGACGATGCAACAGCGCTTCAGCATGCGGCGCAGATCAAGGTCCCGGCGATTTTTGCGGGCCATCATATCTCTTCAGGGAACGCAGCCATCGATGCGTTGGTCGCGGAAGCCGCCGCACAAAACGGGCTCGATCCATGCCTGATCCTTTCTATTATGCGAGCCGAGTCCGCGTTCAATCGATCGGCAGTCTCGGTGAAAGGCGCATCGGGGTTGATGCAATTGATGCCGGCAACTGCGGCCAGATTCGGCGTGAAGAACATTTTCGATCCGCGCGAAAACGTGTTGGGCGGGTCGAAGTACCTGCGATGGTTGCTGGATCGGTTTAGCGGTGACGTCAGGCTTGCCATTGCTGGTTACAACGCCGGCGAGGGATCGGTCGAGTTTTATGGATATAAAATACCGCCGTTCCTCGAAACCCAGAACTACGTTCGAACGATCTACGCGCGGTACAGCACCATACACCTCGGGTCCGTGCCTCAAGTGCCGACAGTCGAAGCGGCGAAGCCTGCGCAACCCGGCGAGAAGAATCCCACCTACAATCAGATCATCAGATTTACTTCATCCAGCGGCGATGCGGCGAAGTAATTATTGAGAATGTAAGGGCGGCTCTCCGCGGCCACCCCTCATTGATTATGGATCGCGCACTACCAGCGGGGAGCGGCCGCGGAGGGCCTCCCTTATATGCGAAGCTAGCTGACGGTAATGCGCTCACCTGCTTCTACGGCTCGATAACATGCATCGACCAACTCAACCGACTTGAAGCCATCAGATGCGGTGACTGCCACCGGCGCTCCGTCCACAATTGAATCCACGAACGCGCGATCCTCTTGCGCGTATCCCCACTTTTCTTCCTTAGACAACTGTTGCATCGAACGCGTGCCGTGCCTTCCGTCGAGTCCCTCGCTATGGCTGATGCTCTCCATTTCTCGAGTCGTGATCGTAGCGTGATGGCAGAACACCTCGACTCGCTCGAAGGGGAACAGCCAGCTCGAATCAGCGGAGGACGACAGTACCGCGTGCATACTGCTCTCAAAACGGAGCAACACTGAGAAGTCGTCGGTCTCCGGATATTCGTGCGACGAACCGACAGCGTCGATGCTCCTGACCTCGCCAAACAGAAATCGCATCATGTCGAACATGTGAATGGTTGTTTCGTAGAGGAAGCCACCGGTGATCGCGGGATCGCCGACCCAGGGGGGATTGATCAACTCGCCCCTATTCATCTTTACGTGAGCCGAATGAGCGGGCCCGGATTTCACGAGCATCTGCTTGAGTGTCGCATATACCGGCGCGAATCGTCGGTTGTGTCCGACTTGAAAAACGGCGCCGCTTCGCGAAGCTGCCTCGAACAGTGTTCGAGCATCTTCAATGGAAGTCGCCATTGGCTTCTCGCAAAATACATTCTTGCCTGCTTCGATTGCAGCAAGCGCCAGGGCGGTATGTTTAGTGTTCGGTGTGGTTATGTATAATGCGTCCACGCCATTGATGAGGTCGCTAACGCTGTTAGCGACAACCGCGCCACTTGAACGCGCGAGCCTCTCGGCGCTTTCAACCGCTACATCGTGTACCAGCGTCACGCTTACACGTTCATCTCGCGCGAGCAGCGCCGCGTGAACCCCGCCGATGTAGCCCGCGCCGATTATCCCAACCCTCAGCTTTTTCATGTTTTCTTTACCGCGTCGCGGAATGGCCAAGAATCTGCGTAACCGCCGTGCACGCATCGTGCGCAAGCTGAAACGGATCCTGTTCCCAGTACTCGGGTCTGAAGATTTCGACGCTTGCCACGCGGTCGTAATGGATGCGCCGCAGCGCCGCGATGATTTCTGTCAGCGGCAGAATTCCCAGCCCCGGCAAAAGCCGATGCCGATCCTCGAGCTCTTCGCGTGGCAGATCCTCGGCATCGTTGATATGAAAAATAAAAAGCCGCGCAGGATCGAGCATCTCGATTGATTCGATCGTCGAACCTCCGGCATAAAAGTGAAAGCTATCGATTACCAGGCCGACGTTTTCGCGTCCGGTCTTCCGAACGATTTCATCGGCGAGTGCTAATGTTTGAACGCTGCAATCCGTCTGGCCAAGGAACTCGAATGCGAGGCCAACGCCGTGCGCTTCAGCTATTGCGCCGATTTCCGAGAGCGTTTTCACGGACTCTTTGATGATTTCTTCCAGACTTGACTCCCGAGGCAGCCGGCCCGGAACGACAACTACATAAGGGCAATTGATCTCGGATGCAATGCGGCAAAGATCTTCGCATTCGGAACGCAGCAGAGCGCGTCCCTCGTCGTTTCTGAACGTTATGCTCTCGATGGAATTGATGCTATAAGGTTCGATGCCATTCTCCTCGAACATTCTCTTAAGATCATAGGTGGTGTTCGACCGGAGATGTGCCTTGAGCTTCGCTGACCATATCTCGAGGCAATCGAAACCAGCCGCACCAGCAGCCCTAATGTCCGTCACCAGATCAGCCCTCATTGTAGTCGCGCCGTTTAGTGCCAGTTTCATCGGCTTAGCCTTTCACGGTTTCTGGTATACCACTCCGGCTTTGATGACCCGAGCGATCTTTCGCGTATTGTTTATGTCGGCAAGCGGGTCGGCGTCGATGATGACGATGTCGGCGAGCTTGCCCGCTTCAATCGAGCCGGTTTCTCGTTCAATCCCGAGGGCGCGCGCGGCGTTTATCGTTCCCGCCCTCAATGCGTCGATCACAGGCACGCCCAATTCGGCCATCAGTCGCATCTCCTCGTGCGCGCTCAACCCCGGAGCCTGATATACGGCGGCGGTATCCGTTCCGACGATGAGGACGCCTCCTGCGTCGTAGAAGCGCTTAACGAACCGCAGCATGTTAATCCAGGCCTTCTTAAAGGGCGCGGTATCGAAGGGCTGCTTTGCAAGTCCCTCCCAATCCTTGAGTATCGCATCTGGAGGACCGCTTGCCACTGCCCGGTCGCGAAATGCGTCGGGGTCGCGCGCAAAAGCGATCGTGTGATGAATGCTGAGCGTGGGCGAATAAAATACATGCCGGGACACCATCTCGCGAATCAACCCATCCAGCTTCGCCGGATCGGCTTGCGGCCAGGCTAGCGAGCTGGCTATCCAACCAGCAAGAAAAGCTGTGGCGTGTGCGCTACGAATCTTCTCGGGATCGGGCACCGCGACATCAGCAACACCCACAAGGTGCGTCAGGATGTTTGTGCCCGCAAGCACGGCTTCAAGAGCATTCGTCTTCCCCGTGTGAGAAATTGTGCGAAGCCCCTTCTTGTGGGCCTCATCGATTGCTGCTCGCAAGTCATTGGGCGCAAGCTGCGCATGGGTCTTTATGAAGTCCGCGCCCGCCGCTACTCGGGCGTCAACTGCGCGCCTTGCCTCCTCGGGAGTTTTCACCGTCTCACTCATCGGAAAAGCTACCGGCTCCCCGGAGATCATCGGACCGCAGACAAGCATACGCGGGCCCTGAAGCTCGCCAATCGCGATTCGACGTTTCAGGTCATAAACCGGAGGCAGGCTCCCGGTATCGAGCACCGTCGTTATGCCGGTTGAAAGAAAGCGGGCTGAAAGCCACGAGTCCTTGCCGTCATAGGCACTGTGAGTGTGTGTGTCGATCAAGCCCGGTATCAAGTACTTTCCGCGCGCATCGATTACTTGAGCGCCGCTCGGTACCTTGAGTTTTGCGCGAGGTCCGACAGATTTGATTTTGTCGCCTTCGATAATGACGAGGGCGTCGGCGATGTTCGATTTGCCATTTACATCAATGACGGTAGCGCCGACAATCGCGAGCGTGCGCGAAGCCGGTTTAGGCGACACGGTTTTCTGAACCGGTCTGACCAGCCCGGCACTCGTGGTTGTTACAAGCGTCACTGTGACCAGCAGAAGTAAAAGTTTTCGCATAACAAGCTCCCCATTCGAATGCGGAGTGCGGTCCGACAAGCTGCCAGCTTGTCGGACCGCACCCCGGAAATGAATCAGATTCGCATCCCCGTATCTGTATCAAAGAAGTCGGTTCTTTCCATCTGGATCTTCAAGAACACGACGCTCTCGAACTCAGCTCGAAAGTCCGCGGGGGCGCGAGCGATTATTTTCTGGCCGCCCGTCCGCAGGAACACGATCGTTTCGTTGCCCATCAACTCCGTCACATGAACGGTCGCGGTCAGCCAGCCCGGTTGATTTGCAGTAGATACCTCGATGTGCTCCGGCCGGATGCCGAGCGTTACACGATCGAGGCCGCTCAACCTTTCCAGATGAGACTCGTCCAGGTCCAGAATGAATGCGTCGCTGGCGAACCTGCGTGCTTTATGGTCCACTCGTCCTTCGATGAAATTCATGCTCGGGCTGCCGACGAACTCCGCGACGAATCGATTGGCCGGACGGTTGTAAATGTTCATCGGCGTGTCGAATTGTTGAAGTTTGCCGGTGCGCATCACCGCAACGCGATGGGCCAGCGTCATCGCTTCGGCCTGATCGTGCGTGACATAAATAGTTGTCGTGCCGAGCTCGTGCTGCAGGCGTTTCAACTCGCCGCGCATCTGAACGCGTAGCTTGGCATCGAGGTTCGAAAGCGGCTCATCCATCAGGTAGACCCGCGGCTCGCGTATGACCGCGCGAGCGAGCGCGACACGTTGGCGCTCGCCACCGGACAACTCACGCGGTCTTCGTTCAAGCAACGCGCTTATCTCGAGCATCTCGGCTACTCGCCTTACGCGTCGTTCGATTTCGCCGCGTTCGACTTTTCTGACTCGCAGCGGATAAGCGATGTTTTGAGCGATGGTCATATGAGGATAGAGCGCGTAGTTTTGAAAGACCATTGCCACATCGCGATTCTGAGTCGGGATATCATTCACGCGGTCTTCGCCTATAAAGATATCGCCGGAAGACGCGTCCTCCAGACCAGCAAGCATTCGAAGCGTGGTCGTCTTGCCACAGCCCGACGGCCCAAGAAGCACTACAAACTCGCCGTCTTCGGACGCGAGATTCAATTGATCGACAACCGCCGCCTTGCCGAAGGTCTTTGATACTTTTTCGAATCTAACGTCCATAAAACGGGATGCGTGATGCGTGATAGGTGACCGGACGAAGCCGGATGAACCACATCTAATTCATCGGGTCACGTATCACGCATCACGTTTTCACTTCCTCATCCTTTCACCGCTCCCAATGACAACCCTCGAACCAGGTACCGCTGAACCGACATCGCGAATGCAAGGATCGGAATCATCGCGACAACTCCTGCCGCGCTCATCACTCCCCACTTGATTTCGTATTGAGTCACCCGGCCGGCTATACCAACCGGAAGCGTCATCGAAGTGTCGGTCTGTGTAAGGACCAGCGCAAGCAGGAACTCATTCCACGAGACGATTAGGCAGAAAACGGCTGTGGCAGCCAGTCCTGGGGTGACCAGCGGCAGAATCACTCGCACGAGCGCGCCCAGCCGCGAGTCGCCATCGACCATCGCCGCTTCTTCCAACTCGCGAGGGAGCTCACGAAAGAACCCGCGCATCATCCATACCACGAACGGCAGATTCAGCGCCGTATATACGATCACAAGCGACGTGATCGTATTAAGCAGTCGCAAATCGCGCATCATCAGGAACAACGGGACCGCGGTTACGATCGGAGGAAACATACGAGTCGAAAGGATCCAGAGGGATAATCGCTGATCGAGTTTTCCGCGCAGCTTGAAACGCGCGAGACCATAAGCCGCCAGCGTTCCGAGTGTCACCGCGCAAATAGTCGACAGCCCGGCGACAGTCAGGCTTGTCGTCAGGTACTTCGCAAACGAGCGAGTGAAGAACGCATCGTAGTAATGCGCCAGCGTCGGCGTGAATGCAAACCAGCGCGGCGGTGATGCGAACTGATCGACCTCGCTCTTGAGCGAAATAGTCACCATCCAATACACAGGGGCGATCGCTGCTATGAGCGCCCCACTGAGCAGAACGTACTTCAACGCTCGCGACAGTTTCCGGTGCTGCGTGCCACGCCGAGCTCCCGAACGAATTGGAACTGAGGATGTGCTCAAGCCGTCTCCTGTTTCTGAAGCAGCCTGATATATCCGACACTGATCACGTTTGTAAGCAGCAACAGCACAAACGACATCGCCGCCGCGTAGCCAAAATCAGAGAAGCGGAACGCCGTGCGATAGATGTAGAGGCTAACGGTTTCAGTCGAGAATCCCGGCCCGCCCTGGGTGAGGATGAATATCTGATCGAACACTCGAAGCAGATCCATCGTGCGAAGCAGCAGCGCGATCAGAATCGCGGGCCTCAGCAGCGGTAGCGTGACGTGACAAAAAGTCTGCCACCCGCTCGAACCGTCGACGATGGCGGCTTCATAGGGCTCCTGGGGAATCGCCTGCAGCCCCGCGAGCAGCACTAAGAACATAAAAGGCGTCCACTGCCAGATGTCAACCGCAATGACCGACGCGAGTGCCAACACTGGCGACGCAGTCCAGGTCAGGGACTCTGTTGCGACTCCAGCGCTTTTGAGCGTGCCGTTGATTGCTCCGAAGTCCGGGTTGAGCATCAGTCGCCAGACCACCCCGACGACGACCGGGGGCAGCATCATCGGTATGAGCAGGGCGCTTCGGAAGAGGGATCTTCCCCGCATCGGGCGGTCGAGCATGACTGCGAGACCAAGCCCGAGCAGGAATTCAAAGGTAAGCGCGACTACGGCGTAGATGAGGGTGTGGGCGAGCGCTTCGAGGAAGAACTTGTCACTCGCGAGGCGCACGAAGTTTCCAGGGTCCCATCGCGCGGCTTCGCCCGACCCGGTTTGGAGGCTGATCTTGACCGCGTAGAAGAGAGGATAGATCGACAACGCGACCAGCACCGCGACGGTCGGCGCAATTAGAATGTAGGGCAGGGTGGTCTGGTGACCGCGCTGCGAGGCATTGTTACTCTTCTTGTCTCGACTCATCGGGACCGTATTGTTCTCGGCTGATCGCGTAGTACTGAACGTCGGTATCGTAGAACCGCGCATTCTTAACGTATCGCAGGCCAATTTTTTCGAGCACACGACACGACGCAGCATTCGCCGGTTGTGCAACCGCGACGATGCGATCGAGACCGAGTACTTCAAACCCGAATCGCAAGCTCGCCATGGCCGCTTCCGTAGCCAGGCCCATTCCCCAGAAACGTTTCGCAAGGCGATATCCGACTTCGATCTCGGAGGTGCTATCCAAATATTTCAAGCCACAAAAGCCGACGAAATCGCCGCTTGCCTTTTCAAGTGTCACCCACAACCCGAAGCCGTGGTGCTCCCAGTGATCGAGAATCGCATTGAGGCGAACTTCGGTTTGAGCTCTCGACTGCAGCTTGCCGTCGCCGATATAACGCATCACGTCGGCGTCGGCGTTTAGAGCCGCGAACGCATCGAGGTCGCCGGGTGTGAAGCGTCGCAGTAGTAGTCGCTTGGTTTCGATCATCGCGGCGGCCTCAATGCAGGGGCGACCCTCCGTGGCCGCTCCAGACTGCTGACAAAACGGGCGTCGATCAAGACTCAGGAGCGCCCGCGGAGGGCCGCCCCTACGCTAATTATTTGGAATTACGCTCGACTATCTTCGCGATCTCTATGTTCGCCTGATTCATCGCTTCTTCAGCCGTCAGCTCACCGCTGTTCGCTCGCGAGATGAATATTCCAAACACATTCTCGATTTCATTCCATTGCGGCGTGCGAGGCCGCGGCTTCGACCTTTCGAGCGATCGTAGCTGCGCCGGATAAGCCGGAAATTTAGCGAGCAACTCGGGGTCAGTGAACACTGAGCGGCGCGTCGGCGGATTGCCCGCGAGCGCCGAATTCTTCATTTGCTCAGCGGCCGTAGCCCACAACAGGAAGTCGAATGCGGCCTGCGCGTTCTGAGAGGCTCGCGGAACCCCGATCAGCCAATTGCCGATTTCAGCGCGGCCCTCAGCTTTTGCGCCAGGCATCACAGCGAAGTTCATTTTGCCGACGACCCTCGATTTCTCAGGATCGCTGAAGGCGCTTATCCACGCGGGCCAGTTGATCGACATCGCCGCAGTTCCCTGGAGGAGGTGCGCCGAAACCTCACTGGCGTTGAAGCTTGCGTAGCCGGTAGGCGTGTACTTACCAAGCTCGAGCATGAATTTCAGCGCATTGATCCCTTCCGCGCTGTTGACCGCCGGCTTGCCGTCTCCGTCAAACATCTCCGCACCGAATGACCAAAAGATCGGCATGAAGTCAGTCACCGCAGAGTTGCCCCGAGCGGCGCGCATCACATATCCGTACACCCGTCCTCCACTGGGCGAGCCGGCGCGCTCGTGCTCGTCGATTGTCCTCGCAGCCGTCAGAACATCGTCCCAGCTCGCCGGCTCCTTCAGGTTGTGCTTCTCGAACAGGTCTTTGCGATAAAAGAACAACTGCGAGTTCCCAACGTACGGCAGCGCGAATGTGGCGCCCGTTTCGTAAGGATATTTACAGAGCGCGATCGATGAGCGAATGAAATCGTCGTCAGGTCCAGCGTGGCCTTGCTTTTGAAAGAGCGGTGTCAGGTCGGTTAGAAGCTGGCTGGCCGCGAATCGTGGAAACCACGGATCGTCCAGCATAATCAAGTCATAAGCACCGGTCGCCGCGCTGAGGTCGATAAGCTCTTTCTCAAAGAGATTGTCGTAAGGAAACTCGGCTATGTTGACTCGCACGCCTGCGAGCGTCTCGTAGTCGTGAGCAGCTTTCTTGAGCGCGTCTCCTTCAACTCCGGAGTTGACCGCAAGCGAGAGTTGTTTTGATCCGGTGTTTGCACCTCCGCAACCGGAGAAAAGAAGCGCTGCGGAAAGACTCAACGCCGCGACTAACATCTCTTTCGGAGCAAAGTATCTGCGATAACTTTTCATAGGAGCCTGAGGGTTCACTTCCGCGGGCGAACTCGTCGTACTTGAGGGCTCGAATTGTCAGCCGTCTTATCGGCGATCGCACCTGATGCTGGACGCGCGCCGTTGATGATGTCAACAAAAGCGCGCAGCCTGCTGACAAACCCCCCGATCTGCTGCCTTGCTTCCTGAGTTGTAACCTTCTTCAGACCGCCCGGGACATCGAACTGCGCGCGATCAGGATTGAGTTGAAGGTCACGTGTTTCTACGATCACCCGCGTTCTGGCGCCGGCCTGCGGCGAAGTGTTGAAATCTGATCGAAGCGGCAACCCGGTTTCCGAATCAACGAAGATCGCACCCTCGCTCTCGGTTGAAGCATCAGGCGCAGAGACGACTCGATACTTGAGAACGGCGCGTCCGTTTAGCGGCTCGGCATCAGCCTTCTCAAAGTGCATGCGCGACTTTAGACGCTCAGCGATCGCTCCAGGGCTAAGCACGGTCATCTGAAAAGGCAAAGTGTCTGCGGCCAGCTCGGTGTATTGCTTGTGGTCGAACAGCACCAGGTATTTCAATCCGGACTTCTCCAGATAGGCAACTTGCCCGAGCGGCGCGGGAAGGTCAAACGTCCACCGCCGATCCGCTCCCAGTTTGGCGAAGCCAAACTGCTGAGTTGCCATTGACGCCGGAGCGCCGCCGGCAATGTCCTGGGCGCTGATCGTGATCGCCGCACCGTAACGTTCGGGTTCCCTGATGTCGATAGTCGAGGGCCGACCACTCGAAGACTGCGATTCTACGTTCGCGTTCCCATTACCATTCTGTTTCGACGGCGAAGAAGAATTGGCATTCTTCGCGCCTTGTGAGCCACTGCAACCAAATGAGGAACAAATTAGCGCGAGCAATAGGGCGGCGAGCGTGCGTCGATACGCCCAACAAGATTGTGCGGAATTCGAGATCTGCTCAAGCTGTTCTGTGCAGGACAGTGATGAAGGCATTCGCTCAACCTTTGCAAGTTCGCAGCTATGCTACTTTGCGAATGCAACTCAAGCAAGCGGCAAACCTGTTATCGTCCGGTCCGCCACGACTGATCGGCCAAGAAAACTATTGTATGTACGTGGATTTGGGATATCCTACTGTCGAAGCAGCCTCCCGATCGGTGGTCGCTTTCATGCCTGCCCCTGAGCCGTTCTAACTGAAAAGGGAACTAACACTTCCCCATTTACCACCAGCCAAACTGAAAACTCGTAAGAGCGAGTTCGTCTCGAGGTTAAGGGCATGTCGCAACACATCTTATCGAAATTGAATTGGCGCCGAATCATGTTGTGCGCGGTTGTGATTGCAATGGCGTTGCCGGCGCACAATCGCACTCTGGTTTCACACGCGAATTCGTTCGGCGCCGGGCGGGAATCCGCTCGCACTTCAGCACTAATCACTGGCGCGCTCGAGAAGTCCGCATTTATTGCTTACGGTGCTAATGAAGCTGGAGGAGTTGCCGGGTGCCGCTTGCCTAATCCTGAAGAGTCCGAAACCATCGCGCGTCGCGACCTTGCCCAGGAACTTCGAGTGATCAGCTCGCCTCAGCTTCAGAGCGAGGGCGGTTTGCAGATAACACTGCGGGCTACGCCGGAGCTTGAAGCGAACCCTGCCGCGAAAGCTGCGTTCGTGCGAGCCGCGGATGCGTGGGCGTCTCGGGTCCAAACTCCGACGATGATAAACATCGATATTGATTTCGGCCCGACCTGGTTCGGCGAAACCTTTCCAGACGGCGTGATCGGGATAACCAACCCGCAGATGCTCGTCGGATTCGAACAGTATTTTAACGTGCTGTCTCAGTTGATTAACTCAACTACCGACTCGCATGAGTCATCGCTCTACTGGAGCCTGCCTCAGGCGCCTGTGCCGACTGACCTGGGAGAGACGGTGGACGTGCTCGCGCCTTCTGCAGTTTATCGTACACTCGGAATGATCAATCTGGATCCGAACTACGACCCGCAAGCCTTCGGTCCGCCGCCAGCCATCGGCTTCAATTCCAACGTCAATTTCGACTTCGATCCAAGCGATGGGATCGATCCCGGCAAATACGACTTCGAAGGAATGGTCTTGCATGAAATTGGACACGTTCTGGGATTCGTGTCGGCTGTGGGCCAGCGTGAACTCAATCCCAAGTGCGACCTCGCCGTAACTGTTTGGGACTTGTTCAGGCTGCGACCTGGCGCCTCGATGGGCACACTCGCAACTGCGAATCGAATCCTATCATCGGGCGGCGCCCAGGTTTTCTTCGAGGGTAACGCCGAGCTGCAGCTATCCACAGGACGCCCCGACAATACCGGTCTGGACGGGTTGCAGCCGAGTCACTGGCGGGATGATTCGATTGTCGGATCACGCATTGGAATAATGGATCCGACCATCGCGCCCGGCGTGCGTACGACGCTGACTCTCAACGATCTGGCGGCGCTGGATCTCTTTGGTTACACGCTGAAGGAGTTCGGCAACAACCGCCCGACGGTTAACGCGCTCACAGCCGATTTGAAGGGCGACGTGCTCACACTCACCGGTACCGGAACCGACGCGGACGGGGATGTTGTGCAGGCGCAGGCGACGTTCCTCGATCAGAAGGGACGCGCGCTTTCGCAAACCGCCCCGTTCTCGACTGACTTCGGACTTATCTCCAAGCTCAACATCAACCTGAGATTCACCGGGATGGGCGGACAACCGGAAGCGACTCAAATAAGCTTCGTGTTGATCGACAGCCGCGGCAATAAAAGCGTACCTGCGATTGTGGACTTCAGCGGTGGGGATCCGGGAGCGCCAAAGGTTTCGTCGGCCTCTTATGATGGAAGCACCTTAGTCGTAAAAGGCAAGCGCATGACGAGTGACTCACAGGTCGAAGTAAACGGCATGATCGTTGCGCCGCCAGCCGGCGTCACGGTTCCGGCGTCGGGCAAGAAGTTGACTATCACGGCGCCGAGCGCGTCATTGAACCTGCACGCAGGCCCGAACCGCGTGCGAGTCATCAGCGGCGGCCTGCGATCGAGTCTGCTGATCGCGACTCTCTAGGATGTAGCGTAGACTGTCGAGTCTGCGCACGATCCCGATTTGTATTCATCGGAATCATCCGCAGACTAGACAGTCTAGGCTACATCTCAGTCTACGCTACTAGTGGTCACCAATCTGTTTCAATAACTCTTTCACTGCCGTCTCGAGTTGCACGTCGTGCCCTGTGTAGCTCTCGCCGATTGGTCGAACCACTGGGACATCGACGGGCCGGGGACTCATTTCCATCAGCTTCCCATCGCTAGAAGTTATCTTGATGAACGGGAGACGAAGCGCCGTGCCGTCGATCAGGTTCGCGCTGGATGTGTAGATGATCCACCCGCCGGTTGGCTCACCAACTACCTTGCCGAGCTTCAGCGAGCGATATCCTTCAGTAAAATCTTCGGCGTCCGAAAGCGAATGTTGATTAGTGACTAGTATCGTCGGCGCTTCGAGCGCTCGCTGCCCGAGCACCGTTCGCGCCGGCGCTGATGGGAAGCCACGCCTCGTCATAATCATGTAGCCTCGCCGTGCGAGCACGTCGATCGCGTAAGCGTTCACGAACCCGCCGTTGTTGTTTCGAACATCAACAACGACCCCTTCCCGCGAGTGATTCTCCGTATCCAGGTCGACGAACAACTGCGAGAGCGAGCCCGGTCCCATGTCGAACATGTGTACGTACCCCAACCGGCCGCCGCTGATCTTTGCTACGTACTCGCGCCTCTCTTCGACCCACTTGCGATAGAGTAGGCCTTTTTCAGTTGTGGTATTCACCGGCCTCACCGCGAGCTCGCGTTTGTTCGCTCCGTCCCTGGATGCGGAGATGGTCAGCAAAACTCGCTTGTTTATCTTGTAGCTCAGCAATTCGTCGACGTTCACGCGGCCATCGATTTGGGTTCCATCGATTGCAAGCAGGTACTCGCCCTGCTTCAGACCGGCAAGCGCCGCCGGGCCAAGTGGAATCTGTTCGCTTACTCGAAGACGCCCGGAGTCTTCATATTCAGCTCGATCAAAACGAAGGCCGAGCTTTCCGGTTGAGGGCTGATTCGACGAAGTCGGCGCGGATACTCCCGAGTGTGAAGCGTTCAATTCTCCAACCATCAGTAACAGCAGCCTTCGCATCTCATCCGGTGTTCGAGCTCCGGCTATGTGCGGTGCGTATTCGGCCCGCACCGCTTGCCAATTGACGCCGTTGAGATTCGGATCATAGAAATTATCGCGCAAGTAAGACCACGCCTGGTTGAAGACCTCTAGCTTTTCGCGCGCGAAGTCGACATCCATCTCTGCCGTGACCGCCAGCGCGCGCGGAGTGCGGCCCTCGAGCGGCACTACATTGATGCGACCCTGTTCGAGATAAAAAACTTCTTTACTGTCGGGCGAGAATTGAGCGTCGCGTTTGAAACCAGCCGTGGAGGTCAGCTGCCGCGCGACCGATGGGTCTCTCGCAAGCTCATCGAGCGAGTAGATGTACAGATTCTGCTGACCGGCGGCGCTTGCGATCATCAACAGCCATTTGCCGTCCGGGCTGATCTCCTGACGACCCGAATCAACGCCGACGGGCAGCAAGCTCAACCGGCGCTTGATGTCGTCGAAGACAATCTCAACCGGTTTTGGGGGCTGCTTCTTCTCATTTGCATTGACCGCTGGAGTGATTGGGTTCTCGGTGTCGGTCTGGGGCTGCCGATTCTCTTGAGGCGCTTGATTCGTTCGCGCGGGGCGAGGTGATTCTTCCTTGAAAAGATCTCGAAACTGATCTTCGCGAAAGCGCGGCGTGCGAGGTATCAGATCGACGCGCGCAACCTGACCTCCTTCCGTCCGCTGAGCGGTGTCGAAGAGAATGTACGTGCCATCCGGACTCCACGATACAGTGTTATTAAACACATTGGCCAGGAAGCTGATCTGCTTAGCCTCGCCGCCCCCGACGGGAACAAGTGAAACATTTGTGAAAGACTTTCCGCTTGTCGAAGTAAAGGCGATCCATTTGCTGTCTGGAGAGAAAACAAACGGGCGGACGGCGCCAAGCGGCGCCCGCTCGAAGATGCCGCTCGCGAGCAGACGTTCCTGTTTTGAGTCGAGCTCGATTACGCGAAGCTCGCGGGCGTCTCGCTCGAACGCGAGCGACTTCCCGTCCGGTGAAAAAGTAGGGGAAGAGTCCCCGGTTGCGCTGTTCGTAAGCTGCATCTCTTTGCTGGATGCGAAGTCATACAGGAAAACATGCGGCGTGCCGTCTCGATCCGACACGTAAGCCAGCCTGCGGCTGTCGGGCGCCCACCTGATTTGCGATTCATCTGAGGGGCTGTTCGTTACTCGCGCGGCGTCGCCACCATCTTTGGCGGAAGCCGCGAACACTTCTCCGCGCACCACGAACCCGACTTTCCTGCCGTCGGGTGAAAGCGCGAGTTCCTGTATCTGATCCGTGAGCCTGAGGTGTTCAATAGAAGGACCCGCGGGCGCTCCCCGGCGCGTTATCGGTACTTCGCTCGCCTGGCCGCTGGCGGTGTCCAGTTTCCATATCGCGAAATTGCGCTCAAACACTATCGCCTTACCGTCATAAGAGATGCTCGGCCACAGCACACGGCCATCCTTGAACTTTGTTATCTGTCGAGGTTGGCCGTCTAACGATTTCGTCCAGATGTTTTGCGCGCCGCTGCGATCCGACACATAAAAGATGCTTGCGCCATCGGCGCTCCACATCGGCCACATCTCTTTAGCCCCACCGTCAGTGACGCGCTCGTAAGTAAGAGAGGGAGCGTCGCGCATCAGCCATATCTCACACTCGTCGAGATGCGAATGACCCTTGCGCCACCACTGGCCGGAAGCAATGCCGCGTGCGGTGAAGGCCAGAGTCTTGCCGTCTGGAGAAGGCGCGGAGAAATATTCGCTGGCGTAGCGGTCGGCGCTGACTTGCATCGGCGTGCCGCCATCCGTGCTCACGCGGAATAGGTCGTTCATGCCGGAGATGTCGCGGCTCGAAGATGTGAAATATATCCAGCGTCCGTCTCGGGACCATCCGTCGAGCTGATCGTTAGCGTCATCGAACGTCAAGCGCTTTAATTCACCAGACTCAAACGCGAGAACATAAATATCACCGTTGCCAGTACGGTTGGAAATGAACGCGAGTTTGCGGCCGTCCGGTGAATAGAGCGGCCTTGACTCGGTGGCCGGATGAGAGACGAGCAGCCTCGCTTCACCGCCGCTTGAAGGAACGCTCCAGATATCGCCACCGGAGACGAACGCTATCTCCGATCGATCAGGCGACAACGCAGGCTCAGCAAAACTCGGCAGAGAGGCGTCCGAGCTGCCGGGCTCGGCAGACGCGAGCGAATGCAGCGGAATTGACTGACCAAAGAAAACCACAAACCCTACGTAGATCAGCTCTCTTAAGCTTTTCATAAACGGTCTCCAAACTGTGGTGAATGAGTCGGCACACTGCCTCAATGCTTACCGTGTCCCTTTCGCAACTGAACGAACAAATACCAGACTATTGCCGCGTTGATGAGAAGTATGACGATGCGCGTGAACGTCACGCGCTTCGAGATCTCGTAGATCTCGAGTGGGATCAGCGAGCAGGTGACGATGATCGTGAAGTACTCTGCCCACCGCTTCTTCAGCCAGAGACCGATACCTTCGGTGAGCAGCAACGCCGCATAAAAAAACGAACCGATGCTCAGCTCTTCGAGTTTGCGATCGTTCATCACCCCGAGCTTGGTGATCAATCCGTGGATGAGTCGATTATCGGGATCGACTCTGATCGCGGTTATCCAATTGGTTGCGAGCTCCGACACGTCTTTGTGAAGCAGTTTAACCGCGCCTATGCCGACGGCGACGAGCAGCAGACCCTTAGTAAGCTTGAATACCGCGATTATCCTGAGGCCCTTGCCGTCGGTCTTGGGACTCGCTTGCTTTCGTTTCTTTGGCATATCGGTTTTAGCACGACCCCTCTGCACTCCGCCGAATGCGTAGAGAGTACATTAGCAAAGGTAGGATGAGAGTCGAAGTGGAGCAGAGCGAATCCTGCGTGGAAGGCTCAAAACTTGACAATAAAATCGGCAGGCCGATATAGTTTTGGCGTTTGCTGGGAGGTCGTTCAACGGTAGGACAGCAGACTCTGACTCTGCTTATCGGGGTTCGAATCCCTGCCTCCCAGCCAAGCTTCAGCCCTTCTGTGAATGAACAGCCAGCATCACGTCTTGCGGATCGCCTTCTTCGAATTGCCTGGCTGGCTACCCACCGGAACCCTCTCGAAATCGAGTTTTTTGGATTGAAGCCGCTTTAACCAACCGTCCTCGATCGCAAATTCGATACTTGCTTGGTTGCCGCGATAGAGACTCGACTCTGCGCCACAACTATTAGCGCGTGCCCCTGAGATAGCCTAACCGAGATGTTCGATACGACAAAATAAGGGGAAACATGAAGAGGAATAGTCGTTCTGCAATTCGTGTAGTGCTGGTGATCGCGCTGATGTTGATGATCACGCTCGGATCGGGCCGCCTTCGAGCAGACACGGGAACTTGCGGAGGAGCAGCCGCCACTCTGCCGTTCACTGACGTGATGGGCAATCTTTTCTTCTGCCAGATAGCCGAAGCGTACTTTTCAGGGCTTACCAACGGCACGACCTCGACCACCTACAGCCCGACTCAGGACGTGCCTCGCGAGCAGATGGCGGCGTTCATCACCCGGACGCTGGATCAATCGCTGAAGCGCGGCAGCAGGCGAGCCGTCCTGGATCAATTCTGGACTCCCACTTCGGCCGCTGGCCTCTCTTTGACCACCGTTGGAAGCGGGCCGGAGTTAGTCAAATCAGACGGGGCCGATCTTTGGGTGGCGAATTTCGGTGACGGTACAGTCTCCCGCGTGCGAGCAAGCGACGGGAAGTTGCTGGAGACGTGGACCGGGGCGACTGGCGCTTCTGGCGTGCTAGCAGCCAAGGGGCTGATATTTGTCACCGGAAGCGTAAATCCGGGAAAGCTCTACCAAATCGACCCCAAGCTCTCGCGCTTCTGCACAATGAGCCTGCGCATCGGTGGACAGTCTCGGATCTGGCAAGGCGTATCGGTCTATCACGTACCCGGCTTGCTGAGCGCTTCCGCCATTTCCTGGGAGAGTCCCCGATGGCCTACCTGGCCCAATGGCGGCTGAAACTGGGAGCAGAGATTCTTCAGTCGACCCAGGACAGCGTCGCAGAAGTCGCTGCGGCGGTGGGCTATGGCTCAGAAGCGGCATTTAACCGCGCGTTCAAGCGGGAGTTTGATTGTCCTCCGGCGCAATTCCGGCGCACTCGTAAAGCTTCGGCCGAGCACTCTTAAAAAAAGCATGCCCACCTGAGACGGACGACCGATCGACGACCCGTGACCCCAGAGATTTACCTTCTTTTGGAACCGACTATCGGTCGCCGGAGACGTAATCAACGTCCTCCGGCGCATTCATAGCGGATTGCACTCGTGCTATTCTCAAACTGCATGAGCAACGAAGTGCAGGAAACGCTGCGTATGGAAACGCCTGAGCCCGGGAAGGTCAGATTCGGGCCAAGTTCGATTTTGCGGCAGCGCTACAGGCTTGAGAGTGAGATCGGACGTGGCGGGATGGGCATAGTATATCGCGCAACCGACCTCGATTTGAAAAGGCCAGTTGCGGTCAAGCTCCTCCCCGACAGAGTCTCAACGCCCGACGCTCGTGAGCGGTTTCTCCGTGAAGCCCGCGCTGCCGCCTCGTTGAATCATCCGAATATAGTGGCCGTGCATGACGTCGGCGAAGATCAAGGAGTCCCGTTCTTCGTGATGGAGCTTGTAGAAGGAGGCAACCTCAGCGCAGCCCCTCACCGCGACTTCCGGCGCGTGGTCCAGATCGGTTCGCAGATATGCGAAGCGCTCGAACATGCTCACACGCACAGTATCGTTCATCGAGATCTAAAGCCGGACAACGTGTTGCTTTCCGGCGCTCGTGAGTCCGGAAGCGTCAAGCTTGCCGACCTCGGTCTGGCATTGCCGGTTCGCGATTCGCGATTGTCGGGCGCAGGCGCGATTGTGGGCACACCCGCGTACATGGCTCCGGAGCAGATACTTGGAGAGAAGATTGATGGACGCGCGGATCTATACGCGCTCGGCGTGGTTCTATACGAAATGACGACGGGTCGATTGCCGTTCATGGGGGACGATCCGTTGACGATTGTCTCGCAGCACATCCATGCACCGGTGGTCCCACCTCGCGCACTCCGTTCTGATATACCGCGCGCGCTTGAAGCCGTCATCGTCAAGCTCCTGGCAAAGGATCCAGCACATCGATTTGCCAACGCATTTGATACGGGCGCGGCGCTCCGCGAAGCTCTGGAAGCACCCGATGGGACTCCGGACGAGTCAGCCGCGGCGGTCGCAATGCTCGATGCTCTGTCACGAGGTCGCCTTGTCGGACGCGCCGAAGAGTTGGCTGAATCTCGCGAACTTTGGCGTAGAGCTCGAGAAGGGCGTGGCCACTGTCTCTTGCTCAGCGGCGAGCCCGGCGCCGGAAAGACTCGGCTCGCGCGCGAGCTGATCGTTCAAGCCGCGGTCGATGGAGCGATCGTCCTGAACGGTGCTTGCTACGAGTACGAAGCTACGACGCCCTATCTGCCGTTCGTCGAAGCGTTTCGCAGATGGGTGCGCGAACAAACAGACGAGTCGAAGCTGCGAGAGATTCTCGGCGACGCTGCTCCGCAGTTGGCCAAGCTCGCGCCCGAGGTCGAGAGCCGCATCGGGCCATTTCCGGCTCGTCCCACTTTACCGGCGCACGAAGAGCGCCTGCTGTTCTTCGACGCCGTCGCCCAGGTCTTCATCGAGCTCGGGCGTCGGCGCGGTTTGCTCTTTTATATAGACGATCTGCACTGGGCCGACGGGAGCACGCTATGGCTGGTGGGCCATTTGCTTCGCAACCTGCGCGCGGCTCGAGTCCTGATCGTTGCATCCTATCGCGAGATCGAACTGGATCGAGCACATCCGCTCGCTAAGGCGCTGGTCGATTGGAACCGCGAACGCCTGATGACCCGCATAGTATTGCGCCGGTTCCGCTCGGATGAAACGCGAGAACAGCTCAGCGCATTACTCAACGAACCGGTGGCTGCCGACTTCGCCGAAGCCGTTCACCGCGAGACGGAAGGAAACCCTTTTTTCGTTGAGGAAGTTATCAAGGCATTGATCGAACAGGGTTCGGTGGGACGCAAGAGTGGCGAATGGACGTGCGGAGCGATCGCGGATCTCGTGATTCCGCAAAGTGTGAAGGAGGCGATCGGAAGCCGTCTTGATCGGGTCAGCCAGGGCTGCAATGAGATTCTGCGAGCCGCCGCGGTGGTTGGAAAGACTTTCACCTTCGAAGAAGTCATCGCCGCCGTTGGCAGCGAGAACGAGGAAGCGCTGCTGGACGCGCTCGATGAAGCGACGGCGGCGCAGTTGCTGGTCGCCGAGAGGGGCGAGGCCTTTACGTTCACTCATGACAAGATTCGCGAAGTTCTCTATGAAGAGCTTAATCCGATCCGCCGCCGGCGGCTGCACCGGCGCACCGCTGAAGGTCTGGAACGTCATCGCGATAGTGCCCCCGTCGCTGTAGAGACGCTGGCCCATCACTATATTGAGGCCGGCGACTATCAGCGCGGACTCGATTATGCAAAGCAAGCGGCAGCCGCCGCCGAAAAAATCTTTGCCTTCGACGAAGCAATAGCGGCGTACGGTCGAGCGCTCGAATGCGCCGAGTCGCTTGGCCTGGACGCTGAACAGGTCGCGCTCGAAGAGGCAATCGGCAATGCCTCGGCCGTCGGTGGCAATCAGCTTTCAGCCTGTGAACACTTCGAGAGGGCGCTTGCTCTCGCTCGCGACCCTCTTCAGCGAGCGCGGCTTCAGTGTGAGGCGGCAAGCGCTCTGGTCATAAATGGAGATCCACGTGGGCTCGACTTGCTTCACGACGCCTTGAACGTGCTTGACCCGGAGACTCATCCGATCGAGACGGCGAACGCACTCACGGTTGAAGGTCGTTTCCACCACCTCGCTGGACAACATGGCAAAGCGATCGAGCTCATTGAGAGAGCGGCCGCTCTCGCGGCGCCTAAAGCAGAAGGAAGCACGCTTTCGGTGTTTGAGGCATCGACGCTCACGACATTGTATCCGTATCTGGCCGGCGCTCATCAGCACATGGGGCGCTTTGTGGATTCGGATCGATGGGCGCACCTCGCGATAGAGTTTGGGAAAAGGCACCAGCTTCCGTTCGCCGAGTCGCTCGGATATGAGTTTCTCGGAGAGAACTCGGTGAACAAGGGTGACTGGGAGAAGGGTCTCGAATACGCGTCGATAGAAAGCGAGATGGCCGCCAGAATCCACTCGCGCGAGCGCCAGGCATGGGTTCACCTTTATTCCGGCTTATGTGCATTACACTTAGGTGACGCTCAACGCGCCGTGCGCGTGTTCACTGACGGCATCGCTTTGGCCGACGCGGTGGGCGACCGGCGCTTAGCCTCAATGATGAAGAGTTTTCAGGTTATAGCGCACGCCAACCTCGGGCTACTGGATGAGGCACTGGTGATGGCTCGAGAGAGCTTTGAGCGTGCTGAAAGTATGGGGCTTTTGTATCTTCGGACCGAAGCACACCGGTGCCTTGCTCATGTGCATTTCAAACTTGGCGAATTCGACGAAACAGTTCGGTTGAACGAACGAATCATCGAGTTGACCGCGAGTACCGACGCGCGAGTGAGCAAGCTGTGGACTGGTCCGCTTCACATCGAAGCGTTGTTGGCACTGGGGCGTCGCGAAGAGGCGAGCTCGCGCCTGCGAGCTTACTCGGAGATGGTTGCTGACTGCCAATCTCCGCACTTCACCCGGGAAGTGTCGAGGCTTCAGGGATTGCTTGCGTAACTCAAGTCCCAAAACCATTGGTCATAGGTCGTGGCGTGTGGCGATTCTCAAACTCGATATATAATTGACTCTTTACACAGGAGAAGACAGAAGAAATGAAACCGTTGGAATCTGATTCGGTCGCAACACCAGATGAATCTTCAACTGAATCTGGGGGCCGATCCAATTTTATTCGCGATATCATCATAGAAGACCTCAAAACCGGTAATCACGGCGGGTGTATACAGACTCGCTTTCCTCCCGAGCCGAACGGGTATCTGCACATCGGGCACGCCAAGGCTATATGTCTCGACTTCGGATTGGCCGCGGAGTTCGGCGGGAAGACCAACCTTCGGTTCGATGACACCAATCCGTCCAAAGAGGAGACCGAATACGTCGATTCCATCATGGAAGACGTCCGCTGGCTTGGTTTCCAATGGGACGGACTGTTCTACGCTTCCGACTACTTCGGACAGCTTTATGAGTGGGCCATCCAGTTGATCAAAACCGGAAAAGCCTACGTGTGCGACCTGACCGCCGACGAGATTCGCGAGTATCGCGGAACTTTGACTGAGCCGGGCCTCGAAAGCCCATATCGTGACCGCTCAATCGAGGAAAACCTGGACCTGTTCGCGCGAATGAAGAAAGGTGAGTTCCCAGACGGGTCGCGAACCTTGCGCGCGAAGATCGATATGGCCTCGCCAAACCTGAACATGCGCGATCCGGTTATGTACAGGATTCTTCACATGGAGCACCACCGCACCGGCGACGAGTGGTGCATCTATCCTATGTACGATTACGCGCACGGCCAGTCGGATTCCATAGAGAAGGTGACTCACTCAATCTGCACTCTTGAATTCGAAAACAATCGTCCCTTGTACAACTGGTTTATCGAGCAGCTCGGGATATTTCCATCCCGGCAGTTCGAGTTCGACCGGCTCAATCTCACCTACACGCTACTGAGCAAACGGAAGCTGTTGACTCTTGTGCAGGAAGGCCACGTAAAGGGTTGGGACGATCCGCGCATGCCTACGCTGTCCGGGATGCGGCGGCGCGGCTACACGACGGAAGCAATCCGCAATTTTTGCGCGAGTCTCAGCGTGTCCAAGACAAATAACACAGTGGAACTCGCGGCTCTCGAATATTACGTCCGCGAGGATCTGAACAAGCGCGCGCCGCGCGTGATGTCGGTGTTGCGGCCGTTGCGCGTCGTCATCGACAACTACCCCGATGATCTTGTGGAGGAAATGGACGCCATCAACAATCCCGAGGATCAGAGCATGGGAGCGCGCAAGGTTCCATTCTCGAAAGTCCTCTACATTGAACAGGACGATTTTCGCGAGGAGCCGCCGAAGGGGTACTTCCGACTAGCGCCCGGCCGCGAGGTCCGTCTTCGCTACGGTTATCTCATCACCTGCACGAATGTGGTGAAAGACACAGGCGGAAATATCATCGAGCTTCATTGCACCTACGACCCTGCGACACGAGGCGGGAACACGCCCGACGGACGGAAGGTGAAGTCAACGATTCACTGGGTGTCAGCCGAACGCGCGGTAGATGCGGAGGTTCGTTTGTACGACACGCTGTTCACTAAAGAGAATCCGAATGAGCTTGAAGAGGGACAGGACTTTACCGCCAATCTGAATCCTGACTCGCTTGAGGTGTTGACTGACTGCAAGGTTGAACCCAGCTTGAGCGAAGCGGTGGCTGGCGCGCGTTATCAGTTCGAACGGCTGGGCTACTTCAGTGTGGATCCCGATTCGACATCTAAGCAGCTGGTGTTCAACAGGACAATCGGCCTTCGGGATGCTTGGTCCAAGATCGAGCGACGCGGAAAGAAGTGATTGAATGGGAAGCGCGGCCCTCCTGCGGAGGATTGATTGACCGTTTATGCGATCTCCGACTCACCGAAGCAGTTGCTGCACTGCTTCGGTGATCAGCGCCGCCCGGTCTGTATGCTTGAAGCGCGACTTGAGCGCTCCCCTTTGATCGATCAGGTAAATGTCGGTTGTATGGCTGATGTGATAGCCAAGCGCCGAATTCGATTGCTCGATCTCATACCTCGCCCCGTACTGTTTAACTACCGCATCAATCTCTTCCTTCGTTCCAGTCAGAGCAACGGTGCGGGCGGAAAAATACTGAACATAATCTCGTAAGACCTTCGCGGTGTCGCGCTGCGGATCGACGCTGATGAATATGGCTAGCGTTTTGTCTCGGTCGGCGCCGAGTTGCTTGAAGACGCTGTTGATGCGTCCCAAAATTATAGGACAGGCTTCGGTGCAGGAAGTGTAGCCAAAGAAGAGCAGGATCACCTTTCCGCGTTGATCACTCAAACGAAACTGATGGCCGTTGTGATCGATGAGCGAGAAATCACCGAGAGCGCCCGAGCCTGGAGGAGACTGAGCCGTAGCCGCCGAAGTGAGAATCGGCAGCGCGATCAGCAGCCATAACAGCGGCCATCTGTGGAACATTCGTCGCGCCTCCCGTTCGTTGGTAGTGGGGTCACAGTGTGTTGGTCGCTTACAATCACGGTTCCTCCTCAACGTCCTCACAGTGCTCTGCGCTTGATCCCCAACATTGATTAAGAGAAACAGCGGGGGACGCCAAGGACGGCTTTGCTGGCAACATACCAATAAACCGCTAGCCATTCATTGCAGGTGGCGAAATGTATCTAATGATGTGAAGGTCGCCCTTGCAGAATCAACTAAGCTTCCGAGGTTTGTTCGAGCTACCTGGACGCGGCTCGAAGTGCACGCGATCGCGTCAACTTCAAAGTTAGAATAAAATTGCCTCTTTGCTCCGTAGATGGTTCGACGAGGCCGACTCCCTGCCAAGCGAATCCCTGAGCGTCGATAAACGTCCATTTGATTTGCGATGAACCAGCCGGCGCCTTGCCGGGCGGCTTGATGAGCACACCGTCCCGTGTATGTGACGTGTTGGACTGGATGCGGGTTCTCAGAACATCAATTATCTCGGGCGGTGATTTTGGATCTGACACAAGGATCCTGGTCTCCCAGTTATTCGTGCCGCCTTCGGTCGAGATCATCTTCGCCTGGGCTCCCCTAAGATTGGCCTTACCGAATTGCAATCCATCCGGCAGGTATCTATCGGCCATCGCGGCGCGTGAATATTTCGTGCCAGCGCTCCAACGATACTCCATGTTGAGAGCGGCCGACTGAGCGGCGCCAGCGCCAATCATTTTGGAAACCAGGTGAAGAGCGCCATCGATCCCGGAGGAAAGCCCGGCAGTCGTGATTATCTTTCCTGCGTCGACAAACCGCTCGGGATAGACAATCTTAATGTTCCTGCCCGCCTTCGCCAGCTCTTCTTCCATGCCATAGGTTGTCGTAGCGGTCAGACCATCGAGGAGGCCGGCCCTGGCCAACAGGAACGCTCCGGTGCAAACGGACATTACGTGACTCACATCTCTCGACTTCGCCCTGATCCACTGGATCAGTCGATCACTCTTCGTTGCTTCACCCAACCCTCCCCCCGGGATCAACAGGACGTCTGCATTCGGGCTTTTTTCGAAGGTGTAGTCCGGCATCACTTTTTGGCCGAACACCATAGTATGTGGCTCCAGGTTTTCAGCGACTGTATGGACTAGAAAGCCGGCAGTGCCAAAAACCTCCCAGGGTCCGGCGAAATCGATAATTTCCGCCCCGTTGAACAAAAGGATAGCCACGGTGGAAGGGCTGTCTTCTCCGCCACCGGTCGAGATCAACTTCATTCCGCAATTCGGGCAGTCGCCGGGCTGGTCGAACGTTAGCTTGTCGCAACTCAAGCCACAGGGCGGACAGACATAACTTTTCCTCGTTCGGCTCTGTGATTGAGGGAGCGAAATGCCGTTCGCCATGAATCGGTCGAAGGGAAAAAGCCTATAGCCAGGTACCAGACTGGCCAGGAATGACACGAATGAGCGACGGCCTACCGAAAAAGTCATCGTAGTTCTCCTTGATTAACGGATCAGGATTTCACTACTGCGTCATTCCGCCGGCCGCTTCTTTACTGGAACCATCACGGTCTTACTGACAGAGTTCTCAAATAGCAGAGTCAGTGCCACCTGGTCGCCCTCTTTCAACGGCGCTTTTAACCCGATCAGCATAATGTGTAGTTCCCCAGTGAGATCCGTCTTACCGATCGGCACCGGGATTCGGTCGAGTTTGTGCATGCGCATCATTCCGTTGTCCATCTCCGCGCGATGCAGTTCGACCGCGCCGGCGATGCCCGCTCTGGCTCCGATCAGCGCAGTCTCCTTACTACTGACATTCTCGATGATCATGTGGGCGGCTGTGAGAGGCTTCGAAGCCGGCATTTCTTGAATCCAGGCGTCGCGAACCACTAATCCGTCCGCGTTCGGCTCCGAAACCGGCGCCACGCTTGCGGAGATCGCGTTAGTGCGTTCAACTTTCAAGCTGAGGTTTACGATCTTGCTGCCCGCCGGCTCTGCTTGCGCGGTGCCGCTCCAGGAGCCGCCTTCCTGGTCGTTGAATTTCCACACTGATCTGATTGAATCTAGTCTTGCCGGTTTTGATACGACCCAATGGGCGGCAATCAGCGTGTCATTGAGCAGCGTCAGCAGTTCGATTGGCGAGACCTCGCCCACTACTTGCCATTTGACTTCCCAGCTCTGAGCGGTGCCTTCAGTGCTGAGCAGTTCCGACTTTGCTGTCTGCGGAACGGGCAGCGTTAATCCCTTCCCAAGCACCTTTGAGATATATCGGTCGGCCAGGTTGGCGCGAGCGTACTTCGAGTCACCTTTCCAGTCATATTCTATTCTCAACGCTGTCAACTGTGCCCGCGCATTGCCGAACAGCCTGGAGACCACATAGAGTGCGCCGTCGATCCCTGATGAGAGCCCGGCAGTCGTAATGAACTTGCCGTTATCAACATAACGTTGATCCCTCACCACTTTTACCTTCGGGGCAACGGTCGGCAAGCCATCAATCAGTCCGGCGGTCGTGGTGACAGTCAAACCGTCCAGCAGTCCGGTCCTTGCGAGAATGAAAGCTCCATTACAAACCGACATGACGATTTCGGCTTGTTTCGACCTGTCCTGAATCCACTTGAGCACTCGAGGATCTTGTTGGGTTGGGATGACGCCGCCGCCGGGAATCAGCAAGACGTCGGCTGCCGGCGCGTCCTCGAGCGTGTAACGAGGAGTGACCTTCATTCCCATATTGGTCGTTATCGTAGCTGCGCTCGTTGCAACGGTGAAAACCTCGAGCCCGGCGGCGCCAAACACTTCATAAGGTCCAGTGTAGTCAATGATCTGCACACCGTCGAAGATCAGGATCGCTACCTTCTTGGCAGGCTCGCGTGAAACCGCGGGCGCGCCTGATGCCGGCGCGCTGCCTTTTATGATCAGCGCCATTCCACAGACGGGGCAGAATCCGGGTTTGTCGTATAGCCTCTCATCACTGCCGCACCCGCACGGGGGGCAAACATATTGTTCGGCGGTCATCGCTGCTCTCGCCGTCTTCGGCGATTCGAAAGGCCCCTGGCAAACAAACGTGCCAATCAACAGCATCAACACAAGTTGTTTCCGCGCAGGAATGCCGGTCCTTCTTATTGCAGATTTCCGTTGCGCGATCTGCTGAACACCTGTTTCTTTCATAGATACCTCACTTGATCCTTTTACTACGCCGCCCCCTAGATAATCTACAGGACCGGATAATACTCAAGTCTCCTGTAGACTGTCAAGGGGAGGTGATTTTTCTGGTCCGTGAGCCTTGCGCGCCATGAACTATATTCCGTCGCCCGCGACTCAGCCGTGTTCCGCCAGGCTCGTCATCAGCTTCACGGTACAAACTAATCGGTGGGAGTTCGTCGAGTACCTCAATCGCCTTGCGACGTGCGAGCTTTCGCCGACGTGCTACGACTGAGCAAATCTGGTGACTTCATCCGCCGGCATTGTTCCTCAAAGCTCTCGCGCGGTCCGTTCCAACGAAGGTCATCGACCGTATCAAACACCGGCGCATCCAGTCGCAAGGTCGCCAATGTTCGAAACAACAGAGCGTCGGCCCAGGCGCCAAACAGGGAACCGTAAAGCCGCGGAGCGCTCCGGATTGACGGATGCCAGTCGCGGAGCTCTTTCGGAATGTCTTCAAGGTGGGGGTATCGGGACAAGACTAACGCCGCTGACTTCTGACCCCATCCCGGCACGCCCGGGAACCCGTCGGCGCTGTCGCCGACGACGGCAAGGTAGTCCGCAATAGATTCCGGCCTCACGCCAAACTTCTCCACTACTCCGGCTTCGTCGCGTATGGTATCGCGTCTGCGATCCAGTTGAACGACTCGCGTGCCTGAGACGCATTGACTGAGATCCTTATCGGGAGTGCAAATGATTACCTGTCTCACGCGTTCATCCTGAGCTGCCCTTGCTGCGGCGGCGGCGAGCGCATCATCGGCTTCAAAGTAGACCATCGGCCAGACTACGACTCCCATCGCTTCAAGCGCTTCTTCGAGAATCGGAAACTGTGATAGCAGCTCAGGAGGGACACCTTCGCTGGTCTTGTATCCGGGATACAGCTCGTTGCGAAAGGACTCTACGACATGATCGGTTGCGACGCCGATGTGAGTTGCGCCGCGTTCGATCATGGACAGAACTGAATGCAGGACACCGCGCACCGCGCCGATTTCCTGCCCACTCACATCCGCCGCAGGCGGCACCGCAAAAAAGTGTCGAAAGAGTTCATACGTCCCGTCGATCAAGTGAACGTCCACGACTTCGTCCTCCGCGCTGCACGTTGTGATAACTGACTCAACTAGCTTGCGCGGGTCACTGTGCGATAGCAAGAGCCGAATTAATATCAATCCGTGAATCGCGCAAGAGATTCGAGAGGGCTCGGCCATTCGGGCCCAAGGCGCTCCAAAGCAACGGCGACTGGATTTATGAACTCGCTTGGCGTAAACAGTTTTTATGACGCATCAATCAACATCTGACTCTCTTGACCTGGTCGCGATCGCACATCAAGCGATGTTAGACGCCGGCTTTGCGCCCGATGTGCCGCAAGCGGTATCACAAGAATTGCGGCTCATCGAGTCAAATGCTCAATCTAATCCACCTGATAGCGACGCGCGCGATCTGCGCACACTGCTGTGGTCGTCGATTGACAATCGCGAGTCTCGTGACCTCGATCAAGTTGAATACACAGAAGCCCTGCCTGACGGGGACGTTCGCCTGAGGGTCGGAATCGCGGACGTTGATGCGCTCGTTCACATACACTCGCCGATCGATGCACATGCTGCAGAGAACGGCACATCTGTCTATACCGGAATCAGGACGTTCTCAATGCTGCCAGAGAAGTTATCAACCGATTTGACTTCACTGGTTGGAGGCGCTGATCGGTCTGCCATCGTCATCGACATGGTCCTCGCGAGCGACGGCACGGTGAAGACAACCGATGTGTATCTCGCGAGAATTCACAACTACGCCAAACTCTCGTATGACGCGATCGCAGCCTGGCTCGATCAAAAGGGCGAGATACCAGCGGCGGTCGCAAACGTGCCTGGAATGGATGCGCAGATCCGTTTGCAGCTCGACACGGCGATGCGTCTCGGAGAGTTGCGCAAACAACACGGGGCGCTTGAATTGGAGACAATTCAGGCGAATCCGGTCCTAAACGATGCGGGAAAAATCACAGACCTCGTCGTGACGCAACATAACAGCGCACGCGGCCTCATCGAAAACTTCATGATCGCAGCGAATGTGGCGATGGCGCAGTTCCTCGAGGCTAAAGGTGTAATGTCCCTGCGACGAGTAGTGCGCACACCGGAGCAATGGCCGCGTATCGTCGAAGTCGCGCACGCGCTTGGCGAGCAATTGCCGGAGACCGCAGATTCCCGCGCGCTCGCGGATTTTCTCGCGCGCCGCAGGTCGGCCGACCCTGTTCATTTCCCCGATCTTTCGCTTTCGATTGTGAAGCTGCTCGGCCCCGGAGAATACGCTGTGCAAAAGCAGACCTGGCCGGGCGATGGTCATTTTGGGCTCGCCGTGCATGACTACACACACTCAACCGCGCCTAATCGGCGTTATGCCGATCTGGTGATGCAACGTTTGGTGAAAGCAACTCTGACAAACGCGCCGTCGCCCTATGTTGAAGAAGAACTGGAGAAGATTGCGGCGCAATGTACTGAACGCGAAGATGCAGGGCGCAAGGTCGAGCGAAGAATGCGCAAAGTCGCTGCCGCCGTGTTGCTTGAATCCAGGATCGGAGAGGAGTTCGATGCGATCGTGACCGGCGTTACGCCAAAAGGAACATTTGCGCGGCTTCTCAGGCCTCCGGTTGACGGGCGTGTCATGCGCGGAGAATCCGGCCTGCGCGTCGGCGAAAAGGTGCGTGTGCGGTTGCTCGCTACGGATCCCCGCCGCGGCTTCATCGATTTCGCGCGCATAGGAGATAGGTAGACAACTACTCCACGACCTGCAACGCGAACACTTACACCAGGTCGCGTGTTATTCCCGCCTGGATGGAAGAAATCAGAGCCGGCCTCCGTCATAGGATAGGAACGCTCTAAATCGGCAATGTTACGGAGAAAACAGATGGAGTTTTTGTCTCGGCAGGCGCGAAACAAGCTGTTTGCAAGCGGCTCATTGTTCATGCTTATTCTAACTGTCGCCGGCAATCCTGGCGTAATCGACGCAGCTCAACCTCCGCAAGAAAAAGTCGACCTCAATGTGATTAACAGAATAAGAGAAGAAGCGTTCAATCATTCTCAAATCATGGAGACGGTCGGCTACATGACCGATGTGATTGGGCCGCGGCTGACCGGCTCGCCGAGCTTAAGAAAGGCGGAAGAGTACGCGGCTTACAGACTTCGGGCGTGGGGAATTACAAATGCCGGCCTCGAACCCTGGGGGCCATTCGGTCGAGGATGGTCGTTAGAAGACTTCACGGCTAAGATGATCGCTCCGGGCTTCAGTTCTTTGATTGCATATCCGAAGGCATGGAGCCCGGGGACCAACGGCACTGTGCGCGGTGAAGTAATCTTCCTGGACGCGAAAAGCATATCTGATCTGGACAAGTACAAAGGAAGGCTCAAAGGAAGGATTGTGCTGATGCAGCCCGCGCGCGCAGTCCCGGCAAATTTCGAACCCGAGGGACATCGCGCCACGGATGCAGAACTGCTCAAACTGGAAAATGCGGAGCCACGTCGCGAGTCAACTCAGTTTTCAATGAGCCCGGAACAGCGAGCGTCGGCAGAACTAACCTTCAGCAAGTGGCGGTTGGTTTCTTCAGAAGGAGCAGCGGTAGTCCTGGAGCCCGGACGCGGCGATGCTGGAACCGTCTACGTTACTTCAGCCGTTATCCCCCCAGCGATTGGCGCGCCGTTTGAGAATCGGCCGCATCCGTGGGACGTCACAAAACCGTTTGTAATCCCGCAGGTGGTCGTGGCCGCCGAGCAGTACAATCGCATCATCCGGCTTCTTTCCAGGGATATTGCGGTTGAGCTGGAAGTAAGTATCAATACACGTTTCTATGATCAGGACCCGATGAGTTACAACGTAATCGGAGAGATTCCCGGAACCGATCTGAAGGATGAAGTCGTGATGATTGGAGGTTGTATCGATTCCTGGCACGCAGGGACGGGCGCAACCGACAACGCTGCGGGAGCCGCTGTGGCACTCGAGGTCATTAGGATTCTAAAGTCACTCGACTTGAAGCCACGCCGGACCGTTCGCATCGGCCTGTGGAGCGCCGAAGAGCAAGGTGCGTTCGGCTCTCGCGCTTACGTCGCAAAACATTTTGGGAAAAGAATAGATGCTGTCACCGGCCAATCAGCGCCTGCGCGCTTTGAGCTCAAGCCCGAATCTGAGAAGTTTTCCTGCTATTTCAATCTTGACTACGGCACGGGCAAGATTCGCGGAATCTATCTTCAAGGGAACGCCGCGGTCAGACCTGTCTTCAGCGCGTGGTTGGCCCCGTTCAGGGACTTAGGTGCTTCCACGACCTCGATCTCCAACATCGGGTCCGACCAGGTTTCATTTGATGAGATCGGACTGCCCGGCTTTGGGTTCATAAGAGACTTCATGGAAGGCAGCACTCGAACGGCGCATACAAACATGGACGTGTATGATCACGTGCTCGAAGACGATTTGAAGCAGTCGGCGGTCATCGCGGCGTCTTTTGTTTACAACGCCGCAATGCGAGATGAAAAGCTGCCGCGGAAGCCGCTTCGTTAGTTAGCGGACCCATCCCTGGCGATCCATTCGCGCCTTAATCGCAATCAATGTCCGCGTTCAACAACCATAATCATAAAGGTCCCGGGAATTAACGGCGGTCGTCGGCCGGGATTTGCGGCGGTCGCTTCGGTGGGCGGCGGGCCAAACCTGGCAGACACCACGAATAGTCGATGCGTCGTCGGATCGAGACCCATGTTTCGCCCGCCCTGCGCAGTCTGAACGTTCTCAACGACGTGATACTTATCTGGATCGTCCTGATGAATCACCGTTAGCGTTCCATCAGCGTTCGAAGCGAAAGCATCGCCGGTGGCTGGATCGTACGCCGCGCCGTCGACGCCGGCGCCAATGGGTAAGGTCGCAACTACCTTGCCGGACTGGTAGTCGGAGATGGCCATCACTCGGCTGCGACATCCGCTGAACAGGCGGTGATGCTTGACGTCGATGGCCATCGACACAGGTTGTTTGGCGGCCGACCATCGCCGAGTCACAGCTAGCGCTTTCGTATCGATCTCCACGACTTCGCCGGTGTCTACCAGATTCGCATAGACCTTACCGTCACCGGCTGAGGCGCCATACTCTGGCTTGCCGCCAAGCTGAATGTTAGTGACCAGTTTTCCCTCGCGAGGATCGATCACGGTGGACGAATGCGCATCCCCGTTAAACGTGAACACAAGGTTCGATGCCGGATCATAGATGACGGCGTCGGCGTCCTCGGCGGCGGGAATTCGTCCCAGCACTTTGAAGGTCTTGAGGTCGAACATCACGACGGAGGCATCTTTGCCGGACGTCGCAAATCCATGCCCGGTGTGTTGGGCTACTGCCACTCCGTGCGCTCCGTTGATCCCGGTGACTTCACCGAGCAACTTGCCGTCTTTTTCGTCAACGACCATTACCCGGTTTTGCCGGCCGATGAACAATCGGTGATTGGGCGGATCGGGTATTACGTAGTCCCAGCCACCGTCCCCACCGAGCGTGTAAGTGTGAGTGATTCGGTAGGCCGCCGATGTTTGCGCCAGTAGACTCGGCGCCGCCGCGAGCAACAACACAAGAGCGATGCGCTTCAGTGAGCTCCTTTCTGTCGGCTGCTTAGTTCCCTGGGTTCGCCGCCTTCTTAAGCAAAGCGATCTGCCCGGCGTGATAAAGATCGTGCTGAATCACCCCGTGTATTAGGAAGTATACATTGTACGGAGTGCCGGGAACCTGGTCTTGCAGCCGCGTTTCATCGAGACGGACGATCATCTCTTCCAGGGCTAAGTGGTTGAGCCTTAGTCGATTCAATGCATTCTTCCAGGCATGCTCTGAGGTCTCTGGTACAGGCGGCCAGTCCTCTTCGGGCGTGACTTCCATCGGGACCCACTCCTCGATGCGCTTTCGACCGATTCGTTCCCACGCGCAGATGTGAAGCGCTATTTCCCAGATGCTGTGCGCGCCGGTCACTGGATGTGCTGCGGCTTGCTCGGCGGTGACTCCCGCAAGTACTTCCGAGACCGAGGGGCCGTGCCACGCTTCGCCATCGAACGCCCGCTTGAGCTGGTCTTTTATTCTTTTGATCTCACTCATTGTTTTCTCTCCGCGAAATATTTCAAGGTACTCGGTTCGGCGTTCAGGCCTTCGAAGCTCAAACGTGCTCCAACCTGAACCCGAATCGCGAACGCGGAACTGTGAACTAATTCGATTGGTTTACCGGCTTCGGTTGAGGCTGCGGAGCAGGTGGCGCCGCGGCGCCGGGCTTCGGTGGAAGCGGCGGCATGTTCTCGCTGGTGAAACGCGGCAGCAAATCATCTCGCATCGCAAGCTGATACACCGCAGCGGCAATGACGATTGCCGACTTCTTCACATCGTCTTCGATGATGCGCTCATAGGTGTCGAGGTTCGTATGCCAGGTCGCGCTTCCGTACTCAATCGGATCCTGCCCGATTCCTATTCCCGGAAGCCCGGCTTGACTGAATGAAGTGTTGTCCGAGCCGCCAAGCGCGCGGCTCTTTGAAGCTATCGCGCCCATCACGCCGAGGTCTTCGAAAGAAGCGAGAGTGGTTCTAACTACCGTCGCGGCTTCAGGAGGACCGAATACGCCGGCTCCGCGCGCGCGCCCGGTGCCCGAGTCGATGTTGAAGTAGCCGGCGAATTTCGAATAATCGGGTTTCGGCGCTTCAAACGATCCGAAGTGCTCCTTCACATAAGCCTGGGAGCCGAGTAGTCCCTCTTCCTCGCCGCTCCACAGGGCTACGCGAATCGTGCGCCGCGGTTTCACACCGATCGCTTTCAGTATGCGCGCGGCTTCCATCATCACCGCGCAACCGATCGCGTTGTCCGTCGCGCCGGTAGCCGCATGCCACGAATCGAGATGTCCACCCAGCATCACTACTTCGTCCTTCTTATCAGCTCCGGGTATCTCGGCGATGGTGTTGTAAGCCGTCTTACCTTCGGGATACCAGCGATTCACGATGTTGAATTCGAGCTCTACGGGAGTTCCGTCGGCGAGAATACGCGAAATACGGCCGTAATCTTCATTGCTCATCACCACGGTTGGCAGCGCTTTTGCCGCGTCGAACGTGCGGTTATTGAAAGCGCGAATCTGACGATGCTCGCGGCCCGCGTCGTTGACGCGAATAAGCGCGCCGGTTGCGATCAGGAACTGATCGAGCTGTTCATCGATTTGACGCGGAGTCAGTTTGGTTGGATCTGGCGGCTGCTGCGGACCACCACCGCCGCGAAACTGGCCGGCATTCGGATTGTCAGGATTGTAACGTTCCTTCGCCTGCTTATCGTCCGTGCGCGGAGCCGGAGGCGTGAGGTTCACGGCGACGAACTGATGCTTGCCCGCAAGCACGATCTTTCCTTTGACTTTGTCTTTCTGGGTCGCAAGGTACGCCGTCAATTGTTCTTGAGTCGGTTTCTCGGGAAGGACCATCTGATAAGCCTGCGCCGCAACCGGGCCGTTGGTAGCGGGCGTCCACGAGAGCACTTCGCACGTCAGTGTTTCCTTGACTGGCGAGGTGATGAAACCGGAGAAGCGCTCGTTGGTCCAACCCGGATGCCCGAAGTCCCATGCTTCGAGATGTCCGTTCTCGAATCCCCACGCGGTCATCTGTTTGATCGCCCACTCGCCCGCAGCCTTGAGACTGGGCGAACCGGTGAGCCGCGGACCATAGACGTCCGTCAGGAAGTGCATTGTCCGCATGATCTGGGAGTTTTCATTTTCCTCTTTTCGTATCTTTGCGGTGATGTCGTCGGGATTCTGACTCGGGTCTTGAGCGAATGACGGCGCATAACCGATCAGTGATATGCATAACACAACGAGCGCGCGAGTTCTTAGCATTGCTGTCTCCTGTCGGCAATGATGGGATTCCACTGATGACGGCGATTGAGGATTATATGTCCCCGGTAGCGCAAGCTGCCAGCTTGCGATTTCGCCTCCCTTACAGGTTCATCTCGCGCTCCCTCGAAGCATCGCCTGCATCGAATCGCGCGCGAATCGTTTTTGCAGCGCTCGAGTGAGCGGGTATCCCAGCTTAGCGAGCAGTTGATTAGGCTGGGAGTACGCCGCCAGGTCGTACCACACTGAATCGTCCACTCGATTCCACTCGACTATGAACGACTCCTGCCCGCGTTCTACATGATCGGGAAGAGTGCCATACACAAAGCCGTATCTTCTAACATCTTCTTGTTCGTCAAATACCCGTGCGATTCGACAAGCGTTTAACGACCAAACACAGCGAAGGTCCGCGAGCACAGCTACCATAGTGCCGATTTCGATCGGCGCGTCGGGCCAGCAGAGTTGCAGCCAGCCGATGTTAAACATCTCCCATCGTTCCAGCGCTTCGACAGCTCGTCGAAAAGCATCCGCGCCCTCGCCGAGGTTGATTCGGTTGTGGTCGAATGTATAACCGCGCGGGGACTCGCGAGCCGCGATGTCGGCGTCTAAATAGGAGAAGGGTTGGTCCTTTTGCGAGGACAGAAACCGTCGAATCCCTTCCCGGTTCGGCTTCGTTAGAAGAAACATCTGTGTGCGAAGAGGACTGCCTTGCAGCGGTCAACAGGGATAAGCAGGCTGAACAGGATTTGAAATCCGCAATCCGCAATCTGAAGTCCTGTCTATCCCTGAGTGAGTTCTTCGAGCAGGCTCTTTTCGCCGCGAATGAACTTGCCGAATACTCCGTTCCACGGCGGGATCACGATCGAGACATTGCCGTGGCCTTGCGCCTGGCACGCGAGCCTTATTATCGGTCGCGGCTCGTCGGTATCGATGTAGCCAAACTCCTTGATCCGTCGCCATTCGAGCCCCGCGACTTCCGACAGTTTCTCGGCGCCGGCGAGCACGCCGACCCAGCACGTGCCGCAAGACGCCGAGCGGCATTGGATCGGAATTGGTCCTTCTCCGATTACGCAGCGCGGCTCGCGCGAATGATAATCCCGCTTGTCGTTGGCGGCCGCCGTGGTCAGGTGTTGAGTGTTGATCAGTTTGAACTTCGCGCTCGAGTCAGTCTCGTCAAAGGTGATTGTGAAGATCTTATCCGGACGAAACAGACTCAATAGCCCCTGACTATCATCGCGAGCACGCTCACTCAAGATTTGCGCCGGGGATTTAGTGAACGATTTGAGAATTGTTCCAGGAGACGACTTGAAGTCGGCGGCTCCAACTTGCTGCAGAGTCATGAAGGCGACAGCGGTGATACCGATAAGGAGTGACGCATCAACTCGAGTTTTGACGGCCACGTCTGAAGCAACACGGCGAATCAGGTTTGCCAGGTCCAGACTTGCGGGCGCGCTCGTTGAAGCCGCCAGCTCCGAGACTGCGGCCTTGACCTGAGGCCAATAGCGATGGCCGTAAAGGAACTGGTGGGAGCTATCGATCTGACTGGTCAGCAGGTTGTTTCCATCAAGCGAGAGCTTGCGCGTGATCTGCTCGGGATCATCAGCTTGTTGCAATCCTCTTAGCAGCGCCAGCGGAAAAAAATAGAACCATATCTCGGTAGCTATCCGATCGACCTCGTGAATAAAAGGTTTAAGCTCGCCAACGATCTCGCGCCACGACTGATCATCGTGCCGGTTTAGGAAGGCCTGGAAAAGATCTTCGCCGCTGCTGCCCATCGCCGCTCCTGGCTCACTCATCTGTTCTCCTGTTCGAAAGCGACGATTGTAGCAGATGAACACGGAAGACGGGAGACCGGAGACCGAAGAACGGTCTCGCGATTAAGACTTCGGCGCCCAGTATCCTTTGCGAGTGCGAGTCTGGAGTCCGCTACGCGACGCGCTTACATTCAACCTGCGCCAGCGGCCGTCTCGCTTTTGATTGGAGGAGTAATAGGTGAGCGTGTATTGATTTCTGAGCTCTTCAACGATATTGGTAAATGCTTCTTCCAGCTTGTCACCCTGGGGCGAGTGAATGTATCGGCCACCGGTCTGGGCAGCAAATTCTCTCATTTCGTTTTGGCCGCGCCTCAAACCGATGACATCGCTGCTGCTGCCCGTCCGCGCGCCGTCGTCAATCAAGTCGATCGTATAAATCGTCACTCCGTCGGCGAGCGCCTTCTTCATCACCGAATCGAACGTCGCTTTCTGACTGGTGGTGTCCCAGCCGTCTGAAATCAACAGGATCGCCCGGCGCTTTTCTGGACGTTTTTCGAGCGCCACAATCGCCTCATCCGCGCAGTCGTAGAGCCGAGTCGTGTCCTCTGCCTTGGCGTCCCAGACGTATTCTGAGATGTCGTGCAGATCCGAGAAGTCCTGAAACATTTTGACTTTGGCGTTGAAACCATAGACCGCAACCTGATCGTTGTCGCGAATATGGTCTACAAAGGAAGCGGCGGCGCTGCGCACCAACCCGAATTTGTAATCCATGCTCCCGCTCATATCGATGAGTATCGCCGCGGCGAACGCAGCCTCTTCAGAGATGAGAGCGTTGACCGTTTGAGCGGCGCCGTCTTCCATCACGCTGAAGTCCTTCATGCCGAGCCCGTGCGCGTATTGGCCGTTCGCATCGGTCACAATCAAGTTCACCACGACCAGATCCGAATGGAGCTTGAGGGTATCATCTGCGCTCGATTGCGAGTCGTCGCGCGTGTGCTTCTTGTCCTGGCCGCGAGCTGTGGACAGAGAAGGTATGACGAAGAAAAGCGATAATAGACTCGCCAGGAAGATGGCGGTTGGCTTGCGCCTGGTAAGAAAGAGGTTAGTTCGGGCAGTCAGCATCAATCTGTCTTTTGCAAGTGGCGTATGAGGCGCGCGAGGTTGATCACTTCGTTCGAATTGGCCACCACAGTTGCTGAGACTACGAAGCGAGTCTCGGCTTTCATGTCCTTCTTGATGGTAGCGGCGGCGGCGTTCAATTTGTCGATCGCATCGGCAAGCGCGAGATGGTCAACCGAACCGGATTTGTCTCCGACCTCCTCTCCGCCGGCGTGGTTCAAAACTCGCTTGGCAAGCTTCTCAATCGTGTTGAGCTTCTTCACATCATCAGCCGAGAGCTGCTTGCGCTCAACGTAGCCCTTTGCAACTTCTTCGGACAAGCCGCTCAGCTTCTCCACATCTTCAAGTGTCTTCTTATACTCATTCTCCTCGCGAGCAATCGCCATCTTGATGCGCATATCCTCCGGAAGCGTCACTTCCTGCTCGTCGTCTCGATTAAGCTTGCCATGGCCCTTATCCGACGGTCGCGGCATTGTGCTTGTGTTTTGCGCGAACGCGCCGAAGGTGCTGGGCCCGAAAGCGTAGAGAAGGATGAAGACCGCGAACAACAGAAATCTTCTGCGCATGTTCCCTCTCCTCTAAAATTGGTGTGTTTAGGTTTTAACATAATCGAAACATCAACTCAATAAGGATGCATTTTCGGTAGAAGGTGTTTCGCGCTCACGAGCGCGTCGCTCCTCAGCGCCCCTGGCGTCCTCTGCGGTTTTCTTGATCAGTGCTGGGAATCAACCGCAGAGGACGCCGAGGACGCGGAGGGCTGGTTTGCCGGCAACACGCTAATACCCGCCTACCTCGGCTTCGCGTACGTTGACTTGACGCGCTGAAACTCTATATCGTGAACTAAACGTCAAATGGGGTGACTCGAAGATGAAAGTAGGCATATCGCTTCCGCAGTTGGGCCCGAAGGCCTCACCGGATAATCTGATCAAGGTTGCTCACCACGCCGAAGAACTGGGGTACGACTCGGCTTGGGTCCTCGAGCGTGTGCTGTGGCCGCTCAATCCGAAGGAGCCGTACCCGGCGTCGCCGGATGGCGCCCTGCCTGAAACCTATCAGAGCGTCCTGGATCCGATCGAGACGCTGACTTTTGTAGCGGCCCACACCACGAAGCTTAAGCTCGGCACCAGTGTGCTTGTTCTGCCTTACCACACACCGGTACAGCTTGCGCGGCGAATCGCTACGCTGGATGTGCTATCGGGCGGGCGGGCGTTGGTGGGCGTGGGAGTCGGGTGGTCACGTGACGAGTTCGAAGCAGTCGGCACTTCTTTCGAGCGGCGAGGCGCGCGCTGTGATGAATTCCTCCGGGCGATGATCGACGTATGGACCAAAGACCCGGTGAAGTTTGATGGAGAGTTCTACAACATACCGGAATCCATGATTGGACCGAAGCCAGTTCAGAAGCCATACCCGCCAATCTACGTTGCCGGCTTTGGACAGTTCACTTTCGATCGCGCGGCGAAGTTTGGGAATGGCTGGAACCCGGCAGGAGTTCCCAGCTTCGAGTGGCTCGAGGGAATGATCGGTCAATTTCGACAGACCGCAACTCGAGCAGGTCGAACCGACATGGAAGTCGTGTTGCGATCTTTCACTATGCTGTTCAAGGATTCGCCAGGCACAAAGCGCGGCCCGATGATGGGCACGTTTGATGAAGTGCGCGAAGACACAAAACGCCTGCGCGACATGGGCGTCACTCACTTGATTCAATCGCCGCCTGCGATTGGATTCGATCCGTCGGCAAGCATCGACGATATGCTTAGGCTGATGGATCAGTTGATAGAGATTTCGAAGTGAAGGGAAAATCTCTTTCCTAACACACGGCGTCACAACTATGCCAGTAGACAGCGACGACGACACGCAGGCGTTCATCAGGAGTCATCGCGTCGCGAGGCTCGCTACCGTAGGTGATGATCGTCAGCCGGCGGTCATCCCAATTTGCTATGTATTCGACGGAGAACACATTTATTCGCCAATCGATGAGAAGCCCAAGAGCGTCGCCGCCTCATCGCTCAAGCGGGTGCGAAACATCGAAGCAAACTCGCAAGTCGCGGTCGTAATCGATGACTACTCCGAAGACTGGAGTAAGCTGGCTTATGTGCTGATAATCGGTACAGCCGAGATTGTTCTCCCGGGCAAAGAAGTGACTAGAGAAGCTCAGGAGCACGCGCGGGCCATTGAGCTGCTTCGCGAAAAATACCCGCAATACCGCTCGATGAAAATCGAAGAGCGGCCGATGATCAGGATTAGACCTGGAAGAATAAAGCGGTGGGGCGCCCGCTGAGAGGATCCCGCAAATGGCAAGGAAGATAAGATTCGGCGTACAAGTGGCGCCTCAGAACACAACCTGGCCGGAGCTACTCGAGACTTGGAACCTGGTCGATTCTCTCGACTACGATACCGCGTGGGTATTCGATCACTTCTTTGCGATTCTCAGTGATCCGTCGGGCCCGTGCTTTGAAGGATGGATTTCGCTTGCAGCGCTCGCCGCTGCGAGTTCGCGAGTACAGATCGGGGTGCTCGTCACCGGGAACACCTATCGCCATCCTGCGGTGCTTGCAAAGATGGCGGCGACGCTCGACCACGCAAGCGGCGGCAGGTTGATAATGGGAATTGGAGGCGCGTGGTTCGAACAGGAGCACAACGCTTACGGTATTCCGTTTTACACTACCGCAGAGCGGATCCACCGTCTGGACGAAGCGGCTGAGATCATCAAGCGCCTGTGGAGCGAGAGGCAAGTCACATTCGATGGCCAATACTATCAACTCAAGGATGCTTACTGTGAACCAAAGCCTTTGCAGCAACCTCGCCCGCCAATAATGATCGGCGGCTCCGGAGAGAAGCTGATGCTGCGAGTTGTCGCAAAGCACGCCGATCAATGGAATACCTTTGGCTCACCCAAGGTGTTTAGTCACAAGATCGAAGTGCTGAAGGAACACTGCTCGGCCGTCGGCCGCAGCTTCGATAAGATCGAAGTGTCGTGGGCTGGCGCGTGTCTGGTGACTGATTCGCGAGAAGAGAAGGAGGCGCTGCTCAAGCACTGGGCGTCGGCTTTCGGAATCACGCCCGAACAGTATGAACACGACGCGCTGGTCGGCTCGCCCGCGGAAGTGCGAGATAAAATTGCGCAGCTCATCGACGCGGGAGTCACTCACTTCATCCCGATCGCGAACGCGCCTTTCAATCAGGAATCTATTCGACGCTTTGCGGACGAAGTTATCCCGGCATTTCGAACGTGAGCCTCCGCGCTCCTCGGCGTCCTCTGCGGTTTTGATTCTGGCTTAACCGCAGAGCGCGCGGAGGACGCCGAGAGAAATTCCATGCAAGTGCTAACTTCAACATCTGCGGCTGGATTCGATGAAATCCTCGACGCTGCGCGCGCGGGCGCGATTACTCGCGAGATAGCCTCGGTTTTGATTCGCGCGCGTGCCGGCGACGAGCACGAGGCATTGCTGATCGCGGCAGCCGGCTTGCGGAATCGATTCAAGGGCCGTTGTGTTACTTACTCAAAGAAAGTTTTCATTCCCCTTACCAACCTTTGCCGCGACTACTGCGGTTACTGCACATTTCGCAAAGATCCGGGGCAGCCTGGGGCTAAAACGATGACACCCGACGAGGTGCTCGAAGTCGCAGAAGCTGGGTCGCGGCTTGGTTGTAAGGAGGCTCTTTTCAGCTTAGGTGATCGTCCAGAAGCAATCTTTCCCGAGATGCGCGAGACGCTCGCGAGGCTCGGCCATCGAACGACCCTCTCTTACCTTGCCGAGATGTGCGAGCGAGTATTGAATGAAACGGGACTGCTGCCGCACGCAAACCCGGGGTTGATGGGCCGCAAAGATCTCGAGAGGCTCCGTCAATTCAATCCGAGCATGGGTCTGATGCTCGAGAGCACGAGCGAACGGTTAACGCTGATAGGCATGCCTCATGACAACGCCCCGGACAAACCGCCTTCGCTTCGATTGAAGACTATCGAAGAAGCAGGCCGGCTGAAGATTCCCTTCACGACTGGAATCCTGATCGGCATCGGCGAGACGCTCGACGAGCGTGTTGATTCCTTGTTCGCCATACGCGAGCTTCACGAGCGCTACGGACACATCCAGGAAGTGATCATTCAGAATTTTCGAGCGAAGCCCGAGATCCCGATGCGCGATCATCCGGAACCGGGCATGCTTGATCACGCTCGAACGATTGCGGTCGCGCGGTTGGTGCTTGGAGGCATGAACGTACAAGCGCCTCCTAATCTTTCCGACAACAATTATCCTTTTCTGCTGAGAGCCGGTTTGAATGATTGGGGCGGGATTTCTCCGTTGACTCCGGACTTCATAAATCCAGAAAAGCCGTGGCCTCACATCGAACGTCTTGCCGACCGGACCGCGGCCGAAGGATTTGAGTTGGCGGAGCGTTTGAGCGTATATCCGGAGTATGTCCATAGGGATGATTTTTTGGATGATGGACTTCGGGCGCGTGTGCGAACGATGGCTGAGCGCCGGGGATTTGCAGCTTAGGCGCCAACCGGCAGATCAGCAAAAAAGAGGACAACAGCATGATGTGGCTATACCTGGCTCTCGCGATCTTGTTTGAGGTCACAGGGACAACGTGCATGAAGCTGTCCGAAGGGTTCACCAAGCTCGTGCCCTCGATTCTGTTGTTCGTCTTCTACTCGCTGAGCTTCCGGATGCTCACATTGGCACTCAAGAGAATCGACGTCAGCGTCGCTTACGCCGTGTGGTCGGGGATGGGGACGGCTTTGATCGCGACGATCGGAGTGCTCTGGTTCAAGGAGCCGATCACCGCGCTAAAGCTGATCTCGCTCGCGCTGATCATAGGTGGAGTTGTGGGCTTGAATCTCAGCGGCGGTGCGCATTGAACTCAAGTGGGGTCAGAAATATCGCCGAAGAACTTGCGTGCGTTGGACGAGGCTTCTACGCGCGGGGTTGGGTTCTCGGCACAAGCGGCAACTTCAGCGCCGTTGTCAGCCGTGATCCGCTGCTGCTTGCCATTACATCGAGCGGCATTGACAAATGCGTTCTTGCAGCCGAACACGTCCTGCTAATAGACGAAACCGCCGACGTGCTGGAAGGCACGGGCCGACCTTCTGCCGAAACATTATTGCATCTCGCGATCGTGCGACTTCGCGGAGCCGGTGCTGTATTGCACACACATTCGGTTTGGAGCAATATTCTCTCCGATGCATTCGCGAAGGACGGCGGCTTGAAGATTGCGGGATACGAGATGCTGAAAGGACTAGATGGCGTCTCGACGCACGAACACGCGGAGTGGCTCCCGATAATCGAGAACTCGCAGGATATGACCAGGCTTGCTGCATCCGTATCGGGAGCGCTGAGTAAGCATCCGCAATCGCACGGGTTCTTGCTTCTACGGCACGGGATGTACACCTGGGGCAGGGACCTCGAAGAAGCGAAGCGCCATGTCGAGATTCTTGAGTTTCTGTTGGAAGTCAGGGGCCGAATGCATCTCGCGTCGCGATGAAAGCTTTCAGTAATGGTTGAAGCTGACTTGAGCGACCTTAAGACGGAGAAAGAACCGCTGATTTCCGCTGGCGTTGTTTCGCTGATGTGCGCTGGTCTGCGCACCGAATGCAGCGTAAATCAACGATTCCTTCGCCGTGCATGACGATCTAAACCAATACCAGTTGAGAGGAAGAAGCAATGGCAATTGTCGCAATCCCCGCTGAGAATCGAACACTTCACGAGCATCAAGCCATCAAAGACTATCTCGCGAGCATCGGGATTGATTACGAACGATGGGATGCCTCGCAACCGCTTGCAGCCGACGCGCCTCAGCAAGACGTTCTTTCGGCGTACGCCGATCAAATCGAGAAGCTCAAGGCTCAGGGTGGCTATGTCACCGCCGATGTGATCGATGTCAATCCGCGCACTTCGGGTCTCGAAGCTATGCTGGCAAAGTTCAACCGAGAGCACTGGCACGACGAGGATGAGGTTCGCTTCATCGTTCGCGGCCGCGGCCTTTTTAACATTCATCCGAGTTCCGGACCGGTCGTGGCAATCGAAGTCGAGGCTGGTGATTTGATTCGCGTGCCGCGGGGCACTCTGCACTGGTTTAACCTATGCGAGGACCGGGAAATCAGAGCGATCCGTCTATTTCAGGATCCCGCGGGTTGGGCGCCGAATTATAGTGAGAGCGGTGTGGATGCTGACTATCAGCCTGTTTGTTTGGGTGCTTCGTATTTTCCCGCACAGAGCGTCGTCAGATAGTGACGCTACCGCTCTTCACCAAGCCGATCATAACCCTGCTTCTCGACATCGAGGGCACGACCACTCCCATTGATTTTGTTTACAACGTACTGTTCCCATATGCACGCGAAAATGTGAAGCCATACCTGGCTGCGCACCTATTATCGTCCGATTTGAATTCAGACATTCGCGCGTTGATTGACGCGAACGCGGAGGATATGAGGCGCGGGCTTGATCCGCCTCTGCTAAAAGTGGCCGCCGATCATGCCCTGCTCGACGACGCGGTCGCATACATTCATTGGCTGATGGATCGTGACAGCAAAACGACGGCCTTGAAATCAATCCAGGGGAAACTGTGGGACGAGGGCTACAGACTAGGTGAATTGCATAGCCAGGTCTTCCCGGACGTGCCGCGCGCGTTTGAGAGGTGGCGGCAACAAGGAAAAGCAATCTGTATTTATTCATCAGGCAGCGTGCTTGCTCAGAAGCTGCTGTTCGCGAACACCGAAGCTGGCGACCTGACTCATTATCTCAGCGGATTCTTCGATACAAACATCGGCCCGAAGAAAGAAATCGAGAGTTACAAAGGCATCGCGTCTGAGCTCAATGTGCCGCCGAGCGAGGTTCTCTTCGTGTCCGATGTGACTGGTGAACTGGACGCCGCCGCTGGCGCGGGATTCGAAACCCTGTTGTGCGTTCGGCCGGGCAATCCCCCTCAACCACCCAGCGCCCATCCAACAATTCAGAGCTTTGACCAGATACTCTGATCTCGGCAATTCATCACGCCGGTTGAGGAACCGCTGATTCACGCCGCCTTCGGCACGCTGATCAGCGCAGATCAGCGAAATAGTGTCAGCGCAAATCAGCGGTTCCTTCTACCAATGATCAAGCGCTGGAGGCAAATCGAACCACTACCCACCTTGCAACCTCTCGAAGCCGTATGTTAGACATACCAGGAACTTGATTTTAATAAACATCGGATCAAAGAGGACTTATGAGGGGCAAGATAACGATTTTCATCGATGGTAATAATCTATTTCATGCGGCACGGTCGGTTGGGGTTGAGATAGACTACGCCAAGTTTCTGAACTTTCTTCGCAATGATTCTCCCCTCCTGCGAGCGTTCTTCTATACAGGGGTCGACGAGAAAGCCGAGCGGCAGCAGGGCTTCCTTCTATGGATGCGCAGGAACGGCTATCGAGTAGTGGAAAAGGAATTGAAGACCTACGCCGACGGCACCAAGAAGGCTAACCTCGACGTCGAGATCGCGGTCGATATGCTCTCTCTTGCGGACAAGTACGACACTGCTGTGCTGGTTTCAGGCGATGAAGACTTCGCCTACGCGATAAACGCGGTCGCCTACAAAGGCGTGCGCGTCGAGTTGGCCGGGTTTCGCAGCAACACCAGTCCCCGGCTGATCGATGTCGCCGATCAATTCATCGAACTTGACTCGCACATCGACGAGATCACCAAAGCTGACAGCCGCTACAATCATAACCATCATTCGGGGAGCCACCCCGCAATGGGACGAAACAGCGGCAGCTTCGCTCGCGTTCAGGACGACGACCCGGAAGTCGAAGCCGCTCGCGAAGCCGCAATCGAGCGCTGATGTCCGCTTCGCATCTGCTAATAAGGGTGTTTGTAGTTCGGCTTTTCAGGCGGAAGTTTGTGCAATCGGGGCCTCGGAAAAAGTCTACGAACTTTCGCCTGAATGCCGAACTACAAACTCTAACCATGATCACTTGATCTTTGGCGCCAGGTCCGCCGACACATCCGTGCGTATGCAAGCGACGCGATGGCCACGGCTGATCTCTATCATCGGGGGCTTGGCGAGTTTGCACTCCTCAATTGCGATCGGGCAGCGCGTATGAAACCGGCACCCCGCCGGCGGATCGATCGGCGTCGGGACGTCCCCCTCCAGACGAACTCGCTCTTGTTTTCCGCGGGGCACAGGGATTGGAATAGAAGCGAGGAGCGCCTGAGTGTAAGGGTGCATGGGTCTCGCGAAAATCTCCTCAGAGTCGGACTCTTCTACGATCTCGCCCAGATACATCACAGCGATGCTGTGGGATATATGCTTTACTACCGAGAGATCGTGCGCGATAAAAAGATACGTGAGATCGAATCGCTCCTGGAGTTCGCGAAGAAGATTGAGGATCTGTGCCTGGATCGAAACATCGAGGGCGGATACCGCCTCATCGCACACAATGAGCTTGGGCTGCAGCGCGAGCGCGCGCGCGATGCCGAGCCGCTGACGCTGTCCGCCTGAAAACTCATGGGGGTAGCGGCTTGCGTGCTCAGGCGAGAGCCCGACCAGATTGAGAAGCTCGGCAACCCGCTGCCGCGCGCGCCGAGTCCGCGAAGTGAGGGTTGGCGTTTTCGTTTTATCGTTTGATTCATCATTATTCGCTTCTTGCAGGCCGATTCCGTGGACGAGGATCGGCTCCTCCAGCATCGCGCCAACAGTCATTCGGGGATTTAGAGAGCCGTACGGGTCCTGGAAAATGATCTGCATCTCCCGACGAAGCTTGCGCATCTCGCGCTCGCCGAGCGAGAACACATCGCGGCCCTCGAATGTCACTCGCCCCGAAGTCGGCTCGACCAGTCTCAGAATCGCCCGTCCCGTCGTCGTCTTGCCGCAACCCGACTCGCCTACCAGGCTGAGCGTCTTCCCTCGCGCGATTGAAAAGGACACGCCGTCAACTGCCCGCACGTAGCCGACTGTCCTGGGCACGACACCCTTTCGAATCGGGTAGTGCTTAACGAGGTCTTCGACGATTAAGATGTCTTCCATAAAGACTGTAGCGTAGACGGTCTAGTCTGCGCATGACTCGTATTTTGCAGATCGGATGCCTGCGCAGACTGGACAGTCTACGCTACCTCACGTCATTCCGCTCCGCGAGCAAGAGTCCCAACCTCTTCGGAAAAATGACAGGCCGCGAAGTGGGCGGGTGCAATCTCGCGAAGAAGCGGTTCCTGCCGGCAGACTTCTTGCGCCATCGAACAGCGAGTTCTGAACCTGCAACCCGAAGGGAAGTCCAGGGGGCTCGGTACCGAGCCGGGGATCACCGCAAGCTGTTTCTTCTTCTCGGTCAGCGTCGGCAGCGAGCGAAACAAGCCGTGCGTATATGGATGCCTCGGTGTTTCGAACAGCGAAGCTACAGGCGCAGACTCGACTATTTTTCCCGCGTACATTACTGCTACTCGATCGCAAGTTTCAGCTACGACTCCGAGATCGTGGGTAATCAGCAGCACAGACATATTCAGCTCCTGCTGAAGCTCATTCAGGAGCTCGAGAATCTGTGCCTGGATCGTCACATCTAACGCAGTCGTGGGCTCATCGGCGATCAACAACGAGGGCCGGCACACGAGGGCCATCGCGATCATTGCCCGTTGTTTCATTCCGCCCGACAGTTGATGCGGATACTCATCAAAACGGGTTTCGGGTGAAGGGATACGCACGCGGCGCAACATCTCTATGGCGATTTCACGCGACTCGCGCCTTGACACTTTTCGGTGCTCACGAATGGCTTCGGTGATCTGCGCTCCAATCGACATGATCGGATTGAGCGACGACATCGGTTCCTGAAAGATCATCGAAACCAGATTGCCTCGCACGCGGCGCATCGCCTTTTCGTCGAGCGACAGCAGGTTCTCGCCGCGAAACTTTATCTCACCGCCGGCGTACTCCGCAGGAGGAACGGGCAGGAGCTTGAGAATCGAATAAGCGGTCACCGATTTACCACATCCGCTCTCGCCCACCAATCCCAGGGTCTCGCCGGCGTCAATCTCCAGGCTCACGCCATCGACTGCCTGGACGAGGCCGCTATCTGTACGGAAGTAGACTCGCAGATTGGAAACATGCAACAAGTGAGGATCGAGGATTGAGGATTGAGGATCGCGGGCCGGGAATTCTTGATCAGAGATTTGAGATTTGAAATTCGAAATCTGGATTTTGGAAATCATTCGTCAGGTTTATGGTGTGCTCGAAAGCTTTCAATCTTCGATTTTCGATCCTCGATCCTTTCACTTCTTCTTTGGCGCGAGTATGTCGCCGGCCAAATGTATTTGCTGTTGACCTTCATCCCGAACCCGCCGCGCCAGCTCCGGCAAAGTCTCTTCCTTTTCCTGGGCGGCCAGCTTGATCACCATAGGCAGGTTTACGCCGGTCACGACTTCCACCTGGGCGTCTCCCAAATAGCTTGCGGCAATGTTCGTAGGTGTGCCGCCAAACATGTCGGTCAGCAATAAAACACCGGCGCCGACATCGACGCGACGTACAGCGCGTTCGATCTCTTCGCGCGCAACCTCAACATCGTCGTGCCAGCCGATTGAAACCGCGGTGACGTGGTTTATCTCGCCAACGATCATCTCAGCGGCCGAAAGCAGCTCGTTGGCCAATTGTCCGTGTGTGACTATTACTCCGCCGATCATAAGTGATCCGTCAAACGTGATGCTTAAGGTTCGGAGTTCAGGGTTCAGAGTTCTGGGTTCAGACTTGGTCCGTTTTCTGCCGCCAGCTCCGCTGTTCAAACCTGGCGGGCGAAACAACGAACTCTGAATTCCGAACCATGAACTCCCTCTTCACGCATCACGGTTTCACGCCTTATATCTCTCATCATCCTTGTCGATGTCTCGATGAAGTACTTTTGACTGATACCCCAGCTCGATCAAGCGCGCGTTTAGGGCTTCAGCGACCATAACCGATCGATGGCGACCGCCGGTGCACCCCACGCCGACGGTCAGATAGCTCTTTCCTTCGCGACGAAATCGCGGCAACAAGTATGCAAGCAAATCAGCAAATCGCGCGATAGTATCCTCGACCTCGCTCTCCGATTGCAAGTACTCGATAACGGCGCGATCGAGCCCGGTGAGCGGGCGCAGCTCAGGGGTGAAATGGGGATTCGGAAGAAACCTGACGTCGAACAGCATGTCCAATCCGCGAGGCGATCCGTGCCGGAATCCGAAAGACGAGATCGTTACGTTCAGCTCGTGAGCGCCGCCCTTCTCGGCGAAGTGGTCTTTGACCACGTCCCGCAATGTGTGAACTGTGTGTTCGGAAGTGTCTATGACGTGATCCGCCAGGTCGCGGATCTCGGAAAGCAGTTCGCGCTCCTGTCTTATCGCTTGGCGCACATTCTGATCGGGCAGCGGGTGAGGTCGGCGAGTCTCGCTGTAGCGCCGCAGAAGAACTTCATCGTCCGCCTCCAGAAACAACACCGTGACGTTGACGCCCTTTTGCTTCAGCTCTTCGTGCATTCGCGGAAATAAACTGAGGAACTCGCGCGAGCGAACGTCAACCACGAACGCGGTGCGCTCGATCTCCCTGGATTCGTCGCAGAGCCGTACGAAGATCGGAATCAATTGGGCAGGAAGGTTGTCTATTGCGAAGTAGCCGAGATCTTCAAACGCTTTGAGCGCCGAGGACATCCCCGATCCCGAGACGCCGGTAATAATGACAACCGAAGCTGGCATAGGAACAGTGGTCAGTGGTCAGTGGCCGGTGGTCAGTCGTCAGTCGGTAAAGCTACTGACCACTGACCACCGGCCACTGACCACTGTTTCAGGGTTCGATCAGGCCGAAGTTTCCATCGGTGCGATTGTAAAGCACGCCGACTCGATTAGTTTCAGCGTCGCGGAAGACTATGAACTGATCGGCTGAGTCGCTAAGCATAATTGCCGCTTCTTCCGGGGTCATCGGCTTCACGCGGTAGCGTCGCTGCAGAACTATTCGAGGGGCGCCCGGCGCGGCTTCGATCGTGCCTCCAGGCACCGGAGCGATCGCGCTGGTTGGTTGTCGGCCGCGCTTTTTCGCATGAAATTTTTCCTTGACCTTCAGCGCCTGCTTTTGGACCTTTGTCGCGGCAGCGGTAACGGACTGCGTAACATCACTGTTCTCGCCCACCGCAGTGAAAACAATATCGCGCCAGTGCACAACGATCTCGGTTTGCTTGCGGTGTTTTTCGGCGGAGACTATTACGTGCGCTCTGATCGGCGCCGAATTAAGAACTCGTTCAAGCTTCCCGAGCTCCTTCCGGACCATGGTTTCGACCGCCGACGTTATTTCGATATGACGACCGGTGAACTCGATTTCCATCTACTCGTCTCCCTCTTTTGATTTCTTGTTTTCGGACTTTGGGGAATGGAAACAAACATAGTACAAATCATCTGAATCCGAACGGCAAATCGGATTCGGTAGACACCTAGACGATTGAGCGCCGTTCGCGCGAGCCCGGGATGCGCATCTGATCACGATACTTCGCGACGGTCCGGCGGCTCATCTTGACGCCATCTCTCGCCAGGCGCTTAGCCACTTCGTCATCGGTGATCGGGTGGTGGGGATCTTCGGCTTCTATCATCTTCTTGATCTTGAGCTTTAGCACGCGGGTTGAGACATCCTCGCCCGTATCGCTCCTCATTCCTTCGGTGAAGAAGCGACGCAGCTCATATACACCTTGCGGCGTATTCACATACTTTCGATTGACCACGCGCGAGACGGTGCTGAGATGCATGCCGATGTCTTCGGCCACATCCTTGAGCATCATCGGTTTCAGGTGCTCGATGCCGTGATCGAGGAAGTCACGCTGTCGATCGACGATCGACTGGCAGACACGGTAGATCGTCTGACGCCTATGCTCGATGTTCTTCAACAAATCGACGGCCGATCTAAACCGCTCCTTGATGTAGTCTCGAGTTTCCTTTGACGACTCTTTGGACTCCATCATCTGGCGATAAGTGCGGTTGATTCGGAGGTGCGGCATCCCGTCGTCTTCGAAGCGCAGGATGTAATCGTCGTCCACCTTCTCGATCGTGACTTCGGGGATCACCGGTTGAGCTTCTTCCGACGAGTACTTGCGTCCCGGCTTCGGATCGAGCTTCTTGATGAGCTCGATCTCGTCCATTACCAGTTCGAGCGGCACGCCAAGCGTTTTTGCGAGATCGGGCAGCTTGTGAGTCTGCAGGTGGTCCAGGTGATCGCTCACCATCCGAACTGCAAGCCGGTCACCGAAACCGTGATATGCAAGTTGAATGAGCAGCGATTCCCGCACGTCTCGCACGGCGCATCCGACAGGATCCAGCCACTGAACGACCCGAAGCGCTTGTTCGACCACTTCGACCGGCCACGGACCCATCGCAGCGATCTCCTCAACAGTGGCGTCCAGGAAACCGGTGTTCTCATCGAGATTTCCTACGATCGCCTCGCCGGCTTCCAGCACCTGTTCGGAATTGTCGGTCAGGTGAAGCTGCCAGATAAGCTGCTCACGCAGCGATTGGCGACGCGTCAGCATGTTCTCAAACGAGACGTCGTCCTTAGCTTCGTATTCGTGTGTCTTGTAACCGGGGTCCAGGTACTCTTCGAAGGTGGAGCCAAAATCTACTTCCTGAAAGGAATCGCGATCGCGATCGATCTCGGCTTCACCGTCCAGCTGCGCGGGCTCAAGGCTTGCGGGATTTGTGACGTCGGTCAGAGAGAGCGCCTCGTTGAAGCTGCCTTCGGAGGCGGCCCCGTCAGTCGCGCGCTCGGAGGAGCCTTCAGAGGCGCCATCCGGGGAATTGGATGCGGCAGGAGCGCTGATGTCCGCGGTTGTCGCGTCCACCGCAGCGATTTCGTCCGCCAGCGGAGAATTGTCGTCCATCCCTTCGCCCGGCGCCACTTCGTCGAGAACCGGATTTGCGGTGAGCTCGGTCTGGACCATATCCGCCAGCTCGAGCTTTGTCATCGCAAGCAGCTCGATCCGCTGCCGCATCTGCGGCGTCAGGACCAATCGCTGCGACAGGCTTGTGCTGAGATGTGGCTTGACCGACATAGTGCATTAGCCATTAGTCACTAGTCGCTGGTCATTGATCGTTAACAGGTTGAAGGGGATGCGGATTGAAGAAAGACAAATGACCAATGACTGATGACTCAAGATGACTACATTCGAAAATTCTCCCCTAAGTACACCCTTCTCACTTCTTCATCGCGGGTCAACTCATCCGGCGTTCCCGCGCGGAAGATTTTCCCGTCGTTAATTATATACGCTCTGTCTGTAATCGCCAGAGTCTCACGAACATTGTGATCGGTGATGAGTACTCCAATACCGCGATCGCGGAGCTTTTGTAAAATCTGTTGTATATCAATGACCGCGATCGGATCGATTCCCGCAAACGGCTCGTCCAGCATGATGAACCTCGGTTCGATCACAAGGCATCGAGCTATCTCGGTTCTTCGACGCTCGCCACCCGAAAGCTGATACGCTTTCGTATGCCGTACGTAAGCAATATCGAGCTCGTTGAGCAAGACTTCGAGCCGATGCGCGCGTTCCGCTTTCGTCAACGGAAGCGTCTGCAGCACGAGCAGGATGTTCTCTTCTACTGAAAGCTTGCGAAAGACCGACGCCTCCTGCGGCAGGTAGCTAATGCCATCGCGCGCGCGCAGGTACATTGGCAGCCGCGAAATGTCTTTCGTGTTTAGAAAAATCTTCCCGGCATCAGGGCGTTCGAGTCCGACGATCATGTAGAAGACCGTCGTCTTTCCCGCGCCATTGGGTCCGAGAAGTCCAACGATCTCGCTCTGCCGTATGTCCAGGGAAACGTTATTGACGACGATTCTCTTGCGGTAAGCCTTACACAAACCCTCGGCTGCAAGAATGCTTGTTTTTTGTAAAGGAAGTCTTGTTTGAGGCTCGGCTTCGCCGAACGCAGTCTCGATCACGGACACATCTTCTACCATCTTGTTGCTTTCAATTCGTCTTGCTCTTTGTCAATCTATGAATCGATTTAACACGCCCTGCACCCTGTTGATTCTCGACCGAAACCCTATCATCGTGACTATAGAAAGTCAATTGTGAGCCCATTGTAGAACCCTTTTCGACATCATCAACTCGCGCTGCTCTTCCTGATAAAACCGCGCGCCCATCGTCTGACGAATAAGCCAGCTTGTCCCCGACTCCGCGGCGTCCGGGTTGTGTTAACACAACGTTGCCTTCCGCATTCATGTGATCAACCTCGTTGACATCCTGCTTCAGGTAGACGTCAACGGCAGACGCGTCGATCCGGTCGGTCCCCTGGCGAGCCTTAACCGAGCCTTCGTAATGAACCTTCCTGTCAGTGTCGGAATAGGTCATACGCTCGGCGGTGGCAAACCCGGGTACTTCCTCTCGTTTGCCTGGCGAGGTCTCGCGCTTGACCTGGTAGAGCGCGCTCTCGACGTTTCCGATCGCCACCATGCGTTGATCGTCCTGATAAAGCTCAATCCGGTCGGCTTTCACAAAGTTGTCGTCCTGCCAACCTCGAGCGTTGATTGTGTAGACTGCGACGCCGTCTTCGTTTCGCGCGTCGGCGCGTTCAGAGGTGATAAAGATCGGCGACTTTGTGTTCTTGAACGGGGTCGAGTCGTTGGACGATTCGCGACTGTAATACGTCGTACGCACATCGCCTCGCGCGTGGGTTTCGTCTCGCCCGCGGTCGTAATCGATCTCGTCGGCCTGGGTGCGCCCTTTCGCGTCCCAGACCATCGGCCGCTTGCCTCGAAGGTTGAGAACTTCGTTCTGCCCGTCATAAACCGCTCGATCGGCGAGAGCGTTCCGGTCGCCTTCGTTGTACTTGAAGTTGCCATCCTGCGACACGTGATCAATGTCCTGGGAGTCCTCCAGGAAATCAGCCCGCGCCGTCTTGCTCGTTGTGACTCGAAGCGGGCGCGAATTTGCGAGCAAGGCTTCCAGCTCAACTCTTACTCCGTCCGTCGCCGTGAAAGACTTCACGCGATTGCCTTCGTCGAAAAAGATCGCGTTCATTCGGGGCGCGCGAATAGTCTTTTTGTCGGCGCCGCGCACCGCGCGAACTGGAGTAATGGTCATTACTGCACTGCCGACTGCATCCGCGAGCTTGATGTTTCGACCATCAGGAAAAAACTGCATGGTCACCTCATCGGCGGTGAGTTCGCGCTCGGTCGGATTTACCCTGACGTTCGCGGCCGCGGGCGCGTGCATCTTTATTACTGCGCTCGATCGGGCCTTTAGCGAGTCGATAACACTTCCTCGAGGCCCGTCGACAAATGCCGCTTCGATATTGTCGGCGCTCGCTTCTCTCGCCGGGTCCGGACCCAACGATCGAGAGTAAGCTCCTCCTGTCGCAACCGCCTTCGAGAGTTGGTGAGATTCATTGAAGAAGAAGTCCATGTCGGGCGACTTTATCTCGCCCTTCTCCGCTTGTGTCAATTGAGAATTGCCGCGGGCCTCAACGCGTTCCAGGTGGTTAGTCGCATCGGTGTAGCTCACCATGCGAGTGGCCCGCAGTTCGTCCGTGCCCTGCGTGACGATCGCTCCCCCATCGAAAGTGATCCTGTGTTCCTTCTTCTCGAGCACGGCGGAGTCGCTTCGGATCGTCGTCGGTTTCTTTGTCTCGGGCTTCGCGGGCGCCGGGTTGCCGCTACGCTGCTTTGGCGCTTCGGGCATGGGTTGAGCTTGCGCGAGTTCGGCTCCGTTTCGCCGCCGGGCCTCTTTGCGCGCGCGTTTGCGAGCCTTTCGCGCGGCTCTCTCCTCGGGTGTTTCCTGCTCACCGCCGGCGGTTGCTCGTCCAGCTTTTGCCTGTTTCCCGTTTCCCTCCGCAGGCCCTTCCTGAGGCTTAATCGTCACATCGACGTCTTTCAGCAAGTGAGCGCGCTCGTCAGTAGCTTCTATAAGCAACCCGGTCGCGCGTCCGGCGTAGTTGCGACCTTCAAACTCGACGACTTCTTTGGTATCGACCGTGTTCTTGGCTTGATCGTAATGCAAGTAACTCGTCTTGAGCGTCAGCCCTTCTGAGGTATGCACGACTACATTTGACTCGAACTCCGCGTCGAGCTTGCTGAGGTCCGCCGGATCGCTCACCTTTGCTTTGTCGGAAGTAACGATGTCATGACGGTCGCCCGCGGTCCCGTAGGCTTCGAGTCTGACCTGCTCCAGTTCATGAGTCCCATCCTGATAGCTCTTATCGGTGCCGGCGGTTATGTTGAATCGGATTTGTCCGTTGACCTCGTGCGCGTAGTGAGTATTGCTAAAGACGGCGACGACTTTTCCCTGGAGCTTGGGGCGGGCCTGATCCGGCTGAACGTGTTTAGTTCGAAACACGAGGTAGACAACCAGCGCGGCGGCGATAGCAATGAATAAACCCAGCGCCAAAGCCTTCCCGGCAGATAGTAGTCTTATTTGCTTCATTAGATTTCAGACAACTCCGAACATTCCCTTCAGGGATTCTTACATTGAGGAGCAATGTGTGTCGAATGTGAATTGCTGGATCCGCGAAGAAGATCGACTGACGGGGAGGTTCTGAGCAGTGTTTGTGACTCCGCGGATTACCATATTCCGACCCCATTTGTAATCGCCAACTGATGCTAAGATACCGGCGCCTAGGTGTCACCGACAATGAATGGTTCCACTTCTTGAGTCGGCTGCGGCCGGATGAGGTGAATTTCTGGCAACCCTGGGGAGTAACCGTCACTAAGCCGATATCGAAGAGCTTGTGGAAGTTAGGTAGACGCCGTCAATTACAGGCCAACAACAGTTGATGTTGAATCGCCAGACACTAGACGCATCGCGAGTTTTATCAATTAGCGAGTGCGTTGCTTCCGATCAGCGCGTCTTTTTGAAACGGCAACTTTATTGTGAAGTGCGAGCCTCTACCTTCGTCGCTCTCGACGTGTATCGAGCCTCCATGCGCGTCCACGATCCATTTGGATATCGCAAGCCCCAACCCGAAACCGCTGACGCGCGAATCGCGGGGATCCGTCTGGCGATAAAATCGCTCGAAAACATGCGGGAGCGCTGAGGCGGGAATTCCGCGGCCAGTATCAGAAACCTCGATCAGTGCAAAAGAATCTATCACCGAGAGGGCAAGCCCGACGCTGCCTCCCGCCGAGGTGTACTTGATTGCGTTATCGAGGAGATTGACCAGCAGTTGCTTGAGCCGCTTTGGGTCGCCCTCTATCTCGATCGGCGATTGGGGCGCTTCGAAGTTCAGCGTCACGCCGGCAGAATCGGCCAGGGGTCCTATGTATGCGCAGGCTTCCGCGGCCAGTTGATCGAGTTGCACGGGTTCGATCGCCAATGCCGATTCGCCGGCGTCTGACCGCGCAAGAGTCAGCAGATCATCGGTGAGCCTGGTGAGGCGCGCTATTTCTTCGAGGCTGGACTTGAGCACGCGCTGATACTCCTCGCTTGGTCGTTCCCGTCTTAGAGTTACTTCGATGTCACCGCGAAGCACTGCGAGCGGGGTCTTTAGTTCGTGGGAGGCGTCAGCCGTAAAGCGCCGCTCCCGTTCAAAAGCCTGCTCGAGCCTGCTGATCATTCGGTTGAACGTAGCGGCCAGCCGGCCGATCTCGTCCTGTGACCTCCGCTCTTCCACCCGTTCGTTCAGATTGCCCCGGCCGATTCGCTCGGCTGCGCGCGTCAGCCGGTCCACCGGGCTCAACGCTTTGTTGGCAAGCCACAAGCCGCCGAGGCCTGCCAGCAACAGCGCTGCCGGGTTCGCAATTGCGAGCAAGATTACCAATTGTTTTTGCGCGCGCTGGACTTCTCTCAGCGATTGGCCGACTACGACGAAGAACGTTTCTCCATCTTCGTCTCGCGCGGGCCACGTTATGATGCGAACGTGTTCGGTCGGAGACAGCGACACTTCATCGTATTCTGGTTTCCATTCGTTGGCAGCACGCTCGAGCGCCGCTGTACTGACTGGCACCTCGTGTCCTTCGGAATCGGGAATCTGATCGGCGACCTTACCGTCTCGATCGACAACCGAAACAAACTGCGGCGCCAATATCAACACGCCCGGCTGACTTGGTTCTTCAGTTTCAGACGGGTGACCAACGGCATGAGCGAACCGCTCGGCCTGGTTGGCCAGCGAAGTGTCTATCGCATTAAGCAAGCCGCGAGACAGATAAAGGTAGATCGCGACCGCGAATGCAACCAGGACTACGGCGGCCAGGCTGAGGTACCAGAGGGTTAGCTTTGCTCGAATTGAAAGCATTTTGAACCGGTTCTTCTATGAAAGGCAGTATAACAAAAGCTGCGCGTCAACTGACACGAACAAAAGTTGAAGGTAACGATGCAGTTCGTCTTGCCGAGACGAATCAACCGCAGATGTGCGCCGCCTTTGGTGCGCTGATCTGCGCAGATCAGCGAAACTCCGTCAGCGCCGATCAGCGGTTTCTTCTTGCGAAGGCTGCCCAGATCAAATCGAACGGCTACCACATCGAGGATATTGCTGAGGATATAAAAGGAGACTTGGTGCGGATGAGAGGACTTGAACCTCCACAGGATTGCTCCTACAGCGTCCTGAGCGCTGCGCGTCTGCCATTCCGCCACATCCGCATGTCAATCGATTGTGATTCAATCGAAGCGAAAATATACTAACTAGCGCTTACAAACAGTGTCAATGGATTTCCAATTTGCGATTGACCGAAATCCAAATACGAGCGGTTGTCGACCATCGTTTCACCGAGCGCGACGATTAGAGCTTACCTTCAAAATCAGTATGGCCACAGGAAATCGATCACCACAAAAAGTACTTGAAGCGCTTCCGCGATCACGCGAGCGCGCGATACGCGCTGATCAACTGGCAAAAACGCTGAAGCTCTCCGAGTCGCAGGCGTCGAACGCGTCTGTGTTCCTCAAAGAGTTTGTTCAGGTTGGACTCGCGTCGGCGAAGGGCGGGCGCTACTGGCGCAAGCATACTCACGGCCTTCTTATAGGAACCCTGAGAGGAACACGTTCGGGTCACGCGTTTGTTGTGCCCGACGATTCGGCTGAGCGAGGGAAGGGAGACCTCTTCGTCAACGCTCGCGCGATGGGTTCAGCATTGCATGGCGACACGGTGATTGCTCGCGTAACCGGCGCGCGCGAACGTGGTCGCGAGGGGAGAATCGAAGCGGTATTGCATCGCGCGAACAAAACGATCGTCGGAAAATTCGCACAGCTGAAAACTGAGAGTGTTGTCTCGCCGATCGATGAGAAGTTCCTCTACGAGATAAGCATCGCGCGATCGGAGTCTTTGAACGCGAGCGACGGTGACGTCGTCAACGTCGAGATCACCAGACCACCCATCGCCGGACGGCCTCCGTTGGGTCGTGTGATCGAGGTGCTCGGCCGCCCTTCAGATCCTGGCATAGACATCGAAATCATAATCAGGAAACATCGGCTGCCATTTGTTTTCTCTGAAGCTTCGCTTGCCGAAGCTGAGCAAATCCGCGCCGAAGTCGCCGCACAGGACTTGTCTGACCGCGACGATTTGCGGGGGCTGACCACACTGACGATCGACGGAGAGACGGCGCGAGACTTTGACGATGCGGTCTCGCTGGAGCGACTAGAGAACGGTCGCTGGCGTCTGGGCGTTCACATCGCGGACGTAGGTTACTATGTCCCCGAAGGGAGCCCGCTCGATGAAGCGGCTTACGAGCGCGGGACCTCAGTATATTTTCCTGAACGAGCTATTCCGATGCTGCCCGAGCGGCTCTCGACCGACATTTGCTCACTCAAGCCCCGCGTCGACAGGCTTACGATGTCGGCGCTGATCGAGCTTCATTCGAACGGCCGCGTGGCTGATTATCGCCTCACTCCTTCGGTCATACACAGCCGCGAGCGCATGACCTACACCGCGGTGAACGAGATCATCACTGACTCGGAGGGTGAAACTGCACGAGCATATTCGCATGTCAAAGGCATGCTGCTCAAGATGCACGAGCTTACATCTGTGCTGATCAAGCGGCGGGAAGAGCGTGGCGCGATTGATTTTGATTTACCCGAAGCGGAGCTGTGGTTCAACGACGAGGGTCAGATCGGCGGCATCGCGCGGTCAGAGCGCAACATCGCGCACAGGCTGATTGAAGAGTTCATGCTGTTAGCCAACGAGACCGTTGCAACGCACCTCGAGTCGTTGAACGTCCCATCGCTCTATCGCATTCACGAGGAACCGAACCTCGAGAAGGTCCAAGAGTTTGCCGAGATTGCCGCGTCGTTCGGTCACAAGTTCTCGATGCATGGGCCGATTCCGCAGCGTGGATTGCAGCGGCTGGCGCGCGAGATTCAAGGCCGTCCCGAAGAGCGTCTGCTGTCTTATCTCATGCTTCGGTCGATGCAGCGCGCGCGCTACACGCCTCAGAACGCCGGCCATTACGGGCTCGCGATGAAGACGTATACTCATTTCACCTCGCCGATCCGCCGCTATCCCGATCTGGTCGTGCACCGAATACTTCGCGAGGTAATCGGCCGAGGCCGCCAGCAAGGGGAAGTTGCCGGACTTGATCTCGGCTCAAAGCATGGGATCAAGCGCCTGTCGTCTCCCTTGTTCGATGCAGAGCGGGAAGTCGAGCGTCGTTCGGCGCTTGAAATGATCGGCGATCATTCGAGCGACCGAGAGCGCACCGCTGCGGACGCTGAGCGGGAATTGATGGACTGGCGCAAGGCGGAATTCATGGTGAACCGAGTCGGAGACGAGTTCGAAGGCATCATCACATCAGTAAAGGATTATGGTTTCTACGTTGAGTTGAACGAGTTCTTTATCGAAGGACTTGTTCATATATCGACACTCGCCGACGTTTATGAGTATCACGAGCGGAAGCACCGGCTTGTGGGGAAACGAACGAAATGCACTTATCGTTTAGGTGACGAAGTGCAAGTGGTGGTCAATCGGGTCGATCGCCTCCGGCACTTGATAGACTTCTCCATTGCTTAAGGAACTTGCTTGAATAGTACGTGAGATGGACATACTCTTGGGCTCAACCAGAAGTGGTTGTTGTCGAGCCTTTACCTCGTCAATCACTTTGAAGGGCAGCATTCACTGACACGAAAAAACAAAGCTTGTCGGACCTTTCCGAAGGAGTGAGAAATGAAAATACTACAGATGTTTCGAGCTGATCTAAAAGTGACACCCACCCTGATGGGCTTCTGGCTGTTTCTAATCCTTCTTGTTCCGGCGGCGGTGCTGGCGCAAGCTCAGAAGGCGCAGAAAGAAAAACCTGCCGCGCCGCGAAAGGTGAAGCAGTATTCGATCGAACAATTCCTGAACACGACTAGAATTAGCGGAAGCTCCTTTTCGTCCGACGACAAATCGATTCTGTTCTCGAGTAACAAGACGGGCATCTTCAACGTGTACTCGGTTCCGGTCAACGGCGGCGAACCGAAGCAACTGACCCAATCTACGACCGAGAGCACTTACGCAATTTCATATTTTCCCAACGATTCGCGGGTGCTCTATACGCACGATCAGGGTGGCAACGAGAACAACCACCTTTATCTTCTGGATGCCGACGGCAAAGAGCGGGACCTGACTCCAGGCGACAAGCTCAAAGCTCAGTTCCTGAGCTGGAGCCAGGACGGCAAGGGCTTTTACTTTATGGCCAATGAGCGCGATGCGCGGTTCTTCGATATCTACAAAATGAGCGCCGGCAGTTTTGAGCGGACGCTGCTGTACCAGGACTCAACCGGTTATCAGTTCGGCGACATCTCAAACGACGAAAAGTACATCGCCTTCAGCAAGGCCAACACGACCACCGACGGAGACATTTATCTCTACAATGCCGCCACGAAAGACATGAAGCTAATCTCTCCGCACCAGGGCGAGGTAGCTTTTGCTCCTTCGACGTTCGATCCGCAGTCTCGCTATCTTTATTACAACACCGACAGCGGCAGCGAGTTTTCATATCTCGCGCGTTACGATCTCGCAACCGGCAAGATCGAGCCGGTCGAGAAGACCAACTGGGATATTGCATTCAGCGGTTTTTCTTACAGTGGCAAATATCGCGTGGTCGGTATCAACGAAGACGCTCGTACAAAGATCAAGATCTACGACCAGGCGTCCGGAAAGCAGTTGTCGCTGCCAACGTTTCCGGAAGGCGAAATAACGGCTGTCAATATCTCGAAGAGCGAGCGGCTTATGGCGTTCTATTTCAACGGCGATCGCTCGCCCAGTGATTTGTACGTCTATGATTTCGCCACGAAGCAAGCGAGAAAGCTGACCACGAGTCTCAATTCTGAAATCGCTCCTGCCGATCTCGTCGAGTCGCAGGTCATCCGCTACAAGTCGTTCGACGGCATGCAGGTTCCTTCAATTCTCTACAAGCCGCAACAAGCCTCCGCGAGCAACAAAGTTCCGGCGCTGGTGTGGGTGCACGGCGGGCCGGGCGGGCAGACCAGAACCGGTTATAGCGGGGTGATTCAGTATCTGGTCAATCACGGATATGTGGTACTCGGCGTCAACAATCGAGGAAGCTCGGGCTACGGCAAGACGTTTTTTGCTGCGGATGATTTAAAGCACGGACGTGAGCCGCTCTGGGATTGCGTTGAGGCGAAGAAGTATCTTGCATCGCTAGGCTACGTCGACACCGGGAAGATAGGGATCATTGGTGGAAGTTATGGTGGTTACATGGTTCTTGCGGCGCTCGCATTCAAGCCTGAAGAGTTCGCAGTAGGCGTCGATCTTTTCGGAGTGTCGAACTGGCTCAGAACTCTTGAATCGATTCCGCCCTACTGGGAGTCGTTCCGCAAGGCGTTGTACAAGGAAATCGGTGACCCGGCGACTGACAAAGAAAACCTGAAAGCTATCTCGCCGCTCTTTCACGCGGACAAGATCACCAAACCATTGATAGTTCTGCAGGGGAAGAACGATCCGCGAGTCATCAAACCCGAGTCGGACGAGATCGTCGACGCGGTGAAGAAAAAAGGAGGCATCGTCGAGTACGTCGTATTCGACAATGAGGGTCACGGCTTTACGAAGAAAGCAAATGAATTCGCGGCTACAAGGCCGTGCTTGATTTTCTCGATAAGTATCTGAGGGGTGCGGAAGCCGGTAAATAACGAGCTGCCGCGCGATGAACGGGCCGGGCAAACTTATGCGCCGATGCGAAGTTGCTTTGCCCGGCTTTCGTTTCTAATAACTCATGCAAACAGATCGCTTCAGCGCGGCGCGAATCTATTCTGCCGGTTTCTTCGTCGCGAGCCTTCTCCTACTCTCCAGCGCTCACAGAATCAACACTGCAAGCAACGCGGCGCAATCGCCTGAGTTGTCCACGACGGCCTTCGACATCATCGAAGGCCATTTTCACGATGGGCTTGGAACCTATGCGGAAGTTATGCTGGCCAATGAGCTGATTTCGCTTTCTCGCGTCAAACAGGAACCGTTCGACGTAACGCGCAGCAGGGCGAAAATGCTCGACGCGATCAAACGGCTTCCAGCCACTCATGCCAGCCGGGAGATCTTTCAACGTGAGATTGCTAACATCGAATCCGGCATCAAGCGAGGAGCGGCTGAGCTTCTCAAACAAGCCGGCGGGGCGCGATTGACGGGCGTTCGTCATACCGCGCTCGAGTACGCGAACGCAAAGGCTGCCGATTTGCGACTCGAGTTTGACAGCCGCGCAGACATGCCCGTTTCAGTGAAAACCGACAAGTCAAACAAGGTTGCCGTCGCCGAAGGGCAGACGCCTCTGATTGAAGAGAAGTGGGCCGAGCGATACTTCCGAGTTACGCGAGGCGATTTGAACAAGATGATCGCCGATCTTGGCTTCTCGTCGATCGGCGAGCTGAAGTCCAACTACTTGAACGTTGCGAGGCTGGTGGCCGGAGTGCTCATCAGTAAGCTTGGCCTCGTCGACTGCAAGCCTGACGATTTCAGCCGCGCGCGAGTTACCGATCTCGGAGCGCTCAAGTTCCTGCTGCATCAACTCGTACTCTTTAAGAGCGGCAACGACCGAAGCCGGGTGATCATCTTCGATCGCTCAACCGGCAGAGTGAAGTGGGAGTCGCTGCTTGACGAAGTCGATATCGACCCGCTCACCGCCAATCGAGTTTCGTTTCTACCTTCTCGGCCGCGCGGTGGTCATCCTATCGGGTCAGAGTTTGGTGTGAAGATCGATGGCAGAACTGTCGTGACATTTCAGATCAAACACAAGCGAGGTTCTGCGCGAAGCACTATTCATCATTACGAGTTCTCGGACATTACTACTCGGCTTCGACTCTGAAGCATTGGACCTAAATGACCTATATCCCGATTATGACGTATTGACTTCGGAATTCTCGTTCAGTAGCCTAGTAATTTGGTCATTAGACGGAATTCGTCACAGACTGATCGCGTTTGCTTCTTTCGTAGATCTCATCTCAAAGCAGCGCAATTTGAAGGAGGATTGATGAAACGCTTCGTCGCGTTACTTATTATACTCACGCTCGCATTAGTTTCGTTCGCAAAGGTAAAGGAACAGCAGCCCACGCGTCCGATCATGATTGATGATCTGCTGAAAGTCCGCCGCGTTTCCGATCCGCAGGTTTCGCCAGACGGTCACTGGATCGCTTATACGATCGCCGATACCGACAAAGCTGCGAACAAACGGGTCACTCAAATTCATCTGATCTGGATCGACGGCGGGGAGTCGCGCCAGCTTACAAATGAGAAACAATCTTCATCCTCGCCGCGGTGGTCCCCCGATGGCAAGCGGCTTGCGTTTGTGTCTGCTCGCGACGGTGAGCCGCAGATCTGGACCGTCGAGATCTCGGAAGTGGGGCCAGGATCGGTCAAGAAGATAACCAACATCTCAACTGGCGCGGACGGGCCCGTCTGGTCTCCCGATGGGAAGTGGATCGCGTTCAATTCGGAGATCTATCCCGATTGCACTAATGACGATTGCAACAAGCAACGAGCAGAACAAATCTCTCAGAGTAAAGTCCGGGCAAAGATCGCCGACCGCCTGCTTTACCGTCACTGGATGACGTACAAGGAAGGGAAGCGCACGCATATTTTCGTGGCTTCAGCCGAAAGTGGGGATGCGCGCGACCTGACGCCCGGCAACTATGACGCGCCGCCGTTCAGTCTTGGCGGCCCAATGGATTACGCATTCTCACCTGATTCGAAAGAACTGGCATTCGCGCGGAACACCGACAAGGATGAAGCGAGATCTACCAACAGCGACATTTTCACGGTGCCGATTGGCGGCGGCGAGACCCGGCGCCTCACGGGTGAAAATCCTGCCAATGACCTCTCGCCGGTCTATTCGAGCGACGGGCGTTACATTGCTTACCGAGCCCAGAGCAGACCAAGCTTCGAGAGCGACCGCTGGCGGCTGATGCTCTACGATCGAAAGACCGGTCAAAGCCATTCGATTACGGAACAGTTTGATTCGTCGGTCGAGGCTTTTACGTTCTCGGCCGATGGCCAGAAGATTTATTTTTCAGCGCTCGATCGAGGGCATCAGCCGATCTACGAGCTACCGGTGGGCGGCGGACCAGTGAAGAAGCTAGTCAGCGACGGCTTCAACGACGACGTGCAACCCAGCCCTGATGGCAAGAGCATGGTTTTCACGCGCCAAAGTCTTACCCAGCCGATCGAAATCTGCAAAGCAGACGCGACCGGCACTAACGTGATGAGACTTACGAAGACCAATGATGCCTTCCTTGCGGAGTTCGGGATGAAGGCGGCTGAAGAAGTTTCGTGGGAGGGCGCGGCCAGCGCGAAGGTCTACGGCTACGTCGTAAAACCGGCTAATTTCACCGCGACCAAAAAGTGGCCGCTGATTGTTCTGATCCACGGCGGACCGCAAGGCGCGTGGAATGATGCGTGGAGTTATCGGTGGAACCCGCAGCTTTTCGCGGCTGCAGGCTATGTTGTGTTCATGCCGAATCCGCGAGGCTCGTTCGGGTACGGGCAGAGGTTTGTCGACGAGATTTCAGGCGATTGGGGTGGCAAGGTTTACACCGACATCTTGAACGGGGTTGCCTATGTGTCCTCGATGCCGTACATCGATCGCGATCGAATTGGCGCGGCCGGCGGGAGCTACGGCGGATACATGGTGAATTGGATCGAGGGGCACAATAACGATCCGCGAGTGAAGTTCCGCGTTCTGGTGTCGCACGACGGGGTCTACAACCTGACCAGCATGTACGGCGCAACCGAGGAACTATGGTTTCCGGAATGGGAATTCAAAGGCATGCCCTGGACTAACTCGGAGATGTACGCGAAGTGGTCTCCACACATGTTCGTGAAGGAGTTTAAGACTCCGCTGCTCGTCGTCCATGGTGAGTTGGATTACCGCGTTCCTATTGGTGAAGGACTCCAGTTATTCACCGCTCTTCAGCGGCAGGGGGTCGAGTCGAAACTGCTGGTGTATCCTGACGAGGGCCACTGGGTATTGAAGCCTCAAAACTCGGAACTTTGGTACAACACAGTGCTCGGTTGGTTTGATGCGCATCTCAAAACGAAGGGCCAGCCCTGATAGCTGGAGCGACGTGGGAGCGCAAGCAAGAATGCCTGCGCTCCCACACGTTCGAGGCGCTTACAGATTGAAAGCGAACATTTCATCAAGCCATGGGCGCAATCACGATTCAATGCAGGGCAGACTACTGTGCAATTTCACACATTGAAGCAAAGGATCTGGACGAAGCCTGCTGCTGCTGGACGCGTTTGACGCGATCCTGCTAAACTGAACGCGTTCTGTGGCAACCCGAGCGTTGCTATTTGGTTTGATTCGGGAGCGTCTTGTCTTAGCTCGGAGAGCGTTTGATCCTGCTGTTCACCCTCTTCTCGCAAGGTCTTGGAAGTTCCTCTTAGCCAGCACCAGGAGACATATGGGCAAACGATTGTATGTAGGGAATCTGTCGTATCAGACGACGGAGACGGATCTGACTAACCTGTTCGAGCAGGTTGGACCGGTCGAGTCAGCTAACATCATTACCGACCGTGACACCGGACGGTCGAAGGGCTTCGGCTTTGTGGAGATGGGCAACGAGGACGCTGAGAAGGCGATTGCGCAGTTCAACGGAACCGAGCTTAATGGTCGCGCGCTTACGGTCAACGAAGCTCGCCCGCGCGAAGAGCGGTCGGGCGGCGGCGGACGCGGCGGCTACGGCGGTGGACGCGGTGGTGGCGGCGGCGGACGCGGCGGCGGCGGCGGCGGACGCGGCGGATACGGAAACCGCTACTGAGTCCTCCGGTAATTGCCACGGCGATTCATATCGCCGTGGCTCCTTCATCACGGGGCCTTAGACAGTGTTAGAACCGCGCTTCGTAGTTTCTTCGTTGTGTGGCGAAGTGAAGCGCGCTAAGTGAGCGCCGGTTTGGTTTCGAATCGTCGATAGATAACTTATGGCTGTTCGTCTGTTTGTCGGTAATCTTCCCTATAGCGCGACTGAGGCTGCGCTGCGCGAGCACTTCTCGTCGATTGGTCCGCTCTCCTACATCTACCTACCTCTGGATCGCGAGACCGGCAAGCCGCGCGGATTTGCGTTTGTTGAGTTCGGCGACCGCGCGCACGCCGAAGATGCCATACGACGGTTCAACAACCAGCCTTTCATGGGAAGGCCGCTCGCCGTAAATGAGGCCCGTGAGCGCGAAGACCGGCCGCCGCAATCTTCGTCCACTCCGAGATCGTTTACTCCGAGAGAGCCATTCGCAGAACCTCCTGCAGCTGGAGAACGGGCTGCTCGAAACTTCGGCCCTGATGCCACACCGCGCAGAAGCCGCAAGCCCGGAGGCCGTGGCGGGAAAGGGGAACGAGTGCCGAAGCAGCCGATACGTGAGAAGCCCGGCGGCCGATTCTTTGGCGACGCCGACGATGAGACCGCTGATGACGATCTCTCCAGTGATAATTTCGCCAGCCGCGTTGACGGGTCAGAGGACGAGTAAGCTTCGCCTTGCAGTTCACTGCTGGAACGAACCGGCACGCGAGCAGATGGTAGACTAAGGAGAATGTATGCCCAAGAAATCCAGACCAACCTTTCAAAAGCGCGAGAAGGAAAAAGCTCGGCAACAGAAACAGAAAGACAAACAAGCGCGACGCGCGGAACCAAAAGAGCGTCGAGTCGGAGCGGAGTTTGGAGATGAAGGTGTAGATCCGGATATCGCCGGGATTCAACCCGGCCCGCAAGCTCTACCCGAGCAATGGGAGTATTAATTACACTGGTCGTCGCGATTCTTGAACGCAGTCTTTCTCTGAAGTGCACTCTTAGTAAGTAGATCAGCATGAGCGAGCCGAAGCCCGAATCGAACCTTCCACAAGAACAGGGCAAGCGCGCAGCGGTCTGGCTCCTTCTGCTGTTTGTTGTTGCCGCTAGCCTCGCGGTGGTAATGATACCGGCGCTGATCATTCAACCCTTCAAACCACAAACCGCACGGGGAGTCGCGCTCTCGTACTCACTGCGAAGCTGGGCTCCTCTTGCGACCGCTATCGGAGCCGTGTTAACGCTCGCGCTGGGGGTCTATTTGCTTCGCGGCAGGCGGCGGCTGTGGCTGAAGTTACCGGCAGTGATGCTCCTTTTGACTCTTACGCTGATGGCCGTCTGGTTCGCGCGCCAAAATCATTTCGAATGGATGTTCCATCCTCTTCCTAACGCTTCTTTTGTTGCCGCGGCAGACGCGAGTTTTGTTTCGGACGCGGACAAAGTTCTTTCAGTCGATATCAATGGAGACTCCGCTGCTTTTCCAATCCGGCAAATGGGCTACCACCACGTGGTGCAGGACACGGTTGGAGGGGTTCCACTGGTTGCGACCTACTGAACGCTGTGCCACACCGGTCTGGTGTGGGAGACGACGGTTGATGACAGAACACTTCACTTTCACCTGGCAGGAATCAACAATCAAAATTTCATAATGCGCGACGACGAGACAGGCTCCTGGTGGCAGCAGGTTACCGGCGAAGCCATACTCGGCCCCCTCAAGGGACGTCGCTTGAACCAGGTTATTCACGACGAGATAGCCTTTTCAGTCTGGAAGGCAGAGCAGCCGATGGGCCGCGTGCTCGCGCCGGATGATCGCGTTGCGAACAAGTATGAACCGGAAGATTGGGAAGATCGCTATTTGAAGCTTCCAGTTCCGACCTTGGCAAGCGCCCCGCAAAACTTCGAGGAGGCGCTACCCCCCAGGACTTTAGTGGTTGGGATCTCAGTGGGCGCGGAGTCGAAGGCTTATAAGTTCTCGAAGGTCCAAGAGCAGCAGACAATTCTCGACAGCCTGGGGGGCACCGCCGTACTACTCGTGATGGATAAAGGTAAGCAGTCCTTTCGTGCCTTCGACCGCTCGATCGACGGCCGTGCGCTCGAGTTCTTCGCGAGGCCCGATACTTCACCGGTGCGCTTCGTCGACTCGGACACCGGCAGCGAATGGGACTTCGCCGGCAGAGCCACCAACGGACCTCTGGTCGGAAAGCAACTGCGAAAGCTCCCCGCCTTCAGCGATTACTGGTTCGACTGGAAAACCTACCATCCGAACACGACGATCTTTTGATCTCGTCCCGTCGGCGATGTACCCTCACCGAATCTTCCGTTAAACTGTGCAGCGAGCGTGTTAAGATGTCGTGACTCAGGGAACGAGAATCACTAACCAAGACTCATCGATGCCCGCAGGTTGACTGCGAGGGGTGAGAGGATATGAGTGATCGTGTCGAGTTCATATTGAATTCAGCGGCGCGCGCCGTCGAGATCGAAGAAGGGATGTCGCTTCTCGAAGTGCTGCGAGATCACTGCGGCGTCATTTCGCCTAAGGATGGCTGCAGCCCGCAAGGGCAATGTGGCTGCTGCACAGTAATCATCGACGGACGAGCAGTTGTTTCTTGCGCGGTGCCGGCGAAGAGCGTCGCCGGAAAATCCGTGCTGACGCTTGAAGGCTTCAGCGAGCTCGAGCGCGAGACTTTCGCGGACAGCTTTATCGACGCCGGCGGGTTGCAATGCGGCTTTTGCACACCCGGAATCATTGCGCGGGCTAAGAACCTCATCGATAAGTCTCCGGATCCAACGGACGATCAAATCAATCGCATCTTGAGCATGCATCACTGCCGGTGCACCGGCTACGTGAAGATAGTGGATTCAATCAGACTGGCCGGGAAAGCGCTTCGTGGAGAAGTGTCGCTCCAATCTAACGGGTCTAACGGGCCAAACGGTCAGACGGACGATCACTCAGGGAAGATAGGCACGCGATTGCCTCGATATGAAGCGCGCGAGCTTGCGCTGGGAGACAGACCTTACATTGACGACATGAGGTTCCCGGGCATGCTTCACGGAGCAGTGCTTTTGTCTGTGCACCCACGCGCACTTGTGAAACACATCAACACCGCGAAGGCGAAAGAGATTTTCGGAGTTGTCGCCATAGTTACCGCGGCCGATACGCCCGGGCAGCGTCATCAGGGACTGATCTACAACGACTGGCCGATGTTTGTCGCAGAGGGCGAAGAAACCCGCTACGTCGGAGACGTGTTAGCCGCCGTTGCTGCGATCGACCGGCGAACAGCACGGCGCGCGGCACAGGCGATTGAGGTTGATTATGAAGTGCGCGAGCCCGTGACGAATCCGGAAGACGGGCTCCGTCCTGACGCTCCGCGCCTTCACAAAAAAGGAAACCTGCTCAGCAGATCCGAGATCAATCGCGGCGATGTCGACAAAGCACTAAAGAATTCTGCTCATATCGCGACACACACGTTTCAAACTCAATTCATTGAGCACATGTATCTGGAGCCCGAAGCCTGCATCGCATTGCCGGAGGGTGACGGGCTGCGCGTATTCACTCAGGGCCAGGGTGTATTTGACGACCGGCGCCAGATCGCATCGTTTCTGGCGATGCCCGAGGAGAAAGTTTTCGTCACGCTGGTCACGAATGGCGGCGCGTTTGGTGGCAAAGAAGATATGAGCGTTCAAGCCCAGACGGCGCTGCTGGCCAGGATGTGCGGCAACCCGGTGAAGCTAGTGCTGAGCCGTGAGGAGAGCCTGCGGCTTCATCCCAAGCGGCATCCGATAAAGATGACTTACACCGTGGGATGTGACTCCGAGGGCCGGCTCACCGCGGTGAAGGCTGACATGATCGGCGACAAGGGCGCGTATGCCTCGGTCGGGTCGAAGGTTCTCGAGCGTTCCGCCGGTCATTGCTGCGGCCCGTACAAAGTCGATAACGTTCACGTCGTATCGCTTGCGGTGTACACCAACAATCCGCCCTGCGGGGCGATGCGTGGCTTCGGCGCCAATCAAGCCGCGTTTGCAATCGACTCGATGGTCGACATCCTCGCGGAGAAAGTCGGCATTGACGGATGGGAGATGCGTTACCTCAATGCGGTCGACGTAGGCTCGATCTTCGCTACCGGGCAGCAGTTTGATTCAAGCGTTGGCTTGAAGAAGACGCTCGAAGCGGTGAAGGACATTTATAAGAGCGCGAAGTACGCGGGCATTGCGTGCGGCATCAAAAACGTCGGTATTGGAAACGGCATGCCGGAATACGGAAGAGCGATGCTCGAGGTTCACGACGATGGAACGGTAGGCATCTATACCGGATACACTGAGATGGGCCAGGGGCTGTTCACCGTACTGCAGCAAACGGCTTGTGAAGAAACGGGGCTCGCGCCCGGCGTCTTCAGTTTTGTAACTGCCGATACAAAGTATGAGCTTGACTGCGGCCAGACTACGGGATCGCGCGGGACTTTTCTCGGCTGTCTCGGGGTTCAGAACGCCGCGCGAAAACTAAGGGCGGATCTGGATGCAAAAAAGACCTTGAGAGACCTCGCCGGGAAGACTTACTACGGGGAGGTACTGATCGACGACACGCACTCGCTGGAAGCGAACGTCGAAAAGCCGAAGACTCATTTTGCGTACGGCTTCGCGACGCAGGTGGTGATCCTCGATGACGACGGACGAATCAAGAAGGTGATTGCCGCGCATGACGTAGGGAAGGTCATGAACCCTACATTGCTGGAAGGTCAGATCGAAGGGTCGATCCATATGGGTCTGGGTTACGCGTTGACCGAAGAGTTTCGCGTCGAGGGCGGAATCCCGCAAAACATGACCGTGAACTCGCAAGGCTTGCTGCGCGCCAGGCATATGCCCGAAGTTGAACTGATCCTCATCGAAGACACGCATCCTCAGGGGCCTTACGGAGCGAAGGGCGTCGGCGAAATAGGGCTTGTGCCGACAGCGCCTGCCGTTGCCGGAGCGTTGTACAAATACGACGGCATTCGAAGGTTCACACTTCCGATGAAAGACTCTCCCGCGGCTCGGTTCATTCGAGGTTCTGGAAACAAATAGCGCCTTTCGTCGAATGGAATTTTGAATCCTTTACTCTATCGTTCCCTAGTCGGGTCATCGCCCTGGTTTCAGCCTCAACAAAACGGTTGACGAATAATTCAACCAGTCGATAATGAGTACAACTTCCAAGTAATCTTGGCTTGTGCCCCCGGAGAAGAATCTCATCGATCAGAGTCTTAATGCCAAACTCCAGTGGATTAATCGTGCCGACAACCGGTTCAATGCCACTGAACACCGGCAAGCTGATCAGCGCCTACTATCTGGAAATCGATTATCTGCTGGAGCGAGTCGAGGGCGCGACTAGTCACTATCAAACATTGGGATTGGAGCGCTCGGCTGCCGCAGAGGAAGTCATCTCCGCATATCAAAAATGTGTAGCCATTCTTCACCCCTCGTATTACAAGGTCAGAGCTGCAGCGACCGACGATATGCTGGTAAGGGTCGACCGGGTATTCAAGAAAATATCTCAAGCGTTCGCGGAGTTGACTGACGTTAATAGGAGAGCGCAATACGACCGGTCTCTCAACTCGCGGTTATCGACCACGCGCCTGCCCGACATACCCGGAGCAAACCAATCACACACGCCTGGCGCGCCTCAAGAGCCTCAAGAGAAGGAACAGAACGCGCTGAAGAATGCGCCCGGGCGCGCGGCGGCTGCTGAGATCAGAGTCTCACCCGAGTTGCGTCCAGTCTTCTCCAGGTCGTCAACTCAAGCCGACACGCTCGAACGGCGGCGCTGCGAACGATTCAAACTTTCAGTGCCCGCGCTCCTGGCCGGCTATGACACGGCAGGAGGCAAATGGCAAGAGGTTACCAAGACCATTAACGTCAGTCGAATGGGTGTAGCCGTCTGGCTGCGCAGACACGTAAAGCACGGCCTGGTCGTGCACATTACGTTACCGCTTCCGACGAAACTGCGAAGTCACGGTTTTTCCGAGCAGGGCTACAATATGTATGCCATCGTGCGCCGGGTTGAACCGCTGATAGAGGGCAGACGTGTTGTCGGGCTGGAGTTCATTGGGGCGACTCCGCCCACCGATTTCCTGCACAAGCCCTGGGCGACGTTCCGCACTCAAAAGTGGGCCGGCCCGGATCGCCGCAGAGAACCTCGAGAGCAACGAGCGGAGCCTGTTGCCGTTGAATATCTTGACGAAGCCATGAATCGTATCTCGCGCGAGGCTGCGCTCACCGAAGACGTCAGCAGGAGCGGCGCGCGAGTACGCGTCAAGTCACCTCCTCCGCATTTTGAATTTGTGAGAGTCACCAGCCCAAAGCTCAGCTTTAACGGTCTGGCGCTACTGCGCAACCAATGGATGGGCGACGACGGCCTCAAGCGATTGTGCCTTCAGTTTGTCGATCAGAATTGGCCGATGTAGCCTCTGCAATTAGCCTTTACGTCTTTCGCTTTTAATCTGAGCTCACCATAAGTAAAATCGCTGAACGGCGGAGCAACCAGATTGTGATTTCGTGCTGCGTCGGGCCCCAGGGCTCAGCGCGCGAATCAAGAGTCTGCCACCCGCGGAGGGGGCGCATCAATGCCGGTAAACCAGGGCAACGTCGAACACGAGCTTAGACGAATGAACGCCGAGTGGATCTCCGCGATATTGCGCAGAGATGTCGACGCACTTGCTCGCATTATGGCTCCTGATTGCTCGTTCACCTATCCCCTCGAAGGCGATAGCAGAAACCAGTTCATTGCGGACGTTGAGTCCGGCGATCTAAGGGTCGAGTCAATGACGCGCGATAATGTTGAAGTACGCGTGTTTGGACAAACCGCCGTGATCACCGGTCTGGACACCGCGAAATGGATCTACAAGGGTCACCAAATTGAGGGGTACTACAGTTCTATTCACGTCTATGCCGAGCGACAGGGTCTCTGGCAACTTGTGGCTGTTCAAGCATGCCCGGTAGCACGCTGATGAGTCCACGTTTTACTCCGCTTCCTGATCAGCCAGCTTTCGACGTTGATCCACCATTCGGATCGCCCTTTCGGGCACAATTATGAGCACATCGCTCCTTATAAAAAGCGCAACCGTAGTCACGCTGGACGCCGACAACCTTATCTTCGAGGGCGACGTTTTTATCGAAAACGGTCGCATTCGCGCGCTGGAAGGATCGCTTGCCGACTCCCACAAGGGCGTCGAAGTAATCGATGCGCGAGGCAGCGTACTCTTGCCGGGGTTTGTGCAGACTCACGTTCATCTTTGCCAGACGCTGTTTCGAGGAGCGGCCGATGATCTCGCCTTGATTGATTGGCTTAAGAGACGGATCTGGCCTATGGAAGCTGCTCATACCGCCGAGTCGGTGTACGCGTCGGCGCGATTAGGCATAGCGGAATTGATTCGGGGCGGGACCACCTGCGCGCTAACGATGGAGACGGTTCGCCATACCGATGCCGTTTTTAGTGCCGTTGAGGAAACGGGCTTTCGCGCAACCGTGGGCAAGTGCATGATGGACAAGGGTCAGGGCGTGCCGTCACAGCTGCTCGAGCAAACTGAAACGTCCATCGCTGAATCGCTCGATTTGCTGGAACGCTGGCATGGGCAGGACGATAACCGAATTCGCTATTGTTTTGCCCCACGCTTCGCTCTCAGTTGTTCTCGCGAAATGCTTGAACGCATCGCCCGGCTGGCTTCTGAACGCGGCGTGATGATTCATACACACGCGTCTGAAAACAAACAGGAGATTGAAGCGGTCGAGCTCGAAACCGGCCATCGGAATATTGAGTATCTGAACAAAGCCGGTCTGACCGGGTCGCATGTCGTGCTCGCTCACTGTGTTCATCTCGACGAAAATGAGTTGGGGATTTTGGCTCGAACGGGAACGCATGTCGCGCACTGTCCATCATCAAATTTGAAACTCGGGTCGGGTTTTGCGCCAATACCGGAGATGCTGAGGCGCGGCGTTTCGGTTTCACTCGGAGCGGACGGAGCGCCGTGTAATAACCGGCTGGACATGTTCACCGAGATGCGCACTGCTGCTCTCATTCAAAAGGCGCTTCACGGCGCCGACACGTTGCCGGCGCTAGCCGTTCTTAGAATGGCTACCATCAACGGAGCTCGCGCGCTTGGTCTGGAGAAGGAAATCGGCAGCATTGAACCCGGCAAGCGGGCAGATCTTACGTTGGTTAACACGAACCGGTTGCATACGACTCCGAGACCAGATCCGGTGTCGACCCTTGTTTATGCGGCCGAGGCGAGCGATGTCGAGACTGTCATCATCGGCGGCCGCGCGGTTATGCGCGAGGGTCAATTGTTGACCATGAATGAGCTGGATGTGATTCGTTCGGCGCAGGAGAGTTCAGAGTTGATTAGCAAAGCGACCAAAGAGTAATTCACGAATTGTTCCCGGTGGGGTTGATGTAAAGCTATTGCGACGACGTGCTTTGCAGGAGTTGTACGAAGTCTCTCAACTCGTCAGGGTTGAGATCCGATACTGCCCAGCAGTCCATATCGTACTGCTTCCAATAAACCGCGTTGTAGCCTTGAAGCTTCGACACTTTCTCGGAGTGCCCGGATTCATCTGTAGACGGCCAGATGAAGAGATTCACTAAATGCTTTTTGCGCTGATAAACAATAGCGGCTACCGGTCTGTCATTCACGTAATCGAGCCGTCCACCGACCAGCGTGAAGCCCTGATCGTCCAGATCGACGACAGGGGGCGAAAAGTCGAGCTTGCCGTTGAACCACGGTTTCACAGTGTGTTGATCAGACGATGGCACGTCCGCGAGGTGGTCGGTCATCAGGGAACGGATATGACTAGCCACGACTTCGCGCGCCAGCATGTCGTCGCGCGAGGGGCCAGAGAGCAAGCGATAAGCGCCCAATGTCACAAGGACCAGCAGAGCAATCGATGATGCGAAGGCGATCCAGCGCAACGGCAGTACCAGAGGCCTTGCGTCGCTCCTCTGGTTCGTCCTGATGGCAGAACTCCTAACGGCAGAAGTAATTCGGTTCTTAAGGTCAGCGGGAGCCTGTTGATAAACGCCTCCTACTGCGGATCGCAATGCCAAGAGACTTGCGTGTCTGTGCGAGCAGGCCTGGCAATCACGCAGGTGACGTTCGAGCTCGAGGCTGTTAACCAGGTCGAGCTCGCCATCCACGTAGGCGTCAATGAGTTCCTCAGTCTGCTTGCAACTCATTTAGTCTCCGTCGCAATCCTGGGCGCAAGAGCTTGCTGAAGCCGTTTTCTTGCTCGCGCCAGGCGCGACATCACGGTCCCCAGCGGTATATCGCTAATCTCGGAGATTTCTTTGTACGACATCCCTTCCATCTCGCGCAGCACCAAAATCTCACGGTACTCCAGCGGTAACTCTTCGAGGGCCCTCGTGATCAGAGCTCGATCTGCGCTCTTAATGACTTCAGCTTCAGGACTCGGCGCGTCGCTCTCGATGTTCGTGGCGTCGTCGAGTGAATCGACAAGTTCACGCGGCCTGTTTTGCTGAAGCCATGTGTAGCAAGTATTCCGAACGATTCTCAGCAGCCAGAAATGTGCATCTCCGCCACGAAACCCACCGAAGAATTTGTACGCTCGCAGACACGACTCCTGAACTACGTCTTGCGCGTCGTGATCATTACGCGTGAGCCAGCGAGCCAGATTATACGCGGCGCTTAGATGCGGGAGCACGCTCGACTCAAATTGCTCACGTTTGTCCTCGTCCAGCTCAACCTCGCTCCCGCGGTTTTTACTTCGCTTAAACATGAGACTGGGTTTCAAGGAGTTTTATTCCCGACTTCAACTCTACAGCTCCATCGGGAATATTCAAGGGGCAGACCGTAAAACACCGTTACATTCTTGTAGGGCAACAGCATTCTGGAGAAGAAAATCTTTCCGCTGGTCGTTCGATCTGCGGTTGCTCGACACTCATCGGTGCAGGGCGATGGCGCGGCTCTCAGCGCTGAAGATCTTGTATCGGGAGCCCGGATCTACAAAGAGTTGAAGGACCAGCAACCCTTGGAATTTTGAGATTTCTGGTAATGGGGGCAGTTTGAACTGACCCACTGGCAGATTCCCGCTCTTGTGACGGTAGCTTGAAGTTACCTCGCCACTGAGTTCTTGATCCAGGCATCGATGGTCGGCAGGGCCTCGCGCGGGAATACATGCCCTACCGGGAGACTCAGATACTCCACGGATCGCGCTCGTCGCGCGATGGAGTCCTTAAAAGCGCGAGTGCGCTCGAGCGGATAGAACTCGTCGTCGTCGCCCGCGATGATCAACACATCCGCGTCGCTGTTCTGATATTTGTCCTGATCCCAATCGCCCGGGATGCCTCCACACACCGCGATTATGCCCCGAACTACATCCGGATGCGTGAACGCGAAACGATAATTCAAGGAAACCGACTGCGAAAAAGCGAGCAGGAAGATCGCCTTGCGATCGATACTGTGTTCGGCCGAGGTCTGGGCGATCACTGACTGGACTGTCCGATGATGAAGACTGATAGTCTCGTCCGCTTTGTATTGCATCATCCATCCGAATCCGATCCGCGGTTTGATGGGCTCGCTGTCTGAACGCACAAAAAAGGCATTTGGTCCCTGAAGCGAAGCGATAATCAAATCATCGGAGTTGACCTTGCGAGCAAGCGCCATCATCGATTCCTTGTTCCCCTCGTAGCCATGCAGCGCGATCAGCAAGGGTCTGGGCGCTTTCGCATTCGTGTCCGGCACGTAGAGGTCATAATGTAAGTTGATTCGTTGTTCTGTGAATTTTTCTACGATCATAATTGTCTTTCGCTTTGTCGGAGCCAATCGGCAATGCGATATTATCTGAGGCCATGAATGTTGAAAAGTCTACAAGGTACGTGATTTTCGGGGCGGGCGCGATCGGAGCTGCAATCGGAGGGTTGCTCAACCGAGCAGGATCTCGAGTCGTCTGTGTCGCGCGACCCGCAGTCGCGGAGGCGCTCGGGCGAGGGATCGTGCTTGAGGAACGCGGCGAGGAGACTACAGTAACCGCTGACGCCGTGACCAGACTTAGTGAACTGACGCCGGAGGACGGCGATGTCGTGTTGATTACGACAAAGTCTCAAGCTTCGGAGGAGGCAGTTCGAGAACTGTCGCAGGCATACGGCGAGGCTGTGCTGGTAGTCTGTCTTCAAAACGGGGTGAGAAACGAGCCGATCGCTGCCCAGCGATTCAAAACGGTATACGCCGGTCTGGTGTTCTTCAGCGCGGTGCAACTCGAACCAGCCTTGATCACGATGCCTCAAGGCCGGACGGTCGCAATCGGCTGCTACCCCGAGGGACTCGACGATCGGGCCCGCCGGATATGCGCTGATCTCAAGCGGGCGGGGCTTGAGGCCCTCTCATCCCCTCACGTGATGTCAATGAAATGGGGCAAGCTCATTGCGAATCTGAACAATGCTACGACGACGATCACCGGTTATTGGTTGGAGCGAGCGATGGCTGATCCTGAAATGCGAAGGCTGATGCTTGCAGTGCGCGAGGAAGGCTTGAGAGTAGCCGACGCCGCGGGCATCGCGGTTGAACCGCCGGCCGGCGAGCCTTCGGCTATCAGGATCCGGGAGATGACTGAGAAACTCAGGCAGCCTCCGAAGGCCTCTGAGTCCGGTAACCTTGAGGACGCAGGTGGTCGGGTTGAACAGGAGCGGACCTATTCCTCCATGTGGCAGGACCTTTATCTGGGTCGCAAACAAAACGAAGCTGAGTTTCTCAACGGCGAAATAATTGCGCTCGGGGGGCGCCTTGGAATTCCCACTCCCTATAACTCGATTCTGTTGGAGACCGTCAACCGGATGTTTGCGGAAGGGCTCAAACCGGGGCTTTACAGCCCGACGGAACTTCATGGCCTGCTAAGATCTCGATCTGACCGGTCCCACTGAGGGGCGAAACGCCCGGACTTTGCCGCAACATTTTTACAATATTGACAACGGTCAATTTGCTGTTATATTTACTCCCAGTAACAGAACAGTCTGCCCCTTATTAGTTAATAAGAACTTTGACAGTCGTTGATAGTTCGCTTGATTGCGCGACCGGTGTTCAGTGTCACTGTGCGTCGCGAGGCAAAGGTGGGAACCATGTTGCAAGGAAACAGGGTAATGGCGAGCGTAGTGACATTGATGCTGGCCTTGGCAATACCGTGCGCGAATGTTCCAGGACAAGCCAAAGCCGAAAAGCGAATCGAGTCTTTCGATCCGGTCGAATTCATGAAGAGCTTTCGAATTGGCATGAGCTACGCAGAGGTGCAGGGCTTGCTGCCCAAACAGGCCGAACAGGACATCCTGGCTTATGTTCCGAGCGAAGAAGCTTTCCTGCTGGGCGCCGACATCTCGGGTCAGCCGACATGGAGCGCATCCTTCAAATTCGATACGCTGGACACACCCGCTCGCAGACCCGAGCAACTGATCGAGTTCAGTTGCAGCGCGGGACTGTCGTCCAGGAGCGAATCTTTTGAGACCATTGTCAGAAAAGTTACCGCCGCCTTCGGGGATCCGGTGGAAATAGACGGCTCGCGAGAGCGGTTCCGCCAGGCGGGCTGGAGAGTCTCCGGCGGATCGGTCCTGACACTCGAGTACTCGACTACGCCGGGCGGTGTTGCTAATGACGTAAGCATCGAATTTGTTATCAAGAAGAACCTGCGTCACTCACTACCGGATCCAAAGGCAGTCGCCTAGAAATCTTCTCCTAATATGAATCTCCGGGCCGCCTTGGGCGGCCCTTTCGCTTTTATTTGTTTCGCGATTAGCGCTTCCCGTGAAACGTGAAAGAGCGGCGGCAAATTGTGCGCCTGAAATCGTCCCGGCCTATCCTTCCAGAATCAACGCCCATCCTATTCCACCGCATACCCCGCAAAGTCTCTGTCTGGACAAAAACTATGTCGCCCGTCGATGCTTTCCCAGAGCCATTACAACGCGGACATTTGGTTGTGGGCTCAGCAACATTGACTTCGCCTAAGCCATCACAAAGCTGGACAGATTCTCTTCCTGGAGACGCCTTTGCCCCTGCAGGTCGCGCAGTTCACAAATGGGCATGACACCTCCTCGCTGTGCAATCATGGGAAGAAGGTGCGACTGTATCAGCATCGAGCAGGAGCGCAAAAGAGAGAAAAAGCTGAGTGTAAAGACGGCAAGAACCAATGACTCGTCAGGCTAGCTTTAGCAAGTCGAAGACGAAAACAAGTAGGAGATGGTTTTCAACTGGCCGCGCCAAGGCACGATTCGCGCCAGCTTTGATCGCTTCCATAGCCTTTTCCATCCCGTAAGACGTAATCGCGAGGATTGGTATTTTCTTGAAGTCCGGCATTCCTCGAAGCTCCCTTATCATCGCCAACCCGTTTAGCCGTGGCATTGCAATATCGGTGATTATCACGTCTGGCAATTCTGCCTTTGCTCGATCTAGTCCTTCCTGGCCGTCAGCAGCAACTACGACCGAAAGACGGGAGAGCTTCAAGATGGACTCAATTAAACGGCGAGCGTCTGGATCATCTTCAACAACAAGGATCTTTTTCGGCATGACGATGGCAGCTTTCTTCCCACATCTTATTTTTACGCCAATTTGAAGGCTTTCGCAAGTTATCGCCTGGTGAGTCAGGCCAAAAAATATTCTGCCGCCGAAGTAGACACTCAATGAAGAATCCCTGGCAAGATGATCAAGGCTGATATGATCTTACGAGTAAGGCTAAACGTTTCTTTAACGTCGCTCCCACGTCATTGCGTAAGTTCTTTCAGTTTGGCTTGAATAAAATCCTTCGTTGGTATGGGAGTGACCTTTCCGCCTATCTGATAAATTCGACAACCATAAGCATGACCCTCGTTCCTTCCGTCAATGTCTTTGCCGTTCACTCGAATTGAAGGCGAACCCTGAAAGCCTACTTTCGCGGCTTGTGCTTCCGATGCGACGTCGATTAGCACGAGGTCCGCGTTAATCTTGCTCTCTTGAAGAGCGGCTTTCAGATTTATAAGAGCTTGCTTATGCCCCGGACAGGATTGGAAGTATAGAAACTCAACCTTCGTTTTACCATTTGCCTGGCTTGTGGCTGTCGGCGGTTTCATCTGTTGCGCCATCTCTTTCAGTTTGGCTGTGAACGTCGGTTCATCGAGCGACGGCGCTTTAGTAACGCCGCCGAGTTGATGCATCCAAAATGCGGGCGGCGGCGGATCACCTTGCCAGTCTGCGTCAGCTCCATACAAAAGGTAGACATCCCAGGCAATGAATCGTTCGGTCTTGAGGACGCGCTCCCATTCCTTTCCGGTTTCGGATGTGGCGTCTAAAAAGTAAGAGACACGCTTGTCTCGGAAGCTATTCGATAGCTTACGCGCTTCGCCTTTGAAGTCACCGCCAAAGATGGGAAGCCAGACGATGTATGCTTTGACTCTATCGTCGGTAGCGCTCTTAAGCGTCTTTACCATGTTGGAGAACCCCCAACGGCACATCGGTCATGTGGGAGAGACTAGCGCGACCAATCGCACCTTGCCCGCGTCAGCTTGAAAGGCCTCTTTGAATTGTCCAACGTCGCCAAGCTCAGGCGCTCTCGTCTGGCGGCTTAACACGGGTGAGCGCCGATGTTTCTGCGCGGCATTGGTCGGCGGTAGATTGACCGCGAATATGATGGATGCAAAGACTGCCAGTGCCTTGAGATTCTTCATTTCTTTACCTCTCGTTTCGCGGCGTGAGTGATCTCAACTATGACCGGGCATTTTGCTTTAGCTCCGTGTCTCGCTAGCTCCTTTTCGCAGGCTTGGAGATGACGGCGAAGAGTGCGGTCGAAAGTGCGAAGTCCTTTCATTCGTTTGCTAATTTCAAGGAGCTTCGATTGGAGCAGATCGCGCATCTGTTCGCACGCGCCAACACTGCCGCCGGTTAACAGCGTCGTGATGTCATCAAGTGAAAAGCCTATCTCTTGCGCCTGCTTAATGAACCTGACGCGCTCTATCGTCTCAACTGCGAATAGTCGGTAGCCGCCGTGAGAACGGGGCGAGGGTGGTAACAGCTTTCGCCTTTCGTAATAACGAATGGTGCCTACGCTCACACCGGCGCGTTGCGCTATTTCGCCAATGCGAAGCCATGATTGATTCACAGTGAAAGTCTACACTGTGGAGCTAGGTGTAGAGTCAAGGGGAATTATTTGAGTGGAGTTGTCATCATAGGTCGGTCGGAAATCGCAAAAAGAGAGAGGGAAATGTTGCCCATCTCACATTCTCGCTTCTTCTGGAAGTGTTTTAGAAGGTCGGCTCAATTCCAAGCTCATACATGCTTTGAATCAAGCAGCAGACGTCCGGCTCTGCGAACCGTGCTCAGGGAAGTGCGCGGCTGTCCATCGGGTAATTAGGCCGACGTTAGGCGAGTCGTTTTCGTCGTTGATTGTGGGACAGACAAGCAGCGGGATGGCAAGGAGCGGTAACTGAATAACGACTTTTTGTGCAGAATAGGCACTTGAACAAGAAGTCGAAATCGACTGTTTCGGAACATCACAAATCGCCGACTTTTTGGGCAAGGCCCTTTTTCCCTTTTCCCCTTTTTCCCTTTTTCCCGGCTTTGCCCAAAAAGTCTGCCCAGAAAGTTTCTGCCCAAGAAGTCGATGGCCTGCCCAAAAAGTCATGAAATAAGGTATAATATAAGTGTGTAAGAATGGTGAGAAAAGTGAAGCCAAGCAGCTTTGGCGAGCTCGGCGAATCGAAGGCTAAGAGGGTATAATACTTGCCAGATCGCACGAAAAGCGGGCAGACCGAGATGGGCAAAGAGACACAGCACCTTTTGCGCTAACGCAACGCAATGGGCATTTTCAGCATCTTATTGTGCGGATTGTAACATTAGGTTGCAGTTTCAAGGGGAATAAAAATGGCACGTAGATTGTCTATTGACATGGTGAGCTTTTAGGGATATGGTGCCCGCAACATATCGAAGCTATAATTTTTCAGGAAGAAAGGAGAGTAACTGAATGCAAACTACAAACCTACGAGAAGAAGGCACGATGGGCGAGTAGGGCACTCGCCCCCTTCTCCCTTACTCGACAATATCCGCCTCCGCGATTACCAGTCCCATTCCAAATATATCTGTGAACCGAGTTTCGGTCGTTTGATCTCCATTTCGATCTTGCAACTATCGTTTGAGATATTAGGCTGCGGCAGCGATTTGTAAATCTGACCGCCATATCGAAGGAATGCTCTGGCAGAGCGGCAGGGTTTATCGTGATGGAACCTAACGACAATAGTGAGCCTCCTGGTTCTGTGTCCCACTCCATGATTTAAGCTTTCGAGATCCTCAGGAAAGGCATCAATCATCACATATGAGAGAAGCATCTCGTCCGTCTCGCCGCGCTGAAGCGGCTGGCGAAAATGCTTGCATATTTCTAATGCACCGGCGCGTGTTCGTTTGTGATCTGGCTCTCTACCGTCAATTTGAAGATTCTCTATCTGCCCATCGGCGCTAATGCTCTTTACCCAAAACTCAGTTAAGCCCTTATGATTTGCTTTGACAATCTGGTTGCGCTCAAAGGTAGCTTTGTGCCCGTGCGCATCATGAAACGTTAGGGTCTTCTTTAGCTCCACGATAGTAAATTCAGGGCGACTCAAAGCCCAGCGAAGCCAAATCAAGCCACCAAAAATAGTGACTGCAAAAGCTCCTTCAACCGCATGCCCGCTGACAAACAGCAATGCGAAACCTGGGATTCCGATTACTAAGGCTGCCCAGCCTAGGAGTTCCTCGCGGCTCATTCTTGTACCTCATTCGGCGGTATCTGTGGATTTGACGAATTGATCCTTGAATAAGGATTCAATTCTCTCCGTTAGAATCTCGTTCTTGTTCGGGCCTCTTTACTGCGTGAGCTAGGATACCATAAAACGAACTCTTAACGCTCTCTTAAAAGCTCTTTTTTTGACTCCACTCTATTCATTCCAAAACGCTGCTTCCGTTCCCAGTTCATAACTCGATTGGATGAGACAGCAAAGATTGTGACAGAGGATTTTGCAGAGCGCTTCGTTAGCCTGAGCCGTGAACGTCTTGCTCCGCAGGTACCCGCCAAATTTCGCCTTGATCATGCTGAACGTCGATTCAACGTTAGACCGTTTGTGGTACTGCTGATAGAAATCGGCCTGATTCATTTGATAGTAGTGAAACATTCGATGCCAGATGTCTACCTTACCGCTCGGCTTTGTATTCTTTTTGAAATCTATGTAAGGATTTGCGCCCTTGTTCTCAACAACGGTCAGATTAGCTTTATTGCTGTATGCCTTGTCTGCGGAAACTTGCTCAACGTCGAAGCGCTTCGCGGTCGAATTGACTAGCGGCGCGAACATATTCGTATCGTGAACGTGAGCACCGCTGATCTCAACAGAAGTCACGATGTTGGTTTTCACTCCGCACATAAGGTGAACTTTGATCCAATCATGCTGATCCATTTCCTTGCCGTACTTCGCTGAAAACCAACGTGAGTATGTCGCTGTTGAGAAACCGGAAGCGTCAACAGCAAAGTCTGTCTCGATAGACTTGAGCGGCAGACTGCTGAGTTCGATTAGCTGTTTCAGGTACGGTGTCAATTCCGGCTTCTCAAGATAGCCGATGATTGAATTGTAGTGCGGAAGGCGAGCAAAGTAATGCCGCGCATAGGCGTCTCTGAGATCGGTCATGAAACGTCGCGAGGACACCGTAGAGTAGACCTTGAAGGCTGAAGAGAAGATCATATCAGCCATTGAGAGTCGCGGACGGCCCATCGTTTGAATCGGCTCATCTATGCCAGCGCAAAGCTCGTACAGCAACGCAAGGAACCGGCTTTTCTCGTTCGTCTGAGCGCTGTTGTACGCTGACCAGACTTGCTTATAGCGTAGAACCTCAATCACGGTTGTTGTGGTCGTATCGCCCTCTATCATCGTTGCTATGCTTCGCTCACGCTCAAGCACATAGGTCACGGCAAACATGTGCTTGCAGGTTGAGCCGCGTTTCTCAAAATCGGGACAAGTGCAGCCTAGTACCTGCCCGTCAACGCGATACCCCGCTCCGCTTCCGCTTTGCGACGGAACAAGCCATGTTCCGGCTTTTCGTCTGATCTTCGTCTTTGCTGCAATCTCAAGTGCCTTTTGTTCTCGCTCGTTCATCTTCATACCCTCCGCCCTGTCGAACTGAGAGTATATTACTATAGGGATATAGCGGAGTCAAGCGAAATCGTACTTGACAGTATATTATTATAAGTATATAGTACGGGGCATGGCTAAGACGAAAATAACGATCTATAAATATCGGTGCGAGCGGTGCGAGCACGAATGGATACCGCGAGACACAGAACAAGAACCGCGTGTTTGCCCTAAGTGCAAATCGCCGTATTGGAATCGACCGCGCAAAGGTGGAAAGGCTAAAGGTTAAATGCTCTAACCTACGTTCTGTACGAGCTTGAGCCTCCTCCCTTTGAATCTATATCTGTCAAGAAATGTTGTTGGTTTAATTGCTAGGAGATCGCTCAACTGGTCGGCATCGTATCCAAGTTCTGTGGCATGAAAATCGATAAGCTCATTGAGCAGTGAGGGCACTTCGACCGGTATGGATAACTCCGCCGGTTCCCTCAGTCGCGTTACTCCGGCCCTTGCTAATCGCCCAATAAGAGTACGGTGATGCCTTTCCGTAATTTTACCCAGCCTAAGCGCGTGTTGCAGGATACTGAACATCGATACGCCCCAGTACCTTTTTAGGCTGGCAAGTCGTTCAAGTGTAAGATCGGATAAGTATTGTCCGATTTCGTTTCCTGGCATCAGAAATTCAGCAGCAAAGTCGTTCGCTTGGCCCTCCATGTCAAGCGTAGGGAAGCGGTGCATTACCATATGCGCGAGTTCATGTGCGAGCGTCCACCGAAATCGATCACCCGGCATCTGCGAGTTAATAAGGACGACGTAGTTCGGCTTTTCTGACAGCATACTAGCGCCCGCAAACATCCGGGTACCGGGATCAAAAGGGACAACGACAATACCCAAGTCTTCCAGGGTCTCGGTGAGATTCTTTATCGGGCCACTTGGAATGTGGGCGTATTGTCGTACTGCGTGAGCAATCGTTGCCACGCTATCAAACTCTTCGACCTCGTACTCGGGCACTGGCTTGAAATCAATCTCTGCCGCGTCCAACAGGTTGCGAATATGACTGCGATAGATGTTCATCAGGGCGGTGATTCGACTAAGGTCTCTCGCAGGCATGGTTTTATGTTTCCGAAATAGATACAGATGCATTCCGGCTGGATATACCTCGAAGGTCTGATAGTAAAATTTCTCGGGGTAGTCCAGTTCGTGAACGAGAGCGGCTAAGACATCGCTGGTGACGGGTATTTGGCCGCTCTCCATTTTTGACAATTTACCTTGAGTGATGCCTAAAAGCTTCGCTAGTGCTAATTGTGTTAGGCCACTCGATTCCCTGGCTAGAACAACCATCGCTGCATTAACTGTCCGATTCATTCCCAAGTTTCCTTTTCTTTTGCTTGCGGTCGGTTGGTCGATGGGGTTCACTGGTTTCGCGCTTAATCCGCTGCTTCGGCTTCTTATGGTCAGCGATTCTTTCGACGTTCGCTTTTTGTTGTTTAGCTCTGACGCGCTTGTGCGTTGGTACTGATGTAATTTCGCCAAGAGGAATTTGAAGAAGGTTGCCAGTAGTCCCAACTTCACTGACAGGAATCTCAACAACTAAGCGAGCTGAGCGAAGACCGGTATAGTAGGTGATGCACAACCGATCAAAACCGGTCCAAAACAGATTTGGGATATAGCCGACGTTTCCGTGACCCGGCTCCACTCCGCCGACAGTTTTTGGCTCCCTCCAATCGGATATTGGTAATTGAATATGTGGGGTTCCTTCGGGAAGTTGGTTGTTAAAACGCCTTACGGCATTGGTATTGATATTCGCCGTAAGCAACCTCATGTCCATCTTCTTACATTTGAAAAGCGCATGCCCTTGAATGCCAATTGGGGCACCATCGATATAGACCCGGAAAGCTCGCCCCGGCTTGTAGCTCGTATCGGCCCCAGGTACGCCGTTAAAGTTTTGTTGCATTCGGTCTCTGACATGACTATGCATCAAGCTAGTCAATTCCGATTTGTTGTACAGGTGCCGCGTATTGACATAGTTTTCCTTTAGATCATTCAATGCCTCAGACATTGCTTTCTGGAATCTAGGACGATGGTACTCGGCAATTCGGTTGAAACTGTCTTCCTTGCGCCCAATGGTCATCTGTCAAACCCACCTCCATCTTTTTTGGTGACCCAGGATGGAGCCAGTATACCCGGTCACTGGCAGAAAGCAAGAAAATTATTCGCAAATTATTCCAGCAGTCAGAGAATTGGTGGGATAGAAGCTGACAGGGAGGACTTTTTTCGGAGGCCACCTTGACGGCCATTCGATTATTTTCTATGATTTCAACGAGATTTTCGATGCCCTTCAAGGCGAGAAGACGTTGACATCGACTACAAAGACTCATATATTCTGGGTCACACAGTTAATCCCGCACTCGGGCCGCGCAATGGCGAAAGCTATAACGGGCGATCAGCTAAGGAAGGCAGTCGAGGATCAAACCTTCATCAAGGGTGGAGACGTCGCGTCCGCTGAAGGGGTGAAGTATGATTTCCGGCTGAGCCCGCGTATGCTGAAAGCCAAGTTCGGCCGTCCCGTGAATGCGAGTCACCTCACCGAAGTAGAGATGCGTGATCTTGAAATTGAGCCCGGCGAAGTAGTCTTTGTACTAAGTGAAGAACGCCTCGAACTCCCTTCAAACATGGTCGCCCACTTGAGCCCAAAGCGCAAACTCAGCCATGCTGGAGTTTTGACGTTGGGCGGCTTCATGATTGATCCTAACTATCGGGGTCGCCTGCTAGTCGGGTTATTCAACTTATCCGCTACGCCGTTTCCTTTAATCCCTCTAAAGAAACTAATCGCGGCAATTTTCTACGTCCTCGATGACGAAGAGCTTGGCGAGTTCCCGAAATCCGATGAATCACTTGATGACTTTCCCGACGAGCTTATACAGGTGATGCGCAAATATGAACCGATGGCGGTTCAATCGGTCTCGCATCAGGTCGATAAACTCACAGAGGAGCTTCGCGCACTGAAGAGCGATATTCGCTCGCACGAAGACTGGTACAAACGCTTCGAGACATCGCTTGAGCATCAGCAGAAGCAGATCGAAAACCTTGTTGCGGGATTGCAGACTGAGAAGGATGTACGACAGAAGGGCGAGGACACGTTAACACAGGCTGTACAGAGTATTGATAGGAAGCTCTGGTGGCTTCGAGGGGCCGCTTGGGTAGTAATAGCCATCGTAATTCCGCTCCTGATCGCATGGCTAGTCAAGACATTTGGTTTCACCAAACCCTAGTCGATCGGTGACTTTCTGGGCAGAATTGACGTTTGCCCAAATAGTCACTTTGCGCTGTTTCCGATGGTTACTTTTCATCGACTTTTTGGGCAAGGCCCCTTTTCCCGGCTTTGCCCAAAAAGTCACCCAAAAAGTCATCTGCTCAAAAAGTCTGAGTCTTGCCCAAAAAGTCGAATCTAGGATTTTCGCGAGCGGGATTTCTTTGCGGGTTGCTTCGGTCTGCCGCCGATGCTCGGCTTGTACTTCTCTACTGCCTTGCGCGATACGAACTTGTGCCCGTCGATCTCGATCATTTCGAACCTGCCCCGTTGCACAAGACGGCTGATCGCTTGCACTGACACTCCGCGTATCTCTGCTGCTGTAGTGTAGGTTATCAAGTCCTTTGGATTTAAGTTCACGTTCGGCCTCTGAACCGGTTGACTCGCCTAACCGGTTAGCGGCATAATGCGGACGCCCGGTAGTTGACACCACAATCGACCGGGTCGTCGGCAATGATGCCGATGTAATCTCAGGGCCGGGCCGCGTCAACCTTGCCGGGACGCGCGGCCTAGCCCTGTAAGACGATTGCAAGAGAGTACCTGAATTGCCCACGTCAGACAAACTAAATTCCCCTTTGGCGTTTTGAGAGGGAGCGTAGACGACACTAGCCAATACCCAGTGGGTGTGTCCCGCTACATTCCCTCTCTTTTTTCTCCACGACCTGGTAACGGATCGCCCGCGTCTCGTCTCGCCTTGAACACGCGAATCGAATCCTTCAGTCCGTCAACTGCGTCCTGATGGTCGCGGACCATCTTCTCGGCATCAGCTATTAGCGCGTCCCAGTTAAGACTCTCTGCGCTGGTCTTAATGTCCTTAATCTTTTTTCTTGACTTGGGCTTAATCATAGATTAAACTGACCTCGCTATGATGGAAAAATATAGAGCACTTCTCGATGCCGCACGGGCTGACCGCGCTGCCTTAGTTGAACAACGCAACGAGCTGCTCGAACGCCAGGAACATATCAACGACGAGATAGCTGAGACCGAAAAACAAATCGTCGATCTTGAGGCTACGATGACAAGCCTATGTCGTATGTGCGGCGTTGATCCGGCAAGCATCCATCCAGTAATTACGGCATTCCCGCTACGTCGGGCTGGCCTGACCGAGGCTATTCGCGCGGTAATGAAACCAGCGATAGGCTTCATGACTGCCGTTGATGTCAGAGACAGAATGCTTGAGAACAAGTTTGATAACGGTAAGTACGATAACCTTCTGGCGAGTGTACACGTAACCCTCAAACGGCTCGCCGCAAGCGAGGAACTGCTAAAGGGCGACGTTGATGGTAAAGCAGCATATAAGATCAACCCCAAATATATCCCTCGCATAGAGCGGATAATGCCGCCAATGGCAAGCCCTGGCCCTGCATACGATTTATCCGCTGCGATTACGCAGCGGATCATGAAGGACAAGAGATAGATGGCAGGCGTCAACAAGGAATTCAAAAGCCAGCAAGTTCCGACTGCGAATCGGAACCTACTGGCTTTATCTTCGGGGCGACGTGCTGAAGTGGCTAACAGCGAGGGCTTGCACCCCTTCGAATCGCTGGTTCGAATCCAGCCGTCGCCTCCAAAGTTTTCTGTCCCGCTTGTAGCGTGAACTACTCGCGGGACACATCCCTCGGCCAAGGCCAAGAGACGGGGTTCGCACCCACCGTTATTTTGGTTCTTTGCCGAAAGAAAGGCAAGAATCAAATGAATCCGATTAAAGAGAGAGAACAAAAAGGACTCGAAATAGCCGCTCTTCTGCCAATCAAGCGAACCGGCGAAACCTACATCGTTCCTTCCCAAACCAACGGCAACAAGTACAAGGTCGATGCAACCCCGCATGAGTCGCATTGCAACTGCCCGGACTTCGAGAAGCGCCAACAGAAGTGCAAGCACATCTATGCCGTCGAGTGTGTTATTCGACGCGAAGAGAGCATCACTACGACGGCAAGCGGCGACACCACGGTAACGCGAACCGAAACGGTCAAGCTTCGATATAGACAAATGTGGCCCGCGTACAACTCTGCGCAGGTTAATGAAAAGACTCGGTTCTTGTCGTTGCTCTATGAACTCTGTTCGGGCGTTGATGAACCGATTCAGACTTGGGGAAGGCCGCGACATTCGATGGCCGATATGATCTTCGCCGTTGCTTATAAGACCTATTCCACGGTTTCGGCCAGACGGTTTATGAGTGATCTTCGCGAGGCGCACATCAAGCGCTACATCGCTCGCGTGCCCTGCTATAACAGCATGATTAACTATCTCGAAATGGAAGAACTCACACCGTACTTGAAAAGCTTGATAGAGCGCAGTGCGTTGCCGCTGAAAGCGATTGAGAGCGATTTCGCCGTTGACGGGTCGGGTTTCTCTTCCTCTAAGTACACAAGCTGGTACAGCGCGAAGTACGGCAAGGAAATGGAAGGCCACGACTGGATCAAAGTTCACTTGATGTGCGGTGTGAAAACTAACATCGTGACTTCGGTCGAAATCAGTGGCGCTTACTCGCACGACACGAAATTCTTTGCTCCACTCGTTAACTCGACGGCAAAGCGCTTTGAGATCGCAGAGGTATCGGCGGATAAGGCTTACAGCAACAGAGCGAACCTCGCCGTGGTTGAGAACAAAGGTGCAAAGCCTTACATTGACTTCCGCAAGAACGCGAAGCCAGACGGCAAGAATGATGCGTGGAATCGCCTGTATCACACGTACAGTCTCAACCGCGAAGACTTCCAGCGGCACTATCACAAGCGCAGCAACGTCGAGAGCACCTTCCATATGGTCAAGGCCAAATTCGGCGGTGCGTTGCGAAGCAAAACCTTCACGGCCCAAGCTAACGAAGCGTTGTGCAAAGTGCTTTGTCATAACCTCTGCGTGCTAATCCAATCCAGCTACGAACTAGGGATTGATATGTCGTTTTGGGCTGAGTAAAGAAAATCTCTTTCCTCGTGACACTCGTGGTCGGGTCTGATATAACCGACCACGTTTGGGGTTTGGCTGACTTGCTGAGAGGCTAGGTCTATGGGTTCGCCCGAATCGCCTAAATCTTCTAGCCGACAACTGCTGAGCTATCTGCTTAGGCGTTTCTTTATCTACGTAAGGACCACCCCGCCCCCCAGTGTTCACAGTAAAGGAGCGTATAATCCTTTCTACTGCCTGCTTCTCCTGTTCTGCTTCACGACACCGACAACCGCACAGACATCGATTGTCATCCGCAGGACGCCGAAAGGCATTGTCGTCGCGGCGGATAGTAAAGCGACGACTGACTCCGCTCAGCGTGATTCTCTCGGCAGAATCACAGTCAGTCATACCGAGTTCACAAAATGCAAGATACGACAAGCTGACACTGCAACGTTCTTCGCCGTTTCCGGCACTTTCGACTTCGATGTAGATACGCTGGCGCTTCAAGGTTGCAAGGAGGGCGGCACATTCAGCGAAAAAGTTAAGGCGTTTGATAGAGCTGCCCGACCTAGGGTCACTCAAATGATTCAGAATCTCTGGAGGCTCAGCACGGCAGCATATGACGGTTTGATTGCACAGCGTAAGCCAATCCTTGAAATCGTCGTCTTCGGAGTTGAAAACAAGCTTCCTGCCTTTGTCACACTGGAATTGACTATTGAAAACCAGCCAACCCTTTCGCTGGTTATTCCGGGGATACCTAGATTCGATTACGGTGGAAGTGGGATACCACCCGAGATCAAGTTCGCCGAACCCCGAATCATTGCGTGTCCTTCTGAAGACTACCCAGCAAACAAATCTCTTTGGTATCTGCTCGGACGTAGAGAGGTCATCAATGGCCTGTGGGACGACATTACAGAAAAGTTCTGGAGCGGCTTCGGAGACGTAGATGGAGTGCGCTTCCTGGTCGCGGTTGAGTGCGCCGCTGCTAGTGAGGTTGTCGGAAAACCTATTGACGTTCTGAGCGTAGACGCCAAGGGTAAGGCCGAATGGAAATATCGCAAACCAGAATGTGCAGAAATTCAGCAACCATCGCCATCCGGACCTGCCAAAACGCACCCGCAAGAACGCAACCACAGATAGCGCCCAAGCGACTTTTTGGGCAACATACACTCCCAACCAAAAAGTCTTCTTGAGTTGTAACCGTATGCCACGAAAGGCAGACTTTTTGGGCAAAGCCCCTTTTCCCGTATCTCCTTCAACCACAATATATTGTACTTTTCGATTGACACATACCCATCTATAGAGTAAACTCCGAAACCGCTACGAAGAGAGAAACACGCCGGGAATTCAGAGAGATGGTTGTGGCTGACTGGTTCCGGACGCTATTATGGAAGGGCACGTCGGGCTGGTCGGCCTTCTGGGTTTTTCGGTGGCAGCATCGCGCGGAACGGTTAGAGAACTCATTCCTCGCAGCAGCCGGCCAGGCAGGAAAGTTGGCAGGTTAAGCTGTAAAGACAAACCAGGTCAGCAGCCAAACTGAGCTCCACGACTTGCCTGGCAATCAAGCAGGCCCGGGCCCTTGTCTCTTGAACGAGCAGGATCTACTAGATTGAAATCAATAATAGTGCGCTAAGGAGACCCAAAGATGTCCACTCGATCTGTCGGCGATCTTCAGAAACCGAATGGCCAAACCTCAGTTGACGACTCCATCTCCCCTCTCGTTCCCCACGCCGATTTACGCAAGACGGTCGCGGTCGCTGAAAACAATCAACTCAGCGAGCTCGGCCAGAAGATCTTTCTCGATCGCTATGCGATGAAGGACATGAGCAAGCGCACGCTTTCGACGGACGATATGGTAATCGTCTGCGTCGATGCAAAAACGGGCCAGCGCGAGATCGGGGTCGTGAGCGCGATGGACGAAACCGCACCGAGCGGCACCGGCAGGGTGACCGTTGAATTGCGCGATGGCACCAAAATAGAGTGCCTTTCCGAGCACGTAGCCAAGCCGGTCGAAACCGAGCCCGAGCAGATGATGGAACGTGTCGCGCGCGGCATCGCCGCCGTTGAAGGTGAGCGCGCCGATGAGTGGTACCAGAATTTTCGATGGCTCTTGAACGGATGGAAGTTCGTCCCGGCCGGACGAATCCTTACGGCCGCCGGCACGGATCAGCAACTCACCTTTTACAATTGCTACGTCGTCCCTTCGCCGAAAGACTCGCGCAAGGGCATAGTCGAGACGCTCTCACAAATGATGGAAATCATGTCGCGAGGCGGCGGTGTCGGCATTAACGTCAGCAGCTTGCGCCCGCGGCATTCTTACGTGAAGGGCGTCAACGGCAGGTCGTCGGGGTCTGTATCCTGGGGCGCCCTGTATTCGTTTGTCACAGGATTGATCGAGCAGGGCGGTTCGCGCCGCGGCGCTCTGATGCTGATATTGAACTGCTGGCATCCTGATGTGATCGAGTTTATTTCATCCAAGCGCGAGATGGGCAAGATCACCAACGCAAACATCTCGGTAGGAATCACTGACACTTTTATGGATGCAGTCCATGCGAACGCCGATTGGGATCTGGTTTTCCCCGACACCAGTGATCCGGAGTACGGACAGTTTTGGGACGGTAACCTCGACAAGTGGCTCGCCGCGGGCAAGCGAGTGATTTTGCACAAGACGGTAAAGGCTCGCGCGATCTGGGACTCGATTATCGAGTCGGCCTGGGCATCGGCTGAGCCGGGCGTATTTTTCATCGAGCGAGCGAACAAGATGTCGAACTCGTGGTACTACGACGCCGGCTATCTGGGCTGCACCAACCCTTGCGGCGAGCAGCCGCTGCCCGGCTTCGGCGTGTGCAATCTGGGCGCAATAAATCTGTCGAAGTTCGTCAGCGAAGGCGACGTAGCGTGGGACGATCTGGGCAAAGCAGTCCGTTACTCGGTCCGCTTTCTCGATAATGTGATCGACGCTACGCCGTATTTCTTTGACGAGAACTACACTCAACAAAAGGCGGAGCGCCGGGTAGGTCTGAACACCATGGGACTCGCCGAGATGCTTATCAGGCTCGGCATTCGCTACGGCTCAGAGGAATCCGTTCAGTTTATAGATCGCCTTTATCGCTTCATTTCCGGTGAGGCTTATCACGCCTCCTCGGAGATTGCATCGGAGAAGGGACCCTTCCCTATGTTTGACGCGGAGAAGTTCCTCCAGTCTGGATACATGGAAGGCATGCCCGAGGACGTTCGCGAAGATGTTCGTGAAAAAGGCGTGAGAAACGTTACGTTGCTGACTCAAGCGCCCAACGGAACTATTGGCACCATGGTGGGCACATCGACCGGAATCGAGCCGTTTTATTTCTGGAACTACTTTCGAAAGTCGCGGCTGGGCAAGCACGAGGAGCGAGTCAGAGTTCTCGAAGAGTGGCAGCTAGCGCATCCGGGCGAGCCGGTACCCGGCTACTTCGTGACTGCGATGGATCTCGCGCCTGAAGAGCACGTCAAGGTGCAGGCCGCGATTCAGCGATGGGTGGACTCGTCGATTTCAAAGACCTGCAACCTGCCCGAGTCTTACAAGCTCGAGCAGACCCGCGAGATATACGAACTGCTCTATCGTTCCGGCTGCAAGGGCGGCACGGTGTACCGCGACGGCTCGCGTGATGTTCAGGTGCTGAACTTGAAAGAAGAAGACCGGAAGGCGATCGAGCCACAATCCAAGATCACGAACATCGCAGCACTTCCCGAACCGTCCGGGCAAGGCACGGCGGTCGAAGGAGCGTCCTCAAGCGACCTGGTGCAAAGCGATGCCGGCTGGCAACCGAAAGTACGGCCTCGCCCGTACAAACGGCGCGGTTATACCGTAAGCAAGGCTACGCCTTCGGGTACTGCGCACATAACCATGAACGAGGACGAGGAAGGTCATCCGTTCGAAGTCTTCCTTGAGATCGGCAAGGCGGGTTCGGACATCAAGGCCATGGCCGAAGCGATGGGAAGATTGATGTCGCTGATCCTTCGGATGGCATCTCCGGTTTCACCGCTCGAGCGCGTTCGCGAGATAGTAAAGCAAATCTCAGGAATCGGGGGCGCGCGCTCCTACGGCTTTGGGAAACGCCGGGTTCTGTCGCTGCCGGACGCAGTCGGGCAAGCTCTCGCCGAGAACTACTTGAACATAAGTCAGGGCACTGAGGCGGATGGCCAGGGGGCCGAAATGGGAGTTGATGAGTCTGCTGATGGCGCGCTGGCGCACAAAGCGGCTATGGCGGCCGCGGGTTCTCTGGACCTCTGTCCGAGTTGTGGAGACTCCGCGTTTGTACGAATCGAAGGTTGTCAGACTTGTTACGCTTGCGGCTACTCTGAGTGTTAGTTTAGTCCTGTTAATTTCGTCCGCGCTTCTCTCAAAATCGAGGGCGGGCAGCAAGCCAGGAAGACCGGCTTTGCGTGCCCGCCCGATTTGTCTGCGCCGTTGAGTTCTCGAGAGCGCTAGATCGCGGCTCTCTGCTGCGGAAATGTCTTGCGAATCTTGGCTTCGATCTTCTGCTGATCTGTATCAGGGCCGGCTGCCGCTAGCTGTTGACGAAGCTTCTTGCGTTTCTGATGACGTTGGCGGCGGCGTTTTATCTCTCGGTCACGTTCTCTCATATTTGTATGTGATACTCCCTTTTGGAATGCTGTGCTTTTTACAATTGCCCGGCTTAGCAAAACAAGTCGGTCGATTGAACCGCGATTCTAGTACGTCGCATCCAGCCAGGTCAACGCGACCATTGTCTGCCTAGGACACTCGCGACTGCTGAGGAAGCTCTTGTCGCGATTCTGCCGGTTGACATCAGGACTACAGGTATATAACGTTTCTATAAGAGTTATATACAGTCGGCTTTGCTCGAGGGGAAATGAGATGAACACAAAAGTGTGGTCTTATTCGGCGACTGATCGTGATAACGCGATGCTTGAAGCGGTCGCTCGCTATCACGGGATGAACAAGAGCGCTACGATTGCGAGCCTGGTTCGCAAGGAATTCTGGAGAGTATTTCCCGCGGGCGCGGGTCAGATAAAGCCCGATCGCGGAGCAAAGGTAGAATCAAAATGAGCACTCAAGCTGTCATGCTTAACCCGGCACCTAAGACAACGGATCACGCGGCGTTGATGGATGAGATTCGCGGACTCGCCCGCGAGCGAAAAGCCATAATACTGGCGCACAACTATCAGGTCTCTAACATCCAGGACGTTGCCGACGTCACCGGAGACAGTCTCGGACTCGCGCTTGAAGCGCAGAAAACCGACGCCGAGCTGATAGTCTTTTGCGGCGTGCACTTCATGGCGGAATCAGCGAAGATCCTCAACCCCGAAAAGAAAGTGCTTCTGCCAAACCTGTCGGCTGGGTGTTCGCTGGCGGATTCGATCACCCCCGAAAGCCTCGAGCAATGGAAGCAGCGTTATCCGGATCATACGGTCGTCACCTATGTGAACTCGACCGCCGATGTAAAGGCGATGAGCGATATTTGCTGCACTTCCGCAAACGCCGTCTCGGTTATCCGGAGCTTGTCATCGGACAAGGTGTTGTTTACACCTGATCGCAACCTGGGTAGCTGGGTTAAGAAGCAGGTGCCCGAAAAAGACATAGTCGTTTACGACGGTTGTTGCCCGACTCACGACGTGCTGCGGGGCGCCAATGTTGCCAAAGCGCGAGCCGCCTTCTCAGACGCCGTTGTGATAGCTCACCCCGAATGCCGCGAGGACGTGATCGCAATGGCCGACGAAGTCTGCTCGACTACCGCGATGTTGGGACGCATTGCGAAGTATCCTGATGCGAAGACCTTTATAGTTGCGACCGAAAGCGGAATCGTCCATCAAATGAAGAAGCTCTACCCCGATCGTGAGTTCATTATGGCCGATGGCTGCATAGGTTGCCGGCTTCACTGCCCGTACATGAAGATGATCGGATTGACTGATGTAAAGCGATCGCTAATCGAGGACAAGTTTGAGATCACAGTCGAACCCGATATTATGGAAGGCGCTCGTCTGGCGCTCGAGCGAATGTTGGCGGTCCCGCGCGACAGCTAAGTCTCGGCATTTGCGGCGTTGAGGCTTCAGAACCGGCCTTGCGCTCATTGGCCTAAGCTAGAATAATTCAGACTTTCAAGAACGCTGTCTGGTCTAAACTCTGGACAAAAGTATCCGTGCGCGAGTGGGTGCAGATTATGAAGAAGGTTCTCATAGCCCCGTTTCTCTTTGCGACAACATTGGCGATTACTTCAGTTGACTTGTCGGCTCAAGTCCGGCGGAACAATCCCGTGCCACCCGGGCAGCGTGGCGTCAATCGTCCTCTTGGTATTCCACAGCTTGGCCGCAATCGACCGCTGGGTCCTAATCAGGTAAAGAAGCAGCAGTTGCAGGCGCGTGTGATGCAAGCCATCGGGCTTAGTCCCGAGCAACGGATGCGCATGCAAGAGATTCGGCGAAGTCACGTTGATGAACTTGCTGCCGCTGGCCGCCGATTGAGGCAATCACGCCAGGCGCTCGATCAAGCGATAATGAGCGAGCCGTACAATGAAGCCGATGTGCGGCGCGCCACTGAGGCGCTCGCGGCTGCGCAAGCCGACAAGATAAGAATCGATGCAACGGTTCGCTCACAGGTGCGGGGCGTGCTCACGGCCGACCAGGTTCAGCGGTTTCATCAGCTCCAGCGCGAGATGCGCCGCGAGATGAAGGACCAACAACGGAATGATCAAGACAGAGAACAAGGACTGAACAGACTAACACGTCCAACCACGAACACCGGGTCTGGGGACATTGATCTACTCAGCCTGGTGTTTCCCTAGAATCAGTCCCCGTAGCGATTCATCAAGACCAGATCTCCGGCCGCGTTTCACCGGCAGCTTTCCCGCCACGCTTTGATTGATTATCCTTTGCTGGACAGAGTAGAGGCACGCCTTTAGAATCAGCTTTCAAGTTTTGATTGACTATTGCAGGAGGACTAGATGTCAGAGAACGAAGAGATAATTTATCACGCAGTCGAGAAGGACGGCGCAGTAACAGCGATTTGGGAGATGCAAGGTCGAAAGCACCTCCGCACTATCGATCCACGCAGTGAAGAAGGACGCCGGATTCTTGGCTCTCACACGATAGAGGAGAGCGCTGAACAGGCTCACGCTGAAGCCGCAAGCCAGACCGCTCAGCAAGGTGACAGCCAGTAGCGACTGAACGCTTTGCCTCGGACGAAGATGACATTGGATCAGGCAAGGAAGACGAGATCGCGTGGTTCCGCGATCAGCGCGCACTGATACGCAAGCTCATAGTAAAGCCGCAACCCGCGCAGGCATTCTTCATCGAGATCGTAGCTGATGTTCTCAGTCAGGTAGCTGAATAGATCGCTGCTTGGAAGCCCAAGTCGCTCGCTGTAAATCTTCGCCAACTCCTCAGTATGCGCCAGGCCTTCGAGCTTGGCCGCAACGAAGTCGATTCTGTCTTCGTCCTCGTCATTCTTAACGAGGTTACCGGGCCACGCCGTTGAGTCTGCTCGAATTGCCCAGAAGGCGAACACGAACGGGAGATCGGTATGCTTCCGCCATTCCTCGGCGAGGTCATAGACGTGAAGCGACGATCGATCGATCAACATCGCCGGATCACCGATGATCAGCGCCGCGTCGTCTGTCTCAAGCATGTCCGCGAGCCTGGGCGGCGACTGACGATATGAAGCTTTGACGCCGTAAAAGTGCCCGAGAATAATTTGAATAAGGGCAGCCGAGGTGCGTGATGAGTTGTCCAGCGCGACGGTTCGCACGCGCTCAAGAGGTACTCGCGACGCCAGGAGCACGCTTCGAACCTCTCTCCTGGAAGCAACGCAGGCACCAGGCGCCACCTTGAGCCCGCTAATGCGCTGATATTCGATTGCTGGAATCAGCGCCGCATCCGCGCGGCCTTCGGCAAGCATCTCCGCGCAGCGACCGGGGGCCGCATCGGACAAGAACTCGCAGCGGTTTCTCTGCTCTCCAAACACGAAGCTATAACAGAGTGGGGCGGCGTTGAGGTAACTGGAGGCTGCGATGTAGGGGTTGTTGTCTGTCATCACTCTTGTAACTCGAGCTGGCGACTAAGGGGTTTCCACAGAATCTGTGGAAAACCCTGTTGAAAAGTGCCCTCACAGAGGCGCAAAGTTCTGCAATTCGCGGACTTTTAGCTCTTTGCACACATTTTGTTCAAACTTGTTAAGTGCCCTGAAGTCTAGTTATTTATTCAGTTGCCGACCGAGGCTCTCGTTTTGCTGGGTTTATTCGATGGACTTCGAAGCGGTTCCCGAGTATTGCTGAAATGCTGTGCAAAACTCAGCGGGATCTCCCGGTAAAACCGGGGGAATCTGTATCCATTTCTCTCCGGAACTAATCAAAGTTTTCTTCCAGTCTTTGGGCAATTCGCTCGCGAAACTCGTGCGCGGCCTGCAGGACCTTTCGAGGTTTCGAGCCTTCACCCGGCCCGATGAAGCCCTGTCTCTCCATGCTGTCGAGAATCTTTGCCGCGCGCCCGTATCCGATCGAAAGGCGTCGTTGCAACACCGATGTGGAAGCTCGGCCCATGTCGGTCACAATCGCAAGCGCTTCGTCGAACAGCTCGTCCTGCTCGCCCTCGAATCCGTCAGCTTCCAGCGTTTCCTGTTCGCTCAGCGTGACTTCTTCGTTGTAGTCGGGTTCGGCCTGCTTCCTTATGAAGTCGGTGATCCGTTTGATTTCGATCTCGCTGGCAAACGAACCATGCACTCGGACGAGTCTGGAAGATGCGGGTGGAAGGAACAGCATGTCACCTTGACCCAGCAGCGCTTCGGCGCCGTTGGAATCGATGATCGTGCGCGAATCTACTTTTGAGGAAACTCGGAAGGCCATTCGGCAAGGAATGTTTGCTTTGATCACTCCGGTAATGATATCAACCGACGGTCGTTGAGTAGCAAGGATCAGGTGTATGCCGACCGCTCGAGCCATTTGTGCGAGCCGAGCTATCGAAGTCTCCACCTCACTGCGGGCGATCATCATCAGATCGGCGAGCTCATCGATCGCGATGACGATGTAAGGCAACGGCTTGAGCGGCTCTGTCGGATCATCGAAGAGCGACGGCGAAGTCATCTCGAGCACCTGACGATTGTATTGCTCGATGTTCCTCACACCCAACGACGCAAGTTTCTTGTACCGAGCTTCCATTTCGTTCACCGCCCACTTCAGCGCGTTTGAGGCGCGCTTGGGATCGGTGACGATCGGAGTCAGCAAGTGGGGGATTCCTTCGTAGAGCCCGAGCTCGACTCGCTTGGGATCGACCATGATGAACTTCACTTCTTCGGGCGACGCCTTATACAGGATCGAGCAGATGATTGCATTGAGGGTTACGGATTTGCCGGCGCCGGTTGCGCCCGCGATCAACAGATGCGGCATCCTCGCAAGGTCGGCGACGTACTCTTCGCCGTTGATGGTCTTGCCCAGCGCGAGGGTGAGCTTTGAAGCGGACTGCTGAAACTTTGCCGATTCAATCACATCTCGAAGAGAGATTTTCTCTCGTTGCGCGTTTGGAGCCTCGATGCCGACCGTAGACTTTCCGGGTATCCGATCAATACGGATCGACTCTGCCTTTAGCGCAAGGCAAAGGTCGTCGGCGAGTCCGACCACGCGGCTGTACTTGATGCCGGGGTCGGGCTTGAACTCAAACGTAGTGACAACCGGACCGGGATTGATGCGGTGAATGTGACCAGTGACCGAGAATTCCTTGCACTTTTCGGCGAGTATTGTGGCGCGGTCGCGGAGTTCTTCTTCGGCCTGTTCGAAATGGCCGATCGGCGTTTCGATCAAATCAATCGTAGGCAGCTTATAAGTATACCCGGCAAAAGTTTCAATCCCGCTCTTTCGGCGAGGTTGTTGCTTCGCACTCTTTGCATCCGCTTCCGCCTTGTCTGTTGCCGCGGTTCGGACTATCGATGCTGTGGAGATCATCTCCGCGACCGTAGGATCCATCGTGACTTCGGTGGCGAGAGGGGAGAGCCCGGCTTTGAACTGTTCGACTCGCGCAGAGTGTTCCTGAACGCGTTCGCGCATTTGCAAACGAGTGGGTGTAATCGCCGGGACAGTTTCGACAGCCGGTTCTGTAGTAGCCATGCGAGCGCCCGCCGCGCTTGGCATATTAGCTCCAGAGCCGGTGGCCCCTCCGATGCCAAAAATGGCTACGTCGGGCGCCAGGGTTGCAGGTGTGATTCGATCAACGAGCACTCCTGAGGCAGCCGGTTGTTTCTCCTCTTTGAGGCGGCGAGCCTCTTCCATCCGCCGTTTGCGGTCTTCACGCTCTTGCTCAAGCTGAATCTGCCGCTCGCGTTCGCGTGTTGCTTTCTCTTCTTCGTTCCGTTTTTGCTGTTCCGCTTTCTCGAGTCGACGTTGCTCAGCGACTATGCGGCGTTGTTCAGCGCGCACTTCGAGCCGTGCGTACAGATTGGCGAACAGGCGTTTGAACAGCGACGGTTTTGTTTGGTCAATCTGAGCGCGGCCTTCGCGAAGTGCCTTAACCCAACCGAGAATTCGAGCGATTGAAATCTCCATCGTCAGCATCAGCGTCAACACCGACGCCACAGCCAGCACGATGGCGGCGCCGGTCGTGCTCATGAGGCCGGCGAGCCCCGTCTCGATCATCTTGCCGATCGCCCCTCCGTTGTACGCGCGAGTCAAGAGGCCGATCCTGATCTGAGGGAAGAGAGCCATAAAGCCGGAGAATGCCACGAGCAACAATGTAGCTCCGACGGCCTTGCGCGTGGGAAATCCTGGCCTGGTTGCGGAGAACGCTCGCAGCGCTACGATCACAAGCAGCGCTGGTATCAACAATGAAGCCAGACCAAACCACTGAAGAAACACGTCGCTGATAAACGCGCCCACGACTCCGATAGCATTGCGAGGGTCGTGTTGAGGACCGACAGAATTGGGGCTCGGATCTCGCGGGTCGTAAGTGAAAAGGCTGAGCACCAGCAGAACGGCAGCAGCGATCAAGACTACCGCCAGCACTTCATTAGCCAGCGATTTTTTTACTGAAGATTTTGTCCGAGATTTGGTGCTCATTCCGATGCTCGGTTAGAACATTAGCAGAAATCCTAAAAATGGCCAGCGCAAACAGAGGGGGTTCTGAACAAGAATTAACTGCCTGCAACTTCCTGCTGATTAGGATATTCTCAGATTAGTACCGAGTAGATCAAATCAGTCGAGGAGGCGGCAAGCCAGGAGCATGAAAAAGCTACAGGCGCAGGTGCCGGACATACTGTTAGAGGAAGTTGAGGAACTGGCCGCGAAGCAAAACGCAAGCGTCGACCAGATTGTGTCCGTCGCGTTAGCCGCGCAGGTTTCTGCCTGGCGCACGCGCGAGAGCATTGAATCACGAGCCAAGCGCGTAGATTGGCAAAAGACGAGATCCTCGCCCGCGTTCCGGATGTACCACCGCAACCCGGCGATAAAAGCTAGATAGTCGAGTGACGCTTCGCTAACTGGAGAATAGAATGAGTCGGTCAAGCAAGAAAGCGTATCAGAATAAGATCGATTGGATTGTTGCGACTGTACTAGTGATCATCTTCCTTGGTTGTTCAGCCCTTCAGGTTCTGTCACTCAGCGACAAGACTACGAAACTTGAAACCGTCCTATTTAATATTCTTCAATTCTTGCTCGCCGTTGGATTTGCATGGTTCAGCACTCGAGCGATAGTTCGTGGCGAGTTTGAAGTTAGCTTGAAACGGTTTGCTGTAAGTGCTTATCGCCGAATCTCCGATATCGAGAACATAGTCGGTAGTCTCAAATCGAAAGTCAAAGACATGCGCTCGAAGAATCCTGAACGTGACTCACACGACCTAGAACTAATCGAGGCAATAGTTCACGACACCGCACGAATCATAAGTTCATCCCGTGCAGATTGGTCTGATGTAATCGGTGAGGAAATGCTTGCACTGGAAACCATTAGACGTTTGGAGAGCGAAAAGGCGGCAATTGAGACTTCGCCTTCCACCTCTGTAACGAAAACCGATTTCGATGTGAGGGTGAAACAGATTGATCAGAACATCGACGCTTTAGTCTCGCGCCTACCTGCTCCACTCCAGTATGAGGCCCGACGCGAAGAAAATACAGGAAATCTGATCCTCGACTTTCTTGATGTTTACGGCGAACGACCTGATGACCGTGTTGATGTAACCCTGAAGCATCAGGTACTCAGCCAGAGTGTGCACGTGACGGATGCCGCAACAACCAAGAGGTTGCGGATCACTGAACTGGAGAGCGCCCAAGGTGGCATCTTCAGCCTCCAGGTCTTTCCGATGCGGCGAAGGCCGGTGAGCGGATTCGTGCGGGTGTTCGAAGACAAAACAGTGCAACAAAGCATCGTCCTGCCGGTAGACGCTGACAGAGTCACCGGCATCGATGCTCCGGCGTACGACTCGCTCGGAGCCGACTTAAAGGCAGTCCTGGAAGTCTCGTTGGTAGAGGGCAACGAAGACAAGCGCGGAGCTGATCTCTACCGTGCGCTCGACGATGTTCAAAAGGCAGGCTTGCTGAATATCTACGCAAAGATGAAGGTCACTAAGCTCACTGACGACCGTGACACGTTCTCGCAGGTAATTGCGTTCAATCGCATAAAGGGCGACGGATTCTTCGCGAAGGTTGCGAAGGAGCTGCGGGATGCAGTGAAGAATAGCATCGCCGCGAACGTCTTCAACGAAGTGTCAGGCGCGCTACACACCCCGCCCCCGGGTTTCGTGTTAACCGATAGCTTCAAGACACGCGACCTGTACGGCAGCCTTCAACTCACGTTTTTCGCGCGCCCAGAGACATCTGAATTACTAGTTGAATGTTATATTGACGACGCGCAAGGTGTGGAGCACATCTTCCACGTGTTACGGCCAATCCTCACTGGTGGAAACACAAATCCTTATGATGTCCACGAGATCCTGCTGGAACACCAAAAGATTGATCCGGGTTATCGGCTAATTGTTTAACGGAATCTAATCACGCCCGCACGGCTGGACAGGCGTTGCCTCTTAGACAAGGCGTACGCTAGCCGGTTCATTTGGCGACGACATTTGACAATGTGCTTCAGCCAACTCAGCGCTTCCGAGCATTAGGCTTTCGCGGCTGCGCAAGGTGGAGGTCATTGAGTTGCAGCAATCTGCCCGGTAAAGGACAATATCCAAGCGGCTATGCAAGACGTGAGGCGTGCAATCTAATGAGTTCAGTAACAGTTCAAGAAGCACAGGCCAAACTCTCTGAGTTGATTCACAATCTAAAGCCCGGCGATGAAGTCGTCATCACGGACAACGACGAGCCGGTGGCGAGGCTAGTCGCGACCGACCAGCGACCTCAAACGCCTCGGCGTCCTGGCACGCTTCGCGGGACGGTGACGTACATGGCGCCGGACTTCGATGCCCCGCTGGATGACTTCAAGGAGTACATGGAATGAGACTGTTGATCGACTCTCACGCCTTGATATGGTACGTCGATCAAGATCATTTGCTCAGCCCAGCTTCGCACGCCGCAATGACCGATCCGTCGAATGACCTGCTCTTAAGCGCGGGTTCGATTTGGGAGATCGCCATCAAGGTCGGTCTCGGCAAGCTGTTGTTATCCCTGCCCTACAAACTATGGATGACTAGCGCGGCGAGCGACCTTGCTCTTACCGTACTGCCGATCACGCTAGATCACGCCGATGTGCAGGCGGCCCTTCCGAGACTTCACGGTGATCCGTTCGATCGGCTCCTGGTCGCGCAAGCAATGGTCGAACAGGTCTCAATCATTAGCTGCGACAGGCATATGGATTTGTACGGCATCACGCGGCTCTGGTGAGCGTCGTTCCGCATTACCCTATCAGTTCTGCTTCGAATCCGGCTTCGCTCCTGCCTTCGCGAAGTCTCCTGCCTTTATGATCGTGAACTTCGAAGGGTCGATGTGACGACGCATTGCGGCTGCGATTTCATCGGGCGTCAACGCAGCAATCTTCTTCTCGAGCTCCGCGTCCCACGCGAGAGTTCGATTTAAGAATCGGTACTGCGCCAGCTTGCGAACAAGCCCCGCATCCTGCGCGCGATTGAGCTGCTGCGATTGCAAGTACCCAGACTTCGCCGCTGCTACTTCCTCGGCGGTAAAACCATCCTTCAGCGCGCGAGCGATCTCCTCCTTTATTGCAGCTTCGAGCTTAGCTGCGTTCTGCGGAGCATATATCGCCTGCGCCGCGAACTGACCGTTCTTATCGAGTGAACCCGCGTTGAAGCCCGAACCCACGCCATAACTCAACCCTTCCTTCTGACGAATGCGCGTTGCCAGTCGCGAGTTCAAAAATCCGCCGCCCAACATGTAATTGCCCAGCAAAAGCGCCGGATAATCCGGATCATCATCGCGCACATTCAAGCGCTGTGCGGCAAAGAAGACGGCGTTTGCTTTGTCAGGCGTTTCGAAGGATTGATTGATCGGAGGAATGTCCTGATAAACCGTCACAAGGCGAGAGAACGGGCGCGGACTCTTCCACGAGCCAAACAACTCACCCGCCAGTTTCTCGATCTCCTTACCATCGAAGTCTCCCACGGCGGACATCTCGCCGTTAGAGCCGCCGTAGAAGTCAGCGTAAAACTTCTTTGCATCTTCAAGAGTGGTTGCCTTCACATCGGCGATGTCTTCGTCAGGAGTCGAAGTGTAGCGCACATCGCTTTTCGGATAGGGATTCAAGTGCCGGCTGAGGGCCACACCTGCAACTGATTGCGGCTCGCTGCGTGATTCCTCGATCCCGGCCAGTGCTTCCTGCTTGAGCTGCTCGAACTCAGCGGCGGGAAACGAGGGCTCGCGCAAAATCTCCGCGACCAGCCGTAACACCGCCGGGAAGTTCTCGCGGACTGTTTCAATCGAGACTCCGGCGCTGGTTGCGCCGCCAAATACACCCACTCGCGCTTTCAACTTGTCGAACTCATCCTGAATCTGCTGGCGTGTGTGTTTACTGGTGCCCCGCATTAGCATTTGTCCCGCAAGCTCCGCCGCCGTGCCGCGATTCATCAGGCTCTGCTCGTCTCCGAAGCGGAACGTGAGGGAGGCTACGACCGTATTTCCGCGAGTCTTCTTTGACAGAAGGGCGAGTTTCAATCCACCTGGTAAGTCTGTCCGCGCGGTGCGCGTTTCGATGTTTGCAGGAGAGGGGTCGAAGGCTTCGCCTTCCGCGACGACCGCGCTTCCTTTGTAGTCTTTTACAAGCGCCGCGACGTCGGGCGTCGGCGGAATCTCAGCGCGTTCGGGTTTGTCGGTAGGAATGAAAAGACCAACGGTGCGATTGATTGGCTTCAAATAAGCCGAGGCGACTCGCTGCACATCGGCGGGTGTTACCTTCTTGAGATGATCGCGATTGAGAAAGTAGAGCCGCCAATCGCCTTGAGCCATCCACTCGCTCAACTCGAGTCCCACGCGCTCGGCCGAGTTCAGAGTAAGATCGATGTTTTTGAGAAGCGACGTTCGCGCGCGGTCGACCTCTTCCTGGGTCGGCGGTTTGGTTGCCACTTCTTCGATGGTTTGAATCGTTGCCTCGCGTGCGGCGTCCAGTGACTGCTCCTTACGCACTTCGGCGAACAAGATTATCAAGCCCGGATCGTGCAGCGGTATGTCGAGGCTATCTACGGACGACGCCTTCTTCGTTTCGACCAGCGCTTTGTACAAGCGGCCGGACGGCGTATCGGCAAGGATTTGGGTAAGGATGTCGACCGCGGCGAAATCCGGATGCGAGCCCGAGGGCACGTGATACCCGACGCCGACGAACTGAGTGTCTCCGACGCGCTTTACGGTTACCGTGCGTTCGCCGTCCTGGGCCGGCTCGATGGTGTAGATCGGATCGAGCGTGCGAGCCGGTCGTGGGATCGGCCCAAAGTTGTCCGCGATCAGCTGAAGCGTTTTCGCCGGATCGAACTTGCCTGCGACCAGCAGCACCGCGTTATCGGGCTGATAGAACTTATGGTAGAAAGCTTGCAGTCGTGCGATTGGAACGTTCTCGATGTCACTGCGCGCGCCGATCGGCAGGTTTGCATAGTTGTGCCAATCATAGGCCGCCGCAAATATGCGTTTGAACACGACCAGACCGGGCTGGTTCTCGCCCTGCTCATACTCGTTGCGAACGACGGTCATTTCGGTGTCCAGGTCTTTTTTCGCGATGAACGAATTGACCATGCGATCGGCTTCCATCTTGATCGCCCAATCGAGATTCACATCAGTCGCAGAGAACGTCTCGAAATAGTTTGTGCGATCAAACAGAGTCGAGCCGTTGGGTCGCGTGCCGTGCTCGGTCAGTTCTTGCGGGATGTTCGTGTGATTCTTCGATCCCTTGTACATCAAGTGTTCGAGCAGGTGAGCCATTCCGGTCTCGCCATAGTTCTCGTGACGCGAGCCCACTAGATAAGTGACGTTGACGGTGACGGTCTGCTTCGATTGATCGGGAAACAGTAGGACTCGCAGGCCATTGGGCAAGCCGTATTCGGTGAAGCCCTCGACGGAAGTGACTCGCTCGACACCCTTTGGAGGTGCAGGCTCTTGAGATTGGGCCGCGATTGCTGCCTGCGATACGCCAGGCGAGCACGCGACTGTCAGCGCGAAAGCGAGGAACGAACGAAACTTTAATGATTTGTTTAACATCAAACTTTACCTCTTCTTAATTTACCGGGTTTCAAAACACTGTTGCTGGCTCCGAACTGCTGATCCTCCGCGCCCTTAGCGTCCCTCCGCGGTTTTCTTCCGAGGGAGAAGACGAAAACCGCAGATGGCGCGGAGGGCTACGACACATTTTGCATCCTATCCATATCCTAAGAATGCATACTCCGAGCTCGTAGAATTCACTTCGACGTTCATCCTTTGGCGGCATCCACCTCGACCGTTCCGCGCCGCGACTTACTCTTCAGCACCAGATACTGCTTGATGAACTCATCCAGGTCCCCGGCTAGCACAGCATCGACATCCGCTGTCTCGTGTTTCGTCCGTACATCCTTCGCGAGGCGGTACGGATGCAGCACGTAGTTTCTTATCTGCGAGCCAAATGAGATGTCGCGCTTCGTCTCTTCGAGCTGCGCAGTTTCAGCGCGGCGCTTCTCCATCTCGAGATCGTACAGCCGCGACTTCAAAATGTGCATTGCCACTTCGCGATTCTGATGCTGCGAACGTTGGTTCTGACAAGTAACCACGATCCCGCTCGGCATGTGAGTGATCCGCACCGCCGAGTCCGTCACGTTCACGTGCTGGCCACCCGCTCCCGACGAACGATAAGTGTCAACCCGAAGGTCTTTCTCGTTCACCTCGATCTCCACGTCATCTTGAATATCAGGATATACGAACACTGACGCAAAGCTCGTCTCGCGGCTCGAGCCTGCGTTGAAAGGACTCAATCTGACTAACCTGTGAACCCCCGCTTCCGCCGACAATAGTCCGTAAGCGTACTCGCCCGCTACAGTGAACGTGGCGCCCTTTATCCCGGCTTCTTTGCCCGGTTGTTCATCCACAATTTCAATCTTGAATCCGTGACGCTCAGCCCATCGCAAATACATTCGCAGCAGCATCTCGGCCCAGTCCTGCGCGTCCGTTCCGCCGGCGCCCGCGTTGATCGTGACAATCGCATCGCGAGTATCGTTGGGACCGGACAGAAGCATTTCGGTTTCGGCCTCTTCGACTTCGAGCTCGAGACGCGCGATGACGTTTTGCAGTTCTGTTCGTGAAGCCTCGTCTTCGCTGGCGAACTCGATGAGGACGGTGGCGTCTTCAACATCGCGAAGGAACTGATCGGCTTTTTGGATAGCGGTGTCGAGGCGGCTCCGTTGCCGGAGGACTTTCTGTGCGAGCTCCTGGTCGTTCCAGAAGTCGGGCTTCGAGCATTGCTCTTCTATTTTGGCAAGTTCGGCGCGTTTGTTGTCCGGGTCAAAGAAACCTCCGTAACTCGGCGGCTCGAGCGGACAGGTCTTCATGTTTCTGTCTTAATTCTTCAATCATTTCTGTTGCCTCGTCGCGAGTTGCGGAGCTGACTACTCGTCGGAGTCCCAGTCTCACAAACCTGCTTACATTGTTTGTTCAAGAGCAGATTGTACCATGCTGAAATCTTCTAGCGACAGAACGCGCTGATAGGTGGTGTATATAAGGTGTGTTGCCAGCACCAGAGTCCTCTGCGCCCTCAGCGGCTTTCTGGATCAGTGCTGGGAATCAAACCGCAGAGGACGCCGAGGACGCAGAGGAGCAACACCGCCTACTGACTCGGAGACTCAATGAGCGGTATCGCCTTTGCCCCGAGAATTCGACGGCTGGCGCGCTCCTGCACAAAGACGACTGCTCTCAATCTCGCGCGTTTCCAGATCGAATCCAAATGAACGACAGGCTCAGTCTTGAAGTCTTTGCCCTCGACCGCGCCTATCTTTACTAGCTTCCGCGTTACCGCAGAATGTGTAAGTTGGCGGCCTGCGTTCTCACCTCTCGCGACTTTACTCATCAAGCCGCTCTCGGTGATCGCAAGCATCACGTCAGCTCGATCGTTGCGCGAAAGGTCCGGAACATTGCCAACTTGAATTGAGAGAGTGATTGAGCCAGATCCTGATGACTTGACCGCTTCTTCGATACTTGCCTTTGGTGATTGTGCCGCCCTCGCGATTGCCTCGAAAGCCGCTGCGCGCTGGTTCCCGACAAACTCGGTTCGCCCGTCCACGATCATCTGCGGAGTGTAGATGTCCTCGACCCGTAACGTTCTCGAATAATCGGTCTGGCGTTCGGTGAACAGCGCGGCTGAAAACGGGTCCTTCCAGCCTAACCGATTCCAGTAATCGACGTGCTCGCTCAAGGCAATTACCTGCGCGCCGTTTACCGGTTGATTTTCATCAAGCTCCGTCAACAACCGATCTGCGGGTGGGCACGTCGAACAGCCTTCGGAGGTGAACAACTCCACGAGCACCGAAGCGGTTGCCGCTGGCTTGCCAGGCTGCGCCGACGCTTCAGAATTGGTCGCCTTCACTACGTTCTTAGTGTGCCGGAATACGGCGAACGGTAAGGAGAGAAAGACGAGCGGCAAAATCACGACGGACCAAAGCAACGCCTTTGGTTGTACCTTCATTGGCGGCATCCCCCTTGATTACTCACTGGAATTTGCATATCGACGGACCACGAGCGCGATCGGCAAACCAATGCAGACCATTAGTATGCTCATGCCGATAATGACCGACTTCAGCGGATGGAAGAAGCTGCGATGAAAAGTCAACGGCAGGACGACTCCATTCATGAACAGCCAAACGACCACGCCATAACTCAAGCCGCAGATCACAGGCCGATTGATGAGAAACGTGAGCTTCCGGCTTGCAATGAAATAGACCGTGCACCAGGTGTACGCGATCAGGAAGTGAATTGCGAGACCAAGCGCAGCGCTCGAAACCCCTCGATTGTAGGAATCAGCGCCAAGAATTCCGCTCGCTACGCTTTGCAGGACGAACTGAGGGCTCCGCCCGGTCTGCACGGCGGTGCTAACACACGCTCCGGTGATGTCCAGAGTTCCGGCTAGCAGGCCGCCCCAAAGAATGGCCCGATAGGGCGACGTCTTTTCAACTGAAATCGCTGTGGCGGCTGCGGTCATAAGGTATTCACCTTCCTCCTTGCGAATCGTGAGCCTGTACGGGCGACCCTCTGTCGCCGCCCCTCTTTGCGCTCTGAACACCTCTCGGTGTACCGAGTGGCGGGCACGGAGGGCCACCCCATGCTACTTTAGTTTGTATGTAGCCGAGAGCTTGTTGCTGCCTGCGCCTTTTATTACCTTCACCGGCAAACTTACACGTGCCTCCCTGAAATAGCACAGACTCTCCTTCTCGGTTTCGCAGTAGTAAAGGATAAACTCTGCTTTGATGATCGCATCACCTTCCGTGGTCTTGATCGGAACGCTAAAGGGAAACGTCGGATTCCTGATGATCTGGTCCATACGACTGGCGGGGCTGCTGGCGAGCACCACCGCACCAGTCTTGTCCGTCTCGATTGTGAGCGCTGAAGGCGCTTCAGGGTTCAGCTTGTGTCCGTTAGGTAATTCGAGTTGCAGAGTCAGGGTCCCGTCCCCCGGTTCAATGGATTGTGTGGGATGCTCGATCACTTCACCGGCAAATCGTCTTGATCGGTGCTCGGTTAGTTTTTCGAGCCCTTTGATCTGCAGTGTTTCGACTCGGCGCGTTCTTAGATCGGCGACACGAATCAAATGGTTGTTGGTGTCGGCTATATAAAGCTTATCGAATGCAACGCTCAATCCACCCGGTTCGTTGAATGTCGGGCGATCGCCGTCGCGCAGGCCGTTTTCGCCCGTGCCAAGAAATGTTTCCGAAGTCCGGTCTTTCGGCGAGACAACTTTGATCTTGTTGTTGTAAGTATCGGCGACGTACAACCGGCCGTCGTGATGAACAACACCAAGCGGGTGCTGCAATCGGACCCGCGAGCCTTTCCCGTCGCGGTCGCCAAACTCAAACAAGTCTTCGCCAACGATCGTATCCACGCGACCGTCGGGATGAATGTCCGCGGATCGTATTGAACTGACTTCGCTGTCGGCAAAATAAAGTTTTCGGCCGTCGCTGGTTATGCCCGACGGTTGAGCGAGCGCGGCTTCTGCGAGGGGTCCGTCGACTCGGGCTTCGCGCCCGGTGCCTGCATAAGGCGCGATGCCCCCGGTCTTCGGATTCATCTGCCACAACTGATGCGGCCCGGCCATCGCGATGTAGAGGATGCCGTTCTGAAGAGTCAGATCCCAGGGCGAATTGAGCGCTATTTGTTTGCCCTGACCTCCGAACGTCACGTGCCGCTGTGATTGCTCGCCGGCTCCCGCGATCGTAGTTACCGTGCGCTTCTCGAGATCGACTGCTCGAAGAGCATGGTTCTCGGTGTCGGCAACGTAAAGCGTGCTGCCGTCGACCGACATGCCCTGGGGATGATTGAAGGCAGCGGCGTCGAAGCTGCCGTCGATCAAGCCAATCTCGCCGCTGCCGATCACGTCTTTCACCGATGAGTCTTCCAATGAAACAACGACTATGCGATTGTGGTTCGAGTCGGCGATGAACAGCCTCTTTGACTTCTCGTCCGCAAGTACCTTTCCCGGGAACGCAAGCACCGAATTCGGCGTGCGTTGCCGCTCGAGCTTCAGATTGAGCGGGCGCCGATCGATCGCCTTTCTCGCATCGAAAGTCTCAATCAGCATAGCAATCGATCGGTCGAGCCTGTCGTACACGCCTTCACCGCTCAAGCGGCCGACGATTTTGCCGGCCGGATCTATCAGCATTAGAGTGGGCCAGGCATTGACTGTGTATTCGCTCCAGATCTTCATTTCGTGGTCATTCACTACCGCGTGCTCGATCTCGTATCGAAGGATTGCCTGGCGAATGTTTTCGGTCCCGCGCTCGGCGGCAAACTTTGCTGAATGGACCCCGATCACGACGAGCTCGTTCGGATACTTGTGCTCGAGCTTCTTGAGGTCAGGTATCACGTGCATGCAGTTGATGCAGCAAAACGTCCAGAAATCGAGAAGCACCACCTTGCCTCTCAGTTGGCGAATGGCCAGAGGCCTGTCGATGTTGAGCCATTCCATCCCTTCCGGAAATTCGGGAGCGTTGACCTTTCCCTCATACTCAGGCATTCGAGATTTCCCTTCCTGCGCTGCGGAGTATGGGCCCGCCGCAGGGCCACATGAATATGATAGGCCGGGCCAGGGAATGTTGGCTATCAGCAAAAATGGCAGGAGCGGAAGTGCAGCAAGTTTCATCACAGCCTTGCTCTTTCATTTAACATTCTCGGCGTATTATGCGGTCTTGAAAGCCGGATCGTCGCTCGCATTCGGATGTGAAAGAGCAGGTTTGGACGTCAGCGCAGCATCTCTCTAAGCGCTTTTGGTGAAACGCCCAGGACGCGCCGCATATGGCGCGCGAGGTGACTCTGGTGAGCAAAGCCGGTTTCAAAAGCTATCTGGCTGATTGACATCTTGCCCTCGGCCAGCAAACTCTTTGCGCGTTCCACTCGACGCCGGATCAAGTATTGATGCGCGGGCATGCCGACGGACTCGCGAAAGAGACTCTTGAAGTGCGAGACACTCAGGCCGGCGGCCCCGGCTATCTCGCTAAGCGGTAGTTCCTGATTAAGGTTGTCTTCAATAAACGAGAGCACTTCTCTGAGTCTGCGTCCCGACATGCGCCCCGACACCGGAGTCGATTCTACTGATACCGAACTGTGACAACGCACGAGTCTTGTCGCAACTGACACCGCCAAGCTGTCGAGGTACAATCGGCCGGACGGATAGCCGCACTCCATCTCCGCTTTGAGTGCCCATCCGACACTTTCCAACTGAATGTCGCGCACACTAAAGCGATTTCTTATCTCTACCCGACCAGGGTCAAGCTCCAGTTCTTCGGCAACCATATCCAAGAGTTCGGGAGGTACGCTCAATGAGAGAAAGGTGTCTTTGTCGCTCACCTCCCAGACGCTCGGCGTGTGGGCGGGGATGATCTCAACATCGCCATGGACCACAAGGCCGCGATGGGTGAACCCATCTCTGCGGCACGACCCGTGAACGGAGGTTCCGACGTGGATGGCGACAATAGTGTTTTGGAATGCGGGGAGCTCGATCTTACCCGGCGGGTCCGTGAGAAGCCTGACGCGGAATCCGGCGCCTGGATTTTGACGATAAGGAATAGACCGTAGCGGGTTCGCCTCTGGCCGAACCGGTTGAAACGCGGACTGAGCGCTCATCTTGATACCACCTCACGGAAGCGGATTGCTTACGATTTCAGCGTCAAGTCTAACATATCACGAACCACGGAAAGCGAGCCTCTTGCAAGGGTTATGCGCAGGCAAACCCAGTCTTCCATCCGAACGTGCTCAACTAGCGGCCGATTGTGCGCGATGATTCCGCCCTAATCGCCCAAAGGTGTTGTTTTGCGTCCGAATGTGAGCGACCCAGCCTCTGATCCAATCCTACAATCGCGTCCTACGCTTAGACGGACCGGCCATTGAAACCAAAAGAGAGGGCGACTATGACAGGCGATCGACTACCCAAGAAGTCCGATGAACTCACGTTGGAGCAACTCAATAAACAATATATCGAAGCCTTCATGTTGGGAGACGTGAATTGGTACAAAGAAAATCTCGCCGCCGATTTTGTTTGCATCGAATCCGACGGTGCGATCCTCGACAAACAACAGTTCCTGATCAACACCGCAAACGGCCCTGACGTCGCCGAATACAAACTACAGGATGTGAACATTCGCATCTACGGGATAGTGGCGCTCGTGCAAGCCACCGGTTTGTTTATTAAGAAAGATGGATCGAAGGGCCTGAGCCGCTACACCGACGTTTACGCAAAGACGGGAGAGGTGTGGAGAGCGGTCTCCGCACAGATTACCCGGACTTCCCGGCTCGATACGGCGAACGATAGCGAGTAGCTTGAAAGCGAAGAGATGATGAACCTGTAAGGGCGTCCCTCCGCGGGCGCCCCTCGTTCGTTTGATCTCTAGTCATCGTGAGAAGGGGCGCCCACGGAGGGACGCCTTACAGGTGGAGTGTTATGGTTGATGTGAGCGCAAATGCGAAAGGAGCAGGAAGATGAAAATGACCGATTTGTTTCTCGCCGAACTGGAACGTGAAGCGGCCGTGACGCGCCGCGTTGTGGAGCGCGTGCCCGACGGGCGTTATGACTGGAAGCCGCATGAGAAATCAATGAAGCTGGGGTATCTGGCAGAACTTGTCGCGCGGCTGCCGTCGTGGCCCGTGTTCATGATCAAACAGGACGAACTTGAACTCACAAGCTACAAACAAGAACCGCTCCGGACGAGCATCGAGCTGGTTCAAGCGCTCGATCGGGGAGTCGCCGACGCGCGCGAGGCTCTTGCGAACACAACCGATGAGCATTTGATGAAATCCTGGCGAATGCTTGTCGGCGGCAAGGTTGTATCCGAGCAACCTCGATATCTCGCGCTCCGCGACGGCGTGTTCAATCATCTCGCGCATCACCGCGGTCAACTGACCGTCTATCTGCGGCTCAATGACGTTCCGGTGCCGTCGATCTATGGGCCATCAGCCGATGAAGGAGACTTCTGATTTTGAATCGGACTAAGAAGTTGGTGACCCTGCAGTTAGAGGAGCATCCGTCCGCGGACGAACTGCGGCAGATAGTTGATGGAGTGCGAAGCTTTAACCGCGCCGTTGTCGGGCACGAGCGGCCTCGAGCCGTCGCATCCTTTCTAAGAGATGAGGCCGGACAGATCATCGGCGGTGCGCAGGGGGATCTGTGGGGCTCGTCAGTCCACATCGCCGGGATGTGGGTCGCCGAAGACCATCGCGGAAAAGGGTACGGCTCCGCACTGCTGAGGGCGGTCGAGGATTATGCTGCTGAACGGGGTTATCTGCTCGCCTACCTGGAGACCACCAGCTTTCAGGCGCGGCCTTTTTATGAGGGCCTTGGCTATCGCGTCTTCGGCGAATTACCCGGCATCGCCGAAGGCTGCACACTGTTCTGTTTACGTAAGGATTTGAAGTCTCCGGTCGGCAGTAGGTACACCACCTCAGAGAACCAATGGCAGGGTCCCATCGTGTGATGTACGTTCTACTCTCGGAGCTACGTCGCGTCCCCACCGCTTCACTCGATGAACGACTCGATATGCGAGCGGTCCACCGTCGTCTCGGTTGCTGCGCTCAACCGGTCTCACGATGCAGACGAATTCGACTTCCAGTTCGTCACTGCCGGCGCGCACCACTGAATAGCCATGACCGCCCGCGTCCATGAATGAAAGGTGTGGCGCCACCTCCGCGTTTCGCGCCGCCAGGGCCTGACGTAGATCCCCCGTCTTTTGCAACGCTAGGCTCGCTCGAACGCCGTGCATCATCGAGAGGTTCATCGCCGGCTGCGCCGGAGACTCGGAGGACTGCTTATAGAGATAGATTGCCCTCAATGGATGATCCTTCGGCAGACCGTATTCCGCCGCCTCGAAGAGACCGGGTGCTGAAACCGAGCCGGTGACGAATTCGACTCCTACAGGATCGAAGCGTTTGGGCGGCAAGGATTCAGATAACACGCCGGCTTGAAAACAGTGCCGATCGCCGGCAATCGTCACCAATCCAGCGATCCCCTCACGTCTGACGAGATTTAGAATTTCATTGCGTTCTACGCGATAGCCGGACCAGTCATCTCCACCAAGCAGCGCATACCCTGTCGTGGGCCACTGCGCGCCGGCATCCTTCGGAAGATTTTGAAAATCAATTCGCCAGTCGAGCATGCCTACTGAATTTCCCCAGAGCTTCCACGTCGAGTTCGAGCGCCGAAGCTGATCCAGGAACCATTGCTTTTGCGCTGCACCGAGCATGGATTGCGGCGAAGCGTTTCTGCGCGGGTTCGGCACGTCTTTGCCGTTGAACCGAATCGTCTCGGGTGGCCGCCCGCCGTTGTAGGTCCGGCCGGCATCCAGGACTTCGATGACGTCTTGCGGGAACACATATGGAAACTGTTTGGGCTGGAACAATGCAGAAGCTGGCTGATCGGTCATGGGCTCGGAGCGAAACGAACGATTGTCGGTCAGAATCAACTCCACATGTTTTCCAAACCGAAACGCCCGGAAGAGCTTGAGGCTGTTGATCGCCGCGATGTTTCCTTCTTCCAGGCCCAGCCCGTTGTCGTCGAATTTGCTGATAGGTTTGTCGGTAACCCTGGGTGCGTCATAATTGTCTATGGAAGTGCCGGTAATTTTGATCACTCGCGCCGGCTGGAACTCAAACCAGGCCTGACAAGCAGCAACCTTGCGAGTCTGCGCCGGACGAACGCCGCTAAAGTTCTGTTGGCTCTGCCAGCCTTTCCAGGAGAACTCGTGGTTGTCCCACATACAGATGAACGGCCAGCGCGCGCGCGCGTCCTGCAAGTCCGGATCCTGTAAGTAAGCTCGGTAGAGACCGCGGTAGTCGTCCAGGGTAGTCGGCACATGGAAGTCAGTGATCTTCTCACCGTGTTCATAACGAACTATATCGCGCAGCCGTCGCGCGTACATTCCCTGTGGGCGGTCTTCGGGATACCAGACCACTTCGTAGACAAAGTCACCGAGGTGAAGCACAAAGCCAAGTTGATTGTCCGTTGTCTTCTGTTCGTCTTCCCAGATCATCCTTCGATATGCAGTTGAAGCTCCCTGCTGCACGTTCTGGCAGCTCACGAAGGAGAAGCTGACGGCGCGGCTGTCCCCGGCAGAGGGCGCGGTGATCGTGCGACCGACCCGGCTGCCGAAGCCGTGCTCATCGGTAAAACGATACCAATACACTTGCCGGGGCTTGAGACCGGCGGCGAGCACGCGGCAAGTCCAGTCGGTCTCGGCGGAGAGCACAGCTTCAGTTTTCGCGACTACTCGACGGAAATCGGAATCGTCCGCGATTTCGACGATCAACTGTTTTGCTGTGTTTGACTGTGATGGCGGCCGGCGAGTCCACACGATGACGCTGTCCGGGTGCGGGTCCCCGGAGGCGACTCCTTGAGGATAGAACTCTCGTCGCTCACGCCATGGAACTTCTGATCCGCTGGCGGCAGTTAATCGCCATGCAAGAACAGCGCTCAATGAGGAAGCCGTCTCAATGAACTTCCGCCGAGTTATTTTCGCCATAAGAGTCCTCCCCTTCCCTTCGCGTCTTCATTATTCGGTAGCCGTACCTCTTCGTCCTCGGCGTCCTCGGCGGTTTATCCCCATCGCTGATCAAGAAAAACCGCTGAGGACGCCGAGGACGCGGAGGACTGCATTATGCGATTGCCAAGCTAGACTAGATCATAGTCTGCACACAGACAAGAATCCTCGGAAGCACGACTCTTGCGAGTACTCAGAAAGCGTGAGCGCTTTTCAGTACGAAAATGCTCGTTGTAATCCGCTTGTGCTCGACTCTCGCATTCGCTCGCCCAAACCTGCTTGTTCGCGTCTAAACGTGAGCGACGTTCCGTCTAACGCGAAGCCATAATCAATCTACAAGACTAATCAGTTGGGGCGAGACCGTGCTCTCATCCCGATCCGCTCATTTAGGAGGAAGTAAATGAAGTTCAAAACAAAAAAACTGTCAGGCGCGCTCATCGCCCTCCTGGCGGGGTTTGTAATCTGGTCGTTTGGTCCAGCAGCCGCGCTCGCGCAAACTGAGACCGGCCAGATAACAGTGAAAGCCATCGATCCGCAAGGAGCCGTGGTTCCTGGCGCGACCGTAAGTGTAAAATCCATAACAACCAACGCCGAGAAGACTGCTACTACCAATGAGGAAGGCGTTGCTACCATCACCAATCTGCAACCCGGAGTGTACGACGTAACCGTTACCGGAAGCGGCTTTGCGCCGTATAAGCAGCAGGCCCAGGTGACCGTCGGAGGCAGGGTCAACGTCGAGGCAACCATATCGGTCACCGCAAAGGGTGAGAGCATCACTGTGGTTGCAGGCGAAGGCGGAATTGAAGTCAATACGCAGACACAGGAGCTTTCCGACGTTGTATCTGGAAAACAGATCACTGAGCTGCCAACGCTCACTAGAAATCCGTACGACCTGGTTGGCTTGTCCGGCAACGTATCAGAGGGCGATCCCGCTAATAGCGTTATGCGGGGAACGGGTTTCGCGATCAACGGTCAACGCTCGGCTAGCACTAACATACTTCTGGATGGCGGCGAGAACGTCGACGCTTACACAGCCACTGTTGGCCAAAGCGTGCCGCTGGATGCGGTCCAGGAATTTCGCGTGATAACTAGCAACTTCTCGGCAGAGTATGGCCGCGCCTCCGGCGGCATTGTCAACGTTGCTACCAAAGCGGGATCGAATTCTTTTCACGGCTCGCTCTATGAGTTCAATCGGATCTCAGCACTCGCGTCTAATAGCTTCGACAACAATGCCAACGGAATTCCAAAGGGTGTGTTCACTCGCAATCAATTTGGGTACTCGGCGGGCGGTCGAGTCATCAAGGATAAGCTGTTCTTCTTCAGCAGCACCGAATGGACTCGAGTTCGCAGCAGCGGGGAAGTAATAAGCCTCGTTCCCACTCCGCAACTGCTGGCTGCCTCGAATTCACGAACGCAAACGTTCTTTAACGCGTTCCAGCTTGTGAATCCGATAAACGGTGCAACGCATACCGTCGCCGAGACGTTGGCGAATTTCGGTTTGCCGGCAACCGGCGCGTTCGGAAGTCTGCCGGGGAACCTTCCGGCATTCGGCGAAGTTCGAGCCACTCGTGCTGCGGACTTTGGAGCCGGCGTGCCGCAGAATGACTGGCAAACCATCAATCGTCTCGATTACAACTGGAGTGACAAGACGCAGATGTATCTTCGCGGAGTGTACGAGGAAGGCTCTACCCCGCTCGGCTCGAACAGCTTTAGCCCGTATAACGGATTCAACACGGGGACCTTCGTCAAGAACCAGAATTACCTGTTCAACCTGACTCACTCCCTCTCGTCGAATCTCGTTTCGCAAAGCAAAGTTGTTTTCAATCGGCTAAACAGCGGACAGCCGCTGGGCGACAATCCTCTCTCGCCCACGTTGTACTTTACCGATCAAGGTGTGCTCTCGGCGTTTGGTAAGTTTTTCCGGTTCCCGGGTTACTTGCCGACCACTCCGAGCAGCGGTATCCCTTTTGGCGGACCACAGAACTTCCTGCAGCTCTATGAGGACGCAAACTGGACGCGCGGCGCGCACACGTTGCGATTCGGTGGGCAATACGTTCACATCCGCGACAATCGGACCTTTGCTGCTTACGAGTACGCAGTGGCTGTGCTTGGACTGAATGCGCAGTCGGCGCTGAACAACCTTGTCGGTGGCAATCTGCGCAGGTTCACGATCGCTGCGTTTCCGCAAGGCAAATTCCCGTGCCATAACAATCCGGCTACCGGGGCCGCGATCGTCACTCCCGATTGTACGTTAACCACCCCACTGACTGAGCCAAACTTCAGCCGAAGCAACCGCTATCACGAGTGGGCTACGTACTTCAACGACTCGTGGAAAGTTAAGCCCAGGCTCACGCTGAACCTCGGCGTGCGTTATGAATACTACGGCACGCAACACAATGCGAACCCGGCGCTCGATTCCAACTTCTACCCGGGTTCCGGCAATACACGGCAGGAGCAGATTGCCAATGGTCAAATCATGCTGGCTTCCAATAGCCCGATTGGAAAACTGTGGTCATCGGACCCAAACAACTTCGCCCCGCGCCTGGGCATCGCCTGGGATGTTTTTGGTGATGGCAAGACGAGCTTGCGAGGCGGCTACGGAATGGCTTACGAGCGTAACTTCGGCAACGTCACCTTCAATGTGATTCAGAACCCGCCGAATAACGCGACCATTCAATTCAACGCCGGCTCGGACGTTCCAAGTATTCCGATTACGTTGGACAACCTCGGACCGCTGGCTGGCAGCGGAGTGAGTAAGGCGTTCGGGAGAGTGAGCTTGCGTGCAGTCGATCCGAACATCGTGAATGCCTACGCTCACTTTTGGAGTGCTGCCCTTGAGCGCCAGATCTTCGGTACGTCTGTCGTTTCGGTTGAGTACGCCGGGTCGGCCGGCCGCAATCTTTACTCGATCGCAAATGTCAATCGTGCCGGCTCGAGCAATCAGTACCTGGGAACAGGTCCAACCGCAGACCTGTACGGAGACGGCCGGCAGGTTGGAGTCGGGCGTTTGAACAACAACGGCGCTGCCGCCATAAACTTCCGAGGCAGCGACGGCCGTTCCAACTACAACGCCATGATCGTGTCGTTCGATAGTAACAGGCTGCGAAACCTCGGGCTTCGCTTAGGCGCGAGGTACACGTACGCGGTCAGCAAGGACAACCTCAGCACGACGTTCAGCGAGGGCCAGGGCGGGAACTTCAACCTCGGCTATCTCGATCCGTTCAATCCGAACCTCGACTACGGGTATTCGGAAAACGACATTCGCCAGAGATTCGTGGCGAACTTCACCTGGGAGATCCCGTCACCCAGGTCTGTTGAGGGGTGGCTCAAGCAAGTTGTCGGCGGATGGGAGGTGACCGGCATCTATACCGCCAGGAGCGGAGTGCCGTTTAGCGTCTTTGACTGCACTTTCTTCGCCAATGCTTGCAGCCGCGCGATTCTGAGCGGTCCCGTAAATTTTAAAGGCAGCATCAATCACGACTCGATTGGTATTGCGGGCACTCCCAATCGCTACAACTACATCAGCCTGAGTGGGCTCACGCCTGGGGAATTCATCGACGGGATCGGGCAGGCTGAAAACCCACCGTTCCCGGCCAACATGAGCAAGCGAAACGCCTTCCGCGCTCCTGGCGTCTGGAACCTGGATGGCGCTCTCTACAAGAACTTCCGCGTCGCCGAGGGGAAGTCGATTCAGTTAAGGTTTGAAGTGTATAACGCTTTCAACCACGCGAACCTCTTCGTCTCCGGTGGCGAAGCTGAAGTTAACACAGGCTACGTGCCCGCGTTCTTCGATGGGCGGCGTAACGTCCAGCTCGCAGGCAAATTCATCTTCTAGCTCCTGCCCCCTGTGAGAGGGTACTTCGGGGAGCCTTCGGGCTCCCCTTTTTCTGTATTGGACGCTTTGTGGAGTGCGCGGTTCGGGTTCAGTCTTGATCCTTCTTCTTCCACACCGCACGGCTTCCAGCCGCCAGCAGCAGCAACACGCTCGATAGCGCGCTGGCGATCACAAACACATCACCGTGGCGAGTATAAAAGGTTAAGCTGTCGCCGCGCGCTTCGTTTTCAGTCTTGAGTTTCCACGTTCTGGTAGCGGTTTCGAACATTGGTGTTTCGCCGCTGACCAGGCCAAAGCGATCGATCCGCGCGGAGAGGCCTGAGTTGGTAGCGCGAATCACATCGACGTTGTTCTCAACCGCGCGGAAGATCGCGGTTGCCAGCATCTGCTTTGAAGCCGACGTAGGACCAAACCACGCCTCGTTCGATAGCTGAACGAACGCAGACGCGCCGGCGCTTCGCATTCGCCGCGCGAGATCCGGCCGGGTAGTCTCAAAACAAATGAGAGCTCCAATCTTTGCTCCGGCCGCGTCGGGCAAGCTCAAGCTCGTGCCTGCTGTTATGTCGCCGGCAAGGGCCTGGATTCGATTCATGAACGGAAGCCAGCGTCGCCCGGGCACGTATTCTCCAAATGGCACAAGCGCGTTCTTGTCATACTCGGCGATCTTTTCACCCGAGGGTGATATCAGCACCGCGCTGTTGTATTGAGGCTCGTTCGAGCTGCCGCTTGCGGAAAAGCCCCATGTATTCATGAGCAAGTAGATTTGATTTCGCCTGGTAAAGTCCGCCAGCTTCCTCCGAAGCTCCGGATCTCGATCGTACTCGAAGTTCATCGGGGACTCGGGCCAGATTATCAGATCGATGCTGGTGTTCTTCTCTGTTGAACTCGGCGGGCCACCTGAATTTCGGTCTTTCGTGTTTGCGTGGACCGCCTGCTCGGACAGCGACACATGACGCAGAAGCATCTCGTCAATGAATTTGGGGTCATCCCATGCGCCGTCGATGGGAATGTCGGGTTGAATCACGGCAGCGATGACCGAACCGGAATCATCTACAGAATATCGCAACGATTCTCCGTACGTCACAGTAGCTATCGCGATCACACCCGCGGCGGTCAGAACCACAATGGCGCGCCGACGATCCAGATAGACAACCGCAAACACCAGCGCGGTGCTTGCTGCGACCAGAATCGCGCTCACCAGATAGACGCCGCCCAGCCGTGCAACCTGGATTACCGCAGGTTGAAACGCTTGCGAGTAGCCGAGCGGATTCCAGCCCATGCCTGTCGCTTCGAGTCGCAGCCACTCGCTGGCCGCCCACACCACGGGTGCCGCCAATACGGACCAGCCGCCTAAGCGCTTGACCGCGAGCGACAGCACGACGGCAAACAAGCCTGTGAACACGCCTAGCGTTGCGGCAAAGATGATCAGGATTAGGTAACAGAGCGGCAACGGAATCTCGCCGTAGTTGTGCATCGAATAGGTGACCCAGTGCGACGACCCGGCGAAGAAGATCGTGCCGCTAATTGTCCCGAGCAGCAGCGAACGCCAGAATTTCTGCTCGCGCACAACGGCCAGGATCAGCGGCGCCGTGCCAACCCACCCGAGCGACCACAGGTTCCAATCGGGAAAAGCGAACACAAGCAACAGCCCGGAAAAAATCGCCAGCGACAGGTTGCTGATGAACGGGGCCGATTGTTGATAAGGGAGGACCTTGGTGAATCGAAATCGCGCGGCGAGTAAATCCTCTCGCGCGTACACAGGAGGGACGGCCTCCTCAGAATGCTGAACGCGGAACGCTGAATAATGAATGGAAGCCGCTTCAGAATGCCGGACCCGGAATGCTGAATGATGAACGGTAGACCCGCAGCCTGCCCCCGAAATTAGCCCGCGGCATTCATCCTTCATCATTCATCGTTCCGAGTTTGCTTCGCAGTTCACCATCTCGGCCATGAAAGAGCTTCGCACCAGCGGACCCGAGAAGACTGCGCGAAAGCCGAGCCGCTCGCCATATTCCTTGTATTCTTCGAACACCTCCGGGTGAACGTATTCGGCGACAGGCAAATGCGCGCGCGTCGGCTGCAGGTACTGGCCGATAGTCACGACGTCGACGCCGTGGGCGCCCAAGTCGCCGAGAAGCGTTTTTACTTCATCTGGTCGCTCGCCCAGGCCAACCATGAAGCCGGACTTCGTCAGTGTCGTAGTTGAATATCGGCGGGCCTCTCGAAGCACATCGAGGGATTGTTGATAATCTGCTTGCGGCCTGACTCTCAAATATAAGCGCGGCACGGTCTCGACGTTGTGATTGAAAGTGTCAGGCCCGGCATCGAGCACGGCGTGAAGTGCGTCAAGGTTTCCTTTGAAGTCCGGCGTCAGCACCTCGATCTTTGCGACAGGCAGTCGCTCTCTCACCGCACGAATCGTCTTTGCGAAATGTCCGGCGCCTCCGTCGTGTAGTTCGTCGCGATTCACCGAAGTGATCACAACGTAATTCAACTTGAGTTGGGCCGCTGCTTCAGCGACCTGTTCCGGTTCTTCCCGCATGGACTCCAACGGCAATCCGCGACCGGTCTTGACCGAACAGAAGCCGCAACTGCGCGAGCAAACATCGCCGAGAATCATGAAAGTCGCGGCTCCCCTGGAAAAGCAGTCGCTGCGATTTGGGCAGCGGGCTTCCTCGCACACCGTGTGAAGCCCGCGCGTGCGCAGCATTTTCTTCAGCTCGTGATCGGCTCCGTTATTGCGGACGGGCTTGCGCAACCACTCGGGCAGCCGGTGAACCGGTCTGTTTGTCTTCCTCTCAATTTGAACAAGCATAAATAAATAGTTCAGAGTTCGGGGGTCGTGTTAACCGAGGACTCTGAACCCTGAACCCCGAACTCTGAACTTTAGTTCCCGCTCCACGCGAAGATCATCACGCCTTTGAATCCCTGGCTCGCCAGCTCATTAGCTACTTGTTGCGCATCCTCGCGGCTGTTGTAGGGTCCAATACGCACACGATAAAGAGTGTCGGTGCCGGTCGGATTCTGCGTGTGCGCGCTAGGATATTTGTGCCGCAATTGCGAGGTCAGCTCGTTAGCTTTCTCAACCGTGCCGAACGACGAGCCTACCTGGACAATGTAGCGCGCATCACTCGATCCTTGCGGCGGCTGAGTGGTGGTACTCGCGGATGCAGGGTCTGGGGAGTTTTGATTGGCAGAACCTGCGTTGCGCGAGTTCTGATTCGCGGCTCGGTTCTGATTAGCGGTGGGGCTCGAATCCTGCTTCACTACGTAGAGCCCCGCCCAGAAGGCGCCCAACAACAATCCGACGCCGATGATAAAGATCGCAATGACTTGTTTATTACTCATCTCTCCTTCGATTCTTCTTTGCGGTCCTTTGCGTGCTTTGCGTGAACCGAGCCTTTCGCGCAAAGACGCCAGGTTACGCGAAGCACGCAAAAAGCCGCTAGCTCTTATCCTTCGCGGAGCTTGATTCGGGCAAATTTATGTTGAGAAAAGCGCGCATCATCTCCAGCGGAATTGGAAACACTACGGTCGTGTTTTGCTCGACGCCGATCTCGGTCAGCGTTTGAAGATAACGCAACTGCACCGCTACCGGTTCGACCGCGATCACGCGAGCCGCAGCGAGCAGTCTCTCGGACGCCTGGTACTCGCCCTCCGCGTGGATGACCTTCGCTCGCTTCTCGCGCTCGGCTTCAGCCTGGCGGGACATCGCGCGTCGCATTTCTTGCGGCAGATCGACGGTCTTGATTTCAACCAGCGCGACCTTGATGCCCCACGGTCCGGTGTGCGCATCGAGGATCTCCTGCAATCGCGCGTTCAGCTTCTCTCGCGCAGCCAGCAATTCGTCCAGCTCTGCTTCTCCAAGAACCGATCGCAGCGTCGTCTGAGCAAGTTGTGAGGTCGCATACAAATAGTTCTCAACTTCGACTACTGCGAGCCGCGGCTGTATCACTCGAAAATAAACAACCGCATTCACCGATACGGTGACATTGTCTCGAGTGATCACGTCCTGCGAAGGTACTTCCAGCACGACGGTTCGCAAGCTTATTCTTACGATCTTATCGACCGGGCGGAACACCAGAATAACGCCCGGCCCTTTAGCCTCTGGGAGCAAACGTCCGAGGCGAAAGATCACACCGCGTTCGTATTCCGGGAGAATATTGATTACGCTGAAAATGTAGAGAAGAGCAATCGCAGCGGCGATGATCGGCAGTGTGAAGAGTTCGGGCATGGTGGTCTCCTATTCTAGTGGCAAGGTGTTCCGAGGGAAAGGCTCACTGCAGAGATCAGCCGAAACGCTGTGCGAGCTGACTTGTAGTGAAGCCAACGATCAATTGTCAGCAAAGGCAATCTTAAGCATGAGATGAGGCGCGGGTCTCGCGGAAGCTTTCTCAATGATTTCGTCTGCCTCGCTTCTTCGGCCTTAAGTCTTTGGTAACCTTCCCCTGAGACGCATCGCCGCTCGACGAGCTCGCATCTTCGACGTGCACACCATCGAATACCTTCATCGAGTTCACCAGTCTGATCGAATCAATCTCGTCGTTGAAATTAAATTGCTTAAGGTCTGGTACAGCCTCGCCCGGTCCAAAACTCTTCATCGCGCCGCTGAAGTCCTGCTCTGCATAAACCAACACGAACGCAGTCGGCCCTACCCGAAGGCTATTAATGCTGTTGCACCAGTTGAACTTATTGAAGTCCAGCGTCTGGTGCTCAACGGGCCCGTCGATACGCAGATGTTCTCCTTCGAAGTTGTTCTCGCTCCAAACTTCAATGTAACACCCGGCGCGGGGTTCCCTGTTAGATTGTTCCCGGAGCGCTCTCGGGTCCATCTTAGGATCCGATGCGATGCTATTATGCATTGACCTCGCTTGCTTTCGTTTGGCGAGTTCTTCTTCCGCGACCTGTCTGGCAAACGCAGTGTACTGCGGCGCAGGTGCACTGAGCATCTCGGAGAGATCATCATCGGATAACCCGGAGATGGTTTCTCGAATCGCCTTATTCAGAGACTCCCGGTCAGAAGCCAACTGCTCCTCCCATGTCAAAGCAACTCAGATGAACTACCCCTCGATGGCGGAAGCCTACTTTGGAGCGACCGCTTCGTCCCTCGCTGCTTCAACATCAAGCATAAGCCCATCCATACCGGTCACTCGCACTGTATCGCCAGGCGCGATGCTCATCTTTGAGCGAGCCTTCCATAATTCGCCGCGCACGAAGATTGTTCCTTGAGGAGCAATCGCCGTCTCGGCTCTTCCAGTCAACCCGATCATTGCAGAACTGCCCGTCGTTACCTTGGCTCGTCGAGCGCGAATCGCGAGCCTCAACACAAAAGTGAAGATGATTCCAAACGGGATCACCACCGCCAGCACGAGCCGGAGCGGAAGGCGAAGCTCGGGATAAGGAACGTCGATCAGTATCAACGAGCCGATCACCGCCGCGACGATTCCTCCCAGGGCGATTACGCCAAAGCCGCCGACCTTTGCTTCAAGCACGAACAACCCGATCGCGACCACGATCAGCACAACTCCCAGCAAGTTGATCGGCAGCATGTGGAAGCCGTACAGCGCGAGCACAATCGACAGCATGCCTACCACTCCGGGGACGATCGCTCCCGGATGTTGAAACTCGAAGTAAACGCAAAGCGCGCCGAGCGCAAAAAGAATAAATGCGATTCGCGGGTCAGCAAGCGCCATAAGCAAACGCTGCCTGATTGAAGGCGTGATCGCGACGAGGCTTTCGCCTGCGACGTGGAGAACCAGCTTGCCGCCATCGACTCGAGTGATCGTGCGGCCTTCCAACTGCGCAAGCAAGTCGCCCTCGTCGCGAGCGATGATCTCGATCAAATGCTTATCCAGCGCTTCGCGTTCAGTGAAAGAAGTGCTCTCGCGAATCGCAGACTCGGCTACCTGGGGATCACGTCCGCGACTGACCGCGTGGCTTCTCAGGAACGCAGCCGCGTCGTTGACTACTTTCTCGGCCATCGTCTTATCGAGATCGCGTCCGTCAGCCATCACCGGATGAGCGGCGCCCGTAGCGGTGCCCGGCGCCATCGCCGCGACGTCGGCCGCGATCAGTATCACAAATCCTGCTGAAGCAGCCCGAGCTCCGCTTGGCGCGACGTAGATGATGATGGGCACTCGCGAGCTATCCATTCGCGAAATGATCTCGCGCATCGATGTGTCGAGTCCGCCTGGCGTGTTGACAGTGATAATCAATGCCGAAGCGTTTGCTCGCTCGGCTTGCTCGATTGCGGAAGTGATGACTTCGGCACTCGCGGGAGTGATCTGATCGTCGATCTTTAGTTCGAGCACGTCGGCTCGCGCGTTGCGTGCGAGGGCCGTCGTCGCTGCGAGAACTGCGGCTGCGATTATCAATTGTCTATGCGCGTTCATGCTGGATGCCCGACTCCTGACTCGGAATTTCGAGCAATGGTTCAGTTCGACCCTTGCAACGACTAAGGAGGGTGAACCGCTGATACTCGCTGATTGCAATTCGCTGATCTGCGCAGATAGCGTTCCGAAGCCGGCGTAAATCAGCGGTTGACTCCTTCGGCTCGAGGAACTGAATCGCACCGAATTCCGCTATTAGTTTAGCACCGAGGAACCCGGCTTGCCTCGATTTCGATTCAATCATGGTTCGAGTGAAGGTTCGTAATTGGTTATGAATTCCAGGAACTTCGATACCTCGATTATGTCTTTCCCTCGGAAGCGGATGCTGTGCGAGTCGGTGCGCTCGACGATGGGCAGATAAGCGAGCAGCTCCGCCGGGCGATACGCCTTAAAGCGTACGTCGAGTTGAACTGGCTGCGTGAGCTTATATGGCTTGAACTCTTTGATTCGGGCGATGGCTTTCCGGGTCTTCTGACGAATGAGCTCATAGGCGACTTCCGGCGTAACGGTCTTTGCAGAGTGAAAGCTAACGGCCCACTTCACGACCGCGCCTTCGATGTTGCCCAGAAGGTCCGTAGCTTCTTTAACGATTACGTCATCGCCTGAAATCATGATCACCGGCACGTTGAAATAGCCCGCGATAGCTGCGTTGATTCCCGCTTCGGGCATTGAAGTGCCATTCAACCGAACATCGGCAAGTCTCGCGCTCGAGATCGTATGCGCTCGGACGCCCGCGATGTTGTTGGTGCTCGCGTGATAGCCGATGAAGATTGCGCCGTCGAAAGTTTCATCGATGCCTTGCATCATCATCAGCGGGCGCGGCCACGAGCGAACGACGGTGACATTCTTAGGCAGTTTTTCGATCAACAAGTTTTCGCCGTTGCCGTGGGAGTCGCTAATTACCACTTCAGTAGCGCCCGCCTCGAAAGCGGCTTCCGCAGCCGCTTTCACCTCTTCGGTCATGAATTCGCGGAAGCGATTGTACTCGAACCCTTGAGGACCAAGCTGATCAGCCGTCACGACACCGACTACACCTTCCATGTCGGCCGAGATGTAGATCTTCAGCTTTCTGGTCTGGGCCGAAGAGCTGAGCGAATGACAACATAGAAGCGCAACCGCCAGGAACACGAGGCGCTTTCTCATTTGATCATCTCCTTTGTGGTGGAAGGTCTTAAGTACGGCATGCAGTCTAGCGGATATGACAAAAGTCGCAACCGCATGCTGAAGGTCTCAGGCTGGAGCTTATGCACGGCGGCCGCTTCTCATCGCGTGCAAGGCATTTCGCAAGGCAACGACGGGCGGCCGTGGAGGGCCGCCCGTGCAGGGAAAAACATGAACGTGACTGACTACTGATTGGCTGGCTTGACGGCGAAGACTTTCACGCTTGCTGCATAATCGTTCACGCTGTAGCGGGTGAGCAAATCCGCCAGGCGACCGAGCGCCGGCTTATCGGTTGGCAACGAATCGCTCATAGGCCCGCAGCAACTTGCGCTTGCCACCGGCAGCGAGGTAGAGCAGCTCGCTTGATTGTCGAGCTTTGCATAGATGTTCAGATCCTGCTTAGTGTCGATGATCTCTGCGTCCGCGAATCCCGCTTCGATCAAGCCACGTTTGTAATCGTCGATCAGAATCGCTCCCGCTATGCAGCCAACGTAAGCGAGCAGATCAGTGGATACTTCCACGGGCAGCTCTTGCTTTAGCGCGATGTCGCTTACCGCGAGGCGACCGCCAGGCTTCAGCACGCGCGCGATCTCGCGAAAGACAGCTTGTTTGTCCGCCGCAAGATTGATAACACAATTGCTGATGACGCAATCCACTGAATTATCTTCGAGCGGGAGCTTGTCGATCGTCGCGAGATGAAACTCGACATTGGTGAAGTCGCCTTTTGCGGCGTTCCTGCGCGCCCGCTCGATCATTTCCGGCGTCATATCGATTCCAATCGCGCGACCTTCCGGGCCAACCTTCGGGGAAGCCAGAAACACATCGAGTCCACCTCCGCAGCCCAGATCGACTACCACTTCGCCCGGACGCAGATGCGCATAGGCCGTTGGGTTGCCGCAGGATAAACCCATGTTTGCCTCGGCGGGTATGGAAGACAATTCTTCCGATGAATAACCGAAGGCCTCGGCGACTGAGCGCACTCCGGTGTGCTCGCTGGAGAGCGCGCTCGCGGCGAATGTGCCGTAGCGATCTTTCACTGCTTCTTCAATTTGTTTTGACACTTTGATCTCCTTTATTTGTCCGGGTGCTGATGCTTCTTTTCCTGTTCCAGCATTTCTTTGGGGAGTGGTTTCGTTTTGAAATCGAAGCGCAGCAACTCCACGGGCTCATTAGGTACGTACCCATTCGAGATGATCTTGTTTTGACCGGGTAAGAGCCATACAATTTCATCCCTCCTCGAAAAACCATCAACAAACATGGTTTTTTGGGTGGTACCGAGACCTGCCGGAGTCAACGCGACCAGCAATGCGGGCTCCGCCGCGCTCGCAGAGATTCCGAGTGTCTTGCCTTGAACACAAACCAACCGAGTGATTCTGATTTGCTCGTTTTCAAACTGCACCTTCTGAAAGTTCTCGCCCGCGGGATAAGGCTCGCGGAAGAAACGGCCCTGCAAACTCTTGTCGTTTATCGGTTCAGTTTTGAACTCGACGCGCAGGAAATCGCTCGGAAGCTCGGAGAGATTCTCGACCTCGTGGATCTCGGTGAGTCCGCGGTAGAGTCTAAAGCTTCCCGCTTTGGTCGCAGGTCGAGTGACTGCGCCATACGCCAGACCGATATGTTTGAAGACAACCGGGCCGCTATCATTTAAGTAAACATAGGCCGACGCCGTTTGTGTATGTCCGTGAGCCGGAAGCTTTTCGTGTGGGCCGTAGTGAACCCGCGTCACCTTCACCCACTCGTTTTCAAATTGGAGTTTGTAGTTTTGAGGCAGAGTTTTTGATGGATCTTGAGCAAACCCTTGAGCGGTGAGCAAACATACGATGCCCAGGGCGCAAAGGTGCTTCACTCCAAACGTTTTTTCTGTGCGTTCGTCTTTGGACATGACTGCGATGCCTTTCTTCTGTTGACCGCCTCGCTTTTCTTGATGCTCACAATTTCCGCGTCGATTCTTATCCTCGCGCCTTTGCGGCAGTGATGCTTATGGGTTTAACGACCTTGCTGCGGGTACAACATTCGGCGTACAGGAACCCAAGCAAGTCCTGAAGCGCTTCGGAGTTCGCCGAGTACCACAACCACTGTTTGTCCTTCTTGATGGAGACCAGGCCCTCCATCCTGAGTTTTTCGAGATGATGCGAGAGCGTCGAGTTCGGTATGCCCAGCTCGGCCTGAATGTCGCTGACGATCATGCCGTCGGGGTGCGCCGAAAGCAGGAGCCTCACGATCTGCAGCCTCGGTTCCGACCCAAGCGCCGCAAACATGTCCGCATATCTCGCAGTCCCTTCTGTCTTCATATTTCTAGAATACTAGAAATGCAATTTTGGTGTCAAGAACTTTCTCGCCGGGGTACATCCTGGGCTTGTCCCCGAAATGTAGCGTAGACTGTCCAGTCTGCGCATGCCTCCAAATCGCAGCCATCGGAGGCATGAGGAGACTGGACAGTCTACGCTACATTTCGGGGATGAAGCCGATGAAGAAGACTATCGTTGCCATTCTGCTGCTCTTGCTGAACGCGCCGGCGTGGCTTGCCTCGCAGGCGCGGAGGCCCGGACCCGTTCCTGTTGTGCTGATATCGATCGACGGGCTGAAACCCGATTACGTCCTCGAAGCTGACAGGCACGGATTGAAGATCCCCAGTCTGCGGCGCCTGCTCGCCGAAGGTGCGCACGCCTCGGGAGTGTCGGGCGTGTGTCCGACTGTGACTTACCCGAGTCATACGACAATGGTCACCGGAGTCGCGCCGGCGAAGCACGGGATCATAGCCAACTCGCCATTCGATCCCTTTAGCAGGAACATGGGCGGTTGGTACTGGTACGCAGAAGACATTAAAGCCCCAACGCTTTGGGATGCGGGAGCGAAAGCCGGCATCATTACGACCAGCGTTGATTGGCCCGCGAGCGTTGGAGCCAATATTACTTTCAACATCGCTCAATATTGGCGCGCGGAAAACGCCGAAGATCGCAAGCTGATTCGCGTCCTTTCGACGCCCGGGCTACTCACGGAAGCCGAGCAAGCCCTCGGTCCCTATACGGACGGCAACGACTATTCGATTGCCGGGGACGTGCGGCGCGCGGCATTCAATGTCTACGTCATCGAAAAGAAGAAGCCACGATTTCACCTTTCTTATTTTGGCAGCCTTGATGAAGAAGAGCACAAGAGCGGCCCGTACAGCGCCGGGACCTTTGCGGTGCTCGAGAAGTTGGACGGTGTCATCGGGCAGGTTCGCGCCGCGGCTGAGAAAATCGGCAGCGGACGCGCGATCATTTGCGTCGTCTCAGATCATGGATTCGCCCTCTCGGATAAAGAGGTGAACCTGAATGCCGCGCTTCACGACGCCGGCTTGATCGAGTTGAATGAGCAGGGAAAGGTAAAATCCTGGCGAGCATTCGCGTGGTACGGCGGCGGGTCGGCGGGAATAATGCTTCGAGATCCGTCGGACAATGAAGCACGAAAGAGAATCGGGGAAATCATGCGCCGTATTGCGAGCGATCCGGCGGCCGGAATTTCGAATGTGATCGACCAAACATCCGGGCAACGGGTCGCGGGTTTTCCAGACGCCGCCTTTGTAGTCGCGGTGCGACCGCCTTATCGACTCGGCGGAAAGCTTCAAGGTCCAGTAACCGTGCAGGCGAGACCGGCCGGGACTCACGGATATATGCCAGACGTGAGAGAAATGGACTCGTCACTCTTTATTGCCGGTCCGGGTATCGCTGCGGGCCGCGATCTCGGTCAGATAGATATGCGCGACATCGCTCCGACGCTTGCAGCTTTGCTGGGAGTTCCACTTCCGTCGGCTGAAGGTCGCAGACTGACACTTCGGTGAGCGGCGTTCCTTAATCCCACCAACGCTAGTGACTCTTAAGGTTCTACGAACTTTCTACCGGCGGTCAGCGCGGAATGTCATGCGTTTGCTCGGCGAGGAAACCGAGAATCGTCTGGTGAGAAATCTCAGGTTGATCAGTTGGAAAAATATGGCTCGCGCCGGGGATCATCAAAAGTCTCGCACCGTCAATTATGCGCGCGATGCGACGGCCGTTTTCGGGTGGAATCAAACGGTCCGACTCGCCGTGTATGACAAGCGTCGGAATTTTCAATTGAGTGAGCCGGCTGAAAGAGTCGAACGCGAGGATTCCCCGCACCTGTGCGAAGTAACCCTCTGCGGTCGGGAACGTGCGAAGCCTGATTTCCAGATCCTCTTCGATTCGCTCGCGCGGAGTCGATGGGTCATAGATGTACGGTATCATCGCGCGGACGCCATCTTCAGCCGACATCGTTCCGCGAGCCATTAGAGTGCTTATAACCTCTGCGTCGGCCCCGATCGCCTCCGATCCGCCGTGACTCGTACAACCTAGAATCAGCGAACGCACTCGTTCTGGACATTGAAGCGCGAACTCCTGCGCGATCATCCCGCCCATCGATATTCCGAAGACGTGCGCTCTCTCAACTCCTGCTGAATCCAGCACGGCAGCGGCATCAGCGGCCATCATCGGAATCGGGTACGGACCAGCCGGCACGTCGCTGCGACCTACGCCCCGGTTGTCGAAGCTGATCGTTCGATAGTGTTGCGAGACGACCGGGACCGTTCGATACCACATATCACGCGAGTAACCTAGTCCCATTATGAGAAGCAGCGGATCGCCCTTCCCCGTTTCTTCCCAGTAAATCTTTACACCAGAGTTGTCGGCGTAGGGCATCAGATTTGTTCTCCGGTTTGCTTTGTTCGCGCGCCGATCGATTTTTCCGGCGGCTTCTCCTGTGAGCCTTCCTTTACCGATAACGGGAACGCGAGCGCGACACCGAGTGCGATCATAAAACGTGTCATCGAGAGTCCTTTTCCTCTCGTCCCCTTTCGAGCGAGCGTGAATGCTATTGTCGCCAGATGATCAAGTCAAGTTTGGGGCAGAGGATCGCGGTTCATAGCCCAGCAACGCATCAAGACCGCTGAGGTGCTTTGGTTGTGGGGTAGCGTGATGCCAACAAGCAGTCCTCTGCGTCCCCGGCGTCCTCCGCGGTTTTCCTCATCAGTGGCTCGGAATCAACCGTAGAGGACGCAGAGGAGAAACGCGATTGTGAGCGAGCAACACACTATCATCCCACTACCGGGGCTTTGCGGTTCTGAGTCGGCGCGTGGTAAAGGTCTATCTCTACTTAGGTTTCAAATGGAGAGGACGGACGGAGAACAATGAATCCTGAATCAAATGCTTCTGGAGAAAGCGCGCCGCGCGGGCTTGATCAGCTCAGAGCGCTGATCTTCTGCTTGCCCGGTCGGCTTGCTGCTCTCTCGCGCGAAGCCGCGTCGGCGAAGACCAAACCTGATAGCTGGTCGGCGAAGGAAGAATTGGGTCACTTGATCGATTCAGCCGCGAACAATCACCAACGCGTCGTGCGTGCACAGCTCAAAGACAACCAGGCGCTTCCGGATTACGATGGCGAGCGTTGGGTCGAGCTGCACGGCTATCAGAATCGCGCGTGGACTGCCTTGATCGAACTTTGGCGAGCAGGTAATTCCCAGCTCCTTGCGGCGGCTGAAGCGGCGCCGGTATCCGCGTGGTCCCACAAGCTTACTATCGGAGGCGCCGAGCCTGTGACGCTCGGCTTCGTGCTTGATGATTACGTCACGCATATGTCTCACCATCTCCGTCATATTGGGGTTGAAGTCGATGACATCTTAGCTAAGGTCCGCTCGGACCAATCCGCGATCTATCCCGAGAAACCTGCGAAGACAGAGCTCGCAATCAACGAGTTGATGCGGCGGCGTTGGAGCCCGCGCGCGTTTGAAGAAGATCGCGCAGTCGAGAGAGACAAAATATTGACGATGTTGGAAGCTGCGCGATGGGCGCCTTCGTGCTTCAACGATCAGCCGCGAAGCTTCGTAGTGTTTGACGGCAGCGATGACGTCGCACTGGGAAAGGCAAGGGATTGCCTGTCTCCAGGAAACGCCTGGGCGCGAAAGGCTCCGATGCTGATGATCTCCGTGGCACGCGAGACCTTCGAATACAACGGCAAGCCCAATCGTTGGGGCCAGCACGACACGGGACTCGCAACAGAGAACCTATTGCTTGAAGCTGTCGAGATGGGACTGGCAGCGCATCCGATGGCGGGCTTCGACGCAGACAGAGCGCGCGTTGAGTTCGGAATCCCGGAAGGTTTCACGCCGATGGCAATGATCGCGATTGGGTATCCGTATCGCGGGCCGCTCGAGGATCTTGATGAAAAGCTTCGCGGAAAGGAACTCGCATCGCGTGAACGCAAATCGATTAGCGAGATTGCGTTTGCCGGCTTCTGGGGTCAATCCATTTGAAGCTGCTTCAGTTCGCCTCGCAGGAGACAGAACGCTGATTTGCGCTGCCTTCGGGGCGCTGATCTGCGCGGATCGCCGAAACGCAGTCACGCAAATCAGCGGGTTCCCTTCCGAAATGTCACCGGAGCCATACCAGTAACCGGTTATCCGGCCCTGATGCCGTTCGGGACTTCCTTTTCAGGGACTGCAAGCACCGGAGCCAGGCCGTCCGGATAGCCGATGTCGAACAGCATTCCTTCCGAAACCTCGCCCATCATTTTCCTTGGCTCGAGGTTCACCACGAACAACGCCTGCTTGCCTTCGATCTCTTTCGGATCCTGGCGTTCCTGTTTCATTCCGGCGAGGATCGTTCTTTTGTGGTCGCCGAAATCAACGGTCAGCTTGAGGAGTTTGTCGGAACCCTTCACGTCTTCGACGCGCTCGATGGTTCCGACACGAACATCGATGCGGTCCACTACTTCGAGGCTGATTACAGGTTTGATTGGCGCGGCATTTAGCGTCTGCATTTCGTGATCATAGCATCCGATGGTTACTCACCCGAGGATCGGCAGGTATTGCTTCCACGGGCCGACCGCTTCCGAGTACTGCTTGCACATGACCCTGGTCGCCTGGGCGATGTGACTCAAATCATGGACGGCCCACGTCGCCAGCAACTCCCGCAGCGTGACGCTGCCGAGTTCCGGATGCGTTCCCCGGAGTTCCAGTTGATCGGGGGTAATGTTCATTTGCCGCAAGGCTGCCAGATTTTCTGTTCGCAAAGCCTCGAACTTGTCCAGCAGCTCGTCGGCCGATTTTCCCCTGGACTTCTCGAACTGGGCGAAGCGATCGAACGGCTCGAAAGCTCGGGACTCGCCCAGTCGGAGAATGATCTTCGCGCGAGGTAACCAGTCCGTTTCTTCTCCGTGAATCAAATGCCCGAGAATATCGTAAGGGCTCCACGTGTCACCGCCCTCATTACCAATCGTCCATTCGGCGGGAGCGCCTCTCAGCAGCGAGTTCAAAGTATCGGGCGTTCGTCTCAGAATGTTTGTCGCCTGTTCAAGCTGAAACTCCATTTCTGTCTCCTTTGAAATGTACCGTAGACTGTCCAGTCTGCGGCATCAATGGAAGGTGAACACCTGACGCTAACGCGCGCGCCAACAGGCCTGCCCGGCGCAGACTGGACAGTCTACGCTACTCTTCTTCAATCGTACCGCAGCGCAACCATCGGGTCGACGCGAGAAGCCTTGCGCGCGGGAATGTAGCTCGCAAGCAGCGAGACGCAAACAATCACCGCTGAGATTCCGGCGAAAGTGATCGGATCCGCGGCGCTCACTTTGTAGAGCAGACTCGACATAACGCGAGTCAGGGCGAATGCCGCGGCGAGCCCGGCGATTACCCCCGCCGACGTGACCTTCGCGCCGTCAACCATCACCATTAGAAGCATATCCGCAGAACCGGCTCCCAGAGCCATTCTCACGCCTATCTCGTGCGTTCGTTCGGTGACTGAGTAAGCCATGACGCCGTAGATTCCAACCGCTGCAAGCAAGGCCGCGAGTCCTGCAAACGCCACGAGCAGCCACATGTTCAAACGCTGTGGCGCGACCGAATCGTCTACGATGTCTTCAAGGAAACGCATCTGAGCCACCGGCACGCCGTTGTCTACTTTCTTCATCTCACTTCGTATAGCGGCAGTCACGCTTACGGGATCGCCGCTCGTTCGCACGGCGAGAAAGCTGCTGCGCATCGCGGCTGCGTACGGATTCTGTGGGACGGGAACATAGAGTGCTGGATTGATGTCCGCGTCCAGCCCAAGCAGTTTTACGTCGCCGGCCACGCCTACGACCTCGCGCCAGCGCTGAGGATTTGGATAAATCTGAAGGCGCTTCCCGATTGGGTCCTCGCCCGGGAGGAATTGCTCGGCCATCGCCTGGTTGATGATGACGACCTCGGGCGAGTCCTTTGCATCGCGCTCGCTGAATTCGCGGCCCTTGAGCAGCGGGATGCCCATGGTCTTAAAGTAGTTCGGAGTTGCGATCCGGCAATCGGCGGTAGGCTCGGTGCCTCCCTGAACGGGCTTCCCCTGAAAAGTGAACGAAGTCGACGCATTGAAACCGAGAAGCGGGATTCGATTGATTCCTGCAGCGGACACTACACCGGGAATCGCGCTCACTTTCTCAGTGAGCCGTTCGTAGAATCTCGCCTGCTGTTGAACGTCCGAATAGATCGACTGTGTAAGGCCGATGCCGATCGTAAAGACATTTTGCGGATTGAAGCCTGGGTTCACCCCGCTGATTGAAATGAAGCTGCGGACCATCAATCCTGCACCCGCCAGCAGCACTACCGCGATCGCGACTTCGGCGGCTACCAGAAGTTTTAGAAGTCGTTGATGTACTGCTCCACTGGTCGCTCCCCGTCTTCCTTCTTTCAGGTTTTCGATCAGCCGCTTGCTCGACGATTGAAGCGCGGGTGCGACGCCAAATAAAATGCCGGTCGCAAGGGAGACGGCTAACGTGAAGAGCAAAGCGTTGAAGCTCACCGAAACTTCGTCGACTCGCGGGATACTGCTTGCGCTGATGCTGGTGAGCGAAGGAACGCCCCACATCGCGAGCAGCATTCCGAGGAATCCGCCAATCGAGCTCAGCAGAACGCTTTCGGTTAGCAACTGACGAATCAGCCGGAGCCGGCTTGCGCCAAGCGCGGTACGAACTGCAAGTTCCGCGCGACGCGCGCTCGCGCGAGCAAGCAACAGGTTGGCGACATTCGCGCAGGCGATGAGCAACACGCAGCCAGCCGCTCCAAACAGAATCATCAGCGCCGGGCGAATCTTTCCTACAACCTGCTCATGGAGCGGAACCAGCTGCACTCCCACGCCGGCGTTCGAGTCCGGATACTGTTCGGCGATGCGACCCGCGATGACATCCATTTCAGCCTGTGCCTCCCGAAGCGGCACCCCCGGCTTCAATCGTGCGGTGACGCGGAGGAATCGACTGCCGCGCGCTGTCTCGTTTTTTCCCTGGATCAACGGAAGGTAGATCTGAGTGTCCGGGGTCGGGTAATAAAAGCTCCGCGGGAGAACGCCGACGATTGTATAGCTGGTGCTGTCGATGCTAACCGCGCGCCCAATCAGGGAAGCGTCGCCGCCGTAGCGTTCCTGCCATAGTTTGTAGCCGATCAGCGCGACGGGTGTGCCGCCGGGCTGCGTTTCGGTCTCGAGGAAGTCGCGCCCGGCGACGGGGCTCACTCTGAGCATGGAGAGAAAGCCCGCAGAGACGCGCGCGCCGGTGACTCGCTCGGGCTCGTCGCCGTCGGTGAAGTTGACGGCCACTGTCCGCATGGCGACGATGCGCTCAAAGCTCTGGCTCTGAGCTTGCCAGTCACTAAAATCGGGAAATGACGCGGGCTGTTGAAACTGGTTTGTTGTAGGGTGCTGCAGCCAGATCAGGGTCAGCTCGGAAGGGTTCGCATAAGGCAGAGGATTTAGCAGGACGGCGTTGACTACACTAAAGATAGCTGTATTGGCGCCGATGCCAAGCGCTAGTGTGACAACGGCAACGGCTGTGAAAACGGGCCGCTTGATGAGCATTCGACCTGCATAGCGGATATCCGCGAGCACTGTTTCCATGTCAACCTCCAAAGACCGTGAGCGAAAAGCTGGAGTGGTTGTTCATGAGATGAAGTACGAGCGCCGAGACGATCACGACTGCTCATTGTTCTCACGTTATCGATGAAGTATGCTCATAGGAGCTCAGTCCCGAGTGCGGGGTTCAGAGTTCAAGCTCGAACCCTGAACTCTGACCTACGTACTCTGAACCATAGGAGACACCAATGGCATTGCATCTGGAAGTTCGGCACTTGAAACTGGTGGAGACTGTCGCGAAGGAAGGCGGCTTGACGAAAGCGGCGAACCGGCTGCACGTGACGCAGTCCGCGCTAAGCCATCAACTGCGAGACATCGAGGACAAGTTGGGCGCTCAGTTGTTCCTGAGGCTAAACAGGAAGATGCTGCTGACTCAGGCCGGCGAACGATTGCTAAGCTCGGCGCCGGCGGTCCTGGACGAGTTAAGGCGCGCCGAAGAAGACATTCGCCAGATCGCGCTGCACCGCGAAGGCATCCTGCGAATCAGCACCGAATGCTACACGTGCTATCACTGGTTGCCGCCGGTGCTCAAACCGTTCAATCGCGAGTTCCCTCGCGTAGAAGTGCGAATCGTTGCCGAAGCGACTCGCCGTCCGATCGAGGCGCTGCTGGATGGCAGACTCGATCTTGCAATCACCAGCGCGGTCACTCGCAATCAGAAGTTGACATTCAAGCCACTCTTCAAAGATGAGTTGGTCGCCATCATGAGCCCCGGACATCCGCTGGCGCCGAGGGCTCATGTCAATGCGAAGGATTTCGCTTCCGAGCATCTTCTGGTTTACGCGCTGCCGAAAGAGGATCTGACCATTTACCAAAAGGTGCTCGTTCCCGCAGGCGTGTCGCCCAAACACGTATCTCGCGTCGAGCTGACCGAAGCAATAATTGAAATGGTGAAAGCCGGACTCGGAATCGGCGTGATGGCTCGCTGGGCAGTTGCGCCGCAAATCGAAGCAGGTACGCTTCGGGCATTGACTTTGACTTCAAAAGGATTGCATCGGCAATGGAGCGCCGCGATGATCAAGCACAGAGCCACACCGCCTTATCTGTTGAGATTCGCAGAGCTACTCGCGAAGAATCCGATAACGGCGATCAAGAACGTGAACCCACTTCGAATTACTTCAGGTTTTGCCTGAAGAACTCGAGCATGCGACGCCACGCGTTTTTCGCCGCCGTCTCGTTGTAGACCGTTGGACGCGTGTCGTTGAAGAATCCGTGATCGGCGTCCGGATAGATATGAATCTCGACGGACTTGCCGAGCTCTTTCAATTGACGCTCCAGCTCGTGCACCAGCTCCGGTGTTACAAAGCCATCACGCTCGGCGTACAAACCCAGCACTGGCGCCTGAAGATTTGGGAGATCGGGCTTGACGTTTGGATGACCTCCGTAGAAGACCACGCACGCACCGACTTGCGAATTCTTGGTAGCGGTGTACAAGGACAAAGCGCCTCCCATGCAAAAGCCAACGGTACCAACTTTCTCACCCGCAGTCGCTTCGTGATTGCGCAGAAAGGTTATTGCGCCGCGCAGGTCCTTTTCGGCTTCATCGATTTGCAGTGCCATCATCATCTTGCCCGCTTCATCGGGCGATGTAGTGGTCTTGCCGTGATACAAGTCCGGGGCGAGCGCAACGAGGCTTTCGGCGGCGAGGCGGTCGCAAACATCTTTGATGTGCGGGACGAGACCCCACCATTCCTGAATCACGATCACGCTCGGTCCTTTGCCCGCGTCCGGAATTGCGAGATAGCCGCTCGTGGTTCCGCCGTTACTCGGAAACTCAACCATCTGTCCTGCCATAAAGACCTCCCTTGTTTTAGTTGAAGCCGAGTTTAGTTCAACCCGGTTGGCAGATCAACGCCAAGTCGATTAACAGACAGCCCGGTGTAAGCTGTCTTTATGCGAGGAGGTCACCCCGGTCGATATCCGTCAGGATGCGTTGTCCGCCATTCCCAGTCGCTGCGAATAATTGCTTTCAGATCGGGATAGGACGGCCGCCACCCGAGCACGCGCAGGGCTCTGTCAGAATCAGCGATGAGCCGCGATGGATCACCTGCTCGTGGCGGCTCGATGCGAATCGGGATTGTCTTCCGCGTCACTTGCCGCGCGGTCTCGATGACTTCAAGGACCGAGTTGCCCTGCCCTCGCCCCAGGTTTATGAAATCGGATTTGCCTCCTGCTCGCAGATAATCGAGCGCCAGAATGTGAGCGGTTCCAAGGTCGGCGACATGAACATAGTCGCGGATCGCGGTACCGTCGAGCGTCGAATAATTATCGCCAAACACGGGCACCGCCGCGAGCCGGCCTTGCGCTACCGACAAGACATTTGGAATGAGATGAGTCTCGGGATCATGGTCCTCGCCTAGTTGTTCAGTTGCGCCTGCCGCGTTGAAATACCGAAGCGCCACAAATTTCATCTGGTACGCAAGGTCGTAGCTCGCCAGTATTCGCTCCATAAAGAGCTTGGACCAGCCGTATGGATTTGTCGGTTGCTGAGGATGTTGCTCGGAGATCGGAATGTGTTGTCGTTCTCCGTAAGTCGCACAGGTCGACGAGAACACAACGCGGCCGACTTTTGCTTCGATCAGGGCGCCAAGCAGGGCGATGCCCTGTGTTACGTTGTTTTCGAAATAACGCGCCGGTTCGGCGACCGACTCGCCTACATAGGCGAGCGCTGCAAAATGAATGCACGCCTCTACTTTGTGTTCGCGCGCTATTCGAGCAATGAGCTCGCGGTCGCCGATGTTCCCCTCGTAAAACGGCAGATCGCGAGGAACCGCCTCGCGGTGTCCTCGCGACAGGTTGTCGAGCACGACCACATCCTCGCCGCGCTCGCGCAGCAACGCCACGGTCACGCTGCCAATGTAACCAGCACCACCGGTTACGAGAATCATCTTCGCTTCCCCTCGTCTGTATGGCGATCGGGGTGGTTAAATTGCAGAGCGCGAGGACGTATGATCCTCGCGCTCTCAGTTGCGTCAGCACACGGCTGTATGGCACACGAGAATAAACTAAGATCCAGTCTTGCTGCTTTCGGCGCGCACTTCGGCGCCGGTCGTTGATGCCTCTGCGCCGGGCGGCAGTCCGGTAGTGGGAAGTGAATCGCTTGCCGGCGTGAGCGTCTGCGGCAAAACCTCTTCGATCCGCTCGACAAAGACAACTTCGAGATCACGCAACGCTTCTTCGGGAATGTCCTTCAAGTCATGCTGGTTCTTCTTTGGCAGCACAACTCGCTTCATCCCCGAGCGGCGCGCCGCGAGCACCTTGCCCTTTATGCCGCCCACCGGAAGGACAAGACCGCTGAGCGTGATCTCACCGGTCATCGCCGTGTCGTTGCGAACGGGTCGTCCCGAGCACAGTGACGCAAGCGCGGTAACGATTGCGACACCCGCCGAAGGCCCATCCTTTGGAGTCGCGCCGGCGGGTACGTGTACGTGGACCCCGCTGTTTCCGAACTTATCGGCGCAGTCCAATCCCAATTCGCCCGAGTGCGACCATAGATAGCTCAGCGCGGCCTTCGCGGATTCCTGCATCACCTCTCCGAGCTGGCCTGTCAGAGTGAGCCCCTTGGAGCCGGGCAGCAGCGTGGCCTCGATGAACAAAACCTCGCCGCCCATCTCCGTAACGGCCAGTCCGGTGGCGACTCCCGGTGGAAGCTTCTGCCGGGCCATCTCGTGAAAGAACATCTCGTGACCGAGATAGTCCTCAAGGTCGCTGGGCGTGACGGTGAAGACATCGCCTTTGCCCTGAGCGACCTTGAGCGCGACCTTGCGCGCCACGCTTCCAATGGTTCGTTCGAGCTGCCGCACACCGGCCTCGCGCGTGTACCGGCTGATGATTCCCTGGAGCGCTTCGTCGGTGAACTGGAGCTGTTCTTCCTTCAGCCCGGCTTCCTTGACTTGTCTTGGAATCAAATACTGCTTTGCGATGTGAAGCTTCTCCTCTTCTGTGTACCCCGAAAGCGCAATCACTTCCATGCGGTCACGCAGCGCGGGCGGGATCGGTCCAAGCGTGTTCGCGGTTGCGATAAAAAATACTTTCGAGAGATCGAACGGAAGATCCAGGTAATGATCTCTGAACGCAAAGTTCTGAGCAGGATCCAGGATCTCGAGGAGCGCCGAAGCGGGATCGCCGCGAAAGTCCATCCCGAGCTTGTCCACTTCGTCCAGCATCATCACCGGGTTGTTCACGTTCGCGCGGCGCAGTGCTTGAATAATGCGGCCGGGCATTGAACCGATGTACGTTCGGCGATGCCCGCGAAGCTCAGCTTCATCGCGCATGCCGCCCAGTGACATTCGCTCGAACTTGCGACCCATTGACCTTGCGATCGACTGACCGAGACTGGTTTTGCCGACACCGGGCGGGCCGACGAAGCAGAGAATCGGCGCTTTCGTTGTTGGATTCAGCTTGATTACCGCGAGGTGCTCGAGTATTCGCTGCTTTATGTCCTTCAGATCGTAGTGATCTTCGTCGAGCACCTCCTGCGCTTTATTCAAATCCAGGCTGTCTTCCGTGGATTTCCTCCACGGCAGATCGAGAATCCACTCAAGATAAGTACGGATGACGTGATAATCGGGAGCCGCGGCCGGCAAACGCTCGAGTCGCTTGAGCTCGCGATCAGCTTCAGTGCGGACCTCCTCGGGCAGATCGGCCTTCTCGATTCTCTCGCGCAAGAGCTGTGCTTCGGCTTGCTCGGGTTCAGTCTCGCCAAGCTCCTTCTGAATCTGCTTCATCTGCTCGCGCAGAATATAATCACGCTGAGCCTTTCCGAGCTCTTCCTGGGCCTGGTTGGAGATTTTGCTTCTGATCTCCAGCACCTCTACCTCACGCGCGAGATAGGTGTGCATCAGGTGCAGCAGTTCGCTTTCTGTGTTTGCTTCGAGCAGCGCTTGTTCCTGCGCGATCTCGAGGTCCAGCACCGAGCCAAGAAAGTAAGCGAGCCGGATTGCATCGTCGGCTTGAACGATTATGTTCCGAATTTCCGGCGGAACATTTGGCAGAAGGCTGAGCGCTTTTTGAACCAGCACCTGAATGTTTCTTTGAAGCGCCTCCACTTCCGGCGTTTTCTCGCGCACCGGTTCGGGCAGGATTTCGACGCGAGCCTTCAGGAAAGGCGTCTGCTCTATGAAGCCGATTATGCGAAAGCGTTCCTGGCCCTGCACTATCAGATGCAAAGCTTCATCGGCGCCCGGAGACCGCATCATTCGGTTTATTACGACCATCGTGCCGACCGTATGCAGTTTGTCAGGCGTAGGTTCATTCTCGCCGTCTTCTCTCTGGGCAATGACACCGAGCAGTTTTTCTTCAGTGGCAAGCGCGGCTTCCGCGGCCGCCAGCGACATCGGACGACCGACGGTCAGCGGCGTGATGCCGGATGGAAAAATAACGATATTCCTGAGAGGTAATATCGGTAGTTCTAAGGTTTTGTTATCGCTCATCTTGTTCCCCTAAGATCATGACGCCTTAATCAGTGCCATTGGTCAGCCGTCCAATAAAGCGGACCAGTGGCTCAACCACAATTCAACAGCAATATGAACCAGCCGTCCCGGCTCTCGCATTGAATCTCCGCGCTGGATAACTCACAGGGGATTTTCAAAACGCGCTCGAACCGGCTGTACGTTATCTCGAGCTGGTGATAGCTCCAGCCTTCGGTGATGACCGTGTCTCGTCTGACGCCGCGGACGATCAACTTGTCGTCGGCGATTAACACTTCCACGTCTTCCGGCTTGACTCCGGCTAGATCGAACTTGATCTTCCAGCCGGTGGGGCATCTATAGATATCGACCGCCGGCTGCCATAACGGACCACTCGAGCGGTGATACTCGCTGGTCAGCCGCTCGATGAACACCCTCTTGCTTCTTGACATCGTAGTCTCACTCCAATGGTAGTCTATGATACCTATTTAGCGACTCCCGGTAATCCGGAAACCTTCGAGGCTAGTTCGCGTGAGGTCAATACGCTGTCGACAATCCCATATTCCACGGCCTGGATTGGGCTGAGGATGAAGTCGCGCTCGACGTCGCGATCCGCCTTTTCGAACGATTGTCCGGTCAGGTCCGCAAGAATCTTTGACAGCAAATTACGCGTGCGCAGCAACTCTTCGGCGTAGATCTTCACATCAGTTGCCTGCCCGGCGATGCCCTCAACTGAAGGCTGATGAATCAATATCCTTGAATTTGGAAGCGAAAACCTTTTGCCTTTTGTTCCCGCCGCGAGCAGTATCGCGGCCATCGAAGCCGCCTGTCCCATGCAAATTGTGATTATGTCAGGCCTGATGAATTGCATGGTGTCGTAGATCGCCAGCCCGGCAGTAATCGACCCACCCGGACTATTGATGTAAATCGAAATCTCGCGGTCTGGATCCTCGGATTCCAGATACAATAATTCCGCCACGACAACATTGGCGACGGAATCATGGATCTCGGTTCCGAGAAAAATGATGTGCTCCTTCAGCAACCGCGAGTAAATGTCGTAGTGACGTTCTCCTCTGCCAGTTGTCTCTACGACTGTCGGTATCAGGTAGTTGGTCATTTTGTGATCGGTAATATTAGTCATATTGGGCATCAAAACCTCAGCACCGCGCCGACGCCGGCTTCTCCGAGATTCGCGGCTGCCTCGCCGGAAACCAGTTGCACTTTCCCGCCCTTATCCAGCACGCGACGCGAGGCGCGGTTGATCAAATCGGGTGCGGCCTCGAGTTTTCCGCCGCAGAACGTGCACTTCTCGTCACCATCCGAGACTAACACGTGGCACGAGCTGCATTCTTTTCCCGCAACTCTGAAATCGGTGGCGACCACCATTTTGTAAATCCTGCCTTCTTCGATTGCGTTGAGCGTTTTGGATACGCCAAGCACAGCCCTCTCACCCTTCATCGCCGCGGTGATCATTGCGTCAACAAGTTTCGCTTCGTCCTGATGCTCGGCTTTTTCTTGCACCGTTTTTAGTTCGGCGGCCAGCCGATCGTGACCCGCGTCTACCGGAGCCGTCACTGTGCCGATAATCATTTGCTGGATGCGCTTCGGCAGCGTGCTCGTAAACACAGACGTTGCTTCCACTGGACCGCCAATGACTATCCTGCTGAGCTTCAGACGATCGATGACCAGCGCTAGTTCGTCGGTCACGCGTTTCGCGTGCCATTGCACGTGCTTCGTGTGATCGCGGTCCATTTGTCCTTGCGACCAGATGTGATCGGTTCCAGTCGTAGCGTGTTTGTTAGGCACATCGGACAGGATTTCGGCCTGCTGTTCAATCCCGGAGGCGTCGGCGGCCAATATCCTTGCACGGTGCTTATCGATCAGCACCACGCCGAAGCGATCATGCTCTTCAATCACTTCTAGCAACGGTCGGACCCATGGCTGAGGCGACCAACGCGCGCCGGTCGGGAGTTCGACTTGAAGATCGTGCTGCCACCAGAAATCTTGTTTGGAGTCGCTGAAGACAACCAGCGCTTTCCCCTTCGGCACATAGCCGGCCAGAAACTGTCGAACTCTCCGGCATTCAGCGTCGAACCGATGCTTGTTGCCCTCGTTCGAGTTGTGATCCTCGGCGACTTGTTTAAACAAGCCTTCGACATTTGTCTCGAATCCGCGATTGAGGTTCGCGGCGTTCGATTGATCTATGTTTACGTAGAGGCTCAGAATTAATGAATCAGGACCCGACATATAGTGCTGCAACTGGCGTAAGTCATCGTGCGAAATCATGCCCCACCTCCTTGTTCCTCGCCAGGTTTTATTTTGCGCGCCCGCGGATACCTCAATGAGCTTCATGATAGCACGGAAACGTTACTCGCCCGAACGATAGGTAGCGGGTCGCGGTGTGTTGCTCTCTCACCATCGCGTTGCTCCTTCAGATGTCTCCGCGGTTTTCTTGATCAGTGCTGGGAATCAACCACGGAAGACGCCAAGGACGAAGAGGACTCCTTTGCCGGTAGCGCGCTAACACACTACTACCCAACGATCAACGAATCGGTAAACCTGCCGATCTAATGAGTAGCCTCTGCTTCAGCGGCCAGTTGAATCGGCGAAAATGTAATCTTTCCGTCAGCGACGTCCACGCGAAGAATGGAGTTGTCCTTGATCTCACCCTTGAGGATCAATCTCGACAGCGGGGTCTCAATTTCGCGCTGGATCGCGCGCTTCAATGGCCGCGCTCCGTAGACCGGATCGTAGCCCGTCAGCGCAAGATGCGTCTTCGCCTCGTCAGTCAGATCGAGCGTGATCCTCCGTTCCGCAAGCCTGGTCCGAAGCCGATCGAGTTGTATGTCGACGATCTGCTTCAGATCCTTCTCGGTCAGCGAGTGGAACACGATGATCTCGTCTACTCGATTCAGAAACTCAGGTCTGAAATGATGCCGCAGCGCGTCGAGGACTCCTTCCTTCATTCGCTCATATTGATCGCCTTCAAGCTGTCCGTGGTACTCCAGGATGAGGTGGCTGCCAATGTTACTGGTCATGATGACGATGGTGTTCTTGAAGTTGACTACTCTTCCTTGACCGTCCGTCAGGCGACCATCGTCGAGTATTTGAAGCAGCACGTTGAACACATCGTGATGAGCCTTCTCGATCTCGTCAAACAACACCACCGAGTAGGGCCGGCGTCGCACAGCTTCGGTCAACTGGCCGCCTTCCTCGTACCCTATGTAACCCGGAGGCGCGCCGATCAATCTCGCCACCGTGTGTTTTTCCTGATACTCGGACATGTCGATTCGAATCATCGCGTGCTCGTCGTCGAACAAGAACATAGCCAGAGCGCGAGCGAGTTCAGTCTTGCCGACTCCTGTGGGGCCCAGGAAGATGAACGAACCGATCGGGCGATTCGGATCTTTGAGCCCCGAGCGTGCGCGCAGAACGGCGTCCGCGACAAAGCTAACCGCTTCGTCTTGTCCGACGACGCGTTTGTGCAAGTGTTCTTCAAGTGCCAGCAGCTTTTGAAGCTCGCCTTCGAGCAGTTTCGAAACAGGGACGCCGGTCCAGCGACTGACAACTTCGGCGATGTCTTCCTCGTCGACCTCTTCCTTGAGCAGCCTGGTTCGATTCGGTTGACGGTCAAGCTCGGCCTCGTATTCGCGCAGTTGTTTTTCGAGTTGCGTCAGCTTTCCGTATTGAAGCTCAGCTGCGCGGTTGAGGTCGTACTCACGCTGGGCTTGCTCGATTGCTACTTTTGTCTGCTCGATCTCTTCACGAATGGATCGAATCTTCTGGACCGCTTCCTTTTCGCCGGTCCACTGAGCCTGAAGTTGATCCGCGTTTGCCCTGTGGTCTGCAAGCTCTTTCTCGAGTTTCTCGAGCCGCCTGCGCGAGGCTGCGTCGGTTTCTTTCTTCAAGGCTTCACGCTCGATCTCGAGCTGCATAACGCGCCGAAGATTCTCATCGAGCTCCGCGGGCATCGAGTCGATTTCGGTCCTGAGTTTCGCCGCCGCTTCGTCGACAAGATCGATCGCCTTGTCGGGTAGGAACCGGTCTGAGATGTATCTGTGCGACAGCACCGCGGCCGACACCAGTGCCGAATCTTTGATCCTTACGCCGTGATGAACCTCATAGCGTTCCTTCAGGCCTCGCAGGATTGATATCGTGTCCTCGACCGTTGGCTGATCGACAAGCACCGGCTGAAAGCGCCGCTCGAGCGCGGCATCCTTCTCTACGTGTTTGCGGTATTCATCGAGGGTCGTCGCGCCGATGCAATGAAGCTCACCCCGCGCGAGCATCGGCTTTAGAAGATTCGACGCATCGACCGCGCCTTCGGCCGCGCCCGCGCCAACAATCGTATGCATCTCGTCGATGAAAAGAATAACCTCGCCTTCGGAGGCTTGAATCTCCTTCAATACCGCCTTGAGACGCTCTTCGAACTCGCCGCGATACTTTGCGCCCGCGACCAAAGCTCCCATATCGAGCGCTACGATTCGTTTTTTCTTCAGAGTCTCGGGCACATCGCCGCGAACTATTCGCTGTGCGAGTCCTTCAACGATGGCGGTCTTGCCAACGCCGGGCTCGCCGATCAGCACCGGGTTGTTCTTCGTGCGGCGCGAGAGTACTTGAATCACGCGACGAATCTCGTCGTCGCGGCCGATCACCGGGTCGAGCTTTCCAGCGGCCGCCATCTTCGTAAGATCTCGTCCATAGCGCTCGAGCGCCTCGTAGGTGGCTTCCGGGTTCTGCGAAGTCACTCGCTGATTGCCGCGGACCTCCATCAGCGCTTTTTCGATTCGATCTCGAGTGCCGCCGGCTGTCTTGAGCGCGCGCGAGGCAGGACCGCCTTCATCGATGATTGCGAGCAGCAGGTGCTCGACGCTCACATATTCATCTTTGAGTTTCTTTGCTTCATCTTCGGCGGCGACGAAGACCTTGTTCAGCCGTGCGGTTATGTATACCTGATCGACCGGACCTGAGGGCCCGCTAACCTTGGGCATTCTGTTGATCTCGTTCTCGATGGCTTGTCTAAACGGATCGACCGCGACTCCTGCCCGGGTCAGTATCGAAGGCACAAGCCCGCCCTGCTGATCGAGCAACGCGTAGAGCAGATGCTCGACTTCAATCTGTTGATTGCCGTATCTGGTCGCCAGGGTTTGCGCCCCACGAACAGCCTCTTGCGCTTTTTCAGTGAATCGATTTATGTCCATTGTTAATCCCTTACTCTTACCGATTCGTGAATCACTTCTCCTTCACCCAGCCAGCTCTCGGATTGAAATGGCTGGCCTTACCCAGTTCTTTGTAGAGCTGCTGCTCTCGGTCAGTCGGGTGAGACGGTACGACGACCTTCAGCTTCACATATTGATCGCCTCGGCCCCCGGCGCGCTTGTTAAGACCCTGACCTCTCAATCTCAGCCGCTGACCACCTTGAGCGCCGGGTGGTATCTTTACTTCTACCTTTCCTTCGAGTGTTGGTACTTCGATAGTCGCCCCCAGTACGGCTTCTGATGGGGAGACGGGAGCTTCGGCAGTGATGTCATCGCCCGACACATCGAAGACCGGATGGCGCTTGACCTTAAGTTTAATATACAGATCTCCCGGCTCGCTGCCTTTCGGGCCCGGCTGCCCGTGCCGCTTGAGCTTTATCACCGACCCTTCACGAGCCGCAGCGGGAATGTTCACGTCAATAGTCTTCGGGTTCAACGTGTAACCCGCCCCCAGACAGGTTGGGCAAGCAGCGCCCGAAGACGCACCGCTTCCACCACAGGCCACGCATGCGCGGGTGCCCTGTAATGTGATCCTGTGGCGTCCCCCCTTATGAGCATCTTCGAGTGTGATTTCCATTTCGGCTTCGGAATCTTGGCCGCGGTCAGGTTTTGTGCGGACGGCTCCACGCCTATGCTCCGACTGAGCCGCGGATCGCGCGCCTCCGAAAAGGGTCTCGAAGAAATCGCTAAAGCCGCCACCGCTGAAGATACTTCCGAGGTCATCAAACTGCACGTTGACTCGACCCCAACCGGGCGGCGGTGTGAATTCAGCACCGTCCTTCCAATTCTGACCCAGCTGGTCATAACGTTTCCTTTTCTCGGGATCCGACAATACTTCATTGGCTTCGTTTATGTCCTTGAATCTTTCTTCGGCGACTCTATCACCAGGATTCACGTCGGGATGGTGTTTGCGAGCGAGCTTGCGATACGCCTGACGAATCTGCTGCTCGGTTGCGTCTCGCTTCACTCCGAGCACTTCGTAATAGTCCTTGAATTTCACCGCCATCCGCGACTTTCACAAAACTCTTCTTCCAAAAAGTAGCTCGCAAATCTGCAAGCATTCTGAGCATAAAATATGAGCGTTGTTCTGTCAAGTTTAATCAAGAGGAGGCGTCGGTTAGTGGTTGAGTTAGAGGAAAGCAGAAGGTTTCCGACTACGTAGAACTCCCCGCATGCGCTCTCATTGAGGCACAAGCGGGGAGGTGAGACCAATCTGTTTCGCGGGCAGGGATTGACTATCGCAGTGCGATTGCTCGAATGACGAAACTCTCGTAGTCAGCGACGTAAAGGATGCCTCGCTGAGCGTCGATCGCAAGACCCCGGGGCTTATTGAACCGAGCGAAGATGCCGGATCCGTCGCGGAGCTTCAATCCTCGTCCGCCTCCGGCAAGCGATGTAACATTGCGTGCGGTATCGATGCGACGAATATCGCTCGTTCCGAACTCCGAGACATAAAGCAAGCCATCAGAATCCAACGCGAGACCGATCGGTTGAAAGAGAGCCGCTTCGCCTCCGGGGCCGTCGATTGTAGGCCCGGTGGCGCCACCTGCAAAGGTGCTCACTCGCCGATTCACCAGATCGATTCGCCTCACGCGATTGTTATTAGTATCTGCTACGAACAGGAAATTGCCGTCCGCCGAGAGCGCCAAACCGGTCGGCGTGTTGAACCGCGCGTTTGCCGCCGTTCCATCAGCAAAGCCGGGGACTCCGTTGCCTGCAATCGTCTCAACGCCGCTTTGGGTTATGCGGCGTATTGCGTGGTTCTCGGCGTCGGCTACATAAATCGACCCATCCAGTGCAATGACGAGGTCGTCCGGAAGTCTAAAAGCCGACTCCAGCAAACCGGCATCCCGGTAGCTCGCCAGTCCCTGGCGGGTGCTATTGAAACGCTCCTGCTGACCCTTGTTGGTGACTTCGCTGAACGATCCGGCGAACGTAGTGACCGTAACACTCCCGCCTGATCTCTGTATCCGACGAATAACGCAGTTTCCGTTTTCGCTCACATAAACAGTGCCGCTGCTGTCAACCGCCACTCCATTAGGAAAAGAGAAAGTCGGCGGCTTACCCAACGCGTTGCCTGAGTCGTTGTACCCCTCGCTGCCATCGCCCGCCAGGGTGCAAGTTTCACGCGTAGTCACATTGACTGTTCGGATCGCGTTGTTCTGTTGATCGGTGATATAGAGCAAGCCGTCCGGACCAAACGCCATGCGTCTGGGTCGGAGAAATGTTGCCTGGTCACCGCTTACACATCCGATATCAAACCCGGCCTTCCCGGTTCCGACAAGCGTCGTTACCGTCACGTCAGGAACGACCTGGAATAAAAATGTGCTGGTAGTGTTGCCGCTTCCATCCATAACCTGAATGGTGTGCTGGCCGACGGCCAGATCCAGAGGAATGGCCAGCGTGAGTTGTCTGTGAGTGAAGCCTCGAACCTCCGCCGGTTGGCCATCGAGTAGTGCGGTAACATCTTTCTTGAAGTTCCCCCCGATGAGCTGGATCCTGGGTTTGTTTTCTCCCTGGCGCAGAACGACAGGAGCAACGGTGAAAATAAAAGGCCCATCAGTGGGCGTCACTGGAATGATCTGATCTTGAGACTGGATGCCGTCCTGCTCGACGCGAACTACCAATTGAGTCGGCTGGCTTCGGAGGGCGCCGGGGATAACCGTTTCGAGCCGATCGTTCTTACCGACAGTCGTGGGGAACGGCACGTCGTTTATGAATATGACCGCGCCCGGCTTAAAGGTGCCCGCCACATTCAGAGGAACATCGTCCGTTCCGACCTCGAGCGTATCCGGGTCCGTGCCGGTGATCTCTGCCGGTTGCGGTACTACAAAGAAGAGCTCGGTGTTGGATATGTTGCCGTTCTTGTCGCGGAGCGTTATCGGTATTTCCGCAGGATCGTTCACCAGATCGGTGGGGATTTCTATGTCGGCTCCGCCGCCGGTTTCGGTGGCGGTTACGCCTCTTCCCCAGAAGAGAATATCCGTCTTAGAGCTGAATGAGTTCGTTAAGATCGTCGGAAGAAATGTAAACCCGGAATCCTCCTGGACGGCATTGCCGTCAAGCCTGATTTCAAGCTCCGGGTCCTGAGCCTGAACGGTCAACGTCACTTGTGCGCTGGTCGTGCCATCGGGATTCATGGCCTGGACCGTGTGAGTGCCGGGCGACGCTATCAGAGAGGCATTGACTTCAGCCAGCAGGACTCTGTGTTTGGTGCTGATTCGGGGCGAGGCAAGCGCAACTCCATCGAACAGGATATTCGCGCCGTCGGCGAATCCATTGCCGTCAAGTCGCATGGTAAATGTTCGCGTGCCGGACGTGACTATGTCGGGTCGCAGGCGCCTGATCGCAGGTGCATTGTCCTGCGCTTGAACCGTTAGATGTCTCGATACACTTGGGACGAAAACCCAGGAAGCCAGAACCGCTGCCAAAGAATACGCTACTACCTTCCGCATTACTCATTACTCCTCATTATTGCTACATAACTACTTTTGATTTGGGCCGGGCCCGTTTCTAGCGCGTCGAGTCTTCTTCGCGAGGAACTTCTTCCGACGCGGTCTGACATGTATAGAAGCGGGATCGAACGAAACCTTGCAACCTTAGACTCTTCCCAGTCCCATAGGCCGCCGGCAGACCTTTGACTCTCCGAGGCAAGGAAGAAGTATACCCAGCGATTCGAACGTTTCACAAGGCACCACTTCGCTGGCAACGAGCGACCTAGCGCTGCCAGCCGGTCCCACTCACCCAGGCTCGCGACTAAAGCTCGCAGCTCGCGACTAAAGCTCGCATGGATGTTGGGCGGATGGTAACCTCGTTGTCGAAGCAGAGTAGCGTAGACTGTCCAGTCTGCGCTGTACCCGGACGAGGTAGGACCGGGAGGCAGGCGCGGAGTAGATAGTTTGCGCTACATCTTCAGAGGAGGACACGCGTTGAACGTCAAGCGATTGGGCCGCACAGGATTGAAAGTCACGGAAGTCTGCCTCGGAACGATGACCTTTGGGTATCAATGCGACGAGAAAAGGTCCTTCTCGATCATGGACGCGGCCGCCGAGAGCGGGATCAACTTCATCGACACAGCGGATGTTTATCCTGTGCCTGTGTCGCTGGAAACAGCAGGCAGGACCGAAGAGATTGTCGGGCGATGGTTGAAAGGCAAACGCGATAAGTTTGTGCTCGCGACCAAGTGCCGAATGCAGATGGGACCCGGTCCCAATGACACCGGTCTTTCACGAAAGCACGTGTTGGCGGCGATCGACGCCAGCCTGAAGCGGTTGGGCACCGATTACGTTGATCTGTATCAGGTCCACTCGCCGGACCCGGACACGCCCATTGACGAGACGCTTGGCGCGCTCGACTCAATCGTGCAAAGCGGCAAGGCTCGCTACATCGGGTGCTCGAACTTTCAAGCCTGGCTACTCGCGAAAGCGCTCTGGACCAGCGATCGTCTGCGATTGGAAAGATTCGATTCGGTTCAACCGAGGTACAACCTCCTGTTTCGAGAGATCGAGCACGAGTTGTTCCCCCTATGCGAAGCCGAAGGGGTGGGCGTGATAGTTTACAATCCCCTGGCGGGCGGGTTCCTTACGGCCAAGCATCGCGCCAACTCTCCACCAGCCGACAACACTCGCTTCGCGGTTGCCGGCAAGCTCTACCTGGACCGCTACTGGAACGATGCGAGCTTCGAGGCGGTGGATCGACTACGAGCGTTTTTCGAAGCGCGCGGCAAATCGCTTACGCATGCGTCGGTAGCGTGGGTGTTGCAGCAAAGGACCGTCACTTCGGCGATCGTAGGCGCGACAGGCGCGGAGCAATTGCACGATACGCTTGGCGGCGTCGGGTTGCAGCTCGATGAGGAAGAGTTGGAGAAGTGCGACGATGTTTGGTACGAACTGCCTCGCGCCCGCGATCCGCGGATAGCATTAAGATGATTCGGCTGCTGACCTGTTGACCACGAAAGGAAACCGATTGTTCAAAGTCGCACTTGTTGGAACGCACGGTGTAAACAAAACCACCCTCGCGTATGAGCTTGCCGGTGTGCTCAAGCGGAAGAGCAAGTCTGTCGAGTTGTTGACAGAGATCGCTCGGGAATGCCCATTACCGTTGAATGAACAAGCATCCAGCGAGGCTTATCAATGGATCATCGCCAGACAGGTGCAACTAGAAATCGAGAAGGCACCGCGCGCCGATTTTCTTGTATGCGACCGATCTGTTCTGGACAACTTCGCCTACTATGCGAGGCGTTACGGACGCAAAGGCGCAGAGGCCGAAGCACTCGAGAGCTATTGCCGCTCGTGGATGACCAGCTATGATCTGCTTGTGCGATTGCCGATCACACATCCGCTAACATCGGATGGCTTCCGCTCGACGGATGCTCGTTTCCAACTCGAGATTGATCGACTCTGTGACCAACTGTTTGAGGAGTCGTATGATGAGATGACCAAACCGCGGTACACGTGCAAGCCGCTGTCCGCTAGTGAAATCGGGGATCTGATCCTGGCAGGGAATGAGGGTTCACAAGGTCGACGAATGACCGAAAGGTTTTCCGGATGATTAAGCGCTTCCTGTTCCGCAGCGTTGTCGTGCTGGCCAGCATTGCGCTCTTCCTGTGTTGGCCGCAATCGAGTCCGTTGCAGGCACGGTCGGGGTTCGCTGACCTGTCTTTTGGAAGAACTGGCATTACCACCACTGACTTTTGGTGCAAATTGGCAACGTGTTCAGTATCTCTCGGATGGAGATACGAGGGGTCACGCCTGTGTCTGCCGTTAAGGCGCTCTAGCTGGGTTCGCGGTTCGATATCACGACTAAGCCAGCGGATATCAACACGAAGTTTTTTGCCAGGAAACTCGCCATCCAAGGTCAGGACCGGAAACGCCGGCGCAAACACAAGCGTCGGCGCAATTATCACCAGACTCAGAGTGCAAAACAGATGAAGGATCATCAACGCAGCCGCTTGATCGGAGAACCGGTCGATTAACAAACCGATAGCAATCACGATCTCCGCCGCGCCGATCAACTCGATGTACGGAGGCCTGGCGAGGAATGGGATTGCGTTTTGTAGAAGCGCGACGACGGGACTGACTCCAGCGAGCTTCAACATACCGAACCAGAAGAAAACTGCAGCCAGACTAAATCTCAGAAGAAGTGCAACTCTGATTGCGCGCACGAAATCGGCGATGTTGGCGTTCGCACGCGCTCGAAGCGCGATTTGCTGCATTGAAAAAAGCTGTCTCTGTTCAATCATGGCAACCCTCATCCGTTCACCCCGTCGCAATCTATTTGACGACGAGCAAGCCGGCGCAGTTTGAAAAAAACCGGAGGAGAGAACAGCAAGACGGACGGCGCTCAGAGTACCGACTTTAGTCGGGTGGTGCAGTGCAAAACAGAGCAATCGAACCACAACGCACTACCCGACTAAAGTCGGCACTCCGAACGCTCGGAATTCGGTTTTCTTCCTCGCACCCGCTACTGGTTCGCGGACTTCACCCGGCGGAGTCTACTGCTGGCTACTATTTCAACTGTCGTGCTACGTTTTGAGCATCGCCAGCAAGCAAAGCGAGCGCGTACGTATGACGATCATTGACGCCATCAAGAAAGTTGTCGATCGCGTAGACCTCGAGTCCGACGAGTCAGAGTCGTTGCTCGAACAGATAATGAGCGGGCAGTGCACCGATGCGCAGATTGCCTCGCTGCTGACCGCGCTCAGAATGAAGGGCGAGACTGTAGCCGAGCTGGCGGGTTTCGCCAGAGTGATGCGGCGCAAAGCCGCGCGAGTTCGACCGGCGTCAATCGTCAGCGCCGAAATTGGCGGGACCGAACGCGAAGCGCTCATCGACACATGTGGGACCGGAGGCGACGTCAGCGGGAGTTTCAACGTGTCAACAGCCACGGCGTTTGTTGTTGCGGGCGCCGGAGTGAGAGTCGCAAAGCATGGGAACCGGTCCGTGTCCTCTCAGTGCGGGAGCGCTGACGTTGTCGAGGCACTCGGGGTCAACATCGAGCTTCCGCCGGATTGTATTGCCAGGTGCATTGACCAGATCGGAATTGGCTTTCTTCATGCGCCTCTGCTACACGATGCGATGAAGTATGTCGCGCCGGCGCGCCGGCAGATGGGCATTCGGACGATCTTCAATATGCTGGGGCCTCTGACAAATCCGGCAGGCGCGAACACCCAGGTCGTCGGAGTTTATGCCGCTCACCTGACCGAACTGCTGGCAGGCGTGCTCGCCCAGCTCGGCAGCACCCGGGCGCTGGTCGTGCACGGCAGCGACGGGCTCGACGAGCTGACGATAACCGCTGAGAGCAAGATTACCGAACTGAAAGACGGCGAGCTCAACACTTACTTTGTTTCGCCCGAGGACTTCGGCCTTTCGCGCGCTACGTTAGCAGAGATTCAGGGCGGCGATGCAAAGCAGAACAGCGAGATCATCCTCGATGTGCTACAGGGTGGACGAGGTCCGCGACGCGACGTGGTGTCGCTGAATGCGGCGGCGGCCTTTCTCGCGAGCAGCAGAGTGTCGGACTTGCATCAGGGAATCAAGCTTGCGGGTGAGTCAATTGATAGCGGGGCGGCACTGAGTAAGCTAAAACAGTTGATCGAATTTACGAACCATTCGAGCGCTGGTTTGCCTTAGCGCAGCGCCTCGATTTATATCTCAAATTTCCTCTCAACCAAACAGGAACCATTTCCGCGTCTTCGGAATTGTCGCAGTCGGGCACGTGGGAATTGGCCGTCCCTCGACTACCGCAGCCGGATTATCGTCGGCCATCGCCCGAGCGTACTCTTCGCCGACAAACTTAGCCGTCAATGCGACTGCTGCGGACATCCCCGGCAGCCGATTGCGAGTATTGTGGCAGTCGCTGGCGATAAAGTGTATTAGCCCGTTCTCAAGCATCACTCGCGCAGTCTTCTGAACCCTTTTCCCGAACTGACCAGTTATCGAACCGGTATCCATCTGGCCAAGCACTCCGATGGACACCAGCTCGTAGAATCGATTCGGCTCGTTGATCAGCATTGCGTTCCGTTCGGGATGCGCGATGATTGGCGTAATGTGATTGCTCATCAGCTCAAAGAGCGGTCGCTCGCTTCCGGGCGGAACCATCGAGTGTGGGAACTCGATCAGCGCATAGGGTCCTCCCGCGATTGTCGACGCGGTATGTGTCTCGCAGAGTTGCTTGACGATCTCGTGTGTAAAGCGAAGTTCGCAGCCGAGTACGATTTTTGGATTACCGTGTAATTGATTGTTCAGTTCTTCGACTCTCCGGTTGAGAAGCTCGGGATCGTGCGTCGTATGTGTGCCGTCGTGGGCGTGAGGGGTCGCAACCATCACCCGTATGCCGTCGTCGGCTGAGGCTCGGCACATCTCGATCGATTCATCGAGACTGTGAGAGCCATCGTCGATCTGAGGCAGTATGTGACTGTGAATATCAACCATTAGCAACAGCCCCGAGCATAGCACGACAGAAGCCGATTGCTGACAATCCTGCCGGAAAATGGTCATTGAAAATGGATTGCGTACGGATGGATCTCAATCGGCAGGCGGTGCGAGCACCTACCTCAAGCAGCCTCTAAGTCCTGGAGACCGAGTCTCAAATAGCCGGCGGGTTACAGTGAACTCAACCGTAAACTCCCTGCGTTAAGAAGTAATTTCCCAGATTACTCCGCGACGAATTCCTGAACGCTTCATTTTAATACCTCGCTCTTCATTCACCACCGCTGCTCGCGATCCGCATTGAAGTCCTGCTTCAGGCGGCGCTAGTCCGGCGGACTATTTCTCAGGATGAGCATACAAGCTCGATGCCATCATTCGCCGAAAAGAATGGAAGGTCTTAATTGATGATCAAATAGAGAGTTATTTTGAATCCCGGGAGATTTGCTCGAGAGTCGCGAGGAATCCGTCAGTCAGTTTGAACCGCTCGATTCGGTCAAATTGATTTAACCAGAACAGTAGTTGAACTCGACTTGGGGCTAAAACTTCAAGGTGTTTGATCAGATCTCAACGTCAACGACGATCGGATCGTGATCGGAAAGTGGCACGCCGCCCCGTTTCAGATCGAGAAATGTTTGAGCATTGATGCTCGCAACGCCCGTCTGTTCGTCGATGACTTCGCCTGCCCTCAGCGGTCTCAAGCCGCGGGCCGCCAGCCAGTCGAGACGAAACTCGAGCACCAGACCCTCGGGCCCTATACGCCGGCTTACCCACCATTTCATTGGATGTGGCAAGCGGGATGTGTCGTCCAAATTCGAAACAATTGTCCGGCTGGTCGCGCATTCATCGTTAAAGCCCGCGATCTCGTAACCGAACCTTGGGAACTCGCGTATTGCGGGTTCCCTTGCTTCAGGATGACGCAGTCTCCGATACAGATTCCCGCGGTTGCTGCCAAGAATCGTTGCGGTGTTTTTTATCACGCGCAGCCTGGTGCCGCGCGCGAACGTGTGAGTGTTCAAATCGCCGCCGATTATCGCCGGGGGACTTGCGGCTCGGTTGTCGATGCGCCCGTCCATCGCTTGCAACATCGCGCGCATTTGTGTCGCGCGGCAACGCGGCGTGTTGATCACATCGAGGTGGGTGTTGCCTGCGACGAAGATCTTGCCGCCGATTTCAAGATTGAGGATTATGCCGATCCGTCCACCGATTCGTCGTTCTTTGCTCTGGAAATTGTTTTCACATCGCGGCAAGCGAAATACTTCGAGGTTCGAGAACGAGTGCCGTGTAAGAATCGCGTTTCCATGAAGCGCCGACGTATTCTCTCCTCTCAGCGCAAGCTCATCGCCGACTCCCTTTGTCAGCTCGAGGTATTCGACTCCGAAGACCGCGTGAGCCGAAAGCGCCCGACCCAGCTCCAGAGGAATGTTCAAGTTGCTCGAGCGGATCATTCCGTCGTCAAGCTCGTTGATCAGCAGCAGATCGGCAAACCTGAGCACGGGATGTGAGGTCAGGACTTCGATTATGCCGTCGAGATGCGATCCGCGTTCGATGTTCCACTCGACTATTCGCAGAAAGGACCTGAGCCGCGGGCGAGTGTCGTCGCAACGATACACACGTGGCTCATCGAGCAGTCGCTTTATCTCCGCTTCGTGCAGCTTGAAGAACTGCGAGTTCCTGAGCTGTTCAAACCTTGTGAAGCGGCGCAGCTCCGCCACGAGATGCTGATTGCCCGGAGATGTCGATAGAGGAAATGTCGATTGAGAAGTTCGCTGGTCTCTCACTGAGGTCTATCCGCACTGAAGATAAACTGCCCCGCACAGTTGAAGCAACCACAACCGTCCGCACGTACTCTAAAGCGCTGCGCGTTTTGAAATTGGTTGGTATGCTCTCACGACCTGGAGCCAATCTCCTTGGAGGATGAACGGCATGTCTGATGTTGGAGTTGCTCGCGCTAACAACGATTTATACCGGGCCGTTGAGTTTTATGCGTTCTGCGTTATCAGCTTCACTGCAAAGTCAATCCTGTTGATCGGTCTTCCTTATCGCGAATGGCCGATCAACACCATTTATACGTGCTCGCTGCTGCTGTTCTTTTATTGCTTCTTTAGATTTCGGCAAGGTTTGCGCGCGCCGGTTCTTGTGATCTTGTCTCTTGCCATCGCGGTAGCCGTAGACGTCCTGGGGAATAAGTTCGGGTTCTACGGCCATCCATTCGGTCCGCTGCGCGACTACGACGAGTTCGCGCACTTCTTCGGTTCGGGTTTTTCGTCTGTCGCCGCGTTCTGGTTGCTGCGAGCCGGCACGAGGCGGATGGGCTACAGGCTCTCGAGCAGTCTTCTCGGATTTCTTGCGACTTCAGTCGCATTCGCTTATTGCGGCTGGTACGAGATCCTGGAGTTGTGGGATGAAATTTTTTGGAGTCACTTCGAACGCATACACACCTGGGACGATACCGCGAATGACCTGTTCTATGATTTCCTCGGAGTCATCGTCTTCGTAGCGGGCCTTGCCCTATTGTTCAAACTGATGGAGCGACGTCAGCGCAACAATCTGACTTCAGTTAGCAGGAAGAATCTATTCTCGGTGCTGCCGAAGGATCTGTTGGGGTTTTTGATAGCTGCAGTGGCGTTCGGATTGTGCGCGTGGTTCGAGATCTTCAGGTATCTGGATCAACTTTGGTTCGGCAGAATTCACCTCGTGGGAAATCGCGACACCGCAATTAATCTTCAATGGGAGTTTGCGGCGTGCGTGGTGATCGCGATTGCTCTGGCAATGCTGTCGAAGCTGCCGAAACGTTCAAGCGCGAAGCTCGCGAGATAAGAAGCCGGATAATACAAAGGGCGGAGCAACGAGTTGCTCCGCCCAAGATGGTTGCGCGAATCCGTTCGGAAGACTATGCGTCGAAGTACATCGAGAACTCGATCGGGTGCGGGCGCATGCGCACCGGATTGATTTCATGACTCCGTTTGTAGTCAATCCACCGCTCGACCAGGGGCTCGCTGAACACATCATTCGCAAGCAGGAAGTCATAGTCACTCTCGAGCGCTTGCAAGCTCTCATCGAGCGAACCCGGCATTGAAGGAACGTTCTTCAGCTCTTCCGGCGACATATCGTAGATGTCTTTGTCGAGCGGCAAACCCGGATCGATCTGATTATGTATCCCATCAAGCCCAGCCATCAGCATCGCCGAGAACGCCAGATAGGCGTTGCACGACGGATCAGGCGGGCGGAACTCGAGGCGCTTCGCTTTAGGGCTCTGCGAGTACATCGGTATCCGGACCGCGGCCGAACGATTGCGACTGGAATAGGCCAGATTGACCGGGGCTTCGAATCCCGGAACCAGCCTCTTGTAGCTGTTGGTAGTCGGCGCCGCGAACGCAGCAATCGCGCGAGCGTGTTTCAACAATCCTCCGATGTAGTGAAGGGCCATCTCCGACAAACCCGCGTAGCCGTCGCCTGCGAACAACGGCTTGCCTTCCTTCCAGATTGATTGATGGCAGTGCATGCCGTTGCCGTTGTCGCCGTAGATCGGCTTGGGCATGAACGTCGCCGCTTTCCCGGCTCGCAATGCTGCGTTCTTCACCGTGTACTTGAAGACCATCAAGTTGTCCGCGGTCGTGAGCAGTGTGTTGTATCGGAAGTCGATCTCACACTGGCCACCCGTCGCGACTTCGTGATGATGGCACTCGACCGGGATGCCTGCACTCCTGAGCAGCGTCGCGATCTCAGACCTCAGATCTGAAATCGAATCGAGTGGCGGCAGCGGAACGTAACCCTCCTTCGGACGGATGTGGTAGCCGTGGCCGTTCGACCCTCCGCGTTCGGAGGACGTATTCCACGGACCTTCCATCGAGTCCACTGAGTACCCCGAAGTGTGACCTTCATTATGGAAAGAGACTTTGTCAAATATGAAGAACTCAGCCTCCGGCCCGAAGTAAATGGTGTCGCCGGCGCCGGTGAATTTCAAATAGGTCTGCGCTCGTTGAGCGACCGCCCGCGGGTCGAGCCAGTAACCGTCTTTTGTTATCGGATCGATGACGCTCGAAATCAAACAGAGCGTTGCGGGCTTCATGAACGGATCAATCCAATAGCGCGACGTGTCGGGGATCAAGAGCATGTCCGATTCGTTGATCGCCGCCCAGCCGCGCAGGCTCGACGCGTCAAATCCGACGCCGTTTTCAAATGCGTCCGGACCGAACTCCTCGATCGGAATTGTGAGGTGGTGCCATTGACCGAGCAGGTCTGTGAAACGAACGTCCACAAATTCGGCTCCATGCTCGGCCGCGAACTTCAGTGCAGCTTCTGCGCTCATAGTTCCTCCAAATGTAGCGTAGACTGTCCAGTCTGCGCTGATTACCAACTAAGCCAGTTCGGGGTCAGGCGCGCACTGGGCAGTCTGCGCTACCCTGAAAAAGTATGCGGCGGCCGGCTTACCAACTTTCGAATGAGATTCTGGGTTTGATTGCGGGGGCTTCAAACCAAAACCTTAACTCAAAGTTGGTAAGCTGACCGCCGTGACAGATACCCTTTTACTCCCCCGAATCGGATTTGTAAAATCTATTCTTTTTATGCTAGCTATAAAGGCTGTTTATCCCTCCAAAGGCGGTGCCTTATGGAATTATGGCAACTTGAGGTGTTCACGGCGGTCGCCGAAGAGAGGAGTTTTTCGCGGGCCGGTCACAGGCTGGGACGCACCCAGCCGGCAATAAGCTCCGCGATAAAGCTTCTTGAAGTGGAGCTGGGCGAGCCGCTGTTTGATCGGATGGGCAAGAGTGTACGTCTCACGGGAGCGGGTGAGATTCTGACCGACTACGCGAAGCGACTGCTCAGGCTTAGAGAAGAGGCGACGATTGCGGTCGGCGAACTTCGCGGCCTGGGCCGAGGCACGTTGCGACTGGGTGCGAATGAAACGACGTGCTTGTACGTCCTCCCCGAAGTGCTTGCTTCATTCAAGCAGGCTTATCCCCAGGTCCAGGTCGACATTCACCGCGCCATAACTCGTTCGATCACAGAACGCATTCTCGACGGAGCTCTGGACTTCGGAATTGTCACACTGCCGATTAAGAACTCTCGGCTCGAGGTGCTAACGATCCACCGCGATGAAATGGCGTTGATAGTCAGCCCAACACACTCACTGGCGGCAAGGCGTTCGGTTAAGATGAGCGATCTGGAAAACGAACCCTTCATTCTTCACAAGATCGGCACCACTACTCGCGAGCGACTGGTGAGGCACTTCAATGAAGGCGGCGTGAAGATGAAAGTTACGATGGAGCTTGCTTCAATCGAGACGATCAAACGATTCGTGGCGATAGGAATGGGAATCTCGATCGTGCCGCGGCTGTGTATCGCAAGAGAAGTCAGAGACGGAAGCTTGCAAGCGCTTACGATTCGCGATGCTCGTTTCAAACGCCAGCTCGGGTTGATCTACAACAAGGACCGCTATCAGTCTCAAGCAGCGCGAGCGTTTCTGGCGCTCATTTCTGAGCAGCAACAGGCTCCGAAGACCAAACGCAAACCTGCGAAACCTTAGAGAGCTGGGTTCATCTCAAGGTAAACGGCCTCTTGCGGCCTCGGACGTTCGGTGGGAAACTCTGGGCACATGAGTACGTCTGAGCAAATCAGCGAAATATGCGATGCGATCGCACGCGAGTTCAATCCTGAAAAGATCATCGTTTTTGGGTCGCATGCCTACGGAACTCCTGGACCGTTTTCGGACCTGGACCTTTTGATAGTGATGCCATTTGAGGGCAGCCCACTTCAACAGGCGGCCCGGATCATAACTCGGGTTAACCCAAAGATCGGCGTTGATGTCGTCGTACGCACTCCCGAGCAAATCAGAGAGCGGTTAGCTCTGCAGGATGGTTTTATGCGCGAGATCGTTGAGCGTGGAAGCGTGGCGTATGAAGCCGATCAGGTGGATCCAATTGCCACCACGGGATTCATAGGAGTGAAATACGGATCCACCCCTTAGAACCAAAGAAGAAGCGCGTGAGTTAGTACTGAGACTGTTTCAACAGCTTCGGGGAGAACTCCCAGAAGGCATGAAGAACGAAGTCAAAAGGACATTCGAAAGATGGATTACCGATGACGCAATTGACGGCCTAACTTATGAAGAGGAACACGAGATCTTACAAAGCGCTAATCATTGGTTTGACGGCGCGCGTGAATACGTCGAAGAGTTAGGTGAATAAGCTTCTGTCTCGATATTGGACACAAACTAGACGCTTAACAAATCAATGGAACACAACGATAAGGCAAGCGAAGGTAAGACAGGGAACAAAGACAAGGAACTAAGTGTGAAGGAGTTTATTGAAATTGTTCTTATGCGTGATATTCGCCGAATGGTCTACGAATGCAAACTGCATTATCTCTCGTTCAGTGTCATTTCACAGGGCATAGAGTTTCTTGGGGCGTGTTTGGACGAGTTGAAGTGGGACGATCCAGACCAATCGGAGAAACGATTCAACAAAGCGCTCAAGAAACTCTTTCAGAACAAATATCAGAGGCATAGCACCAGAGCGAACGAGCAATATTTATACAAAGGCCTGAGGTGTGGGCTTATTCACATGATGAGGCCTCAAAACAAAGTGTTTCTTACACATAGAGAAGAGAGCAAGAGGGACGGAACATCTCATTTGAAAAAGCACAATGACAAGCTAATTCTGGTTTTAGAAGATTTCTACGATGACTTCGAGAGAGCTTGCCAAGATGTGATTGCGAAAATTGACGCCGGGAAAATAACAAACAAGAAAGTCAAGAAGAGCTATTTGAGAATTCTTGACATGTCACAGCCCGCGGCACAACCACCGAAACTCAACTCGAAGGAATAGTATGATAGTCCTCTTAATTGGACCTTCTGGCGTAGGTAAGTCTTCATGTGGAGAGTATGCCAGCCAAAATCTCTCAAGCTGTGAGTTCCATGACCTCGATGACTTAGTCGCAAAAGCAACGGGAAGTACAGCTTGTTTGGTTTTGCGCGAACAGGGTAATGACGGCTTTATTGAGATCTGCCAGAGAATCCTATCCAAGATAGAAACGGAACCCCGAAATAAAGTAAAACTCAGTTTGGTCGCGGTTGGTGCCGGCGCTCTCCAATCACATCGTGCAAATGAATGGTTGAAGCGATATACGACTGTACTCGTCAGCGCGCCTGAAGCAGAAGTTTTCAATCGTAATCCTCTTGGCCGGGAACGGAACTACCTTGAGTTCTGCCGAACAGAGTATTCGTCCCGGCGACAAAGCATTTACAACGCGGCGACTCACAAGATCTTTGTAGGCGGGCTGACTAAGAATGATGCGCAAAGTGAAGTTCTGAAGTATCTGCGCGACGAGATATTGCATCAAGATTCAAAGGGGAACGATTAATGTACTGTGAAACTTAAGTACATAGAGCCCCTAATTGACAGAGCGCCGATAGCAGAGCGTCAGCCGGAATCAAAGCGATGAGATTCAACGAAATGATTCGTTTGTTAGGGAACGGGTTTCGGCTCGTCAAAGAAAAGGGTTCAATTCGCTACTACGGCAAGCCGGGTCACGATAAGTTGATACGTGTTGACTATCACGCCTCAAAGGAGGTCCCTACCGGAACGTGTCATGCTATCCTTAAGGCCGCAGGGATAAGATCGACGTAAACAGGATGAGAGAAGGGATTTAAACACTATGATTGATTTGAAGTATTCATTGGTCATCGAGGCCACGATGGATCCTACTTATTTTGGTTTCTACTCGCCTGATCTTGAAGGATTCACCGGTGTCGGCCATTCTGTTGAAGATTGTCTTTACAAGGCTAAGTGGGGAATGGAAGAACACGTCGGTCTCTTGCAGGAAAATCACCTTCCCGTCCCTGAGACGAATGCCAATCCCACCGTGGTGATTCAAAATGAGCGGCGCTTGGAACCGGCGGCGTAGCTTCCAAGGCGTAAGCGGTTAGGACGACTTGGCACGAGCTTATGGGTCTCAACCACAAAGTCATATTCGGCATGAAGCTTCGGAAGTTCCGCGAACAGGCCGGGATCTCTCTGACCGATCTGGGTGTGCGAACGAAGCTTTCAACCTCTTATCTCGCCGAGATCGAACACGGCAAGAAGTATCCCAAAGCTGAGAAGATCGCTCGCATGGCCGAAGCGCTCGGCAAGGGGTACGACGATCTGGTTTCGATCGCGCTCGATGAACAGCTCAGCCCGCTCTCTGATTTTCTCGGCTCGGCCGCGCTCCACAATTTTCCATTTCATTTGTTCGGCATTTCCCCCGCGCAAGTAGTCGAGCTGATGACGCGCCAGCCGCTGGAAGCGAGCGCGCTGGTGAACGCGCTCATCGGAATAGCCGAGCAGTACAACATTGGTGTCGAGCACCTCTACCGTTCGGCGCTCAGGTCTTATCAGGAGCTTCACGACAATTATTTCCCTGAGATCGAATCGGCGGTCGATGAATTTGTCCGGACCGCCAGGATCGATGCCGATCCAACTCCCGGCTTTCCGGCACTGCGAGCGGTGATTGAGAAGCGCTTCGATTATCAGCTGGACGACAAGCAGCTAAGCAAACACCCCCAGCTTCTGCAATTTCGTTCCGTGCTGGTGACGAAGAAGAAGCGGCCGCCGTTGTTGTTGATCAACCCTGCGTTGTCCGAGCGTCAGAGAAAATTCATCCTCGCGCGTGAGATCGGCTACCAGGCGCTCGGCCTCAAGGAACGCGCGATGACTTCAGCGCCCGAACGCGTAGATTCATTCGAACAGGTGCTCAACGATTTCAAGGCGTCGTATTTCGCGGGCGCGCTGCTGATTAATCGCCAGCGCCTGCTTGCCGACATGAAAGAGTTCTTCGCGTTGGATCGATGGCAGCCGCGGCTCTTCCACGATTACCTGGACAAGTACGAAGTGACTCCGGAGATTTTCATGTATCGGCTCACCGAAGTGTTGCCCGAGTACTTCGGGATAAAGCTGCACTTCCTTCGCTTCAATCACGAGGGAGGCGAGTATCGGCTCGTCAAGCACCTCAACATGTCTCAAGTTCTCATGCCGGGCGGCACAAGCGTTCAGGAGCACTACTGCCGGAGGTGGCTTGCGATCAGAATTCTGAATGACCTGGAGCGGGAGCGAGCAAGCCGGAAGAAGTTTGTAGAGCCGATCGTCGGGGCGCAGGTTTCACGATTCGTGGACACAGACGCGAGGTATCTGTGTGTGGCGATGGCGCGGCATCTGGCGCTCAATCCTTCGGCGACGTCGTCTGTGTCTCTGGGCTTTCGCTGTGATGACGAGTTCGAGCGCACCGTTCGTTTCGCCCGGGATCCATCGATCACGCGGCTGGATATAGATGGCACTTGTGAGCGTTGCCGGCTTACAAAAGCGGAATGCCAGGACCGAGTGGCCCCACCGCACCTGCTTGAGCTCAAACGGACTCGAGGCAAGGTTGAGCAGGACCTAGCCTCTTTGAGCATAGACAGATGAAGCGTCATATGAGCGTCGTGCGCTTGGGTGACCGTAGCGCGATCGACTTTTATGACCCGATTTGCATTGAAAAACGGGCCCCTTTAGGTTATAAGCAAGAACTCCCAACTTTCTCCTGGATAGGCAAGTCTGAGCACTATGAATAAAGCCCGCTTCTTCATGATCGCTCTCATTCTAACGCTCGTTCTGGTTTGTCCCGGCATTCACATCTCGAGGACGGTCTCGGCTACGAAGACCGGTAATTACACGTCCAATTACGCGCCTGGCGAGGTCATCGTTAAGCTGAAGCCAGGCGCGAGTGAATTGCAGCTTGGCGATCAGGACGAACGGCTTATGACGATCGCTCGATTGTCCGGAGACAAGGGCGGCGCTCTGTCGAGCCGTTCTGCTGAGACGCTTGTGAGAGCGGCGGCAATGCCGCGAGTAGGCGAGATTATTTCCGGCCGCGGCTTGGACCGGGTGTTCGTTCTGAAATTCGACGCAAGCGCGAATGTCAATTCGATAGTCAGCGATCTAAGAACGCTGGATCAAGTTGAATACGCGGAGCCGAACTACCTTATAGAGTTCGGCGGAGTGATACCCGATGATCCCGCCTTCTACGATCAATGGTCCCTGTTCAACCTTGGGACCGGTGTTCCCTGGGATCCTAACAACGACGGTAATCTGGACTTCTTCTCCTCTACGCCAAATGTCGACATCAAGGCTTCCGATGCGTGGGAGATAACACACGGCAGTCCCAATGTGATAGTTGCGTTGACTGATACCGGAGTGGACATCACACACCCCGATCTGGCGGATAACATTTACACTAATCCTCAAGAGATCGCGGGTAACGGTGTCGATGACGATCACAACGGATTTGTAGACGATGTTCACGGCTTCAACGTCGCCGATCAGAACGGCGACGTTAGCGATGCGTTTGGCCACGGCACAGAGATGGCCGGCGTCCTGGCGGCTGTAATGGATAACAATATCGGCATCACCGGCGTTTGCCAGTCAAAGGTGATGCCCGTCCGGTTCTACAAGCGCTATGGACCGGACCCGACTCAATACAGCGCAACGGTCGCCGATGCAGCGCGCTCGCTTCTGTATTCAATTGCGGCCGGAGCTTCGATCATCAATGCGAGTTGGACAACCAAGCTGATTTCTGACGATTCGCAGTCAGGCGAGGCCCAGGCGCTGGAGGATGCTGTAAATGCCACGAATGACGCCGGAGCTTTACTGGTCTGTATCGCCGGCAACGACGGTTACGATCTGGATTTTAGTCAGATCTATCCAGCGTCCTATGGATTGCCAAACCAGATCGTTGTCGCGGCGTCTGACTTCAACGATGAGATATGGCACACGGCATTCGACTTCTATCCCATAAAAAGCGGATACGGAGTAAAAACCGTCGATCTGGCAGCGCCCGGCGTTTCGGTTCTCACGACGCGAGCCCGCGGAACCTGCTTCCTGTGCACCCAGTCAACCGATTCTCGGGACTGGTATACTCGCGCCGATGGTACTTCGATATCCGCGGCGCTAGTCTCGGGAGTTGCAGCTCTCTTGAAATCCAGGTACCCGGGCGATAACGGAGTCATACTGAAGCGTCGAATCTTGGCAGGCGCGGAAGTCAGGGCGAACCTCGGGAATTACGTCATCGGAGGCAGACGACTGAGCGCAATCGGAGCGCTCACCGCTGCAGTGACTATTAGCACACCGGCGCTTTCGGAATTCACATACAAGGCAAAGAACGGAAAGCTGATTGTTTACGGCTCCGGAATGCAGACAGGCCTATCAATCATCGTCGGCAAGACCGCCTATCACAGCAAACCACGAAGCGACGACGGGACGACATTCCTCGCGATCGTGCCAAAGGAAGCGTTTCCAGCGGGCACGCCGGTTTCAATCAAGGTGCGCAATCCGGACGGTGGCGAGAGCCAGGCTCTGTCACTGACACGGTAAATAAATGAGGGACACGCTTTCGCTCGAGCGCAGGCTCAAGATGCACGAGGCGCGCGAGGCAATTCTCAACCGCATCGGCTCCGAAACTTTTTCGGTCATAAACCTCGACCACTTCCTACAAGCGACAGTCACCGAGGTCGGCAAGATGATGGGCGTCGACCGGTGCGACGTGATAACACTGACTCCTGAAAATCATCTTCGAATAACTCACGAGTATCGGTCGGAAGGAAGTGATGAATTGCCCTCGCTGCTCGGCCTGGAATTGCGAGTAGATTTTGAACGCCTCCAGGAGAGCTTTGATCTCTATAATCCACAAGCCATCGAAGACACTTCGTCACCCGACGTGGCTCCGATTCTTCAGAAGCTGACCGAAGGGTTTGGCAGCAAGTCGATTCTGATGGTCCCCATTACCTTCAACCTCCAACTGCTCGGCATGATGGGGCTGCATCATTGTCGTGAACCGTATCACTGGGACGATGAAGAAATACACTTTCTTCACAACCTGGCGCAGCATATCGCTATTGGCTATCGCTATACACATATCTATACCGAGAAGGAACGCGAAGCGCGGATAAACAAAGCTCTGCTCGAGATCGCCAACGACATCAATACCGGGTCCGATTTCACAGAAGTCATTGAACGCATTCTCGACCGCTCGCTTGACCTGCTGAGGATCCAGGCGGCGTGTCTGGCGATCATCGACGCAAACAACAGCGAGATTCATTTCACCAACTTGCGCACGGCGAACAACGCCGAGGACATCCTCAAGCGACCGTCATTGAAGTTTCCAATTCTCGATCTCATGCCAAAGACGGTAGGGCGCGGACAGATGCTCAAGATCCTGAGCCCCGCTCAGCACGAGTACGCGCGTTCGTTTCTGACCGAAGTGTTCAATGCCGGAGCGGCGATCATCGCACCCATCCTGATCGAGGACAAGATATTCGGCGCACTGGTGTTGCTTTGGCCGGAGGCTCAGCAGTCGTTCGCCAACGAGGTGACCGCCCTCGCGTTGGGCATCGCGGATCAGCTCGCCATCGCGTTGTCGAAGGCGCGGCTCTCGGCGGAAGTGCTGAGACTGCGGCGAGAGTTGGAACACGCAAACAGCCAGCACTCAGGCAGCGGCCTTGTTGGCAAGAGCGATAACTTCATGCGCTCGATGCAGATGGCGCTCTACGTCGCCGACAATTACACGACCGTCCTGATCCAGGGTGAGTCGGGCACCGGTAAAGAGTTGATGGCAGACCTGATCCAGACACGCTCATCACGAGCCGAGAAGCCCTATATCAAAATCAACTGCGGCGCGATTCCGGAGACCCTCCTCGAATCAGAACTGTTCGGGCACGAGAAGGGTGCGTTCACCGATGCACGCGCCCGCCGAATCGGGAAGTTCGAAGAAGCAAACGACGGCACCTTGTTCCTGGATGAGATTGCAGAGATGTCGCTTTCGGCGCAGGTCAGATTGCTGCGGGTGTTACAGAACGGAGAGTTTACCCGCGTTGGCGGGAACGAAGTGGTTAAGACTGACGTGCGCGTTATCGCGGCCTCGAATGTCGATCTAGAGGAGGCAGTTCGCGAGGGTCGCTTCCGTCGCGACCTGTTCTATCGCCTCAACGTCTATCCGATAAAACTGCCGCCTCTCAGAGAACGCGTCGAAGATATTCCGCTTCTTGCGACGCACTTCCTGGAGATCTACAAGAAGCGCGCGAACAAAAACATTACGGGCATAACCAAGAAGGCGCTCGAGTGGCTTCGTCGTTTTGACTGGCCCGGCAACGTGCGTGAGCTTGAGAACGCGATGGAGCGAGCGGTCATCATCGCGCAAGGCAGGATGATCGCCGTTGATGACCTGCCGCACGCCGTTCGCGGCGCCGAGCCCAGCAAGACAATCGAGGTCGAGGTCGGCACAACAATCGACGAAGCCGAAAAGCGAATGATCATGCAGACGCTCGCTTACACGCGCGGCGATCGCACTCGCGCGGCTCAGATCCTGGGCATCGGGCGCAAGACGCTTTATAGGAAGATGCAGAAGTATTACTCCGAAGATCAGGCCCGCTAAAATAAGTCGAGAGTGCCGCCTGCCGATTTACGCGAGCATTGCGATTTTACTTACGGGGCAGCTTTGCGGGAGAATATGCGCAAGCCGCTCTTTTATTTTCACCGGAGAAGGAGAAAAACGATGAAGAGGATCCTTGGCACAACTCTAGTCCTGCTTATCGGAATCTTGTCTGCTGCCGCTCAAAGCGCAAGCGTTGCCGGCAGTTGGGATGTCACCATCGAATCGCCACAAGGCAAACGCGAAGCCGTGCTTGTCATTAAACAGGACGGCGGCAAGCTGACGGGCGCGATGAAATCGGCGCGCGGCGAACGCCCGCTCGACAGCGTCAAGCTTGAAGGGAACGATATTACTTTCGTGATGACTGCGAACGTTCAGGGCCAGGACATGGTCTTCACTTACAAGGGGAAAGTCGAAAAAGACTCGATGAAGGGTGATGCTGACTTTGGTGGGTTCGCGAGCGGCTCCTGGTCAGCGGTGCCGCACAAGGAAGGCGGAGCCGGTGCGGCCGCTTCCTCAGCGCCTGGCGCCCAGTCTACTGCGGGCGCAGCAAACATAACCGGCGCGTGGGCGTTCGCGGTTGAGACTCAAGCGGGCAGCGGCACGCCAACTTTTACTTTCAAACAGGACGGGGAGAATTTGAGCGGAACTTACAAGGGACAGTTTGGGGAAGCTCCGCTCACAGGAACGGTCAAAGGCTCCGACGTAAAGTTTACGATCAAGATCAACGCGCAAGGTCAGGACTTGACAGTCACGTACACCGGTAAGATCGATGGCAAGGACAGCATGAAGGGCACCGCAAGCTTCGGCGAGATGGGTGAAGGAACCTGGACCGGGAAGCGAAAGCAATAGGCCGCTGTATCGTAAGAGTGACTCAGCCGATTGTCGGCTCCCGACTCATCATTAGGGATGCCTGTTGACTGTCTTGATGTAACAAGTCAACAGGCTCTCACCGCCCGATCCGATTGGAGCCTTCTACGCATCACGCTCTCGCGCACGACGAGACTTCGCGGTTCAACCAGTTGCCTTCGAGGCGGATTCGATCCGCGGAGAGGTTTCCGTTCATAGCGAATATTTGACACTCCTTTTTGGGCCGTGCTAGTTTCACCGCGTGCCTGCCGAAAAGAGGAGTACCCTTCGCAACGCGCTCGAATTCATTCCCGCCTGGATCTTGCTTAAGCTCCTGGGACTGCTTCCGCGCTCGTCAGCGCTTTGGTTTAGCAAGCTCATCGCACGAGCTGCGTACCACCTGCATGGGAGGCTGCGACGTGTTGGCCACAGAAATCTCGAACTTGCCATGCCCGAACTCAATTCCGAGCAGCGACTTGCAATAGTCAAGGGTGTCTTCATCAACCTCGGCAGACTCCTGGGCGAGTTCTCTCAGTTTCCCAGAATCACGCGCGAGAACATAACAAGACTGGTGGAATACGACGGCTTCGAGAATTACCGGCGCGCTTCTGAGCGCGGGCGCGGTGTGCTGATGCTTACCGGTCACGTAGGGGCCTGGGAATTGTGCGCGTTTGCGCAGGGTGTCTACGGCCACCCGCTTAGTTTCCTGGTGCGTCCTCTCGACAATCCGTTGCTCGATCGAATGATCAGTGGTTATCGCGAGTTGTCCGGCAACCGCACCATAAACAAGAACCGAGCGGTCAAATCGGTGCTCGAAGTTTTGAAACGCGGAGAGGATGTGGGTCTATTGATAGACGTCAACACGCTGCCGGATCAGGGAGTATTCTGTGACTTTTTTGGTCTGGCTGCCTGCTCGACTACAGGGCTGGCGGTGTTTGCTTTGCGCGCCGATGCGCCGGTCGTGCCGGGCTTTTTGATCTGGGACGAACGGGCGGGAAAACACCGTCTTCGATTCGAGTCCGAAATACCCCTGATACGAACGGGCGACTTCAAAGAAGAAGTCATGTTGAATACTGCGCGCTTCACGAAAGTGATTGAATCGTACGCGCGGAGATATCCGGATCAGTGGCTGTGGGTGCACAAGCGATGGCACACGCGACCAGAAGGGGAGGGGGATTTGTACAAAGCAGAACCGAGGAAATCCGGCCGGGGCCCGTCGGTAAATTTTGAAGTGCAGGTTTAAGCTGCAGATAAGGGGCAGAGCTCAGTTGAGATCAGAATCGCTCCCGCCTGAAGCGCTCCTGTTGTAATCATCTTCAAATCGAGTGATGTCGTCTTCCCCGAGATAAGTACCGCATTGCACTTCGATAAACACCAGTGGGGTGGAAGCGGGATTGGCGACTCGGTGTTTGGTCCGAAGTGGAATGATCGTATCTTCGTTTGCGCGCAAATGGATATCGCGGTCGCCAACCGTAACCAGGGCTTCGCCGGCGACGATGACCCAGTGCTCGCTGCGGCTTTGGTGCATCTGCAGGCTGAGCCGCTGACCCGGTTGCACTTCGATGCGTTTTACTTTGTAACCTTCACCTTCGGCGAGTACCTCGTACATTCCCCAAGGCCGTTCATCTCTTTCGATGCTCATATCGCGAACCAGTCTACACCAATGCTTACGACTCGTTCACGCCGGGAACGAGCAATGGAAAGTTCATACAAAGAAAAAGGGGATGGTCGCCCATCCCCGCGTTCTCACACAGAGAACCCCCGTTTTGCGTAGCGGCGTTATACTATCTCTTCTTGGCGCCCTTCTTGGCACCACCCTTCTTCGCGCCGCCCTTCGCGGCCTTCTTTGCGCCGCCTTTCTTTGCAGTTGCCATATTGTGTGTTCTCCTTTCTTAAGATTTTACCTCGCATACAAGATACTGTAGCGTTGCTACTCTTGTATACTAGAGTAAATGTTATACAACATATTGTTGTATATAATTTGCATCGTGCTGTGTTGTCAACTTTTTTTTTCGTCTTGAAAGGAAACATAACGGCGATTGATTTTGCGATCTCTGAAAATGGCTACCAGAGCCAGTTTCAAGGCAGCCTCGTTGTACTCCAAATGTCAGGGCAGTAGTGTCAGGCCGGTTCAGTGCGAGCGTGGCGGATCTCTTCGTTGCAAATTATAGCGAGGACGTAACAGGCTCCCAGAGCCGGTTGTGTGGCAGGCGCCGTGAAACTGGCTCTGGAAGCCTATTTCGTGACAGTGGCACGAAACTGGCTCCAGTCGCGTCTTTCGCGTTCTTCGGCGCTAAGGTTTCGTTCAATTGACTGCGCTCGCGAGCGCCGGATAAGATCATTGCCCGATGTCAGACGGCGTTATCGATTTACACACGCACACGACTCATTCAGATGGCAGCGCGAGCCCGGAAGAATTAATTGCGAGGGCGAGTGCGAATGGCGCTCGGTCGATTGCTATCACTGATCACGATACGGTCGACGCTTTTGCCGAAGCGCGAGCGGCGGCCGCTCTGTTCGGTGTTGAGTTCGTGCCCGGGATCGAAATCAGCGCCGACTTTTCTCCGGGCACCATGCACATACTGGGTTACCTCGTCGACGGTGAGTCGCCGGCCCTGCAACGGAAGCTCGCGACGTTGAAGGAAGCTCGCGAGAAAAGAAACCCTGAGATCGCGCGCCGACTGGAAGGGCTGGGTATTGATATCAGCTACCACGAGGTCGCACAGTTGGCAGGCAATAAGGTTGTCGGCAGGCCGCACTTTGCGAGCTTGCTGGTCAAGAAGGGATATGTGGGGAGTATTCAGGAGGCATTCGACAAGCTTTTGAAAAAAGGCGCACCTGCGTATGTCGAAAAGGCGCGGCTATCGCCGAGCGATTCGATACAGCTCATACACCGGGCAGGCGGAGTCGCGGTGCTAGCGCATCCGTATCAACTTAAGCTTTCTTCCTATAGAGCCGCGGATGAGTTGGTAGCCGAACTGGCAGCGATTGGATTGGATGGCATCGAAGCAATCTATAGCCGGCATTCTGCCGACCAGCGCACAATGTATTCCGAGATTGCTTTGCGACATCATTTGTTAGTGACCGGTGGAAGCGATTATCACGGAAGCTACAAGCCTGATATTGATCTCGTCACCGGTCTTGGTGATCTTGAGGTTCCGTACGCCTTACTGGAGGCGTTAAAGGCGCGCGCTAAAGACAGAGCCGCGACGGAGGCGAAGGGGCATCGACTCGGGTAGAACGCGCGACTCGTTTTGCTCGCGCCGCTGGCCTGGTTGCTCATGCTGATGCTCCAGGAGGCAGATGGTTATGCAGGATGATCCAAACATCGAAGCCTTAGTTTCGCAAATCACCGATGAGATTCTGGCGCGGCTCGGCTCGTCCGCAAGCGAGTGCCACTTGCAACACGATGAGTGTTTTGTGAAGTGCCCGGATCGCATGCATTCGTTGATCGCCGATGGAGGTGTGCGGTTCGGGCTTACAGGCGCAGAGAGCGAAGCCGCGCGTGAAGTCGCTCGCCACATCGATCACACTTTGCTCAAACCGGATGCCACGCGCGATGAGATATTGAAGGTCTGCGAGGAGGGAGTTCGCTTCGGATTTGCGTCGGTTTGTATAAATCCGATCTGGGTGCGCGAAGCTGCATGCGCGTTGCGAGGGAGTGGCGTGAAGGTTTGCACGGTGATCGGATTTCCGCTTGGGGCGAATTCGCCGGATACCAAGGCCTATGAAGCAAGGCGCTCGATCTTCGACGGCGCAAGCGAGCTTGATATGGTGATTAACGTCGGCGCGCTCAAGTCGGGCGATCACGATCTTGTTTCGCGCGACATCCGAGGCGTGGTTGAAGTAGCTCACGAGTATGATTACATCTGCAAGGTAATCATCGAAACGGGGCTGCTGACGGATGAGGAAAAAGTGAGCGCGTGTTTGATCGCGAAAGAAGCGGGAGCGGATTTCGTAAAGACCTCGACTGGATTCAGCAAGGGCGGAGCTACCGCAGCGGACGTCGCCTTGATGCGCCGTGTAGTTGGCGGTCAGATGGGAGTGAAAGCATCCGGGGGAGTTCGCGATCTGAAACAGGCTCAGGAGATGATACAAGCGGGTGCGACGCGTATTGGCGCAAGCGTTGGCGTGAAGATAATCCAGGAAGCCGGCGGCATGTCTGCGTCTGCGGATGGCGTTTCAACGCACAGCTATTGATCGCATTAATTCAGCGTCAAACCATCAAACAAAAGCGGGCACGATTTGATTCTAAAGCCGCGCCACGCTTTTTGATTTTCCAGGGCTATCGCTCAGTAAGCCCACCGTGTAAGCACGGAACCCGCGGTGTAACCCGCTCCCACCGCCGCAAACACTACGAGCTTGCCTTTCTTAAGTCTTCCGTCATCGAGCGCGTCTCCAATCGCGAGCGGAATTGTGGCAGCGGTGGTGTTGCCGAACTTGTGAATATTCTTGACAACCTTGCTTTCATCAAGCCCCATTCGGTCAGCCGCCGCATTGACAATGCGCAGGTTCGCCTGATGAGCGATGAACAAATCTAGATCCTTGCCTTCGTATCCGTTTTTCTCAAGTATGCCGCGGCTGATTTCACCCATCTTGCGCACCGCGTACTTGAACACGGGCTGGCCCTCTTGATGTACGTAGTGCATCTTTTTGTCGACGGTCTCATGCGAAGCAGGATTCAGGCTGCCCCCCGCAGGCATGTAGAGGAACTCACCGCCGGACCCATCCACCTCGTGCATGTAATCGAGGATGCCGAACTCTTCTTCGTCGCTCGGCTCTAGAAGAACGGCGCCTGCCGCATCGCCGAACAATACACACGTCGAACGATCTTCAATGTTTGTGATCGAAGTCATTACGTCGGAACCCACAACGACCACTTTAGTGTGCGCGCCGGACTCGATGAATTGAGCGCCGACGGTCAGCGCAAAAAGGAAGCCTGAGCAAGCGGCCGAGAGGTCAAAACCCCAGGCGCGTGTGGCTCGAATCTTGTTTTGAACTATGCAGGCGGTCGCAGGGAAAAACATGTCGGGTGTGACGGTTGCGACGATTATCAGTTCAATTTCGCTTGCTTCGATTCCACGGTTCTTGAGGAGGTCACCGACCGCCTGCGCGGCGAGCTCTGACGTCGGGGTGCCGGGTTCGACCCAGTGGCGCTCCACAATGCCGGTGCGCTCGACTACCCAATCGTGATTCGTGTCGATTCGTCTTGCGAGGTCGTAATTGGTGACGACCTTTGGTGGAACGTAGCGTCCAAGCGCGGTTATCTTCGCCCTGCGCGTTGCTTTCATGTTTCTTAGAGTCCTCCACTCAATTCTGCCGCTGGATCTGACGCAAGAACCGAACCTGTTCGCTGAACTCCCGATAGTAGCACCCGCAACTTTTTGCATGCAAGGATTGCGGCCAGGGCAAACGGTGCGTCGAAGAATGAGGTCAATTGTACGGGGCTTTCACCTGTGATATAGGGTAGTTGAGCAATCGTCTTGGGCCTTGACGCGATCGCTTAAGTGAAGAACACGGCCAGTCTGTTTGGCGCAAGCCCGCTGGTACCGGGCACAACGCATTCGTGGAATTCAAACCACAAAACAAAGGAGAGAAACATGGCAGACAGCTCCAACTCCTCGAACTCGAGGATAAACATAACGCGGCTCATCCTCGTTCCGAGTGTGATAACTCTCGCGATGACTCTATTGCGGCTCGTCGGAGAACTGCAACACTGGCCGACAGTCCTGTTCAACAGAGCGCCGGGAGGCGGCGGTGCGATCATTGGGATCACGTGGCTGGTTTTTGTGTTCGGCGCCTACTTCGCCCTGAAGCTCTCTTCCGCGGGCGAGGCTACCCCGAGTACGGGCCGCGCCATAGGGTTTGCGATACTGGGGCTCGTGCTTGTGTTCGGAGGCACGGTTTTTATTGCGCCGGCGGACGCCACACACATCAGGTTTCCGGGCAAGGAGATCGTTGGTCTGGTTTTGATGTTATGCGGGGCGGCTCTACCGTTCATGTCGTGGTCGACGCTTGCAAAAGTTCTGCTCGCCTACGGCTACTCAGCTCGCATCCCGGTGCTGATCATTATGTACTTCTCGATCAAGGGCAACTGGGACACGCACTACAGCCTTGGACCTCCGGGAGTCGAGTTCCCGAGCTTCTGGTCGAAGTTCGTTCAGATCGCAGTGCTTCCGCAGATGATTTTTTGGATAGCGTTCACGATTACCGCTGGATCGCTCGCGGGAGGAATCGCGTTGTTGGCAACACGGCGTCGCAGGGATAATGCCGTGCAAGCGGCGTAGTTCTATCGATCAGAGAAGCACGATGGCCGCCGAACCACTACCTCGGCGGCCATCGTGCTTCATTCTCTCTGAAGATTAGTCGTAATACTCGAGCCCAAGATGAGTTATCAACTCCTCGCCTTTCAGATGGCGCAGGGTGTTCTTTAGCTTCATCAACTGAATAAACAAGTCGTGCTCGGGATACAGGCCCGGAGCCGTCATAGGACTCTTAAAATAAAATGACAACCACTCCTGAACCCCGCGCATGCCCGCTCTTTTGGCTAGATCCATAAATAGCGCCAGGTCCAGTACGATAGGCGCTGCCAGAATCGAATCACGGCAAAGAAAATCAACTTTGATCTGCATTGGATAGCCGAGCCATCCGAAGATATCAATATTATCCCAACCTTCTTTGTTATCGCCGCGAGGCGGGTAGTAGTTGATCCGCACGATGTGACTGAAGTCCTTATACAGGGTCGGGTACACATCAGGCTGCAGGATGTATTCGAGCACCGACAGCTTCGACTCTTCTTTGGTCTTGAATGATTCCGGATCGTCGAGCACTTCGCCGTCGCGGTTGCCCAGAATGTTTGTAGAGAACCATCCGTGCAATCCGAGTAAGCGCGACTTCAGACCGGGCGCGATAATCGTCTTCATCAGGGTCTGACCCGTTTTGAAGTCTTTACCGCAAACTGGCAGTCCCTGATCAACAGCGAGCTTTGTCAGCGCCGGAACATCGACGGTAAGGTTCGGGGCGCCGTTCGCGAAGGGCACGCCTGACTTCAGCGCTGCATAGCCGTAAATCATCGACGGCGCGATTGCCTCGTCGTTGTTGAGCATCGCCGTCTCGAATGACTTCAAATCATCATGTGCTTCGCTCGGCTGCTTGAATATTTCAGTCGAGGCACACCAGACCATCACGACTCGGTCACACTCATTTGTCCGCTTGAAGTCCTCTATATCTTGCATCAACTGTTTGGCGAGCTCCATCTTGTTCGCGCCCTGTTTGACGTGCGTCCCGTTGAGCCTCTTGACGTATCGCTGATCGAAGACTGCCTTCATCGGCTTGATTCTCTGAAGCTCCATCTTGAGCTGATTGACCAGGTCGCGCTCCAGCACGCCCGCGTGTAGCGACGATTCATAGGCGTCTTCTTCGAATATGTCCCACGCACCGAAAACGAGGTCGTTAATGGAAGCAAGCGGAACGAAATCACGGATCATCGGCGTACGGTTGTCAGTGCGCCTGCCCAATCGAACTGTTCCCATCTGCGTCAGCGAGCCGATAGGCTCAGCGATGCTGCGCTTGATGGCTTCGACGCCGGCGATGAACGTGGTGCTCACAGCGCCGAGGCCGACCAGCAGCACTCCTAGTCTGCCTTTCGGCTCCTCGATAGCGATTGGGGTCTTCTGGTTATTGATCGGCATTGAAAATCTCCTCTTTCTGAACGGTTCTGCTGAAGCGTCGGCCGTTCGAGACTGCGTAATGTGACCGCCAACAATTGAATCAAAATGAGTCGTTAAAGTCTTGCGCTTTGTTGCTGAGTTCTAGCGGCAGGTTGCCGAATTGACTGAGACCGGATTTTGTGGGGCCCGGCGGGCATCTTCGCTCCCCGATCGAAGCACTAAGGATTAGGCGGCGCTCCATCGCAGGAAACCTGCAAGTCGACGACAGCCACTACATTCTAAACATGTACTCTTTGAAGCGCAGTCATCGTAGATATTGCGGAACAAAGCGATTTGACGGTCAAAAATGTTTGGTCTTGACATCGATCAGAGCGCCAAGTGACAATAAACAAGTCGTCTCATCCAAGTGGTAAAGAAGACGACGCAGGAACAGGATGTGGTAGAGGGGATCTTCCCTCTTGTAACTCGAAGCTAGTTGCCGCGCCAATAGGATGCAGCACCGGGCTTGTCGGAGAAGGGAAATGCAAGAGAGAGCATTATTCGCAGAAACCTTCCTTCATCAACCATCAATTTTTAGCCGGCTAATTGGAATCCTGCGGGATGCGGCGCGTGATTTCGTCAGTGACCCGGCAAAGTTCATGGCGTCCCTCTTCAAGGGCGACGGATTCGGCGGTCGGACTCGGAAAGATCGCATGATGCTGGGAATGGCCGTTGGTATCTTCACGTTTTGCACATTATTCATCGGCTTTGTCCTGGGGCCCCAAATCTGGAAGATGCTCTTCGGCGGGCCCGTTGTGCAGGCGCAGGCTGAGTATGAAATCCACATGGTCAATCCTGATGACTTCAAGCCGCAAGAAATCGAGATGCCAAAGGCCGATAAGAAGGCTGGCGGCGGCGGCGGTGGCGGTCGGAATACGCCGACTCCGGCTTCCAAAGGTCAGCTGCCCAAGTTCTCACTTACTCCTCCAATGATAGCTCCTCGACCCGAGCCGACTCCGCGGCCTCCCTCATTGCCGGTACCTGAAACAGTTCAGGTCGATCCGCGGCTTGAGCCAAAGCGCGATGAACTCGCGATGACGGGCTTGCCCAACGGCGTACCTGGGCCGCCCTCAGCGGGCCCTGGTTCAGGCGGAGGAATGGGTACAGGTGAAGGCGGCGGTATGGGGCCGGGAAACGGCCGAGGCGTGGGTCCGGGTAACGGTTACAACATGGGTGGCGGTGACCCGAGGCTCGGTGGCGGGAACGGTGGTCCAGCGACAAGCGTCGATACCAAGCCGGTTCCTTTGAACAACCCGCAGCCTCGCTACACTGAAGAAGCTCGCAAGAACAAGATTCAGGGCAATGTGACCGCTCGCGTGCTGATCGGCGCCGACGGCCAAGTAAAGCAGGTCAAGATAACGCGTGGGCTTCCCGACGGATTGGATGAACAAGCCATCCAGGCCGCTTATCAGCTGCGATTCAAACCCGCGATGAAGAGCGGGCAACCTGTTGCCTACTGGATGCCGGTTCTGATCGAGTTCAATTTAAGATAAGACTTTGGTCGAAGGCCACGGTCGATCACCCGCCGCGGCCTTCGCTCGTGTAAGCTTATGTCCTTCCGCTCGAGTGGCTCACCCCAAGATGGCTTCAGTAATGACAACTCAGTTTGTTGGAAGTTCGAGCCACGCTGACCCCCTGCCGTTCTCGTTAATCGAACAGAAAAGTTTAGTCTCGCGCCTGGCTGAAGAGGCCCGGGCCGCGGTACGAGATCTCGCTCGCGATCCTCGGGGCTTTTTTCGCGAACTCTTTTCTGACCACACGAAAGACGCAAAGCGCCGACAACGAATCTACACCGGACTCGCGATCGCGGTGATCGTGCATGCAGCATTGCTGATCGTGATAGCTGTTGTTGGGTGGCGGACGATGTTTGTTAAGCCGGTTGAAGACGCTCCGCTGCATCTGCAGGCTATGCTTCCGCTGAATGAGCCCGAGCGCGCAAGTCTAGAGTCAAACGCGCCGCGCGGAGATAGAGATCATGGCGGCGGAGGTGGGGGAGATCACAATCCGCTCCCGGCTACAAAGGGTCCGGGGCCTCAAATGTCTCCCGGTCCACAGATCGTCAAGCCAAACGCGCCAAGTGTTAAGCTGCCGACGATTCAACTGCCGCCGACTATAGTCGGCCCCGATAGCTCGGCTCCTCCGCCGGGCATTGCACTCGGCGTACCCACCGGAGTCATTGCGGAAGCTCCTTCTCCCGGACTCGGAGACGGAGGCGGGTTGGGAGGGAAGAATGGCAGTGGCGCAGGTCCCGGCAATGGTGCTGGGTCGGGAAAGGGCGGGCCCGGCGGAAGCGGCGACAAAGGCCGGATAGGAGCGCCTGGCGGGCGCGATGACGTAAGCGGTCCGATTCCCTACAACCTGATTCGGAGTATTCCTAACAGCACCGGAGTTGTGTGGCTCCACAGACCAACTCCTCTCGTTACCTCTGAAGCACAAGCCAACAAGGTAAAAGGCGAGGTGTGGCTGAGGGCTACATTTCGTGAAGACGGCACGATAACTGACATCGAGGTTATTCGTGAAGTTCCGTTCATGACGGAGTCAGCCATTACTGCGCTGCAACGATCAACGTTCCGTCCTGCAACCATCAAGGGCCGCCCGGTGACTCTGCTCAATGTCCCGGTCAGAATCAACGTAGACGTGTTCCAACGCTGAAATCCTGTCCTCGGGTGAGCAGTCGATCAAACGCAGAGCTCAATCCATTAACTCATTGCGAAGCTCCATCGCGGCGGGTCCCAGCCGAAACATTGCCTCACCAATATTGGCGGCGGCGTCGAGCTCTATTGCTATGAAGCAATCGTGGTCTATCTCACGAGCGACAAAGCCTGAGCCCTCGTATTCGAGCACCAGCCCCCTCATTGCCCCCAGTTCCTTGCGAGCGATGGATTCGCGATAAGTCTGCACGGTTACCGCCACATACGCGCCGCGCAGCCGCAATCGCTCGCCGTCGGTCGTGGCGTGCCACTGCACTGCTTCCCCATCGGCCGCCAGAATAATCGCACCGGTGGCTCCTTCGACATGAGAGACCAGTTTCGAGAGTATGGACTCAATTGACACGAGACTACCGGCCTTTCAAATTCCGCGTTGTTAGGTCGCAGGGATTATAGGCGAAGGCGTCGAGCAGTTCGAGGTGTCTTGAAAGGCGCCGCTCGCCATAAGGCTACCGGTGAGTGATTTTCCAACTTTTTGCAGACGATCTCAGTCTATACTATTGAAGCGGATGGGGGTTTTTGATCGGATAGTAGCGCGAGAGCGACTTGGAACTGAGCGATAGCCAAATAATCGAACGCACGCTTGCCGGCGAACCCGACGCTTTCGGCGTACTTGTGCGCCGCTGGGAGCGACAAATCTATGGCCTCACCCTCAGAATGCTCGGCCGCGATGAGGAGGCCAAAGATGCCACCCAGGAAACTTTTCTGTCGGCCTATCGAAATCTGTCGAAGTTCCGCGGCGAAGCGAAGTTCTCATCCTGGATTTACAGAATCGCTCTCAACATCTGTAACACCAGGCTGAGAAGCCGTACAAAGTTCACGATCTCGCTTGACGAGCAGCGCGAGATAAGTGGGTTTGAGCTTGCAGCGGATAACGAAGACCTCGGCAGCGGTATCCAACAGGAACAGGTAACTCGGCACGTGCGGCGGGCGTTGCAAGGACTGCCTGCCGAGATGCGTCAAGTCATCATAATGAAGGAATACGAAGGACTGAAATTCGCAGAGATCGCCGATGTGCTCGGCATACCACTTTCGACCGTCAAGACGCGAATGTACACCGGTCTGACTGAGTTGAGAAAAAGGCTCGAGCATCTGCGCGAAGCCATATGAACCGGTGGGACTAAAGAATGAACGGTGAAGAAATGAACGACAAACAGAAAACCTCAAACTGCGATATGCACGAAGCCCTGATTGCATATCTCTATGATGAAGCAACGCCGGAAGAGAGCGCTCTCGTTAACGCACACCTCACCAGGTGCGTTGCCTGCGAACAGGAATTAAGAGCGTTTGAGCAAGTTCGAACCACGCTTCAACAGTGGCAGATAGATGACCTGCCTGTCCTGCGTGTAGTTACGGATCGCCCATCTAGTGAGAGGTTGATGCTTACTGTGCTCAAGGAACTGCTCTCGATCACGCCGATTTGGGCGAAAGCCCTCGGCGCGGTAGCAATGGCGATGTTGCTGCTCGCGATCATCGGCACTGATCTGAGCGTGGGAAGCGGCGGTGTTTCGCTTCGTGTGGACCTGCTTAGGCGGGGACGCCCTGTTGAGCCTGTCAATCCGAACGAGGGCAGGAAGATTACCGCCAGTGAAGCCAGCATCGAACAGGTTCGCGCCGAGCTTCGCGGGTTCGTAAATCAGTTGATCGCCGACAGCGAGCGGCAGCAAAAGGAAGAGATAAAACTTCAACTTGTCGGTCTCGAGTCGCAGCTTCAGAACATGCGCTCGGCAGATCTTGCCAAACTCGCGACGCGGATTCAGGAACATCAGCAGCGGCTCAAAACGCTCGAGCAGGACATCGATCGTCGCGAGGGACTTGATCTTACCGACATATTGTTCAGCGAAGTGAGCAAGCCCACTGACCGATCAACCGGTGGGGGCGACTGAGTCAATCAATACAGTGAGGACACTGCGAGATACCACGGCGCCGATGTGTGAGTGTAGTTGGGCGAGTCTCGCGCGAGTCAGGGAGAGTTCACGCGAGGCTGCGCGGGAAAAGGGGAGAGTTCACGCGCGCCATTAGCTCCGATTAATCCACCGAGGCGCTGTGGTTGTTACAAAGGCTGGGGATCGAGTCAAGACTCATCCCCAGCTTTTTGCTTTCAGGGCATTCGGTTGACGCTGATAATTACGCTCTGCTAAGTTGAATCGTTGATTTCCAGGCGCGTAGCTCAGGGGTAGAGCACTACCTTGACACGGTAGGGGTCTGGGGTTCAAATCCCCACGCGCCTATTTCGTTTTTTGTGGGAATTTTGTTATCGGAGGCTCTTGCTATCTTTGTTGCCACCGCGTTTCCCTTTGTCTTTGGGTCCCGGCTTCCCTGGCTTGTAGTCCTCAAGGTCCTTGAGCAGAATATACGTCCTACCTCTGATACTGACCGTCCTCACCCTGCGCATTCTCACCAGGTAGCTGATCGCCTGATGCGAGACCTCTCTGAGCGTGGCCGCCTCGCCTACGGTGACCAGATCGTCGGGGTTGATCTTCATTCCTCCAAGCTCCTTCGCGACCGTAAAGTACCTGCGCTTTCACTCAAGGCCGCTCTCTCCGTCCGATTAGCCTTGCCGAGTTTGCAATGACCGGGATCGACGACAGCTCGTGCAGCAGCGCGCCCTTGACTGGATTCAGAATGCCGGGAATTGTAAGGCAGACCGCTGCGGCCAAGACACCGAGTGAGAACACAAGATTCTGTTTGATCGCGCGTATTGCTTGACGCGAGAGATCGAGGAGGTGAGGGAGTTTCGACAGATTATCGGCCAACAAGGCTATCTCTGCCGTCTCGATCGCGACATCCGTACCGGCCAGACCCATCGCGATGCCGACATCTGCAGTCGCAAGCGCTGGCCCATCATTCACCCCGTCTCCGACGAATGCGACGATCCGGCCCTGCTCTTGAAGGCGTTTCACGATCTGGACCTTCTTCTGAGGTAGCGTCTCGGCGTGCACCTCGCCGATGCAGAGTTGACCGGCGATCTCTTCAGCAGTTGCCCAGTTGTCTCCAGTGACCAGCACCGTCCGCACACCAAGAGCATTCAATCGCATCACGGCGGCTTGAGCATCCTCTCTGACGATGTCTTCGAGCACCAGCAACCCCGCAACCTCCCTGCCGTTCGCGATCCCTATGACCGTCCGACCCGGAGCTGCAAGCTCGTGCGCCCGCAACTCAACATGGCGCGGCAAGTTCACCCCACGTTCAGCCAGCAGCTGCAGGCGACCAAGCAAGAGTTCGCGACCCCCGATACTACCGCGCACCCCCAGACCACGCAGCGGCTCAAAGTCGTCTGGATCCGGAACATTCAGGCTCCGCGCGTGAGCAGCATGCACCACCGCACGGGCGAGCGGGTGCTCGCTGAACTTCTCCGCGACAGCGGCAAGCCGCAAGATTTCTGTCTCTCCAAGTCCGTTGAGCGGGAGAACTCTAACCAATCTCGGCTGTCCGAATGTTAGCGTCCCGGTTTTGTCGAAAACGACCGTGTCAACTTTCGCGAGAGCCTCTATTGTTGCGCCTTTCTTGACCAGCGTACCCTTCAGAGCAGCGTTACCGATTGAAGCCACGAGTGCGGTCGGCGTCGCGAGCACCATTACACAAGGGCAGAAGACTATTAGCATGGTGATCGCGCGAGTTATGTCGCCGCTCCACCACCACAGCAAAGCTCCAAGGAGGACCGCAGCCGGGGTGTAAAACTTGGCGTATCGGTTGAGCAACCTCTCGATGGGAGCTTTCTTCCCCAGTGCTTCCTCGACCATCCTGCGGATCTGGCCCAGCGTCGTTTCTCGTCCGACCTTCGTTGCGCGAACCTCTATGGTTCCGTGCTCGTTGAGCGTTCCCGCAAAGACCGTATCGCCTACGCGTTTTTCAATCGGCAGGCTTTCTCCGGTGATAGCTGCCTCACTAACAGCCGCGCTTCCCTTTACGACCTCACCGTCGACGGCAATGCGCTCGCCGGGACGAATCAGCAAAAGGTCGCCGACTTCGACTTCTTCTAAAAGAACGACTGCGTCATCGTCTCCGCGCCGCAACGTGACGCGGTCGGGCAAGAGCTTTGAAAGAGCTTCGAGCGCTTTGCCTGCGCGCGCTGCAACAAAGTTCTCAAGCATTCCACCGAGAAGCAGGAGCACCGCGACCACCGCCGCGGCTGAGTACTGGCCAATCGCGAGGGCCGCAGCGGTCGCGATAGAGACGGGAATATCAGCGGTGAAGTCGTGGTGGCGGAGTCCTTGAATCGCCGACCACCAAATGAAAACCGAGCCGGCTAATGCCGCCGCGAGATAAAGCGGCGAGCTTCCTTGAAGCGCGGCAGTCCTGCTGAGCAATCCGCCCGGGTCGTGAATGCTGGCAGCCAGGAGTAGTATGAGGCTGATGAACGTGAATATTGTTCCGGGGTCAAGGAGGAAGTCGGTGTAACGCCCCGCAAGGCGGGTGGTGCCGCGCGCGCAGGTTGCACAAAGGGACCTGGCCTGATCGAGCACTGCTAATCTCCAATCACCGGGCAGTCTGGGCATATACCCTACCCCGGTATGCTATAGTGTTTGTCCTGATATTGCAACTACGGAGTGAGTCGCATGGCACACACGATTAGGGACAAGAAGAAGCTGCTCAACCGCGTGCGCAGGCTTCGCGGGCAGGTGGGCGCTATTGAGAAGGCGCTCGAAGACGAAGCCGAGTGTTCAACTATTCTTCACACGATGGCCGCATGTCGCGGTTCCTTCAATGGGCTGATGGCCGAAATCTTGGAGAGCCACATACGGTTTCATGTCGTCAATCCAGACGTTGACCCAAAATCCGAACAAGCTAGAGGCGCACAGGATCTGATCGATGCGCTCAGAACATATCTGAGATAAAGGCAGTGGGCTCTCACCGGCATCAATTCGTTTCCACGAAGAGGCACGTTCTCGCCCAGGTTGTGCTGTGCGACGGTTGTTGCTGTGGCCGGACTGACAAGGGTAGACCCCCTGTGCCGCAGGCACGCCTCAAGTCAGCCTGGAAAGTCGAGAGGTTGAACAAGACTGTTCAGTTGACGATTTCCGGTTGCCTCGGTCCGTGCGATGTCGCCAATGTAGTTCAGATCATTACCACACAAGGTACAAACTGGTTTGGGCAGCTCAGCGAAGATGCGCATTACCAAGCCTTAATCGAATGGGCGCGCGCCTGCCACGCATCCAAAGGCCTCGTGGCAATACCCGACTCTCTTCTTTCGCTACGATTCGAGGGCTACGTCGTAGAAAGCGAGGCCTAATGAAAGGCAAAAAAGCGCGAGCAAAGTACCGGCCAATCGTCAGCGCGTCGTTCTAATAAATTCAGCAACCAGCATCAGCCCAACTCCCGTTCAACGACACTCTAAATCGCGTAGACGCAGATACCGTGTTCATTGACGACGCAGACGCATTGCTGTCTAATTACCTTTCCATCCGCAATCAAACAGGACCACGTCTTTGATGGAGTTTAGTAGAGTTTTAAAGGTTAGCGATACCAGGTCGTTCGCGAGAGCCGCGGTGTTGCTTTGCCTTGTGGCTCACGCCAGTCTGGTGACCATCACCCACCATCACGGCGGGAGCCAACCCGTTCCCAGGGCATCCTGCATTGAGGCCAACACGGGGAACGACTCAAACGCACCGCCTGGAACAAGCCGCGATACTTGCTGCATGTCGTGCTGCTTGCAACGCAATTTCGTAAACAGTATCAGCCCTATTTCGATACCTCCTGATCTTTGCCCCGAGCCTGTAACCCGCGAAGCGCTCATTTTCGAATCACGCTCCAACGGGGTAATTATCATTCTCTCCAATCGCGCACCACCTCTCGCCTGACGCTTATCTGACGGCGCGGCGCATCTGATTTCACGCGCCAAAATACCGAACCTCGCGGACGCTTTGCGTCCGGCCAAGCCGGTCGCAAACAAGTGCCCGCGAGACGGTGGTTGTTGAGCTGCTGGTTCAGTAATTGACATTACTGCTCAACTCGAAGATTCAATAAGCTGAAGGTGATCGATGTTCTCAAGGTTTGAAAGCAATCTGCGCCGCTCAGATCGACGGCGCGACCTTATTATCTCGCGCGCTTCCTGGCTCGAACGATGCTTCGTGTGGCTCAAGGCAGTGGTCGCAAGCTCCCTCGCCGCGCTGCTGCTGTGCACTCTGGTTGCGCCTGCGACGGTTGCGCAGGAAAAATCGGCGCCACCGCCGTTGAAGGGAATCAATGCCGACATCGCGGGGATGATTCGCGATCGACAACAGACGGCCCCGGTTAAGAAGTCGATTACGATCACGGATGCTGTCTCAATCTTCTTGCAGCAGAACCTGCAACTGGTTGCGGCTCGTTATGACGTCGATACCGCTGACGCGGAGAAGCTGACCGCCCGGTTGCGTCCGAATCCTCAGATCAGCATCGATCTTCAAACGCTTTCCCTTAATCTCACAGGGCCGTTCTTTTCTGCGCAACAATACACCTATAGCCTGTCTCAGACCTTCGAACTCGCCGGCAAGCGACGCAAACGAATCGATGTCGCGAATGCGAATGCCGAAGTCGCGCGCGCGGAGTTTGAAACCGCCGTATGGCAGATGACCAATGATCTGAAGAAAAAATTCTACGCGGTTGTTCTTGCGGATTCGTTGAACAGGCTCGCTAAGGAGAATCAGAAAACCTTCGCCGAGACGCTCAATCACACAACCGAACTCTTTCAAGCGGGCGAAATCTCAGGGCTCGATCTTCGCCGTCTCGAAGTCGAAAAGCTCAAATTCGACACCGATGTGGCCAATTCGGAACGAGACTATGAGGTCGCGCTGCGAGACTTGCGAGTGACGCTCGGCGGCGATTATCGATCGATGGATATCGAGGTTGTGGGTGCACTCGATTATCAGCCTTACCAGTTTTCATTCGCCGAGCTTCGTGACAAATCGTTGGCCGCCCGGCCGGACCTCAAAGCCGCGCAGCTAAGCGAGCGAGCCGCCGATCAATCCATTCGCCTGCAGGACGCTCAGCGCATTCCCGATCTCACTTTGGGCGCCGGTGTCAATCAGGTGCCCTCCGACATCAGCACATACACCTTCGGAGTCGGCATCGCGCTGCCTGTGTTTGATCGAAATCAAGGCGAGCGAGTCAAGGCGCTGATTCAGAAAAAGAAGGCGCAGAACGATCAGAAGCTTTTGGTCAATCAGGTGTTGAGCGACGTGGACAAGGCGTTGACAGCGTTCGAGATCCAGAAGAAGAGAGTCGAGCTTTACCGAACCGGAGTCCTGACGAAGGTCGATGACATTCTGAACCTGACCGAGTTTTCGCTGAAGGCCGGCGAAAGCTCGACGCTCGACTTGCTGGATGCTATTCGAACTCGGCGGGAAACGCTGGCCTCTTATTACCAGACTCTATTTGACTATCAGTCCTCGCTGCTCGATCTCGAGCTTGCGACCGCAACGCCTCTTCAAAAGTAGACGCGTTTGCGAAAGGATGCCGAAGATGTTCGTTCGAAGAAAAACAAAAGCGCTTATTCTCGCCCCGATCATCGTCGGCGTGATTTGCGCCTCTTGCAATAAGGCGCCGGACACACGCTCCAGCGCTGCCACGGGGCAGGGAAATGCGAATTCGCAAATCTCGCAGGCCCGCGCTATAGAAACCGAAGTGGTCACGCCGCAGCTTATTGCCGGCGCAGTACGGGCCACCGGCAAGATACTCGTATCGGAAGACCGCGTGGCCGCTATCGGTCCCGTTCACGAAGGCCGGCTCGTGCGTCTGTACGCGGGCCAGGGCAGCGTGGTCAGGAAAGGTCAAAAGCTCGCCGATCTTCAGTCGGCGGATCTCGACGAAGCCGAAGCGGAGTATCTGAAATCAGTAGCAGAGTCTGAAAACGCCCGCCGCACTTCGGAGGCCGAACTGAAGCTCGCGCAGCAGACTTACGATCGCACGAAGATGCTTTACGAAAAAACTATCGCTGCCGGTAAAGCGCTTCAGTCTGCCGAGCACGATCTCCAGGTGGCCAAAGCGACCGCGGAAAGCTCGATCGCCTCGACTAAGGCCGCGCTCAAATCAGCTCGCCATCGGCTGCTGATACTCGGCCTCACCGAAGCCGAGATAAACGCGCTGGCAACAAAACCGGATTTCGCCGCGGTGTTTTCGCTTACATCTCCCATCTCGGGCATCGTGGTCGAGCGCAACGCAACCGTCGGAGCGACCGTAGGCTCGGACGCAAACGTCTTCAAGATAGTAGATATCTCGAGCGTCTGGATCGATGCGAATGTGTTTGAAAAAGATGTCGCGCGTGTGAAGCTCGGGCAGCCGGTCAACGTCTCCGTCACCGCATTTCCAGGAACCGTTTTCACAGGCAAGGTGATTCTTGTATCCACTGTAATGGACCCCGAAACTCGCAGCCTCAAGGTTCGAACGGAAGTTCCAAACCGAGATGCGAGGCTCAAACCCGACATGTTTGCGAATGTTGAGATCGTTACTGACGTGAACCGGACTTCCATTTCGATCCCTCAAACAGCTCTGTTGAACGACGGCGGGCAATCAGTCGTGTTTGTCGCGGCAGGCAATGGCTTCGAGAAGCGCTCGGTCACCATTGGGATCCAAAGCGACGATCGAATAGAAATTACCGGCGGATTGAAGGCCGGCGATAAAGTCGTCACGAAGGGCAACTATCTGCTGCTTCAACAGGGCAAGCCGGAGCAATAGCCTGGGAGCGCAGGCGTCCGTGCTCGGTGCGCTCCAGAAACCGCTCCAGAAACCATGGTCCGATTATGACCGATAATTTCATTGCGTTTTTTTACCGGGAGCGATTGCTTGTCGCCGTCGTCTCGATGCTCATTGTGGCAGGCGGTATTTTGGCGCTTGCCAGATTGAACGTCGATGCCTTCCCCGACGTGACTCCGGTGCAGGTTGAAATCGACACCGATGCCGAAGGGCTGGCGCCGCAGGAGGTCGAACAGCTCATAACCTTTCCGATCGAAAACGTGATGAACGGGCTTTCGGGCGTGGTGCGAGTGTTATCGATTTCCAAGTTCGGGCTGTCGGTTGTTACGGTCTATTTTCGCGACGATATCGACATTTATTTCGCGCGCCAACAGGTCTTCGAACAGCTCTCGCTTGCAAAGGACCGAATCCCGGCCGGCTTCGAACCCACGATGGGGCCGATCACGACCGGTACGGGCCAAATCTTTCTCTACGAAATCGTTGGGCGGGGTAAGAGCAACCAGGAGTTGCGTACCATTCAGGACTGGATTGTGAAGCTGCAGCTTCGCACGGTGCCGGGAGTCGCCGATGTGCTCAGCTTCGGCGGCGATGTGAAACAGTATGAGGTCATCGTCGATCAGCAAGCACTCGTCAACTACAACATACCTCTGAAAAACCTCTTCGACACAATTCAGACGAATAATCAAAACACCGGAGCGAACTTCATAGAACATGGCGATGACCAGTACATAGTTCGCGGGTTGGGATTGGTCAAAGACGTTGAGGACATCAAGAACATCGTGCTCGATTCTCGCGGTGGAACTCCGATTCGCGTAAGCGATGTCGCAAGGGTCGAGATTGGAAACGAGATTCGCCAGGGCGCGGTGACCAAGGACGGAAATGGCGAAGTAGTAACCGGCATCGTGCTCAAGCGAATCAACGAAAACACGAAACAGGTAATCGAACGGATAAAGGAAAAGGTCACCGCGATCAACAAGGCGCTGCCCGAAGGCGTAAGCATCGTCGATTACTACGATCAATCGGAGCTTGTCGACAACAGTGTTCACACCGTGGTCGAATCGTTGATCGAAGGCGAAGCGCTGGTGCTGCTGATTCTTATATTGCTCCTTGGTGACTTTCGCAGTTCCTTTATCACCGCCGCCGCGATTCCCTTCTGCATGCTCGTCGCATTTATTCTGATGTGGTACTCGGGCCTGTCGGCGAACCTGATGTCGCTCGGGGGGCTTGCGATAAGCATCGGGATGATGGTCGATGCGACCGTCGTGATGGTCGAGAACATCTATCGCCATCTGGAAGAGCACAGCGAACACTCCACTCGAGAAGCGATACTGGTTGCCGCCCAGGAAATTGGGCGTCCAATGTTCTTCGCGATTCTAATCATCATCGCGGTTTTCCTGCCGGTATTCACTCTCCAGGGCATCGAAGGCAAACTCTTCAAGCCTCTTGCGTACGCGGTCACCTTCTCGATGATCGGATCCATGGCGATGGCGCTGTGCATAGCTCCAATGCTGTGCGCATTGTGGCTCCGCCTCAAGAAAGGCAAGGTTCGCACAAATCCGATCATCGGGTTCTTCAAAGGAATCTACGTTCCGGTGCTCGAGTGGACCATCGAGCACCGATTCATAACTATCCTCGTTGCTGCTTTGTTGATCGGCTGGAGCGTTGCCGAAGGCTTCATCCTCGGCAGCGAATTCCTTCCAACGATAGACGAGGGAAACATGCTGGTGCGCGCAACGATGCCCGCAAGCATTTCGCTTTCACGAGCCATTGAGGTTTCCAGCCAGATTGAGAAAACGATTGGTGAGTTTCCGGAAGTCGAGACTGTAGTCGCCAAGATCGGCCGCGCGGAGCTCGGCGGGGATCCGGAGAGCGTCAGCAACGATGAACTGTACGTTCGGTTGAAGAGAAAAGAACAATGGACGACCGCGAAGTCTAAAGACGAACTGATCGATGCGATGCGCCAGAAAGTGGAGGGCTTCCCGGGCGTCAAGTTCAACTTTTCGCAAGTCATTCAGACGCGCAACGACGAACTCATCTCGGGGATCAATGCTCAGATTGCGGTCAAGGTGTTTGGCGAAGATGAGGATGCGCTGCGGAAGGTAGCCGAAGGAATTCGCGACGCGATGTCCAGGGTTCGCGGAGTCGAGGATCTCGCGGTCGAACAGAGTGCTGGAGAAGAGCATCTGGAAATCGCGCTCGATCGCGATAAACTCGCTCGCTACGGACTGAATATTCAGGACGTGCTCAACGTAGCAAAGATTGCGATCGGCGGAGACTCACCCACTGATGTCCTTCAGGGCCAGCGCCGGTTTGCCATATTCGTGCGGCTGAGCCAGAACTTCCGCGATCAGGTTGAAAAGCTCAACGACATTCTCGTCGCGGCCCCGGTAGGCGGGCGAATCCCGCTCGGGCAGTTGGCGACGTTCAAACTCTCGACCGGCGACTCGGTCGTCAGCCGCGAAGACTCTCTCCGCCGAATCGTTGTCATGTGCAACGTCAAAGGACGCGACATTGGCGGCTTCGTGCACGACGCGCAAGCGATTGTAGCAACCGACGTCCAGACGCCCCCGGGATATTTCATTACCTGGGGCGGACAGTTTGAAAATGAACAACAAGCCGTGCGAAGGCTGCTGATCGCCATACCGATCTCGCTCCTTCTGGTGTTTGTGCTGATATACGCGTGCTTCAATTCGCTGCGGAACACGCTGACGATCATCTTCAATATCCCTCTCGCGCTGGTCGGCAGCACGACGTTCCTGCTGATCTCGGGGTTCCCGTTGAGCGTTCCCGCGATAGTTGGATTCATTGCGGTCTTTGGCATTGCGGTGCAGAACGGGATGGTTATGGTGTCTTACATCAACAAGCTTCGCAATATGGGCATGGATCTGCACAACGCGGTGATAACCGGGGCGAGCGTTCGGCTGCGGGCTGAGTTGCTGAGCGCGCTGATAGGTAGCATAAGCCTCATACCGTTCATCATCTCTTCTGGCACCGGCGCCGAAATCGAAAAGCCGCTAGCGATCGTGGTAGTCGGCGGACTTGTAACTCGTCCGCTCAAGATTGTGGTCCTTCCGATGGTATACGAGTGGGTGGAACGCCGCGCCGAGCGTCGAGCCGCTAGAGGAGCCGAGGCTATTACTGAATAACGGCGGATATCAAAGGAATACCGAGAGGTCGACACTCAGTGGGTGACATCGTAATCCGGCACCCAATCCTTCAATGCAGTTTGTGAATCGCTGTCTTCGGCAACCGGGAGTAATTGGTTCTCCCACCCCGCGCCTTCCGATACCGCTGAGAGTGCGCTTGCAAGCAAGGATATCGCCTCACGCATTAACTTCTGATGACCCGGCGTGTACTCGGCAAGCGTTGATGAATAAATAGAGACTGCGCCATACATCGTCGAGTCTTTGATGATCGGAAATGCCGCCAGCGTTTTGTAATCGGCGTTCTGCTCTACGACCGACGGGGGCAGGTCCAGTCTGGGATCGGTGTTACAGAACGGTTTTCGATTGGCGAGCACCCAGCCGGTTACGCCCTCTCCGGCTCCGATGACCCGGCCTTTCAGGAACATCCAGTGCAAACCCGTCGCATGCGCAACAACGTTCTGACCCGTCTTTGAGTCTACCAGCGTGATCGCGCACATCGAATGCGGAACCACCGATTTTACTTTCCCCGAGAACGCGGTGACGACTTCATTCTGGCTGCGCGCGCTGATCACTGCCTGGGCGAGATCACACATGGCCGACATCTCGTCGCCGGCTGCATCGGTTCCGCCGGGCTTGTCGCCTTGATCGTCTTCGGCAAGACCGGCCGCAGGAGCTACGCGCTTTGCTGCGTCGGAAAGTTGCTCGGTTGCCTCGATCCCGAAGCTCGGAAGTGGTGTTCCGCGGTGCGCGCTTATTTCTGTTTCGAACTCCGACAGATGCGCGATAAAGGTGCCGACGACGGATGGGTCGTATTGTGTTCCGCTTCCTCGGAGGATCAGATCCATCGCTTCCTGTCGCGTCATTCCCTTGCGATATTGCCGGTCCTCGCGGACTGCGTCAAAGCAATCCACGACGGTCAGGATTCGGGCGGTCAGCGGAATGTTCTCACCGCTCAAGCCGTCAGGATAGCCCCCGCCGTCCCAACGTTCGTGATGATGTCGAACCACCGGAACGATCGGGTAAGGAAATTCAACACGGCTCAGGATCTGCGCGCCGGCAATCGTGTGAATTTTCATCTTCTCGAATTCCGCTGCAGTGAGCTTGCCCGGTTTATTGATAATGTAGTCGGGCACAGCGATCTTCCCGATATCGTGCAAGAGTGCGCCTGCCCGAAGGGCCTCGACTTCAGCAGCCGAGCACCCAAGGATTCGGGCGACTCCCGCGGCATAAATCTGAACGCGCAGCACGTGGTCGTGAGTAACTTCGTCCTTGGCGTTGATCGCGACCGCAAGCGCCTCGATGGTTTCCCGGTGAGCCTTCTCCATCACGGCGATTCGCTTTTGTATGCCGTCTCGATACTGGCGCTGCCCAAAGTAGATCGCGAGAAAGATCGGCCCCCCTAACACCAGGAGGATCTTCAAGTCATGCTGAAGTGCGTAGTACATCAAGGTTGCGGCGGCGCTATTTGGAAGAAACATCGGCAGCGCCGAGAAGAACCCCGCGAAGACGTCGACCGTCTTGTTGTCTTGCCGCAACGCGAAAAGCGTCGAGAAGAGCCCCAGGTTCACTGTGATCTGAACAATGCTGCCAATGAGCATTGCAACCGCGACCGAGAGCAAATCGTGATGTGGCCCGGCGACGGTTTCAGAACCAAAGCTACCTTGCAATACCAGTTTAATACTGAGCGAAGCGGCGGCGGCTCCAATCGACATCATGCTGGATGAAAACAAATTGCTGGAGAGCCGCCGTACCGTCCGTCGCGACGAGGTGAATCCTTCTATGCCTGCCAGGAAGATTGCCGGGGCTGTCCCGTACGAGCATGCCACCAGCAGAATGAATGCATCGCTTAGCGTGAATACGACACGATCTCGAGTGAACTTCAACCCGAGCGGCAGACGAAAATGTTGGGCAAACGTTCCGACAATGATTATTACGGGGACCAGGGCAAGCACGATGAGCCGCTCGCGCCACGCGAAGGCGTCGTAGATCGCCAGTGCAGCGATCAACCACGCTGTGATGCCGGCGGCGCTCACGGTCGTCTGATATGCGCGCGATTTCCGATTTGTAGTTACTTGACCCATTCGCTGTTGCTCACATATTCGTTCAGTTCTTCAAATGAAGGAAGATCGTGTCGTACAAACCGCACTGAGTGTAACCGGCCTTACGATAGAATTCCTGGGCTCCCCGATTCTGTTCGTTGACGAAGAGACATAACGATCTCGTATTCTCCAAGAGCCGGCTGCTCAACTGAGAAAGACAGCGCAGGCCGTATCCTCTGCCGCGCTCGGTAGGGTTGACATAGATGCCTTCGAGATAACAGACCTCGGGTGCTTCAGACATCACGGTCGCGTTGAAGATCAACCTGCCGTTTTCAGTCCACAACCAGACGCGGCCCTGATCGATGCGGCGGAGCCAGCGTTCATGAAATCCCTTCGGATCGGCTTCCAGAGGGTTGACACCACTTTCGTCGAACACCATCTGCGCGTTTACCGGAAGGACTCTTGGAAGGTCATTGGGTGTGGCCTGCCGAAGACCGCTCACGCGCTCGAAAGGCTCAATTGGCGGCTGTCGCTCCAATAACAGCTCGCGACCCACGCGGCGCGGAGTTCGGCCGGTTTGCGCGAAGTAGCGCCAGAAGGTTTCTACCGTGTCTTGCTCACCCAGGATCATGTGCGCCGAGGGACACTCCTGAGTGAGTCTCGCAAAAGCTGCCAACGCGTCCTCGCTACGCGTTTCGACTAATGAGAAGTGGCCTATGAGTGCGACGCCTTCGAGTCTTCCTTGTGAGTCGCGACAACCGTAAAAAGTACCTCGGTTGAGATGGCTGACGAGTCCGTTGTCGCGAATGAAGCCCGCCATGAAGACAGTGTGCGTAGGACGTCCTGCCAGGAACTTAAGCACTTCAGCTTCGTGCTTCTTGTCGAGCGCCTCGACCCTCACTGGATAGGTGGCGACGGGCGCCTCAGCGCCTATTCCTGTCATTGCCTTCTCGATGGCTGATAAGACCATGATGTCGTGAACCGGGCCTCTGTTGTGCTTCAAACCGCCGGATCGTACAGACGGAGAAAGGAACTTCAACGCCTGCTTTCAGCGGGGACGTCGCTATGGTGACGATGCGCCCGCACCCTTTTCATCCATTGTTCGGAAGCCGCCGCTCGAAGACCGGTGATCGAGTTCTTCGCGCCGATCAGGCGCCGCACTGGCCAGGTCCGGCAAAACGTAGCGGGATATGTCAATAGAATCATCCTCACGCTCGAGTCTCTCGGCTAGCGGCGATCTTTGACTGAGCTGCGCATGAACATTGACAGGCCGCATTGTTGGCACGGAAAGGCATAGGAAAATGAGTGCAAGTGATATGATCGTTGCGATCGATGAGGATTTCTTTAGCATGTCCATCGCGATCCCTCGTTTCATAACCACTTGGTTTCTGATATGACCTCTCGAACACAGGGCAACGCATATGCCGTTACTGGGCCTCCTCGTAAGTGGGGTAAAAGCAAGGGTAACCGAGCGATTGAGAACCCGCGCCGAGATGCAACAAGACTGAAACGGTCAACCCGGAAGCTGGCTCTCGGTCAAATTGACGGACCAGTCACGAAGTGGGAATACTCGTCTGATTGTCGGTTTCATTCGAAGTGTCGGCCGGATTTTGAGGTGCCACAAATAGTGAGGGCAAGATTACAATGCCAGAAATCTTCCCTAGCCGCATATGACAATATTCGTAAATCTTAGTTTGTGCGGAAAAGCAATCTCAGTTGTTGTCTGTAAACCAGGAGTTTGCGGTTGACGCCGCCTGATCTAAGGACGATATAGCAAGCATACTGGCTACGGGAGGCGGACGAGGGCACAGGTCATGCCAGGGAGTTGATGCCCGCTGCCGAACCACGTTGTGATACTACCTTCCTGTCCGGTGCGGAGGAGCTTGGCTGTCGTTAGAGGTATCAGAGCCCGACTCGAGCGGGATATGTATGGTTATCAACTTGGCTTGTAGGGGTTGGACCGATCAGCGGTGCTCGACGCGCTCCGTGTGGGTAATGAACCAGTCAGATTGTGCAAAATCTGATTCGCGCCTCTTGTCGGATTTTCAGGCAAGTGTGCAAAACAGGTCCGGCTGGCGCTGTAGATAAAAATCTATTCCTCGATCGGTAATTGTTTCCCCAAAATCAATTTCAGCGAAGAGACCCTGACTCTTAACATTGAAGGTGCTGCGAAGAGTTGCTGTGAAAAAGGAGAGGGACGCCCGGCGGGACGACCTTCCCTGGATCATGACTCGTCCCGCGAGACGTTGCCCTCTCTAACCGCTAAAGGAGAATCATCCGTACCCACATTCTTAAAACGTTCGTAGTCCCCGCCTTCAGCAGGCAGAAGTTGAGGATGGCTCATGGACAGTGAACCGACTCTCACCTAAAGAGCTCCGCCTGAAGAGGCGGGACCACGATCAATCAGAGAAAAGTAATCGAGCTCGGACATCCTTCGCTGTTCCTGCTGCCACGTTTACAACTGCTGGCTTCGCGCTTGCAGAAGAACTGATTTACGCGCGCGTCAAATCAGCATCGCGATCCGCCTTAACCGGTTCGTCTCTGTTGCGCCTTCGTCATTTGATGGTTTGGTGGGTGCGAGATGGATCGTCCGCCCGTGCCGCGGCGCGTCGGCCGATCGAGCCGGTTCAGCTTTTCTCTTCTGAGCCTGTGCCTGTACCCGTCCAGAGCCGAGCGGTATTCGGTCGACCATCTAAAAGTCATCAGGACCGCAAGGCTCGCGGTCAAATATGCAGCGTTGATACCCTGCCGCCCTTGACCGAGGCTGGCGATGATCGCTCTCATTATCCTGCGATAGGACACGCTGTTGCCTTCAGCAGCTATCCGCTTGATGAGCATCAGGTCGGACGGGTCGAGCCGGTCTATACTTTCTTCGAACGCGCCACTTGTAAGATCGGCAACAATTTGAAACCGGGCCGCCACTGTTCTCATGGAGTGGATGTCCAGACGTCCAACCAAACTGCGAATCTCACTTTCGGCGACAACGTATGGGTGCGGGTCCTTTTCGTTCCGCGTTTCACCACTCGCTCGTTTTCTCGCTTGTTTCAAGCTCATTCACGCTCTCCGGCGCGAGGCAGTATGCCACGCCACGCTTAACCAACTCCTGACATTCCAGCGTAATTAAAGTCACGGGCGGTCGTCGTCGCTAGTCGCGGCCCGCCGCTGTTCGGGTTCCGGTATAGCCTCAATGATGAATCTCCATCTGCGAAAATAAGTCTCCGCCTTTCTTCAAAGGAGTGTGAGGGCCCACACAGAGTCAATCACAGGAGCGAGAGTATCGCACGATACTTTGAGCGGCACAATAAGAAAAGGGTAATCAATATTGCTGTTCTGTTGTCCTATCCTGCTATTTTGCTCACAAGCGCGACTTGACGTTATCAAGTTGACGCGGCCTTCCTGTATTCGGATGGCGCGAGGCCAAACGACCTTCTGAAATGGCGCACGAAGTGGCTCTTGTTGTCGTAGCCTGCCATTGCCATTATCTGTTTGACGCTCAGCCGGCTGGTTGCCAGGAGATTACTGGCTTTCTGCATTCGGAGTCTCATAAGATATTGCCCCGGTGAAAGTCCCATTTCAGATTTGAAGAGGTGAGAGAGGCGCGAAGGAGAGATCTTAGCTGCCTCGGCTAATTCGGTTAAGCGAATCCTTCGATGAAGGTTGGCATTCAGAAAGTCGAGCACTATCCGGATTCTCGGGTCCTGTCTTTGATCCTGGAGCGCGGCTTCAAAGGTCGCTTGCCGCTCTCGGATTTGTGTTTTTAGCGATCTAGCGCTTGCTCTTTTGCTTTCTTGTTTTATACTCATGCTCGCTCTCCAGCGCACAGGCGTGCTTTTGGACACACCAATCCTGACACACGAACGTGCGTGAATGGGCAAGGTGGGCCGTCATCGCTAGATTGGACGGCCCATCTTACGATTCTGATTCTGATTTTGATTTGTTCCCGTCAGTTGATTAGTAGAGTGACGGGGGCGCACGTGGCCCGACGCAGATCAGCACCCGATCAAGGATGCTTGGCGCGTTGTTGAGAGCGGTTATTACCCTTGCTGGAAACTTGATTGTTGATCTTTGAAAGAAGTCTTTATTGCTCGCTTGAGAGCTGAAAGCGAGAGCACCGAACGGTTTTGGTTGCCGTTGCGATTTGGCTTGTGTCGCGAGCGCGGCCTCGGGAGCGCGCTCGCCTTCAGTCGCGCTGTGGGCTTCATGAGTTCGGTCGGCTTCGGTCGTTCGGTTGTCTTCGGGAGCTCGATGAAAAGCAACAACCGATGGCGAAGCAGCCTTACGTTTAGCGGCGATCTCGTCGCGAGTCTCGCTCCATTCTGGATATGCAGAAGCGAACGGGGAAGCAAGCGCAATCGATAACGCCGCCCCAGCTTCAACAATACGGTCCACCTCCGCTAACTCTACCGCTAGAGCATTATGGAAGAAATAGAAGTACAACGGTTGCTGATTTGCGACCAGTCGGACAAGAGGCGATAGGTTTCTTAGGTAATCAAGAGCTCCTTGATGGTCTCCGGTCGAGCCCTTGATGACTGATATTTGCAGATTCACCAGCAGGTTCGTTAGCAGGGATGGCTGCTTAGAAGACGTGGCGAGCGATGCTTCTTTGTAGAACCTAAGAGCATCGTCGATATGACCTTGCTCATGACGGACAACACCCAACGTCTGCATCGCTCGGGCGCGGTACGCGAGTGGTGCGTAATCTGCAACTCTCTGAAGTAGGGCTTGTGCTTCATCTATTCGTCCGGCTCGCTTATTGACAAGAGCCTGGTAGTACTGGCCTATACGTTGCGCTTCAATTATGGGCAAGTTCAATAACAGTTCGCTGACTTCTTGGACCGATCTCATATCTCGCAGGCTGTACGCATGCTCTGCGAGTCGGATTAATCTTTGAGAAAGGTCATTGAATACGCGACCTGAATTGGCGCCATCAGCCAATAGGCCCACTACAGTGCGCTCGAGGATACCGACTTGGCTGACTGTGACCCTCGAGTCAGCGAATTTCCCGTTGGAGGAGAAACCCATGAAAAAGCGATTTGTATTCGCGGCCATTTGCATACTAGCCGTTCCGGCTCTGTTCTCGTCTTTTCAGAATGACAAACTAATGAGAGCAGCTCCCTTTGGTACTGTTGCGCTCGCCGGTCATACGATGGCAGGTGGCTGGTGCCAATGCGGTTCGCCTGGAGGATGCATCTGCGACCCGGGCGAAGACCCTGGTGGCAATAGCGCTACGCCGGTGACCGATAATAATGAGTCTTCCGATCAAGGCCTCTCTCCAATCCGTGCGCATTCACGCTCGGGCTTTGACTTCGGGACCGGGACACTGCTATTGGCTCTCGCGCTCTTTTTGTGGGCAAGGCTGCGAGCGTAAGGCTCTCAGTACTGCCAAGCCACCTTGGGATTAATTCAGCTCACCGTCGGACGCTGGCGGCGCAGGTGATTTGCATCTCGCCTTCGCCGGGCGGGATTCTAATATAGTTCCGCCTCGATTGCACGGAAAAATAAGTTACAAAGCAAATCGCGGCTGATTACCGAGCGGAGGATGTCGACGCGGGTTGTTCGCCGCGTTGCGTTCAGCTTCCGAAACCCGGATCGCGGCGCGAATAACAAGACTTCGGCGCCACATATACCGGCGCACAATATTTTTGTTGGGTAGCGTCACTATATTGGAGGTTCGTCGTCTGCTAACGAGTCATGTTGAGGCGGCCGTTGAAAATGAATTTGACGGAGGTTCGTCGATCACCATTAAGCGCGGTTGTTGAGCACTAAGCCAGAGGCGACTCAGAATGTCCCACCGTCCAGGTGTTGCCGGTGCCCGTCTATCTCCAAATATTGGATCCGCTCAGGACATGATAGACGAACGTGTGTCGGTGGTGACGGCCACGAAAGTGGGTTTGATCTCTCAAGCGTCATGTCATCTTTGCTTTCGGATTCTCGTTTTCGCTGCCTACGTGTTATAAAAAATGTCAGCGGCCATCCATTAAACTGTAGTGGGATTGAAATCATGAACGCTATTGCTCTTCGCGATGAAGACCTGCTGATATTGCGCAACGCACTCGCGCGATTTCCGTCGGTTCGGGAATTCCGGGTGTTCTGCTCGCGCGCTACTGGCAACGCCTGCGGAGCCTCCGATCTGGACCTTGCGATCTCGGCTCCGAACGCGACAGCAGAGGATGGTCGGACCTCTTTGGGGCGCTTGAGCAGGGCGCCGATCATTTACGAACTGGATCTTGTTCGCCTTGATCAGACCCAAACCCGAGTTGCGAGAAAGGATCGATCGCTCAAGTCAACGAGAGAGGGCATGAAAGCGATGGGCCAGCAGCGCGGCTCGGAGACTTGGTCACGATCAAGATGGTGGATCGCGTTCAATGAAGAGTAACCATTAACAGCATTCTGCGACACAAAAATGGATATCGTTTTTCATTACCCGCCAGAGCTCTTGAGTCTGCTCATCGACACCATTCCACTGCTGTGCCGATCTAAGAAAGACGTGCTTCTCTTTTTCAAAGGGGCCGGAGTCAGCGCGACGATCACGAACTCCTTGACGGCTCGAGTAAACAAGGACAAAGACAGCATTTCGAAGTACGAAATAGCGCGAACCGCATTGACGCGCCTGAACGAAAAGGGTGAAGCAACTCTCAGAGAACGAAGGGAGGTGCTTAAACGAGTAGTTGAATTCGAGGACTTCTCCACGTGCTGGCCCGCAGACCAACTGAAGGCAAAGGGACTGGTCGGAGAGGTAAGACGCGTCATTGATGTCAAAGATTCCTTTACGAGGATGAAGCAAGAACGGGAGCAAGAGCAAAAGAAGCGCCGAGCAGAGGAACAAAAGCGAATTCAAGCTGAGGAGCAGCGAAGAGCTGAGCTTGAGACCGTCAGGAAAGACCTCTTTGCTCTCTTCAAGGAGCAAGACCCGCACAAGCGTGGTAGGGCGCTAGAGAAAGTCTTGAATCGGCTTTTTCAAGCGGCAGGTATTTCCGTGCGTGAGTCGTTCACGCTCAGCGGCAGCGAAGGCGAGGGGATTATCGAGCAGATTGATGGAGTTGTAGAGATCGATGGAGAGTTGTATTTCGTTGAAATGAAATGGTGGAAATATCCGATCGGCGTTCCTGAGATTTCGGAGCACTTGGTCCGAGTGTTTAGCCGAGATCAGGCGCGCTGCATTTACATCTCGGCCTCTGATTATACTAGCACAGCGATAACGACTTGCCGAGAGGCGCTGCAGCAAAAGGTGGTGGTGTTGTGCACGCTCCACGAAATTGTTCACGTCTTGGAGCAGCAGATCGATCTGAAATGCTACTTGAAGGAGAAAATCAACGCGTCGGTAATTCACAAGAACCCGTTATTCACGCCGGCAATTCACAGGGGGTGATTAGGTAGCCAAAGCATTTCGCAGATTCTGCGCCTCATTAACGTTGCTGGTACAATCCAAGCTCATGAAAGCGATTCGAGCTACGAGCCACTTGAAAATCTATAAGTTCTCCGAGGAAATTGCGCGTGAGTTCCGTCCGCAGAAGATCATCCTCTTCGGGTCGCACGCGTATGGCAACCCGAAGTGGGACTCGGATGTTGATCTGCTCGTGATCATGCCCTTCAAGGGAACACCCCACAGACAAGCCGTGGCGATCAGAAGTCGAATCGAGGCGGGGATGGCACTCGATCTACTCGTTCGAACACCTCAGCAGATATCGAGACGGTTGGCGATGGGAGATTCTTTCATCCGCGAAATCCTGGAACACGGGAAGGTTGTATATGAAGCCGATCACCAGAGAGTGGATCAGCAAGGCGGAAGGTGACTGGACCGCCGCAGGAACATTATTCCGCTCGCGGAAACACCCGAATTACGACGGAGCTTGTTTTCACACGCAACAATGCGCTGAGAAGTACTTGAAGGCGCGGCTTGAAGAGGCCGGCATTACATTTGGCAAAACGCATGATCTCGAGAAACTATTGAGCCTGGCACTGACAGTCGAGACGAGTTGGAGTGTGCTGAAGCAAGATCTGATCTTCTTGACTGATTTCGCCGTTGAATATCGATACCCGGGAAGTTCAGCAACGAAGGCGGAAGCAAAGGAAGCAATCAGGCGGTGCGGAAACGTCCCCAGCGCAATCCGGAATGCATTCGGGTTGCGACCTTAAGCTCGGCACGGGAGCGCAATCAATTCGACGACGCGAATAACGAAATTCTTAATATTTGCGACGCAAATGCGCGACGTGCCTTTGCGTCATGCCAAGCAGGCCCTTCTATTGGTCGTAGGTATAAGTGGTGACGGTCGTGTGGATACTTGCGGATTAGTCTACTGCAAGGTGATCTGCCTGATCTGCTATCGAAAAATTTCCTTACAATCCCCGCCTTGCACGCGATCCTGAACACATCTTAGCATCAAGTCCTCGAGCTCTCCCTTTGACGTGAGCGCAACCCATTCGCTACCGGCCGCACCATTCAACATTCCTTCGAACCTCGCATAAACACCAACCTGAGCAGTCTTCGGTGTCGCGGGCGTAAGCTGAAAGCGCAGAACATAACGGCCGCGCGCCCAATCGCGAACGTCGACCCTGGGCATAGTGCAGTAGTGCTCGAGTTGACTCTTGGTAGCAATTCCCTTGATGAAGACGACGGGCTTGGTTATCAGTGTGCATTCCCCTGTCGTCGTATTGCAATCTTCCTTGTCCAGAGGGATCTCACGAGTTTCCAGCATCTGCTTAGTTATCGACATCACTTCATCGCGAGTCGCGAAAATGATTGAAGGATTGGGTAGAGGTTTGATCGTTTTCGGTTTGCTGAACTCTATTTGGGCGACGGCAGTGATGGCCGTCAACAAGAGCGCGAGCGCTAATCTGAAGCCAACTGCGACTGCTCGGTCCGACATTGACTTGATCCTCTCATTCAACTTGGATTGAACATATCAGCACGGCGGGGTTTATTCAAGAAAAGCCCCGGAACTAGTGAACGCGCACCTTCGATGGTTCTTGCGTCGGGATGCATGCGCCGGTTGAGGGCAGGAGGAAGCATTGCGCTGACCGTCGCCCGTGAATTACGCTTTAACTTCTATTCACCGTATCGAGGAGAGATTTGCTTATAAACAGGATTCAAAGAAGGAAGAGAATAATGTGCTTGATGCTGGCGGTCTTGATACCGATTGCCGTGCCGGCGCACGCGCGGCTCATCGTGCGGGGGCAGCAAGCGCCGAGAGCCGTCACTCCCTCAACCTCCTTTAACTTTGGGGACATCTACAGGGGCGAAATAATAAGCCAGATCTTTGTCGTAAAGAACGATGGCGACGCGGAACTTAAGTTGACGGAGCTTACCGCTGGCTGCGGATGCGAAGTGGCTAGCTGGGATAAAAGTGTCTCGCCGGGCAAAGAGGGAAGGGCGATCCTGGAGGTTCAAACTGCTTCGCAGTCGGGCGAGATATCGAAAACTGCAACTCTGCACACGAACGATCCCGAGCGGCCCACGATAATCTTCACTCTCAGTGCAAACGTGCTTGCCGGCGCCCCGCTTCGTCAAGGCAGGTATATCGGGCCTGTCTTCGTATCGCCGGAGTCCCGCGTTACTCTGTATACATCTCCGGGCAAGAAAGCCTCTACTGAGATCTCTATTACTGCGGACAACGCTCCTGTAAAACTGCTGCGTGTCGAGGGCGGCACGAAGCGCTTTGCTGCCCGTATTGAAACCATTGAATCCGGCAGAAGCTACAAAGTAGTTGTAGAGACCTTGCCGATTGAAACGCCGGATCTCTACATTGAACAATTGCGGGTTTTCACGGACAGCGAATCGCTGCCGGCTTTCACAATTGAACTTGCTCTGCAGGTGTATCCCAGGCAGTAGCTTGAGAAGACAGGTATCAAATCTCTTGTCCTGACGCAGAGCAACACGAGCGCCGGTCAGCGACGATTGACGCGAATTAGAATGTCAGTGCCGCGCTCGATCTTCAACTCCTTGCTGCCCATCACCGCAATCGAACCTGCGCCTGCTGCGCCGCCGACGATCATTCCGATCGCTGCGCCTTTTCCGCCGCCGGCGAGTCCGCCGATCACTGCTCCGGCAATTGCGCCGATGCCGCTTCGCTTGAGAGTCTGCTTACCGCGACCCCCCGATTGAACCCGGCCTTCTTCGTCTACGTTGTCCGCCGAGCTGGAATCGTAGACGCGTAACACTTCGCCGCGCAGGGTGCCGGCGCGGCCGTCCGAAAGCCGTATGGAGTCAAATGACAGGCTCATCGTCGTTCGTCCCTCAACTCGTCCAGACTTCCTTATCGACCGGATATGACCGCTTACCTTCGCCTCTTCGTACCTGGTCGGGTTGACGACCGTTGCGGTGAACTTGTCTCCGGCACGCCCTTCCTTGCTTGAAAGAGTATCGTTCAGACGAATTCTCAGTTGGGTTCCGGCAGGCACCAGCGTCGTTGCGGGCGGCCGACGTCGTGTCCGCCGGGTCTGGGCGTTCGCGGTAATAGGGTTTGGAAATGTGGTTAGGATGAGCGCCGCGATTAGCGCAATCATCGTGACTCCAGGAAATCTTCGACTCATCGTTTCCTCCTCGTTCGCACGCTGGCCCGCCGAAGGACGGGAGTCGTCCTCTCGCAGAATAAATCATAGTACAAAATTTGTATGACGCGAAAGACCTCATTGCCCCGCATGCTCGACAGTCTTCGCCGAGGCGAAGGCGGTGATGTTCTATAACATCGCACGAAGGAGCGATCTCTTTTCAACGACGGAACGAGCCGATATAATCGGTCGGCGTGTAAGGCGGCGAAATTATGGGTTTAACTGTTTTGAAAGACCCGATGAAACTATCGACTGCGCAACAGATGAGACTTACCTTTGCCAGCCGCGCGGTGCTGCTCGCGGGGCTATTGGTTATTGGTCCCGCGTTGCTCCAGCCTGGCGAAGCCTCACCTGACAATGCCCGGCAGAACTGGATTCAGAATTCTCACAATGAAAACTTGATTCTCTTCAAACGCGGAGACTTTGACACCGCAGCTCGCATCGATCTGGACACGTCCAGCGAAGACCGCCAGCCAATTACGGTAAATAGCGCGATTGCTTCAAAACATACCCGCGTTATTCAGTTCCGGGGTGCAATCAGGCGCGCCTGGATCGACGCCCTCAGAACAGCAGGTGTCGAGATCGTGGGGTACGTTCCCAACAACGCGTATATCATTCGAGGTGACGTGCGCCAGCTTGCACGAGTTGCCGAGTTAGACGCCGGCGCCGGCGCGGATGATGCTCGACCAATCCGTTGGATGGGACGACTCGCGCCCTATCAGAAACTCGATCCGACATACACCGACGAAATGCTTGGAGGCTTGTCCGGAGCAGACGCCGATGTGGAAATCGAGCTTGTCGATTCACCCGACATCGATGATGCGAGTGTTAGAGCGGCCTTTAACGCCAATAGTCAGCCAAGACGATTCCTAAATCTTGTGGTGGTTGCAGCGACGCTCCCGATGGACCGGCTTTTGGAGATTGCCGCTCTCGATGACGTGTTGTTTGTCGGTCGCGCTTCGACAATCAGCGAGCACGACGAGCGAAGCGCTCAGATCGTAGCGGGAAACCTGACACCCGATCAGACGCAGCCGAGTGGACCGGGGTATATGTCGTGGCTTGCTGCCAATGGGTTGGACGCCCAATCGGATTTCGTAGTTGACGTAACCGACTCCGGCCTCGATCGAGGCTCGACCAGCGCCTCTCAGCTTAGTCCCTGTTTTCTCGACTCAGCCCTTCAAAGCCGGGTGGCATACATGCTCAACTACGCGACCGACGGGTTGAAAGATGATCGAACCGGTCACGGAACGCTTGTAGCCTCGGTCGCAGGTGGAAGAGGCTCCTCCAGTCGCGAGGATGCGCCGGGATATATGTACGGACTGGGAGTGGACCCTTACGCGCAACTGGGCTCCTCCAGGCTATTCGATGAGAGGGGCAGGGCGCCTTCACAGATCAGCTTCACGAGCCTAGCATCTGCGGCGTACGCAGCGGGCGCTCGCATCTCGAACAATAGCTGGGGTACCACCTCGAACGACTATGACTCGTTTGCGCAAGAGTACGATTCTCTGGTTCGGGACGCTCAACCGTCGATGCCCGGTAATCAGGAGATGGTCTTTGTGTTCTCAGTCGCAAATTCAGGTCCCGGCGGACACATTGGGTCACCGGCCTCCGCGAAGAATGTAATCTCGGTTGCAGCAAGTGAGAACTACCGGCCGGAAGGTGTCGACTCGTGCAATCTCGACGGCCAGGGCAACATAGGTCCGGACGGCGCCGACAACGCACTCGATATTCTTAGGTTTTCATCCGGAGGACCCACAGCCGATGGGCGCGCGAAACCGGATATCACCGCGCCGGGTACACACGTCTTCGGGGCCGCTTCGCAATCATCGGGGTTTTTCGGCGAAGGCTTGTGTACAGGCCCTGGCGTCTTTCAGCCGCCAGACCAGGCGCCTTATTACACCTGGTCATCGGGTACCAGCCTCGCCGCGCCTCATGTTTCCGGGGCCGCCTCGCTTGTTCGAAAGATCTTCGTTTCTCGAAATCTTCTTGGCGACCATCGCGCGCCTTCACCTGCGATGACGAAGGCTTTCCTGACCAACTCAGCGTCGTACCTGAGCGGCGAGCATGCCGGCGGAAACCTGCCCGGGGAAAGGCAGGGCTGGGGATTGGTGGACTTGTCTCGCGCTTTTGATGACGCCAAACGCGTGCTGATCGATCAAACACAGGTGTTGACTGAGAGCGGTCAGGCATTTGATTTTCAGGGTTCGATCGCCGATAGATCCAAAGCGTTGCGGGTGACGCTGGCGTGGACCGATGCCCCCGGATCGTTGATCGGTCCTGCAATCGTCAATGACCTGGATCTGGAGATTACTGTCGGAGGAACTACTATTTATCGTGGCAACAATTTCTCGGGAGCATATTCACTGGAAGGTGGCGCGCCCGACAGACTGAACAACGTAGAATCGATCTATCTTCCGCCCGATGCCATACCTGCTGGAGTTCAAGGGAACTTCACGATCACTGTGCGCGCTGCAAACATTGCCGGCGACGGCGTGCCCGGCAACCAAACAGCACTGGATCAGGACTTCGCCCTGGCAATCTACAACATCGCGCCGGCAATCCAACCTCCTCCCCCACCGCCGCCTAACCCGCCGGTTATCAGCAGCGTGACCTACCTGAAAAAGACGCTTAAGATTACCGGGCAGAAGTTCACTGCGGCGGCTCAGGTTCAAATCAACGGACAACTGATCGACCGGGTTTTTGACTACGACTCAACCACGACCTCCCTGAGCCTCAGGCTAAAGCGCGGGAAGCTAAACTTGAACGATGGGGACAATCAAATCGTGTTGATCGAGGGAAGCCAGGCATCGCTCCCGTTTGTTCTCCGGCTCTAGGACAACGACCCGAGCACAGAGTAGAGAATAGAGGATAGGAGGTCAGAGGATCGCATACAGCGTCGAGCTTCCATCCTCTATTTTCGATCCTCAGCCTTTTGCCCTCTACGGTCTAATGTTGTAGTACCGGATCTTGCTGTTAAGAGTTGTAGTGTTCATCCCAAGCAGTTTCGCGGCGCGCGATTGATGCCCGCCGGTTATTTCGAGAGCCCGGCGTATCAACTCGATCTGGAAGCGGTTCACTTCATCGTAAAAGGATATCCCCCGGGACAAGTCGATCTGTGTTGCTACCTTCTGCCCCCCGACTTGCGAAACCGCACGTTGAGGGTTCAGAACTTCTTCGCGCAGGTCTTCGCGTTCGATGGTCTTGCCGCGAGCGATAATCACGGCGCGTTCCATCACGTTCTCGAGTTCGCGAACGTTGCCCTGCCAGTTGTACACCTCGAGCGCCGATAGAACCGAGGCGCCTATCTGATCGGAGACATCGCGCCCGTTGTCCGCCGCATACTTTCGGATGAAGTGCTGAGCGAGCGGCAAGATATCTTCGCGCCGCTCCCGAAGCGGAGGTAGCGCAATGGAGATTACATTAAGACGATAGAAAAGGTCCTCGCGGAAGCTGCCTTCATCGACCGCTTGCTTGAGGTCGACGTTGGTAGCCGCGATGATGCGCACATCAACCTGCCGGCGAGTCGTGTCGCCGAGCGGAGTGAAATCGCGCTCCTGTATGACGCGGAGAAGCTTTGCCTGTGTCTCCATCGAGATGTTTCCGATCTCATCGAGGAAGATCGAGCCGCCATCGGCAACTTCGAAGTAACCCTTTCTCGCGGCAACAGCACCGGTGAACGCGCCGCGAGTATGGCCGAACAACTCCGCTTCCAATAGTTCAGTCGGAAGGTTAGCTGAGTTGACTGTGATAAATGGTTTATCTGCGCGTGCGCTGTGGTTGTGGATCAACCGGGCGATTAGTTCTTTACCCGTGCCGCTCTCGCCTGTGACCAGGATAGTGCTCCGCGCCGGCGCAACCTGCTCGACGAACGCGAGTATTTCGAGCATCTTTTCGCTGCGCGCCACGATTTCTCTGGGTTCGGTGCTTCGCTTGAGAGTCTGCTTGAGTGAGCGGCGCTCTTCGTCTTTTCGACGACGCCGAATGCCCGCGGTGACGAGATTGAGAATTTCTTTGTTGTCGAACGGCTTGCTGATGCATGTAAAGGCGCCACGCTGCATGGCGGAGATGGCGGTATCGAATGTCGCGTAGGCGGTTATCATCACGATGACCGCTTCCGAATCCAGCTTTAGCAGTTCCTCGAGCGTTCTCAAGCCACCGATACCGGGCATGGACACGTCGAGCAATACAAGGTCATAGGCACGCTGCTGGAATTTGTCGAGACCCTCTTCGCCGCTTCGAGCGATATCAACCTGATATCCTTCAGCCGCCAGGAGGCTCTCGAGGACGTCACGCATTACTTCCTCGTCGTCCACAACGAGGATGCTGCCTTTCTTAGCCATAAGAAGGAATGGTAACAACTAGCAGGCGGCGACTGCCAGACATAAACAGTTCGCTGGATCAGTCGCTCGCGGCTTGTATCTGGCGTGAAAACGCAGTCGGTAGCTTGATCGTGAAATGTGCGCCCTCGCCGGGCCGGCTTTCAACGAAGATGCGCCCGTTGTGCTCCTGGATGATTCCGTAAGACAAGGCGAGACCAAGACCGGTCCCCTGACCGACCTCCTTGGTAGTGAAGAACGGGTCGTAGATTCGAGCAATATTCTCCGGAGCGATGCCCACGCCTGTGTCGCGAAAATCAATAACCAGCGAGCTGTCGACTGCGCGCGTGTGTATAGTGAGCCTCCCGCCGTTCGGCATTGCGTCGCGCGCGTTCAGTATCAGATTCATAAACACTTGCTGAAGCTTTGACGCGCTGCCATAGGCCGGCTGAAGGTGATCGCCAAACTTGCGAGCGAGCTCGAACTTTGCGTTTCGCAGTTGCGGTTCCAGCAACTGAAGCGTGTCGTCAAGAACGCGATTGATATCGATCTCTCGAAACTGCGCGTCGCCCGTCCGCGAAAAATTAAGAAGGTTGTTGACTATTCCGGATGCGCGAACAGTCTGAACGTGGATTTTCTCCAACAGGGTTCGTTTCGGATCGTTATCACTGGTCTGGTGCAACAGCATCTGGGCGTAGGACGATATGCCCGCGAGAGGCGTGTTGACTTCGTGCGCAACGCCGGCTGCCAGGAGGCCAATGGACGATAGTTTCTCGCGCTCCAACAACTGCTGCTCAAGCTGCGCCCGCTCGGTCACGTTTTCAATCACGACCAGAGTTCCGGTGATCACGCCGTGCGCGGCTTCAAAGGGCGCGAGCGACAGATTGAGCGTCAACGGGCGGCCTTCCTCGGTCGAAGCGCTGTATTTGTAGATGTGCCTTGTATCGCGAATCGACCAGTCTTCCTGGCCAATCACGTTTTGGATGGTTTCAATCAGATCGCGGTCGAATATCTCATCAATGTTTCGCCGCAAAGCACGTTCGCGCGCGATGCCGAAAATCTCCTCAAGCGCACTGTTCCAGGTCGTGATTCGACCGTCGAAATCAACTACGAGAATGCCGACGTTGACACTCTCGACAATGTTTTCAGAGAACTCCTTGAGTCTCGCGAGCTCATCGGCCTTCTCCATTTCGGACCGATACAACAGACTGTTATCGATTGCGACCGCAACGTAGCCCGAAAGCGCTCTTAGCAAATCGGTGTCTTCGCTGGTGAGCATAGCACCGGACGTTGTTCGTCCGATTCCGATGATCGCAACCATCCTGTCGCGCACAACGCACGGCACATAGTAGTGCAGTTCCTCATAGCTCGTAATCGAGGCCCCCAGTCCATCGGAATCCAGTGAAAGGTCCGGCTCGGTCTCCAAATCGTTGGCGACTATGAGACCTCGTCCCAACGAACGGACCCGGATCGTTTTCTTGATGTTCCCGGGAAGAGTTATGTCGCGGTCGATGCCGGACGCGTGCGCCAGGCGAAACCCGGAAGGCGCGCTGTTGTCCTCTATGAAGATTGCAACCTTGCGAACTGACAGCATGTCGGACAATCGCCGGACAAGCGAATCGAGCAACTGGGGCAGCGCTGTTGTCTGCGCGAGCGTCCTTCCAAAATCCTGAAGCCCTGTTCGGAGTGTATACCGTTCACCGTAGAACCAGCGATCCGCCCAGACTTGAAGCTTATTCTTGATTGGCGCAAACAGCATCGCGACGACGAGCATGCCCAATACTACGATCGCGCGAGTCCTCCAGGAATTCAGATCGGCTGTCGTCCAGATGAACCTCACGAGATCGCCGACTCCCAATAACATAGCCATATAGATCGCTGCTACAGCGAGGCTCGCCATGGCGTGGACGAAACTGCGACGCATTATCACGTCGACGTCCATCAGTCGATACCGGACGATTGAATAGCCGAACGATAGCGGAATGAGAATGAGCGGCCCGAAAGCAAACATTCGCATCGCCAGCGTGGTTTCGATGTTGAGGATGTCCGGGACTACATAGAACGCCGCAAACGGCAGCGCCGATAACCCCAGGCTCCAAATTATCCACTTGAGTTGCTGTCTGAGCAGTGGTTTCTCGGCGCGAACGAATGTCCTTACTAAAAGCGCGCTGCCTGTGACGAAGAACACAAAGTAGTGCAGAAGCTCCCCCCGATCCAACAGGCCACGCACCTGGACGAGGAGTTCGCTCTTGAAGATGCCTGGCTTGTATTGCCAGGTAATGTCGAGAATGATCAGCACGATGGCGGGCAGGTAAATCGCAGCAATCGCCGGGCGCGAGCGCAACTTCCACGCATAGCCTGACGGGAACTTCGCACAGAAATGCAAGAACAGCGGCGCCAGAAGCGCTAGCGAAACACCGCTTAGAACATACACCAGTTCGTCCAGTTTGGTGAATTCGCGAGTAGAGTGGTAAAAGTAGACCACGAAAGACAGAAGGAACCATGCAAAGAAGTGATATGTCAGCTTGGCTCGGCTTTGCTTGAAGAGGACGAACAGTCCAATGGTCAAATAAACCAACCCGATGAACGCCAGGTAGAGTCCGCGCTCGAGATGCTGATCGGTTGCGGTGACCTTAAAGTCGACATCGTAAACCGGGTGCTTGATTCCGTAGATGTCCTTGAGAACGGGATCGCTGTGCACAATCGCGTACCGCGCGTTATTCCCGACCCCCTGGTGTTCAAGATAACGCGAAAGCGTTTCCGCGCGATTCACTTCCTCATAGTCAAGGCTTCCGGGACCAGATCTCGAGTAAGGAGGGTCGTACCGCCCAACGTAAAAGAATGCCCTGACATAGTCTCCCTTCTTCACCGTATAAGCGAGGGGAGAATCTGGACTAACCGCCTTAGCTTGAACGCCATCGGCAGTATCTATCCACTCTATTCCGTCGTCGGCAACGGGTGGAAGGCTTAACCGATCCCGAAGATTGAGGATGCCAATAACGACGAGCGCGACGGTTATCGCAAGAACGGCGACAAGCTTGGTCGTACTGGTCAATTCCTTCATCTCTCAAATCCCTTTGCGGGCCTAGTCAAGGAGGGCACTACTGGCGAGTTGCGTTCGAGCAACTGGTATTCCCGCTGAAAGAGCAGGTTAGAGCCAATAAAACGAATATCTTAGTCGCACCAACCAGTAATTTTGCCGAGCTCCCTTCCATATTTTCGGACAGGGCTCCAATTTTTTGGATGTGGTGAATCGCGCGCTTTTTCTCGGGGCGCAGCGAGCAGGGGCAGAAGCGTAACTTCGTGAGAAACACAGAATTGCAAGGTATCGGTATCGGTGTCCGCTTCTACTTATGCCGAATACTCTTTGCGCCGCGTGTTTCGCCTCTTAAAACCGGAGCGAGAGTCCTACACGAATAAGCCTGTGGAAGCGGCTCGCCACTAACTCCTGCCGGTCGTCGACGATCGAGGCCTGCTGGTCCAGCAGATTTCGCAGGTCAACCACCGCTGCCCATTGGCCCGGGAGGAAGCTCACGCTGGGCAGATCCTGCGTGATCGAAAAGCTCAGGTTCGGATCATAAGTTGTGAGCTGACCCTGGAACGGATCAATCGCGAATATGGCCTGCCCGGGAGAGAGTCTTAGTTCGGTCGAGACTCTGGTGCCGGTACTGACAAAGTTGGCGTCCAGTTTTGCGGAGACCACATGGAAGAGTCCGTTGCTGAACAGATTCGCCGGCGTCGTTATACCTCGGGAATCAAGCTGCTGTCCTTCACCAAAGGCATATCCGACGGAACCGTCGATTAGCTTGCTAATGTGGCGGCGGTAGACGACGCGGACGCCTCGCGTGCGGCCCGATTGCTCTTCACATCGAATTGATGGTGTGGCCGGTGATGTGTCGCTCGGAATTGCAAGAAGTCCGACTCCGTGCCCTGAGACCGTGTCGAGGAAGGCCGCCATCTCGATCGACGATTTATCCGAAAGGATCTGTTCGCCACCGAACTGGAGTCGGTAACTGCGTTCGATCACCGGTTGCCCGCCTGCAATTGCCACCGGCTTCGGCTCTGAAAACTCTATCTCGCCCGATTCGAGATTCACTTTGGATTGCGCGTCATTAGACGAGCCGGGAACGAACCCTGCGAACACTCGAGTGCGAGCTCCCGCGTCCAGGGCAATTCCAAATCTGGGTAAAATGCTGGTTCCCGATCCCCGCTCCGCGAACCGTGCGAATTCGAGCCCGTAGACGATAATCACGGGGCCTGATACCTGCCATGTATCAGTTGCCGAAATTGAGAACTGTCCAAGGCGTGGAACAGCGCTTTGACGCGAAAAAGTAAACCGGCCATAACCCATCGCAACCGAGATGCGGTGACGGTCTCCAGCGTGGGCGGTAGTCGTCGCTGTCAAACTCTGCGGGGCTCCGGTTCCGTAACCGAGTTGCCCGCTTACTACCAGGTTCGCATCTCTGGCGAACTGCTCCGAGATCGCGAAATTCGCACCCGCAAAGGAACTGGGATTGGGATTGCTGCCCGGCGTGGTTTCCGCAAAGGCATTCACAGCGCCGTGCAACTCAGGCGATCGATCGGTCAGTGCGACCGTACCGTCTGCGGCAACCGTCGCGTCCTTCGAAGTTTCATCGTAGTGGAAGATGGTGCCACGAGCCTGACGCGCAGCATACTTCGAATTAACGTTCAGGCTCGTCTCATCTCCGAGTGCGGTTATTCTACGCAAGAAAATCGAGTCAAATATGGTGACCTTGTTCGGCTTCACTTCAGCGCTGAGTTCGACCGGTTTGAAGCCTTCCGCTTCGGCTTTCACACGATATCGGCCGGGAACGATACCGGCTGCCGTGAATTTGCCTTCGCTGTCGGTGCTGGCGCGTTTTACAACCTTTTCCGAATCCGCCTTCGCGGCTTCAGAATCCGCCATCACCATCACGGCCGCGCCGATCAAGGGGCTGCCGCTCAAATCCATGACGACGCCTCGTATCGAACCCTGACCCGCAGCGGCATGCGCGGGAGCGCTCGCGTGCGCCATCGCAACGACAGCGACAAGAGCACACAATCTGGTAAGTTTTTTCATAGAGTCACCTCTCAGTCGAAAGCAGAGGTCTAATCCGCGGTAGTCACAATTCTATCAGTCGAACTTGGAGTGTCAAGCACGCCGGACTGGCTCAGCCAACCGGCTAGCTGGCGAAAAGCTCGGCCGCGATGGCTCACCTTCGCCTTTTCATTTGGGGCCAGCTCAGCGAAGGTCTTGCCTAACGGCTCGTAGAAAAAGATCGGGTCGTAACCGAATCCGTTATGGCCGCGCGCGTTTTCCAATATCATGCCTCGAACTTCCTCCAAAACCACCTTCTGCCCGCCGTCCCACACGATTGCCGCCGCGCACACAAAACGAGCCCCCCTGCGTTTGGCTGGCACATCTTTCATCTCTTCAAGCAACTTCGCAACCCGAGCATGGTCGTCTGCACCGGAACCGGTGTAGCGCGCGGAGTGGACACCGGGTGCACCGTCAAGTGCTTCCACTTCGAGTCCCGAATCGTCCGCTATCGTGGGAATTCCCGCCAGCCGGTGATAATGAGTCGCTTTTAACAGAGCGTTCTCCGCGAATGTGCTTCCGGTCTCGAGCGGTTCGGTCGATTTCGAATCGCTCAAACCAATTAGGTCGATGCTCTTCTTGCCCATTATCTGCTTAAGCTCGGCTATCTTTCCCCGATTAGTGGTGGCCAACAGAATCCGCATTGCCGTCAGTTGTCCATGTTCCAGGGCGGAGTAATGTCGGCCCCTTGAAACCGATTCGGGAGTTACTGAGAGTAGAACTATCCTTGGAGGCAGTCTTGCGGTTGATTTTGATGCCGCTAGCGCCAACGCAGAGTAAATATTTCTTCCAAGTTATGTACTTTTTACACGCGACGTCCGTAGAGAAGATCACCGAGAATCGCGGCCTCGCCGTTAAATCTGCTGAAACATTGATCGGCATAACCGAGATGAGTGCCGTGCACTTAGTGGCACTTTGATTGCTCGACGGATTGTGGGGCAAGAGATACGGGTGATGATTACATCACTTCCTGTTCTCGATTCTTGGTTACTGTGGTGAGGACGGTAACCGGAAACAAAGGCGACGCAGTATTCCCACGCTGCGTCGCCTCTTTTTTTGCCGCAACACGTTGAATCAAGTCGCCGCGAACCTTCTCAAAAAGTTCTTCCCGTTGTATCTTGAAGCGCTTTGGTCAGCGCTCGCAGCTTGACACTTATTTGCATCGCCGATATGTTCAAGCTCGCTTATTCAAGACTTATGCCCGACGATTATCGTTGCGACTTTGAGGAGTTCCACACATCCAACGCGCGTGAGCATTACCTCTTCCACTCCGGTCAGAAAAACCGCCTGGAGATCGCGCCGATCTACGAACGCTACGGTCATCTTTTTGATAGGGACTTCATCGACCGGCTAAAGCGCGAACTTGGTTTGTCCGAGCGTCCTGCGATGGAAGCGGTATCCATCGATCGGCTGCTTGCGTTTGGAGTCGAGCAGTTCCTGGAAAGTTCGGTTAAGGAGCTTACGGAGCAAATAAGTCAATTCGAAGCAACTGCGACCGTCGAGTTTATGGGTCGCTACATGACCTTCCAGGACTCGGCTGTGGCAATCACAACCGAGCACAATCGAGAGTTGCGCAAGGCGATCTACGACAGACGTCTCGCTCATATAGACGCGTCGAATGAGCTGCGCGCGCAGCGAATCCTAAAGCTGCACGAGACCGCTTGCTCTTTGGGATATTCCAGTTACCGCGAATTATTCGAAAACCTTCGCCATCTTGATTACAAGGAAATCGCGAAACGCGGCGAGGCATTTCTGTCACAAACGGAGCCCGCATACAGCTCGTGCCTGGACAACGTCTTGAGTCACGATCTTGGACTCAACATCGATGAGGCCGAGCGCTCGGACGCGATGTATCTCCTGCACCTGACTAAGTTCGACGATAGGTTTCCTTCGCGACAGATTCTTCGTGTTTACAGTGAGACAATGGCCGGTCTGGGCATCAGTGTAGGGGCACAACACAACATCGCAATCGATAGCGAAGCTCGCCCGCGCAAAAACCCGCGCGCCTTCTGCATGCCCGTTACGATCCCTGACGACGTAAAACTAGTGATTCGGCCCGTCGGCGGCCAATCGGATTATCAGTCGTTGCTACACGAATCCGGTCATGCTCAGCACTTCGCGTGGGCATCGGCTCACTTGCCGCCCGAGTTCAAGTATACGGGCGATTATGCTTTGACTGAGACGTACGCGTTTCTGTTTAATCACCTGGTCTCCGATCGCAATTGGCTGGAAGACTTTGTGGGGCTCACAGATCCGACCGAGTTCATACGCTCGGTCGTGCTGGCGAGGCTGGTGACGGTGCGCCGACACGTGGCGAAGCTGTCCTATGAGATGCGGCTTCATTCCGTAGCCGACTTGAGCGGTCAAGCGGAGCAATATGCTGATCTTCAAACCAAGTCGACCAGGTTCGAGACCTCGACAGCCGAGTTTCTGTTTGACCTGGACGATTCGTTCTACTCGGCCAGCTACCTTCGAGCGTGGGCATTCGAGGTATTGTTGCGTGATTATGTGAAGACTCGCTTTGGCTCCCGATGGTGGGGCTCCCCACGCGCCGGAGCCTTCCTGAAAGGAATCTGGGAGACTGGCGATCGTTACACAGCCGACGAGATGGCCGCTCAAATAGGCATTGGTATGATAGATTTTGAGCCGCTGGCTGACGAATTCAATAGCGCTCTGAAGTGAGTCTTCTCCTAACGTCATAGACTATGCCCACAGTTCCGGTCAAATTGGGTTCGCGAAGCTATGAGATTCTTATTTCGGCAGGGCTCCTGGACGAACTCGGTGGGCACGCGCGCAATTCCCTTGGCGCAGGTTGCGGGCGAGCAATCCTTGTCAGCAACATGACTGTTGGTCGCCTCTACGGCGAGCGCTCTGTCGCATCTTTAAGGCGCTCTGGCTTCAAGGTTTATCGTTTTTCTATCGGAGACGGAGAGCGATTCAAGAGCCTGCGAACGGCTGAATCACTGTTTGGTTTCTTGATTGAGCATGGCATCGAACGATCCGATGTTATCGTAGCGCTGGGAGGAGGCGTCGTCGGGGATCTTGCGGGCTTTGTCGCCGCTACTTATTTACGCGGCATTCGTTTCATTCAAGTTCCCACAACATTGTTAGCTCAAATAGATAGCTCCGTTGGTGGAAAGACCGCGGTCAATCACGCCCGTGGCAAGAATCTTATAGGCGCATTCTATCAGCCGGCAGTCGTCGTGATCGATCCGGATGTCCTCGGCACGCTCCCGGCGCGGCAGACGCAATCCGGACTCTATGAAGCCCTAAAGTATGGAGTCATTCTCGACCGCCGGTTATTCAATCGCATTTCGGATAACATCGATCGGTTGAAGACCCTTGAATCAACCGAGCTCGAGAGGCTTGTTGCGCGCTGCTGTTCGCTAAAGGCCGGTGTGGTCGCCCGAGACGAACGCGAGAGCGATCGTAGAAAGATCCTGAACTTCGGCCACACGGTTGGACATGCTTTGGAGGCTGTCAGCAACTACCGGAGCTTTCTGCATGGTGAAGCCGTGGCTCACGGGATGCGAGCCGCTGCGCGCATCGCCGAGCGCCTCGGTCTCCTGAATGCCGACGAACGAGAGAAGTTAGATTTTGCGATTTGCCGGGTCGGAAAGCTTCCGTCGGCCAAAACTCTTGCGCTCGATGATATAATTCTGGCAATACATCGGGACAAGAAGGTCCAGGCTGGTCGTTCGACGTTTGTGCTTCCGGTCGAGATCGGAACAGTAGTGATGAGATCCGATGTGCCCCCCCGAGTCATCAGAGCGGCCCTGAAAGATGCTCTCAAATGACCACTGGAGAGAAGTCATGCGGAATCTTACTGATAACCAGACCCGCGCAAGTGAGCGTGGGGCCATATCAATCAAAACCCTGCTTATGTTCGTTTTGGTCGGCGTAACAGCAATGCTGGTCATTAAGATCGCACCCGTCTATATCGAACAGACAAGGGTCATCCACGATGTCAACGAGATGGGGAACAAGGCGGCTGTGCGGGGTTGGAAAGACGACAAAATCAACTCGGAAATCAAAGTGATCCAAAAAGAATATGACCTACCTGAGGGTGGCATCACTTTCGTTACCAGAGATGAAAAGGGTGTCCACCTCGACATCGCGTATCAGAGAAACATAGACCTATTCGTAACAACCTATGAGTGGAAAGTAGTTAAACCAGTTGTCGCCAAGGACACTTTGTAGAGCAGCCACATCTTCATTTCGCTGGAGTCTTCGCGCTTCGGCGGCTTACTTGGCCGTAGCCACCACCTCGTTTGATTGTATACCCTGTGCGGTTATCACTCTTATTCGCAGCGACGTGCCGGCGCCGGGAGCCGCAGCGGCACTGATCTTTGCCTGGACGAAGTCGGGCGGCTCGAAGGCTGTAGATTGAACAGCGATATTAAGATCGCCCACCATCACCGAGACCTCTCCAAAGCTCGGGAAGTTTGAACCGCTGATGTTCAGCAACAAAACACCCGACGCCTTCTTCTTGACTTTTACTTTTGTAATCGTCGGGCCTACCAGCGTTCCTGCGATGATCTCGTTAGACAGATTCGATGGCGAAGGAGTTATGTTACGGAGTGTCACCGCGAGCGGCCCTACGCTGTTTCTGATCGAGGGATTCGCATCGAGAAAAACCGCAAAGCTGGGATTAGGGTCGTTGGGGTTTGGGACAGGCGCCGCGACCACAGAGCCGTTGATTAAGACCTGAGTATCAACTCTAGTATTGGTTCCTACGACCTCGATGACGAGGCCGCTCTGACCAGCATTGGCTTGCTGAACAACGCCTACGCCGTTCAAAACAAGCCTTGCCGAGGTCAGCACAGGTGTCACTGCCTGCGGCGGCGGGAGCATTCCAAGCTTCGCCGACAGCTTCCTGCCGCTGAAGATATAGACGTTGCCCGCATTCAAGACCCCGTTGTTGAGGCCGTCCCCGTGCATTGCGTTTGCAATGTAGTCTACATAACCGTCTCCGTCGACATCCGCACCCGCAAGCCTGTACGAAAACTCGTCTCCGCCCTCGAGTCCCTGATCATCCCCGTGGGCGCCCGCAAGCCTGAAGATCGGCGGACTCGCCGGCGGATCGTAGAGCTTGATTACCGGAGGGAGAAAATCGCGTTGGCCATAAATGACCTCGGTGACACCGGCGTCGTCGCGGTCTTCGCCGCTGAGTGTGAACGTGCGTTCCGGGCTCCCGATAAAAAGATCCGACAGCCCGTCTTTGTTTATGTCGTAGGTGCGCACTGAGTCGCCGGCGCAGTCAAGATTGTGCTCTCCGTATACGGTCGTGACGCGCTGCCCTGAAGCGTCGGGATTGGCCATGTCGATCGTCGAGCCGGGCAACGTCGCTGAACCGTATATCACATATACCGCTCCGGTCTGCCCCTGATTGTCAGGAGCCGTCGCTCTCAGCGCACCGATTACCAGATCGGTGTGCCCGTCGCCGTTCAGGTCCCCGCTGTGGACCTGCGATCCCAGGAAGTCAAACTCGTGCGCGCCGATTATGTGGGTCGATTTTACGAGGGGATTGGATGCGTCTGGATTCCGAAGATCGGTGACTGTAGGCCAGTTGTGTTGACCGTAGATAACGTACGCTTCACCACATTGACTTCGCAGGCCGCCATCGTCCGCTGCCCTGGCGTCGTGACCCGGCGGGTCGTTCGGCCCTGGATTGGGCACCGTGTAAGAAGCCGAGTCACGATTAATTGAACCGCCAATTATGACGTCGCCGATTCCGTCGTTGTTGACGTCTCCCACCTGAAGAGCAGCGCCCCAGTGATCCTCCTGATGAGCTCCGACTATGCGGGCGGTTCGGACACCTGGCGGAGGATTGGCAAGATCGATTACCGAGGGCAGCGATGCCGAGCCGAATACTATATAAGCTCCACCGACGTGCTGACCCGCATCGGAGTTTATCTGATCCGATCCGATGACGATATCGGCGAATCCGTCGCCGTCGACGTCTCCTTCGTCGATCCATATCCCCATTCGTCCGCCCGCTTGCGGCCCGTAGATCGCGATGACCCCCGGTGGAGGATTGCCGTCGGTCGTACTGAGATCGGCGTTCAGGTTGAAGTTTCTCGAGCCCAGGACGACGTAGGCGGCGCCACGGTTGTCGGCGACGCCGGTGCCCGGCGCGTCCCACCCTGACGCGCCGATGGCGACGTCGCTTATGCCGTCGCCATTCACATCCCCGTTGGCGGACACCGATGTCCCAAGAAGGTCACCTGAGTGCTGACCCGCCAGCTTGAAAATGTTTGGTGGATTTTGGGCCGCATCAACAAAGCCGGTGTCGCGCCCATCGCTCAAGTAGAAGTTCACGACGCCATTGTTGGTCCGGGGGTCAGTGCTCCCATACATCCCACAGAAAATCACATCGCCACGGCCGTCGCCGTTTATGTCGCCTGCAGCAACCGGCAATCCTATTTCGCCTTGCCTGCGAAGTCCGCCAAACAGTACAAGCAAGCCATCCTGGTTGAAGTTCGCGGTGTCAACCGCAAGCTGAATGGCGCCGCCCTGCGCGAAAGCTCGAATCGCAATCAGCGACAAAAGAACGGATAGAATAACTCCCGGTATTAATCCCTTGTACACCTATGTCCCCTTATTCGTCATAGAAACTATTAATGATTTCCAGGACAGTGTCGTCACGCGGATCAAAATTATACAATGCACGCCGAACGAATTGCGAACTTTGGCCAATAACGGTTCGAAGCAGATCTGTAAGTAGATGGAAGAAAAGCCAAGGCACGGCCGTCTAATGAGCGGAATTATAGATGGCCAGTTTTATGGAGCAGCTCGCGATAATGAGCGATCGCCAAACAGAGGCTGAGATGATCGAGGCTTGCAAGCAGGGCGACCGCGATGCGTTTCGCGACCTGTTTGAAGTCCACAAGGATCGGGTCTACACCATCGCGTTTCATTACAGCGGTAATGAAACGATGGCGCGTGATGTATCGCAGCAGGTCTTCTTGAAGCTGTTCACGACCATAAGTCAGTTTCGCGAAGACTCGCACTTCACGACCTGGCTGTATCGCATTGTCGCGAACGCTTGCACGGATGAGCACCGAAGGCGAAGACGGTTTGTTCCGTTCAGCCCTGAGATTGAAGTAAGACATATGACAGAGCAAGGCTCACAGGAATCGCGCTTTCATCGGCGGGAAGTGGCCGAGTCGGTTCGCGGCGCGATTTCAGAGCTGACGCCCAAGCTGCGCTTACCCATCCTGCTCAAGTACGTGGAAGGGCTTTCGTACGACGAAATCGCCCAGGCGCTCGAGGTTTCAATCGGTACGGTTTCTTCGCGGCTGAATCGAGGGCACAAGATGCTTGCCCAAAAGCTGAGCCATCTGCGCGGCGAGTTCGTGGCAGGGGAATGAAGATGTTTAAGACGCATGTAATCAAAAAACTGTCGGCATATTGCAATGACGAGCTTCCGCCCGAAGAGGCGATGCGCGTCCGCGAGCACCTTCTTTTATGTAAGCAATGCCGCGAAGAGCACGATCAAGTGAAGCTTGGAGTGCGCCTGGCTCAACAACTGCCGCTGGTGTCTGCCCCGGGTGAGATGTGGGACGAGATAGAAACTGCGTTGAGCGAAAGATCACGCAAGCCGTTGTTACAACCTCGCCTGATGCGGTCCACCCTGTCGCTAAGCTGGTTTCGTGTAGCCGCATTCGCTGCGGTGCTTCTGGTCGCAGTGACGATTGGAGTGATGTGGTCTTCAAGGCAGGTAGACGTCGTTCCGCGACCTGCATGGGAAATCGAGAGACTGGCGGGCACTATGCGGGTCGACGGCCGCGTCAGAGACGTTGGCGGCCTTGCGGTGGGTGAGACGCTCGAGACTGACAGTTCGTCGCGAGCCAGGATTAGCGCGGGCGAGATTGGCGAGGTCGAAGTAGAACCGAATACCCGAATCAAGCTGGTGCAGGCGCGCGAGACCGAACACCGGCTCGCGCTCGATCACGGAAAGATGAGCGCGCGAATATCCGCGCCGCCGCGATTGTTCTTCGTCGATACGCCGTCGGGCGAAGCGATTGATCTCGGTTGCGCGTACACGATGCAGGTCGATGATTCGGGAGCTGGATTGCTTCACGTCACCATCGGTTCGGTAGCTCTTGTGCGCAACGGGCAAGAAGTATACGTCCCGCGCTACGCGATGTGTAAAACACGCAAGGGAATTGGTCCCGGCACGCCTTACTTCGAGGATGCACCGGATACTCTTGTTCAAGCGCTCGAAAGATTCGATTTTGAAAACGGTGGTGAGGACGCTTTCGCAGAAGTGCTGAAGGAGTCCCGCCCGCGTGACACGTTCACGCTATGGCATCTGCTCTCGAGGGTGGAAGGATCTCAGCGATCTCGCGTTTTGGATAGGATGATCGAGCTGGTCGGTCTGCCAAGAGGCGTGACTCGGAAAGGGACGCTGCAGCTTGATCAAAAAACTCTCGACACGTGGAAAGACGAGATGGACACGGTGTGGTTCTAGCAGCTGGTAATTATTCGTTTGCAAGATAAGCGCGGCGCTTTATTCCTTGAGTGAAGCGCTTCTGGATGGCGCCGGCGCAGGCAAGATCGGGAGGACAAAGACAATGAACCGGTTAAGACTTACGACTTACGCTTCGATCGTCATTCTTTCGCTTGCGATCATTGCTATCGTCGCCGCCATAGACGCAAAGCCCAACCAGCGTGCGACGCCGAAGAATCAAGTCGCGAAACGCAGTAACAACCGATTGGTCGTCCATGAGTGGGGCACGTTTACTTCGATCGCTGGAAAGAACGGGACATCTCTCGAATGGAGACCGCTTAACGGAGCGAGCGACTTGCCGAGTTTTGTATACGATATGAGTGGGCTCTCAGGGGCTGGTCTTCGCAGCGGCCAGCGCTGCATAAAGTGCAACCTGGAAGCTTTGGTCCGAATGGAAACGCCAGTCATTTACTTCTATGCCGACCGCGAGACTTCCGTCTCTGTCCGGTTGTCTTTCTCAAAAGGGAAAATCACCGAATGGTATCCACAAGCGCGCATGATTTACGGTTCGACTCCTGGCGATGAAATTGATTGGGGCCGCCTAACCGTTCTGCCGGGCGCCCAAGAGAACTTTCCTGTGGAGACCAAGCCGAGCGACTACTATCCGGCGCGTGAGACCGATGCCGCGCCGCTCCGTATTTGCACCATAAAAGGCGAGCAGCGCGAAAAGTTTCTGTTCTATCGCGGCGTCGGAACATTCGATCAACCGCTCACAGTGGAGCTCGACGACCACGGTATTGTAGCGAAGGACACAAGCGCCGAGAGTATTCCACAGCTCATACTGTTCGAGAATCGCGGCGGCAACATTGGTTATCAGGTTCGCAGTTCGTTGGACGGCGAGATGGTTCTTGATCGTCCCGAGCTTGGCCAAACCCAGGAATCGCTCGAGCGCGATCTCGGAGCGATGCTTGTTGCGCAGGGGCTATACGAAAAAGAAGCGCTCGCAATGATCAAGACCTGGCGCGATTCGTGGTTTGAGGAAGGCCTCCGAGCTTTCTACATCGTCCCGCGCAAGCTCACCGATTCAATCCTCCCGCTGACGATCGAGCCTGAACCGTCCGAAATCAGTCGCGTGCTGGTGGGGCGAATTGAGATCATCACGCCGGAAATGAAGAAGGAAATCGAATCCCTTCTCAGTGATTCATCGCGTGACGTCAATGACGTCGCTGAACAGATCATCCGCAGACACGGACGATTTGCCGAGCCGGTGTTGAAGGATGCGTTGGAAAACACAAGCGATCCGGAGCTGCGCACCAGAATCCAACAGATCATCACCTACGCCGGAAGGAATCCACACTAGGATTTTGTAGTGGTTCAGTCGGTCGCGCCGACCCAATTAACCGCTGATTTGCGCCGCCTTCGGTACGCTGATCTGCGCAGATCAGCGAAACGCAGTCTGCGAAGATCAGCGGTTAATTCGTCCTTAGTGATTGAAAAAGTCAGACTGAACCACTATCGGATTTCTTCAATCGCTGTTTTTGATTCGCCAGGGCGGGTTCAATCTGTTTTCCCCAGCCTCGTAAAGACAGATCAAGTTGCCATCCGGATCTCGCAGATACGCCTCACGCCACAACCACGGCTGGTCCACAGGATCGGAGACGAACTCGAGTCCTCTTCTCTTTAGCTCTCCGACGGTGTCATCGAGATTCTCGCATTCGAAATACACAACGGGTCTTGCTCCTGCTGAAAGTTCATCGTAGTGATGAACTGAAAAAGTCGCATCGCCATCGGGACAAACGAATCGAGCATACTTTGGCGGGCTATCGACGATCTGAATCAACCCAAGTCGTTTATAGAACTCGACGGATTTGGTTACTTCGGTTGATGGAACAGTCACCTGGTTGAGTCTCATTCAGCGCACCTCAGCACGATAAAGTCAGATGCATTGTTCTATCACAAGTCATGCTAGAATTCAGGCAACCTGGGAGGTCAAATAAATGGCAACTCACATTGAACCGCTGCTGACGATAGCAGATCTCGATTCGATGCCCGACGATGGCAATCGCTACGAACTCATCGAGGGGGAACTATTCGTGTCCTGTTCACCAAGCCTCACACACCAATCTGTCGCAGGTAACATCTTTATCAGCGTAACGACTTATCTGATCGAGAATCCGATTGGAAAAATCTGGATGACTCCGGGCGTTATTTTCAGTGAGTCCAGCGGCGTGATACCCGACCTCGTCTATGTGAGCAATGAGCGGTGCGCCGAGATCGCTTCGGGAGACCGCGTCAGGGGCGCGCCCGATCTTGCAATCGAGATAGTTTCGCCAGGGGTTGAGAACGAGCGTCGCGATCGGCTCGCGAAGAGACAGCTATACGGCAAGTATGGTGTGAAGGAGTATTGGATCGTCGATTTCCAGACGCGAACAATTGAGGTCTATGTGCTTCAGGGGCAGAGGCTACAGCACCAGTCGTTGTTGACAGCTAAAGACGAGATCACGTCGTCGGTATTGCCCGGCTATTCCTACAGAGTGGAAACCATCTTCGCGATCTAACACTTTGCGCTCTGACATATCTAATCAAAAGCTGGACAACTTGACTACCCTTTAAGCCGCACGGTATAAGCCTAGTTGCTGCATTGCTGGAGAAAAAGACACAATGAAAACACTGCTGCTTAATCCGCCTTCGTTCCCAAGTTTTGACGGCGGGGCCGGTTCGCGCTGGCCCGCCGCGCGTGAGATCGCTTCCTTCTGGTATCCGGTCTGGCTCGCGTATCCGGCCGGTATGATTAAGGAAAGTCGGCTGCTTGACGCGCCTCCTCACGGAGTCACTCCCGAAGAGACGATCAACATCTCAAAGGAATACGATTTCGTCACGCTCTACACCAGCACGCCGGGATGGAAGAACGATGTGCGATTGGCCGAGATGATGAAGGCCGCGAAACCCGATCTCAAGATCGCGTTCGTAGGACCGCCGGTTACTTCGCAGCCTGATCAAGCCTTGAATGCTTCCGAGGCCATCGACTTCGTAGTCAGGAAGGAAATCGACTATGCGCTAAAGGAATTCTCGGAAGGGAAACCGCTCGAGGAGATTCAAGGCGCGAGCTTCCGGAAGAACGGAAAGATAGTCCATAACATTGACCGTGCGCCGCTTCACGATCTGGATTCCCTGCCTTTCGCGTCTGAGATCTACAAGCGCGATCTCGACATCACGAAATACAACGTGCCGTTTTTGCTCAACCCTTACATCTCGTTTTACACCTCGAGAGGCTGTCCGGCGCTGTGCACTTTTTGTCTGTGGCCACAGACGATCAGCGGGCACGCATGGCGCACGCGAAGCCCCGAAAACGTCGCTACTGAAGTCAAACGCGCGTGGGAGATGTTCCCCAATCTCGAAGAGATTTTCTTTGATGACGATACGTTCGCTTGGGCAAAGAATCGAACAATCGCTGTGTGTGAGAAGCTGAAGCCGCTCAAGACGACCTGGTCATGTACTTCGCGGGTGCATACCGATTACGAGACGCTCAAGGCGATGAAGGAGGCCGGCTGCCGCTTGTTGATCGTCGGCTTCGAGTCCGGCGATCCGCAGATTCTCAAAAACATAAAGAAAGGCGCAACAGTCGAGCAGGCTCGCGAGTTCATGAAGAACTGCAAGAAACTCGGGATCATCGTACACGGCGATTTCATCATCGGGCTTCCGGGCGAAACTTCCGAGTCGATCAAGACTACCGTGAAGTTTGCGGAGGAACTCGATTGCGAGACCATTCAGGTTTCTATCGCGCATTCGTATCCGGGCACGGAGTTTGACGACTATCTGAAGACGAACAACTACCTGTTGAACGAAGAGATGACCGACGACATGGGGCATCAACTTCCGGTGATCCAATATCCCGGACTCACGCGCGAAGAGATCGTGCAGGCAGTCGAGCATTTCTATGATCGATACTATTTCCGCCCGCGGATTATCTTCAGGATTGTCCGCCGCGCGGCGTTTAACGGACACGAGCGACGACGGCTGTACAAGGAAGCGAAGGAGTTCTTGCAGCTTCGCGCGAAACGGAAGGAGTTCGTAGCAGCTCAAGCCAGTCGATGAGCCGTCCACGCCCAGCTTCGAAAGGACAACCTAGCGCTGCTTCTCAAGGTAGAGGCAGCGCTAGTCCGCTTTTGCTCGAGGTGACAACTAACAACGGCTCGGTGTCGATTCACACTCGGCGCCGTCGCTTGATTGTCAACGCCGACGACTTCGGTGCATCCGAGGAAGTCAACGAAGCAGTCATTCGCGCCTACAAGGAAGGAGTGCTGACGAGCGCGAGCCTGATGGTGACCGGCGCGGCAGCTGAACAGGCGGTCGAGCTCGCGAAGGAAAACCCCGGTCTCGCGGTTGGGATTCATCTCGTGACCGTCGTCGGTCGAAGCGTGCTCTCGCATTCCGAGATCCCGACGCTTGTCGATAATGCCGGTAATTTCTCCAACAACCCGACTGCCGCGGGACTGAAGTATTTCTTCTTTCCTCGCGCGCGTCGCGAACTTGGAAGAGAACTCGCTGCTCAGTTCGAGAAGTTTCACTCGACCGGCTTGCGGCTTTCGCATATCGACGGACATCTTCATCTCCACGTTCATCCGGTGATCTTCAACGCAGCCCTTGAGCTGGGCGCGAAGTACGACTGTCGGCATATGAGGGTGCCTGTAGAAGAGCGTGAACTCGCTCTCACGTTCGATCGCGCTAATGTCGTTCAAAAGAGTATCCACACGATTCTGTTTGGAGGCCTCGCGAGGTATATGAAAACAAAGTTGCGCGAAAAAGGATTCACTTATGCGGAACGCGTATACGGCAATCTTCAGAGCGGCAGAATGAGCGAGCGATATTTTCTTTACGCGCTCGACAACCTTGCGGCGGATACCAGCGAGATATATTTTCATCCGGCGCTTTACGCCGATGACAGATCGCTCAACAGCGACCAGTGCCAGGCTTCGATCGAATTCGAAGCGCTCACAAGCGCGAAGGTCAAGGACAGAATACAAACACTCAACATAGATCTGATCACGTATTTCGATCTGGATGCGCGCCAATGAAGACTGCTACCGTTTTAATAGTCGCAATCATTTCTCAGGCAATAGGCAACGTGTATCTGACCAAAGCCATGAAAGCGGTTAGAGCGGCGGGGGCAGGCGACGATCTCATGGCCTCGGCGTTGCACGCGGTCGGCAATCCTACTTTGTGGCTGGGAACAGCCCTATTGATCGTCTTTTTTGCGTTGTACTCGGCCGCACTTTCCTGGGCTGACCTGAGTTTCGTTTTGCCCGCGACCGCCTTCGGCTATGTTCTGAATGTCGCGGCGGGTCATTACTTCTTGAACGAATCAGTGACGCCGGCTCGCTGGGCCGGGTCGGCGATCATTACGCTGGGTGTCTTTCTCGTTTCCAGGTCCGGAGCCCGAACAATTCCCCGGGCGGAGCTATTGTGATGATGACGGCAGCAATGATTGCGATAGTTGTTTTGGGAGGCTCGGCGGGAGACGTGTTTATCACGAAGGGCATGAAGCAAATCGGCGAGATTTCAACTATGCATCTTGGAAAGCTCGCGCGTGTCGCTTTGAAAGTCCTGACGAATGTCAATTTCCTGATTGGCATCTTCTTTATGGCCTGCAGCTTCTTCGCGTTTTTGGCGGTGCTGTCGTGGGCCGACTTGAGCTTCGTTCTTCCCGCTACCTCGCTCAGCTTCGTAATCACCACCATCGGTGCGAAGTTCGTTCTCAAAGAAGAGATCAGCCGCGTGAGACTGGCGGGCACGGCGCTGGTTTGTTTGGGTGTGGCCTTGATCTCACTGCCTTGATCCGATCCGGATTTTCATGATCGCGACAGCAATCAAGCTCGCTCTCGTAGCCTGCACGCTTACAGCAAATGCCTTCTACTTATTATCGATCATCGCCGGACTGAGATTCTTCTCAACGCGAGAGCCAAACGAAGATGGCAATCTTGCGCCGGCTACGATAATGATTCCGCTTCACGGAGCCGACTTCAAAGCGTATCAAAACTACGCCGGATTCTGCCGGCAGGACTACCCTGAATATCAAATCGTTTTCGGTGTGCGCGATCCGGGAGACTCGTCCATTCCCATCGTGCAAAAGCTCATCGAGGATTTTCCAGAACGAGACATCGCGCTGGTTGTCTCTGATAAAACCATCGGCCAGAACCTTAAGGTCAGCAATCTGCAGAACATGCTCGAACGAGTGAAGCACGAGCGCATCGTCATCGTCGACAGCGATATTCGAGTCGGTCGCGAGTATCTCCGGAGAGTCCTGGCGCCGCTTGCCGATGAACGAGTGGGATTGGTGACGTGTCTGTATCGCGCCGCGGAAGCGCCCGACTTCGGCGCGCAACTCGAAGCGGTTGGGATTACCGCCGAGTTCGCGCCCGGCGTATTGATGGCGTGGATGCTCGAGGGAGTGAAGTTTGCGCTGGGCTCGACTATGGCGACGACAAGAACCCGGCTTCAAGCGATCGGAGGATTTCACGCGCTTGCCGATTATCTGGCGGACGATTTCATGCTCGGGAACTTGATTGAACGGTCGGGCTACGAAGTCCGGCTTTCGAGTCTTGTAGTCGAAACAGCGATGCAACCGGTCGGGCTCGCGGGCATGCTACGACACCAATTGCGTTGGGCTCGTTCGACGCGCATCTCACGGCCGATGGGTTATCTGGGTTTAATTCTGACTTATGGAACAGCGCTCGCGCTGTTGACGGTTGCCGTTGACCTCGGGTCTTCTTTGAGCTTGCTGCTTCTGGCCGCAACCCTGGTCGTAAGGCTCGCGATGGGCTGTTTGATCGGCGTTCACTGGCTACAAGACAAGATTCTGAAGAAGTACCTTTGGCTATTGCCAGTTCGGGACGTGCTGAGCTTTTTGATCTGGTGCTCGAGCTGGGTCGGAAGGCGAGTTGAATGGCGAGGCAAGCTTTTTGAGGTCAAGCGCGATGGAAAGATGATTCGAGTCCGTTCGTAGAGTGGCCCGGGCGCCGCGCGCTTCAAGCCCCGGCTTGGTGACGAGCCGCGAGTTGCCCACACGCGGCCGAAATGTCCTGACCTCGCGGACGGCGAATAAACGAAGGCAGGCCGGCTTCGGTCAATATCTTCTGAAACGCGACGATTCGATCCATCGGGGATGATGCGTACGGAAGCTCGGGCGCAGGATTGTGCGGGATCAGATTCACCTTCGACCGAATCGGCGAAAGCAGGCGGACGAGTTCCCGCGCGCGAAGATCGCTGTCGTTTATCTTGTCCAGCATGACGTACTCGAAGGTGAGGCGCTCCCGGTCGCCAAGAGGATAACTTCGGCACGCCTCGATCAAGTCAGCCAGCGGATACTTGCGATTGATCGGAAACAATTGATTGCGAAGTTCGTCGGTGGGCGCGGTCAGCGAGACCGCCAAACGCGGCCTGACTTCTTCTTTTGCAAGATCGTATATTCGAGGAACGACTCCTGCCGTTGAAAGCGTGACGTGCCTGGGCGAGATCCCAAGCCCGCCCTGATCGGCAAGCAGGCGCACAGCCTTCATCACCGCATCGTAGTTCAGCAGCGGCTCGCCCATTCCCATCATCACGATGTTTGTCCGGTGCGGAGGTTGAACTCCCTCACCGTAGACTTGATTCAGCGTGATGACGACCTGCGAGACTATTTCCCCGGCAGTCATGTTGCGTTTCAATCCAAGGACTCCTGTTGCACAGAAGCTACAAGCGAGGGGGCAGCCGACCTGACTTGAAATGCAGATGGTATCGCGATGCGCTTCGGGCATGAACACCGACTCGACTTCAGAGTCATCGCTGAGCTTCAACAACAATCGCCGCGTTCCGTCCGATGATGTGAACACGCTTTCGATTCGAGTTCGAGTCACAGACGTTCGGTCGCCGAGGATTGATCTCAGAGTCTTTGGCAAGTCGGTCATCGCATCGAAGACGGTGATCCTCCGGCGATTGATTGCATCGTAAAGCTGGCGTGCTCGATAAGGCTTTTCGTCGAGCTCAGCAAAATAATCCCGCAATTCATTTTGCGAGAGACCGAGCAACTCTGTTCCTTGATCAACCGTGCCGGTGGTCATGCAACTGATTATAGGAATCCACGCTTCGGCTCAGCAAGACACCTCGCAAAAATCGGTTCAACAGGTGCTCTAGTGAGGACGAGCTTGAGGATCATCTCTCTGAACCATAAGGTCTATAATTGTACTAAACGGTGCCTCGCTTTCGTGCGCTCCAGAAAAGAAGTGCAACTCAAACGGATAGTTACATAGAGGAACGGTATTTGCCCATTGTACGGCGAAAGCGATTCGTACCGGGGAGGGTTCTTATGAGAATAAAATCATTGATTCAGAAAAGCATGGCTTTTGTTATTGGCGCAACGTTCCTGGTTGCGAGTAGCGTTCTCGTAAACGCGCAGCAACAGGATCCGAACCAGCAGCAGAAGTCTGAGAGGAAACAACAGAAGCAGGCTCAGCAGCAACAGCAGCAACAAGGTCAGCAGCAAGACAAGGCTGCCAGGAGACAGGAGCGGCAGCAGTCCCAAGCTCAACAGCAACAGGTTCAGCAGCAGCAACAGCAGCAACAGAAAGCTGCCCGCCAGCAGGAACGTCAGCAGTCTCAGGTTCAACAACAACAAGTCCAGCAGCAACAGCAGCAACAGAAGGCTGCGCGGCAACAGCAACGGCAGCAGTCTCAGGTACAACAACAGCAGGTTCAGCAGCCGCCGCAGTCGCAGCAGCAACAGCTTGACAAGGCTCAGAGGAAACAACAACGGCAACAGGCTCAGGAGCAGCAGCAGCAGACTCAGCAGCGGCAGCAACCGCAAATGACAGTTGAGCGTCAACGCCAGGAACAGGCATTTCAGCAGCAACGCTTGACGCAGTATCGAGAGCGTCAGGTTCAACAGGAGCGACTCGAGCAGCAGAGACGACAGAGCCTCGAGAGCCAGAGGCGTATCGCGCAGTTGCGCTATGAGCAACGGTATTGGGAGCACGTGCGCTCAGATCAGTTGCGCCTCCAGAGCTGGCGCTACGCATATGCGCCACCAATTTACCGCTACTATCGCGGCGGGCGATACTACGATGCGAATCAGTACGCAGCGGATCAGCTCAGGCAAGCTTTGAGGTACGGTTACGAGGAAGGCGTCCGAGCGGGTCAATCGGATCGTCAGGACGGCTGGCGATTCGATTACAACAACTCGTTCGCCTACCAGAACGCGGCCTTCGGGTATAGCGGTTACTACGTTGGCATCGACGACTACAGCTACTACTTCCGCGAGGGCTTCCGACGCGGTTATGAGGACGGCTATTACGGTCGGTGGCAATATGGCAGCTACTCAAACGGAGTATTTAGCCTTTTGGGCAACGTACTGCAGGGAATACTTGACCTGCGGCGCTACTGAGAGCGATCAATAAACTAAGGACCGGCGCCCGGTTCCAGTGACTCAAAGTCAGTTGGTACCGGGCGCTTTCGTTTGCTTGTAGAGTCGGTCTTTGTAGTATATAGTGCGGCTCGCGTGACAATTGGATCTCCTCACCGGAGATTCACAGCTCATATCGCTTGATGCCACGTGACGACCACCAGCGTTCAACCAGTAAGGGTGGCCTTACATTCACCGCGGTTCATTTCTGCCCGGGTATCGAACCGAATTGCTGACGACGGAGCAGTTGAAGCTGATTCGGTAAACAGGAGGATTCCATGAACACCTTTCGTATCTCCAAAATTACCTCACGTCTATACATAACGATAGCTATTGTGATAGCCATTACGTGGGTTCTGCTTGGCTCAGTAATCGCTGCGCGCGCAGACGACAACAAGAACAAAAAGAAAGACTCCACGGCTCAGTCTAAAACCGCTCCGAGCTCAAAGACTCCCCCTGCAAGCACTAGCGGCAAGAGTTCCTCCTCTACAGGGAGCGGGGACACCGGCGGTAGGCACAAAACCGAGACAAGCAGTGGAACGAGTACGAGCGGCAATTCCGGCCGGACTCATGGCAGCGGCAGCAGCGGATCCACAGGTACAACAAGCAATGGCGGCGGAACAAGCGTGACGGGAAACGCCGAGCGCAAGCATGCCAATCGTAACACTGGAGCTACAAACACCACTGGTAACACAGGCGGAAGCAGCACGACAGATAACGGTGGTCGCAAGCACGCTACCGACAGGACCGGTTCCGCAACCAGCAGTAGCGGCGGCCTCAGCACGAGCGGTGACTCGGGCGCGTCACAAAAAACTGGCAAGGCCGGCAAAACGCACACAACCGATGCCACAGGAACCGGCAACGCCGCGAGTTCGACCACTACCAATGTCAAAGGCAACAAGCACGACAAAGCAAACGCAACTGGAGGAACCGGTGGAACACCGACCGGAAAGTCAGGCAAGGTTACTGCCGCTAGCGCGCAACCAGGCTTTATCAAGGGTTCGAACGCCAAGCCGGAGGTATATCGGGGACGTGACGGCTCCGAAGCGCGCTTCCGCCACGACGGCACCATACGCGAAGTTCATACACGCGATATGACGATCATTCATCGTCCGGGCGGTTCGAGGACGGTTATCGTTGACCGGCCGGACCGCTCGCGAATAGTTGTAAATCGATTCGGACACGGCTATGTTCAGCGGCCGTTCCTCTATCGCGGTCACGAGTTTGCTAATCGGACATACTTCTATCGTGGCCGGCCGTATGCTTTGTACTATCGAGGCTACGCTTACCGGGGAGTCACGCTCCACGGTTATGTTCCTTACCGTTACTACAGCCCCGCGTTTTACGGCTGGGCCTATCGGCCCTGGTATCGGCCAGTGCGCTACAGTTGGGGATGGGCCGGGAGTCCGTGGTACGGCTACTACGGCAGGTACTACTTCACACCGTACGCGGCCTATCCGAGCGCTTCTTTTTGGCTGACCGACTATCTCATCTCGGCGAGCCTTCAGGCGGCTTATGAAGAACGCCTCGCGAACCAAGCTTTTTACTCATCGGGACCAAGCGGCGCTGTGATGCTCTCACCCGAAGTCAAGGACGAGATCTCGAACGAAGTTCAGAGGCAGCTTGCGCTCGAGAACTCCGAGAGTCGCGTAGCGGTGAACGGTGACCTGGACATGAATTCGAGCGGTCTCCCGCGCATGCTCGCTGAAACCAGCCCAGGCAATCCGCGGATTTTCGTGGTGGCCGGCTCCTTGGATGTGACTGACAACCAGGGCCAGGATTGCACGCTGACCGAAGGCGATGTGCTTCGGCTTAGCACGCCGCCCGCGCCCGACGCGACGGCGGCATTTCTTCAAGTTCTCGCGACCAAGAATCAGAGTTGCGCGAAGGGAAGCATGGTCTCGGTCGGCTTTGAAGATCTGCAGGAAATGCAGAATCATATGCGAGCCACAATTGACCGCGGCCTTCAGGATCTTCAATCGCATCAGGGCGGGCTGCCCGTGCCGCCTGCTAATGCAGCCGTTGCGCCGGTTCAGGCGTCGTTTGCGCCAATCGCCCCGCCGCCCGACGCAAATGCTTCAAGCGAGCTTCAACAACAGGCTCGCGAAGCGGACGCCGCTGATCGAGAGGTCCTTAACCAGGTGAATCAAGCGGACAATGCCGGCGCGGCCTCCGGAGCCTCTTCGACGCAGCCGGACGAAATCTCGCTGGGCCAGACGATCGGCGAAGTAGAAGCGATCCTCGGAAAGCCGAAGCAGATCGTCAATCTCGGCGCGAAGAAGATGTATGTCTATCCGAGTATGAAGATCACGTTCGTCGACGGAAAAGTAAGCGATGTTCAATAGCTTGCAACAAACGGACCGTCTTGTGATGTGAGTGATTTCGGGAGGGCCATTGATCCGGATATGCGGGCCCGTCGTGCCCAATCCGCGATTGACATATAGATTTGAGTTGCCGATCTTGAACAATCCGGCCAGGCACATGATCGATAGCCTGGCCGGAGCGATGATTACCTCTACGAACGTTAGAGCTATCTGTCCGGGTTGGAAGCCAATCGATTTGGAAGAGCGTCGAGATATGTGCGCTTTCGATAAGCGCTGATTTGCTGGATCGGTCTAACCGCTAGCCAGCACTGATCCGCACCAGGGGCAGAATATCTCGTCAACCGAAATACTCTGACCACAGTCAGTGCAGAGCGGATTCGAGGGTACGGCGGAAGCAACTCCGTTGAGGAAGCTCCCACAGCTCATACAGAACAGATCGTTAGCATCGGACTCGACGCCGCACGCCAGACAGTCTTTTCCAGACAACACGCTGGTGAGGGCACCGTCGAGATTCAAATCTACAAGAGGATCGCTGGCCTCGGACGACTCAACGACGGTCTGGGTGACTTCGAACGTCTCATACAGCGACGTCGAATCGGTCGCTACTGTCGAACACACGACGGGCGATGTGGCCCTCTCGCAATCGATGCTGTTCGACCTTTCCGCCTCGGCATGCTCAGGAGCGGAAGGTTGCTGAGTTTCCAGGTCCTGGTTCACAGACTGCGTGACAGACTCCGTTTCGGTAAAGTAGAGCTCTTGCTCTTCCGGAGACATCTCCGCGAATGCAAGCAGCTCATCGTACAAATCGAGTTCGCCCTCGATGCTGGAGCCCGCTTGTCCGGGGAGCCGGTTAGTGCAAGCCGGTGCTGGATTGGCGTCGAACTGCATGCGGTTTTTCTTTCGAATGGAAATTAGAGGGGAGGCAGAGCAGCGTCATTCTACAATACCGCCAAACTCACTTCAACAGTTGAGCTAAACACAAATATAAGTTGAGCATGGGAGGGTGTGAATAAGCGAGCGCGCGATGCTAGGATTGCGATGTTACGATTTCCAGAGAATATGTCTAAGGAATCACGGATTATTTCACGGTTGAGAGATCTCGCGCTCATCGACGACCGGGTTCTCGTGGGCATCGGCGACGACGCGGCCGTTATTAAAAGCCCGGGGGCAAGGGACTTGCTTCTGTGCTGTGACTTGATGGTTGAAGGCGTGCACTTTCGCAAGGAATGGGCGCCGCCGCGATTGTTGGGTCGCAAGGCGCTCGCGGTGAATCTCAGCGACATAGCCGCGATGGGGGGAGTTCCGAGGTTTGCGATGGTGAGCATCGCGCTGCCGCACGGGTTTTCCGCTAAGTTCATTGACGAGATATTTGGAGGATTGTTTGACATCGCGGATGCGAGCGGCGTTTCTATCGTAGGGGGCGACACTTCGAGTTCTACCGATTCGCTGTTCATCGATGTCAGCGTTATCGGAGACTGCGTGAGCGGAAGAGCGATTACACGCGGCGGCGCAGAGGTTGGAGACTTTATCTATGTCAGCGGATCGCTCGGCGCATCGGCGCTCGGGCTCTCGCTGCTTGAAGAAGGCCACCGCTTGGAAGACGATTCCGACTTTAAAGATGCGTTGTTGAAACACCTGGCGCCTGAGCCTCGATTAAATCTGGGCCGCGCAATTGGCAAAGCAGGATTGGCGACGGCGATGATTGATATCAGTGATGGGCTCAGCACCGATCTGTGGCACTTAATCGACGAGAGTAATTGCGGCGCGGTGATTAAAGCCGTCGCGATTCCGATCGCCGAAAGCGTTCTCCGAGTTTCTATGAGCACCGCAAATCCTTTGGAAATGGCGCTCGACAGCGGCGAAGAGTACGAACTGCTGTTCACTTCGCCGCCTGACAAGTCTTCCGAAATTGCCGAGCTGGCAAAAGCGATTGAAGTTCCGATAACGCGCATTGGAGAAATCGTGGCAGGGGATGGATTGCAGCTCGAGACTGACGATAGGCTGGAACGGCTACCAGCCTCGGGCTACGAGCACACGATATAAGCAAAGTTAGCCTTCGGTGCCGTCGACGATTTCATCGTCATAAAAGAAAGCGGGACCACAAACCAGTATCAGCTTGATGGGGTCGTCGCCTGCGTTCTTTAGAGTGTGCCGCTGCCCGCGCGGGATGTACACCGCGTCGCCTACGCCAACCTCGCGACTCTCCTCGCCGACGGTCATCAACCCGCGACCCGAGACGATGTAGTAGATCTCTTCGATCTGGCGATGGCGGTGGGGTGTTACCTCGCAGCCCGGCGGGAGCGTTTCTTCAGCAAGGCTGCACTGGGTAATTTCCGATGTCGTGCGATCAATCAACGGCCGAATCTCAGAACCGTGTTGCGTGTTGATCACTCGTGCTCGTTGGCGATTTGTAATAATCATTGTAAGTGTTGCAAACCTGCGAGGCTTCGGCTTCCCGATGGCCCGGGCAGTGTCCTCATTTTTCCTTGATATGGGCAATCCAAAAGGCATAAGATTTTCTCACAGCGCGCAGGCCCTCCCAAGCGCGTGAGGAAATTTAACGAGGAGCCGACGTAAAGTGAGACTTAAACAAAGACCCGCTACGCTGGTCGCTTGCCTGTTGCTGTTGAGCCTCATCGTGGTACAGGGCAGCGATCACCGGACAAGGCTCACTCAAGTGCGCAGCCTCTCGCTGCCTTCGTCGGCTGTTCTTGACGAGCACGCGCAACCGCTCATTGCTTCGAGCGGGAAGGTCGGATTCGTAGCGTCGGTAACCGGCGGATCATTGATCTCGTTCAGCCTGACTTCAGGGAAGATCCTGTCGTCCGTCACAGTTGGCGACAACGTTGGCGCGATATCCATAGTCGAGACGGCGAGCGAGACAGCTAGCCAGAGGCTGATCGCCGTGCCCGCAGCGAACGATCCGCGAGGAGGCGGTCCGGCTACGGTTACCATAATCGATGCGACCAGTGCCAGGCGGCTCGAGATGAGATCACTCCTGGTGCTTCCACGCGACGCGCAAATAACGTCGTCAACCCGCGCAGTCGTAACGCGCGACGGACGCTTTTGCCTGATCGCGTCCAGCTTCGACGTGCCGACGCTGTACTCATTCAGCATTCAAACAGGCGAGCTTATTTCTCATCTTGCCCTGATCGGCCGGCCCTCTGAAATCGCCATCCATGACGGCGCGGGTCGTCGCTCGGTGGCAATCGCCAGCGTGGAAAAGAACAACCTTTCTCTCATCAAAATCGACGACCATGGCGGTCTAAGCCTGAGCGCAAACTTCAGTCCGTCCGTTGCGCATTTCGATGGAGCTAACAATCCCGAGTTCAGCTTCGATGGGCGCACGGTTTATATCGCAGGTTCCACTGGCGATCGTCTGTTCGCGGTCGATTCTGAGAGCGGCGCGATCATCGACAGCATATCGGTTGCTTCTCCCGAGCGCATCGCCGCTGTCCTGGGCGTGGACGGAATTGAAAGGATAGGGGTGACGCGCGTGCGCACATCGTCTGGCGATAAGCCCGGCGGTGTGACAATAGTCGCTAACCAGAACGGCCGGCTTACGACACGTTCGGAATTTTCTCCGCCCGACGGAATTGATTTCTCTTCTGCGAATAACGTCGCGTTTACGGGCGATGCTTCGATTGCGTTCGTAGGGTCTACCTCGGGCATGTTGTTCGCCTTTGCCACTGACACGGGCGAGCTGGAGTCTTATCAGAAGATCGGAAGCGAGCTGCGCCGGGTGGCGCTGAGCGAGAAAGCCCGGTCGATTGCGGTTGTTCGCTCAGCGTCAAGCGGCGATGAATTGGTGATGGTTTCTTTCGACGTGGTCGGTTCGGATGGCGCTGACCCGTTGAGTCCGAGGATCGGTTCGCTGACGCCCGAGACTGTCGAGCAGGGTCGTGTGAGGAATCTTCGGCTCGTCGTTGCGGGGCAGAACCTCACCGAAGGCTCATCGCTGATTGTGAACGGCGTTGAAGTAGGAGCAGACCTTAGAGGACGCGGACGGGCGCTCGAAACGAAACTTCCAAAGACACTGTTCGATCAGGCATCGTCTATAAGTATTCAGATTAAGGCGGCCAACGGTGCTTTGTCTGAGGCTCGATCCCTGAGTGTGGTTCGGCCGGGCGCTCCTGTCATAGAGGGAATCGCACCAGCCAAAGTGCCCGGGCCTAGTGGGCCATTTACATTAAGAGTGACTGGCAGCAACTTCCGCGTAAGCTCTACGATCCTCATTGCAGGTCAAGCGCTCAACACGCGGCAGATCAGCACAAAAGTGCTTCAAGCTACGGTTCCCGCGGACATTGCGGGGGTTATCAGAAAGGATCCGCTCAAAGTGCAAGTAAAGGATCTTGCGGTGTCGGGTCTCGTCTCGGCAAACGAGAAGGAGCTCGTGATCTTTGGCCCGCGAATAACCGGACTCAAATCGTCGGTCAGCGCAGTCGTCGCCGGGGACCGCCGGTTCACGCTGCGAATAAATGGAGATAATTTCCGCGGAGGCTCGCAAGTGGAAATAAACGGCGCGGTGGTTCCCGCCAACAGGGTAATCTCGATTTCCCGAAACACCATTAAGGTCGCGGTGGCCAACGAACTGTTTCAGGAGGCCGGAAAGTTGAAGGTGGTCGTTCGCGGTTCCGGTGGCGAATCCAGTCCGCGCGAACTCGCCGTACACGGTCCGGAGATCGCTTCGTTTGGCGCGGACAAATTATTTGCCGGAGTCTCCGACGCTCGAGTTGACATCGTTGGTCGAAACTTCCGCCGTCATGCGAGGGTCTACGTAAAGAGCGCGAGCAATGCTCTCGAGATACCGGCTGCCCGGGTTCGCTTTCGTAGTAGCACGCACATTACAGTAAACCTCGGCGGTGAACTGAAGGATCTCCTTGCGAAACCGGATAGGCTGCAGTTTGAGGTAGTCAATCGGAACCGCGCCGATGGCGTTCCATCCGCCAGTCATGCTCTAGACGTCGTCGGGCCGAGCGTCACGGACGCCCTGATTGAAGCCTCGGGTAAAGAGTCGTATTCGCGAATAACGATCAGCGGGGCGAACTTCCGGCGCGGCGCCATTATCGACTTCGTCAAGAACGATGCAATCGTTCTTCAGCAAGCGCCGCTGAAGTCGACTGGAAAGCTTATGAGCGCGATGGTTCGAACCAGAACGCTGGAGGCGCTTGGTGATTTCCAGGTGCGGGTAGTCAACCCGGGCAACCTTCTGGTGCCCTCTAACCGATTTCAGCCTCGACGAGATGATTCGCTCGCGCACAAAGACGACTAGAGCGGTCTGACGATTTAAGTTGTTAGCTGCAGGGGCGGCCACGAAGGGCCGCCCGCATTGTTTGTCACGTACTTTTCGTCAGACGATGAGGAACGGCCACGGAGGGCCCCTCTACATGGAGCAATCTAGTTCACTTCAGGCCTTCTCATCACGTAACCCGCGCCCCTGACCGTGTGAATCAGTTTTGGCTCGTAGTTCCGATCGATCTTATTGCGAAGATAGTTCACGTAAACATCAATGACATTCGTGAACGAGTCGAACGTTTCGTCCCATACCTTTTCGGAGAGAACTGTTCGCGAAAGCACCTGGTCGGGATGACGCATGAAGCACTCGAGCAGCGCGAACTCCTTCGACGTGAGCGTTATTGGTTGATTTGAGCGGGTGACCCGGCGAGTGAGGGGATCGAGAACCAGATCGCCGATTTGGAGCCGGAGACTCACTTCCGCACGATCGCGGCGCCGCAAAGCTCGAATTCGCGCGAGCAATTCTGCGAACGCGAACGGCTTCGTTAGATAGTCGTCCGCGCCGCTGTCCAATCCGCGAACTTTCATCTCCACTGTGTCTCGCGCGGTTAAGAGCAAAATAGGAGTGGAGAGATGCTCATCCCGCAGCTTCCGGCAGACATCCAGGCCATCCACCAGCGGAAGAGTAATATCCAACACGATGAGGTCGTAGTTTCCGGTCAGCGCGCGATACAAGCCGTCCTGCCCATCCGGCGAAACATCAACAGCCGCTCCTTCTTCCTCAAGGCCGCGTTTTATGAAGCCGGCCATCTTCGCTTCGTCTTCTATGACTAGAATGCGCATCAGATCAGAGTATAAAAGCGCGGAGAGCGATGGGCAAAGGCCGAAGGCCCCTCTGCTCCTTCGCCCGTTACGCCTTATGCTATACTCTCACCGGTTCTTTGGAGTGGGTTGGACGGTTGCTGGCGCCCGAGCAAATCTCAGGTTTCGATTTGAGATTTATGCGGCGCGCGAGAGGAAAGTCCGAACACCGAAGGGCAACGAACTGGCTAACGGCCAGGCGGGGTGACCCGACGACAAGTGCAACAGAGAACAGACCAGCCGATGGGCCCGCGATAACGGCGAAAGCCGGTAACGCAGATCACAGGTGATGGGTGAAACGGTGGGGTAAGAGCCCACCAGCACGGGTGGCAACATTCCGTGGCTAGGCAAACTCTTCGTGGTGCAAGACCAAATAGGGAGGCGTCACCAGGACTGCCCGTCCGAACGCGCGCGGCTTCGGTTGCGTGCTACGACCTCCGGGTAGGTCGCTCGAGCGAGCGGAGCAATCCGCCGCCTAGATGAATGACCGTCACTGATTCCCGGCCGCGTGCGCGCAGCTATGCTGCTCGAACAGGCCGGGGCGGAACAGAATTCGGCTTACAGACCCACTCCAGAATCACGCAACGAACCGCGGGTTGTCTAACCTGCGAATGGCTTTGAATTCAACCGCCAGGTCAGACAACCTGCGGTACCCTGTCATTGGAGACAAAGAGTGAACAGGAACAAATACTTGATAGCCGGGATCGGGTTAGCCGTTGGTTTTATCGTTAGCTTCTTCTGGACTCAGAGCTTCAACAAGAACAATGCAGCGCCGGCGACAGCAACCGCCTCCGGAGGAATGCCGGGCGGCGCGAGCGGGGCAAGTGGGTCAGGCGGGCAGCAGGCGATGATGGCCCAGGTGCAGCAAGTCATCGAAAAAGCGAAGAGCAATCCTAACGATTTCCAGTCCCAGGTCGAAGCCGCAAAGATATTCAACCAGGTCGGGCGGGTTGCTGAGACCGTCGAGTATTTGAAGAAGGCTTATGCCATCGACACGAACAAGTTCAATGAACTCGGAGCGGCCGGTTTCCTGGGCCAGTACTACTTCGACCAGAAGGACTATGCCCAGTCAGAGACATGGTTCAACCGTGCCATCAAGGCGGAACCTAACGAACCCGACCTCTACGTTCTATTAGCGGAGACCTACATTCAGCGTGAGCCGCCACAGCCGGATCAGGCGGTTCCTCAGCTTCAGCAGGCGCTCAAGCTCGACGCGAAGAGCGGACATGCGCTCGGGCACCTTATTGAAGCTTATGCATTGAAGAAGGATGCGCGCGCGGCTGAAGAAACGTTGAATCGCCTCAAGGAAGCGGACCCGACTAACCAGAGAATGTCGACCCTCGAATCACTCGTCGCGGACCTGAAGGCGGGCAAACCAGTGAGCATTCCTAAGGAGTAGTGTGTGACGCGTGAGACGTGATCCGTGATTTATGAACCGTGAGACGTGATTCGTGATGGTGATTCGAGCTCACTTCACGCATCAGGTTTCACGCATTTACGTATCACCTCACGCATCACGGACCAGAGCAATGTTTTTCAGGTTCATATTCTATTGCATACTTGCTTATGCCGCTCTTCGCTTTGTTCGCTGGCTTCTCTCCCCGCAATCTTCTCGTAAGTCTCGGAAGCGTTCGCGAGAACCAGGATCGGCGCAGATGATCAGATGCGAGAGTTGTGGGATGTTCATCACTCAAAGAAGCGCGCTATTGGTCGGTGGCCGCGACTATTGCTCCCGGAGCTGCGCTGAACGGGTAAAAAGGGTGTAGAGATCAAAAAAGAATACAAGATTGTGCAAAGCAAACGAATCGTTCCACCCCTTTTTAACGTCAATTATTAGTGAGGGAATAGACCAGATAACGAAATCCTTAATTAGCCGGCACTTCGGTTTAAGCGGTCCAACGGCAAGGCCAGCTCCCGTTCGCCGTCGTCGGCATTGGGCAGTATTGGGGTTGAGGCCTCTGCCAACCTCCGAACGCGAGGCGCTTGTAAGGGAGATATAGAGGACGATGAATCTAAGAGAGACACTTTCCAGCCTTGCCGGTCGGAGAACCCCCCTTTGTCCCAACGAAGCTGACGTCCTCGCCTACTTCGAGAGCAGACTCTCACTACGTAATCGCGGCCATCTGGAGCAGCACTTTGCCGGTTGTGATGATTGCCGCGAATTGCTCGTCGCTCTCGGACGCGAGTCTGCCGACACGCACATGCCCCTCTCGGATGAAGCCCTGCGGGAGCAGACCAGCAAAGTGCTCAGCTTGATCCACTCCGATGAACTCAATCGCGGTAAACCGGAACCCCGTAAACAGGAACACAAGCGCCCAACGTTCCCTGGTTTTGATGTTCCTTATCTGAGGCTTGCTGGAGCCGCGCTGATAATCTGTACGATCGCGATCATTGCAGTTGTATTGTTAAGCAATGGTCAAAAGCCCGCGGAGGCTGCGATGCAGGCTCTCGCGCTCGTGGTCAAAGACGGCCGGCACACAGAAGCTCGAGTCTCTGGCGGGCTTGTGTACTCGCGCTACAGCGTCATGCGTGGAGCAGAGACTAACGATGATGAACTGCGGCTCAGTAGCGCCATCAGTAAGTTGAGTTTTGCCGATCAGGACGCGGCCGCGGCCAATGACAAACTTGTTCTCGCAAGAGTCTATCTCACGCGGGGAACACCCGATGACCTCAGACATGCCCGCAAGTTACTCGGGCAGCTTGCGACACGCGGGGTCGAAACGGCGGAAGTCCTGAATGATCTGGGTGTCGCGCAGTTTGAGCTGAACAGCTACGAAGACGCGATCGTCTACTTCACAAACGCCCTTGGTAAGTTGCCGACTTATTATGAGGCCCTCTTTAACAGGGCTCTCGCTGAAGAACGCGCACACCATAACGATCAGGCGCGGCAGGATTGGGAACGGTTTATCGATCAGTCGTCAGACGATAACTGGAAGTCCGAAGCGCGGATGCACCTGAATTCCCTTAACGGTGTAAGCAATCGTTAGCTTGCGTGATCTACTTCAACCAGGCGTCTCCGATCGCAATATCGACACTGACCGGCACGCTGCGTATAAACTCGCGAGCCGCGGTTATCATTTCTCTGTCGAGGATTGCTGCGCATTCCTCAGCCTGACCTTCTGCGACTTCGATCACAATTTCATCATGCACGCAGTTGACGATCCTGGCGTCGAGCGGTTTTAGCGCATCGTACAACAATGCAAGCGCTCGCTTGATGATGTCGGCCGATGAACCTTGAATCGGCGCGTTCTTGCCCAGTCGCTGGGTTGCTCCCACCTGAGCCCGATCATTGGCATCGAAGCTGAAATAAATCAATCTTCCCGAGCGCGTGCGGCTCTCGCGATCAGTTGTTGCGCGGTCGGCGGCGTCGCGAAGGAACGCCGCAACTCCGCTGTAGGCGTCGAAATATTTCCGCAACAGCCCCTCGGCTTCTTCCAGCGAGCATCCGATCCTGGCGCCGAGACCCTGCGCGCCGAGCCCGTACATGATTCCGTAATTCAACTGTTTTGCGGCCGAGCGCTGGTCCTTCGACACTGCCTCTAACGCGATGCCAAACATTTGACTCGCGGTCACGCAATGCAAGTCCTCACCTGACAACAGAGCCTTAACCAGCGCCGTATCCTGCGACCAATCCGCGAGTATTCGCAGCTCGATCTGCGAGTAGTCAGCGATCACAAGCTTGCGCCCCGCCGGCGCTCGAAAACACGCGCGATACTCGGGAGTGTTCGGGACTTGCTGTAGATTGGGATCCGAGCAGCTCATGCGGCCGCCGGTCGCTCCCATTTGTCTAAAGTCTGCGTGAAGACGGCCGGTAACCGGGCTAACATGTTCGAGGAGCCCCAGGCCGTAGCTTGAAAGAAGTTTCTGCACGCCGCGGTATTCAAGCAGCTTTTCGACCGCCGCGTGTTCCCTGGCAAGAGGCTGAAGCTGCCAGCTCCGGGTGCCCTCGATCTTTATTCCCATATGCCCAAGCGCGTCCATGACCTGCGTTGGGCTATCGAGGTTTATGTTTGGAGGCTCGCCGAAGAGCGTGAGCTGGGGAATGCCTGCGGCCAGTTCTCGCTTTAGCTCATTGGACAACACCTCGTGAGCCCGCTCGAGATTCACCACGAGGCGCCGCCAGCAATCCGCGTCCAACGCCATGCCCGCAAGTTCCATGGCCGCTAGCGGAAGCACACATTCAAACTCGAGCCTGGCAACTTCATCAAGACCGAGCTCGTGAAGCGTTGCGGAGAGCTTCTCGTACAACGGCAACATCAGGGCAGCGTCCCTGGCTGCATACTCGTACTGCGCATCAGTGAGTCGTCCCGACCAGTTGCTGACTTGCAGCGACTTGTCCACAAGCTCGCCAAGATGACGATCGCTTACAGCAGCGAGTCCGTGTCCGCCTTCCCGCCTGCCCGCGCCGATCAACTGACTCGCAAGCAAAGTGTCAAACAGCCCGCGTACCTCGAGCTCGAAATGGTGCAGCAGCATCTTCACATCGAACTTTGCGTTGTGAAACACTTTGATTGGATGCGGCGAAGTTAGCAGCTCGCCCAACCCGGGATGCTGCAGCGCTGGAAGCTCGAACAGATCAATGACGAAATTGTGTTCCGGAGTCGCCACCTGGAGTAGTCGCACCTGTCCATCACGCGGATCGAGCGCCGTAGTCTCGGTGTCGATGCCGAGTACCGGATGCCTGGAGAGGGCTTCCAGAGCCTGTTCCAGGGCTGGGAGCGCCTTGATGACCGTGAAGGGTGTCCTGCTCATATCAATTCATCGATTTCACTTGTTGTTGCGTGCGATCCAATGCAAAGGGCCGCGTGTGTCGGCTTGATCGCTTGCTTGAGAAAGTCACAGGTGCTCGATATAGTTGAGATTCTTGCATCAAGCCGAGGCACAATCAAGCACTCACGACTGAGATAAAATGGTTGCGCAAAAACAGAGCACGCCGTCCACAGAAGAGACAAGCACACGACGCGAGGAGTTCATGGCTCGCATAGGCGGCGGCATCGCTATCTTTCCTGCCGCGCCGACCGCGATTCGCAACTCCGATGTCGAGCACGAGTATCGTCAGGACACCGATTTCTATTATTTGACCGGCTTCGAAGAACCGAACGCCGTTGCGGTGCTGGCGCCTGATCATCCCGAGCATAAGTTCGTACTATTTGTGCAGCCAAAAGTTCGCGAGCGCGAAGTGTGGACAGGCTGGCGCGCCGGCGATGAAGGGGCGAAGCGAGATTACGGCGCCGACGCTGCCTTCACCATAGACAAACTCGAGGAAGAACTACCGAAACTCGCGGAGAAGGCGAACCGAATCTATTACCGTTTCGGCAGCGACCCGGGCTTCGATCTGCGGCTCGTAGGAATGTTGCGCGGTTTCCAGCGGCAGCGCCAGCGGGAAGGCACAGGTCCGACTTCAGTTATTGACCCGGCGGAATTGCTGCATGAAATGCGGCTCATCAAAACCCCACACGATCTCGAGCTGCTTCGCCGCGCAATCGACATCACGTGCGAAGGCCACCTGGCCGCAATACAGGTGCTCACGCCGGGTGCCTATGAGTACGAGATCGAAGCGGCAGTACGCTACGCCTTTCGCAAGAACGGGAGCCCGCGATGCGGCTACACGACGATCGTCGGTTCTGGAGCGAACGCAACTGTGCTTCACTACACTGTCAACGATTGTCGAATCGAAGATGGCAACCTGGTGCTGATTGATGCGGGCGCGGAGTTCGGCTACTACACTGGTGACGTAACGCGAACGCTGCCCGCGTGCGGACGCTTTACAGAAGTCCAGTCGACACTCTATCAACTTGTGCTCGATGCGCAGCTTCAGGCAATCGATGCGATTCGACCGGGCGCAGAATTCATCGAGCCTCACAACCGCGCGGTGCGGGTGCTGACCGAAGGATTGGTTCGACTCGGCTTGCTCCAGGGCGAAGTCGATAAGCTGGTCGAAGAGAACGCGCTCAAGAAGTTTTACATGCATCGGACGAGTCATTGGCTTGGAATGGACGTTCACGACGCAGGGCCATACAAAGTGGCTGACGAATGGCGCCGGCTTGCGCCGGGAATGGTTCTGACGGTTGAGCCCGGACTGTACGTCGCCGAGGATCTAGAAGATGTGGACCCCCGATACAGAGGCATCGGCATTCGCATCGAAGACGACGTTCTGGTGACTGAGCAGGGAAATGAAGTGCTGTCTGCGCGCATGCCTAAGTCGATCGAGGAGATCGAGCAGATGATACTGAACGCGCAAATCCCCGCCTGACCGCGCAGAACCGGAGGAGCCGAAATGTTTCGAAGAAGCATGGTCGCCATCGCTACTTTGTTGCTGATTGCGGCGGCGGCCCACGGTCAGAGTTCAGTGACCGGCGCGAAGGGTTATGAGCTGTACAGTTGGAAGATCAAGGGCCACTGGTACTACTCGCTGATGCCTCGCTCGAATCGCTCAAAGACGTTTGAAGAGATAACGGCACCGGCACTGGTGCGGCGGGATACGTCGGGGTTGACATCCGCGGTCGGCGAACTGCATCGAGGCGAAGAGGTCTTTTGGATGGGCGATGCGCCGGCGGGCGCAATCAAGTCTGCCACGGATCACGGACTGAGCCTCAAGCATCCGTCGCGCAAGCGAATCAAGCGCATCAAAGCTATCTGCGACAAACTCGGCATCAAACTAAACCTCGCTTGAACGCCGCGCAACGCTTTGACCAGAGCTCTTCAAGCGAGCACCGCTTCGAAAATCCCGTCAGTTTTGACAATTGCATTTTCTTCTGGTTACTATATTCCCGTTGACAATATGTCTGCCGAAGTCGCTCGCAGCCGTTGCTGCATTTCGAGACGAGCGACGCGGGGGAACCAACAGGCTCTTGAAGCAAGAGCAGGGGCGAATCGAGAGACTCTCGTAGGGCACTTCCCGCCCGAGCCCGTCAGCTAACCTCGTAGGCGTAAAGGAAGGGCATTACGCTGCGATGAGGTCTCTGGAACTTTTCGCTTCTGCATGTCGCGGCTAATTCCCTGATACAAGTTAATAGCCTGTGTTTGGTGGATCGCTTCTTTTGTTTGCATCGAGAGGAGAGAAGTCTCTATGCATATCAATTCGAGAAAGTGGACAAGTGTATTTGTCGTCCTGGCAATGTCACTGCTCATGAGTATCCTTACAATCGCGCTTCAAGGGTGCGGAGGCGCGGGCCACAGCGGCAACAAGGTCACGCTGATTCTTGGAGGCTACACGACTCCTCGCGAAGCTTACGGCAAAGGTGTCATCCCCGCGTTTCAAAAATACTGGAAGGGAAAGACCGGTCAGGATGTCGAGTTCCAGGAGTCGTATCAGGGGAGCGGTGCACAGTCCAGGGCCATCATCGGAGGGTTTGAAGCCGACATCGCGGCGCTCTCGCTTGAAGGCGATATCGACAAGATAGCCGAAGCTGGACTTATCACCCACGATTGGAGGTCGATGCCCAATCGCGGCATGGTGAGTGACTCGATCGTAGTCATCGCGGTTCGAGCGGGCAATCCAAAAGGAATACGGGATTGGGCTGATCTTGCTCAGCCAGGTTTGAACGTGCTCACACCGGATCCGAAAACCTCGGGCGGCGCTCAATGGAATATCAATGCAATCTATGGCGCAGCGTTAAGAGGCTTCGCCGGTGTTGCAAAAGAAGACAGAGCTGCCGCGCAGGAGTTTCTTAAGAGCGTCCGTAAAAACGTCTCGATCTTGGACAAGGGAGCGCGTGAATCGATCACCAATTTCGAAAAGGGAGTCGGTGACGCCGCAATCACATATGAGAACGAAGTGCTTGTAGCCCGGCAATCGGGACAGGCTTATGACTATGTAGTCCCGCGCTCGACTATTTTGATTGAGAACCCGGTCGCGCTTGTCGATAAGTACGTCGACAAGCACGGATCACGCGAGGTCGCCGAAGCCTTCGTCGGTTTTCTGTGGACGCAGGATGCGCAACGCGCTTATGCGAAATACGGCCTGAGACCCGTGGTTCCAACTCAGGTGGGTGCGGACCAGCTCGCACAATTCCCATCAGTTCAGGACCTCTGGAAGATTGATTATCTCGGTGGCTGGAAGAAAGTGACCGAAGAGATATACGGGCCACAAGGCGTCTACTCAAAAGTCAGCGAGGACCTTCAAAAGTCGAGATGAGTGCTCAAACAAATTTCAATGCAGCGAAACCGACCTCGCCGGGTCACGTCTCTCTGTCGTGGGGCAAGGTCGGGCTAAGGGCAACTGCGTTTCTCTATCTCGGTTTCATGGTAGCGCTCCCTCTCGCAGCAATCATCCGGAACGGGTTTGCGGATGGGCTTTCGGGATTTCGCGTAGATGTTATGAATATCACCGCGTTCGCGGCGCTCAAGCTGACCATCATGACTGCGGTGATCGTCACGATCGTCAACGCGGTGATGGGCACGTTGACGGCTTACGTGCTCGTGCGATTTCGGTTTTCCGGGAAGGGACTGCTCAACACCGTGATCGACATGCCGTTTGCCATTCCGACGCTGGTTACCGGCGTTATGCTGGTGGCGCTTTACGGACCTCAGCGGACGCTTGGAGCGTGGCTGAATGCGCACGGAATCCAGGTGGTATTCGCGACGCCGGGAATTGTGTTGGCTCTGTTGGTCATCACTTATCCGTTCGTGATTCGCACTGTCCAGCCGGTGCTGATGGAAGCAGAGAGAGGTCAGGAAGAAGCGGCGTACACGCTGGGCGCGTCCAGGTTTACAACTTTCCGGCGCGTGGTCCTGCCGACGATTGCCCCGGCCATCGTCACAGGTTCTCTGTTGAGTTTCGCGCGCGCGCTTGGAGAGTTTGGTTCAATCGTGGTGGTAGCGGGCAACATTCCGGGCGTCACGCTGACTGCGCCGGTTTACATCTACGGTCAAATCGAATCGCAAAATCAGCGCGGCGCGAGCGCGATGTCGATAGTTCTGCTTGCGCTCTCGTTCACTCTGATTGTCACGGTCGAATGGCTGCAAGGCCGAAACAGGAGCAGCTATGTCTCAGGATGAGGGCGGACGCAAGATAAAGGGCCGTTCGAGGCTTTCTCGAACAAAACTCGGCGAGTGGGCGCTCATCGCGATTGTGGTGTTCTACGCGGCGGCCTTACTCCTGGCGCCGTTGGTGGCGATCGTATGGGGCTCGCTCGCGGACGGCCTCGGCGCCTTTGTGCGGGAGATGACCTCGGCCGACGCAATCAGCTCGCTGAAGTTAACACTGGAGATGGCAGTTGGCGCGACTGTTATTAACACCCTATTCGGCGTGTGCATAGCGTGGGTGCTGGTGCGCGATAACTTCTGGGGCCGGCGGATTCTGAACGGACTTGTCGACATGCCTTTTGCGGTTTCTCCAGTCATTGCCGGGTTCACACTCATACTCTTGTTTGGCCGGACCGGATGGTTTACTCCGCTGACGGATGCTCTTGGAATTAAGGTAGTTTTCGCGCTTCCAGGAATTCTGCTTGCTACGGTCTTCATTTCTCTTCCATTCGTGATCCGGGAAGTCGCGCCGGTTTTGAGTCAGGTGAGCATTGAACAGGAAAACGCAGCTTTCACAATTGGCGCCAGCCGCCTTCTGACCTTCTGGCATGTGACATTGCCCGCGATACGCTGGGGATTGCTTTACGGCGTTTCACTCACGTTTGCGCGCGCGGTCGGAGAGATCGGAGCCGTGCTGGTTGTAAGCGGTGGTGTAAGCCGCCTCACCGAAACCTCAACACTATTCATCTTTCGGTCGCTTGACGATCGAAACTATGTTGGAGCGAATGCGATGGCCGTGTTGCTTGCGGCTATTTCGTTCATCATTCTTCTGGTAATCGAGCTGCTGAAGAAGCGGACCGAACAAACTCAAACTGTTTAGCCGAGATCCAAAATTAGTCAAGAACCAAAGGAGTAGTCATGAGCTTGGATGGCAAAACCTCTTACTTAATTTGGCCGGTCGCTCTCGTAGCGCTATTTTTGTCGGCGTCTTCTGCTCGGGCACAGGCGGTCGCGCCCGGAGTGGCCGCTCTCATCATTCAACAGCCGGATAGTACGCAGCGGGATCGAACGGGCGATCAAAATCAGTCAGAGGTCGAGCAGTTGAAGAAAAAAGTCGAGCAGCTTCAATTGGTCGTCGAACAGCAACAGCACGCGCTGGCCGAGGTGCTGAAGCGGCTGGGCGAATTGGATTCCGATGCGAAGGCCGTCTCGCCGGTTACGTCGTCGCGGCCGAACGGAACCGTAGTGGTGTCGCACGACCTTCGTGCGGCGTCGGTTGAGGTGAGCGCTCCGCCAAAGAAGGCGGCGCCTTCAAACCAGCCGTCGACGCAGGACCAGCCAAAACCGGTGGCGGGTTGGGACAAGAACCACGCCTTTATACGAAGCGCCGACGGGGCGTTTGAAACGTTGCTTACCGGATATGGCCAATTCGACTATCACGGCTATCAGGCCGGCAATCATCCGCCGAGCACTTTTCTGGTTCGGCGCGGGCGACTCTCGCTGGAAGGAAAGCTCGAACGCTATTTCGATTTCAAAATTGAAGGCGACTTTGCGGATACCACCAGCACACTGCTTCGCGACCTCTACATCAACGTTCATCGCATAGATGAGTTTCAGCTTCGTTTTGGCCAGTTCAAGGAGCCGTTCAGTCAGGAAGAGTTGCGCTCGGATATCTATCAGGATTTCGTCGAGCGCTCGCTGGTCAACAACCTCGCGCCGAGCCGCAGTCCGGGGCTGATGGCATCGGGCGTGATCGACAAGGGAGTGTTGGAATACCAGATCGGCGCCTTCAACGGCAAAGGCTTGCTTGCGAATAACAACAACGGCACCCCGGAAGGCGTCGTGCGCGTTCGCTTCGCTCCCTGGAAGAACACAGAATCATTTTTGGGAAAGGGACTCTTCTTTGGCGGCGCCTTTGCAGACGGTCGCAGCCTGGGCGGCACGAGCTTCCGCGGACTCACGGAAAGCAGGAGCTTTACATACTTCTCGCCCGATAACATCAACGGCGAATACACTCGTGCCAATGGCGAGATGACCTGGTTGCTCGGACCGGCGACGATCCGCGCCGAATACGATCAAACAAATCAGCACCGCGATAACCTCGGCGCTGGAGGTCGGAATCTTCCGGGTGTCGTAGCTAAAGGATACATGGCGCAATTCACCTACATGGTGACCGGAGAAGAAAAACCCGATGCAGGTGCCGTTACTCCGAAGCGAGATTTGTTTGGTGATGGAAAGGGCAACAGCGGTTTCGGGGCTTGGGAGTTGAAGTTCCGATACTCGAACCTTCAGTTCACCGACGGCACAACGAAATCGAATCGCGCCGACACTTTTTACTTTGGACCGAACTGGTATCTGAATCGATTTGTTAAGTATCTCCTCGATGTGGGGGTCGAGCGATATAAAGACCCGGTGCGATCTCCCAAACCTGGCGACAGGAATTTCTTCGTTGTGTTGAGTCGGATTCAGATAGCCTTTTGAAGGCACAGGTAAGGGCGGGTTCTCCGTAGCCGCCCCCCTTTAGGAGTCAGAGGATTTGCCAAACACTGAGGGGCGGGCCACGGAGAGCCGCCCTACATGAGCCCGATTTACTAAATGTCAATAACCCTTGAAAACATCTCGAAGCGTTTCGGCGGCCAGTGGGTAGTCGACAACGTTTCGCTCGAAGTGGCCGACAAGGAGTTGTTCGTGCTGCTTGGATCAAGCGGCAGCGGCAAGAGCACCATCCTGCGAATGATCGCGGGCCTGACGGAACCAACCGGCGGAAAGATACTGCTCCATCGTACAGACGTTACTCACCTGCCACCTCAGCAACGCGGCACCGGATTTGTTTTTCAAAACTACTCAATCTTCCGGCATATGACGGTCGGTAAGAACATCGAGTTCGGGCTTCGAATTCGCAAGTCGCCAAGGGACGAACGCACCAGGCGGCGCGAACAATTGCTTGATCTGGTCGGGCTTGCAGGACTGGGCGGCCGCTACGCGCATCAGCTTTCGGGTGGCCAGCAACAGCGAGTCGCGCTGGCGCGCGCGCTCGCGTATGAACCCGACGTCTTGCTGCTTGATGAGCCGTTCGGCGCGTTGGATGTAAAGATTCGCTCGCAGCTCCGTCGCACACTAAAAGAGATTCAGCAGCGGCTCGGCGTGACTACTATCCTCGTCACTCACGATCAGGAAGAAGCATTTGAGCTTGCGGACCGAATCGGAGTTCTCGAGCGTGGCCGGCTGCTCGAGGTTGGCGACAGCGAAGAATTGTATGCCCGGCCACATTCGCTGTTCGCGGCGACCTTTCTCGGAGCAGGCACCGTATTGGTAGGCCGTGCCGGCAACGGACAAGCGCAATTCGGCCCGCTCAGTTTGCCAATCCCCGACGACAGCCCGCACGAAGAAGGCTCGCGGGTACAGTTGCTGGTTCGTCCCGAGCAGATCGCTCTTTCAGCGGAGCGCCCGCCGTCCGATATGCCGCTCGTTGGCAAGGGCGCGATCATCGAACAGAGTTTCACTGGCCCTCTTCGACGTGTGCGACTGAGATTACCAAGACTCGCCGGAACGCGGCAGATTTCTCCGCCGCCTCCGTTTGGCGAAGAAGGCTTGCTGGTTGATGCGGCGTTCCCGTCCGAAGTCGTGATCGATGGTCAGGAGATGTGGGTAGGACTACGCTCGTGGACAATCCTGGACAAGCCTGACCCGCATCTGCTCGTGTGTGACCCCGGCGAAGGACGAATGGGGCAGCTTGCTCTAACGCGGCTGCTGGCCGAACGGCTGCAAGCCCGGACCACCGTTCTGGCTGTCGCCGAAGACCCTGATGAAGCCGAGCCGCTGCGCTCGCGACTCGCGGAGCGGGTAGAAGCGGCGGAGCTCTCGGGAGCAGTCTTGCGCGTTCGGTTCGGCAAGCCAGCGGAGCAAATAGCCACTGAGCAGGCGCAATCGCTTTACGAGATGTTGATCATGACGCCACGATCGCGTCAGAAGTCTGCTGCGCGACGGCTGGTGTTCGAATCGAGAGCGATTGCCAGGCATCTTGGGGACACCTTAATGACCGTGCTTCAGCACGCACATGTTCCGGTGCTCGTAGCCAGAGGAGAGCGCTCAGAGGTCCGCCGGGTGTTGATTTGCACCGCGGCGGGCGAGCCCGGCAAGAACGACGTTCGAGAAGGCGGGCGGCTTGCGCGGCGACTGGGCGCGGCGGTGACTTTGCTATACGTTTCCAGAGGGCCGGGTGTAAATGCGCTTACAAGCAGTCACCTCGACCGCGCAGCAGCAACGCTGAAGTCAATCGACGTGAACGCCGAAGTGCGGATCAGAAGCGCACCCACCCCGGTGGATGGAATAATGAGCGAAATAGTAGAAGGCGATCACGATCTGATTGTTATCGGTGCTCACGGGCCACGGTCCCGATCGCGTTTCAAGCTCAACGACGTAATGCTTCAGATCTTATCAATCGCAGATCGGCACGTCCTTGTCGTTCCCGCGGACCGAGCGTGAACTTTCGGTGCTGGATCAGTTCGCTTTCCCGAGAATATGCAACTGCTGGTTTGCGCTGCCTTCGGTGCGCTGATCTGCGTAGATCAGCGAAACGCAGTTAGTGCAAATCAGCGGTCCTCTTTCCCGCAAGGTCGCCCGAGTCAGGCTGAACGACTACACCTCGTTACACAGCCGTTAGAAAGAATCGCTCCGATCGCTTAAACTGTGGTTTCAGAATTCGGCGGAGTTCAGAACATGTCCGGCAGAGCGCGAGGTTGAGATTGGCGAAACAAAAAGAAGAGAAGGACCGAAGCCGCAAGATCATAGCCCGGCTCAAGAAAGCCTATCCCGATGCAAAGTGTAGCCTGAATCACAGTAGCCCACTCGAGTTGTTGATCGCAACGATTCTTTCCGCTCAATGCACCGACCAGCGCGTGAATATCGTGACCGCCGATCTGTTCAGGAAGTATCGGTCGTGTGCCGACTATCTCAAGGTTCCCACAAGCGAGCTTCAAAACGACATACGAACGACAGGATTCTTTCGCAACAAGACCAGGTCAATTCAGGGCATGTGTAAGATTCTGAACGAGCAAGGTGATCGCGTCCCTGAAACCATGGAAGAGTTGTTGACGCTCCCCGGAGTCGCCCGCAAGACGGCCAATGTCGTGCTTGGCAATGCCTTTGGAATCGCGGCCGGCGTCGTGGTGGATACTCACGTATCCCGACTCTCACAGCGGCTCGCGCTCACGAAGAACAAAACCGCTGAGAAGATCGAAAACGATCTGATTGAGCTTGTGCCTAAGAAGGACTGGATTGACTTTCCGCACCTTATGATTTATCACGGCCGCCAGACATGCAAAGCGCGCAATCCGCTGTGCGAGAAGTGCGTCGTTGAGAAGTATTGCCCGTCGTCGAGACTAAAGACTGGCAAGGAACCAAAGTGAAGTGGTGAGCGAGCGTTCAGAGTACCGACTTTAGTCGGGCAGTACCTCTGAGCAGAACTAAAGGGCCACTCTAAGCACCTTTTCTTTTAGCGAACCGACTTTGATTTGATCTATGGTACTGCCCGACTAAAGTCGGTACTCTGAACGCTCGCATACCACTACCACTTCAACGGAGTCTGCTCATCTTCCAACCAATCTCGCGTCATATCGCACCAGAGCGCGAGGCCGCGCCATTCGCCGAACCGAGAATAGTATCGTTCGATCTTTTTGTCCGAAGTCTTGCGCGCGCCGTTGCGTATGCGTGCGAACTTTCCTCGAACCCAGGAGTCCAGCGCCAGACCGTCATATCGGCCAACGAGCTTCAACATGTTCTCCGCGGCGTAATCTCCGACGCCTTTCACCCGTTTCATCTCGCGTTTGAGCTCCGCAGTGGGCAGCTCACTCGTGAGCCACGATTCGACGTCAACATCACCGCTCGCAACTCGCGAGGCCAGTTCCTTCAGGTAAGGCGCTCGATAACCGGATCGCACGTCTTCCCGATAAAACTTTTCCGACATAGACGCCATCGCTTCCGCACTGGGAAACCCGCGCCGTCCGTCGCTCGACTTCCGGCCAAGTCCGTCCACGAGGCTATTGATCATTTTGTCGGTCAGCGCCCATGAGCAGTTTGTAGTGCAGATCATCTTCACCAGGTCTTCAAACACCGTAGGCGCTCGCAGCAAGCGGCCGGCGCCAGAGGTCGCGATCCACGAGAAGTCGGGGTCGTCTGCAACGGCAGTGTAGAAGCGCGTCATGTCGTCATCGAGCCTCAGCATATGCCGGACGTTACGAATTATCTTCCGAGCCGATTCGTCTCCGACGTCGCGAGCGAGGTTAACTTTCACCGCTCGCCCGGCTTGCTTGATTTGCGCGGTTATGGGATTGGCTCTTCCGAGATCAATGACTCGCGTGAGCGTCCAGGTTTCCTGTTTGAGCTCGAACGGCGGCAGGTCATACCAGCCGTGACTGATGGCGGTGCGTTTGAAATTGAATGTTGAAGGGGTCGGGATCGTCAGTTCCATAACCAGTACGGGTTTCGCGCAAAGCTCGCAAAGACTCGCAAAGACGCACAGGTCAGCGAGGATGCTACGTCGTGATGTCGCGAGCCAGCAGCGCTGCTCCGATAATACCTGCGTCCTGACCGAGCTGGGCGGGAACGATTCGACAGCATTCCAGCGCCGGTGTGAGTGCCGCCATTTGAACTGCTTCTCGTATCGGTTCCAGCATCAAATCACCGGCAGCCATCACTCCGCCTCCGAACACGACGACTTCAACGTTCAGCAGGTTGACGACGCTTGCAACTGCGTTGCCGAGTATTCGGCCGGTCTCTTTCAGCACCGACAACGCGAGGTCGTCCTTCTCGATTGCCGCGCGCTCGACTCGTTCGGCGGTGAGGATGCCTTCCATGTCGCGCGCCAGTGTCGAAACCGAGAATGAAGGATCACTGAATAGCTGCTCGCGCACGCGGCGCACTATGTTCGGGCCTGACGCCATAGTTTCAAGACAGCCGATGCCGCCGCAACCGCACTCCAGCCCGTCGCCCGATATTTTGAAATGACCGAACTCACCTGCGAACCCGCGAGCGCCGCGTTGCAGCTGGCCTCCAAGTATCAGCCCGGAACCGATGCCGGTACCCAGGGTCACGTAGAACACATCATTGAACCCGCGCGCGGCGCCGGAGCGCCACTCACCATAAGCTGCCGCGTTGGCGTCATTGTCGATTACGACGGTGAAGCCCGTCGCTCGTTCAAGCTCCGAGTGCAAATCGTAAGACGACACGTCGACGAGATTTGGATTCGCTTCGATGCGTTGCGCCCGTTGATTGACCAGGCCTGCCCATCCAATTCCCGCCGCTGTTACTTCTTCCGTGTCTGTTTGCAACGTCTTGATGACGTCGATCAACTGGTCGATGAAGATTCGCGCGTTACTCACTTCTGAGACCACGCGATGCTGCGTGAGTATCTTTCCGTCAGCCGCGACCAGTGCTCCGCGAATGGTTCGGCCAACATCAAGACCAATGTAGAGTAGCTCAAGACCAGGCATCGGTTAATTCACTTAGCCATCGCCGTGCGGCTCGCGACTTTCTTCAGCTTGCTGAGCGCCCATCGCGATTTGGCGCGCACGCCTTCGTCATCATCATTCAACCTTCGCTCGAGCGCCGGACGCGCTATCGGATCGCATATCTGTCCAAGCGCTTCGGCGGCGGCGAATCGAATGTTGCCGTTGCTCTGATCGAGCATTCCGATCAGTTCGGGAACGGCTCTTACTTCCCGCAGACGGCCGAGCGCAAGCGCCGCTTCGCAGGCTACGAATTTGTCTTCGCTGGCGAGCAGCTCGACAAGCACCGAGGAAATGCTGCGGTCGCCGATCAAGCCCAGGGCCTTGGCCGCGTAGCGAGCGGTGAGATTGTCGGCTTCGTCGATCGCGTCATTGAGCAACCTGATGACCGGGCCCGTAGCTTGTTCGCCCAGTTTGACGACGGCGTCCACGGCTTCAGCTTTGACCTTCAAGCTCGGATCGCGCACCGCTTCAACAAGCGCGGCAAGAGCCCGCGGATCGTGTGAGAACTCAAGCGTGCGAACGGCGTCCAGTCGTACCGCCTCGTTTTCGTCCTTGAGCAGATGTGTCGGATCGAGCGGCGTTTGCCCGCCCGACAGACCGGCTATTACTCGTCGAGAAATTCGATCCTGAATTGCCAGAACGTCGGCCGCGTCTGCGTCGATCTTCTCGCTCCAGAGTATGGCGCCGCTGCTGGTATTAATAAGCTGGGCGGTCACGCGAATGCGGTTACCGGACTTCAGGAAGTTTCCCATCAATACTACGTCCACACCGAGCGCGGACCGCACGCGGGCCGGATCGATCGCGTGGTCGCGATATTTGCTTACCGCGCTGGATGGCGTTACCGCCAGCGAACCAATCGCCGCGAGCTCGGTGGTTAAGCCGTCAGCCAGCGACAGAGCGTAAAAATCAGAGGCGGCATCGCCGCTCAGGTTTCGAAACGGAAGTACGGCGAGCGTTCTTCTATCGTCGCTCGATGAACCAGGTTCCTGGCTCGAAGGCTCGCGGCGCGTCGGAGTTTGTGGCGATCCGGGTTGAGGTTCCGAGGCCGGCGCGCGAGATAACAGTCCTCTGATCATTTGACCGAAGACCCCGCGAGACGATTGTCGCTTTGGCACGACGAAGGGCCTGGTCAAGCCATCGGGCACCCCTTGCGCGCCGAACCGAAGCGCGATACTCAATCGCTGCAAGTCTTCGAGAATCGGGTGCATCGACTGATAACGATCGGCCGGCTTTTTCGCGATTGCGTTATCGATGATCGTGGACATATCCGGCACCAGCCTGTCGTTTACTTCGATTGCGGGGGTGTGAGCTTCGTGAAGCACCGCGTGCATCACGTCGACGCTTGTCTGTCCGCGAAACGGCAACTTGCCCGTCGCCATTTCGTAGACCACCACTCCAAATGAAAAGATATCGCTGCGATGATCCGCGCGCTCTCCGTTAGCCAGCTCCGGAGACATGTAAGAAGGCGTACCGAGTGGTGTTCCGAGTCTTGTCAATTCATCGGCCTGAGCTTCGACCGGTTCGACGCGTCCTTTCTCAGAAAGCAGTTTTGCCAGACCGAAGTCGAGTACCTTGGCCTTGCCGCCGGGAGTGATGATGATGTTGCTCGATTTAATGTCGCGATGAATGATGCCCTTCGCGTGAGCCGCCGCCAGCGCGTCGCCCACTTGAAGCGCGATTGAGAAAACGCTGTCGAGGCTTAGGGGCTTGCTGCCGATGACTTTCTTGAGTGTTTTCCCCGGTATGTACTGCATCGCGATGAAGTACTGATTGTCCACTTCTGCGATTTCGTAGATCGTGCAAATGTTTGGGTGATCGAGCGCCGAAGCAAGCCGGGCTTCACGAAGGAAGCGCTTTCGCGATTCTGCTTCGGACATCAAGTCGGGAGCAAGCAGCTTGAGCACGACAGTGCGATCGAGCATCGTGTCATAAGCCTTGCAAACCCGGCCCATGCCGCCCAGGCCGATTTCCTCCAGCAATTCATAATGCGAGAGTTTCTTGTTCATACCGCGGCTGGCTGCCAGTTAACTGAGGCTGACTATCACTCATACTACTTTTGGGCCGTGTGTTCAACTCGCCTCGGTAATGGGTCGGTGTTCCTCCGCGTCCTCGGCGTTCCCTGCGGTTTTCTTGATCAGCGCTTCGGGATTAACCTCGGAGACGCCGAGGACGCGGAGGACTGCTTTGTCGTCAATTCATCACCGGTACACCTCTGCACTCGCGCTACGAGCCAAGGCGCGACTCGATCTCGCGAATGCGCGCTACCAGCTTCAACAACTCAGACTCGCCGACCTGTTCGCCTCGTGAAACTTCTTCGCAGCGATTGAGCAAAGTTGCCAGCTCGCGTTCATCGAGCTTTGAGCGACGCGCCGCGGCGGCGGCGAGCTTCTCGTTCTCGACCTTCGCCGGAACCCCGCCCAACCGACATAGCCGTTTACGGAACTCAGCGTAGATGTTCTCCATCGCGAGATCTGTCGCGTGCGCCAGTCTGGTAATGTTCGCCATGGACGACACGAATTCGAGGTTGGTTGTGCGCCGTTCGCGCTTGAGGGGAAGCGGGCGACCGAACCTGCGGCCGCGACTGTACACTACAAGCAGCGCGATCAATCCTACCTGCGCCATCATCCACGGAACGGGAGTGCCTCGAAAGTATGACATCAAGCCTTGTCCCGTGGTCGACGCGCCGTAACCGTGGTGGTATTCGTCAAAAGCAATTGTCCCCGCCGGCCGCTCGGTCATTAGATTGAGCGCCAGGACGACGTTATCAGCCTGGGAGATTCCATTGTTCGCAACCAGGTAAGGATCGGTGAGCAATACTACGCGGCCTTTGCCAACCTGGGCGTCCGCAACTACTGCGGCCTGATCGTCCCCGATGTGGTAGGTGGCCGAGCGGCTGTCAACCTTGATGCGAGAAGCGTATTCAGAAAGGGCGACGTGCTCGACGCCACGGGTCAAAACCGTCGGCTGCAGCGTATGAACGCTTGACTTCAATTGGGCGTTTTCAGTGCGCAGGGCAGCGCCGCCGATGCTGAAGTCTATTTCGCGATCAATAACAATGAGTAGCCCTCCAGCTTCGACCCACCTGGTTACCGCTTCGAATTCCTCCTGATCCGGGTTGTGAGTGGCCGGCGGCGCGATAACCAGAAGGGTTCCGGGCTCGTGATCTTTCAATTCAGTGAAGGGCTTGTCAAAACGTGCAACGGTGTAATGGCTCTCTTCGAGAAGAGTGTAAAACGCAAGAGTGCCAAAGGGAGTCGAACGGTAAGACGAGCGATCTGCCGTCAGTTCGTCTTCTTCTCCGGTGCCCCGCTTATCAATGAAGAAGACGAAGTTCAGCGCAACTATCAGGAGGAACAAAGAGACGAGGAGGAGTATTGCGCTGGCGTTACGTTTCACGATCAGTTCCGAGTTCGTGGTTCAGAGTTCAGAGTTATAGAACCCAGAACCCCGAACGCTGAACCCGGAACTCTGAACTCTGAACCGTAAATCTACTTCACATTGAAAAGTTGATGCGGCACGTCCTCGAGCACCCAGCCGGAACCGGCCCGGCTCAGCACGTACACCGCAGTGCCGGATTGGTCCTTACCCTCAGATTTGACCTTGAGCGCCACATCGAGCGCCACGCGATTCGCATCGACCTGCTCGGCGTGCAATATCTCTGTCGCCCACGCCGCGGGCCTGGAAACCGTGAGCCCCTGTACGAATCGCTTTAGATTGTTTTTGATTACCAGCGCGAAGAGCTTGTCAGAGCCTGATTGTTTGATGGCTGCATCGAGTTGACTTATGTAAGAGCGCACCGACTCATCGATCTGAGGAGCGGCGCCGCCGGCTCGCTCTGCCTGGGTTAGCGCCTCCTGTGCGGCGAACTGTGCGGTTGCTTCATCGGTTTCGACGCGTGCCGCTCGAAACTGCCGCGCTGCCTCAGCAGCTTGATTGCGCGAGAGCGCTACCTGCCCCAGAGTTATACGGGCCCACGCCAGCGCTGGGCTCACAGTGGGCTCGATCCTCATGGCGGCAGTTGCAGCGGAGACAGCTTCGTCAACTTTCTTTTGTGCCATCTGCGTTCTAGCCAGCCACGCGTGCAGGACCGCGTTTCGCGGATCAAAGCCGATTGCCTGTTTGAGCTTTGTTTCGGCTTCCGCGTATTGTGTCCGGTTGAAAGCCGCGATGCTCTCATTCAGCAACGTTTGAGCCGACGGCCGCGTCGCTTTGAAATCGCCGTCCCTTGCGTCGTTATCGTAGTTGGTTTGGATGATCAACTTTTCCGGATCAACTTCGACGGAAATGATTCTTTCAGAAGTTGCGATCTCGGCGGTCGCGAGGTTCTCAGACGGGACGGTCACTGATGTTCTCATTTGCTTTCCCGAAGCAGTCACAGCTAACACCGTAACGGTCACATCGCCCGTTCCCAGATTGCGTAGATTGATGCGCTGCGTATCCGCCTTTTCGGATGGCAGCGGCGCGCCGATTATGATGTCCGGTTCGGTTATTGAATCTACCCATTGCCCAAAGACCTTATCGACTTCGGGCATCGGAGATTTCGTAAGTGCGGCTTTCAGATCATCGATCGTTGTGATCTTTGCGGGACCCGCTGCGATGAGGGATTTAATAGCTGCTATGAGCCTGTCGCGGCCTGCAACTTCCGAAAGCAGCCGGTATACGAGCGGTCCTTTGCTGAGCGCCGCCGCGCTGTAGTTTGGCAACAGCAGCGTCTGAACTCCGAGTTCAGAATCTCGCCCCGACTGCGCGACCGGTGTGTATCCCCAACGCATTCGCGTGAACAGATCGCGCGCAGCGTCTTTGCCGAAGCGGTCTTCGAAATAGAGCGCGGCAAGATACCGCGGGAGCGAGTCGCGTAGAAACGCCGCGCTACGAGCCTTCACCGCGGCACGATTCTCTTGCGCCGCTCGCTGCTCCTGACCGCGAATCCTCATACGACCGTCGATCCACATTCGCGCAATCGCATCGGCCAGCGTTTCGATCACGCCGGCGCCGAGCGTGTCGCGGCGGAAGACCTGCTCGTTCAGCACAAGGATACCGGGCCCGGCAAGATTTCCCGCACGAACCGACGAGATGATTCGGAAGCTCGAACCTGTGGGCGGAGGTCCCAATGTCGTGCTCAGAAAATCGATTACGCGACCAGCCTCGTCACCCAAACGCGCGATTATCGCGCGCGAATCTGCCGGCTTCGCATCGGTTGAAACCGGGGCGATGCCGGGTTGAACAAATATCTCGACCTTGATTCCGCCGTGATCGGAGGTGATTGGTTGATCGAAGATTCCGGCGACAACTAGCGGCAGCGAGTTGAGCGGCTGCTCGAAGATTGAATTCTGGCCTTCGACCTTGAGTGTTCCAGCAGACAGCGCTCGGAAGTTTCCAGCCGGCGATGCAGAGCTTAAGGTCAAGGTGAAAGGCGCGGTCGTCGGCCCGTAGGGTGGAGCGTACATCGTCGATGGCATCGGGAACCACACCGCTTCGGGCGTTAGCAGGACCTCGCCTGAATATATGTGAACGGCCGCAATCGATTCGGGCGCTTCGATGCGGTAGCTCAACTCAATGGTCGCCTTAGAACCCGCTGCTATCGGCGAGGCCGGTGTTATGACGATTTGATTGAGGGTTGTGACCCGCTTGTCTTCGATGGTCTCGACTACGGCACTCGCGCCATTAACCGACGCAGAACTTACCTTCGCGAGCCTGGTCAATCGAAGGTAGATCTTGGCTTTCGATGATTGACCGAGATTTGAGATGCTGAGCGCCGCTTTCACATCGGCTGCGCTGGCCACAGTGTCGATGTGAGCGTTGATGTTGTATCGATCGACTTCGACTTCCTGAGCCGACGAGATTACCGAGAAAGCGAGGACGATGAAAAGAGCCGCGAAAAGTCTTTTGAGCATCATTGGTTTGTTGATTCTAAGTTTCCGGTTTCTCGCTTCCGGTTTGTAGTTTCTAGCTGCGTTCGTGGTCCCGGCCAATACATCGTCTAACGAGAAACCAGAGACCGTAAACCAGAAACCAGAAACTAGAAACCGGAAACCGTATCCCGCACGAGTTCGTGAATCGCCTTCAGCTTCTCGAGCAGAGGCTCTAGCCTCTCGAGTGGCAAGCTGTTCGGCCCATCCGAAAGCGCAGCCGCCGGGTCGTCGTGCACTTCCATGAACACGCCGTCCACTCCGCAGGCTACTCCGGCGCGCGCGAGATATTCAATAAACTGAGAATCACCGCCGCTCGCCGAGCCCAAACCGCCGGGCCGCTGAAGACTGTGCGTCACATCATGAACGACCGGATAACCGAATCCTCGCATGATTGGAACGCCTCGAAAATCAACTACGAGATTGTTGTAGCCGAAGCTTGTACCGCGCTCGGTGATCATCACGCGCTCGTTGCCTTGCGAAGTCGCCTTCTCGATCGCGTGCTTCATATCCTGCGGCGCAAGGAACTGACCCTTCTTGATGTTGACCGCGCGTCCCGACCGCGCGGCTTCAACGATCAAGTCTGTCTGGCGTGACAGGAACGCCGGAATCTGAAGCACGTCGGCGACTTCGGCGGCGGCCGGCACTTGATCGATGTCATGAACGTCGGTGAGTAGGGCCACCCCGGCTTCGCTTCTGACGCGGCCGAGAATGCGGAGCGCTTCTTCGATCCCGAGCCCGCGATGGGCATTGATCGAAGTGCGATTGGCTTTATCGTAAGACGACTTGAAGATGTAAGGTATGCCCAGGCGTTCGGTAATCGAGCGGATGGCTTGGGCCATCTTGAGCGCGTGGGACTCGCTTTCTACGAGGCAAGGCCCGGCGATCAGGAACAGATCTCCCCCGCCAACCTGGACGCTTCCGACTTTGAAGGGTTTGACTGCGACAGGCATAAATGAAGGCTTATTCTACACGTCGCGAGTTGAAATTTGAAAGAGGAGTCAACCCGGAGAGAATAGCTTCTCGGAGGGCTTCCAAACCCGTGACTCACTATTACTCAATGTCGCCGCCATTGACGGGATTGCGCTTTTTATTAGATTCCTAGCAATGTCTTAACGTACTCCAGCTTCGATGATTCACACAACGATCAAGTAGCTGGGCCAACGAACCCGATGCCTCTTCAGTGACCGGAGGTCTCATTTCCGTGCTATAGTCATCATCGAGGCATGGCATTATGTACAACGAGCTGGAACAGAAAATGCGCGAGATAATTTGGAGGAGATGGACGTCAGGCGAATACCCAACACTTGATGACCTCCATCCGAACATATACACCGGCGAGATTTATGATGAGCTGATTGAATCAGGTATAGGCGTTCCCCCTGGTGCGATGGAACAACTACTGAAGTTCTGGATGTCACAAGGCTATATAAGAACAAGAGCAACAGGCGCATTCACCGGCGATAAACAATGTCACGGGAGCATGAAGATCGTCGCGGTATATGAATCCCTGGGAGCGTCCTGATTTGAATTGGGACCTTACAGGACAGTCGGTGGACGTCGGCCATCAAGTGGCTCATCATAGAACTGAGCTCAGGCAAGCTCCGCCAGCGCTGCCCAGCGATCAACGTCCTTCTCCAACTCTTGATTCAGCGTCTGTAGCTCGGTGTAAGCCGCCTCTACCGCCACGAAGTCGCTCGACGAAGAAGACAGCAGGCTTTCGAGCTCATCTTTTCTTGCTTCGCTACGCTCGATTCTCTTTTCCAATTCTTCAAACTCGCGCCGCTCCTTGTATGAGAGCTTGCGAGGCCCGGCAGATGTTCCTGTCGAGGACGCGGGTCGTGGGACGCTGATCTCGCGGGTTTCAACCACCTCTCGCTCGCGGCGCAAGCTGGCAGGTTGCGCTACGGACGATTCGAGAAAAGCGCTGTAGTTGCCGGGGTACTCTTTGATTCGCCCCTTTCCTTCGAAGCGAAAGATGCTCTCAACCGTCCGATCGAGAAAGTATCGGTCGTGGCTGACTACAACCAGGCATCCGGCGAAAGAGTCTAGATATTCCTCGAGCCGCACCAGCGTCTGGATGTCGAGATCGTTCGTCGGCTCGTCCAGCATCAAGAGATTCGGAGCGCCCATCAATACTCTGAGCAAGTACAAACGCCGCTGCTCGCCGCCCGACAGACGCGAGATCAGATCGTATTGCATCGGCGGCGGGAAGAGGAACTTCTCCAGCATCTGACTCGCGGTGATCTCCTGTCCATCGGCCGTCTCGATTCTTTCGGCTACTTCGCGTATGTAATCGATCACTCTTTGTGAACCGTTCAACTCGCGATTGTTCTGGTCGTAGTAACCAATGACGATAGTCTGGCCTCTATCGATGCGGCCCCCTTCGGGCTCGATGCGCCCCGCGATTATGTCGAGCAGAGTCGTCTTGCCTGAACCGCTGGGGCCAATAACGCCGATGCGGTCGTTGCGCTTGAGGGCGTAGCTGAACCCTTCGATTAGCTTTTTGTCGTCGTAAGATTTTGATATGCCGTCGAGTTCGATGATCTTCTTGCCCATCCGGCTAAAGCCTATGGAGATGTCCAGTTCTGCTTTGGCTGATCTGGAAGGTTGTTCTTGCAGTTCCCGGGCTCGTTGGACGCGAGCCTTTTGTTTTGTGGAGCGAGCCTTTGCGCCGCGCCGCAGCCACGCGAGCTCGCGCCGAAGCAGCGCTTCATGCTTCTCACCCGCGACGGCGTCCTGAGCTTCCTGCTCGTCCTTCTTTTCAAGGTAGTAGACGTAGTTACCGGCAAAGCTCTGGACGCGGCCCCGATCGATTTCGAGAATGCGATTCGTGACGCGGTCGAGAAAGTAACGGTCGTGAGTAACGAGGAGAAGCGCGCCCGCGTAGCGCGCAAGATATGTCTCAAACCATGCAATTGTGTCGGCGTCGAGGTGATTGGTCGGTTCATCAAGGATCAACAGGTCAGGGCGCGAAACCAGCGCGTGAGCGAGAGCAACTCTCTTGTGCTCACCGCCCGACAGTGAACTTATGCGCGCACCCGTATCACTGATGCCGAGCTGACTCAGAACGGTTCGGGCGTTTGTCTCGAGGTTCCACGCGCCGGACGTTTCCAGTTGATGCGCCATCGTCGAAACCCGATCGAGCAATCGTTCATCGCCGGGGCTCAGCGACAAGTCGTGGCAGGCGCTTTCATATTCTCGCAGCAAACGCATCGCTTCGTCGCTTGCGGTAAAGACTGCATCGAGCACCGTTTGGTCCTGATCGAATTCCGGGTTCTGCGACAAGTAAGCCACGACACGCTCATTGGCGATGACGGCGCGGCCACGCTGTGGTTGTTCGTGTCCCGCGATTATGCGAAGCAGCGTAGTCTTGCCCGAGCCGTTGAGTCCTATGAGCCCAACTTTATCGCTATCTTCGAGACCGAAGCTAACGCCTTCAAACAACTGCCTCGGGCCGTAGCTCATGGCGACGTCTTCGAGAGAGATGATAGTCATTGCGCTAAAGTCCTGAGCAGCCCCTACAGGATCGTTGATCGCTTCCTCATATCCGACGATTCATTATTGGGTTTCATCTGACACATCGAAGACTTCCTGTACTCTGCCAACCTCTCCACTGACGAGCCGGACTTTGATGCCGTGCGTATGAAAGGAAGACTTCGTCAGGATGTCCCTAACAATGCCTCGAGTAAGTCTGCCTGACGATTGATCCTTTTTGAGAATGATATTCACCTCGACCCCCGCGCGAACGTTTTGTCGGTGTTGCCCATTCATATGAGTCTTTAGAAATAACAAATCGGTGTACGCAGCAACGACTGTGTTCGCTATCTCAGTCTTTAACTTCGCCGTCAGGGAGTTTGATTCTGAGTAGGCCCGGCGAGATTCACTTTACAAGTTTAGCGCGCGCCGTACCAAGCAGAGCAGAGTTCCTTGCCAGCGCATTTTCGAGAATTTTGGCTTGCTCGTTTGCGGCTTTCCAATCGTTTCGTTCAACCGCTTCAGTTAAGCCCGGCAGCTCAAGATGCGCGTAGGTGTAACGAGCCGCGTAAAGGATGTGCTTGAACCACGACCGTCCGGGGATGCCGTCGGGGTTCAACCAGTTCGTCTCCACCTGCCTGATTGCGCGATTCAATTGCAGTGAAGGTTCCCGATCAAACCTGCCGCTCGCGAGTTGGCGCTCGATTGCTTGATTCAAGTTTCGTCCTTCAGTTTCAAACTCGGCGACGCGGCGAAGCAGCGGCTTGAAGTTGAAGTGCTGCTTAGCATCCTTGTTTTTCTGAAGCTCCTCGACAAATTGCCTGATGTTGTTGCCATAGAAGGCGAAGTCGAAGGGCAATATCTCGGCGTTTCCCAGTCTCAGCGCGAGAACGCCCCATAGTTTCGACATCAGTGTGTGATAGCGATAACCAGGATCGCCAAATTGGTTCATCCAGTAGAAGTCATCATATACTGAATGATAAACGCCGTACGGCCCATCGAATGTGAGCCCGATCGTCGGACATCCGATATGATTCAAGAAAACCGTGTGATCGGATCCGCTTCCGATGCGAGTGTCGACGAGCCTGGAATCCCTTGTGTCCTTATGCTCGCGCTTCATCGAGGACTTCCATTCCTCGTATAGACTCTTACCCGAAGGGGCGTCGAGCGAGCGGCTCACTTCAACGATCAACGGCGCAAGCGAGGCGACCGCGTCCGGTTGGAAGTTGGGACCCGAGGCCGACGAATCGACGTTGATGTACGCGACCGCTTTAGCTCTCAGCTCGTCGGCGAATTGCTCGCCCCATTCGGTTGAACCGGTCAGCCCGACTTCTTCTCCATCCCAACTACAAATCACGATCGTTCGCTTAGGACGCATGCCCAGGGTCTTCAGCTCTCCGAGCGCTCGCGACATCTCGATCATTGAAGCCGTTCCGCTCGAGGGATCGACACCGCCGAACTCCCAGGCGTCGCGATGATTGCCCAACACGATCCACTCGTCGGGAAATTCAGAACCGCGAATTCGCGCTTCGACGACGTAGTTGGGCTTCACGCTGTTGTCCATATCCACTTTGACGTGAGCCGTCACCGCGCCAGTCAGCCGGTACTTGATCGGCAAGCCTCCCTGCCATTCTTTGGGGGCTTCGGGACCGTTCATGTTCTCGAGAAAATGCTTCGCATCTAGCCACGACATCGGCAGCGCGATGATCTTGGGAAGAGACACCGCTTGCTCGATTGGAATTCGCCGGGCGCCTTCAACCGAAGCCCAGCCGGGAGTCAGAGGATCGCCGGGGACTATAAAGTCGTACGTGATCGCGCCGCGCTGGATGTGACTCTCGGGACCCCACGGGCCGTCGGGAAAGGTTTTGCCGCGCTTGAAGCCGTCTTCCTGCGGGTCGGAATAGACGATCATTGCAGCGGCGCCCTCGCGTTCGGCTGTCAGCGCCTTGAACCCGCGATAGCTGTAGGGATTCGAGTAACGAACCAGAACTATCTTGCCTTTCACGCCGATGCCGCTCTTGCGCAGCAGATCGTAGTCATCGGGATTGCCGCTATGCGCGTACACGACCGGCGCAGTGACCTCACCCGAAGCCGACAGCCCAGTGTAGGCTGACTGTACCCGCGGATCTTTTGTGTCGGGATCGGCGTCGTAGGGATCTTCACGCAGACTCGCTTTGTAGCGAACAGGCGCGGTCATCTCTGCGGACACTTCGCGTGGAAAAGTATTCAAGACGTCGTAGCGGCGAAGGGTGACGTCTTCCCAACCTTGCTGCTTCCAGAGTTCCGCGATGTGGCGAGCGAGTTCGTTGTTGCGGTCGGATCCGGCGGGATGCGGCTCAGCCGTGAAGTAGCGATGGTGCTTGCGAGCTTCTCCAGGGGAAGGGATCGCTTTAAACTTTGATTCGATCTCCGCCTGGGCCAGTGCGCTCTTGCGGGAGAAGCCCGCCATTCGAGTCTGCGCAAATGCCTGCATCGACCCGACTGCGAGTGACACGAACATCACAAGCGAGACCGGCCGTCTACAAAGATTCGCTTCACTCATGTGTTTTTACTCATAGTCTCCGGTAAGTGCGAAGTACACCCAGCCGTCCGTCAAATTAATTGCACGAACGCCAACCCCAGAAACCGCGAACTCGCTGGGAAGTTGGGCGCCCCCTCCGCCGTTTTCAGGATAAACGTCCGAGATCAGAACTTTGCCGTCCGGTACCCTGAAAAATGCAATTCTGACTCTTGCTCTCGCCTCAAAGTCGCCGGCGTCGCCGGTGACTTTTGGAGGCAGCAGTTCAACCACCTGACCCGGATGGTTCCGTCGTCAGTGCTCTCGCCCGTGCGCAGGAGAAACCTGCCTCTGAACTTAGTTGTTCCCTCCTTGTAGTTGCTCGAGCCAATCGCATCGGTCGGAAGAGGGGGCTCTGAGCGCGCGCACGAAACCACAAAGGCCTGAGCACATAACATGAGCACAAGTGCTTTGATTCTCGTTCGTCTATACCGGTACTCGGACATACATCACTGAGGCCTCGCGAGCGTGAAGTTTGGTTCGATGTCGACCGGCACATCGCTCAGCTTGTCGAGTGCCTTCTGCATCGCGGGCCTGATCAAAGCGTATTTGTCGAGCAGTGCTTTGGCTTTCTCATAGGACCCTTCGGCTTCGATGGTCAGGATCTCGCTCGTCAGCTTGCGCACCGCGTCTTTGATTTTCGATGTGTCGATGCTGAATCTACCGGTCGCCTCATCCATCCTGATGCCACCTTCGTCGAGCAGATAGTTGAATTGAAGCGCCTGTCCCTTCCCGTGAGCTTCTTCTATTCCAAAGCGCACCGAACGAAACGAGCTTGTGAGATAGGTCGTGTATAGATCGCGCTCCATCGCCGGCTCCACTCCGCCGTGGTCGATCAGATATTGCAAGGCCCATAGTCCGGTGATGTCGGCCTTTGCTTCTTCGATCGCGGAGTATTGTTCCTTCAGCTCTTTTCTGACGTTTGTGTCGCGTCCCTGCACTTTTATTTCATGGGGTCCGAGCCCGTGCATGAGCTCGTGAGTGAGAATGTGCGTAAAAAATGCATCGAACGAGATCTGAGTTTGCTGCGACGGATCCATGATGGTTTTTGAGATCGGCACCAGTACCTTGTTGAACTTGGCTTCCTGGACGTTCTTGAGCATCACGCGCTTCGAGCCTTTTTCCTTGACTACCTTTTCATCATTGGGAAGATTATACGCCGCGGTTTGGATGAAGACGTTTCCCTCTCCCGACGAGAATACGTTATCGACAACTCTGATGGGAGAAGCAGCGCCGAGTTTTGGATTGCGATATTTCGGATCGATAGGCAGATTGATCTCGAGTTCCTGGAGGTAGCCACTGAACTTTACGAGCTTCGCGGACTCGGCTTCATCTCGCAGAGTAACAAAAGCCTCAAACGCAGCCTTGTAGCCGAATAACCCGTCTTCGTAGGTTTCATAAGGCCCGATGGTCACATCGATCGGAGCATCGAGATCCATCCAGGCGACGTCGCTGGCGTAGTAGTCGTCGGACAAGAACGCTTCTGCGCGCTTCGTAAGGAAGTTCTTGAGCGTCTGGTTGCTGGCCAGGTCAGCGGCTTCTTTCAGCAAGTTCGCCGCGGGCTCGAGGAACTCGCGGTACTCCTCGTGATAGGCGACTATCTTGAGTTTGCCGTCCGTTCCGCGCCTTATGACCGTAAAGAATCCGGTAGCTCGTTGCTTCTCGGGCTCGGGCAGCGTTGCGACCCAGGCGGTAAACTCATCCTTCGTTATGTCGTCGGGATAGTAGCCGGCTTGCGGCGGCTTCACTGGAGGCACGCCGTCGATGAACGGTTCGTTCTTATCCAATCGCGACCACGGTCCCTTGTTGATCATGAAATAATGTAGACGCTCGCGGCCGTCTGGGGTTGCGTCGGCTTCAAGGTTTTTCTGCAGCGCCGGATTGCCGCTCCAAACCTGGCGAAGAAACAACGGGTCGAGCAGCTTCGCAGCTTCTATGATTTTATCCAGAGCCTTGCGATCGTTCTCCGAGAGTTGCGATGGATCGGCAGTTACATCGGTTGGCGCGAACCTGCGGATCTTCGCGGCAAGGGGAGACTCGCTTGCCGGCTTTGTTTCAGACATCTTCGGTGTCTCCTTCTGGGTGCAGCCTACAATGGCGACCGCGATGCACATCGCGAGCGAACTTAGTTTGACAATTGATTTCATCATTCATCGTCCTCTTAGGTGCGCCTGGTAGCCATCCTGGTGTCATTCTAAACGTTTCAGAGTGGCGGATGCGAAGCGTGACCTTTCTAATGCCCTGCGACTGCGGTTGTCAACTGGGAGAAGGTGAGAGGTTACTTTGCGTCCTCGCGGACCCTTGCGCTCTTGCGTGGAACACTGATTCAAAATAGTCCTACTTGTTTCGCGCAAAGACGCTCCGTAAGTAAGATCCGCAAAGACGCTAAGGAGTGATTTAAGCGGAACAAAACTGCCAGAGAGCCACCGTCCGATTAACCTCGACTTCTGACGGCGGTTCTGTTACTATTCCCCTCGATAGTTCAGCAGATCGAATGCTGCTGGGAAGTTTTTTCAGGACCTCCCGCTGATTGTTTGGAGAGTGTTTGACCTCGTTTCCTCATCCTCTTTCCCGCAAAGCCTCGGAAGTTCCTCATAACCAGTCTTAGGAGACAAATGAGTAAGAGAATTTATGTCGGAAATCTGTCGTATCAAACGACAGATGGCGACCTCACCACCCTGTTTGAACAGGTTGGTCCGGTCGATTCAGTTAACGTGATTACGGACCGCGATACCGGTCGGTCGAAGGGCTTTGCTTTTGTTGAGATGAGCGGTGAGGATGCCGATAAGGCCATCACACAGCTTAATGGAACAGAGATCGATGGCCGAGCGCTCACCGTAAACGAAGCGCGACCACGCGAAGAGCGTACGGGCAATCGCGGCGGCGGTGGCTACGGCGGAGGACGTCCGGGTGGCGGTGGTGGAGGCGGCGGCCGAGGCCGCGGCGGATACGGCGGAAGCCGCTACTAAGCTAAAGCGATGAGCGCTGAATGGTGGGCCCTCGCAGGTTCATCATTCAGCGCCTTACAGCTTCAATACGATTGCAGAAAACTGACGCTACACAGACGGCCCCCAACCAGTCTGTACCTTCAGAAAACTTCAGCAGGAAACAATTAAGCAACAACACCTGCTTCGCTTCAACAGGAAACAAATCACCGAAGCAGCGTACCGAAAGTGAGATTCATGAGTTCAAATAGTTTTAGCAAGCTGGGCCTAAGTGTACAGCTTGTCAATGCCCTGGAAAGTCTGGGCATCACCGACCCAACAGAAATTCAAACAAAGACGGTGCCGCTCGCGCTTGCGGGAAGAAACATCGTCGCTTCGGCAGAGACAGGATCAGGCAAAACGCTGGCGTTTCTGCTGCCGATCATTCAACGACTTGGAGCCCGCGGCGTGACGCGCGCTCTCGTGCTTGCTCCAACGCGAGAGCTGGCAATTCAGATAGAGGCAACCGCGAAAGTCTACGGGCGAACGGCCGGGCTTCGCACGGTAGCAGTCGTCGGCGGCGAGAGCCTTCCGAGACAAATCAAAGCACTACGGGCTGGCGTGGACATTCTGGTCGCGACTCCCGGACGGTTGAATGACTTGATCGAGCGAGGCTCGGTTGATCTCGGACACGTAGAGACACTTGTGCTTGACGAAGCGGATCGAATGCTCGATATGGGCTTCCTTCCGCAGGTTCGGAGGATCATCAGGCATGTCCCCGTCAAGCGTCAGAGCATGTTATTGACCGCGACGCTTTCAAGAGAAGTCGAGCAGCTGGCACGCGAACTGGCTACAAACGCCGTGAGAGTCGAAGCGACGCGAATGGCAAACACCGTTGCGACACTCACTCAAAAGGCATTCGCTGTGTTATCTCACGCGAAGACGCCAATGCTTCTGGCCTTGCTGCGGCAACACTCAGACGAAACGTTTCTGGTCTTTACGCAGACGCGGCGAGGAGCAGATAGAGTCGCGCGGATACTGACCGCAAACAAGCATGAGGTAGTGACACTTCATTCTGATCGCAGTCAGTCGCAGCGCAATATGGCTCTGTCGAACTTTCGAGCAGGCCGAGTGCGCGTGCTGGTCGCCACGGATGTAGCCGCGCGCGGCATAGATGTTGACGACATCTCATTTGTGGTAAATTATGAGGTGCCGGCGACGGCTGAAGACTACATTCATCGCGTTGGTCGAACAGCTCGAGCCGGCCGCGACGGCGCGGCGCTAACCCTGGTGAGCCCGGAAGAGGAAGCCACACTGGCCTCGATCGAGCGCGTCGCGGGAATCCGTCTCGAGAGGTCGAAAGTGAGTGGCTTCACCGACGGCAGATCTGAAGAGCAGATCAAGCTCACGAGCGAAATAGGGCGGTTGCGATCTTCTTCAGCGCGTTCATACAGGGCGACTCGGGCTTCACGCTGAATTAGGCGTTCGAAGTCTTCAACCAGTCTTGGCGCGGCAAGGCAGGCGACTTTGCCGCGCTCATACAGGAGGTAAGCACCATTCCAAAAGAAGATATGATCCCCGTCGATGGAACCGTGGTTGAGTGTATGGGGAACACTACGTTCAAGGTTAAAATCGCGGAGGGCCACGAAGTGTTGGCTCATTTGTCCGGCAAGATGCGCAAGCACTATATCAAGGTGCTTGCCGGCGACAGGGTGACCGTTGAGCTGTCACCCTACGATCTGACAAAAGGCCGAGTGACTTTCCGGCATAGAAGCTAGGAAAGTCCCGGCATCGCCCATCCATCGTTGTGTCGAGCAGCATGAAAGCTGCTGTATTACCGATCACGTTTGGCGTCTGACTGAATTACTCGCAGGTCGATCTCGAGTTAGGCTCGCAGGGGTCTGCTCGTACCGTTTTTCAGGCTGCCAGTGAAGCAGGACCTTTTTAGCCGGCAAGCTCTATACAGCCTTAATATTTTGTTCATTCAGATTTGATAGTCTCTGTTATCGAAGAAGCTGGAAACAGGAGGCATGGTTTTGCGAAAACTCCGGATCGGAGTCATCGACCTCGTAGCAAAAGGTCCGACTCGCGCACTGTTTGCGCGCGTGATGAATGCCAATTTCGCGGCCATTATGCCCCAGGTTATTGCGACGTGGTGTGAACAGGAAGGACACGACGTAACATTCGTGTGCTATACCGGGTTTGAGAACCTGGTCGAGGAGTTGCCGGACAACGTCGACCTCGTCTTCATTGGCGCGTTCACCGAAGCAGCTCAACTCTCATACGCGCTGAGCAATCTGTTCCGATCCAGGGGCGCTATCACGGTTCTCGGCGGCCCCCACGCTCGCTGTTATCCGCACGACGCCGTCAAGTACTTCGACTACGTTCTCGGGTTTACCGACCGCGCAGTTATCTACGACGTCCTGTCGGACTGCTCTCAACATAGGCCGCTCGGTATGCGGATCGCGGCCAAACAACAGCCTTCAGTATTGCCCGGTGTGCGCGAGCGATGGAAGTTCATGGAGCCGACTCTCAAGAAGGCTCCGTTCATCAAGATGGTTCCGATGATCGGCAGCCTCGGGTGCCCGTACACCTGCAGCTTTTGTATCGATTCGGTCATTCCTTATCAACCGCTGGACACGGATGTGATCAAAGAGGACTTGAGATTTCTCTTACAAAAGTTCAAGCGACCGCTTGTGGGATGGCACGACCCAAACTTCGGCGTCCGATTCAACGACATTATGAATGCGATCGAGCAAGCGGCCGCTCCCGACAGCATCGACTTCATCGCCGAGAGCAGTCTATCGCTGCTCTCGGAGGCGCACCTGAAACGTCTAAAACAAAACGGATTCAAGGCGCTGCTTCCAGGGATCGAATCGTGGTACGACCTTGGAGACAAATCGAAGACCGGCAAGACGAAGGGCATGGATAAAGTCCGGCAGGTCTCCGATCACGTCAATATGATCTTGAGCTACATGCCTTACATTCAGACTAACTTTGTTTTGGGGCTCGATTCCGACGAAGGGGCAGAACCATTTGAGCTGACGAAGCGGTTCGTCGATTTGGCGCCGGGCGCGTTTCCGGGTTATTCGCTGCTCTCCGCTTTTGGCCAGGCGGCGCCGCTCAATCTCGAATACCAGCGCGACAACCGAGTGCTTCCATTTCCGTTTCAGTTCCTGAACAACAATCAGGCGATGAATGTGAAGCCGAAGAACTATTCCTGGCCCGACTTCTACAATCACGTGATCGATCTGGTCGAATATACGTATTCGTGGCGTGCCATTGCTAAACGGGTGAGGGCAAACAAAGCAACGATTCCCCGATGGATGAACGTAGTTCGCGCCATCTCTTCGGAAGGTTTTGGAAGGATCAAGTATCACACCGAAGTGCGCAAACGGCTCGACACTGACAGGCAGTTCCGGAGCTATTTCGAGAGGGAATCAACCGAACTCCCACAGTTTTATTTGGATCTCGCGCGCCGAGATCTCGGTTCGCTTTGGGAGTGGCTCCCCCGGGGCGCAATGGATCACGACCAGAATGCCTATCTCAAATCCCAACCCACATAGGGTCCCGCTTGAGTTGGTTATTTTTCTTTCGCTTTATTTTGTCGGCCAGTTCGTATCCCTAACATGACCAGAAGGCCACTTTGAGGCAGCAGGCGTTCGACAACGCACACGCACAGACTGCTATTTCCGCGTCTTCTGTTTGACAGATCACTGGCACACCCTATAGAGTTCGTGTCGAACCGAGCATAGCTTACTCTCTTCTTCAGCTTTTCTGGAATCATCCAGTCCATCTGAATCCAACAGCTCACCTTTCAAAGGAGCTAATAATGTTTACACGTAATCTGACCATGAAACTGAAGGCAAATATTACCCCTGAATTCAACCGCGTAATCGAGAACGAGATTCTCCCACTGCTTCGCAAGCAGCCGGGCTTCCGTGATGAGATCACCTTTATCGCACCGGAGCGCTCAGAAGCGCTGGCAATCAGTTTCTGGGAGACCAAAGAGAACTGCGAGACTTACAACAAAACAGGCTATCCAGAGGTGCTGAAGATCGTATCGAAGTACGTCGACGGAACACCCAGGGTCGAGACCTTTGAGCTTTTCACTTCGACACTGCACAAGCTTGCTGCCAGGGCTTGAGTAGTCAATCCTCATAAGTTCGAGAGGGCGGACAGATCCGCCCCCTCGATACAACCTGCTCTCCGGCAAACAACGGAGATGCGCCCGGGTCTGATGTGACCCGGACGATCAAATCGCTTGAAGAGCAGTAATCGTTCACTCTTGTTAGACCGAATGTATCCGCCCGCAACCGTTCCCGCGAACCGCTCGGCCTGCTTTCAACCAAGAAAAGGAAAATCAATATGTCAGCTAAATTGTTTGTTGGTAATCTCTCATTCGAGACGACCAGTGATGAAATCCGCGACCTCTTCAGCGAGGTGGGCCCGGTGGAATCGTGTCAGGTGATAACCGACCGGGACACCGGCCGCTCTAAGGGCTTCGGCTTCGTCGAGATGAATTCGAAGGCGGAAGCTAATACCGCCAAAGAAAAGTTCGACGGGCAGGACCTGCACGGGCGAGCGCTAAAAGTCGATGAAGCCAAGCCGAAGATCGACAGCCGGAACAATGGCGGCGGCGGCGGCTACGGTGCGCGCTACTAATATGAGATCGTGATGGCCCGAGTTCGCTCGGTCCGTTCGCCCCGCTGCGGCTGGGAAGTTAACCGGGGTAGTTCTCTTCTCAGCCGCTCCGGGAGCATTGAAATAGACCTGCTCCAAGCTTCGAAACCTCTCGCCCTCACCGCGTGCACGCTAAATATTTTTGATAGTGTCCAATACTGCACTGAAAAGCATCACTCATTCGCGTAGTCTCTGAAACATGAACCGGAGTCTTTGAGGAAACAAGCCATGAAAGAAACGGCGGTCAGCCAGCGTGAGAAAAAATGCCCGGTTTGCGCAAGGGAATACGGTGAACAGGACAATTACTGCGGAGACGATGGGTCAGTTCTGGAACGGGTTCCGCCCAAGTAATAAACCCTATTGACATCCGGCGGAACGCGGACGACACCAGATGACGTCAACGCAGAAACCAAACCTCGCTGCGTTGGCCGGCTGGTCCGCCGGCGGGACTCTAAGTGGGTAGAAACCATGCAGAAATGCAGTTGTACATCGACACATCACCACAATCATCCGGGCAACACTTGTGATAAGCCGGCGACTCCGAATGATGCATATTGTCTGGAGTGCAGAGACGAAGCGGCAAAGGAACATGCCGATACGAAGCCCGATACTCTCGTCTATCGACCTCGATAACCTTTCGGCCGTACGCCAATCCGAGCTTCCTCTCCAGGCTTTCTCCCGCCTCATCGCCATTCCGACACTAAACAACGATTCTTTTCGAAACTGTGCAGTAGTGAACAGAAACCTTTCCCGAATTGTCATATCATTCGTCCACTAAGCGAATTGCTGACTGAAAGAAAGGCTATAGAACTTATGAGTATTCTTGCGATGATTGTGTCGGGTCTGATCATTGGAGTGATTGCCAAGCTCTTGATGCCGGGCCGCGACCCTGGTGGATTCATCATTACCATTTTGCTGGGCATTGCGGGCATGTTCCTTGGGAGCTACGTTGGACGAGCGCTTGGATTCTACAAGCCCGGCCAGCCCGCCGGATGGATCGTGTCGATACTCGCGGCGTTAGTCCTTCTGGTGCTCTATCACTTGTTTTCCCGTCGCGGCAGATAGGTCTCATTTGGAAGGTGACGCGGTCAGCAGGACAAAGGCGACCAGTGAAATTGCAATTATTTCGACGAGTTGTTCTTAGAGCTCGAGGGTCTTTCGCTCCAAGCCTCGATAACTTTTCATGCAGGAGCGACTGGATTGTTAAACAAGGAGTGCAAATGAAAGTCAGTATCTTGAACCGGGTCGTCTTGGCGGTTCTGATCAGCGGCGTCTTGCTGATGGGAACGAGCATACCGGCCAACGCGCAGGAACCCGAGAATAAGCAGCAAGCCAAACAGCAGCGCAAAGCCGCGCAGCAAAAGAGTGATCAACAACAGTCTGCTCAGAAGCAGGCCAATAAGCCGGAGCCCAAACCTCCGCAAACTCAGCCTCAGCAGCAACAAAGTCAGACTGCTCAGAAGCAGGCTAACCAGCAACGCAAACAGCAGGCTCAGCAGCAGAGTCAGCAACAAAGTCAGACTGCTCAGAAGCAGGCTAATCAACAACGCAAACAGCAGGCTCAGCAGCAGAGTCAGCAGCAAACTCAAGCTGCTCAGAAGCAGGCAGACCAGCAGCGCAAACAGGAAGCTCAGCAGCCGAGTCAGCAACAAACTCAGACTGCTCAGCGGCAGGCTAACCAGCAACGCAAACAGCAAGCTCGTGCTCAGCAGCAACAACAGCAGAATCAGCAACAAACACAAGCTGCTCAGAAGCAGGCTAACAGCCAGCAGTCTCAGGCCGCTCAGTCGACGGAAAGCCGTCAGCAGCGGGTTCAGCAGCAGCAATCGCGTCAGACGCGATACCGCCAGGGACTGCCTGAGGAGCAACGCCTCGGACAACAGCGCGTGGTACTGCTACAGCAACAGAACCGCATGAACCAATATCGTTATCAGCAACAGTACGTGTTGCGCTTGCAGCAGATTCGCTTCCAGCAACAGCGGAGCTACAACTCTTATTACGCCTACGCGGCGCCGAATTATCGATACGCTCGTGGTGGCAGCTACTACGAGACGAATCAATACGGCGCGAACCTGCTTCGCCAGGCGGTCAACTACGGCTACGAGCAGGGCTTTCGCTCGGGACAGGCGGACCGGCAGGATCGCTACCAGTCCAACTACCAGGAGAGTTATGGATATCAGGACGCGAACTATGGTTATAGCGGTTACTACGTAGATCAGAGCGACTACAACTACTATTTCCGCGAGGGCTTCCGCCGCGGCTATGAAGACGGCTTCGACGGTGGTCATCAATATGGCAGCTACTCAAGCGGAAGATATTCCATCCTGGGCGCCGTTCTTTTAACAGTGCTAAATCTGGAATCACTTCGCTAACGACTGACAAGATGTTCTCCAAATCGGGATTAGCCTGTAGCTTCACCGCTACAGGCTTTTGTCCGGGGAATCCACTAGAGGGATTGATGACGAGAAAGATTCTTGTAGTTGACGATAATCTCGACACACGCGAACTAACTCACTTGCACCTCACCACCGAGGGATTCGTGGTAGTCGTTGCCAGTGACGGCCGGGAGGGACTATACATGGCTGTCGCCGAGCAGCCCGACTTGATCATTGCTGACATCAGCAAGCCCGAGCCGGGCGTTATCGAACTGCTCAAACAATTGAAGGCGCAACCGGAACTTGATAACGTGCCGATATTGGTGCTGACGGCTTTTGGTAACGAAGAAATGGACCAGGCGATCAGAGCTGGGGCTCACCGAGCGATGAACAAGCCCGTGCACCTGGATTCGTTGATGGATGAAGTTAGAGAACTGATAGCAGTCTCGGAACGAGGGTAGGTCGAGCACTCCCGCGGAGATTACATTACAACTGAATGAGTGGAGCTGGGCGTTGCTTCAACTCCGCTCCGTCCTATAGCCTCCGTCCATCCCTGCCTATGTAATTCTCCGGGCCCATTAACTTTCCGGAAAAGTGGTTATGAAAAGGAATAGCGCTGCCCTCTGCTCGACAAGAAGAGGCCTCGGCCAACATCGTAGTCCGCTCACCAATGAGCGCGCGCGATTTGATTACAAATTATTCTTAGCCCCGTCTAATATTGAACAGACTCCGCAGCGCCTGATCTGTAGGATAAAGCGGTTTCACATTAGAGCTATGAAACAGCAGACCGGTAGAAAACCGTGGCGGTTAGAAGCCAATAATCCACTAACGTCCACTGACTGGCGGCCTTTGTGGGGTTTTGACGAAGATGAACTCGTGGCGAATCGCGAATTGAGAGACGAACTGAATCGAATAAATGCCCCGGTTGAACTTCGGATTGTTCGTAACTCCCACGAGACTTGGATGACAGCGTCTTAATCGTTAACCAAATCACCGACTTCGGGAGCGAACGCCATAGCAGGAATGAGCATCATATTCTCGGACTTTGACTGGTACGAAGGTTCCTGCAAATCTGGGTTCGGAAAGAAACGCGGAGATGAGAAAAAATGAAGGAAACAGCGTTAGAAGTTCGGGTGGTTTCGGATGGTCGAACTGGAAGGGGTGTAGTAGAGTTTCGTCTGCCCAATGACCGGGTTGCAACGGCAGCCGTGCATATTCGGCGTGAGGCTTGGGAGAAACCTACTGGAGATTGAGGTGAGTGGCGAGGTCGGTTCCATGAATCAGCCGGTCAATGGTCAGCCTCAAATGGTCAAAGTCCGGCTTGACAAGGTAAGCCTGCGCGCCGGCATCCAGCCCCTTTTGAATATCAGTCTTTTGTCCCGCACCTGAATAAAACATTATCGGCATTTGTGAGTCGAAAGCGCGAATCTGCTGACAGAGCTCAATACCGCTGCTCTCGGTTAACCAATGATCAAGTATGCACAAGTCGAGTCCGCCCGATCTGGCTCGCTCCAACGCGTCGCAAACCGACGCGGCTAATACCGCTTCATAGCCATACGTTTCAAGCAATACTCGCATCATTTCTCTGGTATCCTCGTGATCGTCTACGCAGAGAATCCGCTTTCTTGCTACTGATTCATTTGCCATTCCTGACATGTCGACCTCACTATCCGGAGCCGAGGCTTTGATACACCTGTCCTTCCTAGTGGAGCATCAAACTCTCTCTGTACGCGGGGAAGAGGTTAAACCTTCGACCAATTACCAATCGGTGTACGGGATCGCCGTGAATGAATTTCGCTATCGATGCCGCACACCCATTGGTAAACTACCGACACAATACAGGAATCGCAGATTCAATACTGTTCAGAATTGAACATTTGCAAAAAAAGTTTCGACGGTAGGTGCCGTGCGCGGCAGACTAGGCAATCGAAGACAGGTAGGCGCTGAGTTTATCTTCCTTGACGATTAGGTAATGCTCCTCACTGAGGTCAATCAGGCCCAGGTTCCGAAATCTCTGCATAAAGAAGCTGATGCGAGGCCTGGTCGTTCCGATCATGTTCGAGAGCTCTTCGTGAGAGATCCTCAGCTCGATCCGTGTGCTGCGGCGCGAGCCCTTCTTGCCCAATCTCCTGGCTAGCTCCAACAAGGTCTTTCCCAGGCGTTGTTCGCTGTCAGCCGTAACGAGATTGGCGATGACCGCCTGTTGGTCTGCCACCCGCACGGCCAGATACTTGACGAACCCTTCAAGCAAAGAATCGGCGGCCAAACGTTCAAGGAACCTGGCAGACGGAACCTTTTTCAAGAGGGTGTCTTCCATCGCGGTCGCAGTTTCCACCCGGCTCGCGATCCCCGACAAGCACAGCTCGCCAAAGACGTCTCCTGCACTATGGATAGCAAGCAAGCAGTCCCGGCCTTCAGAAGAGAGCATGGACAGCTTTACCTGCCCGCTCTCGATGAAGTAGATCGTCTCGTCTTGCTCTCCGATGTTGTAGACGTTTTCGTGTTTGGAGATCTTTATTCCGCGCGAATTCCTGATCTCGCGCTGCAACGATTCGCGCATCTGCTTCTTGAATAAGTCCGTCTCCGGATAATCTTGAATCATACGTCAACCCTCCGTTCGGGCGTTTACGTAATGAATGTCAAGCACCCTTCGGCCCAACAATGTATACAACCACGATAAGAGTTTTCAAGAAAGATCGGGTCTTCATGGAATGACTCTCATTCCCAGGTAAAGAGGCTTAAAGACCGACTAGCTTATAGCGCACTTCGTTCGTGCTTTATGGTTCCATTCGCGCGAATGACATCGCTTCGAGTGCAGTGCATTAGATCGAAGTTCGGCCAGTACCCAATTACGATGCCCACGAGGTCCGCCGCAAGCCTCATCTGATAAATGCCTGCGCCACTAAAACCGCCGAACGGCCGCTTCGTATCGTCATTCCCACTGAGAAACGGCAAGCCCGTTAGGTAATGCAAGTTCGCTCCTTGATCATCAAGCGGGCATAACTATGCTAAGGGAGCACGTGTGCAGCTTTCCTTTGATTTTGTGTGTCAGACTCTCATCGGAAGTGCCAGCGCTGGAGTCTCTGTTCATACGGCAATTCACAGATCTCGTGAATTGCGTGGCTAAGCCTAAACTACTTCCTGCTTAGGAGCATCGAGGTTACGAACGATGCGCACCACAGCCGAAGAGTTTATCTAATTTCAGTTTATCTCTCAGCTCTTGGTTCAGTGTAGCTTTGTCTCGATTTCCCTCAAAGATAGCGATCTGTGGCACGGTCTGTCCTTCGTAGAGATAACTTATGCCAATGCATGAGCGTCCAGCGCCTCGCGTACCTTATTGCCGAGCGCAGCTATCCCGTAGGGCTTCTGAATGAAGGTTGCGCCGGTTTCAAGGACAAACCTAGTCTGTGCCATCTCCGCGCTATAGCCGGTCATGAATATTACCGGGACATCGCCGCGAAGCATGCGAATTCGCTCGTACACTTCGCGGCCACCCATTCGAGGCATCACCATATCCAGTATCACCAGGTCGATCTCTTCGCGACGATTCGAATACGTCTCGACAGCCGCCTTCCCATCCGGCGTCAGGATCACGTTGTACCCCAATCCGCTCAACATGCCTGTCAACAACCTCTGTAGGGTGTCATCGTCCTCGGCTACCAGAATCGTTTCTGCTCCACCCCGCAGCGCCGGCAGAGTCTCGTGAAGCGTTTCTTCGACCGCCTCCTCTTGCGCCGGAAGATATACTTTGAACGTGGTTCCGAGTCCTACTTCGCTGTAGACTTCAATCATTCCTTCATGTTGTTTGATGATGCCATACGCCAGTGAAAGGCCCAATCCAGTTCCCTTGCCCGTCTCCTTTGTCGTAAAGAACGGCTCGAAGATGTGCCGTTGTGTATCGGTATCTATCCCTGCACCGGTATCGGTGACGCCGATCTGCACGTACTTTCCTGGCAGGACATAGGGATGGGTGAGACGATAGATTTCGTCGATTGTGACGTTCTGAGTCTCGATGATGAGCTCCCCTCCTCCGGGCATCGCGTCGCGCGCATTGGCAGCAAGGTTCATCAACACCTGTTCCATCTGCCCCGGGTCGGCCAAAACGGTACACAGATCGGTTGCCCCTTTGAATCGTAGTTCAATATCCTCGCCGATGATGCGTCGCAGGATATTCGTGAACGGACCAATCGTATCGTTGAGATCCAGCGTCCTGGGTTCCAGTCGTTCGCGGCGACTGAAGATCAGCAATTGTCGGGTCAGTTCAGCAGCGCGTTTACCACTGTTTTCAATCTCAATCAGGCGATCGTACAGGTAGTCTTCGGGTGTGAGACGGGCGAGCGCGAGCTGCGCATTGCCGATTATCGCGGTCAAGAGGTTATTGAAATCGTGAGCGATACCTCCAGCCAGGGTGCCGACGGCTTCCATCTTTTGCGAATGCTGTGAGCGCTTTTCGCTTTCAACCAGTGCTTTTTCCGCCAGCTTTCGGTCCGCGGTTTCCTCCTTCAACTCAGACGTAGTTTCTTTAACCTCTATTGACAGTCGTTGGTTCAAAGCCCTGACTTCTTCCTCAACCCGAACTAACTCAAGGTTCTTCTGCACTGCAGCCTGGTAGGTTGAAATCAACAGGTCAACCATTTGCTGGCGTTCCGGTGTGATGGAATACTTTTCTCCATTGAAGATAATATCCAAACCCGTTTGCGTTCCGGTGCCGATGCGCAACTCCCGGTTGAGCACTATGTACTCGATGCGCGACATCAGGAGTTCCTCGTCATACGGCTTTGTAATGAAGTTGTCAGCCCCGCACTCCAGGCCACGGATGACGTCTTTCGTATCCGAAAGCGAGGTCAATAGAATGACAGGGATTTCTTTGAGATTCTCATCCGTCTTGATCTCGCGGCAGAGTGTGTAGCCATCCATTCCTGGAAACCGGACAGCACTGATCACGACATGGGGCTTGCACCGGCGTATCGCGGCGAGCGCGAGTTGAGCGCTGTGCTCGACCGAGACTCTGTGGCCGTGCTGCTCGAGGATATGTTTGAGTTGTTCGGCCTGGGAGAGACTTTCCTCAACGATAAGGATTTCTATTTCTTCGCTCATATCACTCCTTGCAATGTGCGAAAGTTCGCTCTGCCCGGTAGCACCGGGAGGCCTTCGCATCCAGCGGGGAATGTTGAGCACGAAGAAGTTTAAAACCGAAAGGCACTGCTCTCTGGGGATTGAGTAGCGATTGCCCTATTGACCTCTCAAAGACAACCGATGATAACACGAACTTTCAGCAGAGACCTTAGGAAGTTCCCTTAGTTGGAGCAATCCGAAGTTGAATCGGGACATTTGTTCTATTCAACTCGTCTCTCAGCTCTTAATATGCCGCCAATCGATCTTTATCAAATACCCACGAGGGCCGCCAGTCCGTTGCTTTTGCGGGTCATTTTACTTATAGCCGCTTCTCGGCTTTTCAGGCGCAGGGTTTTCCATACCAGCGACCTGAGATCGCTTAATGTACCTATCGGGCGGCCAGGAAATCTGTTCACTATTAGACAATGTTAAAAATAGTTCTAAACAAACCTGGTGATTAGTCACTGAATCATACTTGCCAAGTATTTTCGAGAATGTCCCCTACTGCACAGAAACCCCTCCCGAAAGAGCGTAGCATTCGGAGTGTAAACCGGAGTCGGGATAGAGCCGCAGGGCGCTCGACACGGACGTGCTACACCTGGAGGTGGAGATATGCTTTGGACAATTCTGGTCATTCTGTTGGTCCTTTGGCTGCTGGGAATGCTCGGCGGTGTTGGCGGCTCGTTAATACACTTGCTGCTTGTTGTTGCGGTGATTGTGTTGGTCTTCAACTTGATCAGTGGCCGTCGTCGAGTACTCTAACCGACAGACAACGATACACGGCACGACCGTTGCCACCTTGGTGTCTTAAGACTGCTTTGGCGATTGTACTGGCCGAATCCGGTGCGCTAGTCGGGACATGATGACCGATTAGGATGCAAACGCACCGGGTGAACTAGTGGTTTCTTTGCCTAAGCTAATTTCAGAGATTTACGGAGGTGACTCATGTTTAATCATGAAAATCGGACAGGCTATTTAGTCTTGTCTTTACTGCTGCTATTTACTTTAGGGACTACGGCTCTCGGACAACGGCCTGTCACGGTGCCGGTTGGTACCGTCGTACCGTTGCGAATGGATACCGCCCTGAGCTCGAATTCCTCCCGCGTGGGAGATCGCTTTACAGCAACAGTTTTTCGGTCGGTGTTGGTTGACGGTCGCAGGGCCCTACCGCAAGGCGCGAAGGTCGAAGGGCACGTCACCGGAATTGGTACCGGAGAGCGCAACCGGGGACAGGGATCAATCGCCGTCACATTCGACAGAATCGTTTTCGCCAATGACACCGTTCCGATTGATGCGACGCTCACGCCACTCAATGAAGAAACCAGGCGACAGATGGAACAAGACATACGCTCTCAGGACAGCGCCGGCCGGACCAGGCGCGCTGTAGTGTTTCTGGGCGTCCGCGGAGAGGCGAACGCGACGATTGGCGTCGCAACCGTTGAGACCAGAACTGTGGGAGGAGTACTCGGAACATTACTGGGCAACGGCGATAGGGCGGAAGTGCAGCCCGGCGCCGAGTTCGGAATGATTGTGGAACGCTCTTTCAGCGTCGATAGCGATACGACGATCGCGGGAGATCGAGTCATTGATGATCGCGACAACGGAACTCAGTCCCAGGACGTTTTGACATCGTATGATTCGATACGTTCCGCCCAAACGACTCTAAGATCGAGGAACTACTACAACGGGCCGATCAATGGCGTAATGAATCAGGCGACTCGCGATGCGATTCAGCGTTTCCAGCATGACCGTAACATTGCCATCAGCGGCGAGCTGGACATGGCTACGGCTCGGGCGCTTGGCATACCAGTAGAAGCGGCGGGCGCGCCGGCACAGACGGTTTTCTCATCGACGGAATCAATTCGATTTGCTCAGATAAACCTTAGAGATCGTGGTTACTACAACGGCCCGATCAACGGAGTCATGAATCAGGCTATGCGCAACGCGATTCGCCAGCTTCAGCGAGAGCGCAATCTCAGCATGAATGGGGAACTTGATCTAAATACGGCTCGCGAGCTGGGAATCGCCGGCGAATCCGGCATTGAGTCGGCGGCGATTGAAATCATGAATGCGCGAGCGGAACGGATCGGCCCAGGTTCGATTCGCATCAGCGGGGACGTTCACACTCAAGGCGGTGGCTGGCAGATTTTCGTCAATCGGTTTGTTACAGGTAGCACCTTGCATGTTTATGTGCGCGGCGTTGCGCCGCGATACCCGGCGGGCACGGCTATTGATCATCATCCGTTCACCGAGACGTACAACGACCTTCCAAATGTAGCGCGTGTAGTTATTCACGGTCCTCAGCGTGACTTCACGGCTGAGCTGGTCGGCGACCGGGGCGGCTCAGTAGGCTCGACCGGCATCGGCAATCCGCGGCAGATCGCTCTTCTGGCGAATCGGTTGTTGCAGGACTTTCAGCGCGATTTGAGCATGCGGAACAATCGCGGTCAGGTGATCTTTGATACGCGGCGCGACTTCAGACCCAACGAGGTTGAAGTGCTGTTTCAGATAACCAGCCTGCAAGCGGCGGCTGAACTCTACAATCAGTTGACGGCTTCGGTCACTGACCCGGATGCGGTCAAGGGCGCGGCCAGCGGGTTGATGAGACAAGCACACCTGCTCGAACGGATTATGAGGCGCGACCTCCACTTGACGATGTCATCGATAGTGAGCGCCGACTGGCAGCAGTTGCAAATGGAACTTGCCCGGATCAGCGTAACCGACGCCAATCAGGATAGCGACATAATTCGGTAAGGCGTTATCGGTAGCGGCGTTTTGTCGATGTGAGGGGAGCACATCTCCTCACATCGCGGCGCTTGCGGTCGCGGTCAGCGTGGACAAGCGATGATGGATAAGCGAACGACAGATTCTGGAATGCTCGATTTGTTGGACGAAATGTTGTACGCACGCGCCGCGAAAGGCATCAGGCCGATGCTCTATGTTTCATCAGCCAAAGATCTCGAGTGCAGCGTGCTGATGCTGCTGAAGGCAGCTCCAGAATCAAGGTTGGCTGGACGCCACCGGTTGTTTGCAGTTGGATTCAGGCAACAAATCAGGACAATGTAGTCTCCTGATCGGACGGCGCAGGGGAATCCAGTTCGTAGGGCGTCGGGCCACCAGGGAACATCGGCGCTGGGTTGATTTTCGAATTGTTCAGCAGCAGCGCAGGCAATTGTAAAACGGGGGTAGAGAATTGAGTGAATATACAGAAAAGCGAATAGTAGTTCAGGCCGTCCCAGTTGGAAGGGGCCCTGTCGTAGAGAGTCGGGTTGACTCAATAGTCAACGAACGACAAGGGATCTCAGGAGTTGCGATCACAGCTCTGGTCGTGGCAGCCATCGCTGCTGCCGTGGTAATCACAATGCTGATCATAAACAGTCAGCAAAAAACCAGTGAGGACTTACTGGCCCAGGAGAGAGCAAGAACCGCCGCTGCTCAGCAGGTGCCTGCTCAACCAGCACCGCAACAGCCGCTAATAGTCAATATGCCTGCCGCTCAGCCGGCTACGGTGGTGGTACCGGCTCCGGTGGTTACTCCTGTGCAGCCTCCGCCAAGTTACTCGGACAGCGCGCCTTCAAACGCCGCGCTTGAAATAGACGCAACGTCGCTATTGCAGAATGACGCAGAGCTGCGAACCTACGCAATCGATGTGAAGGTCACAAATGCAACCGCAGTACTGAGCGGCAACGTGTCGGATGAAGCCCTCAAGAAGCGAGCCGGAAGGCTCACCGAAACCGTCCATGGGATCAAAGGAGTAATAAACGACATCGCGGTGAGGCCCTGAATGCCTGAAGAATCTAATGACTGACGGTGTGTTGCGCAGCCGGGCACACTCAATAACACAGGAGATTTGCTATATGGATGCACTGGAGCTACTGAAAGAAGATCATCGGAAAGTGGGAGATCTTTTCGCCCAGCTCAAGGCGACTGGAGACGAAAAGAGACATCAACAGCTTTTCGAGCAGATCAGGGTCGAACTCGAAATCCACACCCACATTGAGGAGACAGTCTTATACCCAGCCTTCGAGAAATACGGACAGTTGAAAGCCCTGGTCCTTGAAGCCTACGAAGAGCATAAGCAGATTAAGACTCTTATTAGCGAAGTAATCGCACTGAATGAGGGCAGTGAACGCTTTGGTGCAAAGCTCAAAGTCATGGGCGAGAACGTCGAACACCACGTCAAAGAAGAAGAGGGCGAAATCTTCCCGAAGGTGAAGAAGTTCTTTGACCGAAAGCAACTCGAACAGCTTGGGCAGGAACTGGAGACGGCGAAGAAGCAGTTCGTTACACCTTCCAGGAGAAGTGCCAGCGCCGGTTGATCAACCAAGGGCTGGAGCCGCTGAATTCCCAGAAGAGTTCACTTCATAACCTGAACCGCTCGGCGGCCAATTCGCGCTCGAGCTTTAACCAGGCATCCGCGAAAGGTTCAGTTTGCGGTCGTTCTTATGAGTCCTACGGTAGGACGCGATCGATAAGAGGAGACAAGCATGTGGAACAAAGATGAAATCGAAGGCAAAGGCAAACAGGTCGAGGGCGCAGTGAAAGAAAAGGCCGGGGAGTTCGTCACCAATCCCGACCTGGAAGCTGCAGGAAAGGCCGAGCGCTTTAGAGGAATACTCCAGCAGAAGGCAGGCGAAGTGCGCCGTCACGCCGGCGACGCGGTAGAGAAGGTGGCCGAAGTTGTTTCCGGCAAATGATGGTTCAGAAATCATCCGACTGGCCATCCGACTAGCCATCCGACTAGCCATCCGACTAGCCATCCGACTAGATAGCTAACAAAGGGGTCTACAACGCGCGGCGTAACTGTGATGCCGGACGATCCCACGAACAGATTGGAACAGGAGAATACCATAATGAAGATTAGTAGATTTATTACCGCGAGCGCGCTGTTTATCATAGCCCTCGCAGGTACATCGTTCGCTCAGACTATTGAAGTCACACATACATCGCAATGGGTTGCGGCGAAGCGTCAAATCGTTGCCGTCAAGTACATCGAGGATAAGCAAACGGCAGTCAACATGGCGGGCACCTCTCTGGTTCCGCGAGCTATCGGCAAGGCAGATGTTGAGTTCAAGCATGGCCGATCGAGGATCAAGCTCGAGATGGAGAACCTCGGGCATCCGCAATCCCTCGGTGCTTATTACACAACCTACATTCTGTGGGCAGTGGCTCCCGAAGGACAGGCTGAGAGTCTGATGGAATTACCGATCAGCAGCAAATTCAATGTTGATGCAACGACAAAACTGCAGAACTTCGGTCTGATGATCACCGCCGAGCCGCACGCCAGCGTTGCGCTGCCCAGTCCGGTGATCGTTGCCGAGAACTCATTGCGCAAAGGGACCGAAGGCAACATCGGAATGAGCCAGATTGAGTACAGCGGTGATTCCGGTTCGCTGTACGTTGTCACTTCGCCAAACTCTCCTGCGTTGAATGCCGACTTCAATACGCCGTTACTGATTCTGGGGGCGCGCCGCGCCGTCTGGATTGCTCAGCGAGCCGGTGCCGGCGAGTTTGCCGCTCCGGAGTTACGAGATTCAGAAGTCAAGCTGGAAGCTTTGGAACAGAGCTGGCCGCGATCGCACAAACACGACAGCGAGCACAAGAATGCGGAGAGATATGGCGGACAGGCTCGTGACGTGATGCGCCTGGGCGAACATGCTCGAAGCCTGGCCGTTGAGCGGAGCGCTCAAGCGAGGCTTGCCACCGAGCGACGCGACGCCAGCGATACACTAGCCCAGGCCCAGTCCGACACTGATCGCGCGAGAACTGAGGCCGACCGGGCTTCGATGGATGCCGAGCGCGCCAGACGTGAAGCCGAACGCGCGCGCAGATCGGAACGCGAAGAAACGACTAGAGCCGCCGGCGAGGCCGCCTTGTCACGCGATCGAGTGGCGCAGGCACAGTCCGAAACTGAGACTGCAAAAGCTAATGAAGCGGCGGCATCGAACGAAGCAATGCGCGCTCGCATTCAAGCGCTCGACGCGTTGCGTGAAAGAGACGCCGCACGCCAGGGGCTCTACGTCTCGCTCTCAGAGATTCTCGAGACCAGACGCGAGGCGCGCGGGTTGATCGTCAATCTTTCAGATGTGTTGTTTGATACGGGTCAGGCGACTCTCAAGCCGGGCGCTCGCGAGAAGCTCAGCAAGCTGGCAGGCATTTTGTTGGCCTATCCCGGGGGCTACCGGATCGAGATCGAAGGACACACCGATTCGGTCGGATCCGATGAGAGCAACCTGAGACTCTCACAGGGGCGGGCTGATTCTGTGCACGATTATCTCTTGCACAGCGGACTCAAACGGGACCGCATGATGACCGCTCGCGGATTAGGTGAATCAACTCCGGTTGCCACCAACGACACCGCGGCTGGAAGGCAAGTCAATCGCCGCGTCGAGATCATCATTGAGGATTCAGTAACAAAGGCGCAAGCCAGCAATCAATGAAGAGGCGGCAATGGCTCAACATCCGGTTGAGCCATTAACCCCGCCCCGCCCGAATGACGATTGTCGGACCCGAAAGAGGAGATGTTATGTGCAAGAATTTCATCTTGTGTAAATTCACAAAAGGATCAGGAATTCTCACCTTCATACTCATGGGCGCCTTTCGGAGAAAACAGCTGGGTGACGCATTCCGCCCGGGCGGTTTTGATGACTCCGAAGTAGCGACTTACGTTCGTGCGATGCAGGAACGTATCGGCGAGCTTCAGAATCTCAAATGAGCATAACGGACCGTCGCTTTGCATAAATCAGAGTTGAAATGTTGACGAGAGAAATCAGCCTGGATAGTCCCCCTGCCATAGGACCTACGCTGGCGGCCGGCCAATCCGGATCGGGGACTTATTCTGGTTGGAAGGGAGGTTTGAATATGAGGCACAGGAAAAAGGTGGGGATAGGGTTGATCCTCGAGCGGTTTTCACTTAAAGCTACTAAGGCCACCGGAACCTCCGCGGCGTTCATGATCGCTCTGGCGGTACTTATCGTCTGGGCAATCTCCGGGCCGCTTTTCCGCTTTTCGGATACGTGGCAACTGGTGATCAACACTGGCACGACCATTGTCACCTTTCTGATGGTGTTTCTGATTCAACGAACGCAGAACAAGGATGCGCTGGCGATACATCTGAAGCTCAACGAGATTGTCGCCGCCGTGGAGGGAGCCAGTAACCGGCTAATCGATGTCGAGGACCTCACCGAGGCCGAGATCGAGCTGCTTCACAAGCATTACCAGAAGCTTGTAGCACTGGCCAAGCACGACGCCAAACTTACCGAGACTCATTCCATCGAGGAAGCCGAGGAGCGTCACCAGACCAAGCATGTGAACAGCCGCCGCGCAGCATGATCGGAGCAGCACCGGTTTGTGCCCGATATACCGAGGGAAGAATTGAGTTTGAAGTTACGCTTCCGGTCAGCCTGGTCGCGATCGAATTGAGTTAGAGCGCTACTCCTAAAACGTCGTATCCGTGCAAATCCGAATGTAGCGTAGACTGTCCAGTATGCGCAGACCTCCAAAATTGCGCCCATGGAAGGCATGCGCAGACTGGACAGTCTACGCTACATTCGCATTCGACGGCTTCGCACGGATTATTTTTCGATTTGATCGCCCGCAAAGGGTCAGGTAAAAATCATTAGCGGCGAGATCCGAGTGAACCCGACACAAGTCTCCTACTCTGACAAAAAGCTCGATGCGCTCCAGCGCGTTACCTTCGACTATTTCCTGAAGGAAACAAATCAGGAAAATGGTTTGGTTCCGGACAGCACTCGCAAGGGATCGCCGTGCAGCATCGCCGCAACCGGGTTTGCACTCGCGAGCTATCCCATAGGAGTCGAGCGTGAATTCATCAAGCGCGATGAAGCGATCAAGCGAACCCTTACGACCCTGCGCTTCTTCTGGAACAGCCCGCAGGGGCCGAAACCGGACGCAACGGGATACAAGGGTTTCTACTACCACTTTCTCGATATGAAGACCGGCCACCGCGTGTGGAATTCCGAACTGTCGACCATCGATTCGACGTTCTTGATCGCGGGCGCGCTGACGGCCGCGGAGTATTTCAATCGCGATACTGAAGATGAGCGCGAGATTCGCACGGTAGCCGAAGCGATCTATCGCCGAGCCGACTGGCAATGGGCGCAGGACCGGGGAGCTACTGTCACGCACGGCTGGAGACCTGAAAGCGGGTTCATAAAGTATCGTTGGGAAGGTTACAACGAAGCACTGATTCTTTACGTCCTCGGGCTCGGCTCGCCGACTCACCCGTTGCCCGAGGACAGTTACAAGGCCTGGACAAGCACCTATGAATGGAGAAACCTTTACGGCCACGAGTTTCTCTGCGCGGGTCCGCTTTTCATTCATCAGCTCTCGCATATGTGGATCGATTTTCGCGGCATTCAGGACGAATACATGCGCAACAGGTCTATCGACTATTTCGAGAACAGCCGCCGTGCGACCTACATTCAGCAGCAGTACGCGATCCTCAATCCGAAAGGCTTTCGAGGTTATGGCGAATACATTTGGGGTCTCACTGCGAGCGATGGGCCGGGGCCGGCAAGCAAAAAGATCGGAAGCAAGCTGCGGCGATTCTACGACTACGAAGCCCGCGGCGTTCCTGATGGGCCGGATGACGGCACGCTGGCTCCGTGGGCGGTGATTGCTTCCCTACCGTTCGCTCCCGAGATCGTGCTGCCGTCGATCCAGTATTTCGACGAGGCTTTTCCTGAGATGACGAGCAAGTATGGGTTCAAGTGTAGTTTCAATCCGACGTTTTCGACGGGTTCCGGCAAGGAAAAAGACTCAGGAGCGGAATGGATCTCAAAAGGATACTACGGGCTTGATCAAGGTCCGATAGTCTTGATGATTGAGAACTATCGTTCAGGATTTCTTTGGCGGCTGATGAGTCGCAGCCCCTACTTCATCGCCGGGCTCAAGAGAGCAGGCTTCTCCGGCGGCTGGCTGCAAGAGCTTGAATTGGTCAATTCCTCTCCGGCCGGACCGCGTGCCTCATCTCAGAATAAAACGTAATATGATTAGGTCGTCGCCTCGTTGAATAATTTTCGGGGGATATGCCTGGCGAAATTGGGATCCAAATGCGACAGAAGTCAATTCAAGCCGCTGGCATCGTTTTGAGCTTCTCTTACGCCGGTTTCATTATCTGGATTTATGCGACGGAACCGCGAACCTTTAAGGAGGTTGCAACCAGCGCGGAAATTGCCGTCGGGACCTACCAGATCGACCAGGAGAAGTTCAATAGTGCTCTCGCGCTTTTCCAACGCGAACAATTTCGCGCCGCGCGTGACGAATGGCTGCGAGCCGATCCCGCTCAAGGCGACGCGCGCACACAGTTCTACATCGCCTACGCGTTTTACCGCGAAGCCTGGGGCCGTGTTTACTACGACCAGGATTTGATCAAGCAGGGACTGGAAGCGATCAACCGCGCAATCGGTCTCACGGCTAACGGTTCGCTCACCGTCGATGATCCGAACTTGCAGATGCGTTCCGCGGCTGAAGTCAAGGCGGAACTGGAACAAGCTAAGGAGCGAAGCTGGTCCGATCTCAATCCGTTCAAGATTTTTCGCACGCGGAAATAAGGCGGTGATGAGATTGCTGAGTAGGGCTGAGTGATGAGCTCAGCTAACATGATGGAAAGGAATCGCTCAACAAATCGCGCGCTGGTAAGTTTCATTTTGCTGCCGATGTTATTTTTGACGGTGGCACTTCTGGGAGGTCTGCGTGTGAGCGCAGAGGGCAATGCGTTCATCTTCATCCCGCCGCCGCTTGTCACGCTTCTGCTCGCGGTACTCTTAGCGTTGCTCTTCGTGCGTGGGCACCTCATTGAGTTTCCCCGATTGGTGGCGAGCACCAACGCCCCGGTGACGAACCTCTCGAATATCTGGATATTGCTGACCCTCTTTTTCGCATCGGCACAGGTGTTCAACTCGGTCCTACCTGAACGCGGACTGCTCCACTGGTTGTTTTCTTTCTTTTTTCTGTGGACGCTCTGGAACAATTTGTTCTCATGGTTTGATGCACGCAGATTATTGCGCAGTCTTGTGGTTCTGTTCGGAACCGCGTTCGTCCTCAAACACCTGCTGCTGGCGAGTCTTTATAGTCAAGAACGTGGGTGGCTGCAGCGAGTGGCGGCGGCGCTCTTGCAAGGGGTCTCCCTCGGCACGCTCGACACGCCGGCGTTTGCACCCGCTTCGGGCTACATCTCCTTCTTCACCCTGGCGCTGTTCGTCACCGGATTGCTTCTCCTCCCCTTTGCGCAAAACACCGAGGCTTATGAACCAGGGCATTCAGTTATCGAGAATCATAAGAAGCTACCGCCCTCCGATGGCGTAATCGTTCGCGAAACAATCTTGGAAGATTCCACCGCTCCCGTTAGAGAATTAGATGGGGGGATACTAGAAGAAGGCCGCAAAGAGTAAGCAACATCCTTCTTCGACCGTTATTCACGCTTGAATCTGCGCAGGCTATGAATATCGCGCGTAAGTTTCATAGGTTTGCTCCATTCTAAATCTGCACTGAAGTTGACAAACGTCAGTCTAGCTTTAGGCGACCTTCGACCGAGGCCGGACGACGATCGACTCTGGAGACTCAGGCCAGCATTTTGAGAAGTATATCAATGCTGAAGAGATCGATCTTGCCGCGAAGCAAATCGCTTAGAGTTGGTACCCATCCCATCGACGAGCCTGAACGAAACCTAACTGCCCATACCGAAGAGTTGTAAGGTTGCTTGGAAGGGATGACTCGTTACCCTACTCGTTGGCCCGACAAGCGACACCGAGCCCGGACGCCCACGGAGTCCTGAGAGACGCCTTGCTGTTTCAAAACGATATCGAGCCGATAGTCACTTCTTCGCTACAGTTCATTTGCGCAGGGTGTTACCGAGGCCTTTCACGGCATCGCCAACTTTCCGTCTCGCTTTGCCCAGCGTCTCCTGGACATTCCCTTTGCGGCGGTCGGCGACACCGTGCTTTTCCATACTTCGATTGCCGATCGCATGCCCCAGATTTTCCTTTACCGTTCCTTTTACCTTATTGATCTTGCCTCTCATCTCAGCTTTGTTTGGTATTCCCATCGGCTTAGTCTCCTCTTCTTAATGACGGGACCACTTGGCGCCGTCGCTCTCTTAAACAGCAAGGGGCGCGCCATTCTTCGCAGCCTCGACCTATCCTGTCGTCAGTTTCTCTTCAGGCTCACGTGGCCTGGATGGTTCCGCCAAATTTCAACCCCTCCAACAACGGTAGCCATAACCCCCGCCACCAAAGAGCACGACCAGAATTACGATAACAATCAGTATTGTCATATCAGGCACTCCTTTCAGCCCGCGGGTCGAATTACGCCTAACTGATCCACCTCGTCTCAACTTCGGACACTCTTGGGGATTAAATTAGAGCAGTCACCGCGCCTGGCTTTGCTGTTACGTATTCGTACAGCTCAATGGTACAGATCAGGTTCTGCGAAGTCTGTTCAATACCGGACAAGAACTAAAAAAAGTCTTATTTTGTCGCCAACTTATTTTCGAGAGTGTCTCATACTGCACAGAAAACGAGATGGAACGGGCGTAGCATTCGGGGTGTAAACGGAGTCGGGAAAGAGCCGCGACCCGGAGGCTGTGTTACACCTGGAGGTGAGCCATGCTTTGGACAATCATAGTCATTCTATTGGTCCTGTGGCTGCTCGGAATGCTCAGCGGTGCAGGCGGCGGTTTGATTCACCTGTTCCTTGTTGTTGCGGCCATTGTATTGATCTTCAACGTGCTGAGCGACCGCCGCGGGATCGCGTAAGCGAAACGCAACCGCTCGGTAATCCGATAGAGGAGTTAATGATGGGAGGGGCTCAATCCTCTGCCACCGCCGAGTTTCGGATGTCAAAACATTTCTTAAGAGGAGTGAGCATTTGTTCGCGTCAAGAACTCAGACTCGGCGAATCTCTTTTTGCCCGAGACATCGCGCACCTTTCAGACTACTTCCATAAAGGACTTCGAGAGATGAGCAAAACCCTGCCAGTGATGAATGCGGCCGGAGTCGTCCTCCTTCTGCTTGCCGGCGTAGGCTGCGAGACGGAGTCGTCCAAAGCAACCAGCAACAGGCCTGCGACTCCAGCAGCCAACACAAACGCGACAAGCAGCACGCCGACAATACCTGCAGCGGCGCCGCCAAATACCGCCAACGCGGCGGCGAGCACTCAACCGGTGACCTTACCTGTTCTCGATGCGTTCTTCGCCCAAGAGAACTTCGCCGCGGAGCTCAAAGCGAAACTGCAGCTCACCGATGAGCAGGTGAATAAGCTCAGGACCATCGCTCGCCAGGAGACGTCCAAGCTGCGCGAGGGTGATAACCGCGATGAATATGCCGGCACGACGACAGCGGCCCGCGAAGACGCTTACGAAAAGAGCAAGGCAGCAATCGGTGAAGAAAAGACGCGGGAGTTGATCGCCTTTGTAAACGAGAGCTGGAGCGGCGATATCGGCTCGGCAACAACAGCTAGCACACCTTCTCCCACACCTCCCGCGGCTCCTCGAGATGCCGCGGGCGTACCGGCCGGATTTGCCGTCGGTGTTCCAAAAGACAAGCGCGTTGTGGTCAACGCACCAGCCTTTCGAATGGATCTGTTTGAAGACGGCAAGCTAATCAAGTCTTACAAAATCGGTATTGGCTATCCTGAATTTCCGCTTCCTGCCGGGCTGCGTAAGGCTGATACGATCATTTTCAACCCGACGTGGACGCCTCCGGATGAACCCTGGGTTGAATCGCACGGAGGCAAGGTGAAGGTGGGAGAGCGAATTGAAGCGGGCGATAAGCTGAATCCGCTGGGCCCGATCAAGATTCCGATCGGCTTGCCGTCCCTGATACACGGCGGTAAGGCTCCGGCTAAACTCGGAGGGTTCGCGTCGCACGGCTGCGTTGGATTGACCAGTCCGCAGGTAAACGACTTTGCAAGACAGCTTGCGCAACTTGGCGGAACGCAACTCTCGGATGATCAGATCGCCGAATATGAAAAGAACAAGACCGTGACCAGGCCCGTGAAACTGAGCAAAGCCGTGCCGGTTGAATTGCGCTATGAAACCATAACCATTGAGGACGGCAAGCTGCATATTTACCGTGATGTATATGACCGAGGTACGAATACGGAAGGGAATCTGCGCAGCGTCCTGTTGCAGTACGGCGTCGACCTCGATCAGTTGAGTGATGGCAAGCGCGCAGAGGTGATGCGTGCTCTCAGCCAGATGGCTCGCGACGCCGGCGGAAAGCCAGCAACAGAGACTAGCGCTAAGGGCAGCACCTCCGACGCATCCTCAACGAGCGCTTCGTCAAGAAAAGGCAACACTGCGAGCGGCAAAGTGACCCGCACAATCAAGGGAGGCAAGGAAGTCATCGTTCAGATTCCAGCTCTCCTGGGCAAAGGCTATCCTGCTCCTGTGGATCTGGACTCAGGCGCTGCGTCCAAGAAGACCGGCCCGCGCTCTCGCCGACGACGGTAGGAATTGTGACTTCCCTGAAGCAAGGGATAAGGACACGCTGTCGGAGGACGGATACCGTAGTCCAGGCGTTCACGCCTGGGCCCGTGAGCGACGAACGGCTTGAGCGACATTCGATCCGCGGCGGAAGCCCAATAAATCGGGCTCGAACAAATGAGACTGACGGCCGGTAGACCCAGGCGTAAACGCCTGGGCTACGCAAAAGGGAACGAATTAGATCTTCGCTCTTTTACTCCTTGTCTGAATGATGGTGTTCGAGCGGTCTCATCGGCTTGGGGTGGTTTCTAAGGAGTCGTTCATGCCGCTTCGCGACGCCCAGAAAGTATGAAGTAGCTGCCAAGTATTTTCGAGAATGTCCTCTACTGCACAGAAACGGATCTCGAACCAGCGTACCATCTGAATTGTAGAACGGAGTTCAAGTAACGTGCCTTGTGCGCTGGCGCTCAACCGCAACGCCTCTAGACGGCAATAATGGAACACGCAAGATGATGGAAACCACAGCGGTCGGAATGGGGCTCGTAATGACGGTAGTAGCAGTAGCGGTCGGTGGACTCATGCTCGAAGCCGCGCTCTTGATGTTGCGCGGAGCCTTTCGAGTTCCTCTTCCCGCCGCAGCCGTTGAACCTGTTCCCGTCGATATGAGTTAGGCGCTTGAGTTAAGTGGAAAGACCGCTCGATTCCTGAACCCGGCTGTTGACTCGATAGGGCAGGCGACAATAACGAACGAACGGAAAAGAAATCTTGTTGAATAGGAGTATGAATATGAATCTCAGAATAAGACGGATGATCCTGATGACGACTGCGGTGATTATCTTCGCTGTGACGGCGCCTCTGGCGTTTGCCCAGCAAGACAGGCCTGGCAAGCCCACAGCTACCGGCCAGATGAAGGAGGGCGGTAGGGAAGTGGGCAGGGCAGGAAGCAGTCTTGGCCATAACGTCAGACACGGCCGCCTGCGCCGCGGCGGGAAACACTTTGGGAAACACATTGGCTACGCCGGCAGGCATGTAGGACGTGGCACGAAGCACGCGGTTAGGACAGCGGTCAAGCCATAATCAAACCGTGTTGTTCGGGATGCGCCGCGCACACCAGTGGCTTCCGGCGCCTCTCGACACCGGTTAACAGGCACGCCGTCTAACTCTCTTCAGTAATAGTCACGGTCGCACGGTTTGCGATCTCGAACGAAGAAAGCAGAGCACAACCATGAACTTGAGCGCTGAAAGTCTAATCATCCTGCTGATCGTTGGTGGGCTCGTTGGCGTGATCGCCCAGAAGCTAGTCGGATATTCACGCGGCGGATGCGTAACCTCAATAGCGATTGGCATCATCGGCGCCTTCATTGGAAGCTGGGCGGTCAAACAATTTCGATTACCCGAGATCTATATGTTGAGGGTTGGTAACACAAGCTTTCCGATTGTCTGGGCGATTATCGGAGCGGCGGTGTTGGTTGGCATCCTCGGCTTGCTGAAGAGGCGACGATACGTCTAAGAGATGCGGTCGAGGTGTTCGGTTTGAAAGCGGATTTCACAAGGAGAAGTAGATTAATGTTAGCCAGAAGAAACAGCAGCCTCAGTCCAATAGGCACATACAAAGACGAGACCGTCGCGGCGATGCGAATTCGGCGGCCGTGCAACAGTAAACCCGGCCATCATCATTTGTTTCTCGGTAACTAAAGAGGGTCGATTCGAACATAGGTTCACAAGGAGAGAGCTATGAGTGACGGCATTGAAACGAACAACGTGTTGTTAGACGAAGAGCGCAGGCTCGCGTCGCATCAGGACGTCAAGGCCACGATTGACGACGACGTGAACGCTCGCATCAAGCAAGAGTCGGCGCGAGTCGAGCCAAAGGAAGCGGCCCAGGTGGCCGGCGTGGCTCACGAACTCAAACAGCAGTCCGTGCACGAAGCGGTAAGTACTGAACGCGAACTTGGGCGCGGCAGGGCTGCGGCCCGGGTCTCACAAGTCGTCGATTATTTCTTTTACATAATCTACGGATTGATCGCGTTGGAGTTTCTGTTGGGACTGATGGGCGCGCGAACCGGCAATGGATTCGTTCAATTTATTGGCGCCCTCACTAGACCGCTGCTTGCGCCATTCGAACGCATAGTGGGAACTCCGTCATCCGGAGCCTTTCAAGTCCGGATATCTTATTTGTTCGCGCTTGTCGTTTACATTCTAATTCATCTCGCAATCAACGGTGCGTTTCGCTTAGTCGCGCACCGCAAGGTAACGGTGTAAGGCTGATGCGATCGGCAGATGCCGGCCATCCAGGAGAGATCATGCGATCAAGATCAATTATTACTGCCGTTGTCACGGTCCTTCTCATCGCGGGCGGGCTGTACTACTTCTACGGTTATCGCCATCGAGACATCTCGACGGACTTTAACGCGGCGAAGGAGTACACGGAGGATGCGAGCACGACTGCTGCGGTCAAGAGCGCACTTGCGTTAAACAAACAGCTTTCTTCCTTCGACATACACGTCGATTCGATCAACAGTCCCGGCAAGAGTGGCAACGATGTGACGCTAACGGGCCACGTGCCTACTGAAGATGATAAGCGAGTCGCGGGAGAGATCGCTCTGAGCACTAAAGGTGTCGCCAACGTTGTTAACAATCTCGAGATCGACTCAAAGGCGCAATCCGCGAACGAGGAAAAGCAATACGTCCCCGACCTGGAAATCAAGGCGGCAGTGTTGCAATCGATCCTCAATAACCCGGGGCTGAAGACTCAGCAGATCAAGGTTGATGTCAACAATGGTAAGGTAGAGTTAAGCGGCAGCGTTGGAAGCGCATCGCAGAAGACCGCGGCCGAATCGGCTGCTCGTTCTATCACGAATGGGCGTGAGGTCGATTCGAATGCATTGGCCGTCACCAGTAGCGGCGGGGAGCCAAAGTGAACGTCCGTCTAATCAAGCCGGGCATGTCGGCGCCACAGCAGAAACATGACGAGCCGACACGGCAGGTTCCAATCGCAGATACTATCCAGTCGTGGATACGTGAGTTTAGATCGGCCAGCGCCGCCAGGGCCCGCCTGAACTTCAAGCGAGTAGTCAATTCGAGGAAGTCATAACGACGACCTCCAGCGTAGCGTAGACTGTCCAGTCTGCGCCGGAGGTCGTGGTTCGGACGACAGTCTACGCTACATTTTCGCGGAGATCGATCCCGGACTACCTGGGGACGTTGCCGCTCGTTCTCAATTAACAACTGAGCCGCTCAGCCTGACTCGATAAGTTCCCCTGCCTGCCTTGCCGACCGTCACGTGCAAGACAACAGTCTGTCGTTTACCAAGCTTCACGCTTTTCATTACACGCGCGCTTTGACCGTCGCCGTCGGCTTGCGCAAACTCGCAGCAAATAATCGCCGCAGCAGCGTGACTATCGAGCAGTTCAAAGTTAAGTAGCGCCTGATCCGTTGACGATTTCACATCGACAGTCAGTGTCAGCTCTCCGGGCCCCGCAGTGAAAGAATAGAAATATTCATCCCCACTTGCATCCAGTTCACCATTGATCTCATTAGACGTAACTCGCGTCGGATGGTCGCGGTCTTTAGATTGGGCGGCTGCTGCAGAGCCTGACAAGGCCACTACGATGAATAAAAGAAAGGATAGCGCGATGGATAGAGATCGTTTCATTTATAGACTCCTTGGGAGAGGGTGAGCTGGTTAGGTCAGTGGTCTGGTAGATTCCAGAGAACCTGATAAGAGAGTAAGCTAGGCTCTGCTCTTAGATCAGCCTATGCCCGACCGACGGTAATGTCAACGCAGCAGACACGCAGCAGACCTCCGCGGGACAGGCTTCAACTCGCGACAGTGCTGGAACAATCCTGGTCGACAAGGTAGCCGCTCAGTCGGTGGTCTCAGTTTTCAACAACAGCTCTTTGTTTATCGTCTGGGTAAGATCGAAGTAAGGCAGTTTGCGGAAAGTGTGATCGAACAAATGGCGAATGTTATTCCAGAGAGCTTCTCTGGGTGTGTATCCAGCCGGGACGGTTCCCTCACGCGGATCATCGAACCCCAATTCGATGCGAAGCGGGATTAGCAGCTCTCTCAGCAGGACTTCTTCATCAACGCTCGAAGAATTTGCTCTTACTTGTTGGCAGAAGGATGCGAAGCCTTCTTTGCTAATATTCGTCACCGCATTCTCCTAAGCGTCTGGTCACGGCTGAAGCTCGTTTTCGGCATTCGTTTCATTGCTCGTTTTCTAAAGACGAATCCCTGGGGAACTCTATTCTCAAATCTCCTGAGGTACTCAACCACTAAGCTAACGATGGGGTTGTTAGCTTGTTCTGGATCCGCGCAAGAAAGCGCTTGAGGGAAACCGTTAAGCCGAAGGCTTCTCGCGCTCGGTCTAGTTTGTCGCACGAACGATGCGAAGTTGAATCGGGGCATTTATTCTATTCAACTCATCTCTCAGCTCTTGAGACCGAGTGAGTTGATCGTCTGCAATCGCCCACAGACGTTTCCACTCAGTGGACATGAGTGGATTGTTGACTTCGAAGCGCCACTGCGTCTGGTGTTCCATACTAATACCCGTGTAATGGTACATATTAAGCCTCTACTGAGTCTGTTCAATTTTAGACAGAAATGAAAATAGTCCGGCCGGGAAAGTGAAATTCAGAACACTCTCCGAATAACCAACGGTCTCCTATTGGACAGAAATCTGGCCCGCGCGGTGATAGGGTGGTAACAGAAGCGCCGTTACTTTTGTCGGTTAGGAGAAGACTTATGAGTGAAAAAGAGAAGATCGGTCAGACTATCGAGACGCTCGATGAAGAATCAGCCAAGGAATTCAACTGGGAATCCAACAAAGACGACGAGAACCCGAAGGCCTTACCCTGGCCGGAAGAAACTGAGACGAAGGAATAACGGCGTCAACACCAGGATATGTTGGCCGCCTAATTGTGACCGCGGTTTCGCAAGTCGCTTTGGAATTGTTCAGATAACGAAGGCCGGCTAATCAAATCAGTCTGGCAAGCCACAGGGTCGCCGACACACGGCGCCACTGTGGCTATTTAGCATGTACTTCCAGTCTTTCAATTACGCTAACCGCGTAAGAATCTCTATCATCATTCTGAGTCACAATGCGTCGCGGCATGCTGCAGGTTCAATCCTGCCGGACCATCTTTCCTTCGGTTATCGGTCGCTTATCGAATTGAAAGGAGCGCCAAGATTAATTCGGGCGAAGTTGGTAAATTGTCCAATATTGAACAGCGCCGGTTATATCGAAGGGTTATACTGGAGAAGTCGATAGCATTATCAGCAAGACGACAATCGGCGAAACGGATGACAAAGCGATGATTCAGGAGACTTCGAAGTCAGATCAATTCAAGGAGCAGATGCAGGGATCCTTGCTCAACGAAACGAAGAACTCGAGTCCTATAAAGGTCAGCAAACACAATCACGTCTACACGGTTGGGGACGAACGTGAGACGGTCTACTTCATCGAGAAGGGTCAGATCAAACTGGTAATGGTATCCTCCGAGGGGAAGGAATGCATGCTCGCGATCCATGGCGCGGGAGATGTTTTCGGCGAGCTGTGCCTCTCGGGGCTTGGCGGGCGGCTGGAGACGGCAACCGCAATGGAAGAGACTTCCCTGAAAGAGATCCCATGCGGCAAGTTCCTCGATCGGCTTGCCAAGGACTCTCTCCTCGAAGGGTTCATCAAATATCTGGCGGTTCGGATTGCAGACCAGCAGCAGGTCATCGCCAACCTGGTGACGGTTGATAGCGAGCAGCGCCTCGGAAAGACACTGTTGCAGATCGCCAGAAAGCTCGGCAAAAAAGACCCGCGGAGCATTCGTATCGAGGTCAAGATTTCTCACGAAGAACTGGCGGCGATGGTAGGCACCACTCGGCCGCGCATTAGCGTATTCATGCAGCGATTCCGTAACCTCGACCTTATTGAATACAACACGGAGCACCATCTGATCATCAAGGAAAACAAGCTCACTACGTACCTGGCATCGATCCTCTAGAACGGTTGCTATTCGTCTCACACTTTTTGGTCAAATGTCCAAAAGTGAACAGCACCGAGTAAACAGCACGAGTATGCTGCTTATGCGGACGTCCAATTGCAAGCTACAAAGGAATATATGACCAAACTTCGAATGAGACGCGGTGCGGAGGCTGCCGTCGCTCTGCTATTAATATTTGTAATTACAAATATTACATCAGGCTATTCGGTGCTCAGTCACGAGGCAATAATCGACTCCACATGGGACAAGGATATCAAGCCGCTCTTGCTGAACCGATTCCCATCGGCATCCGCAGAGAACCTGCGCGAGGCTCATGCTTATGCCTATGGCGGCGCGATCATCCAGGACATGGGCTACTATCCATTCGGAAGCAAGTTTTTCAGCGATCTGGCGCACTACGTACGGAGCGGCGATTTTGTAGAAGCCCTTATACGCGACTCACAGGACATAAATGAGTACGCGTTTGCGATTGGCGCATTATGTCACTATTGCGCCGACAATGATGGCCACCCCATTGCGACAAACCAGTCTGTTCCGATCTTGTATCCAAAACTGCGCCTGCGATACGGGAACAATGTGACCTATGATGAAGACCCTGCCGCACACATCCAGACTGAGTTTGGATTCGACGTGTTACAAGTAGCGCAAGGGCACTACGCTTCCGAAGCGTATCACGACTTCATCGGGTTCAAAGTATCGAAGCCACTCCTTGAACGAGCGTTCAAGGAGACCTACGGCCTTGAACTGACAAGCATTTTCACCAGTCTGGACCTGGCCCTTGGCACGTACCGTTACAGCGTGAGCACGCTCATACCTACGATGACCAGGGTGGCCTGGGAAACAAAGAAAGCCGACATCGAGAAGCAAACGCCGGGCATCACTCGCGACAAGGCTCTTTATCGGCTCTCTCGGGCCGACTATCACAAAGAGTGGGGAACTCAATACAAGAAGCCTGGCTTCCTTGCGACGGTAATCTCGGTTGTATTTCGCGTCGTACCAAAAGTCGGCCCGTTTAGGGGGTTCGCAATAAAGCCCTCGACTCTCGAAACCGAGAAGTTGTTCAAACAGAGCTTCGCCAGCACGGTGGACTCTTATCGCCAATCGCTCACCAAGGTTCGTTCAGGTGAGCTCAAGCTGCCGAACAAAGATCTTGACACCGGCAACCCGACCATCGCCGGAGAGTACAGGCCGGCCGACAAGGTCTATGCGCAGATGCTGGATAAACTCGCGAATCAGAAATTCGATAACATGACGCCGGACCTGCGCGAGAACGTACTCGCATTCTACGGGGATGCGAATGCGAACTTAGGCGTCAAGAGGGATAGCGCTGAGAAGCGGAAAACTCTCCGAGAGCTGACGGCTCTAAGGGGCGCGGCAGTACTGCCGCAGAGGACGGAGCAGAAGTAGCTCACGAGGCTACGCCTAACCTGGCAGATGAACCGAAGGATTTCCGAGTTGGGCTTGTTTCACGATTGTCCAATATTTCGCGGAAGTTCAGGTTGGTGTCGGCGCCCGTCAATTGGGTCAAAGCAAGTGGAATGACAAAAGGGGGTGGAAGCATGGTTGAAGCGCAGAGGAAAATCTCTCAGGAGAAGGAAGGGCGAACTGGTCACGAGTCGCTCGCCGGACATCTGACCGCGCCGCTGATGGCTTTCAATCTGGAAAAGGAGATTACGCAACTGCATGAAGAAGAAGCGTGGTTGCGAACCGGCAGGAACTCGAAGACTTTGGTGAAGCAGCCCGATTTCAGAATCGTGCTGATCGAGTTACAAAAGGGCGGTCACATTGAGGAGCACAGCGCCGATGCAAGAATATCGATCTATACACTGAGCGGGCATGTTAGGCTACAACTGCCCGAGCAGACAATTGATCTTCCGAGCGGTCATCTGCTTGTGATTGATCGCGCTCTCGAGCACGATCTGGAGGCGCTCGAAGATAGCGCCATCCTGCTGACGATTTCGTGGCCGCACGCGGCAGAAAGCGAGTGATCGATCTCTTAAGCGGACCGAATCGACCGCCGCCCGCAGGTTTGCGAAAAAGCGATAGCGCGCGAATCCCAAATCAACACTGGCCGCGCCGGCATATGCTTTATTATGTAAGCTAACTGAATGTCACCCATGAGAAAAATACACGAGATCCAACCAACAGATGCAGACCAGCCTGCTGGATCCGCCGGATGTGACAAGAGCTTGAAATTCGCGGGCAGCAGCGAGTTTCAAGTTGAGCTTCGGCGGCGAATCGATGAGTTCTTCCGAAGCACCGGGCGGCGGCAACGTGACTGCCCGCAAATGTACGTGAAAACCGCGATCCTTCTCGTCCTCTTCGCGGCGCTTTACGCAGTCATGGTTTTTGTCGTTCAAACCTGGTGGCAAGCGCTGCCGCTCGCGATATTGCTCGGCTTAGTCACAGGAGCGATTGGATTCAATGTTCAGCACGACGGTAGCCATCACGCCTATTCGAACCACGATTGGATCAACAAGCTCATGGCGATGACCCTGGATGTGATTGGGGGGAGCTCCTATCATTGGTACTGGAAACACCTCGTCTACCATCACACCTATGTCAACATCACGGGCCACGACACCGACGTCGACATCGGCGGTCTCGGCCGATTGACTCCACATCACCGGCGGCTCTGGTTTTACCGCTGGCAGCAATTCTACATATGGCCGCTATACGGATTCATGGCGATCAACTGGCATCTTGTCGGCGATTTCCGGGACGTCATCCCGGGTCGAATCGGAGAGCATAAACTTCCTCGCCCGAAGGGTTGGGAGTTGGTGATCTTCGTCGCTGGCAAGGTGAGTTTCTTCGCCCTGGCATTCGGGATTCCGTTGCTTTTTCACCCGATCTGGGTCGTTGCGTTGTTCTACGCGGCGGCCGCAATGGTGCTCGGCCTCGTGCTGAGCGTTGTATTTCAGCTGGCGCATTGTGTGGAGCAGGCCGAGTTTCCGGTGCCCCGTCAGGACACCGGGCGAATCGAAAACTCGTGGGCAATACATCAGGTTGAAACTACCGTCGACTTCGCGCGTCGCAGTCGTGTGGCATCATGGCTGCTGGGCGGGTTGAACTTTCAGATCGAACACCATCTATTTCCTCGAATCTGTCACATCAATTACCCCGCGATCTCGAAGGTGGTAGAGCAGACCTGTCTGGAGTTTGGCGTAAGATACAGCGAGCACAAGTCGTTCTGGTCAGGTGTGGCGTCGCATTTCCGTTGGTTGCGACGAATGGGAATGCCGGACGCACCTCGGGAGGCGTAGTTTCGAGTCTGTTCAATATTGGACTGAACTAAATGCCTCGATGGCGTATGCTTGTATTGACCCGGAGAAAGAGAGACACCTATGAGAAAAAGCAACAGCCAACTCAGACTCATTGTTAAGAGTTCCATACCATCAACCCAATTGACGGATACTGCAGGCAACCCCAGCGAAAGCTTCCACTGGAGACACATGGCCGCTGTGCGGCGGGAGTGGCAGCACGAGTTCTCGCTTCCCTATGTGAATGACGTTGACTTTCCGTTGTCCGAGATCGTTAGCATCGAAACTCGCGTGAGAAGGGAGCTTTATCCATGAGCGCTCGAGGAGTAAGCCGAAGTTCTGCGGCGGGTCGAGTTACAGGGCAGGCGACGCTGTCAGCCGGAAGTACAGCTATCTATCCAGGCCAGGGCCCTTGCCGCATTGGGCGAGTCGTCAAGAGAGACGTGGATGGCGCGGTTGTGATGTTCTATCACTTAATTATTCTGGACGACAGTGGTGGCGAATTATTTATCCCTGTAGAAAAAGCGCACGCCATTGGTGTCCGGTTGCTGATGAAGAAGTCAGAGATCCCGGGAATCCTGGCTCATCTCAAGCGGAGTGCCAAAGCAGCCGATAATTGGAAGCAGCGAGCAACCGACAACATGAAACTGTTCACCTCCGGATCACCATACGATTTGGCTGAGATCGTTGCATCACTGACCGAGCTGGGCAGCTCGAGATCGTTAACACTCGGGGAATCCGGGACGCTCGACCGGGCGAGAAGGCTCTTGATTTCCGAGATCTCCGAAGTGATGGGAGAGACAAAGACAGAAGCGGCCGAACAGGTAGACGGCGCTCTAAAGTTGCGAATCGACCTGAGCAAGACGTAAGTCGGGGCGTGTCAATGGGACAGCCTAACCTTGACCATACGACCACCAGCGTATACTCTAAATGAGTCTGTAATACAGCAGAAAGCCATCCGGTCTAAGTGGTAGCCGGGATGACTCCACAAAATACCACTTGTGGAGTTCCGGTGCCGGCCAATCAACCTCAGTCACAGTTCCGGACTCATATCGCCATCGGCGCGTAGCCCCTTGGTCCTGGTTTTGAATCTTATGACTGCAAATGCAGCGGATCGCTCCGCCCAAAGGTTGGCAAATCCATGATGACGAGTTTAATTGATATCGCTCAAGCGGCGAGCCGTCTTGCCTCAGGTGAGCAGGCTTATGCGTTTGAGATTAGCGACTGCGTTACCATAGTTGGGCCGGCCTGCGGGTTTGGAACGGACTATCTTCGTCGCCTGCGGACGGAGGGCCGCTACGCGGAGACTCTCGAGGAGGCGACCCGAGTCGCCGTCGCAAGGGGCGCAACCATTACCGGAATCTGGTTTGTGAAGACTATAACCGAAGCTTAAGCAGGGCCTCTGAGTATCGGGTTAGGAATAGACTGTGAGATCAACACAACTGCTAAATGAGCAGCCATGGACGCTACCGTGGTGGAAGCACTCCAAGGGGAACGGACCCGTCCTATTCTATATTGTTATCGTTCACCTGTTGGCGGTGTTGGGTCTGATTCTGTTTCCCCTGCCGAACTGGCGAGTGCTGGCCGTCACGCTTGTCGTGACTTCAATCGGTGGAATTGGAACATCAGTGTGTTATCACCGATGTCTCGCGCACCGCTCGTTGCGGCTCAATCGTATTGTTGAAAACATTCTAATCTTTTTTACGATCTTCAACGCATCCGGTGAGCCGATGTCCTGGGTAGCGAATCACCGGCAACATCACTCCAAAGCTGATACAGCCGAGGATGTCTCGAGCCCGCGATACGGGGGGTTCTGGTGGGCGCACATACGATGGGTGTATCAGTGGTCCGGCTCGGAGGTTGGCCGCTGGTGTCCCGATCTGGACAAGCGAAGATACCGAGTGTGGCGAAGAGTACAAATTCCGATCATTGTCCTCTCCGTGTGCGCGGGCCTTGCTTTGGGCTGGCAAGCGTTTTTCTGGATTGGCGCGATCCGATTAGTGTATGCGCTGCACTTTCAGATGTTCGTGAACAGCTTGCTTCACATGACGCCTGGCCTGCCCGAAGGTGTGGACTCGAGCCGGAATATCTGGTGGCTCGGTCCGCTGCAGTTTGGAGCCTGGGGAGAGAACTGGCACAGAAATCATCACTCGGATGCGAATGCGGCTCGATTCGGCCGCAGATGGTGGCAGATAGATGTCGGGTGGTACGTGATAGAAGCATTGAAAATGGTTGGACTCGCAAGCGACGTCAAAACAACAAGAGACAAGGTTGGCGCTTATGGAAGAAGACCCAGGGGGACGCCGGACGTCGCGGCGTTTGAGCGCCCGCTCTCTGGCCACATTTTGAGGGACGCTGAATGACCACGCTCGACCAACAACTGCTCCAGACCATCCTGCGCGAGATTGACTCTCGTCTGAGCCAGGGATTCCTGCCCGTGCACAATGGCCACTTGCAGGATGTCTCTCAAAAAGAGGAAACGCTGGAATACCTACTCTTGATGAAGAAAGAGGGTTTGATCAGCGGCGACTTGATCACAAAGGGCGCCAATAGCACCCCTTATAGGATGACTAATATCAGGCTGACATATCTAGGAATTCGAGTGCTACGGTCCTAGCGTGACACCTATTTCCGCGACGCGAAAGGTAGATTATTGCAATGACTAAACACTCAACCGCAAAAGAGCCAGCCTACTTCCGAACCCCGGATGGACAGGAACGATTGGCGACCAAGTCTGAACGCGCCGACATGACGCGCAAATTAGTCGCTAAAACCCTCGACCAATCGACGGGCCCGTTAGCCAACAACTTCGATCGGCGAGAATGTGGCGACGAGGTGAACCGCTTCCTGCTTTGCAAGCTTGTCAACGATGCTTCAAAGGAAATAAAAGCGAACGCAGAGAGGTCTGGCGAAACGCTACCGATGACGATGATCGTGAGGAGTGTTCTTCGGTCCTTCCGTCTTGCGGCGATGGACAAGGATGGACCTTTGACCGGGTCGGTGTTGGATGTTCCTGCACTTACAAGTTTGAACTCCAGAATCCTTCAGGGTGAGATCGCGCGTTATGATCGAGCCAGAGCGAAAAGAAACGAGGCAAAGTCCGCGCGCGCCGAGCGCCCTAACGAGAACACGGGCGCGGTTGAAACCGCAATTAAATGGCGCGAGCGGCTTGCGGACGCATAAACAACTGGAACATGCGGGCGCGGCACTTCTATAAGCGGACCGCTGTTCTTTGAAACGGAGACATTATGAAAATGAAGATGGGTGACGTCCTTTTGTACAGGGATGCCGAGATGTCAGTGCGGTATGGAACGGGAGTCATAATCGCTATAACGAATGAAGAGTATTCAATTCTCTGGTCTGGGCGCGGCTTGACCAAATACAGACGCGCTATTCTGGACGACAAACTGGAAGCGATCTTTCAGCGAGGAGAGAAACAAACGGGCCTCCCCAAGGAACGGCATCTACATCTGGGCGCGTCCAAGGTTGGAGTTGCTTTTAATGAAAACTACGATCGCGCAAGAGTGGAAGTGCTCTGTGATCAACTGAAGACCTCCGGGGCGCGCAAAGCCAAGGATGTGGCCGAAGGGCTCGCTGCAGAGTTGTTTACGAAGAAGCTTGCACTGCGTGGGGCCGCGAAGAACGTACTCTTGCAACTCGCTGAATTGTGCAGCACTCGCAGCGGCGCGAGCGACGAAGCTCAGAACATCTCCAGGGAACTCTTCTTTGGTTACGTGCTGAGGAAATCAGATTTCGCGGCGGTCGAGACTGAGAAGTGAGGACGCGGATCTAAGACTCGCTTACAACCAGGGACTCTGTCTGAGCAGCGAGTATAGACGAACGAATTTTCTCTTCGCGTTTTGCAATGAGCTTGATCTTCTTTAGCTCGGTCCCCTTGATACCGAAAAATGTTGCCATCTCGATGATTTGGCCGGCTCCCTTGAAGTCCTTCGGATCGGCGCAGAACTTTTCGATCCCCGGATCAAATTCCCGGCAGCCCATCGTCTTCGGCTGGTTCAGCCCGAATGCGCATTCACCATTATTGCGCAACTGCAAACAGAATTCGCAAATTATCATCTAACACCCATCCTCTAACAATCCTCTCGCAGTTGTAGACCTGCGGTTTCAACCTTCGCTTCACCGCAAACATTGTTAAAGAAGTCTGGGGGAGCGCTTCTTGTGAGGCCCCGGAAATCCGGGAAACCACCGGCAAGCCGAAAAAGACAGCTGCCCGATTCCCTGCAACCGTAGCGCGAGCACATTGGCTTTGTCAACGTAAGATGTTTTCACCCATTCGTCCGCTTAATTGACAACGTTCATAACGATGCTATAGGCTGAAAGCCCGTGAAGGGAGAAGCAGTCGCGATCATCCCTGCGCGGTACTCCTCGACTCGGTTGCCGGGTAAGCCACTCCTCCCCCTGGCAGGAATTCCGCTGGTAATGCATGTCGTAGAACGCGCATCACAAGCCCGATTAGTCTCGCGGGTCATCGTCGCTACCGACGATGAAAGGATTCTTGAAGCGGTCAGAGTTCACGGAGGCGAAGCGCGGATGACTTCATCAAATCACGCGTCGGGCACGGATAGAGTGGCGGAAGTAGCTGCAGGCCTCGATTATGAGTTCATTGTAAATGTGCAGGGAGACGAGCCGCTCATCGATCCTTCGACTATTGATGCCGCTATCGAACCTTTGCTCGAAGACGACTCGTTGCTTGTTCAAGTCAGCAGCACATCGGAACCCATCACGGAAGTCGAGGACGTGTTCAATCCAAACGTCGTCAAAGTTGTAAGCGACACCGACGGATTCGCGTTGTATTTCTCGCGGTCACCGATTCCCTTTGTCAGACCTGCCGCAGGACTATCGTTACAGGAGTCGCTGAGCGCTGACCCACGTTTGTTATTTCATTATCGCAAGCATTCCGGGCTCTACGCCTATCGAGCCGGCTTCCTGAAAATCTTTCCCCGAATTGAGCCCTCACCTCTCGAGCAGCTCGAGGCACTTGAACAGCTTCGCGCGCTTGAAAACGGCTACGACATACGAGTCGTGCCTGTCGAGCATCGATCTGTTGGCGTTGATACGCTGCAGGACTACGAGCGAGTAAAACGGTTGATTGAGGAGACCCCATCATGACCAAATACATATTCGTCACTGGCGGAGTTGTTTCAAGCCTGGGCAAGGGACTCGCGGCTGCTTCGATCGGAGCCTTGCTTGAAGCGCGCGGGCTGAAAGTCACTCTTCAGAAACTCGATCCCTACATAAACGTAGATCCGGGAACGATGTCTCCGTTCCAGCACGGAGAGGTGTTTGTTACCGACGACGGCGCCGAGACGGATCTCGATCTCGGGCACTACGAGCGATTCACTCACGCCGAGCTTTCTCAAGCCAACAACTGGACGACCGGGCGAATCTATCTTGCAGTCATCAACAAGGAGCGCCGAGGCGACTATCTCGGGAAAACGATTCAGGTCATTCCGCACATCACGAATGAAATAAAAGATGCGATACGCGCGGTGGCCGATTCAGCCGATGTCGTGATCGTCGAGGTAGGCGGCACGGTCGGCGATATAGAGTCGCTGCCTTTTCTCGAAAGCATTCGTCAGATGGGAAACGAAGTCGGCCGCGAGAATGCGTTGTTTATCCACCTCACCCTCGTTCCGTTTATTGCGGCCTCCGGCGAACTCAAGTCCAAGCCAACTCAGCATTCTGTCAGGGAGCTCCGCGAAATTGGTATTCAGCCTGACATTTTGCTTTGTCGCTGCGATCGTTCTCTACCGAAAGATATGAAGGAGAAGATCGCGCTCTTCTGCAACGTGCGAGAAGAAGAGGTCATCACCGCTCAGGACGTCGAGACTATTTACGAAGTGCCGCTGATGTTCGCGCGCCAGGGTCTCGACGATATGATCGTGAAGAAGCTTGGCTTGCAGGCAGCCGAACGCGACTTGCGCAGATGGTCGGAGCTTGTCGAGACAGTCAAGAAACCGGACGCTACCGTGACTATCGGCATAGTCGGCAAGTATGTTGAGCTCGAAGACTCATACAAGAGTTTGCACGAGGCGCTCGTTCACGGCGGCGTCGCGAATCGTTTGCGCGTCCAGGTTCGGTGGGTCGAGTCGGAAGATCTTATGGACGACACGAACTGGGAAGAACGATTGCGTGACTTCGACGCGATACTTGTTCCCGGCGGGTTCGGCAAGCGAGGCATCTCGGGAATGTTGCGAGCGATCAACTATGCTCGCCGCGAGCTGACGCCCTACTTCGGAATATGCCTCGGGATGCAATGCGCGACAATCGAGTTCGCGCGAAACGTGTGCGGACTCGAAGGCGCAGACTCGACGGAGTTTGACGACGACACTCCACATCCTGTGATCTTCAAGCTGCGCGACCTGATTGGAGTCGAAGCGATGGGCGGCACTATGAGGCTGGGCGCGTATCCTTGCAGACTTCAGCCCGGCTCGCTGGCTGAAACGATTTACAGCGCAAGCGATATAAGCGAGCGGCATCGGCATCGATACGAATTCAACCCACGTTACGAGGATCAGCTCGGTGGGCACGGTTTGGTTTTTTCGGGAAAGTCGCCCGACGGAAAGTTCATCGAGATTGTCGAGATACCCGAGCATCCATGGTTCCTGGGTTGCCAGTTTCATCCGGAGTTCAAGTCGAAGCCACTCGATCCGCATCCTTTGTTTGTTTCCTTCGTCCAGGCCGCGTACCAGCATCGCATTCAGGACGAGGCAAGCGCCGATCGCGACGAAACTGCCGCCGGCGCACGTGAAGGCACCGCCGAGGGCTGGAAGATCGGGGCCTCGAGCAATGACTAGTCCGTTGCTGGCGAGCGCTGACCGGATTCTTATCCGTTTGATTCCATTTGCTGCGATCGCACTGTTTCTGTGTCTTCCGACTCACGCGCCCGCGCAAGACCTCTTCGAGATACAGGTCTATCCGTACGACACCGTTGAACCTCACCACACAATGGTCGAGTTTCACATGAATTACTTTCCAAGTGGAACCAAGACCACTGCGGAGGGTGGGTTCCCGAACAATCATCAGTTCCACTTCACGGTAGAAGTCACTCATGGGCTGACAAAGCATTTCGAGCTTGCCGGATATTTGGTGACAGCGATTGTTCCGGACGTCGGGCCAAAGTTTGCGGGGGCACGCTTCCGGCCGCGCTTCCGCTTGCCCGAGGAGTGGCACTTACCTTTCAAGGTCAGCATCAGCACCGAACTCGGTTTCAACAAGCATCAATTCGATCCAAACACGATCACACTCGAGATTCGTCCGATTTTGGAGAAGGAGATCGGCAAGTGGTACTTGTCTCTTAATCCCGACTTCAGCAAATCGCTGCGAGGGCCAGACTCTGATCGAGGCTTCGAGTTTGAGCCGGGAGTTAAGGTCTCATACGCGGTAACGAAAAAGATCGAACCGGGCATCGAATACTATGCAGCGACAGGCCCGGTGACTAACTTTGAAGCGCCACACGATCAACACCACTTAATCTTTCCTACTTTGGATGTGAACACAGGACCGGATTGGGAGTTGAATTTCGGCGTAGGGCGCGGGCTGACCGGGACGAGCGAGCGATGGGTTGTGAAGTGGATTGTTGGTTACCGGTTCAAGTTCTGAGCGCTGCTTAAAGCCATCCAAAGTGCTCTTCGGCTCCCTTCATCTATTCTCTCTTGTCATGGGCACAAGCACAGTTCGCTGTGTGAAGAGTTGAATTGTCGCAAAGGGCGGTTGTGGCCGCCCCCCCCAAAGCCGACGATTGACTCGCGCTGGAAGCGTCGGTACGGTCCACTAGTCTCCCGTCAGGCGGTGATCTGATATATACTCCTCTTCGCAATGACCGCTTGTTCGCAGTGCAATCAAACATCGACTGTATCGCGGATGTTGAAGTGCGCACTCTGCTTCAAGCCGGTTTGTGAGAAGTGTGCTACCAGGCGTTATGCGCAAATCTTCTGCTCACACGTTTGCGTGAAATCGTTCTTTCTTGTCGGCAATGATGAATCAGGAAGGGAATCAGATTCCTGAACGGGAGTGGCAGCAATGAATCTAATCGAACGACCCAGGAGGTTGCGCCGCACTGAGACGATCCGCGCCCTCGTGCGTGAAACCCGATTGTCACCGGATGATTTCGTCTATCCGCTGTTCGTCTGCGAAGGCGAAGGAGTGCGACGAGAGATATCGTCGATGCCCGGCGTCTTCAATTTATCGGTCGACGAACTGGTGAAGGAAGTTGACGAGGCGCACAAAGCCGGCGTGAGATCGGTGATGCTGTTCGGGGTGCCCGACAAGAAGGACGCCGCGGGCACTCAGGCTTATGCGGAGGACGGCATAACTCAACGAGCGATTCGAGCGATTAAGCGCGAGGCGAAAGACACCCTGGTCATCGCCGACAACTGCCTCTGCGAGTATACCGATCACGGCCATTGCGGCGTGATCGAAGCCGGCGAAGTGCTCAACGACCCTTCAGTCGAGTTGCTGGCTCGCACGGCGGTCTCTCAAGCGGAAGCCGGCGCCGACATCATAGCTCCCTCCAACATGATGGATGGATTCGCAGGTGCGATTCGCGAAGCGCTGGACGCGTCCGGATTCGAGGAGATCCCTATCATGTCCTACGCCGTAAAGTACGCTTCGGGGTTTTACGGGCCGTTCCGCGAAGCCGCACAGTCAGCTCCTCAGTTTGGCGACCGGCGAGGGTATCAGATGGATCCGGCGAACGCGCGCGAGGCGATGCGGGAAGCCGAGCTGGATTACTCGCAAGGCGCCGATATGCTCATGGTGAAACCGGCGCTGCCTTACCTTGACATAATCCGCGCGGTGCGCGAACGGTTTGATGTGCCGGTAGCGGCCTATCAAGTGTCCGGTGAATACGCGATGATCAAAGCTGCGGCTAAGCTGGGTTGGATCGATGAGGACTGGGTTGCGATGGAAGCGCTTACTTCGATCAAGCGTGCGGGCGCGGGCATCATCCTGACTTACTACGCTGTTGAGATGGCAAATCGGCTTGCCTGAGGGCCCGGCTCGACCGGTTCCAGGTACTCGAAGAGACTAAGAAAAGGGGCTTGCTCGTGAGAGTAAGCCCCTTCGAAGTGTGACCCATCTTTTGTTCTGTGGTCAGGTTCAGAGAGATTGAGCCGGTGAGCTTACCTCCTCCGCAGCCGCCAGGAACAACTGATCACCCGTACGCGTGACTTTCAGTATAGTAATGCCGCATACCGGGTTGGTGATGCGGATGAAGCGCGTCGCGCCGCTCGGGAAGTACGTTCCGAGGTCCTGGCCCATGATCGATCCCTTGCTCAGGAATTTGCCTCCGCTCTTCTTGATCTTGCCGGCCTTCGAGAAGGGGAAGAACGTAGTCCCCGTTGCGTCGGTTGAGATCTCTATTACGACTCCGGTCTTGAACAGGACTTCGGTTCCGCCGGCCGGCGCCGTCGTTAGCAGGAACAGCTGAAAGCCTCCATTGATGAACATGTTTGCGGTGTCGATCGTCGGTCCGGGTTCGCCGATGATAAAGTTCGCCGCGCTCTTGCTTGAGGTCGTAACGTTGCTAACACTGGTCGTGACTACTGCGACCCTTGCCGTGGACGTGCAGAAGCTCGGCACGGTCCACACAAAGGTTCGAATCCCTTGTCCGAGGGCAGGCTGCGAAGGATCGCTCCGCGGCGCGATTTGAATTGGGAACGTCGATCCGCCGTCGGTCGAAAGAAGAAGATCGAAGCCCTTGACTGAAGCGGCGGCCGCCGTTGGCACAGTCCAGGTAATTGTGAACTGCTGTCCGAATTTCAGAATCTCTCCACCGTTAGGTGCCGTGATGGTACCAGTCGCACCGGTATCAGTGATCGTGAAATTGGCGTCGCTGTCGTCCTGGCCTGTTGCGCTTTGATCATCCGTTGCGATTACCCGCACTCGTCCCTGGGTGGTGTTGAACCCGATCGGAACCGTCCAGGTAAACTTGCGGGAGCTGCCTTGCACGTTTGGCGTTATGACTAAGTTGAAGTTTGAGCCTCCATCAGTTGAAAGGCGAACTTCGAATTTCTGAATCGTAGCGTCGCCATTCAGATCGGAAGCGTCCCATTTGATGTCAAATTGCTGGCCTACCTGGAGCGTCTCACCGCCATTTGGCGCGGTGACGTGGACGGTCGGTGGCACATTGACTGGCGGGGGGCTCGTCGTAGACGGCAGAACGTAGACAACACCCGCTTGTGTGCGAGTTCCTCCTGGCGTGACGGCATTGGCGAAGGGTGCGCCGACAATCAAATCTCCGCCGTGATCGTTATTGACGTCACCTGTCGCGATCGCCCATCCGATCTCATCGCCCTGACCAACGCTTGGAATGCCGCTTCCGTTAGAAGCAGTCTGGAAGGTGGCGCCGTTATCGAGACTCGTCTCGATCTTTACGGTTGTTCCGGCGGCTGTCGTCTGAACCCACGATATGGCAGATGTGGTCGCGACGGTGGCTGCCGGGAATGTAAATGTACTGACACGGTTTCCGGTCAGGAAATGACGGTCCGCAGGCGTCACAATAGAGGCGCCGCCATTCAGCGTTCCATTATTTGCATTCGCGGTCAGATCGTTCGCGGTGCTGTTGTTGAAATTCCAGTAAGCAGCAAGACCTGTCTCGCTGCCCAGCAACGTCAACTTAAAATTGTCTGAGATCTGTTGAGCCGTCCGTGCAGTGTTCCAGACGCGAATATCGTCAACGGTCCCATTGAGAAATCGAGTTCCCCCCGAGCTCTTGTCTGCTCCGACCAGGATCGGGTCCGTCTGATCGATTGCTCCCGAAGGAAACGTAACGGCTCGCGATGCGTCTTGCGCGCCGTTCCTGTAAAACAACACGTTGCCGCCCGCGCGATCAAAGACAACCGCCCAGTGTTCCCACGCTCCAACGGAAGTCCCGTTTGCGCTTTCTACGGTTGACGCATCGAATCCGGTGGCTCCGTCGGCAAAGTGAGCAGAAACTTTGAATGAATTAGCCGAATCGAGTTCAACTGCCCAGCCTTTGTCGAGAGGAATGGACCACGCACGTGAATCGATCACTGGCGGAAAATCACCGGTGCCTGCGCCTGCTCTCTTGAGCCAAAATTCAACAGTCCAGCTTCCAGAGCCCGGCTTAAGAGATGCTGAGTTTGCAACCGACATGAAGCTCGTCGTGCCGTTCAACGCGAGCGAGGGATTCGGGGAAAGCTCCAAATCGCCGACTGCAGTGGCGTCACCCGCTATCACTGTGCTGGCTGCGGTGACATTGGTCAGAGTGCCCGTGCCAAACTGAACCTGTGTATCGTCTGTAAAAGCCGTACTGCCATTGACGCTGACCATTAGCTGCTGAAGGAAAGGCGTGACAGCCTGATCGGTAGTCGTGAGCGTTTGTCTTATCCTCAGAGTCTTGCCCGACAAATCGTTGCTTGTCGAACCTTGTCCCAGCACACGCACGCTATCCTGGCCAAGTGCGATGTCGCGTTGCGACAGCAGCAGAATAGTCGGCCCGCCAAAGATGATTGAGATGTATCCGGCCTTGTTGTTCCCTCCCGGAGCGCCGATGAAAAAGTCCGGTGTGTTGTCGATGTTCTCGGCGATGTTGTAGTTTCCGGCCGCGACCGTAGAACCGAAATGGTCCCCGGCCTGCCCGCCATAAATGGTGACTATGGTGACAGTGGGGTCGCCCGAGAAAAGATCAACTCTCTTTTCAGAGCCCGACGTTGGATTAAGACTCGTGCCCCCCTGGATGACGTAGGCCTCGCCTGCGTTGGCTTTCAGTTCGCCAAATGCGTCGGCATCCGGAGCTCCGATTAGTAGATCCGGGATGCCGTCGCCGGTCACGTCAGAGATCGCGATCGAGAATCCGAGGTGATCGGCGTCACCGCTGCCGGGGGTATTCGTGTTGCCAGCCCCGTAAATCGATACGTTTTGTTGACTGGTGGTTATGTCGAATGTCTTCGATGTGCCGACACCATTGAGATTGGCGCCGCCGAATATCGCGAAGACTGCTCCGGTATCGGTGCCCGCGGGAACTGGTGGCGCAGCCGGCCGATCCGCTAGCGGAGCTCCGATAGCGATATCCGCTGAGCCATCGGCATTTATGTCGCCGATCGCCACCGAAGCGCCAAGCATGTCTCCCGTTCTCCCGAAGACGATCACGTTGGCAAGCGCGGTGGAAAGATCGCGAACCGTAGTCGCGCCGGCGACCGGATTGAGGTAGGAGCCACCGAACTGAACATAGGCTGCGCCGGCACCGGGCCGCGAACTTCCGGCAGGTCCGTTGTTGCCGGGAGCGCCGGCGAGAATGTCTTTGGCAGCCTGGTCAGCAGGAGTCTGCGAGGTAAGACCGCCGACGTTGCCGACAGCTACGCTCGCTCCCAACTGATCGCCTATGTTAACCCCATAAATCGCGATGTTTGCGGCGTTCGCGGTGTTCAAATCGATGCTTGGAGGGGTGCCAAGAGAGGACGCGCCCAGGATCACGAACACAGCTCCGGTGTCCGCTCGCGCCGTGGTTGGCGGCATTGTCGACCCCGGAAAGTCGGCACCCGGTGATCCGATAACAATGTCACTGGTACCGTCACCATTGACGTCGCCAATGGCAACTGAGAACCCGAGCCTGTCACCGGATTTCCCGCCCAATATCTTCAGATCGGATTGATCGCCGGTGTCGATGGCTCCCGCCAGCGTGCTTTTTCCGAAGACAATGTAAACGACTCCGGCGTTCGTTCGGGCTTGCCCTCCAACAGTGAACGTAGCATCGGGTGCGCCCATCACGACGTCTGGTATACCGTCGCCATTCACATCTCCAACTGCGACGGCGTGAGCCCGAAGATTGCCCAGACTGACATCGAAGCTCGCCGCCGTGCCATTGCCGCTCAAATGACGGTCGCTGGCCGCGCCCAGGAGAGTCGCGCTAGCTTCCGAGGCGGGATTTATGATTCGTAACGTCTCGGTTTCGAATTGTGCGCTTGATGAAAAGATTAGGGCGAAAGGAATCAGGACAGTAAGGAATACCACCAATAGCGTGTTACTGCGGCTCGGTCTCCGCACCTGATCATAGAACTTCATTTGAATCTGCCTCCTCTAAGGTTAGTTGGTTCGCTTTTCTTTCCCACTGGTGGTCTAGCTAAGAAAGACCAAAAAGGACTGCGCCTGCGTTTAATTAGATTGTCTTCTTTGGCGCGCCGCTTGTCGCGGTTGAGCTCTGTAGGACTGGGCTTCGTCGCGACCTTAACATCATCAGTCTATCACTGGGTCAGAGACCGGGCAATCGTAGCCGGGTGAGAACGGGTGTGCTCCCTAAGCATGCTCAAGCCTGAATCGTAGTTCGGACCTTTAGCGCGGCAGTTCGCCCTACGATGCTAATCTGTAGCAACTCATATACCTAACTGCTTCCGGGCGGAAAGAGGGTTTCTTGGGTCTAATTAGGCTCGCTGAAAGCCAGGTGTATACTAAGTTCGCCAACTAAGTACTCATTCGATACTCAATAGCCATTCGCAAGTCTGAGGCGTTTCTCGGTAGCCGCGACGTCCCGGAACTTTTCAGACTCGGAATTTGCAGTCGGTGTTCTTACGATGTAACTTGTCGAAGACGAGGACGGAGCCAATTGACCAACGCCATGATTGTCGGGCCTATATATTGGGGCAGGAAATCCTTGACCGCACAATAGATCGTCGTAATAGGGTCATGATAGAAAGGTGGGTCCATCAATGAGACTTTGGATGACCAAACCAAACATCAAACCGCTTGCTGTCTTGCTGATGGTTCTATACACGCTCGGAGCCGCAGGCGCATCGGCGTTGCCGCCGCATCAACAACATACGACCGCGCATACCCCTGAGACGTTGAGTTCGCTACGCGAGCGGATCGCGGCTCACATCGCTCAGCCGAAATTCGCTCCGGCTGCCTGGGGCGTAAAAATTGTCTCGCTTGATACCGGAAAAACGATCTTCGAGCACAATCCGCAGAAGTACTTCAATCCGGCTTCAAACGCCAAACTCTACACCGCGGCGCTGGCACTTGAGCGACTCGGTACCGATTACAGAATCAAAACCTCATTGTACTCCGTGTTGAAACCTGAAGCTTCCGGCACGCTCAAGGGTGACCTGATATTGTATGGTCGAGGCGATCCGACGATGGCCGCGCGGCTGAACAACGGGGATTACTTCAAGGGGCTGGAGCCGCTGGTTACGCAACTTGTGAACGCCGGAGTTCGGCGCATTGAAGGAGATCTGATCGGCGACGAGAGCTACTTTACGGGCCCGCCTTTCGGCGCAGGCTGGGAATGGGATGACCTTCAAGCCTACTACGGAGCCGAAGTGTCATCGCTTACCATCAACGACAATGCCCTGGATCTTTTCGTGAAACCCGCGGACCGAGCCGGCATTCCGTGCCGCATTACCACAGGCCCTCCTACTTCATTAGTCACTTTGATAAATCGAACGCAGACTGCGCCGAAAGGAGCCGAATCGCGAATCGCAGTTTATCGACCCGTCGGCGAAAATATCATCTACGTTTCTGGCCGCCTGACGCTGGACAACACCGGATACTATGGCGCCGTTGCGGTTCACAATCCGGCGGGTCTTTTCGTGAGCTTGCTGAAGGAAGCGCTTGGCCGTCGCGGCATCGTTGTAACGGGCCGAACGCGGGTAATCGATTGGAAGTATCGCGAGGTTACGCCGTTTGATTTCTCCAAGGTGATTGAGCTTGGCTCCGTTGAATCAATGCCACTGGGAGATATAGTTCGCGAGACGTTAAAGCCGTCGCAGAATCTATGGGCGCAGTTGCTTCTGCTCCAGGTTGGGGAGACATCACGTCGCCCGGTCACGGCCGGAGGCGTAACCTTGAATAGTTCCACCAGGGCTTCAGAGTCCGCGTCATCGGCTTCAGGAGCAAGTGATGCGCGCGCAGTTCGAACAACCGAGGAATTGGGTGTGGAAGCACTGAATGATTTCATGAGCTCAATCGGCGTCAGGAGGGGTGACGTAGTGCTCGAAGAAGGATCGGGCCTTTCGCGCAGAGATGTCATTACGCCGGAAGCGACCGTCGCACTTCTTGCCTATGCGAGCAAAACGCGGTGGTCCGACGTTTATCGCAACGCGTTACCGATTGCAGGAGTGGATGGGACCTTGCAGAATCGCATGAAGGGAACGCCAGCCGCGGGCAACGTGCGAGCAAAAACCGGAACGCTTCGTTATGTGTACACGTTGTCAGGCTATGTGACTACGGCTGCAGGCGAGCGCCTCGCCTTCTCGATCATGCTAAATAACTACAACGCGGAGCGCTCGGATAGTTCTGTCGTGCAAGCTCCGGGTGCTTCGACTGCCCCGAGAGATGAAATGGACGCGATCGCAATTATGCTTGCGGGATTCACCGGCCGAAGTCAGTAGCCTCGCGCTCAGGCACGCTCAAGGTGTAATCGTTATTCTAAGTAGCGACGAGGTGACGGTCGTAGGCGTCCCATCAGTGACGGTAACCGTGAAGGGGAATTGCCCCGTCGCAGTTGGTCTTCCTGAAATCACTCCCGTTGATGTGTCTAAGGTTAGCCCCGGCGGGAGCGGTCCGCTTCCGGTCGCTAACGCCCACACATATGGGGTCCTGCCGCCGGTCGCCACAAGCTGATAAGAGTAGTCGACATTTATCCTGCCATTGGTGAGGTCGCCGCTGCTGGTGATGATCAATGGCGCCGGATCGACGATGATTCTCAGCGTTGCGGAAGTAGCCGTAAAGGGTGGATGTTGCGAATCGGTCAACCCGACGGTGAACGAGAATGTCCCGTACTGAGTTGGTATGCCCGAGATCAGTCCCGAGTTTTGGTTCAACGATAAACCTGCGGGCAAAGCGCCGCTGGCCATCGCCCAGGTGTACGGCGCAAGGCCGCCTATTCCCTGAAGCGCGAATCCATAACTCACACCGACGCCGCCTCGCGTGAGGTCGCCCCCTGTAAGCACGCGTAGCGGACCCGGAACGACGACTATTCGCAGCGGCTGTGACGAGACCGTCAGTTGAGTCGAGTCGGTCAATTGAACCGTGAAGTTATATGTTCCAACCAGTGTGGGCGTCCCTGATATCACACCGCTGACGGTCCCCAGTGACAGCCCCGGCGGAAGCGAGCCGGTCCCCATACTCCAGGTGCGCGGCGGATGCCCGCCAGTGAAAAGCAATTGATGAGCGTAAGCGACTCCCGTGCTGCCTTGCGTGAGGTCCCCGCTGCTGATGATGCGCAAGGGCTCAACGTCTGAAAGTATCGTCAATGTGAAAGTGGCGACAGCCGTCGCTCCGGTTGAATCAGTTGCGCGAACGCCAATCAAGAAGTTGCCAAACACCGTCGGCGTTCCGGAAATAAGTCCGGCTGCGTTGAGCGAGAGACCCGTCGCCAGCGATCCGGAAATCAGCGTCCACGTGTAAGGCGGGTGGCCGTTGGCAGCGCTGAGTTGCTGGCTGTAGGGTTGGCCCAGCGTCCCTCTGGCGATGTCCGTCGTTACTATTGAAAACACCTGGTTCTGGAACACTATCGATCGCGTGCCAACTATCGTCGCGTTGCCTGCTGCGTCTATCAGTCGCACCGCCAGCGTGTGTTCTCCGATGGTGTACTTAGTGGTGTCGATGTTGAAGCCAAACCCGGAATGAGCTGCGTTCGGGAAGGCTCCCCACACGGCTCCAATATCGGGACGGCTGAGACCGTAGATCGCTTCGCCGACTTTCTGGCTGTCCAGCAGCACGTCGATCTCTGTGACCCCCACATTGTCCAGGGCCCATCCACTGCCAGTCGCAACGTTGCTCAACGTAGCCCGGTAGTCTGGTGTCTCGAGCACGCCAAAAGGTGCGAGCTTATCGGCGGGCTTTATGGTGATTGCCAGCGTGCGGGTGACGGATTGCGCGGCAGAGTCGGTGACGCGCACCACAAAAACGCTTGTGCCTGGCGAGGTCGGCGTTCCAGAGATGACGCCGCTCGCCGTGAGATTCAATCCGGTTCCGAGACTCCCGCTCGCGATGCTCCAGGTATAAGGCGGCACGCCACCAATAGCTTGAAGCGTCTGCGTGTAAGGACGCTCTGCAGTCGTATCTGGTAAAGAGATTGTCTGGATCACCAGAGGAGGAGGCGGCTGAGCGACGACAATAAAGAACGGTTTCGTACTCGATGTACCGAGCGAATCTTTCAGTGTGATCACGAATGAAGTTGTGCCCGGAGTGGAAGGCCGGCCCGAGATCGCTCCATCAATGGTCATGGTCAGGCCGTCGGGGAGAACTCCGCTGTCTATTTTCCAGGTATAAGGCCCGACGCCTCCGGACGCTTCCAGAGTCGCGCTATACGGAAGGCCTTGCAGTGCCTGCGGCAGAGTGTCGGTCCTTATCGAGAGCGGAGGTGGAGGCGGTCCGACCTCGATCGTAAGCGGCTTTGACGCCTGTTTGTCATTTGCATCACTGACGAGGACGGTAAAGTTGGACACTCCTTGCGTAGTTGGTGTGCCCGAGATTACTCCGTCAGACGAAAGCGAAAGCCCTTCGGGAAGCACTCCAAATTTCTTTTTCTTTTTCTTCACCCAGGTATACGGCGCGGTCCCGGCGGTTGCTTTGAGCTCGTACCGGTAAGGCACTCCCACCGCGGCAACCGGCAGCGCGCCGGGGCTCAACACAGTCAGTTGAGGAGGTGGGTTTATGTCGATCGAAAGAGAAACAGTAACTACCTGGCCGCTCTGATCAGTTACGCGAGCCTGGAATGCGACTTCGCCTGGCGTGGTTGGAGTGCCCGAAATGACTCCGCTGTCGGAAAAGCTGAGTCCCTCGGGAACTTTTCCGGTCATGATGTCCCAGTGATATGGGAGACTTCCACCCGAGCCCTTAAGTGTTTGTGAATAAGCTTCACCCACAACGCCATCCGGCAGCGACGTAGTTTCGATCGACAATACTAGCGTTCCCGGATTGATCGTCACCGAGAGCGTCGCGGTAACTGACGCGCCTACCGCATCCGTAAGCTTAAGAGCGAAGCTCGCGGTCCCGGGGCGTTCCGGAGTGCCCGATATGATTCCGGTTTGGTTCAGAGTCAGACCCTCGGGAAGAGTTCCCGATTGAATCGACCAGGTGTAAGGGGTTTGACCGCCAGACGCGCCAATGCTCTGACTGTAGGTTGTGCCTACCGATCCGCGCGGCAACTGTCCGGCAGTGATGGTCAGCGGCGCCGCTGGTCTCACGATGAGCGTCAGCGCCTTAGAGGCCGAGTTTCCGTTTCCGTCAGTGACTCTTACCACAAAATTGAAGGTACCTGCCGCAAACGGCGTCCCGGTGATCGATCCCGTCTGCGCCAGCGAAAGACCGGTAGCCAGTGACCCGCTCTCGATTAACCAGGAGTAGTCCGGCTTGCCCCCGATTGGGGTCAGCGTCCGGCTGTAGGAGACCCCTACCGTAGCGTCCGGCATGTCGGTTGTCCCGATCGCCAGTAAGGGCGATGTCGAGGGTGTGATTACTGAAGCTTCATTGGAGTAGGCCGAAGAGCCAGTGCCGTTGAAGGCCCGAGTCCGATAGGCATAAGGAGTATTGGGAAGTACGCTTGTGTCGGTGTAGGTGGTGGAGTTCGCTCCGACCACGCCGACCTGACTGAAATCCGCGCTCGAGCCCCCGCGACGTTCGATCAGGACCCCATCCTCTACCGTAGACGTGTCTTGCCAAACAAGCGTAACTTGAGTTGGAGAAGGCGCACTGGCAACCAACCCGCTGGGAGCGGAGGGTGCGGGCCTGGGAACTGATGAAGTCCAGCCGATTTGCGCTACGGTGAACGGGCAAAGCGCAAGCTCGTTCAGGCGCATTATGCACTCGGTTGAACTGTGACCGCAGGCAATGTCCTGACAGTTTCCATTCACCGCGTCGGGCCTGACCTCGGGGGCACACGTACAACTGCAGACCAGGTTTCCCGGTTGGTAGTACTCATCACATGCGAAAAAGATATGTCCTGACTCGTGCGTAGCAATGCGCGAAAGCGGCCAGCCATAGCTCCGGAACAAGCTGATTGTGTATGGGCCGCCAATGTACGCCCACGACGCCCGTCCATCGGTGAACGCCGACGGGGCCGGCGCCGGGTTATAGGCGATGAACATCGAGTAAGCCCAATCAGCATGGTTCTGATCTCGGATCACCTGGTCGTAGGCGGCGACTCGCTCGAAAACGTCACCCGACGTCGAGCCTGCGTTCACCATCACCTGGTTGATCCACAACTGAGTGTCGCTCGCGGGACGCGTCACCGGTTCGTAAGGTATCTGACAAACGGAGCTGGTCGGCTCCTTAAACAACAGCGTGAAGTGCAAAGGTCTCGCGAGATTGAATGCCCGCGATTGCTCGACCCACCAGTTCAGACCATCGAGCACAGCTGCTTCGGTGGAAGCGATATCGGATTGAGACCAGGTATATGTGTTTGGATCAATGCCGCCGTTGCTCTCAACCATGAAGACAGCAACAGCAACGGAGCCATCCATCACATCGCTGTTGCTGAAATACTGCGGAGTGACCGTCGACTGGATGCCAAGAACAGATTGCTCTGCTCCGAGCAGCCGAAGGTTGCGCATCACGTTGTTCTTATCGAGCGACGGGTGCGGCAGCGCGTCGATCATTCCCGGCCGTCCCGCTTCAGCCCCGACTGGCAGCCTGGACTCGCGCAGTCTGCGTTTCGCCATTCGGCCGGACACGATGTCATTGAAGGCGCTGAGGGTCGTCAACGTTTCGCGGTCCCTGAAGCCCTGTGGAGCTGATCCGACAGGCGACCGATAGATTGAATGTATGCCGTGTCGTCCCAGGAGATTCGAGTCCGTCTCCGGACTGATCCATCCCATTATCGCGTGCGGTGGAACTACGATGGCCACCCTTCCGCCTTGTGAAATGATAAAGTCGCGGGAATCTGCGAGTTCCGCATTGGAGCCTGCGTTGACCAGGATCAGCGCGTATCCACTTCGGCTGTCAGTGGATGAGCCTGGCTTATTCTGCGCATGAGTGCGGGCTAAAGCGCCATTGCCGGTCAGGATTAGAATTGCCACCAGCGACCGGAATACCAAACGAGACATCAAAAACAGACCTCGATCATTTTGAACCACGGCCTGTAAGCCTGCCTTATTGCCGTGGAGGGCCAGGTTAAAAAAGAGAAGACTCCCTAGGGTCGACAAATCCCGCAGCGCGGGTTAGGTGTCATCATTGCTCGCAAAGAGAGATTTCCACGGGGTCGCTTGGAAGGGCGCTTGTCGATATGAGTGCATAATGATCATCAGCAATCCTCGGTCGATCTGCTACGGTCCTTTACCCGATTGCTGGTCCAACGGCTTCCTGAATAGCAATCGACCAGTTGTGAGCTACCCTCTCAACTGCTGGCAAGGCGGCGAGTATATCCTAAGCAGCTAAGTGCTAGCAAGCAGAAAAAATCAACGCTTGTCGTTGACCGAAACAGGTCTCGCCGACGGGCAAACCGGATTTTTGGAGATGCTTGACACACATGAACTGCAAAGTGTAGAGTTCAGCCTTGCTCACAGCATTATGAAGCGAGGAACACAAAGGCGCGTGTACTCAGAGTCCTGTCACGATCTCTCTTGCAGAAGAGAGTGCCGCAGCACCAGCTAAACCTTACGCCCATCCTCAGGCTCTCCTCGCAGTTTGGTGAGCGAACGGGTACGGCACTCATAAGGTCAGCTTCGCAGCGCGACCGCGCAAAGACTCTCTCACGACGACGTTCATTGCTCGTACTTCATACGGCGGAAGGCTTGATCGTTATGGATCGATGAAGCATACTATGAAACACCAGTCCATCGGTCCGGTGACACCATTCCGATGAATTCAAATCGCAGTCCGGGAGGAGTAGCAATTAATGGCGACAGAGAACGTAAACCAGTCCGGTGCGAGCACGGCGGCTGACAGCGCCAAAGAAGAGACCGTCGCGCTCGGAGACGCCACCGGCCCAAACAGCGCAGCAGCCGAGCCGCACGCTGCGTCTGAGACCAACCCCGCGGCTCAACCCGAAGCTCAAACAGAAGACTCTGCGGCGGCGACTGCGCAGGCATCTGCACACGACTCTGTGCAGCCCGACAGCAGCGAGGCGGCGACTGCTCCATTAGCTGAACAGCAATCGGACGGCGAACCGAGCGGCGCGCAGGACTTCAGCGCGATGCTCGAGAATTATGAGAAAGAAAGCGCTGCGTCGCGGCAAGAAGGCGAAATAGTTCGCGGCATTGTAGTCGGCATCTCTGAACAAAACGTCCTCGTCGATATCGGATATAAGTCCGAAGGTGTGGTCGCGCGCGAAGAGTTTCTCGACCGCCAGGGCAACCTCACTGTCAAGCGCGGTGATGAAGTAGACGTGCTGATCAAGAGTCTCGAAAACCAGGACGGGTACGCCGAGTTATCGCGCGCCGCCGCAATGCAGGTCCAGTCGTGGGAGCGGCTGCGCCTGGCTCACCAGACTCACGAAAATATTAAAGGCCGCGTGGTGGAGCGCATCAAGGGCGGACTCAAGATTGATCTTGACGGCGTTCCGGCGTTTCTACCGGGCTCGCAGATCGACATAAGACCCGTGCGCAACCTCGAAGGTTTCCTGAGACAGGAAATTGAGGTCCGCGTAATCAAGCTCAACCGCAAACGCGGCAACGTCGTGGTCTCGCGCAAGGCGGTCCTCGAGGAAGCGTCCGGCAAGAAAAAATCGGAGACGCTTGCCAACATAGAAGAAAGCGTAGTTCTCGAAGGTGTAGTTAAGAACATCACAGATTACGGCGCGTTCATAGACCTTGGCGGAATCGACGGCCTCCTGCACATCATCGACATGAGTTGGGGACGCATCCAGTCGCCGACTGACATAATCAAGGTGGGAGACACGATTCAGGTTAAGGTGCTCAAGTTCGACCGCGAGAAGGAGCGGATCTCGCTGGGCTACAAGCAGCTCCTGCCTGATCCATGGCAAAGTGTCGCAGAGCGCTTTCCGAAAGGATCGCACGTCCGGGGCAAGGTTGTCAGTCTCACCGACTACGGCGCGTTCATAGAAATCGAACCTGGCGTCGAAGGACTGGTCCACGTGACCGAGATGACCTGGTCAAAGCGCTTGAAGCACCCATCTAAACTGCTTTCGATCGGACAGGACGTTGAAGCGGTAGTGCTGGACGCCGATCCTCACAGCCGGCGAATAAGCCTGGGACTCAAACAGGTCAGCGCCGATCCGTGGGAGACGCTTCCGGTTCGTTATCGCATTGGCTCGCGGGTAACCGGAAAAGTGCGCTCGCTTACTGACTTCGGCGCGTTTGTCGAAATCGAAGACGGGATCGACGGCCTGGTTCACGTTTCAGATATTTCCTGGACCAAACGAATCAAACACCCTTCCGACGTGCTCAAGAAGGGCCAGCAGGTCGACGCCGTTATTACGAACATCGACGTCGATGGCCGTAGGCTCAGTCTCTCGATCAAGGACCTGGAGCCAAACGCATGGGATCGCTTCTTCGATACCCACAAGCTGGGGGATGTGATTAAAGGCCGCGTAGTACGCTTTGCAAACTTCGGGGCCTTTGTCGAGATCGAAGAGGGCATCGAGGGTCTTTGCCACGTCTCGGAGTTGAGCGACTCTCGAGTCGAGAAGCCCGAGGACGCGGTTAAGATCGGCCAGACGCTGCCGTTCAAAATACTGAAGCTGGATCCGGCGCAGAAGAAGATCGGGTTGTCGGCGCGCGCGGTCGGCAAGGAGAACGATCCGGAAGACGTGCGTACTTATCACGAGACCGGATCGGGGATGGCGACGCTGGGTGATATCGCGAACTTGCTGGGCGCGGCCTCAGACAAGAAGAGCGGGGAAGAAGAATAGAATTCATCAACAATGTGGCCTTCGCGGCTATGAGACTACGGTAGTGACGCGGCCCAGAGCGCCGGGTGATGCAATGCACTCGGAAATGCTCGGGCCGTTGTTTATTAGGTTGGTTGTTTATTGAGGTAGTCGTTCATGGAAATGCACCAATGAAGAAATTAAATCTCGCTGCGGTTCTAATCGTTGCCGGCTTCGTTTTCGTGTTCTTTGTCGCAATCATTCTTGTTGCGGCCCTCGCCCTCTCGCGCGACGGAGGGTTCGCCGGCTGGGGCGGCGATCGCATCGCCGTAGTCTATGTTGAAGGCGTGATCTTCGATTCCAAGACCGTCAACGAACAACTAAAGATGTATGCCGATGACGCGCGCGTCAAAGCCATCCTTGTGCGCATGGACACGCCCGGCGGCGGAGTCGCCGCGTCGCAGGAGATTGCGGACCAGGTCAAGTGGCTTCGCAACGAAAAAGGCAAGACCGTTGTGATATCGATGGGTTCGGTGGGAGCCTCGGGTGGTTACTACATCGCGTGCGCGGCCGACAAGATCTATGCGAATCCCGGAACGATCACCGGCTCGATAGGTGTAATAGCCGAGTGGGTGAACTACGGCAATTTACTCAAGTGGGCCCAAATGCAACCGGAGGTCGTCAAGAGCGGCGAGTTCAAAGATGTGGGCTCTCCTACACGCGAGGTTACGTTAAAAGAGCGCGAGTATCTACAGAGCCTGATCAATCAGATGTTTGAGCAATTCGTCGGCGCCGTGGCAGACGGCCGCAAAGATGCCGGCCTCACTCGCGAGCAGGTCAAACAACTTGCGGACGGTCGCGTTTACACCGGAGAACAAGCGCTGCGCGAGAAGCTTATCGACGGCCTGGGCAACTACGACAAGGTGTTGAAGACTACCGCCGAGATGGTGGGGATCAAAGGCGAGCCCCAGGTAGTCACGCCACCGAAGCCACGGCGAGGGTCGATTCTCGATCTCCTCACTTCGACGGACGTCGGCGAGATACTCTCGCACAATACGCTGCAACCGCCCGGCTCGACCCTGCAGTTTGAATATCTTTGGAAATAGACGGGCGTTCAGAGTACCGACTTTAGTCGGGCACTGCCCCGCCAAATCGAGCGGTTGTGATCGCGGAGCACCGCCCGACTAAAGTCGGTACTCTGAACGCTCGCTGACCAACTATGGATCACATCTGGAGTCCCTGGCGCTACAAGTACATCGCAACTGCCGATCAACAGGAAGGCTGCGTGCTCTGTCGAATCGCACAGGAGCACCGTGACGCCGAGAACTTTGTCGTTCATCGCGCGCGACTGAATTTCATTCTTCTAAACTTGTTTCCTTACACGAGCGGTCACTTGATGATCGTGCCTTATGAGCATCAAGCTTCCCTAGCAGCGGTTGATGAGCCCACGACTACCGAGATGCTCGAACTTGCAAAGCGCGCGCAGAGTGCATTAGAAGCCGAATACCATCCTGACGGCTTCAACATAGGCATGAATCTCGGTCGAAGCGCCGGCGCCGGCATCGCCGACCATCTGCACCTGCATGTTGTCCCTCGATGGAGCGGGGACGCTAACTTTGTCTCAGTCGTCGGCGAGACTCGCGTGTTGCCTGAGCATCTCGCAACTACGTGCGAGAAGTTGAAGCGGCATTTCGTTTGAAGGCTGCGAGCCGTTAACTCGAAACATGCGGTTTATGCTGCTGAGTTGACATCGCCCGCCCGTTGCAGTTTGCTTAGGTTGTGGGCTCACAACCGAAACAGAGCGCGACGCACGGACGCGGTACGCCGGAGAATCCACCCAACCGCTTTGAGAAGCTTGTCTACTTACGCGATCCCGAGTTGATCGACCCTGAAGAACCTTTACCAAAGACCCAATTCCTGCGAGACGTTTCGAAGTCGCTGATTACCTACAACGACAGTCCCGATGTCGGCTTCGAAGCCAGCATCAATCCGTACCGCGGCTGCGAGCACGGGTGCATCTACTGCTACGCGAGGCCCTATCACGAGTATCTTGGCTTCTCATCGGGGCTCGACTTTGAAACCAAAATACTGGTGAAAGAAAACGCGCCGGGGCTTTTGAGAGATGAACTCTCCTCGAAGCGATGGCAACCAAAAGTGCTTGCGATCAGCGGGGTGACAGATCCCTATCAACCGATCGAGCGCAAGCTGCAGCTCACGCGGCAGTGTCTTGAAGTGCTCGCGGAGTTCCGCAACCCGGTGATCATCATAACCAAGAATCAACTGGTCGCGCGCGACGTCGATCTATTGAAAGAGCTTGCAATCTTTGATGCGGTGGCGGTCTGTGTCTCGGTCACCACTCTCGATGCCGAGCTGGCGCGAGTGATGGAGCCTCGAACATCGACGCCCGCCAACAGGCTTGAAGCTATTCAAACCCTCGCCGAAGCCGGCGTTCCGGTCCGGGTGCTGGTTGCGCCGGTTATCCCCGGACTTACCGATCACGAAATCCCATCGATTATTAAAGCGGCAACAGCGGCCGGCGCAACTCACGCGGGCTACGTCGTTGTGCGGTTGCCGCACAGCGTCGGCGATCTGTTCGAGGGGTGGTTAGAGCAGCATTTTCCTGATCGAAAAAGAAAAGTGCTGAATCGAATTCGTGAAATGCGAGGCGGCAAGCTGAATGATCCGAACTTCGGTACGAGAATGAAGGGCGAAGGTGTCTTTGCGGATCAAATCAAGTCGATGTTCAAACTCGCTTGCCGCAAGAACGCTATTGAGGGCGGCGGTCTCGAGCTCTCTATCAGCGCGTTTCGCCGCCCGAGCGGTCCGCAATTGAATCTGTTCGAACGGTAGCTTTGATGGTTGACCACCCCGGAAGCGGCAGATTCCCGGTCACGCGATTGTCCGCGATTATCGGAACTTCAAGTCCGAATCCGGAAGAACGCAGACGCGCATTCGAAGCGCTGGTCTCGGCTTATTGGATGCCGGTGTATAAGTACATCCGCATCAAATGGAACAAACCAACCGAAGATGCTCGCGATCTGACGCAGGGCTTCTTTGCCGAAGCTATAGAGAAGAACTTTTTTGCGCGCTTCGATCCGTCGAAGGCTAAGTTCAGGACGTTCCTTCGCACCTGCCTGGACGGCTTTGTCGCAAATGAGAACAAAGCCGCGGGACGCATCAAACGTGGAGGCGGCGCGACGATTCTCTCGCTCGACTTCGACGGCGCCGAACAACAGTTGAGAATCGCAGCTCCGCCCGCCGCGAATCAGACCGACGAGTACTTCGAGAAAGAGTGGGCGCGAAGCGTCTTCAGCCTGGCGCTTGAGAGCTTTCGCGCGCAGATGCTCGCCGCCGGCAAACAAACTCACCTTAGACTATTCGAGCGATACGCGATAAACGCTGAAGAGGAAGAGAAACCAAGCTACAAAGACCTCGCCAGTGAGTTCGATCTTTCAGTTACCGATGTTACAAACTACCTCGCTCTTGCGCGGCGCGAATTCCGGCGAATCGTTTTGGAAAAGCTTCGGGAGCTGACCGCCACCGATGAAGAGTATCGCCGCGAAGCCCGCGCGCTGCTTGGAGTAGACCTCAATGGATTGGCTGTCTGATAAAGCCGTCTACCGGCTTCGCGAGGAGGCGGACCTGCCCGACCTTGGCGGTTCGAAATACATGGTGCTTCACAAGCTGGGTTCGGGCGGGATGGGCGCGGTTTACCTTGCGCAGGACGTGGACCTCGGCCGCAAGGTTGCCGTGAAGGTAATGAATATAGCCGACTCGACCGGTGCCCTTGCGTCTAGAATGATGCGCGAAGCGCGGATCGTAGCGCTTCTCGAGCACCCGAGCATCGTTCCCATTCACGACGTCGGTGTGCTCGAGGATGGCCGCGTTTACTATGCAATGAAGCTCGTTCAGGGTGCGCGGCTCGATCAGTTCGCATCGGGCGCGCCTTTAGACTTGCTACGGATATTTCAAAAGATCTGCGAAGCGGTCGCGTTCGCTCACGCGCGCGGAGTTATTCATCGCGACCTCAAGCCTGAGAACATTATGGTTGGGCCGTTTGGTGAGGTTCTGGTGATGGACTGGGGCGTTGCAAAAGTCCTGGGCGAAGGCGAAGGCGAATCACCTCGCGGTCCCGGTAAAGCCGGGATCGAGCTTCAAGGCTTCGATGACGCCGACCTCACCGCAACATTGCCGCTTGCCTCGGGTCGCGAGTCGGGTGACACAAGCAGCGGGATGGTGATCGGCACTCCCGCATACATGCCTCCCGAGCAAGCGTTGGGCAAGATTGAACTGCTGGATCCGCGCAGCGACGTCTACGCGCTTGGCGCGGTTCTTTATTTTCTGCTCACGGGGCGCGCGCCGTTCGATTCCACCCCGACGGCGGATGCGGTCAGGGAATCAACGCGTAAGCCGCCTCCGCGTCCTCGGCAGATCAACTCCAGTATCCCGAGGGCCATTGAAGCGATGTGTTTGAAAGCGATGTCGGAACGTCGCGCTGACCGATATGCGAGCGCCGAAGAAGTGACCATCGATGTGATAAAGTTTCTTGACGGGCAACCGGTTTCGGCTTATCAAGAGAATGTTTTCGAGAAGGCGGGCCGATGGCTCGGCAGGAATCGCTTCATCGTTCTTTTGATCCTCACCTATTTGATCGCGCGGCTCGTGGTGTTTTTCTCGATGGGCCGCTAAAGAACGAGCCCAGCGCGTTTAATAGAACGACAGGAGCGAAATTAGCGAGGGAGGAGCGCATATGTCAAAACCAGTACTCGGGCTTTTGCTTGGAGGAGTTTTGGGAATCGTTGACGGACTGAGCGCGTGGTTCACACCCGCAGTCCGCGCGCAGTTGGCTGGAATTGTAGTTGGTTCGACGATCAAGGGCTTGATTGCCGGAATATTGATCGGCGTCTTCGCGAAGAAATTCAACTCGCTTCCTTTGGGAATCGTCTTCGGCCTGGCGGTCGGGCTGTTGCTTGCGTTCCTTGTGGCATTTCTACAGAAGGGCTACTACTTCGAGATCATGCTGCCCGGTGCAATTCTCGGGCTGGTCGTTGGCTTTGCGACTCAAAAGTACGGACGTCCGGCTGTGCAGACTGCGGCCGCGAACCGCTAGCATACCAGAACGGCCAGCGCTTCCTTCAATTCGAACACAAATCAGGGAGCTCGCTATGAGACTATTGTTCGCCTCATTGGTTGTCCTGTATTCACCGCGCTCGCGCCGGCTCAGCAGCCGGACCGTACGATTCATCTTGAGAAGCTTGTGAGAGCAAACGTCGACGATGTGTGGAAGGCGTGGACTACCCGGGAGGGAATCGCGAGCTTCTTTGCGCCGGCGAGCCTGATCGAACCTCGAGTCGATGGTCTCGCTGACGCACGACGGCTAGGGCGAAGGCGGTGAGTGGGACAAGGCGTATTCTTATTTTCAAACGCATGGCGATGGGTTCTGGCATGCTTGAATACCGATTCAACAACGGCGGTCGACTGGAAGAACCCGCCCGAAATAAGACTCGACAGGTAATCGGTTATTTCGGCGAGGGCGCATTGACAGAAGCGGCAACGCTGGACATCCTGTCGGCGTGACCAAACAGGAAATCCGAGAGGCTGTCTGGAGTCTGCTGCAGGCGGAACATGTAGCTCGGTTTCCCGGCGCGCGAGGCCGAATACCCAACTTTACCGGCGCTGAACAATGCGCCGTGGGCGTCGCTGACCTCGAAGTTTGGAAGGCGGCGCGTTTCATCAAGTCGAATCCCGACTCGCCTCAGAGAGCCATCCGACATCTTGCGCTCAAACATGGCAAGACGATCTACATGGCAGTGCCTCGCTTGCGCGAAGAGAAGTGTTTTATCGAACTCGATCCGGCGAGACTAGGCAAGAGCATTTACAAGGCTTCGAGCATTAAAGGAGCTTTTGAATTAGGCCGGCAGGTCGCCGTCTCGCAAATGAAACCGGTCGATCTGATTCTCTGCGGCTCAGTCGCGGTTCGTCGCAACGGGGCGCGCATCGGTAAGGGCGGCGGTTATTCGGATCTCGAATACGCAATTGCGCTGGAGGCCGGAATCATTGCCGCGCAGACTCCGATCATCACGACGGTTCATCCGCTTCAGATTGTCACCGATAAGTTTTCGTTAGAGCCGCATGATATCCCGGTTGATTTCATCGTTACACCGGATAAGATCATCGACTGCAAGACAAAGCTTGCCAGGCCCGAAGGGATCTACTGGGAATATCTGGATGACGAAAAGGTCGCGGCGATACCGCTGCTTAAGAAGATGAAAGCTCGCCTCGGGGGCTAGAAATTGCTGAGGTGTGTAGTGCTTCAGTCTGACTCGTTTGATCACTAAGGAAGATTTAGCTGATCTTGGCTGACCGCGTTTCGCTGATCTGCGCAGATCAGCGTACCGAAGCCGCGCAAGCCAGCGGTTAATTGGCCGGTGCGACAGACTGAACCACTACGCTGGTGTGGGGTCGCTTTTCGGGTTGCAGGCCGTAGCGTAGACTGTCCAGTCTGCGCTTAGCTTCCAATTGAATGTGGTGGATGCAATCCGCAGACTCGACAGTCTAGGGTATATTGGAGGAATCAACGATGCTCGCAGTTGGTGATAAGGCTCCACAGTTCACTCTCAACGATGGCGACGGGAACAAGGTCAAGCTGTCGGACTTCAAGGGCAAGAAGGTCGTGCTGTACTTCTATCCGAAAGACCTGACGCCCGGCTGCACTATCGAAGCATGCGCGTTTCGCGATGACATCGGGCCGCTAAAGAAACTCGGAGCGGTTGTTCTGGGCGTTTCAGCCGACGATGAAAAGTTGCATCAGAAGTTTACAGCCAAACACAACCTGAACTTCCCGCTCCTTGCAGATGTTGATCATTCGATGTCCGAGAAATATGACGCCTGGCAAGAGAAGAGCATGTATGGAAAGAAGTACTGGGGCATAGCGCGGATCACTTACATCATCGACGAGAATGGAAAAATTGCGAAGGCGTGGCCCAAGGTGAAACCGGACGGTCACAGTCAGGAAGTGATTGAGGCGATCAAATCGATGGGTTGATGAGCGCATTGGAGGAGTGCGCTCATTGCTCATTGCTCTGCAAGGCGACCGCGATCTTTTTCAGATCATCGATGAAGCGGCGCATTTCTGTTCGGCGAGTCTCCTCATCAGGAGCGCGAAGGATTGATGAAGGATGAACCGTAGCCATAACCAGAGGGGCTAGCGGTGACTCGATGAACTGGCCGCGCTGGCGGGTGACGCGGAACTGTTTTCCAAGCAGGCTCTGAGCGGCAGTAGCCCCAAGGCAAACGATTATGCTGGGCTTGACCGCGTCGATCTCGGCTTCAAGCCAGGGCCTGCAAGCTTCAATCTCCGCCGAGTTCGGCCTTTTATGAATGCGGCGCTTTCCACGAGCCTCCCATTTGAAGTGCTTGACAACGTTTGTGACATAAGCCTCACGGCGATCGATATCTGCCTGCCCCAGCGCCTCGTCGAGTAATCTTCCCGCGGGCCCCACAAAGGGCTCGCCCTCAAGGTCCTCTTCATTTCCCGGTTGCTCGCCGATGAGCATGACTTTCGCGCGGCGTCTGCCTTCGCCAAAGACCGTCTGGGTGGCGCGTTTCCACAAATCACATGCCCGGCAGTCTGCCGCAGCCTCTTTCAGAGAAAGTATTGTCGGCTTGTCAAGAATGAGATCTTCTGCTGATTCTCGAGATTTTCGCCTGATCACGGCCACACCTCAACCGTGCCCCAATTGGCGTCCTGATTTATTGATATCACGTCTTGACATTGGGCGCGAGAGGGCGGAAAATAATTTTCGAATATGTTCAGAGATTTTCGTATTGGAGATGTGTGGAAATAATCCTGGCGTCTTTGCGGGACTTTGCGTCTTTGCGCGAAACCGTTCTTGGAATAATAAAACCTTGTTTCCCGCAAAGACGCAAAGTCCCGCAAAGACGCCAGGTGTCTGATGGATTATGAGGCTCGCAATTTCAAAAACAGAAATCGAAGCCGGGCTGGAGCAGCGCTTCGGCTCTGCGTTCAGGCTGCGCGAAAGACCGGTAGCAGAAGTGATGTCAACCGGAATCCCCGAAGTGGATCGCATAACTGGCGGCATTCCGAGAGGAGCGATCACTGAAATTCTCGGTCCCGCATCATCAGGCCGCACAAGCCTGCTTCATTCCGTAATGGCTGCCTCCACTAATCGCCAGGAAGTGTGCGCTCTGGTTGACTCGAGTGACACATTCGATACCGCATCGGCGGCCAACGCCGGCTCAGACTTTGACGCGCTGCTTTGGATACGCTGCGCATCAAACATCGAGCACGCGATCAAAGCTACTGATCTTCTTTTGCAGAGCGGCGGCTTCGGCCTGGTAGCTCTGGATCTTGGAGACATTCCGGCCGCGCAGTCACGCCGTATTCAATTGAGCTGGTGGTTTCGTTTCCGTCGGGCAATAGAGAGCACTCCAACGGCAATGCTTGTGATCAGCCGCGATCCCAACGCAAGGTCCTGTGCATCACTGCTATTGGAGATGAGGAGAGAAAGCGCGTTTTGGTCGCGGCCATTAACGTCGATCCAGCTTGAAAAGAGTGCGCTTCCGACTTGCGCGAATCTTCTGGGCGGCTTTCGGCTTCACGTCGAGCGCTGCAAGCCGGTGTGTTTGGATATAAGAGAAGTCAGCTTCGAAGCGAAAGCTTTCTGGGCCGGTTGATTCGCTGGCGGGCTTCAAATATAAAGTGCCATATGATCAAAGCTCTCATGCTGTGCGTCGTTTTACTTTTTCTCGCGCCCGTATCACCGACGCGATCTTTCGCTCAACAACCGAAAGAGACTGCCCGCTGGGATTCGTTTCGCTTCCTTTTGGGTGAGTGGGTTGGCGAAGGCACCGGCGCGCCTGGTGAAGGAACCGGAGGTTTCTCATTCAGCTTCGATCTGCAGGAAAAGATACTCGTCAGAAAAAATCGCGCAGACTATCCGGCTACAAAAAACAAGCCGGCGTATTCACACGCAGATTTGATGGTTCTTTATAGAGAAGCTGACGACTCTCTAAAGGCGATCTACTTCGACAACGAAGGCCACGTGATTCACTACGCGGTCAGCTTTTCGAAAGATCAAAACACCCTGACGCTTCTCAGCGATCCTTCGCCATCGGCGCCACGATTTCGATTCATCTACGGTAAAGCGTCTCCTGATAAATTGAAGTTGGAGTTCGATATTGCGCCGCCCGGAAAGCCTGAAGCTTTTTCCAGGTACATCGAAGGCTCGGCTCATCGGAAGCCGGCGTCCAAATGAGCAAAACTCGCGAGAAGAACCATCTTGGCGTCTCTGCGGAAAACCGTTCTTGGAACTAAGACCTTGTTTCGACGCAAAGGCGAAAAGTACCTGCAAAGACGACAGGGATCATTGCTACGGAGACGCCCTCACGTGTTTCTTGTCCGGAGCTTTTCGACGGCCGCTTCGTTGATGTGCTTGTGAAGGATCGCTACGAGTTGGGAGGCTTCGACAACCGAGAGAGTCAGCGCCACAGTGTTATCACCTGCATCGATCGTTAAGTTGATAGCTCCGCTGCGATGATCGATTTCAAAAGAACTGCCCTTAGCTTGAAAAGTGTCCATTATGGTTCTCCAGTGAGAGTCCGACAAGCTGGCAGCTTGTCGAGAGTCGCCCGACAAGCTGGCAGCTCGTCGGACAGTTAGTCGTCCGCCATTTCGAATAACTTCTTCTCTGTTATCTCGGCCACTCCCAGCTTTCGCGCCTTAGCCAGCTTCGAGCCGGGATCGTCGCCGACGACTAGATAGTCCAGCTTCTTTGATACGGATGACAACACCGTGCCTCCGTGCTCTTCAATCCATTTCTCCGCCGCGCTGCGTGGCATCTTCTCGAGCTTTCCGGTGATGATAAAACTGTTGCCAACCAGTGGCCCGCTCTTTATGGCTCGCTTTTCGCGCTCCATCTTCAGTCCCGCCTGCTTCAGCCTCTCAACCAGCTTTCGGTTCTGCGGGTCGTTGAAGTACTCATAAACGCTATGGGCGATCCGAGGACCGATGCCCATTATCCCTGATATGTCCTCTTCGCTAGCGTTCATCAAGCCGTCTATGTCGTGGAATGTTTCGGTAAGCAGAGCTGCGACGCCTTCACCGATATGCCGAATTCCGAGCCCGAACAAAACGTTTTCAAACGGGCGTTTCTTGCTGTCTTCGATAGCCGATTGCAGATTCTTGATCGACTTTTCCTTGAAGCCTGGAAGCTCCGCGAGTTGTTCTTCGCTCAACGAATAGAGATCCGCGGCGTTGTGAATAAACCCGAGTTCAAGCATCTTGAAGACAGTCGAGGGACCAAGTCCTCGAATGTCCATCGCGCCACGGCTGATGAAGTGATTCAGGCCTTCAAAGATCTGAGCGGGGCATTGGCGATTTACGCAAAATGCCATCGCTTCGCCTTCTTCGTGGATTACGGGCTGACCGCAAGAAGGGCACTTGGCTGGATACTTAAACTTCTTCTCTTTTCCAGTTCGTTGTTCGAGCACCGGGCCTACGACTTGAGGTATCACGTCACCCGCTCGCTTAACTACAACCATGTCGCCGACTCGAATGTCCTTGCGGCGAATGTCGTCTTCGTTGTGCAGAGTCGCGAGCTTGATCGTGACGCCCCCGAGCTTCACCGGATCGAGCACGGCGTAGGGATTCATCGATCCGGTGCGACCGACGTTGATTCCGATTTCTTTAAGCCTGGTGGTCGCGACCTGGCCCGGGAACTTGTATGCGATTGCCCATCGCGGATCTCGGCTCACAGTCCCGAGCACCCTTTGATCTTCGAGATCGTCAACTTTGACCACCACTCCGTCTATTTCGTAGTCGAGCGATTCGCGTTTCGGCTCCCAGCCGTTGCAAAAGCTGATCACGCCGTCGATGGACTGATGCCATCGAAAGTTTGTGTTTACCGGAAAACCCCACTCCTGAAGCGACTCGAGCGTCTCCTTCTGACTCTTAAGCGAGGCGTTCTCGATATAGCCGATCGCATAGCCAAAGAACGACAACGGACGAGCAGCAGTCATTTTCGGGTCGAGCTGTCGAATCGCGCCGGCAGCGGCGTTACGCGGATTCGCGAAAAGTGCCAGGCCTTTATCGGCGCGTTCCTCGTTGAGAGCGTTGAAGGTAGACAGCGACAGATACACCTCGCCGCGCACTTCCATTTCAGGAATGCGTTCGCCTCCCGCTTTGAGCCTCAATGGAATCTGCTTTACCGTTTTCAGATTGGCGGTGACATCTTCGCCTATGACGCCGTTGCCGCGAGTAGCGCCTCGCACGAAGCGGCCGTTCTGATAGGTGAGCGCAATTGCGACTCCGTCGATCTTCAGCTCAGTCACGTAAGCGACGTCATCGTGATCAAGGAGCCCGCACACTCGCCGGTTGAACGCGCGGAGCTCTTCCTCACTGAAGGCGTTTGCAAGCGAGAGCATTGGCGCGTGATGTTGGACCTTGTTGAATCGCTCGAGAGGTTCGCCTCCGACACGTTGAGTTGGGGAATCCGGAGATGCTAGTTCCGGATGGGCTGTCTCGAGCTCGAGCAGCTCGCGAAACATGCGATCGTACTCGGCGTCCGAAATTTCGGGCGAGTCTTTAACGTAGTAAAGGTAGTTATGGTATTCGAGCTTCTGCCGCAGATTGGCGATGCGGGCAGCTACGCGGTCGATATCGATTTGAGTGGTCATCTTTCTTTAGTGCTAAGGCCCGGTTTACCCTTTTGAGTTTTGTCCGTAGCCCTCGAGGTGGTTTTTGTTGTACGAGAGATCGCGTGGTCCTCCGGACACACAATCGATGAGGTCCTTTGCGATGGCTGCGACGGATTGGGGTGGAGGCTCAGCATTTCGTGCGAGATATTGCTCCAGAGCAGCTCGCACTATTGCGGTCTTAGTAGTTTTTCGCTGCCTGGCCACTGATGTCAGCCTGGCATCAAGAGCACTGGGCAATGTCACGGATATGGTTCTCATGACTCTCTCTACTGGCTATCGGGAGAATGATCGGAACTGCGCTTCGCGCGCTCATTGCAAGTGGTTGTCAGAGGTGCCGTTGATTGCGTGTTCCTTCGCATGCCTCTTTGTTGTATGTGAAATGTTTGAACTCCACAAGGATTATTGTTCCTGATGCGAAGAGAACCTCGTGGCGCAAATACAGATCATCTGCGGCTGTCAATTCGTCGTATCCCCAATCTCCTATGTGGTCTCCTTCATCATAGAAAAGCGGCTCCTCTGAAGGGAATTCAAAAACAACTTTCTTTACCTTCGTATACTTCAAGGTATAAAGAACGTCGAGATCCTGGCCAAGCACTTTCATCATTACTGAAGTCTTACGCGCATTAATATCAAAGCGTTTGCGTCCATGAACCTCATGCTCAGGAGCATCACCGGCAATGAAGGCAAGCAGCCTTCCGTCGTGAAGATTCTCGTTCTTGAAAAAGTGATATGTCGGCTTACTCAGGCGTGGACGTAGTCGGTCGAGTTGTTCGATATATTCCTGCGTATTGCGTCGGCCTTGCTCAATTGCCGTTTTATGTAATGGGCCTCGATCGTTATAGCCGAGCCAAAGTTCTTTGGTGAAGTATCTCATAGGTAATGGTTCGAAGTGACTCAAGCATCCAACTAAATGTTTATCCTATGACAGACATTTAGGCCAATCAACCATCCAATCAGAAGGGCCTAACTACATCTGATAGGAACTGGCCTATCGAAAGCAAGGTGTTTGGATTCAGTGGAAATCATGCGAAGCGGATGCTTCTATAGCATACGACAACGGTTGGATGCGCCTTGCTCTGACGTGAATCACGTTGTCCTGATTTTGCAGCGGACCTTCGATAAGCAGCAGCGGCTGGTTCACAAGCACTGAGCGATTGCGGTCGAAAACATTCGGCGTGATGATCACGTTGGCTACGCCTGTCTCATCTTCCATGGTCAAAAACATGAAGCCTTTTGCCGTGCCGGGACGCTGCCGAACAATCACCCAGCCTGCAATCTTTACCCAGTCTCCATTCCGAATCTTAAGTAGATCGATTGAACGTTTGATTCCGAGCTTGTTCAATTCCTCGCGACGATAAGCCATCGGATGACGGCCGATCGTTACTCCAGTTCCGCGAAAGTCCGCGTTCACCCGCTCTTCGATAGTCATCGCTGGAAGCGGCGAATCAGCAATCGGATCTTTCTGTTCCTTGAGCAAGGGCCCAACCTCACGCGACGCGCGCTCGACTTTCCAGAGCGCGCTGCGGCGATGTAACGATTGCGGATCGAGGGTTGAGGATTGAGGATCGCGAACTTTTCTGCGAACCTCTGCGCCCTCTGCGGTAAAAAAATTAACCGCTGAGGACGCTGAGGAACGCAGAGGTTCACCCGTGATGAAGTTCAGCGCGCCGACTTCCGCGAGTTTTCTCATCTCGTCTTTTCGAAGCTCGGGCACGCGATTGTGTAGATCGTCGATGTCTGCAAAAGGTTGCATCGCGCGCTCCAGGACTATTGCGCGCGCGGTTTCTTCGCGAAACCCTTTCACATACCGAAGGCCCAAACGCATGGCGGGGGATGGGGGAGGGGGGAGGGGTTGGGGGTTAGAGGGTAGGGGTTGGGGGTTAGGGATTGGGGGTTGGGTTGAATACGTAATTGGCAATTCATGTACTGATGGATGATGACTCGACGCCTCATCTCTCTGGCCAACCCCCAACCCCCAACCCCCATCCCCCATTTCAATCGTGCACAACCAATCAGAGCGAGTGACGTCGATGGGATTGATCTTTAATCCATGACGCTGAGCATCTTTTATGATCGTAGCCGGATGATAGAACCCCATCGGCTGATTGTTCAGCAGCGCAGCAGTGAACGCAGCGAGATAATGGCATTTCAAATATGCGCTGGCATAAGCGATCAACGCGAAGCTCGCCGCGTGAGATTCGGGAAAGCCATACAGCGCGAATGAGGTGATCGCTTGCACGATCTTGTCCTGTGTCTCGCCGGTGATTCCGTTTTGTTCCATGCCGCGCCGCAGCTTGATTTCGATCTCACGCATGCGCGCTTCGGACCTTTTGAAACCCATTGCGCGTCTCAGCTCTTCGGCTTCCCCGCCGGTGAAGTTCGAGCAGATCATTGCGATGCGCAGCAACTGCTCCTGGAATAACGGCACTCCGAGCGTTCTCCTGAGCACCGGCTCGAGCGAGGGATGCAAACACGTGGCGTCTTCGCGGCCGAGCCGCCGATTCAAATAAGGATGAACCATATTCCCGACAATGGGTCCGGGTCTGATGATCGCCACTTGCACGACTATGTCATAAAACTTTTCAGGCCGCAGACGTGGGAGACACGACATCTGCGCGCGGCTTTCAATCTGAAACAACCCGATAGTATCGGCCTTTTGTAACGCGCTATACACTGCCGGATCGTCCTGCGGAAGATGAGCCAGGTCGACTTCCTCTTTATAGTGGTCGCGAATCAATATCAGGCATTCTTCAATCGCAGCCATCATGCCAAGCCCGAGCAGATCGACTTTGATGATCCCCATATCGGCGCAATCTTCTTTATCCCACTGAACGACTACGCGGCCGGGCATCGCTGCCGGTTCGAGCGGCACAACCGAATCGAGCTGCCCCTGACAGATCACCATCCCGCCTGAGTGCTGTCCAAGATGGCGCGGCAGATCCTGGGCGGCGATGTAGAGCTCGAAGAATTTCTTGATGCGCGGATTGCGCAGATCGAGCCCGGCATCGCGGAACTGGCGCTCGGTTGTGTCATTGGGATCCTGCCACTCCCAGGTTCTCACAAGGCTCGAAAGCCGGGTGATAGTTTCTTCATCGAAGCTCAGAGCCTTGCCCACTTCGCGTGCCGCCGAACGTCCGCGATAAGTGATGACATTCGCGGTCATCGCCGCGCCCCGCGTGCCGTAGCGCTGATAGACGTATTGAATCACACGCTCCCGCTGATCGCCGCTCGGCAAGTCCAGATCGATGTCCGGCCACTCGCCGCGCTCTTCCGATAGAAATCGCTCGAACAATAATTCCATACCGACCGGATCCACTGCGGTTATTCCAAGCGAGTAACACACCGCGCTGTTGGCCGCTGAGCCGCGACCCTGGACCAGTATTCCGTTATCGCGACAAAAATTGATGATGTCCCAGACGATCAGGAAATAACCCGCGAGACGGAGCTTTTCAATCAGCGCAAGTTCCCTGTTAACTTGCTTGAGCGCGCGGTCGCAAGTGGGCATGCCATTCGCGCCGTTGTAGCGCCACCGCGCGCCTTCGTAGGTGCGCTTGCGAAGGAATGAGTCCATAGTCTCGCCGTCGGGAACTGGATACTTCGGGAACTCATAGCCGAGATCTTGAAGTGTAAAGCCAAGTCGTGAAGACAGCGCGACGGTGTTGTCGATTGCTTCGGGCAAATCTGAAAACAACTTTGCCATTTCAGAGCCGGATTTAAGAAATCGTTCTGAGTTTTTGGCCAGCAATCGCCCGGCTGTTTCAAGCTGCACGTGATTGCGAATGCAGGTCAATACGTCGGCAAGCTGACGACGCGAGTTATTTGCATAACAAACGCCGTTGGTGGCAAGAAGCGGTAAGCCCGATCTTCCTGCCAAGTCGACTACTGCCTGGTTGCGAGCTTCTTCTTCTCGATTGAAGTGGCGTTGAAGCTCGGCGTAAACATTGTTCCTCCCGTATATGTGAATGAGCCTTTCCGTTATTGCGAGCGCTTCATCGGATCTGTTTCGAAGCGCGTGCGCCAGCGGCCCGTCATCACCGCCGGTCAAACAAATCAGCCCTTCGGCGTGCGAGGCCAGCTCATCAGGAGTTGCTGCAACTTCGCCCGGCTTTGCGTGCTTTGGGGCGCGCAGTTTCATGAGGGTGATAAGCCGGCAAAGGTTCTGATAGCCGGCTCGGCTTTCAACCAGCAGGGGAAGAGTGCTGAGCGCTGAGCGCTGAGTGCTGAGTGCGACGGAGATCTCTGCGCCGATGTGAGCGCGAAGCCCGCGTTTGAAGGCTGCCATATGAAACCGAGGCGCGCCGTAGAGTCCGTCGCGATCCAGCAATGCCATCGCCGAGCCGTTGAGTTCCGCACACACGGATATCAACTCTTCAGGAAGCGACGCGCCTTCAAGAAAGCTGAATGCAGACCGCGCGTGGAGTTCTACGTATTCTCTGCTCATACCGCAGTGAGCAGTATACTGCAATTTTCGAGCATTATCGAGAAATTTACAGATATTTTCCGGCGTGAGCGATTGTGAGCGACCGGTCAGGCAATGCTCAGGTTGACTCTTGCGGCCATGAAGGAAGAATGAGCCGCTGATCTTCGCTGACTGATGTTTCGCTGATCTGCGCAGATCGGCGAACCGAAGGCGGCGCAAATCAGCGGTTAATTACGTAGTCGCGCATTACCGGCAATTACTATTGCCCGGTCAGCCGTTTGAAAATAAGATGGTCTCGAACAAGCCGTCTTCTGTCCCCGTCATTCCGTTATCTGGAGACTTATCTCAATGAAATTCGTCTTGGCGAAATCAGTCCTGTTTGCATTGATCGGAGCGATGTTAGCGGCTTGCGGTCAGCAAAAGCAGCAACCTCAGCAACAATCAGTTCTGGTCACCGCGGCTAATGAAACGGCGGCAATTGCCCGGATGCGCGCGATTGCCCAGGCCGAAGCGCAATATCAGGCCATGTCGGGCGGCGAATATGGCAGCCTCGATCAGTTGATAGCCCAGCGCTACGTCAACGATCCTTCAAGCGGAAAACTTACCGGCTATCGCTTCGCGGTCAAGGTAAGATCCGCGCACTTCGAGATTACTGCGGTTCCCGAAAAGTTCGGAGTCACCGGGACACGGTCATTCTACGTTGACGAGTCAAACGTAATTCATGCCGCCGATAAGAAAGGCGCGGCAGCAACCACATCCGACCCGGAAGTGTGAAACCCAGAGTAGCAGGCGTTCAAAGTACCGACGACTTTAGTCGGGTAGTGCCGTACAAAACAAAAACGTCGAAGCCCCACTGCACTACCCGACTAAAGTCGGTACTCTGAACGCCTGCTACTCTGACTCCTGACTGACAACTGTCCACTCCTTTGATATATTCTCCGCCGTAGAGGTGAGTTCGAATGCTCCCCAAAATCCTCTTTGTGGCGGTTGCATACCTGTTCGGGTCGATTCCGTTCGGCTATCTTCTTATCAAGTACGTGTTCACCAGCGGCGAAGACGTCCGCCAGATTGGCTCGGGCGGGATCGGCGCGACAAATGTCACTCGTCGAGCCGGTCGGACCGCCGGACTCATCACTTACGTCTTTGACGTTGCCAAGGGACTCGCGGCAGTCATACTGATGCGATTTGTAGCCGGCGACGATTACGTTTGGATCGGAGCCGCGGCAGTCGCTGCGATCTGCGGTCACATCTTTCCAGTCTTTCTTGGATTCCGCGGAGGCAAAGGCGTAGCCACCGGCGTCGGCGTTTATCTGGCGCTCGCCCCTTATTCGGTGCTTACGACGCTGGTGCTCTGGGCGCTCATTGTTTATTTCACCCGGTACGTTTCGCTCGGGTCGATCATCGCGACTGCCGCCGTTCCGTTCTGGACACTGCTGTATTATGGATTACTTCAGCCGAACCCTCATCTGAAAGCGCTTGTGATCATCGGAATAGCCGGATGCGCCCTGATCGTTGCCAAGCATCACGAGAACATCAACCGGTTGATCCACGGGACGGAGAACAAAATCGGTTCGCGAATCAAACCTGATACTCCATCAGCGCAGGGCGGTACTGCCGTCAGCGGAGGGCGGAATTGATGTCTGCTGAAGCCGCCGCCGGGATCAAGCGGATTGCAGTCATCGGCGCAGGGAGCTGGGGAACGGCGCTGGCGATGGTCGCGGCACGCAATCATCATCACGTCACGCTCTGGGCGCGTGAGCCCGAAGTCGCAAGCTCCGTCAATCAAGGTCGTAGAAATCCGCTCTACCTTTCCGATTTCAATCTCGAAAACATTCGCGCAACCACAGCCATCGACGACGCGCTTGAGGGATCCGACTTCGCATTATTGGTAGTGCCCTCGCACGCGATGCGCGAGTCTATCTCGCGACTTCGCCCTTTTTTAAACAGCAATATTGTATTGGTCAGCGCGGCGAAAGGCGTCGAGAACAGCACGCTGATGCGGATGGAAGAGGTAGTCGTCGACGTTTTGCGGGAGCGCTTCGATCCGCGATACGTCGCGCTTTCGGGGCCGAGCTTTGCGCGGGAAGTCGCAAAGGGCGACCCGACTGCAATCGTTGCAGCAAGCCGCGACCGCGAGTCCAGCGAGCTGGTTCAGCGTTCCCTGAGCTCGAGCGTCTTCCGAGTCTATACCAACAACGATGTTGTCGGAGTTGAGCTCGGCGGTGCGGTCAAGAACGTTGTAGCGATAGCGGCCGGCGTCGTGCGCGGGCTGGGCTTTGGCACAAACGCGGTGGCGGCGATCATAACGCGAGGGCTCGCGGAGATGACGAGACTGGCTCTCGCGCAGGGCGCCCGAGTAGAGACAATGGCGGGACTGGCAGGGCTCGGCGATCTGGTGCTAACTTGCACTGGTGAGCTTTCGCGCAATCGTCACGTTGGAATTGAACTCGGCCGTGGCCGCAAGCTTGAAGAAATACTCGGCGGTATGCGTGAGGTAGCAGAGGGTGTGAAGACCACCCGCTCGATTTATGAATTGGGCCGGCGGCTCCAAATCGAGATGCCAATCACCGAAAGCATCCACGCTTTGCTCTATGAAGATAAGCCGGCACTCGATGCCGCGAATGAACTGATGGGGCGGCCGCTCAAGCGCGAGTGAACCTGTAGGGGCGACTTTTCCTGGCTGCCTTTGCGAGACTTGCGTGAAAGAATCTCTTTTCTTCGCTCAGATTCCTTTAACGCAAAGCTCGCCAGGGACCGCGAAGCTCGCAAAGACACTTTTCGCAGAAAGAGAGATTACAATGTCAAACTATGTGCCACCGACAACTCCGATTGGAGGACCAACGGGCCAGCCCGCGGGTCAAGCCTTTCCGCCGCAGCAACAGTTTCCACCTCCCCCGCAAAAGAAATCAAACGTGCTGATGTGGGTTCTTGCCGGGTGCGGCACTTTTCTCATCATCGGAATAATCGCGGTCTTCCTCGGAGGATACTTCGTCTGGAACAAGGCGAAGCAGGCGGGGCTTGATCCCGACTTGATCCAGAACAAGCCGGCGCTCGCGGTAGCCAAAATGATTGTCGCGGCGAACCCGGACGTCGAACTGGTCTCCGTGGATGATGACAAAGGGTTGATCACCGTCAGGAACAAGAAAACCGGCGAGACGGTCACCGTGAATCTTGATGACGCCCAAAAAGGTAAGATAAGTTTCAAGAAGGACGGCGAAGATGAGGTGACCTTCGAAGCGAATGGCGACGAATCAAAAGGCTCACTCGAGGTGAAATCCGCGGAGGGCAACGCGAAGTTCTCTACCGGTTCCGCTGACAGTCTCCCGGACTGGCTTCCCGTTTATCCGGACGTGCAACTCGTCGGGAGCTACTCGGCGCAGAACAGGGACGGTCAAAGCGGCGGCTTTCATTTCGCCACGAAAGACCCGCCGAACAAAATCATCAGTTTTTATGAGGACGGGTTGAGGCGCGCCGGGATGGAGGTTAACACAAACCTGCTTCAGACAAATGGGAAAGTGTCCGGCGGCATGGCTACCGGCGAAGACACAAAGAAGAAGCGGGTTGTGTCGGTCAACGCTCTGCCGAGCGACGAAGGCACCCAGGTGACGGTGGTCTACGAAGTCAAGCAGTAGTGGGCAATTTCGTCTTCAAATCGACCTTTGCGTCTTCGCGAATCTTTGCGGAACAGCCCGAGAGCAGCGTTTGGAGCGAGGTCGAAATGCTCCTCAAAGACGCTCAACCGGAAACGCGGAACCAAACTCGACAACTCGCAGTTTAAACATCAGACCCTTAGATTAGTTCAGAAGATTAGTTCAGAGGCGGCGACACCACAAACTCGGAGGCTTTACAGATGGAGACTCTGTTCAAGGACGCACGCTATGCGCTCCGAATGCTGCGCAAGAGCCCGGGGTTCACGATCGTCGCCCTGCTCTCGTTAGCGCTCGGCATCGGCGCCAACACCGCGATATTCAGCATGGTCAGCGGATTCCTGTGGGCGCCGCTTCCGGTTGATCAACCCGCGCAACTGGTCTCGATCTTCACAACCGACACCAAGAACCCGGGACCGCTGCCGACTTCCCATCTTAATTACATCGACTATCGAGACAAGAACGAGGCGTTCTCGGGCCTACTCGCTTATACCTTCGCCGGCGTGAGCCTTAGCGGAACCAGCGGTGAATCGAAGCAACTCACCGCGATAGTAGTCTCCGGGAACTATTTCGACGTGTTAGGAGTGAAGGCACAACTGGGAAGAACCTTTCTACCAGACGAAGACAAAACGCCAGGCGCGTCTCCGGTAGTCGTATTGAGCTACAGCTCGTGGCAGCGCGACTTCGGCGGCGATCCTTCGATCGTCAACCGGACGATATCGCTGAACCGGCACGACTACTCGGTAGTCGGAGTTGCGCCAAAGGACTTCACCGGCCCAGACCTTGGGGGAGCACCGGACCTATGGGTGCCGATGATGATGCACGATCAGATTCAACCGGGCTTCGATTTTTATAACGGGCGGCGAGGACTGTTTCTCGCGATGATCGGCCGCCTCAAAGACGGCGTGAACCTCGTGCAGGCCCAGGCGTCGATGACCGCGCTCGGCTCGCAACTCGAAGAGGAGTATCGCAAGGACAATGAGGGAAGGAACGTCAGGCTCGTTCCGCTGCTGACTGCTCGCAAGGATCCGGGCGGAAACGGTCAGGTTGCGCTAACTACCAACGCACTGATGGGAGTCGCCGGCATTGTTCTTCTGATTGCGTGCGCGAACGTCACGAACTTGCTTCTGGCGCGCGCTACAAGACGCAAGAGAGAGATCGCCATTCGCCTTGCGATGGGCGCCGGCCGCTCACGACTTATAAGGCAGTTGATGACCGAGAGTTTGCTGTTGTCTGTAGCCGGAGGCGCGATAGGTTTTCTTGTTGCGGTCTGGTCAAAGAACGTCCTGCGTTCCCTGATTCAATTCGGCTTTGGACCAAACCAACAGACGGGCATCGATCCGCGAGTCATCTTCTTCGCGTTAATTATTTCGATCCTCAGCGGTGTATTGTTTGGACTGGCTCCGGCGCTCCAGGCGTCGAAGTCAGACCTGGTGCCTACGCTGAAGGGCGAGATCACGATGCCGGTCGGTGCGCAAGGATTCAGGTTCAACCTGCGAAAGGCGCTGGTCGTTTTTCAGGTAGGCTTATCGTTGTTCGCTTTGATCACCGCAGGGTTGTTTGTGCGAACTCTGCAAAAAGCACAGGCGGTGAATCCCGGGTTCAATGTGAACAATGTCGTATTGATGGCCTTCAATCTCGGACGCGAAGGCTACAACGAAGCCCAGGGCCGGAATTTTCATCAACAGGTCGTCGACCGAATCCGCTCGGTTCCGGGTGTGGTTAACGCTACCATCGCGCGGGATCGCCCGTTCGGCGGCGGGTTCTCAAGAAGTGTTTTTCTAGAGGGTCAGGAGCCGACGCCGGGCGGACGCGGAGTGCTGGTGCAAACTAACAATATCGGGCTGAAATTCTTTGACACGCTCGGCATTTCACTGTTGAGCGGACGCGACTTCACCGAGACCGACGCACAACAAGCGCCGAAGGTTTTGATTATCAACGAAGCAATGGCGAATCGCTTTTGGGCGGATCAGAATCCGATCGGCAAGCGGTTGAAGCTGTTCGGCGATCAGGATTACCGGGAAGTGGTGGGCATCGTTGGCGACAGCAAGTACAACAGCCTCACCGAACCTCGACGACCGTTCCTGTACCTCCCGCTATTGCAGGAGTACGCACCACAAGTAAACCTACACGTGCGAACTTCGTCCGATCCCAAGACATTGGTCGCGGCGCTGCGCGGCGAAGTGCAGGCGATCGATCCAAGTCTCCCGGCGCTCAATGTCGAGACGCTGAGCGAACGAGTTGAGAACTCTCTCGGCGGCGAACGCACGCAAGCGACGCTGCTCGGTTCAGGCGGGTTGCTGGCGCTGCTGCTCGCCGCGGTCGGCCTGTACGGCGTCATGTCATATACGGTTGCCCAGCGCACTCGCGAGATTGGCATACGAATGGCTCTGGGAGCGGGTCGCGGGAATGTGATGGGACTCGTGCTCAAGCAGGGCGTGACCCTCGTATCAGCCGGCGTTGTATTAGGGCTGGGCGCCGCGTTCGGGATCACTCGCTTGCTATCCAGTCTGCTCTTCGGCGTGAGCGCGGTCGATCCCCTGACATTCATCGGGACGTCGGTGGTATTACTGGCAGTCTCTCTTCTTGCCAGCTACATTCCGGCGCGCCGAGCTACGAAGGTCGACCCGCTAATTGCGCTTCGTTATGAGTGACCTGTAGGGGCGTCCCTCTGTGCCCCTAGTTTGTTTCATCGTGTGTGTTATTCCGAAGGGGGCGGCCACAGAGGGCCGCCCCTTGACCCTGAACTGCAAACTCAGAACCCCAAACCTCCGAAGCCCAACCCACTTTTCTGCGTTCCCCTGAACTTCTCGAACGTAACAAGCGTTTGAGGCGACAGTGTTCCCCTGAGCAAGGTTGGCGAAACCAATCCGAAAGGAAGTGATCGATGGAAACTTTACTGCAGGATGTTCGTTACGCAATTCGCGCAATGCTCAAGAGTCCGGGCTTTACAGGCGTGGCGATCCTATCGCTCGCGCTTGGGATAGGCGCGAACGCGGCAATCTTCAGCCTGGTTAACACGATTCTTTTTCGGCCGCTTCCGGTCCTCGAGCCTTCACGGTTGGTGGAGCTTACGCCCACCAGGCAAGGATCTGAGTTCAATAATTTCTCATATCCTCTTTACCGCGACTTCCGCGATAGAAACGAAGTGTTCGACTCGCTGGCAGTTTATCGGTTTGCGCCTATGAGCCTGAGTCGCGAGGGTAACAACGAACGCATCTGGGGCTTCATCGTATCGGGCAATTATTTCGACATGCTGGGAGTGAAGGCGGCAGCCGGGCGCTTCTTCACCCAGGAAGAAGATCGAGTGCCGGGCGCAAGTCCCGTTGCGGTCGTGAGCTACGGTTGCTGGAAGCGTCGTTTCGGCGGCGATCCCAATCTAGTCGGCAAAGAAATCACCATCAACGGCAATAGGTTTGACGTAGTGGGCATCGCTCCGGAAGGCTTCACCGGCACTGTGATAATTTTTACACCGGAGATTTGGGTTCCGACGATGATGGCGCGGCAGATCGAGCCCGGCTCGAACTGGCTGGATTCGCCCACCAACGGTGTGCTGTTCGCTCTCGGGCGGTTGAAGCCCGGCGTTAGCGAGGCGCAAGCTGCTCAATCTCTGAACTCGCTGATGGCGTCGCTTGTAAGCCTGTACCCGCATACCGAAGGTCTGACCCTCACGCTGTCGCCGCCGGGCCTGGTGATGCCGGCCCTCCGCAACGGCACACTTGCTTTTTCTTTTGTTTTGATGGCGGCAGTCGGGTTGGTGTTGCTGATCGCTTGTACGAACCTCGCCAACATGCTTCTTGCGCGCGCGACTCGGCGGCGAAAGGAGATCGCAATTCGCCTGTCGCTCGGCGCCAGCCGTGGCCGCCTCATTCGGCAGTTGTTGACCGAGAGTGTCATGCTCGCGCTGATTGGCGGCGCCATCGGCTGGGTCGTAGCGGTGTGGATGGTCAAGCTGGTGGGTGCGTTCAAACCGCCGGTTGATTTTAATTTGACCATAGATCTGAAACTCGATTGGCGAGTCCTTTCATTCTCGCTCGTCATCTCGCTAATCAGCGGTGTGATCTTTGGGTTGATGCCCGCACTGCACAGCACCAGAGCTGATCTGGTATCGACGCTAAAAGCTGAAAGCCTCGCCGCCGGGCATAGCCGCTCGCGTTTGCGAAGCGCGCTGGTTGTTGCGCAGATTGCATTCTCCCTGGTGCTGCTGGTTGCGGCCGGGTTGATCGTGCGCAGCCTTCAACAGGTGCAGATGATCGGGCCCGGGTTCAGAACCGACCGGACGCTGACGATGTCGGTTGACCTCGGCCTGCAGGGCTACAACGCAGCGCGCGGCCAGGAATTCTACAAGGATCTGATTGCACGCGCGGAAGCATTGCCCGGTGTTCGTTCCGCATCGCTGGTGAACTATCTACCGCTCGCGCTTAATCGCAATACGATGAGCATCTACATCGAAGGCCAACCCATACCACGCCCTTCCGACGTGCCCGAAATCCAAAACAGCACGGTGTGGCCGAAGTATTTCGAGACGATGGGCATACCGCTGGTCGCCGGCCGAGACTTCACGATGCAGGACGACAAGAAAGACCAGCGCCTCGTAATGGTCAACGAAACTTTCGCGCGCCGCTTCTGGCCGGGAGAGACCGCTCTTGGCAAACGCATTAGCCACAAAGCGGACGGACCGTTTTGGGAAGTCATCGGCGTCGCAAAAGATGGCAAGTATTGGAGCCTGGGCGAAGACCCGCAGCCGTTTCTCTACTACCCGATGGTGCGCGATTACGAGAGTTCGGCGGCGTTGATCATAAGTTCCGATGCTGAACCTTCGGGCCTCATCAACGCGATTCGCCGCGAAGTGCAACACATGGATCCGAATCTGCCGGTCTACGACGTCAAGACGATGAACGATCACATGCGGTTGTCGCTGTTCCCGTTGCGCGCCGGCGCCTGGGTTGCGGGCAGCTTCGCGTTGCTTGCTCTCACGCTGGCAGGACTCGGTATCTACGGAGTGATGGCATATTCCGTGAGCCAGCGCACTCGCGAGCTTGGCATAAGAATGGCTCTGGGAGCCACTTCCGCGGATGTGCTAAGCCTGGTAATCAAACAGGGAATGCGACTCGCGTTGGTTGGGCTTGGCGTAGGCTTAGCCGGTTCGCTCGCAGTAACTCGTCTGATGTCGAGCGTGCTTTACGGCGTGAGCGCCACGGACGCCGTTACGTTTGCTCTAGTCTCGGCGCTGTTAGCTGTGGTTGTGCTCGCGGCTTGTTACATCCCGGCGCGGCGAGCGGCTAGAGTCGATCCGATGATCGCGCTGAGGTATGAGTAGACAAATTGGTAGCTCCGTAGTTTTCATTTTCGGTGGAGCGCAGCAGGCACATGTTTAACTACGGAGTTTTCGACTCCGGTCACGGCGGCTTTCTATAGACCGGTCGCTCTTACGGAGCTACCAACTCGTTCACATCGGCTTTCTATACAGACGTCGCTCGCACGGAGCTAGACAGATCGCCTGTTTCCTATTTCATCGTAACCATGGTTGAGCTAGCATTGCTGCCGGCGGCGGGATCTGACGGGTAAACGATGAGGACAACCTTCAACAAGAAACTCATTCTTACTCTCTGGGCGATGTCTTGTGGTGTCGTCTGCACCGCTCAAGACAAAAAGAGTTCGGCCCAGAGTCGACCTGATCTAACGGGTATCTGGGAGCGGAACCCGTCCAAGAGTAAAAATAGTTACGGGCCGCTGGGAACTGCTGTCGTCAGACTCGTCATCTCTCACAAGGATCCCGAACTTAAGATAACGCGACAGAATGATTTCAAGGGTCAGGAGACAATTACTGACTCGATCTATTACACGGATGGTCGCGGCGAAAAGAATGAGTCACGCTTTTCCACGGTTGTCAGCATGGGAACCTCGATTCCAAAAAATGCTCCGGATCAAAGCGGTTACAAGCGTCACGAAGTAAGGTCGAAAACAAAGTGGGAAGGCAGCAAACTCGTGTCTCGTTCAACAACAGATTTTGCAGTTCTAGGCAACCGCTTTGACATGGACGTAACTGAAAAGCGAGAACTTTCGCCTGATGGCAAGACACTGACTATTGTTACAACATTCCTTCCCGGGGGATCGACCCTCACCGAGGTTTTCGATCGTGTTCAGTAATCATGGTGAATCTCTCCTGATGATGACCACTCGCCGACCCGATCAACACGACGGTCGTTTGCTGAAGAACTCACTCAGGTTAGAATTGCGTCCTTTACAGTGAGCGTCAATTTTGCAGCACCCCCGCCAGGAGGTATTGGTATATCCACTAATGCTGTAGTTAACGTAACCGGATCGAGCAACTAGAAATCGTCGTTAACGGAAGAGCATTACAGGAATGCTTCGAGCTACCGGAGTATTGAGTATAGGTGCACTCAGCGCGTGCTGACGGTTACTTAACAAACAAAGTACCTCGCCATCTGGTAGCAAAAGAAGTGGCTAACGAATAGGATTTTGGTCGAGTCGCGCCGGAAATCGACTCAACCGAACAATTCTCACCCTTTCATCAACCTGTTCGCGCAAAGAACTCACATGCGCTAGTATTCCGTCCAGCAGAGTATCCTGGTGGTCCGCGCGATGGATTACATTCTTCAAGACATTCGATACGGTGTTCGATCGCTGATCAAGACCCCCGGGTTCACCGCGGTCGCAATCATCGTTCTTGCGCTCGCAATCGGCGCGAACACCGCGATCTTCACCGTAGTCAATGCCGTGCTGATTCGGTCGCTTCCTTATGCCAATTCAGATCGGCTCGTGATGCTGTGGGAAACCAATCCGCGTTTCCAAATTGGAATCGACGCGTTACCCGTAACACCGGGAACTTTCATGGATTGGCGAGAGGAGAGCAGCGTCTTCGAATATGTCTCGGCCCTTGGAGCCGGGCGGATTAATTTGTCGGGCTCGGGCGAGCCTGAACGAATCAGCGCGGCCAGTGTCTCTACGAACTTCTTTCGATTGATGGGCACTGAACCCAGGCTCGGTCGAGCGTTTCAGGACGACGAGGAGAAACCCGGCGCAAACAAAGTAGTGGTCATAAGCTACGCGCTTTGGCAGCGGCGCTTCGGCGGCGCGGAAGACATTGTGGGGAAGCAGATGACGCTCGACGGGGAAAGCTACACTGTAGTCGGAGTTGCACCCGAGCGTTTCCAATTTCCGCGCGCTCACGAGCTGCCTTACTTCGTTGGGGTGTCGTCGCCGACAGAGCTATGGCGGCCGATGACGCTCGCCGACGATTTCGTCAGCAGGAAGCGAGCTAACCATCAGCTTTCGGTTATCGCGAAACTCAAACCCGGAGTGACTCGCGAACAGGCTCAGTCCGAAATGAACGCGATTGCGTTGAGGCTCGAGCAGGCCTATCCGGAGAACCGGGGAATCGGGGCGAAGGTTGTGCCTCTAAGCGAGCAAGTGGTCGGCAACTCGAAAATAGCGCTGCTGGTGTTGATGGGAGCAGTGGGACTCGTTCTGTTGATCGCGTGCGCTAACATCGCCAATCTCTTGTTGACGAGATCGACTGCGCGGCATAAGGAGATCGCTATTCGAATTGCGCTCGGCGCAACCCGCGCGCACGTCGTGCGTCAATTACTGATCGAAGCTTTGCTACTCTCGCTTACGAGCGCTATCGCCGGAACGCTGCTGAGTCTCTGGGGTGTCAAAGCGATTTTGGCGCTCAGCCGCCAGAATCTGCCTCGCTTGAACGAGGTCGGCATTGACCTGACTGTTCTAGCGTTCACGGTTGCTATCGCGCTTCTGACGAGCCTGCTGTTCGGGTTGACGCCCGCGTTGCAGGCTTCAAAGATCAATCTGGTTCAGGCGCTCAAGGACGGCTCTCGCGGAGTGTCAGGCGGACAACGTGCCAGTCGCGTTCGCGGTTTGCTGGTGATCGCGGAGGTTGCTCTGTCGCTGGTGTTGTTGATTGGCGCCGGGTTGATGATCAAAAGCCTCGCGCATCTGCTGAAGATCGATCCGGGGTTTAAGCCTGATCGCGCGCTTACCATGAACATCGCATTGCTCGGTTCAAAGTATCCAGGCGCGAATCAGCAAATCGCTTTCTTTGAAGACGTCAATCGAAGAGTCGGAGCCTTAGCCGGTGTCGATTCTGTGGGCTTGATTTCATCAGCACCTTTGAGCGGTGGCGTATACGCAGGAGGCTTTTCGATCGAAGGCCGCGAACCGGCCTCGGCGAATGAAGATCTCTCGGCCGACAGGCGAATGATCAGTTCCGAGTATTTCAATACGCTTCGCATTCCGCTCATCAGAGGCCGGTACTTCACCGAGCACGACAATCAAACTTCAACCGGAGTCGCGATCGTGAGCGAGACGTGGGCGAGGCGCTTTGTTCCCAACGAAGATCCAATCGGCAAGCGCATCAAGCTTGGAGGGAGAGACTCTACGCGGCCGTGGCTTTCGATTGTCGGAATCGCCGGGGACGTTCGCGACTCCGCTCTCGAATCGGATGCGCGGCCTTGCGTGTACGTCCCTTATGCGCAATTCCCGGGTTTGAGCATGACACTCGTCGTGCGCATCGGTGTCGATTCAAAAGCTCTCGTGCCGGCGATCCGCGGAGAAGTATGGGCGATTGATAAGGACCAGCCGGTGACCGACATAAAGACAATGGATCAGTACGTCTCGGATTCGGTTTCGCCGCATCGCGCGAACGCGCTGCTGCTGGCGGTCTTCGCGACGCTCGCGCTGGTTCTTGCCGCGGTTGGGATGTACGGAGTGATGGCTTATTCGGTGACGCAGCGAGTTCACGAGATTGGTATTCGAATGGCGCTCGGAGCGCAAACGTCGGATGTAGTCATGCTGATCGTCGGAAGCGGAATGACCCTCGTGCTCGCAGGCGCGGGGATCGGGATCGCCGGCGCGCTGGCGTTGAGCCGCGTGTTATCGAGCTTGCTTTACGGAGTGAGCGCGACTGATCCTGTGACGTTCGCTCTCATTTCTGTGTTGCTTATCACCGTCGCTTTACTGGCAAGCTACATCCCGGCTCGACGAGCTACGAAGGTTGATCCGATGATTGCCTTGCGATGCGAATGACCGTCCCGCTAATCTTTGCGTCTTTGGGAGCTTACTCACGGCGGCGTCTTTACGCAAAACGCCTAAATGTGATGTTTAGACATCGAGGAAGCAGAGTTTCGCGCAAAGACGCCCCCGTGAGTAAGCCGCAAAGACGCAAGAGCATACTTCAATCACCAGCCAAAAGGAGTCGATAGTGACAAAACACGCAAGCGGACCCTTCGACGTGAAAATGAATCCCCAAACGGACGAAGCCGGAGAGCCAACCATCGGAAGAATGACTCTGGACAAGCAATACCATGGTTCTCTCGAGGCGACCGGTAAGGGCCAGATGCTAACGGGCGGCACCGAGGTCGAAGGCTCCGGTGTCTATGTAGCGATTGAACGAGTCACTGGCAAACTGGACGGCCAGAGCGGCAGCTTCACATTGCAACATGGCGGAACGATGACGCGGGGAGTCCCGCAGCTCACAATCACTGTCGTGCCGGATTCGGGCACTGGTGATCTCGTCGGGCTTGCGGGCAAGATGATGATCAACGTTGTCGACGGAAAGCATTTCTACGAATTCGAGTACACGCAAATCGGGGCGCAATGAAGCTCGGCACGGAATGTTTCGTGCGGCCGAGGACTGCTATATGAAGATCGGGGTTTTTGGAATCAACTTTGGTGTAGCTGGCGACGTCAACGCGATGATCCACATCGCGAAGGCTGCGGAGGCATGCGAGCTGGAATCGGTCTGGACCGGTGAGCACGTAGTGCTTCCGGACCCGCGAGTGGCGCCCTCGCCTTCCGATCCTCAGACTCCCATCCTCGATCCTGCGGTCGCGCTCAGTCACATTGCCGCGCATACTTCGCGACTTCGCCTTGGGACAGGTGTAATTATCCTTCCTCAACGCAATCCCCTGATTCTCGCAAAGGAGCTTGCGTCAGTCGATGTAGTGTCGCAGGGCCGGCTGATCTTCGGTTTGGGTGCGGGCTATCTCGAACCCGAATTCCGGGCGCTTGGCGCGCCTTTCGAAGACCGAGGCGCCGTGACCGACGAAGCAATCGAAGCCATCAAGGCTCTGTGGACGATGGAGAAGCCCGCGTACAAAGGCCGATTCTTCTCATTCGAAGGCATCGATGCGCAACCTCGTCCGATACAAAAACCTCACCCGCCGATTGTAGTCGGTGGGATGAGTCGCAGCGGCGCAAAGCGCGCAGCCCGATATGGAAACGGCTGGTACGGCTTTCTCACTGATCTCGAATCCACCGCCCAAAGCATAGAATGGATTCGAGGCTACATAGCAGACGGTCTCCGTGCCGACGAATTGGGCGAAGTCGAGATATCGGTTACTCCTCCCATGCGACTCACGAAAGCGGTAGTTGATAAGTACGCCGAGATCGGCGTTCATCGCCTCATTCCAGTGTCAAACGCAACCTCGCTGAGCGAGGTCCTTCGCTTTGTGGACACGCTGGGTGATATCGCGTCGCGATGACCTGGCTGTTTTAACGGGGCGGTCACTAACTCCAAAATGATGGCACATTGTCGCTGATCGATATATGATCAGGACGTCAAACCTTTAAGTAACATAACAGGTATCACGGAGTTGAAATCGTGGAAACCCTGCCCAAATTAACAAGCGCAGACCTGGGACTCTTGCCGGAGGACGGCAAACTCTACGAATTGATCGAAGGAGAGCTCTACGTGTCTCGACAGCCGTCCTGGGATCACCAGTATTCCTGTGTTCGCCTTGGGAGATTTCTAGATGAATGGAACGAGCAGACGGGTCTGGGAGTAGTTAACGCTGCTCCCGGAGTAATCTTCGCCGAAGATGATGATGTCGCTCCCGACCTGGTCTGGATCAGTCATGGCAAACTAAGCGCGGCGCTGGGGGAGGATCGCAAGCTGCACTCGGCCCCGGAGTTGATCATTGAAGTGTTATCACCTGGGTCTTCCAACCAGCAGCGTGATCGTCAAGCTAAACTGAAGCTCTACAGCCGGCGCGGAGTGCTCGAGTATTGGATCGTCAACGGGCAGGAACATGAAGTAGAGGTCTATCGCTACGACGGGACGAGTTTACGATTCTGTGCAACGTTTCAAAGTGAAGATCTCCTGCAGTCTACCTTGCTGCCCGGCTTTTCCTGCCACGTGAGCAAGCTCTTCTTTCAGCCACAGACTCTGTGATCGAGCGCGGCCACGTCAATGCTGCTTCTGGGAAACCGCTTTCCCGCAAGTGGACACACCCACACGAGCGGTGCTGCTCCCGAACCACCTAACACAAATCATTTAAGCAGTTATCCAGCCAAACCTTGTGGCACGCGGCTTGGCTAGCAAGCCGCGAGATATTAGTGAGGGTTTAGTTATGTCTGCTGTAATTCCTGCTGCTCCGCGAACGCTGATCGCCGACGATCAACCCGACGTGCTTGAAGCGCTGCGCCTTTTGCTAAAGGGCGAAGGCTACGAGACCCAGGCCGTGACCACCCCTTCGGATGTAATCAAGGCTTTGAAGACTCATGACTTTGATCTGTTGTTGATGGACCTCAACTACGCGCGCGACACCACGTCTGGCCAGGAGGGTCTCGATCTGTTGTCACGCGTCCAGGCTGTCGACAGCACTCTTCCCATAGTTGTCATGACGGCGTGGGGGAGTGTTGAGCTTGCAGTTGAAGCGATGCGCCGTGGCGTCCGCGACTTCGTGCTCAAGCCATGGGAGAACAACCGGCTGCTCTCGATCCTGCGAACTCAAATCGAGATGGGCTACGCAATGCGAAAGACTGCGCGGCTCAAGACGGAGCAGGAGCGCGAGCTTGTCGAAGCGCGAGCCATTCAGCGGCGGCTTCTCCCGACTGAGATTCCTCAAATCGAAGGTGGCAGAATCGCCGGAGCATGGAGACCGGCTCGCACCGTGAGCGGCGACTACTTTGATGTGTTGAAGTTCAGCGAAACTCGAGCCGCATTTTGCATCGCTGATGTTTCAGGGAAAGGAATGCCCGCGGCCCTGTTGATGTCCAACGTTCAGGCCGCGGTTCACGCCTTCGCAGCTGACACAGTTTCACCCTCCGAGTTATGCGCAAAGGTGAACCACGTTGTGTCGAGCAGCACTGGTGAAGACAAGTTCATAACTTTCCTATATGCGATGGTGGACACCAGGGAGAAAACGCTGACCTATACCAATGCCGGCCATAACGCGGGGATTCTGCTGCGCAGCAACGGCTCGCTCGAGAGGCTCGAGCCGGCCGACGCAGTGCTGGGCCCGTTTCGTAGTTGGCATTACACGGAGGCGAAGATTGACCTCGGGCCGGGCGATCGCCTTGTGCTGTTCACCGATGGCGTGACCGAGTTAAGAAACTCATCGGCAGATGAGTTTGGCGAAGATCGTCTTATCGAATTGCTGGTTCAGAATCGAGAGTTGGAAGCCGAGCAGTTGCGGGATCGACTCGTGGAGGCGGTACTGGATTTCAGCGGCGGTGAGTTCCAGGACGACGCTACGCTGCTGGTGTTGCGAGCATAGTTTTCACCTTTCGCCGGAAACGGCCTTATTCAACACGGAGCAATCGGCAATCGAACAAATGCCATGGCAACACTATTGAAAGATCTTCGATACGCCATTCGAATGTTGATCAAGAAGCCCGGCTTTACTGCCATCGCAGTGATCACGCTCGCGCTGGGAATAGGAGCCAACACCGCGATCTTCAGCGTCGTGTACGCCGTATTGCTCAGGCCACTGCCGTATGCGGAACCTGACAGACTGGTGTTGCTGTGGACCAGACTTGAGAAGATCGGGCTTGAGCAGAACTGGGTCTCTGAGCCCGAGGTTCTCGATTTCCGCGAGCAGTCACAGCTTTTTGAGAGCTTCGGTGTCGTAAGCGGCACAAGCTTTGTCCTGACTGGCGGCGTCGAACCCGAACAAGTGAATGGCGCCGAGATTTCAACAAACTTCTTCTCAGTGCTGCGCACGAAGATAAAGGCCGGACGCGACTTTTCGCCTGATGAAGAGATACCCGGCGCGCCTCGCGTCGCGATTCTGAGCCACAGCTTCTGGCAAAGTCACTACGGTGGCGAACAGTCGGTCTTAGGTACGACTGTTTACTTGAGTGGCAAACCCGCTACGGTGGTCGGTGTTCTGCCGCCGAATTTCACTCTGATGGTTCCGCAGGAAGCGCTGGTGCCTGCAAACGTCGATGTCTGGACCCCATATGCGGTCGAATATGCAAAGCAGGACCGAGACAGTCACGGGCTCACGGTGATCGCGCGGATGAAACCAGGTGTGACGCTCGCCCAGGCTCAGGAAGAGATGAACGGAATTGCGGGCCGGCTGTATACGCAGTACTACACGCACACAGGGTTTGAGGTGAAGGTTGTGTCTCTGCACGGCGACATCGTGAAGAAGATGCGGCCTGCATTGCTGGTGCTGCTTGCCGCTGTTGGATTCGTGTTGCTTATTGCGTGCGCTAACGTGGCCAATCTTCTGCTCGGTCGCACGGCTGCCCGCGAGAAGGAACTTGCCATTCGCGCTGCTCTAGGGGCCGGACGAATTCGGCTTTTGCGACAACTGCTGACCGAGAGTGTGTTGCTTGCGCTGTTGGGCGGCGCGGCTGGAGTGATGCTTGCGGGGTGGGGCGTGGATGCGCTGCTGGCTCTCAGCCCTGCCGATCTTCCGCGGATCGATGAAGTCAAAATAGACGGCCGAGTGCTGATGTTGACTTTTGCGGTTGCCGCGTTGACCGGAGTTCTTTTCGGGCTGATCCCTGCGCTGAAGGCTTCGAGCATCAATCTGTCAAAGACGCTCAAGGAAGGCAGCCGCAGCGTGGCAGGAGGCGGTAGTCACAGACTGCGGCGGGTGATCGTAGTGGCTGAAATCGCGTTGTCGCTCGTGTTGCTCGTGGGCGCGGGCTTGCTGATGCGAAGCTTCCTGCGGTTGATGCGAGTTGATCCGGGATTCGACTCTCACAATGTTCTGACGATGAAGGTACAGGTTCCGCGCTCAAAGTATAAGGACGGACCGGCGGTTGCAAATTTCTATCAACAACTCCTCGAGAAGATTCAAGCTCTGCCGGGCGTCGAATCGGCGGGCGCGGTGTCACACCTGCCGCTGAGCGGAGACTATTGGGGCGGGACGCTAACGTTTGAAGGCGTCACGGCAAATGCCGAGCGCGGAAATCTAGCGAGTTTTGAAGTCGACCAGCGCGTAATCACCCCCGATTACTTCGCGGCGATGAAGACGCCCTTGCTTGAGGGCCGGTCCTTTACTTTGCAGGACGTGTCAGGTAAGCCCGTCGTCGCGGTCATCGACGAAACATTGGCGCACCGGCTATGGCCCGATGTTAGCCCGATTGGCCGGCGGTTCACCTTTGGCCGTTTTCCCGAGAAGCCCGACATCTGGGTTGAGATTGTGGGCGTAGTTCGTCACATACGGCACCACAAACTTGATGCCAATGTCCGCGAAGAGGTCTATTACCCGCACGCGATGAGGTCCTTCAGCGGAATGACGCTCGCAATTCGCGCTACCTCTGATCCGTTGAGCTTGACCGGAGCGGTTCGCGAGGCAGTGCGGTCGATCGATCGCGACCAGCCGGTTTATCGCATTCGCACGATGGACGAGCTGGTAGCTGCGGCTCGCGCGCCTGCTCGATTCACATTGCTGCTGCTGTTGGTGTTTGCCGGAGTGGCCGCGGTGCTCGCGGTCGTCGGAATCTACGGAGTGATCTCGCACGCAGTCACGGAGCGAACGCACGAGATCGGCGTGCGGATGGCGCTGGGTGCTGATGCAAGCGACGTGTTGAAGTTAGTGGTGGGACAGGGTCTGATACTGACGCTTATTGGTATTGCGATCGGGCTCATAGCGTCATTGGTGGTTACTCGCGTGATGACCGGTTTGCTTTACGGAGTCACCGCCACGGACGCAATGACGTTTGTGTCTGTCCCGTTCCTCCTGACAGGAGTGGCTCTGGCGGCCAGTTTCGTGCCCGCGCGTCGTGCGATGAGCGTGGATCCGATGACGGCTCTAAGGCATGAATAGTCTTTGGTTTCCGGTTTCTAGTTTCGGGGGTTCCGGGCTCAGGGTTGAAACTGTTTCCAACCTGACGAACCAGGAGTCCTGAGGAGAATAAGTGACGAGACATTGTTACAGGTTCCTGTTCGCAGTGTTGGCGATTGTTGTGTTGTGTTCTTTGGCTGCGAGTCTCTCAGCGCAGAACGGCGCGCCGGAGGAAGTTCGAAGAGCGCAGGCGCTGGTCCAGGCGAAGGACTACGACGGCGCGATCAAGATCCTCGAAGAGTTTCTCAAAGCCCAGGCCGATCAACCGCGACCGGGAGCATGGAGCGTGCTGGGAACTGCCTATCGCTTCAAAGGCGATTACGAGAAGGCGCTTCGAGCCTACGCGAAAGCCATGACTTCTCCCCAGTTCGCGCAGCAGAGCCGGTACAACTCTGCTTGTGTGTACGCGCTCAAGAACGACAAGGAAGCAGCTTTAAAGCTGCTACGAGAGCTGCGCGATTCCGGCGCCTTTGATATGAGCCTGATCCTGTCGGACGACGACTTGAAGAACCTCAGGAGCGACACGCGCTTTGACAAGTTGATTCCAAGGCCCGAGGAGTTTGCCAATCCGTTTGTCGAGAAGGTCAAGATCATTCACGAATGGGTAGGCGAAGCGCGCGGAGATCAGTTCGGGTGGATCGCGAGAAGAATCGGCGATGTGGATGGAGACGGCGTGAATGACTTCGTCACATCGGCGCCGACCCACGCGGTCGATGGCGGACCTGCCGGCCGCGTCTATGTCTACTCGGGCAGGAGCGGCAAGCTGCTCTGGACACAGACGGGACCACCGAATGGACGGCTGGGCATTGGGGTTGAAGCCGCGGGCGACGTCAATCATGACGGTGTCCCCGATGTGATTGCTTCTGCGCCCGGAGCAGGCAAGGCTTTTGTCTATTCCGGAAAGGATGGAAAGGTAATTCTCACGCTTGGCGCGGGAGACCCGAGCGAGGCCTTTGGGCGACACGTCTCGGGCGCCGGAGATATTAACGGCGATGGCTATTCAGATGTGATAGTCGGAGCGCCGGGGAACAATACCGCAGGGCAAGGCGCCGGGCGAGTCTACGTTTACTCAGGCAGGGACGGCTCGGTGTTGCTGACGATTGATGGCGAGCGAGCCGGTGATGCCTTTGGCAGCGCAGTCGCCGGATACAAAGACAAGCGATATGCATTTTTGATTGTTGGAGCGCCCAACGCCGGGCCGAAGAACAGCGGCAGGGTCTACGTCTATACGGGACTGACGAACAAGCCGAAGTTCACCATCGAAGCCGACGACACAGGCGCGCAACTCGGCGCGATGTTTCTGTCAGTTGTAGGCGACGTCAACGGAGATAAAGTGCCGGACATCTATGCGTCGGACTTTTCGAATAATGCGAAGGGGAATTCGACCGGGAGGATCTACGTTGTTTCCGGCGCGGACGGGAGGCGGCTTTTGACGCTGACTGGAGAATCGGCGAACGACGGCTTCGGCATCGGTCCGGCCGACGCGGGCGACGTAAATCACGACGGCTATGACGACCTGATTGTCGGCGCATGGCAGCATTCGAGCGCAGCCAGCTCGGGCGGGAAGGTGTATTTGTACTCTGGCAAGGATGGAACTTTGATGCGAGCCTTCACTTGCCGGATTCCCGGAGAGACGTTTGGCTTCGACGCTACCGAAATTGGTGACGTGGACGGCGACGGCGTAATTGATTTTCTGCTGACCTCTGCGTGGAGTGGCGTCAACGGATTCCACTCGGGGCGAGTGTTCATAATTTCAGGGAAGAGCTAACTCCAGCGTCGTCCGCGTCCTCTCCGGTTTGGTCTCGGACCGATGCAGGAAACCCGCAGGGGACGCTGAGGACACGGAGGGTTTAGTCGCGTCGAACGGTCGGGCCGCGGTCAACGGCCGTTCCCCTGAGAGGCCGCCTCGTTACGCGTAAATTGCATTTCATCACAAACCTCTTCTCCCGGAGCTGTCAGATTCGCATTCTCGTGTCGCATACCGAGACCTTCAGGAGTCTGGGATTGAGACGACGTATCCTATGAGAACAAAAATGAACTTTTTCGCGCTTTTGGTGCTTGGAGTCACGGGCCTGACACTGGAGCTTGGGACCGCCGCGAGCGACGACCCGCCCAGGACTGCCCGATACTACCGGCAGCAGGCGGCTGCGGCTTACAGGGCGAAGGATTACGCCGTTGCAATTGACAACCTGAAGAAAGCTCTCGAGTTGATACCCGATCACCCGACGTTGTTTTACAACATCGCTGCAATCTCGGCGCTCCAGGGAAAAAAGTCCGACGCGATCGCGGCGTTATCAAAAGTCGTCGCGATGGGACTTGCCCTCCACCCTGAAAGGGATGCCGACTTTGATTCAATCAAGGACAGCGAAGAGTTCAAGAGCGTGCTCAGGAAGTTCGAGAGCAACAAAACACCCATCATCAACAGCACGACTGCATTCACGATTCATGAAAAAGGGCTGATCACTGAAGGCCTGGCTTATGATCCGGTCGGTGAAACGTTTTTCATTAGCAGCGTTCATAAGAGGAAGATTCTCGCGGTAAACAAGGTCGGCGAAGCGAAGACCTTCGCCGACGAACAAGCCGGTCTGTGGAGCGTGCTCGGCATGAAGGTCGACTCGGAGCGACGGCTCCTATGGGCGACGACGACGGCGTTTCCTCAGATGGTCGACTTCAACAAGGATGAGGAGAACAGTTCGGCTGTCCTGAAGTTTGATTTGAAAACGGGAAAGCTTCTCAAACGATACGTGCTGCCGAACAAGCCGAAAGGGCACGGGCTTGGCGATCTAACCATAGACTCGAACGGCAGCGTCTTCGCCACCGACAGCCTGACTCCGGCCGTCTATGTAATCCATCCGGAGAAGGATGAAATCGAATTGCTTCTCGAGAACGACGGTTTCGTCTCGCCGCAGGGTCTCGCGTTCTCCGGCGACGAACGGCATCTTTTCATGGCAGACTATTCAACCGGCCTGTTTGATATCGATGTGAAAACGAAGCGGGTTGTTCATCTGCGGCCGCTGGAGGGGGCGACGCTGCTGGGAATAGACGGGCTGTATTTTCACAAGGGCAGTTTGATCGGGGTGCAGAACGGCGTTGCGCCGTGGCGGCTGGTACGAATACTCCTGAGCAATGACTTCAAACGTGTCGATAGGTTGCAGGTCATTGAAGCCAACAACCCGGTCTTTGATGAGCCGACGCTGGGGGTGATTGTGAAAGACACTTTTTATTTTATCGCAAACAGTCAGTGGGGGCTTGTGGACGACAAGGGACAACTCGGTCCGGCGGACAAGCTTGCTGATCCCATTATCTTGAGAGTGAAATTGTGAGGGTTGAGAACGCGCCAAGAGGGCGACTTGTGAGAGGCATCCGGCTGTTGTCGATCGGGCTGTTGTTGGCCGCTGCGATGACACCGCCTTATTCGGAGGCGCAGGCGCCCCCGCGCAAGGGATTAACTATCATCGCGTTGACTCACGTCACGGTGATCGACGGCACAGGCGCGCCTCCAAAATCCGATGTGACTCTATTGCTGGCCGGCTACCGAATCGCGGATATCGGCAAGGGCATTTCGATCCCACATCAAGCAAGAATCATCGACGCGGCCGGGTCATTCGTGATCCCGGGCCTCTGGGATATGCACGCGCACCCTGACGATCCCGAGTTGTGGCCGTCGCACCCGAGTGAGCAAGAGAAAGCGTCGCTGCTTACGTTGCTGATCGCGAACGGCGTCACTGGAATTCGCGATATGGGTGGCGATCTGAAATTGCTGCAGGACTGGAGAAACCGTATCGGCGCCGGCGTGCTGATCGGACCTCACATCAAAGCTTGCGGGCCGTTGCTCGACGGTCCTAACCCGATGTGGCCCGGCTCGATTCCGATCTCCACAGTCGAGCAAGCCAGGCAAGCCGTGCGCGATCTGAGAAAGCAGCGCGCTGATTTTATCAAAGTTTATACCGGACTATCGCCCGACGCGTATTTCGCGATCGCAGATGAAGCGAAGAAGTTGAAGATCTCTTTCGCCGGGCACGTTCCCGATTCGGTAACGCCCGCCGAAGCTTCCGATGCCGGGCAAGCCAGCGAAGAACACCTGCTGCAAATAATCGAATCGTGCTCGGATCGCGAGGCAGTAAGAGACAGACTCGATGCGCTGCGCGAGGCTTCGCCAGTCGAGCGGCGGCGCGCTTACATCGAGACGCTGCTCGCGACCTACGATCAGAAAAAGGCCGACGCGCTGTTTGCAAGGTTCGTAAAGAACAATACCTGGATCACGCCTACGGTGATCGCCTGGCAGAACAATGCTTCATTTGAAGACATTTATCCGAAGTCGATCGACCGCCTGAAGTATATGCCGCGATACATCATTGAGTATTGGGACCCAAAGACCAACTCGCATCTCAAGAACCGGTCTCCGGAGCGCATTGCTGCTGAAAAGAAGCTGGTGAAAAAGTATTTGGAAATAATCGGCGCAATGCATCGCGCGGGAGTGAAGCTGATGACCGGGTCGGACTTCGGCGCGAACCCGCTCTTGTTTCCCGGATGGGGCGTTCACGACGAGATGGCGCTGTTCGTGAAAGCGGGGCTGACTCCGATGGAAGCAATTCAAACCGCGACCAGGAACCCAACAACCTTTTTCGAGCTCAACAACTCAGTGGGCACGGTCGAGAAGGGCAAATTGGCGGACCTCGTTGTGCTCAGCGCGAACCCGCTGGAAGACATCAACAACACCCGCAAGATCACAGCAGTTTTCTTCGGCGGGAGGATGTTCGACCGCGCCGAACTGAATCGCATCTTGAATTCAGTTGCTGCGTCCGCCGACGTATCCGGCCGCCCAAAGGACAAGAAATGAAGAGATCAATTTGGTCCGATGTCAAAACAAGAGCAGCGGCTTGTGCCGCGTCGCTAATGGTTTTCAGTTGCGCAACCGCCATGGCTTCCGGTGTTTCGAGCGATCCGGGGCCGCAGGCGACAGACAGGCCTGCGGCTCCAACCGTGAACCCTGCAGACGTTGCATCGATTGAATCGATCGTAGCCGCGCTCTACGACGTCATATCCGGACCTGCCGGAAAGAAGCGCGACTGGGATCGGATGAGATCGCTGTTTGTGCCGTACGGGCGCTTGATACCCGTTGGCAGGCGAGCAAATGGTGAAATGGGGAATCGCGCTATGACCGTCGACGAATACATCGCCGGCTCGTCGAAGTTTCTTGAAGACAACGGATTCTTCGAACGCGAGATCGCCCGGCGCACCGAACGGTTTGGTAACATCGCGCACATCTTTAGTACCTATGAATCGAAGCACAAAGCTGATGATCCGAAACCGTTCGCTCGCGGGATCAACAGCATTCAACTGATGAACGACGGCAGGCGATGGTGGATCGTAACCGTGTTCTGGCAGGGCGAAGCTGCGGATAATCCGCTTCCTGAGAAGTATCTGTCCAACCGATAAGGTCTGATGAAGAAACTGCCCTTGAAATTTCTAGTAGTGCTATCCACGCTTGTCGGTGTTTCAATGACGCCGTCTCAAACCGTATCTTCGATCGTGGTGGGAAACAATATTCTAGTAAGCGGTGACGCGCCTGCTCGACCGCACGTCGAACCTTGCGTTGCCGCTAACCCAGCCGACCCCAACCACCTGGTTGCTGCTTCAATCGCTTTCACTCGACCTGATGCCTGGTTCACTGTTGCGGTCTTCACATCCTTCGACGGTGGTCTGCATTGGCGCCGCAGCAATCTTGAAGGACTTAGTGACTTCATTTCTGCCGGAGATGCCTGGACGGCGTTCGGTCCTAATAGTGTTACATATCTAAGTTGCATCGCCTCCGACAAATCAACGGCCTCAATCCTCGTGTTTCGCTCGCACGACGGCGGCCACAGTTGGTCGAATCCTGTGATGGTCCCCTTTGGCGGCGGAGGGCCCTTCGATCGTTGCTCAATCGTTGCTGATACCAGTGCCAGCAAGTTCGCTGGGTACGTGTACGTCTTAGCTAGTCAGAGTATAAGAACCGAGACGGGACACAATGTGACGCCGGTTGTCGTTTCGCGTTCGACCGATGGCGGCAAGACGTTCTCCAACCCGGTCCGAATTCTTCCGAATAACCTTGATGCAAACGTCGGGAACGCTGCAGTCCTCTCCGACGGCACACTCGTCGTTACGTTCTTTGATTATGCGAGCAACGGTCGTGACAAGATCAGAACGCTGAAGCAAAGGCGGCTGTGGGTATCTGCTTCGAAGGATGGCGGTCTGACATTCTCAACCCCGCGCTTCGTTGCAGAGTTCGCTGACCCTGATCCTGCTACTCTTCCGCGAAGTGGACCCAATCGAATGTTAGCGGCGAATCAATCTTCGGGGACCATTCGGGACCGGCTCTACATGGTCTGGACTGACTTCGAGTCCGGGAGCACCGACATCAAAGTTTCATACTCGACCAACGAAGGCGAGACATGGTCAGAACCTTTGACGGTGAACGACCCTCACGCCAAGGGCATTGATAACGCGACTCCTGCGATAGCTATGAACAGATCAGGCGTGGTAGGAGTGGCCTGGTATGACCGTCGCAACGACGCTTCGAATAAGTGCTTCGAGATTTTCTTCACTGCGTCCCTCGACGGCGGATTGAGCTTTCTTCCGAACACCCGGGTTTCAACGGTGAAATCGTGTCCTGATGCTCCTGGGAATGTGGTGCGACCTGAGGGCGGCGGTGAAGGGTTTGGCGTTGCGGCGCGGTGGCCGGCGGGAGGCGACTATAGCGGGCTCGCGGCAAGCTCCGATGATCTATTTCACGTGTTATGGTCCGACAGTCGTACTGGCGCTTATCAGAACTGGACCTCTAATGTTCGAATTGTTACCGGTCAATCCACTACTGGTGCTTCGGTCTCCCTACCGGCTCTCCGTCAAGAACTGCTCGAAAGGGTCGATCGTGACCAGGCTATTCGGAATGAGATGATCAGGAACGGTGTGACAAACGTGGACGCGGCGCTTCAAGGTCGAATGACAGCGATTGATTCCGCGAATACTGCGCGTATGAAAGAAATCGTGAAGCAGTACGGTTGGCCCGGCCCGGAGCTTGTCGGCGTGGACGGCACCGAAGCCGCCTTCCTTCTCGTGCAGCACGCGGAGCACGAATTTCAGAAACAAATGCTGCCGCTTGTCGAGCGGGCTTACCGCGAAAAGAAACTGCAGGGGCAGGACTACGCTCTCCTGCTCGACCGGGTGCTTGTCGCCGAAGGCAAGCCTCAGGTCTACGGCACTCAGGCGAAGAGATTCGATCAGTGGAAGGACAAGGAACCTGTGTTTGATCCGATCGAGGACGAAGCCAACGTGGATAAGCGACGCGCCGAGGTCGGCCTCTTCCCGATGGCTGAATATCGGCGGCTGTTGAAGCAGTTGTATTTCCCGAACGAGAAGTAGAAATACTTTGCGGCTTTGCGAGACCTGGCGTCTTTGCGCGAAACGCCACCTCGCTACGAAAAGTTACCTTGTTACGAAACGCGCACGTCAGTGGAGTAGTTGCGTGTTATGTGCCGGCGCGCCGGGCTACGAAGTTCGACCCGCCGGTCGCGCTACGGTATGAATAGAAAATCGGGAAACGTACCGTAGGTTGCGGGAGTTCAGAGTACCGACTTTAGTCGGGCAGTGCGTTACAAAAAGAGAGCAGCCGAAAGACTCACCCACTGCCCGACTAAAGTCGGTACTCTGAACTCCCGCACCTTACGATACGTTGAACCTTTGCTGAAAACCTTCATGGAGGAACTCACTTTGAATAATAGAAGACTATTCTGCGCCACGGTGTTGGCGGCAATTCTCTTTATTTCGATTTCGGCGTCCGCGCAGACCAAGCTGCTGCGCTTCCCCGATATTCACGGCGACAAGGTCGCCTTCACATACGGAGGCGATCTGTGGACGGCGCCCGCTTCGGGCGGAACGGCCACCCGACTGACGGCGCATCCGGGCGTCGAAGTCTTTGCCAAGTTCTCGCCTGATGGAAAATGGATCGCGTTCACAGGTCAGTACGACGGCGATGAACAGGTCTACGTGATCCCGGCTACCGGCGGCGAACCGAAACAGCTCACCTTTTATCCGGCGCGCGGACCGCTTACGCCGCGCTGGGGCTACGACAATCAGGTTTATGGCTGGACCAATGACGGGAAATCCATCGTATTCAAATCGCTCCGCGATTCGTGGACTTTACCTGAAGCCCGCCTTTACACGGTTTCAGTAAACGGAGGCCCGGCGGAACCTCTCCCGATGCCCGAAGCCGGCTCGGGCTCGTTTTCACCTGACGGCGCGAAGATGGTTTACTCGCCCCAGTCGCGTGACTTCAGAACCGAGAAGCGATACGGCGGGGGGCAGGCAAATCAACTCTACATTTTTGATTTGAAATCTTTCGACGCGAAGAAAATCAGCGAAGGCGCGCGACCGAGTCGTGATCCGATGTGGATCGGAAACACGATCTACTTCAATTCGGATCGCGATGGTCACTTCAATCTTTATTCTTATGATGTCGCGAGCGCCAAGACTACCGCCGCGACGTCGCACAAACCCTGGGATGTGAGATGGCCGAGCGCCGATCGCGACGGGCACATCGTATATGAACTCGATGGCGAGCTTCACGTGCTCGACACCAGGTCGAAGAAGGACTCTGCGATTTCGATTACTGTTCCCGATGACGGGCTTTCGCGAAGGCCGAGTCGCATTTCGGTGGCGAACAATATTGAAGACGCCACGCTAAGTCCCAAGGGCGAGCGCGTTCTGTTTTGCGCGCGCGGCGACATATTCACCGCGCCGGTCGAGAAGGGGGGAACTCGCAACCTCACCCACTCATCGGGCGCCCACGATAAGTGGCCCCGCTGGTCACCCGACGGCTCCCGCATCGCGTTCATCTCCGATAAGAGCGGCGAAGACGAGGTCTGGGTAGTCGCGCAGGATGGCTCGAGTGCTCCTGAACAACTAACCACCGGCGGCAAGGCTTTTCGCTACGCAGCGGAGTGGGCCCCCGACGGCAAGCGCATCGCTTTCGGCGACAAGGATGGCAAGATTTTTGTGCTCACCGTGGCCGATCATAAGCTTACGCAGATTGTTGACGCGCAATTCGGTCAGATTCGCGACTATGCGTGGTCGCCTCGCGGGAACCATCTCGCGTTTAGCATGTCGAACAACACCGGCTTCCGCTCGGTCTATATTTGGAGCGCGGGCGACGGCCAGCTTCGCAAAGTCACCGACGAGCTGTTCAATTCGCACACTCCGGTCTGGGATCCTCAAGGTAATTATCTTTACTACCTGAGCGACCGCGAGTTCGCCCCCCAGATTTCGAACCTCGAGTTCGACTATGCGACGAACCGCTCGACTGGCATCTTCGCGCTTGCGCTACGCAAGGACGTCAAGAGCCTGTTTCCTCCCGAGAGCGATGAAGTGACAATCACCAAGGACGACCCCGACAAGCCCAGGGAGCCGGAGAAGAAAGAAGGCGACAAGCCAAAGGAGCCTGATAAAAAGGAAGCCGCGCCGAAACCATCCGCCGATCTGGCTATTGATTTTGACGGCCTCGGATCGCGTGTGGTTCGCGTTCCAGTCGAGGCAAATAACTATTTCGGACTGGCGGTGAAGAACGGATATTTGCTTTATGCGACAGGTTCCGCGTTCTACTACGGACGCCAGGGAGACCGCCCGGCCTCGCTGAAAATCTATTCGATAAAGGATCGCAAGGAAACAAATCTCGTCGACGACATACGCGGCTACGATCTGTCGATGGACGGATCGAAAGTGCTGGTTGCCGGCCCCGGCCCGAGCTTCGGTGTCTACGACGCGACGCCACAGGGTGACAAGAGCAGGAAAGCGATCTCTACCGCGGGACTCGCGGTCGATCGCGTACCTGCTGAAGAATGGAATCAGATCTTCAACGAAGCGTGGCGCCGCTATCGCGACTTCTTCTACGTTCCGAACATGCACGGCTACGATTGGGAAGCTCTGCGCGAGCAATACAAACCACTGTTGAAATACGTGGCGCATCGTTCGGATTTGAACTACGTGATTGGAGAGATGATCTCGGAGCTGACCGTACAGCATGCCTACGTCGAGGGCGGAGACATTCCGCTTCCGCCGCGTCCGCGGGTTGCGCTGCCCGGCGCCAGGTTTGAGCTTGATCGAACGGCCGGGCGTTACAAGATCTCCAAGATCTTCGCCGGTGAGAACGAAGAGGATATCTATCGGTCGCCGCTGACCGAGGTCGGAGTCAATGTGTCGGCCGGCGATTATGTCCTGGCGATCAACGGCGAGGAACTGACTGCTGCGGATGATCCATATCGGCTCCTTCGAAACAAGACCGACAGCACGGTTCTGTTGACGGTCAACAAAGAGCCGACGATGACCGGTTCGCGCACCGTTTCTTACAGGCCAATCACAAACGAGAGCGATTTGATTTACCTCGACTGGGTGTCCGCGAACCGCAAGAAGGTATCAGACATGACCGGCGGGCGCGTGGGCTACATTCACATCCCCGACATGGGCGCCGCGGGTATTCGCGAGTTCATCAAGTGGTATTACGGTCAGATTACGAAAGAAGGCCTGGTCGTCGACGTTCGCGCTAACGGCGGCGGCAACGTTTCTCAGATGCTGATCGAGCGCTTGCGACGAAAGGTCCTCGCCCTCAACTACTCGCGCACCTTCGATGAAGCCAGCACTTATCCGGGCGGCGTGTTTCTTGGTCCGATGGCCGCGCTTCTGAATGAGAACTCCGCTTCGGACGGCGACATCTTCCCGGCGATGTTTCGTGAGGCTGGGCTCGGTCCGCTGATTGGCAAACGCTCGTGGGGCGGTGTGATCGGCATCGGGAACCGGGGCACACTGATCGACGGAGGCACGATCTTCGTGCCGGAGTCGGCGTTCGCAAGCGCCAAAGGTCAATGGATCATCGAAGGCCACGGCGTCGATCCCGACATCGAGGTCGAGAACGATCCCAGGTCTGTGCTGGCCGGCAAGGATCCACAGCTCGAGCGCGCGGTAGCCGAGATAATGAAAACGCTGAAGGATCATCCGGTGAAACTACCGGCTCGTCCTGCGGCGCCGATAAAGACGCCCGATGCTCATCCTGAGGTAACTCAAGACGGCCGGCCCGCTCGGCCCGCGGCGAAAGCCAAGGGTAACAACTGATCGAAGGAGGTGTTCAGAGTACCGGCTCTAGCCGGGTAGTGCAGTACGAAACAGATACCTTGAAAACCGCAAGGCACTGCCCGACTAAAGTCGGTACTCTGAACGCTTGGTTCTCCGGCACTCATCGCTCTCTGCGGCTTAAGTTACGGCCGCAGAGGAAAAGTAATCTTGAAGACCAATCCGCGGGGGCAGTGAGAGAGGACAATGAGCACAAACGCGATTCAAGTTGAGACGACCGATAACATCGCGATCCTGCGGATCGACCGGCCGCCCGCCAATGCAATTGACCTGGAAACTGCGCGCGAGTTAGCGAATACGCTTGAGACCATAGCAGAGCACGACGACATTGCCGCCGTAATAGTCACCGCGGCCGGCAAATGCTTCTCGGCCGGGCTGGATTTGAAAGTCATGCCTGCGTACGATCGCGACCAGCAACAGGATATGGTGATGGAAGTCAATCGTTTGTTCGGGCGTCTGTACGACTTGCCGCTTCCGACGATTGCAGCGGTCAACGGGCACGCGATTGCGGGCGGCGTTATTCTGACTCTCGCCTGCGACTACCGCATTGGCGCGGAAGGCGACTACAAAATTGGTCTCGCCGAAATGCGAGTCGGTGTCCCATATCCGGTTGCGGCGATGGCCATCGTTCAATCAGAGCTAAGCCACCAGGCGGCTCGCTTGATGGTCCTGACCGCTCGCAACCTGAATCCGCGCGATGCGCTTTCCTGGGGCGTATTGGATGAATTGCAGAGGCCGGAGCTATTGATCAACCGGGCCATGGAAGTCGCGCGCGAGATGGCAACGTTGCCCCGAGCGACCTACGGTCGAATCAAACGTCAGCTTCGTGCGCGCGCTCGTTCGCGTATTGAAGACGCGATCAACAAGCGAAATGAACCAATGCTGGAGTCGTGGCTAGGCGCAGAGACTCTCGAGGCAGCTTCGGAAGCACTGAAAAAGTAATGGTGAGGCGGGCTCCGCGAGTGGGTAGTGCAGATATAAGTCTTCGGTACCGCTAGCGGATATATTCGGCGCGGCTGAGCCGCGGCTCAAAGGGAGTCAAACACATGGAATCCCTGCTGCATGACATTCGATACAGTACCCGCCTCTTGATCAGGAAACCCGCGTTCACTGCGCTGGCAGTCATTACGTTAGCTCTGGGAATCGGAGCGAACACCGCAATTTTCAGCGTAGTGAATTCGGTCTTGCTTCGTCCGCTTCCTTATCCGCAGCCCGAGGGGCTGGTGACGATGCGCTCAAATCAATCCGTGCCGGATCTCGATGACATCAAGGCTCAGAGCCAGTCGTTCGAGTATCTAGGTGGCTCAGTGATGCAGGCTCTGGATTACACCGGCGAGGCCGAACCCCTGCAGGTGCAGGCATCGCTTGCAAACGCAGACCTGTTCAAGGCCCTTGATGTGCGACCTGCCATTGGTCGAGTGATTTCAGATGAAGAAGACCGGGTCGGTGGCGAGCCGGTAGTCGTATTGAGCCACGGCTTCTGGCAACGACACTTCGGCGGCGATGCCGGTGTTATCGGCAAGCCGATTCAGTTGAGCGGCAACAGCTACACTGTTATCGGAGTCATGCCGGCCGTCTTCGTGATGCCGGTTGAAACACCAGACCTCTGGGCTTCCGTGCGAGTCGCCAATCCCGTAGCGGCCCAGTTTCGCGGCGTGCACTTCCTGCGAACCTACTTGCGGCTGAAGGCAGGAGTGACGGCTGGCCAGGCGCAGGCCGAGATGGCGAGTATCGATGAATGGCTATCCGGGCATTACCCCGAAGAAAACAAGAATCGCCACACGGTGCTTTTGTCACTGCACGAGCGCGTTGTTACCAACTCGCGTTCTGCTTTGCTGATTTTGTTCGGCGCGGTCGGCCTGGTATTGCTGATCGCGTGCGCGAACTTCGCGAACTTGCTGCTTGCGCGCGCGGCGGCGCGCCGGCAGGAGTTGGTGATTCGCGCGGCGCTGGGCGCGGGGCGAGCGCGATTGGTGCGCCAGATGCTAACTGAAAGCACGTTGCTTTCTATCATCGGAGGAGCGGGCGGCCTCGTGCTTGCGATGTGGGGAGTGGATCTTTTGGTCGCGCTCAAGCCTGCTAACCTTCCGCGCCTGTCGTCGATTGGGATCGATGGTTGGGTGCTTGCCTTTACGCTTGCGGTATCGGTTCTCACCGGTGTGGTGTTTGGACTCGTCCCGGCCTTGAATGCTTCAAAGCTGGAAGCTGGTGAAGCCCTGAAGGAGTCGTCGCGAACCTCGACCGGTGGTCTCGCGAGATTGCGCGCGCGCAACCTGCTCGTCGTTTCTGAGATCGCGCTTGCGCTTGTTCTGTTGATCGGCGCGGGACTTCTGATCAAGAGCCTCTGGCGACTGAAAACGATCGACCCGGGCTTTAATCCGGAGGGCCTGATCACGATGCGAATCGAGTTACCGGAAGCGCGCTATCGAGAGATTCCCAGGCAAACTCAATTTCGCCAGCGCGTTCTTGAGTCGATTAACTCGATTCCCGGCACTCAAGCGGTGATGATCAGCGAGTTGCCAATGAGCGGCGACAGTCTGACGCACAACTTCATCATCGACGGGCGTCCGCCGCTTGCGCCGGGAACAGAACCTGAGCTCGAGACCCGCACTGTGGCGGGTGATTACTTTCGAACGATGGGAATTCCGCTCATTGCAGGCCGGGACTTCAACCAGCAGGACAACGCCGACGCGCCGATGGTCGGGCTGGTCAATGAGAGCTTCGTGCATGAGTACTTTCCCAATGAGAATCCGATCGGCGGACGAATCGCCTGGGCGAGAGGAACGCCTCGGCAGTGGATGACAATTATCGGAGTCGTCGGCGATGTGAAACACTTCGGTCTGAATCTCCCGGAGCTGCCCGCGTTCTACGGTTCGTACGTTCAGTTGAATCAGCCGTGGAAGCGATGGATGTACATGGCGGTTCGAGGCGATCAGAATGCGGGCGCTTTGATCGGCCAGATCAAAACCGAGGTTTGGAAACTGGACAAGGCGATTCCGTTGACCAGGCTTCGCACGATGTCCGAAGTGATGGCTGCTTCGCTTTCAGCACAACGATTCAACATGACGTTGATGGGAATCTTCGCGGGAGTCGCGCTGGTGTTGGCGGCGGTCGGCATCTATGGAGTCGTCTCCTACTCGGTCACTCAACGGACGCACGAGATAGGGATTCGCATGGCGTTGGGCGCCGAGACCGGCGATGTGCTGAGAATCGTTTTGAAACAGGGACTGGCACTGGCTGGGCTGGGTGTAGGGATCGGGCTTGTGGCTGCATTTGCGGTGAGTCGGGTGATGTCGACGTTGCTCTTCGGCGTCAGCACGACCGATCCGATTATCTTTGGAACGATTTCCGTCGTGCTGACAGGAGTGGCTCTGGGAGCCACTTTGATCCCGGCTCGCCGAGCCACAAAGGTGGATCCGATGATCGCATTGAGATACGAGTGAAGGAAGATAACCACGGGGAACACGGGGAGTGGGGGAACTGAAGGATTTCGCGTTGACTCAATACCTGCTCTGGTCTCTTTCCCTGCGCTCCCGTCGTCCCCGTGGTTAATTCGTTTGCGGGAGATGAGGCTTTAGTAATTCGCAAAAGGAGAATGACAGATGAAACTCAGTAGATTGAAATTAGTAGTAGCGGTTTCCGCATTGTTGTTTTGCGTAACGGCGCAGCTGCGGGCGCAAGACGCTCCAAAGAAACCTCAACCCAAATACCTTGTTTTCGGCAGCGACTCGCCCGAACGGGGCACCACGCGTGTCGGCTACTGGAGCCGCGAAAAGAACATGGGCGCCGGGCAATTCGCCATCGACTACGGCCGCCCCGTGTGGAAGAAGGATTACGAGGATGCCGCCAAGTTCGATGCGATGACCAAAGGCAAAGTCTATCGGCTCGGGAGCAACTTCTGGACTACGCTGGACACGGATATGCCGCTCGAGATCGCGGGCAAGACGATTCCTGCCGGCTCGTGGTATCTGGGTTTGCATCGATCCGACGACGGAGCTACCTGGAGTCTGGTGTTCATCGATCCGGCTAAGGCTCGTGCCGCGCACGTTGATGCTTCCGAGATCGAACGCGCTCCCATCTCGTTCAAGGCTCCGATGACAGCGGATCCGGGCGGCGAGATGAAGGACAAGCTCACGATTGATCTTGTATTCAAGAAGGGTGATTTCCAGAATGTCACGCTCAAGATCGCGTGGGGGAAGATTCAATTGAGCGCGCCGGTTCAAGTTCCGATGTCGTGAGCTAACCGAGCACGGAATGCCTGGTCTGCGGGATTGGCGGCAGGGGAGCCGATGTCCCACAGACCAGGTTTCTCGCCGTTTTTTTCAAATACTGTAGTCACTTTTCATTTTTCATGTATCAACCGCCCAAACCCGCGTTCCTTTAACTAGTGGGACCAGGTTCTCTCCTCACCATAGCGACTGTCTAGGGACCACTAAGATGGTCACCTGTGGCGAAATTACCTTCTACTTGGAGAAAGGAGCCTATAAATGAAACGAATTCTGTTGACTGTGTGTCTGGTTTCGCTAGTACCGCTGGCTTCGGCGGCTCGCCTGCTTGAGGATGGCCCGAAGACCCTAAACGACCACGTTATTGGTTCAACCCCTAACGTTACTATTCGAGGTGTGACTTCAGGGGCCGCGCCATGGGTGGTGGATGAGGGCAAAGCGAAACTCGATCCAAACGGTCGTTTACGAGTCAAGGTTAGAGGATTGCTCATAGCGGGCGGAGCGCTGGCCAACGGCGACCCGGTACCGGCCAATGTCATCGGGACCGTCGGTCCTGTAACAATGGTCCATGCTGCGTTGACCTGCGGGGGTCCCGGCGGCGGCACTCCGTTTACACTCACCTCCACCGATGCTGTGCCGCTGAGCGCGCAAGGAAATTTCGACATCGACGCTCACCTGTCGGTGCCTGCTGTTTGTGATCGGCCTATACTGCTGATTCGCATCGGCACGCCTGCATCTCCCGGACCGTTCATCGCTCTTGCAGGCATATCACACGAGGACGACTGACCCGAAAGCGTTCCCGCAACGAACCCAGGGCCGCAACGGCTCTGGGTTCAACTTCATCAGCCTGTCGGCTGGATGATCAGGTGCGATTACTCTTGTCGGTTCACGCGCGGTTGTCGATTCTTCGAGGAGATCGCTTCTTTCCAGAGCGCGGGATAGTCCGTGAACCCGCCGTCTATCCCGTAGCCTATGTAACGCTGAATGTCCGCGATTATGTTCGCACGAACGGTCGAGCCGTTTGCCTCGGCTTCGTCGAGCGGCCGGCGGGAATTTGCGGTCGTCGAACCTCGAAACGTGTAAGGATGAATCACCAAACCCGCTTTGTGGAACGCAGCGACGTCATCGGCCGACTTCAACAGATTCTTGCTCGGCCCGGCGCCTTTTGCGTACCCCGCGATCTCCTCGGCTAGCTTCGGCGTTACGACCGCCGTGTCCTTCTCGCGTCCGGAGGTTTCCATCGGCAATAGCTGAACTCGCGGATAACCCGGCGCAAGCTCGCGCATTCGAAGCAAGGCCTCCTTGTAAAACGATTGGATGAAAATCCGATTGTGCCGAGAGGGGCGATCAAAGCCATGCGCTTTAAGCAAAGCCGCAAGTATCTCGGCAGTATCGAAACCCAGCGATTTGTAAAACGGAAAGTGCTTCAACTCGATGTACAATCCCGCGCGATTGCCTACGAACTTGATAGTCTCTTCCATTGTGGGAACGCGTTGTCCGACATAAGCCGGGCTGGCGGCAAACGGATTCGCTCGATTGAACCACGAGCCTGCATCGAGGCGTTTTATCTCGGCGAGGGTGAAGTCCACTGTATACCAACCACGTTTGGGCGTGCCGGTTGCTTCCGGATCACGAACCATCGTTCGATCGGGAAACACTTCGGCGACGTTGGTTGTGCGAGCGAGATCAGGATCGTGCAGGCAGATCAGCACGCCCTCTTTGGTGACTTGCAAGTCTTGCTCGACGAAATCAGCGCCCTGTTCCATGGCAAGCTTGTACCCCGCGAGCGTGTGTTCCGGCGCGTAGCCCGAAGCTCCTCGATGCGCGATCAACAGCGGCTTGTTTGTGGCGAGAGTCTGTCTCGCCGTGCCGAGAAGCGAAGCCGGCGCGCCCATCGTCACAGCAAGGAGGAAAATAGCCAATCGGCCGATGCGCTGCATCGGTTTTTGAAGATGTGTGTTCTGGTCTTTCACGCACAGAATATACAAACGAACTTGCCATAAGTGAAAGACTCTGATTCGATAACGCCTGCCGAAACGGAGGGACACAATGCACAGCTTCAACCTCAGCTTCAAGTTCAGACTCTCTGGCACGCTGGTCCTCGCTGTCGCTCTCTTGATGGGCAGTGCGCGAGTCGAGGCCGTCGCCGTGGACAACGGCCTCGCGAGAACGCCGCCGATGGGTTGGAACAGTTGGAACAAATTCGCGTGCAATGTCAGCGAGAAGCTCATCAAGGAGATGGCGGACGCGATGGTTTCAACCGGAATGAAGAAAGCCGGCTATCAGTACGTCAACATCGACGATTGCTGGCAAGTCAGCCGAGACTCTTCCGGGCGCATCGTCCCTGATCCGGACCGATTTCCGGGTGGTATCAAATCGCTCGCCGACTATGTTCACTCGAAAGGTCTGAAGCTTGGAATCTACACCGACGCCGGAACGATGACCTGTGAAAAGCGACCCGGTAGTCTCGATCACGAAGCGCAGGACGCGAAGACTTATGCCGAATGGGGAATCGACTACGTAAAGATCGATTGGTGTCACACCGAGGGTCTTGATCCGCAAAAACAGTACGAGAAATTTCGCGACGCGCTGGCGGTGTCCGGGCGGCCGATCGTCTTCAGCATTTGCAACTGGGGACGGAACCAACCGTGGAAGTGGGGGCCGGCGACCGGCAACCTCTGGCGCACGACCGGCGACATCCAGGACAAATGGGCAAGCGTGCTCAAGATTCTGGACAACCCAAGCCAGCAACATCCCGAAAGCGCGGGTCCCGGCGCGTGGAATGATCCCGACATGCTCGAAGTCGGCAACGGTAAAATGAGTGATGTTGAATATCGAGCCCACTTCAGCCTGTGGGCGATTATGGCCGCGCCTCTAATCGCCGGCAACGATCTTCGAACTATGTCGCAAGAGACTAAGGACATCCTGATGAACTCCGAAGTCATAGCCGTCGATCAGGATGCCGGGGGCAAGCAGGGGACGAAGGTTCACGCCGAGGGTGGCCTGGAAATATGGGCGAAATCGCTAAAGCAAAAGAATGCCGTCGCAGTTGTGCTCTTCAATCGCAACGAAGCTGCCGCGAATATCACCTGCAAGTGGAGCGATGTTGGATTGGCGCCAGGCAAGGCGAAAGTGCGCGACTTGTGGGCTCACACCGATCGAGGGATTTTCGAAGGTAACTACAAATCGAACGTTCCTTCTCACGGAGTGGTTATGATAAAGGTTGTCAGCACGAAGTAGCGGTGCAGAATTCGATCAGCTTTAGCGTGAAAAGTTCGTAGTTCGGCCTTCAGGCGGAAGCTTGTATCTTGCACATGGGACGACCTACGAACTTCCGCCTGAAGGCCGAACTACGAACTTTTCACCAATCCGGGAGACCTCCTTAACTTGTAGTCTCAATCTAGGCGCACCCCATCCCCCAACTTCGTTGGGGTATTTGTGAGAGAAGTAATGACCAGTCGCAGATCGTTTGTTAGTTTGACGGCGAGCGTCATCGCCGCGCCGTTTATCGGCCGGGTCCCAAATGGTTCATCACCGCCAATAACTCGAAAGCCAAATCACGGAGCCCTCACGCTCCCGCTTGTGAATCCCAGCATTGTCGTCACCAAAAGCAAACGCCTTCTGCGATTGTACTCAGCAGGGAAAGTCGTAAAGGAATACCGCGTAGGCCTCGGTTTGAGTCCGGTCGAAGACAAGTTAAAAGCAGGCGACAGGCGCACCCCCGAAGGCGAGTTCTACATTTGCCGAAAGAATTCTCAGAGTAAATTCTATCTTTCGCTCGAGCTTAGCTATCCAAACAAGAAACACGCCGACCGCGGACTTCGAGACGGGCTGATAACACGCTCTCAGTACAATCAAATCGTCAGCGCTCTAAGACAGAAGCGCGTCCCGCCTCAGAACACGCATCTCGGAGGTGAGATCTTCATTCACGGTAACGGGTCAGGTAACGATTGGACCTGGGGCTGCGTCGCCTTGGAAGACAAAGACGTGCAAGAGCTGTTTGACGCTGTACCTGTTGGGACATCGGTGGTCATCGAACATTGATCGCTTATCGCCCGTCGTTATACTTCTGGAATAGGAAGCTGGCACAGGCTGAGCGATGAAAGTCATCATTCCAGGCGGCACAGGTCATGTTGGAAACCTGCTCGCGCGGGCGCTTCATGCCCGCGGCGATGAGGTCATTGTCCTTAGCCGCAGTCCGGGCCATGCGCCGTGGCGCGTATTGCATTGGGACGGTGAAACTCTTGGAGACTGGACGACGGAAATTGAGGGCGCGGACGTCATCATCAATCTCGCAGGCCAAAGCGTGAACTGCCGATACAACACCCAGAATCGCCGACTGATAACTGAGTCGCGCGTTAAGTCAACCAAAGCTGTCGGCGAAGCAATCGCGCAATCTTCGCGCCCGCTGCGCACGTGGCTTCAAGCGAGCACTGCAACGATCTACGGTCACCGCTATGATGTAGCGAATAACGAAGCGACGGGCATCATCGGCGGTGCAGAACCGAATGCTCCTGACACCTGGCGCTTCAGCATAGACGTGGTCACGGCGTGGGAACGCGCTTGCAATGAATCACAGACGCCCAAAACCCGGAAGGTGTTGTTGCGTACTGCGGTGGTTATGAGCCCGGATCGAGGTGGGGCCTTCGATATTCTTTTGAAGTTGGTGCGGTTCGGTCTGGGAGGGCAAGCGGGGAGCGGCAAGCAGTATGTTTCATGGATACACGATCACGATTTTGTTCGAAGCGTGGTTTGGTTAATAGAACACGAGGAATTGGACGGGCCAATCAATCTTGCGGCGCCCAGTCCCTTGCCTAATGGCGAATTCATGCGAGCGTTACGCGAAGCGTGGGGCTTCGGCTTTGGTCTTCCGGCCAGTGAATGGATGCGGGAGTTCGGTGCGTTTCTTCTTAGAAGCGAAACCGAATTGATTCTCAAGAGCCGCCGAGTCGTGCCGGGGCGGCTGCTCGAGTCGCGATTTGTGTTTGAGTTTCCGACGTGGCTAGAAGCTGCGAAGGATCTTTGTATTCGATGGCGCGCGAGCGCTTAGCTCGAGAGGCGGTTTGCGTACCGGCTACCGTAAAATGAATCCCTCCCTCAGCGGATCATCGGGTGCTAACAGAAACTCATGGCGCCCGGTTATGTAAGCGCTGCCTTCCACTTCTGGAACAACTGCGGGAAATCCACCGAACGTCGTCTCGCGAACCACTCGACCGGTGAAGCGCGTGCCGATCAAGCTCTCGATCACAAACGGTTCACTAACCGTTAACCTTCCTTTCGCGTGTTCGAGCGCGACTCGGCCGCTCACGCCGGTGCCGGTAGGCGAGCGATCGACTTCTCCTTCTGCGAAGATACAGACATTCCGGCTGTTAGCGCCTGCGGTCAGAGGTTCAACGTCGTCCATTATTGTCCCGTAGAGAAATCCGAGGTCGACTTCGAATGGATGCTTGATCTCCAGCGAGTTCATCACTGCTCGCTTGACTAGCATGCCAACATCGATCAGCTTGCGAAACTCTTCAGGAACGATGCGCACGCCGAGGTCTTCAGCTTTGCAATACGCGTAGAACGCTCCGCCGAAGGCTACGTCATAATGAATCTCACCGATACCGGGAACGCTGACTGACTGATCGAGCTTGTAAGCGAATGAAGGGACGTTTTCAAAACCGACGTTCTGAACTCGATGGCCGTCAAAGACAGCTCTTGCCGTGACGCGACCGGCAGGCGTGTCCAGCTTGATCGCATCGCGCTGCAGGAGCATGCCGGTTTCGAGTAACACGGTCACAAGCGCGATCACTCCGTGGCCGCACATAGTGCTGTAGCCTTCGTTGTGCATGAAGAGCACGCCGAGATGTCCGTCTGGCGTTACAGGCTCTGTGAGAATGCAGCCGTACATATCGGCGTGGCCGCGAGGCTCGAACATCAAGGCTCGGCGTATGTGATCGAGATGTTCGCGGGCGTAGCGTCGCTTTGCGAGGATTGTGTCTCCGGGGATCGGTGGAATCCCGCTGGTGATGACTCGCAACGGCTCACCGGCGGCGTGCGCGTCGATGGTCGTTATGCGAGTCCAATCGGATGGCGGGTTCCAGGTCATCAATTGGTGTGCTAAGTCACCTTGGCGAGCTTTGCGGTCCTTTGCGAGCTTTGCGTAAACGTATCTCTTCTTTCAGGAAGGATTCCTTTTACGCAAAGCTCGCAAAGGACCGCAAAGCTCGCCAAGAAGCTCATTGTCCGGGACTCGCGCCGTAGAACTTCCAGCTCGACACGAAGTCCCGCGTCAGCTTCTGCTTTGTCAGGCTCGCGCGAACCATCTCGATCGGAATGCGATTCTCTTTCAACACCGCGTCGTGGAAAGCGCGATTGGTCATCTTGCCCGAGCCAACAAGCTGGCGATGAAGCGCGCGAAGCTGCAAGCCCCCAAGCAAGTACGAGCACTGATACAGTGGCCCATAACCTCCGCCAAACGAACGTCGCACCTCGGCGGTTGCGTTGTCCAGCTCGTGACCGACCTTCTTGACTAACAGGTCTATGCATTCCTGAGGCGTCATTTTCTCGAGATGAAAGCTCAGCGAGAAAAGAATTCGAGCCGAACGATGCATTCGCCAGAAGAGCATGCCTATACGGTTCTCGGGAGACTTCGCGAAGTTCATATCCCACAACAGCATCTCCCAGTAGAGCGCACCACCTTCAGTCCAAAAAGGCGTGCCGAAGATCTGGCGATAGCTCCGATATCGCGCGGCCATGAAACCCTGCAGGTGATGACCGGGAATCAGCTCGTGAAAGACAGTCGCGCGCGAGAAGTGAATGTTGTTCCCGCGCATGCTCATCATCTTGGCTTCGTGACCCATCGTGTTTGTAGGATAAGACACCTGGATCGTCTCGCCTCCAAGAAAGAACGGACTCACGAGCTGGCGTTCGGGCGTCATCATCTCCAGTCGCCACGTGTCGCGAGCGAGCTGGGGAATGGTGACCAGATCGTGATCATCCATGAACTTGATCGCTTCAAGGGCGAGCTCGCGAATCAAGTCGGGCTGCTTGCCCGGCTCGACGTATAAGGTTTTCACGTACTCGAGCGCCTTCATCCAATCATCGCCATAGCCGAGCTCTCGCGACGCGCGCTTCATTTCCGATTCGCACCAGTCGTACTCCTTGTTGGCTATTGCGACCAGCTCCTCGGGCGTGTAAGGAATCATCTCGTAAGCGAGCTCACTCATCAGCGCTGCGCGGCCGATGGGATCGCCGATGATCTCGGTCGTGTCGCCCGGCTTAAGCCCGAGAACTTTTTCGCGCAGGAATGCAACGTACTTCTCGAGCGCCAGATCGACCGTCTTGTAGGGCTCGCCAACCCACCAGGTGAATATTGGATCGTAGCCGTTGTAAAAGCCGAACCAGTTCTTGAGCGTCGCGCGTTGAACATTGATCGAGGCGACCGCGCGATTAGCGAGCGGTCTCTTGACCTTTATTGCATCAGGCTTAGCGTCGGCCTTAAGCCCGGCTTCGACGGCCTTGTTTGTTGCGTCGATTTCTTTGGCCATCCTGGTTAGCAACGCAGCGGTCTTTGGGGAATCGATCGCCTGCATGCTCCGACGCGCGTCTTCGAGCTCCGCGATCGTTCGAGCGAACGGCGCGAGGGGCGCGATCTCAGCGAAGGCTTGTTTCTGGATATCTAGCTGGCGAAGCTCGTGATCCAGATGGTTCTTGAAGAGAATGTAGTCGACCCGTCCGTCCTGGCTCATCGAATTGAAGTTGAGCTTCGTAAGAGCCGAAAGCCACTCGCCGTAGAACTGCTTCATGCGCGCTTGCCGCGTCGCCGAAGCCTCCACTCCGAAGAAGCGAAACAGACTCCCGCGATCCGCATTGTAGCGTTCGATCGAGCCGCGAAGCTCGCTTTGAGCCGCCTCGCCGTTGGCGAGGTCGGGATCGGATGCCGATCGAGCGTCGCTCCTGTGCACGGCGTTCACGTTGGTCTGAGCGCTAATGACGGCGAACGGTGCGCACATTGATGTCAATGCAACTATTGCACTGGAGAGATAAATACCGATGGGGTTTTTGTGCTTCATCCAATCTCGCCTCGAACGAAACGTAATACCACGAGGCATTCGGAGCATCGACTTTAGTCGGGCAGTGCCTATGTTTTTCGAATCGTCTTGAATTTGTTAGGCACTGCCCGACTAAAGTCGATACTCTGAACGCCTGGTAGGTTGATTCGCGCTAAGCTCGCCGCTCTTTTGCAATCGTCATCGTCTCGGGATTCCACGCGTAGGCCTGGTTCTCGAACAAGCTGCGATTCGTCAACAGGGCTGCGCCGGCCGCGCGGAAGCCGAATACCGCGTCTTCGACCACCGGCTTGCGCGAGCGCATCCCGTCAAAGAACGCATTGAAGTGATCGACTGAATCGCTGTAGCCGGACGGCGGCGCGTAGGTATCGAGAGTCGACGCGTTGATGTCTTGTTTGTTCTCGGGGTACTTCGCGCGGTACTCCTTCAGGAAAGCTTCCTGTGTCGCCTTAGTAAAAGTATCGATCGTGTAGCCGGGCTCCTTCGCGCGTTGCTTCTTGGCCACGGTCACAACGCCCGAGAGTGTCATCACGCCTTCGCTGCCGATGAAGCGAAACCCCGAGCTCTCGTTGGCGCCCGCCGCGAAATTGACTCTCAGAGCGAGATTGAAGGCGGGGGTGCTCGCGGTCTTCGGGTAATCGCACAGCGCGAGCATCACATCCGGGACATCGCGGCCGTCGTTCCAGTAGCGCAACCCTCCGGTCGCCATCACGCGAGACGGCCCCGTAGTGCCAACTACGAAATGCAAACCTGAAAACAAGTGAACGAACAGATCGCCGGCGACGCCTGTGCCGTAGTCGCGATAGTTTCGCCATCTGAAAAATCGTAATGGATCAAATGCACGCTTCGGCGCGTCGCCGAGATAGCGGTCCCAATCGACCGTTTCGGGGGAAGCGTCGGGCGGGATCGAATACTGCCACGCGCCGATCGCGCTGCTGCGGTCCCACCACGCCTCAATCATATTCAACTCACCGATTGCTCCTGAAGCCAGAAGCTCTTTGGCCTTCCTGTAGACGATCGAGCTGACACGCTGGCTGCCAACCTGAAAGATGCGATTAGTTTTCTGCGCGGTCTCGATGACCTGTTTGCCCTGTTCGAGTTGTTGCACCATCGGCTTCTCACAATAGACATCCTTACCGGCATTCATCGCGTCGTTCGAGATTCGCATGTGCCAGTGATCGGGGGTGGCAATGATCACGGCATCGACATCGGGACGGGCAATCACTTCCCGATAATCGCGAGAGGTGAAGAGCTGATTGCCCCAGATTTCTTTTGCGCGTGCACGCCGCCCATCATACAGATCGGCTACGGCTACAAGCTCTACGCCGGGAATCTTCAACGCTTCTCGTGTATCACCCATGCCTTGCCCGCCGGCTCCGATCAGTCCTAGCCTGATCTTGTCGCTTGGCGCGACCGTTTTTCTAGATTCGGACGCGTCCGCTGCGAGAATTGTTGTTGAAGTAGCCGCAGCCAGCGTGGTAGCCGTCGTCAGCTTTATGAAATCTCGTCGAGTTGTTCTTCCATTAATCATCGCCAGTCTCCTCCGCGACGCAGGCTGTTTGCGGTCTGCGCAGCATTCCAGAGTGCAACATCTTTCAAGCCCAACTTCGTTCGAAGGCCGAGCGTTCGAAGGCCCAACTTTCGATTGGTTGATCGTAAGTGGAAAGCCTACTATTATCCTCCTGCTCGGTCGGTTTGCAATCAGAAATTGCAGAACTCAAGGGTAGAGTAGACTGTCCAGTCTGCGCATTAATGGGCGGGGCAATCCGGAGCCCTGCGCAGACCGGACGGCTCGGCTACATTTCTGACGAGAGGAAAAATGAAAAAGGCGGGCTCAATATTTTGGATTCTGGCTCTTGCGACATCGCTATCGGCCCAGAATTCTCCTCAGCCTTCGATGGACGCAATGAAGAAGCTGGATTTCCTCGTAGGCGAATGGAAGGGAGAGGGCTGGATCGCATTTGGGTCGGCACAACGGAGGACCTTCACGCAGAGTGAAACTATCCAGCCGAAGTTGGGCGGTCTGCTTTTGCAGATCGAGGGCCTGGGAAAAAGCAAGGATCCGGGGAAAGAAGGCACGATCATTCACAACGCCTTTGCGATCGTGTCCTATGACGACAAGGCTAAGCAGATACGATGGCACGCCTACACTGCCGACGGTCGTTATGTTGACACCGAGCTGAAACCGCTACAAGAAAAGACTGTGCAGTGGTCAATCCCAACTCCCGGACAAAACATCCGGTTCACTATGAACCTGAACGAAAAGGATCAATGGCTCGAAACAGGCGAGTTCTCTCCGGACGGCAACAAATGGATGAAGTTCTTCGAGATGAAGCTTCAACGCGTGAAGTAAGCGGTCCGGGTAGACATTTCAGTTTATCGTTGGCCCTATGCAGGAGAGATCGAATGATCAAGGCAAGCGTTGTAGCTTTTCTGTTTTTGATAATGCCGGCGGCATTGCTGTCGCGTAGCACGCTTTCGTTTGCTAGTCGTTCGGCAGACGACAAGATAATCGGGCGTTGGGACATGACAGTTCAGGACGCGAGCGGCGCCATGTATCCTTCATGGTTTGAAGCGACCCGCGACGGTGCAAAGCTCACCGGCCGGTTTGTCGGGCGAGTCGGGAGTCAGCGGCCCATCAAGTCCATCGAGTATGCCGATGGAAACCTCAAATTCAGTTTGCCGATTCAGTATGAGAGACGAAGGACCGATCTCGAGTTTGAAGCAAAGCTGGTTGGCGATCGACTCGAGGGCACGGCTCCCGACGCCGACGGGAAGCCGATGAAGTGGACCGCTGTTCGCGCCCCGAAACTCGAGCATAAATCGCCGCCGCGATGGGCGAAGCCGATCACGTTGTTCAACGGACACGATATTAGCGGTTGGCATCTGCGCGACTCGGCCAAAGCGGAAACATGGCGAGTCGCGGACGGTGTCATGGAGAATACACCGCACGGGACCGACATCGTCACCGATCAGAAGTTCACCGACTTTAAGCTGCACGTCGAGTTCAAGATGGTCGAGAAGAGCAACAGCGGCGTCTACCTGCGCGGGCGCTATGAGGTCCAGATCGAAGACGACTTCGGACTGGAGCCCGAGAGCCACCGCATCGGCGGCGTCTACGGGTTCATCACGCCGTCGAGCAATCCGGCTAAGAAGGCGGGTGAGTGGCAGACCTATGACATTACCTTGATCGGTCGCACAGTATTGGTCGTCTTCAATGGCAAGACAATCATCGACAGCGCCGAGATCCCCGGAATCACCGGAGGCGCGCTCGATAGCAGTGAAGGCGCGCCCGGTCCGATAATGCTTCAGGGCGATCATGAGAAGATTTACTACCGCAATATTGTAATCACGCCGGCGAAGTGAGCATCAAAGTGAGACTTCCGCGCAGTATTTTCTTTCGAGTCGTATCGGCGGCCTTCCTTGTCTGCGCCTTGACTTTGTGCCCCGCGTTGTTGAGCGCGGGCACTGTACAGCCACAGGAGCGCCCGAATGCCCACCGCGTCACCCGTCCCACGAGCAAGCCTTACACCGGCGATCTCTCGATCTTTGAAGACCCCGAGCGCGACGAGCGGCTGCAGATAAATCGGGTGATGGAAATCTTGAAAATCAAGCAAGGTTCAAACGTCGCGGACATTGGAGCCGGTTCCGGCTGGTTTACGGTGAGGGCAGCAAGGCGAGTGGGAGAAAGCGGCGCCGTGTACGCGGTAGAAATAAATCGCGATTACATCAAATACATCGAAGCGCGCGCAGCTAAGGAGAAGCTGGCAAACATTCACGCCGTGCTCGGAAAGGAGGATGACCCTCTGCTGCAGCGCGACAGCGTCGATGCGGTGCTGATCCTGAAAACCTACCACGAGATCGCCCAACCAATCTTACTGCTCGCGCACCTGCGCGACGCGATGCGGGCTGGCGCGCTGCTGGGCATCATCGATAAAAACGGGAACGGCAAGAATCATGGAATCAACCAGGAGGTTGTCATCAAGGAAGCCAGTGAAGCTGGCTTCGCGCTGGTTGACCGGTACGACTTTGTGAAACCGGACGGCATGGACTACTTCATCGTTCTACGCGCGGGCCCCTCCGCACCTTCTCGCTGAAATCATAACGGACCTTTTTGTCTTCCCTGGTCAGGATAGCTGTAACGCCGGCAGTCGACGCTGCGTACTTATTGATTGCCGGAAGAGTCATCCAACGGATTGATCGAATGGGTTCATCGGGCCACAGGTTAGGGAAGGAAACAGCCTGCCTTCAATGAGTCCCCATCGTGCGCTCCATAATGAAACAGGGTATTATTAACACAGAATAACTATGGTGATTGGATACCTAAACATTCGTATGATCTCTAATTATTGTCCGCGAACTCTCCCGTGGGCGGGCCTGTTTGCGATCTTCGTGCTTTCATCTGCCGCGTGCAAGAGCGGTTATCCGGTGTCGGCCAGAAACGCGCCGGCCGATGCGACGGAGGCCAGACCCGTAAAAGTTTCGCCCGCCTCTGAGAGGTCGATGGAGCGAACGATCACTGTAACCGGGACTCTCGCCGCCTTTGACCAGGCGACTGTAAGCGCGAAAGTGCCCGGGCGGCTTGCGTCTATTTCGGTCGATCTCGGCACCGTGCTGCGACAGGGGCAGGTCATCGCTCAAATCGAGAAGCAGGATTATCAACTTCGGCTTCAACAGGCCGAAGCCGCGCTTTCGCAGGCTCGGGCTCGCGTGGGCTTACCTCCTGAAGGTAAGGACGATCGCATAGTAACGGAGGAGACCGGGACGGTCAGATCGGCACAGGCGCTGCTCGACGATGCAAAGGTTAAACTCGAGCGGGCTGAAGCGCTCGTCAAGCGCGGTGTTCTTGCCAAGGCGCAACTCGACAGCGCCGGTTCCGATTACAAGGTTGCGCTCAGCCGCTACCAGGATGCGGTTGAGGAGATTCGAAACCGTCAGGCGCTGGTCGTTCAACGCCGTTCGGAACTCGAGATCGCGCGTCAGCAGCTTGTCGACTCTGCCATCTACGCGCCGTTCGACGGCGTCATTCAGGAGAAGCGAGCGAGCATCGGCGAGTACATAGCTGCCGGTGCGCCGGTGGTCAACATTGTGAGAATGGATCCGCTGCGCTTGCGTGCTGAAGTGCCGGAGCGCGAGTCTCGAAGCGTGCACGTTGGCCAGGAGGTTCGCGTGACGCTCGAAGGCGATCCAAGCGTTTACACGGGAAAGATCGCGCGCATAAGCCCGGCCATCACTGCGCAGAATCGAGTGTTGATCGTTGAGGCCGAAGTTCGTAACAACGGACAACTTCGCCCGGGGTCATTCGCGCGCGCGGAAATTGTTTCAGCTGATAGCACTCCGGCGCTTGCTGTTCCCACAAATGCGCTTGTGAGCTTTGCGGGAATCGACAAGGTAATCCTGGCACTGGATGGCAAAGCGGTCGAGACGCCAATCACTCTCGGACGCCGCACCGCTGACTGGGCCGAGGTCCTGTCGGGGCTGAAGGCCGGTGATCCAGTTATAATAAGCCCGGGCAACCTTCAATCGGGCCAGCCAGTAACGATAACCGAATAGTTCAGTGTTCCTGGTTCAGGGTTCCGGGTTTGACCCTCAACGCTGAACTCTGAACTCTGAACCGTAAGTTCTATGCAGAAGCTCGCAGAAATCTGTATCGAGCGGCCGGTATTCGCGGCGATGATCATTCTCGCTCTCGTCGTCGTTGGCGCCGCAAGTTACTTTCGACTCGGAGTCGATCGCTTTCCTTCCGTGGATCTTCCGACCGTCAGCGTGCGCACGAGTCTGCGCGGCGCCGCGCCTGAAGAGATCGAGAGCGAGGTCTCGCAGAAGATAGAAGAAGTTGTCAACACGGTCGAGGGCATCCAGGAATTACGCTCGATTTCCTTTCAAGGCATGTCCTTTGTCATCGTTACGTTCAATCTCGATCGAAACATCGATATAGCCGCACAAGACATTCGAGATCGGGTGTCGACTATTGTTCGCGACTTGCCCAAAGATGTTGACCCGCCGGTAATTGCAAAGTTCAACAATGACTCATCGCCGGTAATCACTATTGCGCTTTCCGCCGACCGACCGTTGCGCGAGCTGACTGAGCTTGCCGACAAGGTGGTGAAGATCCAGCTTGAGCGATCGACCGGAGTCGGCGACGTTTCAATCGTCGGCGGTCTCAGCCGGGCTATCAACGTCTGGGTTGATCCCGACAGGCTCGCCGCGTACCAGATTCCCATAACCACAATTCGCAACGCGATCGTCCGCCAGAACGCCGACGCGCCGGGCGGCAACGTCACCTCGGGCGCGCACGAGCAGGGGCTTCGCACGATGAGCCGCGTCGTGGATCCGAAGCTGTTTGGCGATCTTGTCGTCACCAACATCAACGGCGCGCCTGTCCGAGTACGCGATGTCGGCTGGGCGGAAGACGGAACGAAAGAGCAGCGCACACTTGCCCGATTGAACGGCGTGCCCACCGTCACCCTGGAGGTGCAACGACAATCAGGCGCCAACACCATCGAAGTTATTGAGGGCGTGAAAAAAGCCCTGGCGCGCGTCGCGGGTCAGATTCCGTCAGACGTGAAGATGGAAGTGATCCGCGATCAATCGCGTTACATCTACGCCGCGCTGCACGAGATCAATCTTCATCTTGTACTGGGCAGCATTTTGGCGTGTCTGGTCGTTCTGTTATTCGTGCGAAGCTGGCGCTCTACCTTGATTGCGGGCATCGCGATTCCGGCCTCGGTGATCGCCTCGTTTGGAATGATGAGAGCGCTGAACTTCACCCTAAACAGCGTGACGATGCTCGCGCTGGTATTGATGGTGGGGATAGTAATCGACGATGCAATCGTAGTCCTCGAAAACATTTTCCGCTTCGTCGAGGAAAAGAAGATGCGGCCCTTCGAGGCTGCTCGGGCGGCGACTGCGGAGATTGGTCTTGCGGTTATGGCGACGACGCTGAGCCTCGTCGTCATCTTCATTCCGGTATCGTTCATGTCCAGTGTATCCGGCAGGTTCCTGTACCAGTTCGGCATAACTGCCGCGGTTGCGATCATGGTGAGCTTGCTGGTCTCGTTCACGCTTACGCCTATGATGAGCGCGCGCCTGCTTCGCGCGGAGGACGCCGGAGGTCACGATCAGGCGAAGTCGCGGTCAGGCTTCTATTTTTGGATAGACCGAATCTATACAAGCCTTCTTTCATTCGCGATGCGCCATCGAGTTGCAGTAGCTGTGCTGGCGCTGCTGGTTATCTTCTCATCCGTTCCTCTATATGGAATGGTCAAGCAAGACTATTTGCCGAGCGACGTGGACGAGTCGGAGTTCGATGTGAACTTCACCGCGCGCGAAGGTACGAGCTTCGAATCGATTGAAGGTGTGATGCGCTCGGTGGAAGGGGACCTTCGCACAACGCCGGGTGTTCGCGTTGTGCTGGCGACAGCCGGCGGCGGGTTCAACGGCAACGTCAATCAAGGCAGCGCCTACGTTCGCATCGCGCCAATCGAAGAGCGCAGCTTCTCGATCGAGCGCCTCTGGCATGGGATCAGTCACGGTCATCCGCTCGAAGCCTTTCAAACCAACTATTCGCAACGCGACGTGATGCAGGAGATTCGCAATCGACTGAGGAAGTACAAAGATCTGCGTACTTCTGTGCGCAACGCGCCGTCATTCAACATCGGCGGCGGCGGATTCGACATAGACTTCAACCTTCGCGGGCCGGATCTTGAAAGCCTTGCGAGTTATGCCGATCAGCTTCGCCTGCGCGCGCCCGAGCTTGGAATCGTAGACGCCGACACAACCTTGAAGCTGGACAAGCCCGAGCTGCGTGTTGAAATCGATCGAACGCGCGCCGCCGACCTTGGCGTATCAACCGACGATATCGCTTCGGCGTTGCAGTTGATGGTTGGCGGAGATCAGCGAGTCTCACGCTTCCATGATGCCGCGGTCAACGACGACTATGACGTGCAACTGCGTCTGACCAACGGCCAGCGAAACGACCCCGCCGCGATATCCAGGCTCTACGTCTCGCGCCAAAACGGAGAGCTCGCCCGCCTGGACAATCTTGTGAATCTGGTTCCGGGGAATACCGCTTCACGTATTGACCGGCTCGACCGGCAGCGGCAGGTATCACTGCGCGCGGCGGTCGCGCCTGGTTACGCGCTTTCCGACCGGCTGGATGCGCTGCGCAAGGCGGTTGCCGATATGCACCTGCCCTCGGCTTACACGACCAGCGTTTCGGGCCGCGCGAAGGAGTTGGAGCGAACGTTCTACGAATTCATCTGGGCTTTCCTGCTATCGGTCATTTTCATGTACATGATTCTTGCGTCGCAGTTCGAGAGCGTCGTTCACCCGCTGACGATTCTGCTTTCGCTTCCACTATCGATACCGTTCGCGTTGTTCTCGCTCTGGGCAACTGGCAATACGCTGAATCTATATTCGGCACTCGGTATACTGGTGCTTTTCGGAGTCGTAAAGAAGAACGCCATTCTTCAAATTGATCACATGAACAATCTGCGAAAGAAGGGAATGGACCGGCCGTCGGCGATCCTCCAGGCGAATCGCGATCGGCTTCGTCCGATCCTGATGACTACTCTGGCATTGGTTGCGGGGATGATGCCGCTTGCGTTGGGGACCGGACCCGGCGCCGACGAGCGCCGGGCGATTGCAGTTGTGGTCATAGGCGGCCAGACGCTTTGCTTGCTGCTGACTCTGGTTGTCACCCCGGTCGCGTATTCGTTGTTCGACGATATGGCGGCCACAGAAGGATGGCCCGCGCTCGCAAACCGGATTTATGGGATGACCCATCCGTTTAGAAAACGGGTTCGCTCGGGCAATACGGCGTCAGTGTCGGCCGAGATAGACAGCATCGGCGCCGAGATCCAAGCCGCGGCCAAAGCCGACGACAAGATGAAAGTCGGCGCCGGCGATTAGAATTTTGCATCTTCACCCATCTTTGCCCTCCATTCTCTCGTAAGGTATAAAGTAAGAAGCGTGTTAAGCCACAATCCAACAGAGGGTGTTCAAGTATCGTGCGTCATAAGAAGTTTCTGCTCGCAGTCGTTGTCGTAACCGGCGCCCTGGCCATCGCCATCTCGACAATCGTTTTTGGAAGCTCGCGTAGTGAGTCCAAATCACCCGACGCGACGAGTGTCGCCGAGCCGCTTGAAGATTCGAGCGGTGAGGTAGCGGCTACGTTGCCCTTGTTTCATCGAGTGGACGAAAATTACGTTCGTGGTTCTCAGCCGGCCCGAGGCGGCATCACCGCGCTCAAAAGACTCGGCGTCAGAACTGTCGTGGATCTGCGTTCGATTTACGACTACACGGACGAGGTTAAATCCGTGGCCGAGATCGCCGGTTTGAAATACGAATGGATTCCGATGAGCGTCTGGAACCCGCCAACCGACGATGAGGCGAAGAAGTTCGTTTCTGTTGTGAGCGATACTGCCAACGGGCCTTTCTTCGTCTTTTGCGCGGATGGGCTAAACCGAACCGGGGAGATGACCGCGATCTATAGAATCGCGCACGACGACTGGAGCGTTGAGAAGGCGCTCGACGAAGCCGACGAGCTCGGCTTTAGCCCTTACTATTGGGGCCTGAGAGATTATGTGTGGGACTACGCGCGAAAGTTCCGGCCGTCGGCCGTTCCACCTGCGGGCCGCCGTGTGAATTCGACCGAGCCGTGAGTGTAGCGTAGACTGTCCAGTCTGCGCATCCACCCAAATTGCGCCAATTGGAAGCACCCGCAGACTGGACAGTCTACGCTACATTGATGCTTGATCATTCAGCATCGGCTCCATCATACTTCGGCGCGAATGCACACGCTCTCGGCCGTCGAAGGTCTGATTAAACATGGCAAAGTCCAAAGCTACAAAACTTGTTTTCGTCTGTCAGCAATGCGGCTCGCAGCAGCAAAGATGGATGGGCAAGTGCCCGGATTGCGGCGAGTGGAATTCGCTGGTCGAAGAAAAGCCCGCGAGCGCTCAAGGTGAATCGTCGCCTCGGGGCGGCCTGTTCCGAATGAGAGAGACTGCGACGCTCGCTTATCACGACATCGAAAGCCAGGATGATGCTCGCCAGCCGTCGGGGATCGAAGAGTTCGATCGCGTGCTTGGCGGAGGCATAGTGCCGGGGTCGCTTGTGTTAATCGGCGGCGATCCCGGCATCGGGAAATCAACGCTGCTGCTCGAGGTCTCGGACAAGCTGTCGGCCACCTGCGGCAAAGTGCTTTACGTCTCGGGCGAAGAGAGCGAACGCCAGATCAAACTTCGCGGCGAGCGATTGGGCATCAATCCCACGGGGTTGTACCTTCTACCGGAGACTTGTCTCGAGCGAATCTTTCAGGAGATTGACCGGCTCGATCCGCAAGCGGTCGTCGTCGATTCGGTGCAGACAGTCTTCTCGATGAAGCTGGAATCCGCGCCCGGTTCGGTTTCCCAGGTTCGCGAAGTAGCCGGCCAGTTCCTGATGCTCGCGAAGAACCGGGGCATACCTGTTTTTCTAATCGGACACGTCACCAAAGACGGATCGATTGCCGGACCGAAGACTCTGGAGCACATCGTCGATACCGTCCTCTATTTTGAAGGTGAACGGCATCACAATCACCGGATAATTCGCGCGGTCAAGAACCGCTTCGGCGCAGCGAACGAAGTTGGAGTGTTCGAGATGACTGGCCGCGGGCTGGTGCCGGTGCTGAATCCCTCCGGTTTGTTCCTGAACGAGCGCCCGGTCGGAGTGTCGGGTTCGGTGGTGACTGCGTGCATTGAAGGCACACGCCCGATGCTGGTCGAGCTTCAAGCGCTGGTTAGTTCATCGAAGTACGGCACGGCTCGGAGAATGACACAGGGCGTCGACGGAAACCGCGTGTCGCTGTTGATGGCGATGCTCGAAAAGCGCGTTGGAATGCAAGTCCTCGCGGACGATGTTTTCGTGAATGTAGCCGGAGGCATGACTATCGATGAACCGGCGGCCGACCTCGGAATAGTCGCCGCGATTGCATCGAGCTTTCGGAACGTGCCGGTGGACGAACGAGCCGCGGTCTTTGGGGAAGTCGGATTAGCTGGAGAAGTGCGCGCTACGAGTCAGGCTTCAGTGCGGGTGCGCGAAGCGTATGCGATGGGCTTCAAACGTTGTGTTATTCCTCACGGAAACCTTATAGGGCTTGATTACGACGACGGAATCGAAGTGATCGGAGTTCGCAATGTTTCGGACGCGCTTGAAGCGTTGTTCTAGAGAGATGCGGAAGAAGCGGATAACACTCTAGCGTTGATGGGTGGCAACCCCGAAGGGGTTGTATCTCTCAGCCCAGGGTTGCTGTACTCGGCTACCCTGGGTATGGAGCTTGGCGCGGTGTTGGCGTTAATGGCAACCCTGAAGGGCTTGCGGCCTGCGTTAGCCGTTACCCTGCCCCGCCACGTTCCGTCGAGAATCGCCACGGCCGCAACCCCGTTGGGGTTGGTGTGACTTGCGTCTGATTTCCCAAGGTAGCCGAGTACGGGAACCTTGGGCTGTTAGCCGCAATCCCGTTGGGATTGCACACTCAAGTGTCCAAACTCCGGTCGACCAACCTGTGTTGGTGGGATTATCGGCCTCCGACGTAGGACCTGTCGCGTTCCTTTCATCAGCTCGTCAGATTCCTACGTGATTGAAGGGGATATGCGGTCCATGCACTTGCTGGAGGCGCTAAGGATGGCGTAGCACTCATGTGGTGCTGGCCTTGTCACCCGCTGGGGGAACGAGCTAATTATGGAAATCCTGGATGATACTCGCCGCCTTCAAGTCAAGACATCGTACGCCGATGTTATCAACCGTCACGGATACGGATTTCAGTACAGCGTGCTTAGTACAGCGAACAAACTCTCGATCGCTGGAACTTCAACTTGGCAGTTTCAGGCAGCCGAATTCCCAGTGGAGGTCAAGGGCTACGGCACAAGAATCGACTTCATCCTGAGGCGGCGAGGAGAACCTCCATCTTATCTCTTGGCTGAGTGCAAGAGAGCTAATCCGGCTCTTTCGAATTGGTGGTTTGCCCGCGCGCCTTATGTGCATCGAGCGCGAACCCCTAGCCACGAGCCTGTAATCATCGAACACATCGAATCGGATTACGAAGGCACGCGGGTGCTAGCATATGCAAGCGAGCAAACATCCGCGCACAATCCTTGTCACATAGGCCTTGAGGTTCGGTCAACGTTGAAGGGAGACACGCAAGGGGAGTCCGGCAAGGCGATCGAGAATGCCTCAACGCAGGTGCTGCGCGGACTGAATGGTATGATCGAAATGTTAACCAAGAACCGTCACATTGTGTCGGAGTGGAAAAGGGCAGACTTCTTGCCAGTCATTTTCACGACTGCTCAGCTCTGGATCTCTGACGTCGAGCTCCTATCGGCGGATGTCAGCGACGGGAGAGTCAATCTAAATCACTCTAACTTTACGCTGCAACCTTGGGTATCATATCAGTACCATCAGTCTTCCGGGATAAAGCATTCGACCTCACCCGGCACTGCACCTAGTGATCTGGGAAAACTCATGCAATCAGAATATATTCGCACAATACCGATTGTGAACTCATCGGGCATTGCCTCATTCCTCGAGTGGTCTTCTAGATTTGACTTATCTTAATGAGTCCTCTACATAGAGCGAGCCGTGGCGGTCGCTTGGCCACCAATGCGTTCGCTCTTCTGCGACTCGATCCTCCGATCATTGCCCGTGATGTCTTGGCTTGAGATCAGCTTTTACCCGCCCAGTAGTCTGGCCTTTCTTCAGTATTCGGGTCGTGTCTTTCCATCCACCGCTCGGGTTTCTTCAACTCCTTGAATCCTAGTCGGCGATACAACTCGTGAGCGTCTTTGGTCGCGAGCACCCATCTGCGAAATCCCTGAAGTTCCGGATGCGCGATGATCACTTCCATCAGCCACTTTCCCAGACCCTGGCCTTGAAACGGGTCGAGGATGAACACGTCTGCGATCCAGGCGAACGTCGCATAGTCGGTGATCACTCGAGCGAACCCGACTTGCTGATCTCCCTTGTAGACTCCGAACGGAAGCGAGTTTTCAATCGAGCGTCGAATTGTCTCGCCGGATCTGCCCGCGGCCCAGTAAGACCTGTCGAGGAAGCTATGAATCACCTCGATGTCCAGCCGGGATTTGTCTGTGCTGATGGTGAACTCGCCTCGCTGATAATCCATCCCAAATTCCCCTGCGATTGTTGAACGCTCAACGCGCGGAACTACGCAAGGCTCCTTCGCGCAGGCGGCGTTCGGCAAGTCTGTCGGCGGCTTTGTAAGTAGAAATGCCGTCTGTCTCCGCTATCGCGAAGACGGAAAGCAGAGTGTCGTAGATCGCAAGCACTTCGGCGCGCACGTTTTCGCTGGTCCACCCGAACAGCTCGGCTCCTCCGCTGAGAACGCCGCCTGAATTCGCGACGTAATCGGGAGCGTAAAGAATGCCACGTTCTTCAAGCACATCGCCGTGCCTCGGCTCCAGCAGTTGATTGTTCGCGGCTCCGCAAACGATCTCAGCTTTCAGCACCGGAATGGTCTGATCGTTGACAATACCTCCGAGCGCACACGGCGCAAAGATGTCTGCAGTTGCTGAAAAGATCTCTTCGATTGAGGCTGCATCCGAGCCCAACTGTTCGACAGCGCGCGTGACTTTTTGCTTGTCAACGTCGGAGATAATTAACTGAGCACCGGTCTCGCTTAGTAACTTCGCGAGGTTGAATCCGACGTTGCCGCACCCCTGAATCGCAACTCGTTTCCCTCGAAGATCATCGCTGCCCCATCGATACTTTGCGGAAGCCTGCATCGATCGAAACACGCCGAGCGCAGTCCACGGAGAAGGATCTCCGCCCTTTCCGATGAGTCCGCCAACGTGGCGAGTCTCCAAAGCGATAATCGCCATGTCGGCGGGGCTGGTGCCCACGTCTTCGGCGGTGACATATCGCCCGCCGAGTCTGTCGATGAAGCGCCCGTGTGCCCGGAACAGCTTCTCGCGATCTTTCGGCTTGCCGTCGTCGAGGATGATTGACTTGCCGCCGCCCCACGGCAGACCCGCGACTGCGCATTTGTAAGTCATTCCCCGCGAGAGCCGCAACGCATCGACGAGCGCTTCTTCCTCGCTTGCGTATTTCCAAAAGCGAGTGCCGCCAACCGCGGGCCCGAGGACGGTGCTATGAATCGCAACGATGCCACGATAGCCGCATGAGGCGTCCTGACTGAAGACAACCTGCTCGTGCCCCATCCCGGTCATTGACTCGAACAGCTCTATTAGCGCTTTGTCAGTCATTGAAGAACCCCGCAATGCGCCGCTGATTCTCGCTTTCCGTGGGACCGCGAGTCTCCGCTGAACTGCGAAAATCTGCGTCACGCCAGTCGGCGCAAATCAGCGGTTGATTCCATGGCTCTATCAAGTGCCGGCGATCTCCGAGGGTCTTGAGCCTCTCGAGTATTCTCTTGCATATTGCGGCGCTTCTATTCCGGCGGGCACTCGATCGTCAATGACCGGCGGATCGGCGGTCAGCCGTAACGGAACGACGCCTGCCCAGACAGCAAGCTTGTAATCTTCATCATCATCGATAGGCGGACCCGTCCGCACCTTCGCGGATACTTCGGCCAGCCGAAGCCTTAACACAAGCGTGGCTCTCAGTTCGTTTTCATCAGGCGGGCGAACCTCTTCCCAACGCCCGGGCACTACATGTTCAGTGAACGCATGAAGCGCGGCGAGCTTCTCATCCAGATCATCGACTGTGTTCGCGTTTCCAAAAATGACGACCGATCTGTAGTTGATTGAATGATGAAACGCGGAACGCGCGAGAACCAGTCCGTCAATCAGGGTGACAGTCACGCAGACATCGATGCCTTCTTCGAGCGAGCGGAGCATCCGGCTGGCTGCGGAGCCGTGAATATATACGTCATCACCGACACGGACATAAGACGTCGGAATCACCACCGGCTTGGCCTCGACCACGAACCCTACGTGACATATGAAAGCTTCGTCGAGGATTCCGAAAATGGCGGAGCGATCATATTCGCTCCGCTTCGGCAATCGTTTCAGGGTGGTTCGGTCGGTCGGTGGAAATGTGCTCATTGATTCGTGCTCCGTTGATTGGAAAATCGCACTTGGGTTTCTAACGCGCCGCCAAAGCGCGAGAGATTCCTGGCTCTTTGTCCTTTAACGTTTTCAAGACAAGTGTCGTTCGCGCGGAAGAAACAGATTTGATTGTTTCAATCCTCTCTCTGACTAAACGTCCAAGGTCTTCCGTGTTAGCCACGCGAACTCTGACGATATAGGAGTCCTCACCCGCGACCCGGTGAACTTCTTCGACCTCGGGAATCCGCGTGACGAACTTCGCAGCGTCCCCTTGCTGAGGAACTGTCTGAAGAAAAACGAAAGCGATCACGTTGTCTCCCTAATGTAGCGTAGACTGTCCAGTCTGCGCATGATTCCGCATTGCGCACGGTCGCGGGCATCCGCAGACTGGACAGTACGTTTTCACACTAATGCCCTCAACCCGTCGGCTCGCATTGTTCCGCGCTGCTTCTTTAGCTTCAACAACTGCGTCTTCATTATCGCGGCCAGGCGCTTGACGGCGTCGTCAATCGCCTCTGGGCTCGCCATCGTGAATGAGAGTCTTATTACATTGTCCTGCGGCGAGCTTGCAAAGAAGTGATCACCGCTGATGAAGGTTACGCCGCTCTCTGCAGCCTGATGCAGAAGTTGCCTGCTGCCGAGCGAGCCCGGCAAGCGGACCCAAACCGACATGCCGCCTTCGGGTCTGCTCCAGCTTGCGTCGTCGGGGAAGTATCGATCCAGCGCTTCAAGCATCGCATCGCGGCGTTGCCGGTAAGCTTTCTTGACGCGCTTGATATGTTTCGAAAGAAGGCCGCGTTTGGCGAACTCGTAGATTGCTGCTTGCGCCAACAGACTCGCGTGCAAATCGCAACGCTGTTTTACGCGATTGAGATGTTCGATAACGATTTGCGGAGCGGCGATCCATCCTACTCGCAAACCCGGAAAGCCAACCTTCGAAAAGCTGCTGATATAGATGACCAGACCATGTTCGTCCAGCGCCTTGAGCGGCGGAACCTCCGGGCCATCGTATCGAAGCTCTCTATAGATGTCATCTTCGACGATCGGAACGCGATACCTCGCAGCCAGGCCTATCAGTTGGTGGCGCGCCGCAGAATCCATGGTCACGCCGGTTGGATTCTGAAAACTGGGCACGACGTAGATCAGTTTCGCTCGCCGCTGAGAAAGAACGTCTTCGAGAACATTCAGGTCCATGCCGTTCCTGCCCACCGGAACGCTGATGTATTTGGACCCGGCGGCGCAGAAGACACTGAGCGCGCCCGGATAAGTGGGGTTCTCGATCACGACTTCTTCACCGGGCTCAACCAGGATCTGCCGGATCAGATCAAGCGATTGCTGACAGCCGTTGGTAATGAGCACCTCATCCGCCGACACCTTCGCGCCTGAAAGCGCGAGTTGCGAAGCTATGTATTCCTGAAGCGGCGCGTATCCGCTGGTCGCCCCGAGCTGGAGCAATACGCGGCCTTGCTTTCGAAGGACTCGATCGACCGAGCGCCGAAAATCATCGAGCGGGAAGAGATCTGCCGAAGGGAGCGCAAGCGCCAACGAAATGCCGTCGCGTCGCTGTTCGAGGCTGCTCATTTCCGCGAGCCAATTATCGCGGGTCTGAAGTGTCAGTAAGGCGTCCCATAACATGGGTGAAGACAGGGGGGAGGACATGGGTGATGTCAGGCCTCGCGCCTTGAACGAATCAGTTGACGCAGGCAACGGCAGGCGGCTTACATACGTGCCGCTACCGACGCGCGAGCTAATCAATCCATCCGCCGCGAGTTCAGCATAAGCAGTGGTAACCGTGTTTCGGTTTACTCCTAGCGTTTTGGCCAGCTCGCGATTGGCGGGCAACCGGTCGCCCACCTTCAGCGCGCCGTCGGTCATTCTGCGGCACACCTCGCTCACTATCTGAGCGTAAAGCGGAACGTGACTCTCACGGTTGAGTTCCAGGATCATCGGCTCGACCTCGATTCAGATTGGCTTACTCTATTGAACCATTTTACAAGCAATAGAGCTGATGTAAAGAGCCAATTATGGGCCAATTATCGAGTGCCAATTCTGGGTACTAATATACTTGACAAATCAACCGCTTGTGTTAGAATACGGTTTATGAAAAAGCAAACTCAGTCATTAAAGACATTACAGCAGGCAATTTTGTACTTTGCCGATATTGACCGGTGCATAAAATACCTAGCCAAAAGACGCTGGCCAAAAGGCGTTGTCTGTCCGACCTGCGGGCGCAAGGACGCGACCTATCTTGAGAACCAAAAGAAATGGCAATGCAAGAGTCAGCATAAGCAGCGACAGTTCAGCGTGAAGGTCGGAACCATTTTTGAAGACTCTCCGCTCGGGCTTGATAAGTGGCTTCCGGCTGTCTGGCTTATCACAAGCTGCAAGAACGGGATTAGCTCATATGAAGTCGCGCGCGATCTGGGAGTGACCCAGAAGACTGCTTGGTTTATGCTCCAGCGTATTCGCCTTGCGATGCAGACCGGCTCATTCCTCAAGAAGATGAGCGGCGAGATCGAAGCCGACGAAAGTTTTATAGGTGGCAAGGCTCGAAACATGCACATCGCGACAAAGAAACGCCGCATTACTGCTGCTGGCGGACACAGCCAGTCGGCAGTTCTCGGTATCCTTCAGCGAGGCGGTGAGGTTCGCACTATCGTGGTCGCAGATCGAAAGAAAGCTACATTGCAAGCTGAGGTCAAGAAGCATGTCGAAGCTGGAGCCGCGCTCTATACTGATTCGCTGCTTTCCTACAACGGCCTTGAGGGTGACTATGCGCATCAAGTGGTCAACCACGCAGTTCAATACGTTGACGGTCGGATTCACACAAACAGCCTTGAGAACTTCTGGAGCTTGCTCAAGAGAAGCATCAGCGGAACCTATGTCAGCGTGGAACCTTTCCATCTGTTTCGTTACCTTGATGAACAATCGTTCCGCTACAACAACCGTAAAGGCTTGAACGATGGCGAGCGGTTCTCAATCGTGTTGTCGCAGATTGCTGGCAAGCGACTTACTTACCAAGAACTGATCGGCAAAACTCCGAAGGAACAAGAAACGCCGCGCAGCCATTAAGACTTTGGGCCGTCTGAAACGCGGGAAGCGGGTGAAGTCTTAGTCCGCTTCTTTCTCGCTCTCGCTTTCTTTTCTTCTTCGAGTTTCTGTTGGAGTTCTTTGTATGGGACCGATAAGAGGCCGTCCATAACTCGATCAAAGCGCTTGAACTCGGTGTCTTCTTTTTTCATGTTCACCTTTTTCAATGGCTAAGCAGCGTTGCGAAATCGGCCAACACCGATACGATTCCATTAAAGGAAGGGTGATCTAATGGTATGTGATACTCTTCCGGTTTATCCCACAATCGGCTAAGCGTCGTATATGGATTCTGCCTACATCTAGCCGCAATGATGCACTGAATTCTCATCTTAGCTTGCTTGAGATCATCCCATTGGCCCGCTGGTGTATTAGCCGTATAGCTATCGATCGGCGCCCTCATCTCTGGCCACTGGTCATAGGCAGATATCAAACATGAGGTTTCTAAATTTCCATTTGAGCCGTCTAGGGGAAGCATCATAACTACGATAGCTGGCAAAGTACCCGTCGAGCGCGCAGCCTCTAGAGGCCGAGTCGGAACCCCAAAGCCTGGAGCATCTATTCTCAATTGTTCTTGAATGGCTTCAAACCGTTCCTTCGGACAATCGTCATTGTCCGTCACGATAAGAATGGCTCGTACGTGTTCAAACCCCGTGACCGGCTTTGCCTTGTGGAGAGAACGTCCGAACTGCGTCCAGCCGCCAGTCTCTTCGTCAGCACCAAGCGGAAACCTAACTTGGAAATCTGGCAAGTTATGCTTTTTGATAAGCGCAAGGAAAAATGCTTTATCAGACGAGCCTTCACAATAAAGAACCCATTCTTTTGTGAATGCGTCTGGCTTGCCCTTATTCGTCATCTCACTTCCATATTGTCTTCGACCGCCCCTAGAAACTGATCTCCCTGAAATTGACGAATTATTTTCCGGTCGCCTTCTTGCGTGGCCCTCAGAAGGTTAAAATCGGGTTCGTTGCCCTTAGCAACGTTTGTGAGAGCGGAGAGACACTCGAAACTATGCGTCGAGGCAAATAACTGCACGTTATAGTACTTACAGCACAAATATAGAGTGCGCCAAACGTCTTCGAGCCGTGCGTGGTAGAAACCATTTTCTATTTCATCGACAATCAGAATCCCGCCAGTCTGATCGGCAATATTAACTACATAAGTAATCAATCGGTTCATACCGTTCGATATTAATCCAAGGGGCAGCTTTTCCGTCATTCCAGCTACAGACGCATGGATGATAGGTTGCGCATGAATAAGCTCGAGCGATAAATCCCTAATCGGGTAAAAGGCGCTAACGCGAGCCTCAAGATCGGCCACCTCATGCCGCTTACTCAGATTAGAAAAATGTATGGCAGTCTCTAAAGGATCAATAGCCAGTGAGCTTGGGAAAAACGCGCCTTTTAAGGGTTCGGGCAGCTCAGGATTACCGATAAATCGCAAGCTGCCTTCTGATGAAAATTGTGGCCTGACGGTAGAGAACAAATTGCCTCCATATCGGTATTCAAAAACTATAGGCGGCTGCTCACTTATTCCTTGGGAGCGACCTCTCTTAATAAGAACCGATTTTCGTGATCGACAGGCAATCGTCACACTTCTTCTTGTATGCTCTCCAGTGCCTTGGAATTCGATCTTGACTGATTTATTCTGATCGAAGTTATGGAAGAGATCTCGCCATATTGCGCTCTGCGATGCCGCCGTTTCGGAATACTGTGCTTGTACTCCCATTCCGCGCCAATTCTGGAGCTTGAATGCAAGCGCAGGTAAACCAAGTGTTAAGTACAGGGACTCCAAAAAGGCAGTCTTTCCGCTTCCGTTCTCGCCAACAATAATGTTTACTGGGCGTAATTGATGCAACTCAACATGCTCGAAACAGCGAAAGTTGGTGATCTCTAAGAACTCAATCATGCGGTAGCCTTCGGCCCCGGTAATATTGGAGGTATCCACTCAGACACCTCCTTCAGAGCGCGACAACAATACACCCGACGAACTTGATTCGTCAAGTATATTCTTGCCCAATTCTGTCGGACGACGGGTTTCCCGAGCAACGACCGGTTTCCCAACTCCGCAAACGGGGCTCTGGTCGTTATGCGAGTCCTGGCGGTATCCAGGTCATGTGGTTACGTCAGCTTTGCGAGCTTTGCGGTCCTTTGCGAGCATTGCGCCAACGTATCCCTCTTTCTCGAGCGGATTCCTTTTGCGCTAAGCTCGCAGAGGACCGCAAAGCTCGCAAAGAAGCTCATCGCCCCGTGGCTTGAGCGGGAACGAATTAAATTTTCGCTCTTTTTTGCTCCTCGTCTGAGCGATTGTTTAAGGAGGACCGCCCTTACAGGTGTTCGGGTGAGGGCCACTATGGAACTACGTTGCGTCGTAGCCCACAAACTCTTTCAGATAGGTGTTGCCTTTGTATTCCATTTCGTCGTGAATGCCGACCCTGGAACTGTAATAAGCACGTGTCGCGCGATATTTCAGTTCTTTGAAGAACTTTTCTTCGGGCTTCTCAGGTTTCATCTCGTTTTGGGAGATTCGAGTGAGCAAGGCGATGCGCTGTTCGCGCGTCGCGTCCAGGAATCGCTTGCCGTGTATTTCCTGCGACAACTGCTCGATCACCTTGAGCCCGTCGCGCCACGTAATCTTCGGCTGCTCTTCGAACGATTCAGACAATCGGAAGTCGATATAACCCGCGACCTTAGCTGCTCGCGCGCCGGGCGAATGATCGTCCGTGGGAATGATCAACTCAGTCAGCTCATCTACAAGCGCGAACTCGTCTCTTGTAAAGAACAACGGCGCTTTATCCTGAGCTGCTTGCGCATTGCTGGCGTCAAGTCCTATTAGCGTTGCCGCAAGCGCCGCGCCTGCGCCGAGCTTGATGATTTCGCGACGGGTGAACTCGCCTTCACTTTCGGTATTGATGTCGTTTGCTTCTTCAGCCATCACAGGTTTCCTTTCTTGAACTGGTCCGCGAGATAATCGCAGGACCTCCAGGCGAGCGCCATTATCGTCCACGTCGGGTTCTGACACGACGCGCTCACGTGACTGCTGCCATCCACCACGAACAGGTTCTTCACGTCGTGTGACTGTTGAAATTGATTCAGCACCGAAGTCTTCCGGTCCGTGCCCATTCGTGCCGTTCCGAGCTCGTGAATTGACCAGCCTTCGGTCAGGATTTGACGACTGACGTTGATGATTTCGAAGCCTGCTTCGGTGAACATCTCCTGGGCCGTGTCTGCCATGTCTTCGGCCATCTTCTTTTCGTTATCGCCGAACTTATAGTTGAATCGCAGAGTGGGCACCCCCCACTTGTCTTTCATAGTTGGATCGAGATCGACATGGTTCTCATACCGCGCCAGCACCTCTCCGAACGCTCCCATCTCCATGAATGCGCCCGAATAATCACGCACCGTTTTCTTGTAGCTCGCGCCAAAACCCGGCGTCGACATCGTATTGTCGGGAAACATTGTTGAGCCGGCCCCGCCTTCGAATCCGTAACCGCGAATAAAGTTCGGATGCCGGTCGGTGAGATTGCGAAACCTTGCAAGGTAGAAGTGACCCGGCTTGCCGTCATCCAGCGTGTGGGGTTTGCCTACCTGATCTTTCACGAGCCCCGTGACGTGCGGTCCCATTATGTGCTCACAGAAGTTGTGCCCAACGTGCCCGCTTGAATTTCCTATTCCGTTAGGGTGCGTGCCCGACTTCGACAGCAGCAGAAGCCGCGCCGATTCGAGAGTCGAAGCCGCGACAATCACGACCTTCGCTTTTGCCTCGTAAGTCTTTCCGGTCTCGGCGTCGATAAAAGCGACTCCGCTCGCCTTTCCGGTTTTCTTGTCAACGGTGACTTCAAAGGCAATGGAGTTTGTCCGGAGCGCCAGATTGCCGGTGTCCATCGCTGGCATGATCAGTCCGGTCGGCGAATCGAAGGCGGCATGAATATCGCAACCGCCGGCTCGCCGATTGCACGCGCCGCGACCGTAGCATCGATTACGATACTTGTTGTGCTTCAGTCCGTCGGTGGTTACGCCGGCTCGATAGGGAGTCAGGACCCGATTCATCTTCTTCAAACTCTGACGCAGCTTCTGTTCGGCGTAGACGAGTTTTATCGGGCGCTGGAAAATGCTGTCGGGCAGGTGCGGCAGGTTCTCTTTCACACCGGAGATTCCAAGATAGAGATCGACCTTGTCGTAGTATGGGGCGATGTCTTTGTAGGAGATTGGCCAGTCTTCGCCGTAGCCATCGTGACTCTTAGCTTTGAAGTCGAAGTCCGATAAGCGCAGCGCGAGTCTTCCCCAGATGTTGGTCTTTCCTCCCAGGACGCGCGCGCGGACCCAGGCATAGTTTGTCCCCGTGTAAGGATGCTCACGCTCATCGACGACGATGTTCTTGCTGTAGTCCGAGCCTCCCCAGCCCTGGACATATGAATGCACGTGTTTGTACTTTGTGTCGGCGGCGTATGGCGGCTGACGAATCGTGTACTCATTCAACGAAAGCGCATGATGGCCGGGAGGCATCTCTCCGCGTCGCTGATGTGCATAAGGCCACTCGGTTGATTTCAGTTCGTTGTCGATGTCAAGTTTCTTGCCGGCTTCGAGCATCAGCACTTTCATTCCGGCCGAAGTCAGGACATGCGCGGCCATCCCACCCGCCGCGCCGGAGCCGACTACAATTGCGTCGTAGGTTTTCCTGAGATCGACTTCGTCTCGGGTTGGTGTAATTAAGCGGACGAGATTCATGGTTGATCCTTTCGATGGGGTCTGCGGAATTACTACTCTCAATGATTCGTCGAGTCAATGTAATAGAACCCTGTTGACTCAACGCTAATCTGTGGAGTATAAGCCAGAAAGTTCTCGTCGAGTGATGGCTAAGACCGATTTACCCCGGATCCTGGTTCCCTCTCAGGGATCTGTCATCTCTCCGCAATGCGGCATCGGTTAGGACCGTCCTCAGATGGATCGGTACTTTTAGGAGCCAGACTATGAGCCAGCTACTTCCCCCGTATCCCTTCATTTTCGACAAACTGAACACCAGCAGGGTTATTCCCTTTCTCGGGGCGGGTGCTTCGCTGGGCGGACGGCAGCAAGGCGTAACGTGGAAAAAAGGGGTGAAAGACTTTCTTCCCACAGCGGGCGAGTTGGCAGGTCACCTGGCGGATACGACAGCGTTTCCTCCCGGTGAGTCAAGAGACCTGACAAAAGTGGCTCAGTATTACAGCGTGGTTGGCGGACGCCCGGCTTTGAACGAGGAGCTACATAACATCTTCAATTGCGATTCCCAGATCACATCGCTTCACACTTTTCTCGCCGGCGTACCTACACCGTTATTGATCGTCACCACGAACTACGATGATCTCATCGAGCGCGCTCTCGATGAAACGAACCGCCAACTCGGCGATAACGCACGTCCTTATGATGTGGTGATTCACACCACGGACCTGGGAAGTGGCGACCGCCTATTGTGGTGGCCGTACGGGGCCTATGCACCGCGCGAGGTTAGTGCGAACAAGCTGGACATCGAACTCGATGAGCGGACAGTCGTGTACAAGATGCACGGCGCGATAGATCGCAGACAGCCGTCGCGCGACCAATACGTCATCACCGAAGACGATTACATTGACTTCCTGGCGCGCATGACTAGGAACAAAGCAATTCCGATGATCTTCGCGGAACTGTTTCAGACTCGCCACTTCTTGTTCCTGGGCTACGGACTGAACGACTGGAATCTGCGCGTCGTCCTTAACCGGATCGAGAAAGATTTGCGGCGGCGCAAGGGCATCAGATCATGGGCGATCCAGCACCAGCCGCGCCCGCTGGAGAGGCGTTTCTGGCAAGAGCGCGGTGTCGAAGTATACGACCAGATGCTCGATGAATTCGTCCGCCAACTTACCTCGCGCTAATAGAAAACTCTATCGCGTACCAAGCAATGGAGGTGCATTCATGTCATCCGTAGAAATCCAACGTCCTTCGCCCTACCAAGGGCTGGTTCCTTACAGCGAAGCCGACGCGCCCTTCTTCTTCGGACGTGAAAAGGAGACACGTCTGATCATCGCCAATCTTTTCGGGTCGCCGTTGACACTCCTGTACGGCGCCAGCGGTGTCGGCAAATCGTCGGTGCTGCGCGCGGGCGTTGCGCATCAACTGCGCGGGCGCGATGACCTGCTGGTTGTGGTCTTTAATTCCTGGCAGAGCAGTCCGATAAGAGATCTTCAGCAGGCTGTAGCCGATTTCGCTGATCTCGCTGACCATGATGCGTGGAGAAAGGCGGTGAGCCTTCTGCCGCAGGATCGTTCGGCATCCCTGGCTGAATTCCTGAGGATCTGCGCGGCCCAACTCAATCGCCGTCTGATGATTATTCTTGACCAATTCGAAGAGTATTTCCTCTATCATCCGCAGGACGATGAGTTCGCTGCTGAGTTTCCGCTGGCAGTAACGCAATCGGAAGCGCCCGTGAGTTTTCTGATCTCAATCCGCGAGGATTTCTACGCCAAGCTGGACCGATTTGAAGGCCGCATACCTACGCTCTATGACAACTATTTGCGCATAGAACATCTTGACCGCAATGCAGCGCGCGTGGCGATCGAGAAGCCAGTTGCCGAATACAACCGTCAGTACACGACAGATGGAAAGTTCACAATCGAACCAAAATTAGTTGAAGCCGTTTTGAAGCAAGTCGAGACCGGGCGAGTGACCTTGGGCGAAGCCGGGCGCGGTGTTGTCGAGGCTGCAAAGACACTCGCTGAAGCAGAGCCCCAAATCGAAACGCCGTTCCTGCAACTTGTGATGACCCGGCTGTGGGACGAAGAATGCGCCAATAACTCTCATGAATTGCAGCTGGAGACCTTGAAACGTCTGGGCGGTGCCGAGAACATTGTGCGTACGCATCTCGATGCCGTCATCACCAGACTCTCGGAACGCGAGCAGGCGGTCGCGGCCAATGTCTTTCACTATCTTGTCACTCCATCCGGCACCAAAATCGCTTATAGCGCACCCGACTTAGCAGAATCATGTGGGTTGTATGAAGCGGAAGTAGTGCGCGTATTGGAGAAGCTGTCGCACGGGAACGTGCGCATCCTACGTTCAGTCGATCCGCTACCCACGCAACCCACCGTCGCGCGGTATGAAATCTTCCATGATGTGCTGGCACCGGCAATTCTCGCGTGGCGCACAGCCTACGTACAGGCGCAGGAGCGTGCCGATGCTGAGCGGCGGGCAGACGAACTGCAGCGAAGGAATGACGAACAAGCGAGAGCCGCGCGTCGCCTTCGCTGGTTGGCTGCTGCCCTGGCCTTCATGTTTCTGCTTTCCCTCGTAGCAACAGCGTTCGCTGCCAAGTATGCACGCGAGTCGAACCGTCTCCGTGCAGAGGGGCAGGAACTAAAAGAACAAGGACAACAAGACCGAGCAGCCGGCGAGGCTGCGCGCACTCGCGCTGACGAACAAACCAACCTGGCGGCCAGCGAGGCCCGCAGGACCCACGAACAGATCAAGATCGCCGAGAAGAGGAAGGCGGAAGCCGAAGATGCGCAGGCGAAAGCCGACGAGGAAAAGCGAATAGCGGACGCGGCTAAACGAGACGAGGTGTCTGCAACCGAGCGGGCAGAGAAGGAGACACAGGCAACTCGCGTCGCATTCTCTAATCTCCTGGCAGCTCAATCCAAGGCTTTTATCGAGAAATCCCCGCAACGTAGTTTGCTTCTCGCCGTAGAGGCGATGGGCGCAACGAAGAGCGGCGATCCTCCGGTCGGCGCAGCCGAGGAGAACTTGCGCGCGCTGCTGACGCAAATAGGCGGGAGAGTCTTCAGTGGTCAAGATTGGAGCGATGGCGAGGGTTACCGAATAGAAGATATTGCGCTAAGTTACAGTGGCCGTTGGATGGCCACCGCCAGCAATTCAGCTGTCCGCGTCTTTGATCTGAGTGCTCCGTCCGCAAATGCGCAGTCGTCCAAGCTTGAAGGCCGAGCCCCAGTTACGTTCAGTGCGGACGGGCATTGGCTCATTACAGGAGGAAACGTGGCCGGAACTGTTTGCCTCTGGTCTCTCACTGAACGGGGACTTGATTTCAAGCCGATCACTCTGAAGAGTGACACCATCCCCAGTGTCCGCACTACAGCTGTCGTGAGCCCGAATAGCCGCTGGCTAGTTACGGCTGACGTGGCAAATGTAAAATTATGGGATTTGAAATCACCGGCTCTCGCGAGCGGAAAGCTTGAGCCGAGGGAGATGGTGTTGGATCCCGCCCCTTTTGCAAGGTCCTACCCAAACCTCCTGACCCTTGCGATCAGCCCAGACAGCTGTTGGCTTGTAGCCAGTTCCGGTGACTATAGAGGCGGTACAGCGCTGGCTTATACGTCGCCCGCCAAACTATGGAGCCTAACGAGCGAGGATCCTCCTTTCACGCTAACTGGTCACAAGCAGCCGGTAACTGATGTGGCGTTTAGTTCGGATGGTCATTGGCTGGTCACTGGCAGTTCTAACTGTGATGACGGCGCTCGACTCTGGAACTTGAAAACTGTCGACCCTACGAAAAACCCGCTCGTATTGCCTCACAAGGGATCAATTAACGCTGTCGCCTTTAGTCCTGACAATAATAAATTGGTGACCACAGGCGGCGAGACATACAACTGTCAATCTGATCTTACTGCGCGTATTTGGGATTTAAAGGCTTCGGATATTACCGCCAAGCCGATCGTCTTGCCGAGCCAAGGCGCACCGATGTTTGCCGCTGCGTTCAGTCCCGACAGCGCGTCATTAATTACTGTAACGAGTAGAGGCTTCTCCGCGCCGCCCACCGGATTGCCTTTGATCGGCATTAAAGGTACGCGAAACGTATTTGATCCGAGGGACGCTACCGCTACTGCTTATTCATGGTATCTGGGCGGAATAAAAGACAACGAGCCTGTCCCGATCATCATGAGCGACGACCAGAATTCCGCGCACTCGTTTGCCTTCAGCCCGGACGGTCGCTGGCTAGTGGCGGCAAGTTCGAACCACCTGATCGTATGGGACACAACGTTTCCTTACCGAGCGCACGTGTTACGTGGGCACGAGGAGAACCTGAGCGTTATAAGCTTTAGCGCTGACAGCCGACAACTGCTGACCGGGTCCGATGATAAGACAGGACGGGTATGGGATCTGTCAGCGAATGCCTTCGCTGTTGATCCACTGAGTCTCGGTGAACTCGGTCGTGTAACTGCTTTTAGCCCCGACCATCGGAGGCTCTTCGTGACTGCTAACGAACCGCGGATGCGCAAAGACGAGAGTGAGGCACAAACTTCGGCACGCGAAGACGCAATCGGTCTCGTGTTTGACCTAACTGCCCAGGATCCAACTCACCCCCTTGCGTTGCGCGGGCATATTGGAAGGATTAATGCCGCCGCATTCAGTCTGGATAACGGCCTTTTGGCTACTGCTGGAAGCGACAAGAAGGCGCGGCTTTGGGGTCTAGCGCCGGAGCCAGCCCGCGCGAGCGAGCCGCTGGTCTTTTCACAACACGCAAGCGCGGTCGACGACGTAGTCATTAGTCCCGACAAACGGTGGCTCGCTACGGCGAGTCACGACGGTATGACCTTTCTCTGGGACTTGACAGCCAAGGATCCCACGGCGCACGCGGTTTTATCCGGCCTGTTTGGTGCTCCTTTCGGTGAGAACTACAACTATCGTAACCGCATCTACATCAGTCCGGATAGCCACTGGCTTGTTACGCCTGGCCACTACGAATTTGGCGTTCCCGCGCGTTTGTGGGATCTAAAGGCTCAAACTCCGGCGAAGAGTGCGATTACCTTGGCTAACACTGAACCGGATGACTTCGTATTCAGTCCCAATGGTCGCTGGCTGATCGTGTTCCGAGCCTATGATGAGAAAACAAAACTGCGGGAGGACGGGGCGCTTCTCTGGGATTTAGGAAAAATACCGTTGTCATCGCCTTTCATTCTGACGATCTCTTCGAACGCGTTGGCGCGGAGCCTTGCGTTCAGTTCAGACAGCCAGTGGCTGTTTACGACCAGTCCTGAGAATGCAGTTCGCCGTTGGAATTTGAGTGTCCCCGACCCCTCTGTCGAACCATTCATATTGAAAAGCTCGCTGGACTATCCGTCCGCGGAAGTGTTGCGCGAGATCTCTCTCAGTTCCGACGATCGGTGGTTGGTTGCGAACTGCATAGGCCAGGTATTGTGGGATTTAAGAAGCAGGGATCCTAATGTCTCGGCGCGTGTTTTCCAAAATCCCAATAGCCGATTTATCTCGGAAGTGACCTTCGATCCAAGTAGCCAGCGGCTCATAGTTACCGATGTTGACTCAGGTAACCGGCAATGGGATTTGGCGAACCCCAACAACGGACCAATGACTCTGCCTTTAAGAGGAACCCTATTATCTGGCGGAGCTATCAGCGGCGACGGTAGTTGGCTAATCACGAAGGAGTACGATTGGCGAAGGTTTAACGTTGAGCTATGGAACATGCGGTTGGACAAATTGAAAGACTTGGCTTGTCGAACCGCTGGGCGCAACCTAAGTGAGCGGAACGAATGGCACACGTATTTCCCTGGACAAAAGTACCGAAAGACCTGCACTGAACTACCCGCTCAACCATAGCGGCAACATATTTCGATCATGGCAATTCAAATCCCAAAAGATTTAGGCTCAACCAAGCGCCTGCAACTCTCCTGGGAGCGCGGGAAGATTATCGGCTCGCTGGAAGCTCTTTTTGAGCGCATAACGAACGAAGCTGAGTCAGCTATCAATTGGTATCTGAGAGCAAAGCGCCCCAAGCAGCGCTGGGCGGTGCTCCTTCGCTTTGGGTCAATCGCCTTCGGAGCAATTGCAGGCATAATCCCAATCCTCGCACAGATTCTTGCCGAAGACGGGCATCCGAGAATTCAACCTGCCTGGGCTTCCGTTGCGCTTGGCTTTGCCGCCGCTTTTGTGCTACTAGATCGCTTCTTCGGGTTTTCAAGTGCGTGGATGCGCTACATGTCCACTGAGCTTTCAATTCGGCAACTCACGCAAGAGTTTCAAGTGGATTGGGAATCAAACAAAGCCACGTGGCTCGGATCAGATCCGACACCGGAGCAACTTCGCGCCACCCTCGCGTCGTTCAAAGCTTTTGTTACTCAGCTCAACACTGTTATCAGACAGGAAACCGACGCGTGGATCCAGGAATTTCAGAGCACCTTGAAACAGATTGACGAAGCTGCCAAAACGAAGGCCGCTGTCAGCGAGCTTGGCGGCGTGACGATCATCGTTACTAACGGCGATTCCTGCGACGATGGTTGGAACTTCTCGCTCGATAGTGGTGCGCCGGTAAACCGTCGCGGCAGGACCGCGGCGTTGCGGGATTTGGTCCCTGGGATTCATATCATCAGAATGGAGGGTGTAGTCGGCGGCGATCTCAAGCACGCTGAAGCGACCGTCTCAGTAACAGCCGGAGGTTCTTCAACCGCGCAACTCACGCTCAGCTAGGAAGACCGTTGGCTAAGCGAGCGTCCTCATCGTTCCGATCTCGTGCAACCATGTTTTCGTCGATGGCGATGAATAAACTACAGGATCTGACCATGCCAACGAAATTATACAAACAATCGCAAGGCCGCCGTATCATTCTGATGATAGTCCTAATCTTTTCGTTCTTGTTTATCTGCCCTGGAGGAAGCCTCACTTCCTCAAGAGCGAAGAAACGCGCTCAATCGACAGTCACCGGATCGTACAAATATGTGCTAAACACCCTGGAAGTTCTTGAGCTGCCCGATCACAAAGTCAGGATCAGTTTTAGCGGCTTCTGGCCTAACGACCGAAAGCGAGTCGAGACTCGCAATGTCGGCACCTTTGACGAGACGGTTACTCTTACCGGACGCACCGCGATTGTGAAGCCTGAGTATGGAGATGGTCAGTGTAGTATCACCCTCGAATTCAAGGCGACTCGCGTGGTCGTCACGCAGGAAGGTTACCAGTGTGGCTTCGGATTCAACGTGGAAGCCGATGGAACTTATATGAAGGTCAGCAGTAAATCACCTGCGCTTCCACCGCCTGACAAGCGCACATCAGAATTCTGATGGTTGAAGAGTAGTCAATGATTGAGCTGAGTTTGGTCGAGCAAACACTCCGTGAATGCGCCGTTACGGAGACAACCCTCTGTGGTCGCGTGAGACTCCTTTCGAGACTGGCAAAGTGCCCTGGACTGCTACGTTTTGAGCGTTGGTCGCTGCGTTTCGCGCAAAGACGCCAAGGTCCGCAAAGACGCAAAGACACACAGACGCAAAGATACTTTACTGCTTCGGGAACTTTGGGTCCGCTTTGACTTCAAGCAACTGCTTCGTGTGACGCTCGCTGTGAGCCGCGACGAAGAGTATCCGCTCGTAAGCGTCGACCTTCCCTAACAGCCCGCTCTCAGAAACATGAGCTCGGAGGTCGGGCGTATTTTTCAGCAGCTCGACTGTCTTCGCGCGGCTCTCCAGAAAATGCTTCAGCGCGGCTTCCGGTGAGCCAAATTGATTCCTTGGCCGCAACTGCTCGGGCGCCTGAAATTTTCTCGAGCGATCGGGAATGATCTCGAGCACCCGGTCGTCGGTCTTCTTCAAGTCACGATCCGGCACCGGGGCGGTCTGCTGTTTGATCTGGCCTTCCGCCATCTGGCGCAAAAGATCTTCGCTCACAGCGATGTGTTCCATGACTTGTGCGACAGACCATTTGAATGGTGAGGGTTTGAAGTTCCACTGTGCGTCGGACAGACCGCGCGTCGCGTCTACAATGTTCTTCTTAGTGGTTTCCAGATACTGAAGCCCACGATCGAGGTCGGTTTGCGACAGCGTCTGCGCCCGCGCGCAAGTGAACATCAGTAACAAAGTTGCCAGAGTTGCGCCGAGTATTCTTTTCATGATTTAGATCCTTTCTTCGTTTGTAGTACCGGCTTCAGACGGAAGTTGGTACGCGTCTTACGAACCTCCGCCTGACTTAAGGCCGGACTAAAAACATCAACTTCATTGTTATTGACTACCATGCATCTGTTGGATCTTGCCGCCCTTCGCTGAGAGCATGAGCTTGATCAGCTCTTCGGTTACCTTCGGCTCGAGCCCTTCTGTGTGTCCTTTGTCCAGACGCACGACATCTGCAACCACCCTGCCATCCTTGCAGTCCGGATAGACGTATTCCTGGGCTTTGCCCGCCGCCGGCAAAAGTCCCCACGAGGGATTCGGTGGGTTCTGACGCGTGCTGTCGTAGACGTAGCCGGCCTTTGTGTCGGCGATGTCCTGTGATTTCTTCCGCGGCCCACAGTTGTACTTCTTCGCCCAGTCGGAAGAGTCAGGCATTCCTTTGTCGTCCATCTCGCGCTGGCCGGTTTCGAAGATGAAGGAGAAATCAGAAGCGGGCGGCTCGCGCAAGGCGGCCATAGCAGAACTTATACTTGAAGGCGTTGCGCTGCCACCGCCAGCAGTGGGCGCGGGCGCGCCAGGCGCGCGAGGTGGTCCCCAACTCGGAGAGCGTCCGGGGTTTCCACCCAGGCGACCGCCCGAAAGGCTGAGCCATCCATCGACTCTCTGCTTGAAGAAGTCTGTTCGCACAATCCGGTTTGACGTCAGCCCGCCCTGAGAATGGCCGACGAGCCAGAAAGCCTTGATGTTGTCTTTGCCGATTTGATCGACGACCGAGTCGACGATGTTCTGAAGGTACTCATCGTCGGTCGCTGACCACGACCTCGTAGGCGAGTTCGGTGTCGCGATTACCAGCCGGTACTTGTCCACGTAGTCCATCATCGGGAAGTAATGGCGCTGCCAGTTCCCGTAAGAACCGAAGCCGTGAAGGCTAAGAATGAAGGTGACCTTCTCACCAGGCTTGAGATCACACGGATAGTCGAGGAAGTAGGTGCGGCGGGTCTTCATCTCGACCACCGGCCCGGGGTTGATCACCCGTTCCGGCGGACAGTCCTTGTCCGGGCAATGAAGAATCGCCGGTGTGGGGCAGGGAGCTCCCGCTACTTGAACGGGTTTGTCCTGGTCCGCGGCGTACGCAAGCGTCACGACTACGGCCAACAGTGTCAGCAGCCTGATCAAATTGAGTGACTGTTTCATGTGATTTCCTCGTGGGCTTTCTTAAGACTCCTTGCGACTTTGCGTGTCTTGGCGAGCTTTGCGCTGAACGAGGGAATCGAGTACGAGAACTGGTTTTGCGCAAAGCTCGCCAAGACCCGCAAAGTCGCAAAGATGGTTTACACCAACGACTGCTACTTCTCGTCGAGTTTTCGTCCCGCGTTCAGATTGTCAAAGTTCAAAATCGCATTGAACACCAGGAAGTAACTCCCTTGAGTCTCGCCGCGCCAGATCGGATTGTTTGAGAACACCACGACGTGGCCCGTCCCCAACGGAACATCGATTACCGCCGGGTGTTGAGCCATTTCGCCGCCTCCGTCCAATAACCCCGACACCAACAAGTCTTTCGCGTCGCCGTACCGAAGCACGACTCGCGGTCGCAACTGCGGTGGTATTACTCCGATCCCGTTGCGACGCTGTTCGTCCGACACCGGGGAAGCCTGCCAGATTTCAGCGTGAACTTCCTCGGGCGCATCCGCGGGCGTTCTCCCTTGAGGTGTATCGGGATCGTCGGGTGTGCCTCGACCAGTCGGGCGGTCACGATCTTCCCCCGAGCGTCGTCGTCCGCGACCTCCACCAAACACATTACTGACGTTGAAGATCGGCCCCTCGTAGGTGTACACCGAAAGCCCTTCGCCGTAGCCGTATGCGATCGGACTGGTTGAGTCGACAAACTTCGAGCGCAAGATGCTGCCGGTCACTTTCAACCGCTGTGGCGGCTGAATCGAAACCCCGGGGGCGAATCCAAGTGCGATCGCAAAGTTCGCCGTATCGGCCACGCCGATCAGCAAGCCGCCGCTCTTGACGAAGGATTGCAGGTTGGCGACTCCGCTCCATCCAAGTCCGGGCCGCATGTCATCAGTCTCATCGGTCTTGCCGAGATTAGGCGTTTGAGCCGTGACCTTCCAGGGCAATGGATTGCCCCACATCGGCATGCCTTCGACTATCCGCATCGGATTACCACCTCCGACGGGTGCGAAGAGGATCACATCGTATTTGGCTTTGAGATTGGAGTCCTTCGCAACGTCCTGAGTGCTGATGTAGTGGTAAGGCACCTTCACGTTGTCGAGCGCGATTCGCCACCAGCCTTCGTCCTGGGTCCCAAGCCAGGTGTGCATCATTGCGATGCGGGCCGCCTTGATCGGATGCGTCTTCACCGAAGGCGCCGCGCCAACCGCGACGACTTGCAAGCCAAGCTCTGAGGCCGCGCGTTCGAGCTCCGGAGTTTTCACATCGTGAACAATGAATGAGCCTCGATTGAACTTCTGGCCGCTAGTTTCGAAAGGCTCCTCGGCAACATTAATCGTCGCGTCCTTGAGCCTGTACCGAAGCGTCATCAGCGCTGTGTCGGTATTGTGGTTGATGATAAAGATCGAGCCGGCGCCTTTGATCACTCCAGCGGCGCGAACCTCACCGTTCACACGCTCCATGGCCGCGTCCAGGACTTTGACATCTGTAACGCGCACTACTTGCACGTTGCCGAGTTCACCGAATGTCCACGCAGTGTCATCGTAGACCTGTTTCTGCGGATCGTTCGGGCTCCAGTATTGGTAGTCCAGCAGCATATCGGCGATTCGGCTATAAGGCTGATCCATTCTCACAACATAGCTGCCAGCAGGAAACTGGCGAGTCTCGGTCTCTGGTTTCTTCTGATCAGCGGCCGGCTTCTGGTCTTCTTTCTGTTCCCCCTTTTGTTCAGAAGATCCGGGCTTCTTGTCGGCCTGTGGCTGAGATTTCTTTTTCTTCACGGTAATTGAAAACGGCGCGGTCGCGCGAGAGATCTCACAGCCTTGAAGCTGAAGGGTGCGAAGCAGTTCGGCTTGAGCGCCCGGTCTTGGATCATCGCCGGGAAAAACATAGGCCGCCGGGCCCGAGGTCTTCGGCTTTTCAATCGAGCGCTTGCTCTTCAAGTAGAAGTTGTGAAGGAAGAGCTTGCTGTTGGCGTTGAAATACGAAAGCGCGGTCAGCAACCCCGTTTCCTCGTAGTTGTTGTTATTGCGCTGAGACCATTTCACTTTCGGGAGCGGCGGGTTTTGTTTGTACCAGGTCCGCGAGTACTCCTGAGGTGACAAGGTGCGCTCGATGGTGTCGGCGCCGCCGTTTCCGAAGGTCTCGTACAAACGGCTGATGCCGTTGTGAGTCGCGCCGATGAACATCAGGTAGCCCGGTGACCACGTATCGAAGTCGCCGTGAGTGAACACGCCGGGCATGCCGAACTTGGTCATCTCCGAAACGTTGTTCCATCCCATCAATTGCCATTCGTCGGTCAGAATCGGATCGAGCCACGCATTGTAAGGCCCATCACCCACGGTGTTGTCATAAAGATAAGGCACCGATTCGTGCAGGTCGTGAAGCACCTGGGCTTTCCAGTCCATGAAGGTCCTGGCGACGTTCTGAGTCAGTTTCAGGGTCATGCCCATCGCGTCGCGATTGTTATCGTGAGCGACGTAGTGCCCCCAGTAAACCAGCGGCGGCCAGTTTTGATTCGGATGTGCGAGGTGCCAGTTGTAGATATCAACCTGGCGATCGCGGCCGTCCACTTCGACGATCGGAGTGATCAGTGTGATCACTCCGTCCCGAATGGCTTTGACGTAAGGGCTCTCGTCGACTGCGAGTCGATATGCCAGTTCCATCAACGCAGTTGGCGCTCCGGTTTCAGGCGAGTGAATCGTGCCGGTGATGTAGTAGATCGGAGTTGAAGCCGCGACCAGCTTGTCCGCCTCCGCATCGTTCATGTTGATTGTGCGGGGATCGGCGAGCTTCGCCAGGCGCGCGCGATTCTCTTCGAGTCTGGCAAGGTTTGCTTCAGAAGAGACCGCCACCGCGATCATTTCGCGGCCTTCTTCGGTCGTGCCTATGGAGTAAACCTTCACGCGAGGGCTCGCCTTCTCGACCAGCCGCATGTACTTGTACACCTCGTGCGAGTAAGGCAGCTTGCCCGGGGCGCCGGCGACGTCGCCCAGAACAACTTTCGGAGTGGGAACGGTGGCAGATGCGGGCAGGTAATCGACCAGCGGCGAGTTGAAGAATGGCTCGGTTGTGTACTCGCGAATCTTCCTGGTGTACTCCTCGTCGATTGGTTGATTCGGATCGCGTTCGGGTTTGATCGTGGTGACGGCGGTCGCCGGGTTTTGTCTTGCGCCGCGGGCGCTTACGATAATGGTCGAGACCAGCAAGACGGAAATCAATAATACAAATATGGTCGAATAACGTCTGAGCATTCAGCCTCCTGCCGCATTTCATGATTCTTGTGCCCTCTGTTTGGATGCACACATTGCACAAAGCATGAATCGGTTATGTTTGTGTCCGGGTCGCCTCCACTGCTTGGCGGGCATCGTAGCAAACACAAAGCGTGACCGGCAAGGTTGGGCGTATCGCGGGTGGTTTTGGTCAAGGAGTTTCACCCTCCGGCCGGTCCAGCGATGGAGAGCGATACACAGGATCGTATCCACGTTGAAAACTCCTCGCCGTCCTAACTAATGCAACCGGCGTAAGCCAGTTGCGTTCTTGCTCAGTGAAATCTAGTCACAACGATGGATCTAAGGCGGTGGCTCATTCTAGGGTCGGGAGTTACAGGGATACTTCTTGTAGCCCTGTGTCCGAGTTGGTATTACCTGCCGCACCCCTCGATGCTTGAAGAAACGAGCATTGGTTATCGATTTATTACACAGCCGGCTCGGCCACTATCGGTTGTCAAAGTGGAAAACGCAAAGAGATCTTTCTACTCCAACCAGATGGTCGTGCCTCGTGTCGATCGCGTGGACCTCGCGTCGCGAATACTGCTGATCATCGCGATAACCGTGTGGGGACTCTGGATTGTTCGGAGACTTCCCCAGATCGAGAATCGGAGAAAGCATTGGATTCTCATCATCCTCACGACTGTCGGCCTGATCCTTGCGGCCGATATTCAGATAGCCGGCAATGCACGTTAGTCAACGTCGGTGTCGCGGGCTGTGCGAACCCTCCAGAATGAATGGTACTCTCAAATGACGACGTCCCAGGCGACTTCCGATCCAGAACAAGATTGACACGCTACCGGGTCTGCTATAAAAGAAGCCTTAGCTTGGGCGGCTATTACGAGTGACTCTCCCCGGGAGATGAAGTGATTCCTACAGTCCGCGTTTTGCGGGTTCTTATCGCAACGATCGCACCGCTGGTGTTGCTCTCGAACAGTACTGCGCAACAACGAACTCCGGCAGCCAGGCCCGATCTTGCTGCGGAGGAACGTGGCGTCACCGTGAGGCAGGTTTCCAGCGGGCTTGCTCCCGATGGAAAGGGGCAGTTGTGGGCGGTAGTCATCGGGATATCCAGCTACAAGAACGTGCCGCCTGAGGGCCAGCTTCGTTTCGCGCATCGAGATGCGGAGGACCTCGCAACTTTTCTAAGGAGTCCAGGAGGCGGCGGCTTCCCGTCAAACCATATCAAGCTGCTCTTGAATCAGGACGCGACCGTCTCCGCGATTCGAACCGCGATTGGGACCTGGCTTGTTCGAAGCGCAGAACCCGACGACGTCGTCTACATATTCTTCGCGGGCCACGGAGTTGTTGAAGGCGACACCGATGGTTACTTGCTCGCTCATGATTCCGATCCGCAGAATCTGTACGCGACGGCGCTGCAAGTCTCGGAGCTTGATCGGATCATCACTCAGCGCCTGCACGCTCGAGTAGTCGTTTTGATGGCTGATGCTTGTCACGCGGGTCAGATCGGTTGGACTTCGCGAGGCCCAACAGAGCGTGCCCTCGTCACTAAGTATCTGGACGAGGTTGGAAAGAGCGGTTCGGGAGTCGTGCGGTTGCTTGCTTCGCGCGCCAACGAGCGCAGCTTTGAAGACAATCGCTGGGGCGGAGGTCACGGCGCATTTACACATTTCCTGCTCGAGGGATTGAAAGGAAAGGCGGACCGCGACAAAGATGGGTTCGTTCGTGTTGGCGAATTGCTCGACTATCTCTCGCAGATCGTGCCCGACGAAACGCGTGCGCTTCAGCATCCTCGAATGGCCGGCAGTATAGACCCGCGTTTGCCGTTATCATCATTAGGAACGGAGAAATTAGGAGTCGCTTCCGGCGCGCCGATTCCTGCAAAGTGCGCCATCGAGTTGCACGGCACTGCGGGAAGCGAAGTTTACGTCGACAACGCTTATCGCGGAAGAATCAGGCCAAACGGCTTGCTGGTTATCGAAGATCTCAGCCCTGCTCGGCACGAAATATCCGTCGATCCGCCCAATGCCGAGCCTTTCACCCAAGCCGTCTCGCTAACCGTGGCAAGAACCGTGCTTGAGTTGAAGACTTCATCCCGCGGGGCTTCGACGCTGAGTACCAAGTCAGGTGGCGGCGGACTGGGTAATTTCATGAACAACCGGTTGCCGCCGGCTCCTCCGGCTCCGACGACTAGTTCGCCGCTCGTGGGTCAAATAAAGAAGGCGACCACCCAGAATCAAATACTCGAGCCCGGCGGCGCATGGCCTCTGTACAAACAGCTCATTGCCGAGAGCCCCAATGAGCCTCAGCGCTCCAGTATCGAGATTAGCCTGACCAGCGAGCTTGAAGAGATCGGGCAGCAGGCTATCAACAGCTACATTGGATCTTCGGTGTTGCAGCTAAGGGCTTCCGATTTTCGACGCGGCGCTGAGGCGTTCAAGTGCCTGCTGAAACTTACTCCGGGCGATCCAGGCCTCGAGGCAAAACAACTGTTCTGTCAGGCGCGAGTGTCGATCGATGAGGGGAAAAACCAGGAGGCGCTTGCCTCGTTAAACAAGGCTATTGCGCTCGACCCGAGGGCCGGTCATTTGTACAACGCGCTGGGAGTCGCTTATGAAAAGTCCAACGACAACGACAGAGCGATTGACTCTTTCCGGCGCGCGGCGGAGCTCGCGCCTCTGTGGTCCTTTCCGAGACTCCATCTTGGAATTCAATATTACAATCATCAGAAACTCGATCAGGCCGAGAGTGAATTTCAAGCAGCGGTCAATCTCAACCCGCGCGACCCGATTGATCGATGGTGGCTGGTTCGAGTTTATCGGGAAGGTGGGCGCAATTCCGAAGCCGAGAAAGCCGCGCTTGAGTTGATTCGGCTTGCGCCAGACTTCGCGTCTGTTCATGTCGAGCTCGGACTGACTTATGAGTCTGCTCACGAATACTCGAAAGCAGCCGGTGAACTGGAGACCTACCTCCGTCTTGCGCCCTCTTCACCCGACGCGGCAATAATTCAATACGACCGCGATCGTCTTCGTGACTCCGCGGCCAGGGACCGTCGGCTTTCGCAAAACAAACAACCAAGCCTTAAGAGGCCGTAATCGAAATCGCGAGTACTTTGCGGCTTTGCGTACTTTTGCGTCGTTGCGTGAAAACGAATTAGTAAAAAAAAAGACACCAGTGTTCGCGCGAAGACGTGAAGGTACGCAAAGCCGCAAAATTAGGGAAAGACTTCAATAGAATGTCATATGCTTCCAAGGCACCAGGCGTGCGCTCAACGCTAGTCGAGTGGTCCGGTGAAGTAACTCGCTATCAGTGGCTGGTGCTGCTGGTCGCGTGGCTCGGATGGGTGTTCGACAGCATGGACGGAACGTTGTTCTCTCTCGTTCAGAAGCCGTCGATGACCGAGCTGATGGGACGAGGAGCCACGGACGCAGCGATTGGTTTCTACAGCAGCGTTGTCTTCGCAGTTATGCTCCTGGGATGGGCAGCCGGCGGAATCTGCTTCGGAATAATCGCCGACTATATCGGACGAACGAAGGCGCTGGTTGCGACAATCTTGATTTATTCGTTGTTTACCGGCCTCTCGGCTGCAGCGCAGAGTTGGTGGCAACTGGCGGCTTTCAGATTTCTGACCGGATTGGGATTGGGCGGGGAATGGGCTGCTGGAGCCGCTTTGGTGGCAGAGGTGTGGCCGGACCGGCTGCGCGCAAAGGCAGGCGCGATACTTCAATCTGCCGCCGCCTTCGGTTACTTTTTTGCGGCCCTTATCACTCGCGTAGTCGATGTTGGGTCGTGGCGCTATGTGTATGTGGTTGGCGCGGTGCCAGCAATCTTTGTGTTGTTCATTCGATTGATGGTCAAAGAACCCGAGCGTTGGATCGAAGTGCGCAATCAGCGAAGGCTTGCGAAAGCCGATGCTAAACACACACCTACTGAACTCGACGCGTTTACATTGAAACAACTCTTCGGCCCAAAGCTTCGCCGCGACACGATTGTAGCTTCAGCTCTTGCGTTTACGGTGCTACTAGCGCTTTGGGGAGCTACGATGTGGATTCCGTCGGTGGTTCGCGAAGTCAGTGGGCGCGAAGGACTTGGAATCCCAGACCAAAACAGGTATGCGACCTACGCGGTGATGTTGCTAAACGGCGGCTCGCTGGTTGGCTATCTCGGGTTTGGACCACTCGCGGATCGATTGGGAAGACGGCCCGCGTTCTTGAGCTTCTTCATCGGCGGAGTGATTCTGTTCCCGGTTACGTTCCTGCTGACCAGCGGCATCACACAAATATTTTTTCTTTTGCCGTTGGTAGGGGTGTTCACATTGGGGATCACAAGCGGGTTTCCGATTTACCTCCCCGAGTTGTTTCCCACTCGCGTGCGAACGACAGGTGTGGGGCTCTGCTACAACCTCGGCCGAATAGTGACGGCTGGCGGCGTGCTGATCACCGGCGCGCTGGTCGGTTTCTTTGGCTCGTATGCCAAAGCCGCAAGCTCGGTAAGCCTCATTTACTTGCTGGGCATTGTGGTTCTGGCCTTTGCTCGTGAAACGCGAGGCGTGCGGCTGGAGTGAGAGCAGGACAGCGGCGCAGTTGTTGATGACTGCATCCCTTCAGGTGTGCGAATGCAGCCTGTTGAAAAAAACGTTGGAGGTTGAAGCTAATGAATTGCTCACGATCAAAGATGGTTATGTTGGCTTCGGTCCTGGCGGGCTTTTTCTCCGTCTCCGTTTTCGCGCAGACGACTACCGCTACTCTTGAAGGTCGTACAACGGACAGCTCGGGCGCGGCCGTTACCGGCGCCACCGTCAGTGCGGTCAATTCGAGCACCGGGCTGTCTCGATCGGCAGTCACATCCGACAGCGGAGAGTACCGAATCTCTCTCCTGCCGGTCGGCGATTACACGGTCACCGTCGAGCATCAGGGATTCCGGCGCGATTTGAAGAAAATTACTCTGGTTATCGGACAGAATGCGACGTTGGATTTTTCGTTGCAGGCAGGCGGAGTGGCTGAGCAGGTAGACGTTCAAGCGGCTGAGACTATCGCCGAGCCTACGCGCACCGAGGTGAGCTCGGTAATCAGCCAGCGCCAGATTGTCAGCCTGCCGGTGAACGGCCGGCAGTTCATCGACTTCGTGCTCCTCGCTCCCGGCGTAACGATCGGCGATACAACTTCGGGTAGCACCGACGTAATCGTCGAGCCGGTGACTAAGATTTCATTTGCCGGACAGAACATCCATTACAATTTCGTCGCGATCGACGGAGCGGATAATATTTCGACCGCTTCCGGCATTCAGAAGACAACGCCGTCGCAGGACGCCGTGCAGGAGTTCCGCGTAGTCAACACCGTCTACAGCGCCGAGTTCGGCCGCGCGGTCGGCGGAATAATCAACATCATCACTAAGAGCGGCACGAATGAAGTGCACGGCTCGCTCTACGAATACTTCCGCAACGACGCAGTGGATGCCAGAAGCATTCTCGCTTCACCAGGGCTGGACACGCTTCATCAGAACCAGTTCGGCGCTTCGATAGGTGGCCCGCTCACGAAAGACCGCACCTTCTATTTTGCCAATTACGAGGGACAACGACGAACCGAATCACCTTTCTACAATTCCACCGTGTTGGCGAATATTGGCGCGATCAATCAGGCCAAGGTCACTCGGTATGGTTTGCCGGCTGAAAACCTCGACGTGCTGCGCGACTCGGACGCCGACAATTTCCTGGTCAAGATCGACCACGACCTGAGCAAGCGGCACACACTGAGCGGCCGCTACTTTTTCAATGACGCCCGTTACACCAACGTCTCGCCGCTCAACGATGGGTTCGATCTGCCCTCGGGGTTCAAGAACAACTCCCTGCGCGATCAGTCGGTGGTCGGCAGTCTGATTTCGACATTCACGCCCAGGCTGTTCAATGAGCTTCGCGCGCAGTATGCACACCGCTCTTTTGATTTCCCGACCGTGAGCACGCAGCCTCACCTCGAAGTCGCCAACACATTCGCGATCGGAGTCAATCGCGGGAACCCCGACTTCTACAAAGAGAGCCGATTCGAGATCGTCGACAACGTTACTCTTAGTCGCGGCCGCCACACGATCGGATTTGGAGGCGACTACAACTTTGTGCGGACAACGGAATCGTTTCCTCTTTTTTATCCATTCGAAGCAACGTTTGCCTCGCTGGGGGACTTGCTTAATGGCGATCCATTCGTAATTTTCTTCCAGCGATTCCGGGCGCCCAACTTTGATGAGCCGACGCTGGACACTTCGGCGTATCTTAACAGCCGCATACCGGAGGCGGTGCGTAATCAGGCTAAAGGTGTTCTGGATCACACCTATAGTGGGTTCTTCATCCAGGATAAAATCCACGTCAGCAGCCGTCTCACGGCGAATCTGGGACTGCGATACGAGTTCGAAACGTGGCCGAAGGCCGCGCTCGACAAGGACTTGAATAATTTTGACCCGCGAGCGGGATTCGCCTTTAACGCGGGCACGAAATGGAACCTGGTGATTCGAGGCGGCGCTGGGATTTTTCACGGGACGATTCCCTCGCCGCTGCTCGCGTGCCAGATTCCGTCTTGCGGAGGCCCAAAGAAATATCCCGGCCGCGAGAACAAAGAAGACGATCTCAACGCGACGACCGGGTTGTTTGCCTTCGGCGCCGATCCTGCGACTATGCACGCAGCGCTCGCGGCTATGATCGGGCCCAGTGTTAAGACGGCGGTGTATCCGCGCTTCGCACCGGGTCCGGGCGGCGATGCTCAGAAGGCGACGATCGTTCGATTCGCGAAAGATCATCAGGCTCCCTATGGAATCCAGATGAGCCTGGGCTTAGAGATTCAGCCGGCGCAGGGCACCGCATTCAGCGCTTCTTATCTGCGAGTGCGAGGCGTTCACCTTGGAAGCTTTTTCAACGTGAATCAACCGGACCCGAGCGGGACAACGGAAGCCGGCACGCCGGACTATGCCGCGCTCCGGCCTCTGTCTTCCTGCCGCCCCTGCCTGCTTGATCGCCGTATAGCAGTGCCTGGTTTTCGCAACCCGGAGTTCGGCGTTTTCTTTGAAGCTGACTCGCGATGGAACTCGACCTACGATGGGTTGCTGGTGAACTTCAATCAACGAGTCAAGAAGCTGGTGAACTTTGGGATCAGCTACACATTCTCGAAGTCGATAGACGACGGGCCCAACCCGAGCTTCGTGTTGATACCGGTCAACTCCTCGCGCATCGATCAAGAACGAGCTCTCTCGTCGGATGATGCAAGGCATCGCTTTGTTGGAAATGCGACGCTAAGCACGCCAGGCGACGCCAATGCTCTGGTCCGCGATTTTCAGTTGGGTTTCATCGTGACGCTCGAATCGCCTCATCACTTCACCAAGTTCGCCGGCTTCGACGCGAACGGCGACGTGTTCGGCGTTAACGATCGGGTCGGTCTCGATGCAAGGAACACCTTCGAAGGGGACAGCCTGCAGACGGTTGACGTGCGATTGTCGCGCTCATTTACGATTCGCGAAAAGAAGAAGTTGGAGTTCATCGCGGAAGCATTCAACCTGCTTAACACGCTGAACGTCAGGTTCTTCAACACGGTTTATGGAGACTCAATCTTTCACCCCGCGAACAGCACGATCAACGACCCGCTTCTCGGACCGATACCAACCTTCCGCGAAGGCGCGCTCAACCCTGGATACGGAAATCCGAGGGCGATATTCAACCCGCGGCAGATTCAGTTCGCGGCGAGGTTCACGTTCTGAGCTGGAGGTTTGAAACTCTGGCACAAGGCCGCGAAGGAAGTCGGCGGTCCTTCGGGCCTTTGTGTTGTTAGTTTATGACTGGAATGACGACCGGGGAATCTGCAATCCAGTTCGAAGCGACGAGCCCGCGACGGCTGCTGATCATCGGGGGCATCGCCCTCACTGTCGCGGGCATGATCTTCGGCGATTTCTTCGCTGTGTTCGTCTTGCATCAAGACGCCAACAGGATTAGCGAAGGGTTAATTGCGGTGACAGACGCGGTCGCGGCGAAAGACCCGGTTGGGGTCATTTCGAACTTCACAAACATCGGCGGCTTGCTCGAGAATCGGGGAACGAAGGTTGACGCCCACGTTCACGTGATCGACTTCGGCTACCTGGCTCTATTGCTAGCCCTGATTCAGCCATATGTCGCATTCGCTAAGCGGGCTCGCCGACAGCTGGCGGTTGTCTTCATCGTCGGCGCGACGATGTTGCCGGTTTCAGTGTTCCTGATCCACTACGTGGGGCTGGCTCACAGCCCGCTAACGACGATTGGCTGGGCAAGCATCCTTGCCGACCTCGGCGGGTTGCTGGTGGTCATCGCCTGCCTTGGAGAGCTGGCAGGTTTGTGGCGATACATTCGAGGGGCTAGCGACGCGATCCCGGCGGATTCGTCGCTCAAGGATCGCAGCTGGTCGTGTCGCGCGCTGCTTATCGGCGGGACGTTGTTGGTGCTTGCAGGCTTCTTACAGGGGGCGCGCTACGCGATAGCCGATCTATCCAGGGACGAAGCGAATGACCGCGAAGTGCTCGAAGAAATGCTTGACCGATCGGCGATCGCGCAGGAGCTGGTTGGTAAGGACATGGAGTTCGCGCATAAATCCGTAGAAACCTACGGAACGCTGCAAGCCGAAAAGGCGGTGAAAATCGCTGCGCATTCGCACACGATCGAGTTCGGTCTCCTGGCCATATTACTCGCGTTCGCTCAGCCGTTTGTTTTTCTGAGCGAGAAGTGGAGGCGGCGCTGGGTGATCATCATGCTGTCGGGCTCGGTAATACTGCCGGTCTTCGTGTTGCTGGAAGGACAGTACCCAAAGTGGGTGCGATTTATCGGAGGAATAGCGGATTTTGGCGGGCTGATGGTGGTTGTCGCGTTGATCGGAATGCTGGTTGGAGTGATTCGCTATAGCGGACTGCTCGAAACCGGAGAAAGTGCGCGCGCATGAGTGGATCGAGAAAGCTTCTAATAATTTGCGGAATGCTGCTCGCGCTGTGGGGCATGGGCTTCGGGTTGTATTATGCTTTGTTCGTCGAACATCAAGTGCTCGATAAGCTCGGAGGCTCGCTTGCTACAAGCTTCACAGAGGGAGCGAAGGGCGACTTGATTGCGTCGCATGGGTCGCTCCAAACTTACGCTGACACGCAGTTCGATTACGTTCGTTCGGTGGATGTTCATTCGCATTGGATAGGCTTTGCCATGCTGCTTATCGTGTTAGGCGTCGCGTTCGATCACCTGGGTTTCAGGGAAAGCCGCCGTCTGCTCCTGGCGTGGTTGCTCGTCGTAGGGTCGGTGACCTTTCCGCTTGGCGTCATATTGCAGACGCTTGATAGAGGCATCATCCCACGGGCAATCGCAGCACTGGGGGCTTGCCTGGTCATCATCGCGCTTGCAGCGACAGTGCTCGGTTTTGCGCGAACAGAGAGGAACTGATGAAGAAAAGAATTATTTTATGCGTCGTCGCGGTGCTTGCAGCAGCCTGCTTATCCGTTGCGGCGCTCGCGCAACAGGATAAGAAGAAAGCAACCGCCAACCTGATCGCCTCGATTACATCAGCGCGAGTGATCGAGCTCAACTTTATATGGGACAGCAAGTCTCCGATCTTGAGTCTCAATCCGCCGTTCGCCATCGGTCTGCATTCGAGCCACAAGCAAACCGCAGGAGCTATTCCCGGCGGTATTGCCTACGCAGAGGACATGATGTTTTTTAGCGGGCAGCACGGCGCGCCGACGATCGATGCGCTCGGGCACATTTCCGACAACGGAAAACTGTTCGGCGGTTTGGATGCCGTCGCCAGCGAGGGGCCTTCAGGCTTGCTAGCATTGGGGATTGAGGTTTATCCCAGGAACAAGCTTGTCAATCGAGGCGTGTTGCTGGACGTCGCTCGCTTCAAAAACTTGGATGCTCTGGAGGCGGGACAGGAAATAACAGCCGAAGATTTACAGGCCACCGCCAAAGCCGAAGGCGTCGATATTCAGGCGGGCGATTCGGTGTTGATCCGAACCGGCTACGGCAAATACTTCGAGGCGGACCGCGCGAAATACTCCGGATTCCGGCCGGGCCCGGGTGAAGGCGCCGCGCGCTGGCTGGCGGGCAAGAAGATCTTTCTTACCGGCGACGATCAAATGAGCTACGAGGTTGTTCCTCAAAAAGGAACGGTTTTTCCTTGCCATCGGATATTGATAGCCGACAACGGGATCTATCTTGTCGAGAATTTGAACCTCGAGGAGCTGTCGAAGGCGCTGGCGGAACAAAAGGTCTATGAGTTCGCGCTCGTAATAAATCCGCCGAGATTGAGAGGAGCGACGGGCGCTCCGGTTAATGCGTTTGCTATAATACCTCGGTGAAAATCACTATTGTTGGCGGCGGACCATCAGGACTCTATTTCGCGATCCTGATGAAGAAGCTGGATCGAGCACACGAAATCACGCTGCTGGAACGCGACGCTCCGACTGATACCTTCGGATGGGGCATCGTTTTTTCAGATCAGACCTTCGATTACCTCAAAGAAAACGACGTCAAGTCATTCAATGCTATCAATCGCGCTTGCCAGCGATGGGATAATGTCGATGTTGTTCACAGGGATGAGAAGGTCACCATTCGCGGCAACAACTTTTCCGGCATCTCCCGGCTTAGCTTCTTGAACATTCTTCATAAGCGATGCCAGGAGCTGGGCGTCGATCTGAAATTCAACTCGAACGTCACGGATTTGAGTGAACTTCCGCCTTGTGATCTGCTGGTCGGCGCCGATGGCGCCAACAGCCTCGTTAGAAGGACCTTCGGCAAGGCTTTCGACCCAACCGTTGACCTGCGTAAGAACAAATACATTTGGCTTGGGACTCACCAATTATTTCACGGCCTGACGCTGACGTTTCGTGAAAACGAGGCCGGGCTTTTTATCGCGCATTCATACAAGTTCGACGATTCGACGAGCACCTTCATCGTAGAGTGCGGCGAAACCACGTGGCGAAACGCGCGCTTCGACTGGCGGTCGGACCCGGAGACCTGTGACTACCTGTCCGAGGTTTTCAAACAGGATCTGGACGGCCATGCCTTGTTGTCGAACAACTTTGTTCGGTGGCTCAACTTTCCGCTGGTGAAGAACAAGCACTGGCATCATGACAACGTTGTGCTGTTGGGTGATGGCTTGCACACGGCGCACTTTTCAATCGGTTCGGGGACAAAGCTCGCGCTTGAGGACGCGATCGCCCTGGCAAGATGTTTCAAGGCGCGGCTCGACGTTTCGCACGCGCTTGCGGAATTTGAAAGAGTGAGAAAACCAGTTGTTGACGAGTATCAGGTCGCGGCTCACGCGAGTTTGCTGATGTTTGAGAATGCCGAAGAGTTGATGCCTCTTGCGCCAATCGAGCTTGCTTACAAGTTGATGACAAGAAGTAAGAAAATCGACTATGAGAAGTTGAAGAAACGTGATCCGGAGTTCATCGCAGCTTACGACGGATGGCTAAAGAGTCAGAAATCGGGAAGCAGAAGGCAGAGGTCAGAGGTCAAAGGTCAGAAGTCAGCGGTTAGGAGTCAGAAGTCGGAGGTCAGAAGTCAGAAGTCAGCGGTTAGGAGTCAGAAGTCGGAGGTCAGAAGTCAGAAGTCAGAGGTCAGGAGCCAGAAGCCAGAGGTCAGAAGTCGGAAGTCAGAAGTCAGAAGTCGAAAGTGAGTATGTGCTCTCGACCGGGTGGTTCCTTTGAGCGCAGGCTCCTGTTCCCATGCCTCCGACCTCTGATCCCGAATGCTCTCTGAACCTCTGGTCTCGGACTTCTGATCTCTGATCTCTCTTCTTATGTGGCACCCCGAGCATCCAGTCCGACATTCTATTCTTCCAGCAAGCTGGCCGGTTGAGACCGAGGCCGCTCGATCGCTGCTGTTCACTCCAATTACTGTAGGGTCGACTACACTTGAGAGTCGTACGTGGGTTCCGGCAATGGTTCCCTGGCGAGCGACCGATGATGGCCTCGTCACTCCGAACATACTCGAATGGTACGGGCGTTTTGCGGCAGGCCGGCCGGGAGCGATTGTAGTAGAAGCGACCGGCGTTCGCGACATCGCAAGCGGGCCGCTGCTTCGCATAGGGCACAACCGATTCATCCCCGGTCTGCGAGATTTGGTTGAAACCGTCAGGCGCGAGAGCGGTGGCCATACTCGGTTGTTTATTCAGATCATCGACTTTCTTGCGGTGAAACGCCGCCCGCAGAAGGACAAGTATTTCGCTCGATTCTTAAGAGTGGACTCGCAACATCGAGAAAAACTCGCCGGCGCGACATGCAGTGACCACTGGCGTGACGCGAGCGAAAAAGATATCCGGGCTTATCTGATCGAGGCCCCCGATGAGTTGTTGGACCGCGTGCTTGACGAACGCGAACTCGAGTCGTTGCGATACGGGTATCGCGAGCGAGTGACCGACACGGACTTGCCGCACATCCGCGAGCTGCCGCAGGTACTGCCCGGCTACTTCGCCGATGCAGCCGGGCGAGCACGCGAAGCGGGCTTCGACGGCGTCGAGCTGCACTATGCTCACGCTTACACGATGGCTTCATTTTTGAGCGCGAAGAACAATCGCGCAGACGGCTACGGCGGCGTACGAGAGAATCGCGTTCGGTTACCGCTTGAAGTCTATAGCGCAGTGCGCGACCGTGTAGGCGACGACTATACGGTCGGTGTCCGGTTTCTCGGCGACGAGGTGATCGAACACGGCAGTCATCTCGAAGACGCGGTTTACTTCGGCGTCGAGTTCGCGCGCTCGGGCTTCGACTACCTGTCCGTGTCGAAGGGCGGGAAGTTTGACGACGCGAAACAGCCAAAAGTAGGACAGGCGGTTTATCCTTATACGGGGCGCAGCGGTTACGAATGCATGCCGACCGTAGTTTCGGATGAACGCGGACCCTTTGGCCGGAACGTGCCACTCGCGGCTGCGATCAAGCACGAGGTGAATGAAGCTGGTTTCGCGATACCGGTGGTGACGTCCGGCGGAATCGCTACCTTTGAGCAAGCCGAGGCTATTCTCGAACGCGGGGAAGCTGATATCATAGCCGCCGCTCGGCAGTCGCTTGCCGACCCGGATTGGTTCTTGAAGATTCGACGTGGTCGAGGAGACGAGATTCGCCGTTGCGTATTCACTAATTACTGTGAAGGCCTCGACCAGATGCATAAGCAGGTGACGTGCAAGCTCTGGGATCGAGTGAATCTCGATGAACCGGGAATCACGATGAGCGATGATGGCCGGCGGCGACTTGTTCCTCCGCAATGGGACGGTTTGTGGAACAGTCCGCCGAAGATCGAGTAAGGAACCTATTTATATGATGTACTGGCGCGAAATAACCGTTAATTGGGGAGAGTCGGACCCGTTTGGTCTGGTCTACTATCCACGAATGCTTGCCTGGTTCAACGACACCGAACACGAGTTGTTTCGTACGCTCGGGTATCCGATCGATAAGATGATTCAGAACGATCGGACAACGTTCGTGATGGGCGAGATTCAATTCCGCTTCATCGGGCCGGCGGCCTACGGCGACCGGGTGACCCTGAAACTCGAGCTCACAGAAATCCGCGAGCGAACCCTCCACTGGCATTGCACCGCAAAACGCACGCTTACCGGCGAGCCTGTCACCGAAGGCACTGCGACTCGAGTGTATGCGCGGATCAACGAAGACGGCACGCTCAAGTCGGCAATTATCCCGGACGAGATGCGCCGCGCGCTGACCTCGGCGGGCGTGGTGACGTCCTTCGCACCAAAAGGGGCGAGCAAGTGAGCAACAACTTCGCGGGGCATCAGCGTCCGTCAGCGAACCGAAATGTCACCAATGTAGCGTAGCCTGTCGAGTCTGCGGAAGACAGAGTACCGTAGACTGTCCAGTCTGCGGAACACGCGATTCATAACAAATTCACGATCTCCGCGGACTGGACAGTCTACGGTACATTTTGTGAGAGGAGTCTCGTGGTCGAAATGTCGCCTCAGATCCCGCTTCCTGACTACCCCTCCGAGATCCAGCTTGATCGCCGCGACGTTCCCTTCAAGGACGACGAGCTGCTGCGCTTCTATTCGGTAATGAAACTCGCGCGCACGTTCGAGGAAAAGCTCGCCTCGCTGTACAGGCAAGGCAAGATCTTCGGCGCTGTCTATGTTGGCATCGGCCAGGAAGCGACGTCGGTCGGTTGCGCAAGCCGGCTCGAATCCGGCGACTACCTCTCAATGGTCGCGCGCAACCTCGCGGCGTACTTCTATCGAGGAGTCGAACCCCGGCACGTGATGGCGCGCTGGTTCGGCAAGGATCAATCACCGTCTCACGGGCGTGAGCTGGGCTTGTTCCTTGCTGACATCGAGAACTACGGAATCATTCCCTATCACAACGGATCGATGGCCTCGTGGATACCCGCCGGAGCCGGTTACGCGCTGTCGTTCAAACTGAGAAAACAACCGAACGTAATGCTTTGTTTCACCGGCGATGGAGCTACCAGTCCCGGCGATTTCTATGAAGGGCTGAACTTCGCTTCGATACACAAGCTTCCGCTGGTGATTATCTGCGAAGTGAATCAATTCGCTTATTCGACGCCTCCGCACTTGCAGATGCCTGTCGAGAATGTCGCCGATCGCGCGCCCGCGTTCAACGTCTACGCTGAAACTGCATTTGGGAACGACCTCTTTACGGTGATTGCCGCGGCGCGGCGGGGCATTGAGCACGCGAGATCGGGAAAGGGTCCGGCGCTTATCGAATTCAAGACTTTTCGACAGCGCGGCCACGGCGAGCACGACGATATGGCTTATGTGTCGAAGGAGCTGCGCGAGTTTTGGGAGGCTCGCGATCCTTTGGCTATGTATCACCGGTGGATGATCGAACGCGCGAAGATCGCTGCGGGAATGTTAACTCGCATTGAGGAGGTTGCTGGCCGTCAGGTTGAAGAGGCAGTGCAGTACGCTCAGTCACTGCCGTTTCCCAAACCGGAGTCAGTGACGGATCGCTTGTTTGCGCCTTCGCCTCATGATCCGACCGTGGAAGATCGAAAGAACAACTTCGAGCCGATTGAGACCCTCGCGATTCCGGCTTTGACGGCTTCAAACGAACGGAAAACGGGTGAACACTTTTAGGAGGCAAGTGCTGAGACCGGCCGTGCTGACGATCGCCACGCTGACGCTGATCGCCGGCGCGTGCTCGAGGCAGACTCGTCCGAAGTCGCAAACTTCCGAGGGGAAGTCTGCCTCCGGCGATCCGGTGATTGAAGTCTCATCGGCGGACGATGCTTCGGCTTCCGACGATCCATGCTCACAGATGTTCTCGAACCTCTTCGTCAAGGCAGACTCAGTCGCGTACAACGAGTACGAAGTCGTTCGATTGCACAAGACAGTTCTGGACGACTTTACCAACTCGGTCATACCGGTGAGTTATGCCGTGCTGAAATTGCGTGGGAAGATCCTAGCGACATTCGACGGCGTACACTATGGATTGGAGAATGCAACTAACTTCGGTTTCGCATCGCTTCTGGGACCTGACACAAGGCAACTCGTCGTTTCTTTAACCGCTCCGCACGGCGGCAGGCACTGGGTCGTTGATCTCTCCTCGAATGCCACGACTGTCTTCGACAGCCAGGACTGGGGCGTGGGCACGGAGGACGTTTGCCTTCACGATTTCGACGGCGATGGCGTAGATGAGATCTCATTGGCGATCACGAAGTTCTGGGGCTTCGGCTCGATGGCAATGTCGGAAAGCCCGTTGCCTTGCGTCGTTTTCAAGTACGAACCGGCAATTCGAAAGTACGTGCCCGACAAGTCCGCATTCGCCCGCGGGCTTGAGAACATCGACCAGGATGTTCAGGCGATCGATCCAAACGAGAAACAGCAAGGTGCTTCGAGGGGTCCATACCTTGCAACACGTCTCGATATCTTCCTTCGTTATGTCTACGCAGGACGTGAGAGAGACGCGTGGTTGTTCTTCGAAAAGACTTATAACCTCGACGACAAAAAGGAAATTGAGCAAAAGATAAGAGCGACGCTCGAGGAAGAGTCAGTCTACAGGTTCGTTTACGGAAAGAGCCGCGTTCCTGGCTAAGAGTTACCCCAAATGGCAACGCTCACTTATCTCCAGGCTATCAGCAGCGCTCTACGCGAAGAAATGCGGCGTGATCAGAACGTCTTCATCCTCGGCGAAGACATCGGCGCGTTCGGCGGGGCCTTCAAGATCACCCAGGGGTTTCTCGATGAGTTTGGGCCAGAACGCGTCATTGATACTCCAATCTCCGAATCGGGATTCGTGGGAGCGGCGTGTGCGGCAGCGACCGTCGGGTTTCGACCGGTTGTCGAGTTTCAATTCATCGACTTCATCGCGTGCGCGTTCGATCAAATAGTCAACTATGCCGCGAAGTGCTATTACCGCTGGGGCATTCAGATGCCGATTGTCTTGCGAGGGCCGACGGGCGGCGGCATTCATGCGGGTCCTTATCATTCGCAGAACCCGGAAGCCTGGTTCGCTCACACGCCGGGACTCAAGGTAGTACTGCCATCAACGGCGAAGGATGCCAAAGGCCTGTTGATCGCTGCGATTCGCGACAACAACCCGGTCATCTATCTCGAAAACAAGTTTCTCTATCGCCATCACAAAGAAGACGTGCCCGAAAACGATTACGTAGTTCCGATCGGCGTCGCGGCGCTGCGAACGCTCGGCCGCGATCTGTCGATCATAAGCTATGGAGCCGCGGTACACCTGTGCGTTGAAGTCGCGAGAACGCTGGAACGCGAAGGCTCTTCGGTCGAGGTGGTTGATTTGCGAACGCTTGCTCCTCTGGATCGCGAGACCGTTCTCGAGAGTGTAAAGAAGACAAGTAGAGCGCTGATCGTTCACGAGGCAAATATCACCGCGGGGTTCGGGGCAGAGATTGCTGCTTTAATCGCTCAGGAAGCCTTCGAGTTTCTGGACGCGCCTGTGATGCGGGTCGCTTCGCTTGACGTGCCTGTTCCTTTTAGCCCGCCGTTAGAGATGGCAATGCTTCCGTCGGTCGATAAGATCGCGGCTGCTGCTCGACGCTTGCTCGCGTATTAGCGGGGAACAATCAATGAAACATGTAGGAGCGGCCCTCCGTGGCCGCCCCAGACTCGAACGAAGAATTTAGAACACTAGTCTGGGGCGGCCACGGAGGGCCGCCCCTAAATGAGCCTGATCGTTGCGCTCATTAGCTGCGGGTCGCAAGCCATCGCGTGAATCGAAAGGCGGGATAACTCGCCGCAAGGAGTATCAGAGCATATAGGCTGTTGCGCGTGTCGCTTTTCACCGCGCCTGCGAGGAACGCCAGCGAAGCCAATAGCGAGAAACCGGTAGTCCACGGATAGCCCCACGCCCGATAGGGCCGCGAGCGACCGGGGTCGCGCTTCCGGAGAATGAAGACCACTGTGAAGGAAATCGCGTAGTTCACGACAAAGAAGAATGCAACGACGGCAAGCACTCTTTCGGCGCGGTCCCTCCAAACCTCATCAGCCGTGCCCGCTAAAATGAAGAGCGACGCGACGATAGTCGAGGACAATAAGGCGACGGTCGGTGTGCCCCCCGTGTTTGCCCGCGCGGCCCTGGTAGAGAACAATCCGTCGCGGCTCATCGCAAACAACACGCGGGTCGCCATCAACTGACAGGCATTGACCGCGCTCAACATCGAGAGGATCATCAGCGCTCTGAAGATTGTATCTCCGTTGTTGCCGAAGATGGCCTGGGCCGCTTTACCGAGAGCGAGGTCGCTGCCGGCGATTTCAGACATGGGAAGGACATAGAGAATCGCGAGATTCACAAGCAAATAGATAGCAATAACTGAAAGGACTCCTCCAAGCATCGACCGTGGAATATCACGACTGGGGTTTCGGACTTCTTCAGAGAAATAAATTACACCAGTCCAGCCGTCGTATGCGTAGATCACGCCTTGAAGCGCAAGAATCAAGGCTACAAATAGCTTCAGGCCGTGAGGTATAGGCGGCGGCGCGGAGCCTGCCGCAGTCGAGCCTCCCAACGCGAAACAAGCGACCACTAACGCCACGAACGCCAGCGCTTTGATAAGGCTCGTGACGTTTTGAACGCCGCTGCCCCAGCGAATTCCGCGCCATTGGATCATCCCGAACAGCAATACTACGGTTAGAGCGGTTGCGGTCGAGTGTCCAGCGAGGTTGGGGAACAGGACGCCCGAGTACTGCGCAATAATGAGTGAGATGAACGATGTCGAGCCGCAAGTCGAGATCCAATCGGTCCATCCGACAATAAAGCCCGCGTAGTCGCCTAGTGCGTCGTGAGCGAAGACATATTGCCCCCCCGATCGCGGTATCATCGTGCCGAGTTCCGCGATTGAGATCGCGCCCAGCAACGCATACAGTCCGCCTGCCAGCCACACTCCGATGAATAACCACGCGTTGGGCAAATGCTGCGCGATCATCCCCGGCGTGCTGACAATGCCACCGCCGATGGTGTTGCCTATGATGACGGCGAGCCCAAATCCAACGCCGAGGATTCGAAGCAGCCGTCCTCGAGTTACTTGCATCTGCGGAATTGCGTCTGCGGCTGGCTGCAAGAAACGCTCCTTCGACGATGTAAGTGTGAAGACTCGTGATCCGATTTGGGATTGGTTTAGCTAGAGACCATGCTCGCGTCCGGCGAAAAGTTGGGCCACCACGTGTTCACCAGGCGAAAGCGAACTGCTCGACAGACTTCAACAAGCTGTTAATACATCTGGTCCCACTTAGATTCCAAACACCTGCATAAAGACCTTGCGCTGATTCGGACCGTCGAACTCAGTCAGGATTACGCTCTGCCACTGGCCGAGCACGAGGTTGCCTTGATCGATCGGTACCGACAGGCTGTGGCCAAGCACGACGATTCTCAAATGAGAATCCGCATTGTGGCGATCGCAATCCGAGAATTCGGGATCGTTGTGCTTATAGTACGAGTCACGAGGGACCATGCTCTCGACCGTGGTCTTGATGTCGGAGAGCAACGCATCCTGCCATTCGTTTACGATCAGCCCCGCCGTTGTGTGCAGGGACGACACCTGAACGTAACCATCCGTCACTCCCGTCGATTGGACAAAGTCGCGTATGTCGTCGCTCAAGTTGACCAGATCGGTGCGTTCGTGAGTTTTTACGATGATCGTTTTGGAGAATACCCGGACGGTACCCTCGTTTGAGTAGCAGTCACGAGCGCTTTCGGCAGTTTCGCGGGCTTTTAGAGCTTCCATCCTTGTGTCTCCTCCTGAGTTTTGCTTGATCTGCGCTTTGGCAATTTTTATTTCGTGGGTTAAAGCGTGATTATCTTATCGCAAAATGCCAGTCACGCATAGCAAAGCTTAGATTAAGAAATGGACGCCGGCGTGATTAGCGCGGTCAATTTGATAACAAAGTCGCTCATGTTCTCGGCGCAAAGTTCGGATCGTTTGCGAAGGTTTAATAGCCCGGTGATTGAAACCGGGTTGAGCACCGCCGCTTTCATGACTTTCATTGGGCTGACTCGACCTTTACTGTCTCTGCACTGGTTGAAGTCCAGCGGCAAATCTTCCTCCAGGAGATCGGTGATCGAGCGTATGATCAGAAACGGCACGCCTAGTCGGGTGCAAACGCCGGCGATGGCCGTCGATTCCATATCGACGAAGCCGATTTCGTTTGCGGCGAGCGAGCTTGCCAGCTCGCGCTTTTGTGCGGCCCGCCACAAAACTATATCTGAAGTCAGAGCTGCCCCCAGACGAACCGGAATATCTAGCTGAACTCTTCCTGCCGCAGTAACCAGCTTGTGATCGGGTTGCGCATTTGACCCGTAAACCGACTTAGCCACGACAAGATCACCAACTCGAAGCTCAGGCGATAACGCGCCGGCGAAGCCGATGCTAAACACCGCGTGTGCGCTTCGCCGCTCAAGCCACGCCTCGAGGTTTCGCTCGGCGTTAGCAACGCCTTCGCCTGTTTCGAGAAGCGCGAGCTCCGGATGTGCCGCGCGCTTGAGCTTCTTTAGTTCGTAGCTGAGCGCCGCGACAACCAGGAATTGCGGCTGTTCGAGGCTAGACATAGCCGTGTTCTCGGAACCAACGGACGGCGCGCTCCAGGGCACGTTCGATCGGATTCTGGGGCAGGCCAAGCTCGCGGATCGCTTTTGATGCGTCGAACCACATCTTGTGCCGCGACATCTGTACGCTTTCGAGTGGAACGTCCGGCTCGCGGCGAGCAATGTCAATCGACCAGAAGTTTTCGAGCCGGGCGTACGTTTCGGCAACCCAGTGCGGAACTTTCATCTTTGGAGAAGCGACGTCGGTTACTCTTGCCAAAGCGTCAAACATGTCTTTGAGAGTCAAGTTGCGGCCGCCAAGAATATAGCGCTCGCCAACCCGGCCTTTCTCAGCGGCGAGCACGTGGCCTTCGGCGCAATCACGCACATCGATCAGGTTCATCCCGGTGTCAACATAGCCGAACATCTTGCCGCGAAGAAAATCGACGATGATCTTCCCGGTAGGAGTGGGTTTGATGTCCAGTTCGCCCACGGGAGTGCTGGGATTGACGACGACAACGGGCAAGCCACGCCGCGCCCAGTCTCTTACGATTTCCTCAGCAAGAAACTTGCTGCGCTTGTAATGTCCGATCATGTCGTTGACGGTGACCTCTGTGTCTTCATTTGCCGGAGTGCCGTTGTGATTCAATCCGAGACAACCGACGGTGCTTGTGTAGACCACGCGGTCGACGCCTTCATCGAAGGCGGCTTGCATGATGTTGTTTGAGCCTTTGACGTTAGCTGCATACATATCGGCGGGATGTTTGATCCATAGGCGATAGTCGGCCGCGCAGTGATAGACAACCCGGCAACCTTTAGCAGCTCTTCTCAGCGAATCAAGATCGCGCAGATCGCCTGTTACTACCTCGACTGATAGCTCGGTCAAATTATCGAGGCGGCTCGCGCGACGAGTGAGACAGCGAACCTGCTCGCCGCGTTCGAGCAGAACACGAACGAGATGCGATCCAACGAACCCGGTTCCGCCTGTTACGAGTGTTTTCACGATGATGTTGAGATATGAGCGTGCGACTGTCGCGTGAAACCAGACTATCTTGCAGTCCGATTGGTAGCCCAAGACTCGACCAAGCGTTCCACCTCCTCCTGCGTCTTAGTGCGACCTTCTGCGATGGCGGTCCGGCCTCTGCGGACTGCATTCATAATGCGAAGCTCCTCGATGATTTCATCAAGGGAAACATTGTCTGGCATTGCGTTCAGTGCTCCGATTACTTCTTGCTCGTCGGTCATCGCCAAGATGCTACCGACTCGCCCACGAGAGAACAAGGACAACAATGCGCGAACAGCCCCGGGGTATGATCAAAGTGGGACTCGCGGCAAATAGCGAGGCACTTCAGCGGTAGCGTAGCCCACGTAGTGGGCGACAGCGTGAAGCCCAAGGCGAATCCATGAGTCTTGGGCCCGTGATGTGGGTGGATGGTCTGGTTAGCCCATTCGTACCCCGCATAGGGGGCGACAGGGAGCGTCTTGGGAGCCAGAACGATCGCGACCAACATGCTGTCGCCCGCTACGCGGGCTTGCCCCCGGTCCTCGTGTGATGACTGAATGAACTCGCGATCACCCAGGGCTCGCGGACTCGCCCTGGGCGACAGCATGTCGCCCGCATACGCGGGCTTGTCGGCGGTCACTTCATCATGGGTGTGCAAGATTGGTGTGCGAGACGGCCAGTTTCGTGCGAGACGCAAGAACCAATCACTTATTCAGCAACCTCCGTCAAGTGATCTGCTTCGAACTCGTCCCATTTCTTGATAACGCCCAGACCCACGTGCGGATGCTGTTTGTTTTGCCTCTTGCCGGCGAGCTGCGCTAACCTTGATTCCCAATGAGTGTCTCAACAAAGTACTTCGAGAGAAGTGGGCAGGTGTGCGCTCGATACTGACGATTCGCAACGAGCGCGAATCCGACCGAGCGGTGAAAAGGTTGAACATTCTGCTCGATGAGGTTGGAACAAACGAGCGCCATCCACTTTACGGTTTGCTTGATACGCTTGGCAGCTTAATCCCTGTCTACGAGGAGGAGCATCTCAAGGAGCCCGAACTGAGCGGCACTGAGATGCTTTGTTACTTCATGGAGGAGCACGGTCTCAGACAATCGGACCTGCCGGAAGTCGGTTCTCGGCGAGTTGTATCGGAAGTCCTGAAAGGCAAACGTGAACTGATAGCAAAACAGATTCGGGCGCTCGCTAGTCGATTCCACGTGTCGCCGGCAGTGTTCATCTGACGAGAAAAGCCGGGTTGAATTCACTCACCCCGTGAAATTCCAAACTGCCATACGCATCATATCCCGAGGGCTCTTTCGAAGCTCGAACATCGCGGAAGCCTCGAACCCACTGTGCATCATGCAGTTCTTACAAAGCCGATCTTCGCGTGACTCCCAATAGGGCCAATCAACCCCATTCCAGAACTCGTTCCACGTAGCGTAGTACTTCTGTCCAATCAGGTAGCACGGGCCTTTCCAGCCGGCGGGCGTTCGAGTCACCGTGCTCCATGGCGAGCAGTTGTAACTGCGCATGCCTGCGGTGAACTCGAGATACATCGGCGTGGACATCAGCCGATACTTCTTTGAAAGCTCGAGCACCCGTCGGAACTTGGTCTGAATCTCGCGCTGCGAGAGAAAGATGTCGCGATCGACCGATTCGTAATGATACCCTGGCGAGATCATCATCCCGTCGACGCCAAGCTCCGACACCAGCTTGCACACGTCTTCGATTTCGCTCATCTCGGTTTCCTTGAACACCGTCGTGTTGGTAGTCACGTGATAACCGAGCCGCTTCGATTCCCTGATCATTTCGATCGCCTTGTCGAACACGCCTGCCCGATCGCACACCATATCGTGAGTCTTCTGCATACCGTCGAGGTGAACGTTGATCGTCAGCCGCTTGTGCGGGGCGACTTTTCCAAACAGGTTCTTATCGAGCAACAACGCGTTGGTGCACAGATAGATATGACGGTTGCTATCGATGATCCCTTCGAGCAGCCCTTTCAGCTCGGGATAAATCGTTGGCTCGCCGCCGCAAATCGAAACGATCGGCGCGCCGCTTTCATCAACCGCGTTCAGGCAATCCTCAAGCTGCATCCGATCTTCGAGCTTACCGGTGTGGCGCTCGAGCGCGCAGCCTAAGCACGCGAGGTTGCAGGTGTACAGAGGCTCGAGCATCAGCACCATCGGGTAGCGTTTGTTGCCCTGCATGCCATTTTTGACCTGATGCTTGATTGCGTCCGTCGTTATGTGTAGTGGAAATCTCATGTGTTTCTATCTTCAGTCCTTCTCCAGTTGCCTCGCATACATGCCGAGCGCGAGCAACGGGAAGTAAGTCGCATAAAGATGGTAGCGCAAATAAAACACTCCGGGGAAGCCGGTGCCGGTCCAGTAACCGTCCGTCCACGAACCGTCCGCACTCTGCGTACGCAATAGATAATCGACTCCGCGCTTCAACCCGTCGGTCTGATCCTCGGTCGCCATCAATCCGGCGAGTGCCCACGCGGTCTGTGAAGCCGTGCTCGGCCCCAGCCCCTTCAAGCCCGGTTCGTCGTAACTCCTGGGCGACTCGCCCCACCCTCCGTCTTCGTTTTGAATCGCGCGGAGCCAGCACGCCGCCGCCTGATACCGGGGCTCCATCATATCTTCGCCGATGCTCTTCGATCCGTGCAGAGCCAGCCACGTGCCGTAAATGTAATTCACACCCCAACGGCCAAACCAGGAGCCGTCCCGCTCCTGCTCTTTCGCCAGAAAACCCATCGCTTTCTGAACGACTGCGTTATCGCGGCTGAAGCCCAGAGTCGAGAACGTTTCGATTCCACGAGCAGTGATGTCGCTGGTAGACGGGTCGATCATTGCATTGTGATCGGCAAATGGAATCTGAGTCAGAAATTGTTCGTCGCAGTCGCGATCGAATGAAGCAAATCCGCCGTCCTTGTTCTGCATAGTCAGAACCCATGCCAGCGCGCGGTCCATAGCTTCACGTTTGTGGCGTTCGCCCCCGTTGTCTCCCAAGCGAACCTTGGCCAATGCGGTCAACACCTGAAAGGTGTCGTCGACGTCGGGATAGAATTCGTTGGCGTATTCGAAATACCAACCGCCCGGCTGCCCCTCGGGATTCTTTACTTTCCAATCGCCGACCTTTCTGACTTCCTTTTCGAGGATCCACTCGGCGGCTTTTTGAAGCGCGGGATGATCGGCAGGCAAGCCCGACTCAGCCAGCGCGTTCATCGCAAGCGCGGTGTCCCATACGGGTGAAAAGCACGGCGCAACCCTGAGCGTGTCGCCTTCTTCAATCTCGAGTTTTTCAAGCTCGCGAAGCTGCGAGTCGGTCAACGAATGATCGTTTTCATAGCCAAGACATCTCAGAGCAATGATCGAGTTGATGATCGGCGGAAAGATCGCCCCGATGCCGTCGCTCTTCTCGAAGTGTTCGATCATCCATTGCTCGCAAGCCTTCAGAGCCTTCTCACGTGAGGGCGACCACCGCTTGCGCTCGAGCAGTTTCAGAGTGAAATCGGTTGTATGGAATACCGTTCTCCAGAATCCCCTTCGAGCTGACATATTCACGGACTCGTCGAGAAGCAGCTCGCCAATACTCGCACTCTCGGGTATCGCGCAATACGGCTTGCTCGCCCACATCACCGCGAGCGGAACAACGATCCCCCTTGTCCACGATGACATCTCGTAGAGATTGATCGGGGCCCAGGTCGGCAACAGAACGATCTCGGGCGGGACAGCCGGGCATCTCTCCCAGGGATACTGTCCGAATATCGCCAGGTAAATCCTGGTGAAGCTGTTTGTCGCGTCGAGTCCGCCCATCTCACGAATCACTTCGCGAGTCTTTCTCATGTGCGGCGCATCCGCCGAATCGCCCACCAGCTTGAGAACAAAATAGGCCTTTGCCGACGCGCTTACTTCAGGTGGGCCGCCTTCATAAATCGCCCAGCCGCCGCCGGGCAACATCCTCTGCCTAATGTAGTTCGCGGCCTTGCGGCAACGGTCCTCGTGTAACCGGCCGACGAAGTGCATCGTCAGGATATACTCTGATTCAAGGATAGTGTCGCCTTCCAATTCGCCGCACCAGTGTCCGTCAGGGTGCTGAATCTGAAGCAGATAGTCTTGCGCCGAACGTATAGAACGGGCCACGCCCGAGCGCAAGGCCTCATCAATCTTGGGTAACTTCGCAAGCTTTGTCGGATTGGGATTCAACATCGAGCCTGCAACCTCACAATATGAGCATCGAGCTCACAGAATCAGGGTCCATCCAAAGGCAACAATAATACTCATCTTCGTTGGTGGGTATCAAGCAAATCGTCCTGAGCTTGTCGGATTTGCCTCACACCATCAGTTTCTCGGGATGTAGAAGCTCTTGAGGTAAGGCGAAATGAACGTTCTCATCCTCGCCGGGCTGTTCCTCGAATTCAGTAGCGCCCATTGAGCGGAGATGATCCAGCACTCGAATGACCAGCTCTTCGGGTGCTGATGCGCCGGCAGTCACGCCAACCACTCTCGCGCCGACGAGCCATTCAGGTTTGATTTCGTCTTCATCGTTTACCAGGTAAGCGGGGGTGCCCGCGACCGCTGACACTTCGCAGAGCCGTTGAGAATTAGAGCTGTTCTGCGAGCCTACGACCAGCAGCACATCGACACGCTCGGACATCTCCTTGACCGCGTTCTGCCGGTTTTGTGTCGCGTAGCAAATGTCATCCTTAGCCGGAGACATAACGCCCGGGAACCTTTGCTTCAACGCATCGATAATGTCCTTTACGTCGTCCAGTGAAAGCGTCGTTTGAGTCAGGTACATCACGCGATCTGGATTAGGAACTTCGAGCCTCGCCACGTCCTCGACCGAGCTGACCAGTTGCATTGGGGCTTCGCCCATCGTACCTTCAACTTCCTCGTGCCCCGGATGACCGATCAATACCATCGAATAATCGTCGCGAGAAAAGCGAATGGCCTCGAGATGAACCTTGGTAACCAGCGGACACGTCGCATCGATGACGCGCAGCTTTTTGCTCTCGGCCAGTTCTACTACTTGAGGTGAGACCCCGTGGGCGCTGAAGACACAAACCGCGCCGTCAGGTATCTCTTCGATGCCGTCAACAAAGATCACATTACGTTTGCTGAGGTTTTCGACTACGTAGCGGTTGTGAACGATTTCGTGGAAGACATAGATCGGAGGCGGAAAGAAATCCAGCGCGCGCTCCACTATGTCGATGGCGCGCACCACGCCGGCGCAGAAACCGCGCGGCTTTGCAAGAATCACCTTTTCAATGGACATCTGTCGCCCTTCCGGTCCGATGAACATCCCGCCAAACCGACTGTTGAGTCATAACAGCGAAGTATAGCAACCGGCGCAGGCTTGCTCAAACACGCGTGCGTTGAGCGATGCTTTTTGCGATTGCACTGCGAGCCGATCTCACTATCTAGTGTTTGATCTTTTCCCATGCTCCTGGAAGGTTGAACCCGGGACTGACCTCTGAATTATGACAGCCTGCGCATGCAGCCTTCATATCGGCGACACGACCGTAGCCTTTTGCCGGCCGGGCGGCGTGGCTGCTTCCGGGGCCGTGACACTGTTCACATTGAACACCCTGAAAGAGCGCGAACTTTAGCGGATCTGCGGCTCCCGGCCCTGACCCTGTCGCATGACACCCGAGGCAGCTCGCCTCAAACTCGGCAGATCGCGGAGGCAGCGGATCGGTAGCGTGCGCATGAGCGCTGTTGGCCCATTTCACATACTGGGCCGCGTGGCACTGGTTGCATGCTGCGCTCGTAACGTAGGTTGATCCAGCTGTGTTGCTCGATCCGGGTTCTGGTCTCGCGCCGCCGCGCCCGCGGCTGCTAACCAGCCAGGCCTCCAGGAGTTTCTTTGAGTTCTGCAGCGCCTGACTCTCGGCGACTGCCGCAGCATCGACGATTTTCTTTGCGGCCGGATCTTCAGAAATGGCAATTTCATCGAGCACGATAAAACGCTGCCGGGTTGTGAACTTGCCCTGAGCGCCCCGATAGAAGCGAAGCTCTCCGAGCATTCTGGTTTCGAATGGAGTGAAGACTAACAACGTGGTTCCGGAGTAAAACGGGGGCGTGAACGATTGCTCGATTGAAACACTGTTGCCCGCGATGATCACGTCGATCCCCGGAGCCTCACGCGCAATGCGCGCGGCTTCCTCAGAGCTGACCTTTGCGAGCGCAATGACAACGTCGGCGGCCTTTCTGGCTTCGGGCACCGTCTGCCTCGCAGCTTCCGCCGGGTCAATGAGTTTCAGACCTGGCGGAGCCGCGGGCGTCGTTTCGGTAAGGCCGATAAAGGCTATTCGCAGCGGCCTGGCGCCGCTCTCTCTGGAGGGCACTTCGCGAACAATGAACGGATGTGGTGAGAGCATGGCCGGCGACTCGCTCACAGTGTTGGCGGATACCAGCCGGCCGAGCAGCGGCTCCGTCCCTGCGCGCCGGGTGAACTCCGGCTTCGCAAGCACGGTCGAGAAGTAACGCAGATCGTGGGATGAGACATTGACTATATCGACATTAGTGTCTTCATAAGCCTTTAATATCCAGGCGTCTTTAGCGACGGAGTCCGGCCTGAGCCTCTCGTGCGCATTTCGCTCATCCATTATGAAATAGCCGGTATCGACAAGCACCGAAGGCACCTGGCTCAGTCGCTCGCGAAATAGTTTTAAGTAGCTGACACGCCGTGTCAGACCGCCAAAGCGCGGCGGTTTTCAGCCGCAGGTGTCCAGATTGCCGTGCGTGTCTCCGGAAAAGTGGACGACAAACGCGGCTCCGTCATCGGTTCCGACTCGTTGCTCGAGCGGAACGGTCTGGCCGACAAGCTCGAATAACCGGCCGGGCCGTTCCTGAGCGGCGACGGTATCGTGAAACTGAGCAAACACGGCAAGCGCAGCTACGGAAAAAACAACGACAAGCTTAAGCAGCCTGATTCTCTTTTGACTTTGGATCATTTGCATTCTGGATCGTTCCTTCGAAGTTAGTATCGAGCTGGATGTCGGTGCGTTCGGAAAGGGTCCTTATTTTGGAGCCACTGTCCTCAGTACCGGATAAAACTGCGTGAATACGTGATCTGTTGCGGCGTTGACGTGATGGCAGGACCAGCAGGCGCTCTGCGGGAACGCCTCAGCTCTTGCTTTGAGCTTGCCCGCCGACTCCGTGAAGTTGAAGTACGCCCAACCGCCTTCAAACCTGCTGCTATCCTTGACCGAGGCTTCGAGTGCAACGAACTCTTTCTGGAAAGATCCTTGAAGTCCCGCCTCGGACTTCACTTCCGGCCGGGCCAGCTCCAATACCATTACTGTGCCCTCCGGAAATTTACCTGTCTTTGCAAACTCACGGTAAGACGAAGGATTGATGTAAACATTGTGATAAAGATCAGAACCCGGCCCAGCCTTCTGGTCAGGGTTTTTGGAATAGGCCAGGCCGAGGGAACTGCCTACGAACACCCACTCGCGATACCCTTCAGGTCTAACGAGAGCCTTGCCCTCGAATACGGGGGCGGACTTGTCGGTCCGGGAGCTACCAGACAGCCCCAGGCCAACGATCGATATCAAGAGTGTCACAAGCATAAGAATTCTTGTCGTTTGGGTCATACCACTTCCTTCTCGCAAATTTTTTCAGAAGCGCGCATTCAGTGCGCGCGTTTTAGTGGGCGCAAGCAGCCTGATTCTAACGACGAGACAAGCTACGCGCCAGAGCCGGATCAAAACACTTTTTATCGCTCTGCACCAGCCGCCGAGATAAAGTTCGTAACGGCATCCACCAACTCGTTCAAGCGGCCTTCGAAGAAATGATCGGCGCCTTCGATGATTTTCAATTCTTTCGGATCATCGAGGGACGCGAACAACCGTTTCAGATCGCCCGCCGATCCGAACGGATCGAGCGAGCCCTGGACAAACAACTTAGGTTTGCCGCAGCGGGCGATTTCACTGAAATCGTATTTGGAAACGGGGACCCCGGCGGCAATGATGGCTCTTGCGCGATCGTCGCACGAGGCCGCTCTAAGCATCACCACCGAACCGAACGAGAAACCCGCGAGCCAGATCTCAGCGTCAGGATACTTTTCTTCGATGAACTTGATCGCCGAGCGTAAGTCGTCCTGTTCGCCAAGCCCGTCATCGTGTTCGCCCTGGCTTCGCCCCACCCCTCGAAAGTTGAATCGAAGCACGGAAAACCCCGAGTCTTGAAACGCGCGGGCGATTCGATAGACAACCTTGTTGTGCATCGTTCCGCCAAACAAGGGATGGGGATGGCAAACGATTGCCGCGCGTCTCACGGGTCCATCTGGCTCCTTGAGGATGGCTTCGATATGCCCGGCTGGACCTTCGAAAAATGTGTTCCCAACTAAGTCCGTCATAGCCCGCATGATTGTCCGACAAACTTTTTTAGTTTGTCGACTGGAGTTTGGACATTTAAGCCGGCGTAGTGGGCGGCGGCAGCGATCATCAGCCGGCGATTGCGAAAACTTCTGGCACCCGCTGCGTGGCTCGCGCGGTGACAAACGCGGAGATGCCCGGGGGTTCGCGGACTCGCCTTGGCTACAAGCCTTCGGCCGTTACGCGGGCTCCAACAAACCAAAAAGTTTGTCGGACGCCCAATCAGCGCGTAACATTCAATAACATATGAGTGGACCTCAAGCGGAAACAGAACTATGAAAACATTGTTGCTGTTGCGTCATGCGAAATCAGATTGGGGCGATTCTTCATTGAGAGACTTCGACCGGCCGCTGGCTCCGCGTGGTGAGCGCGATGCACCGCGAATCGGCAAGGCGCTTGGCAAGCGCGGCATGGTGCCGGATTTGATAGTCAGCTCACCCGCAGCTCGCGCTCGCGCGACTGTTGAAGCTGTTACGCAAGCGGCGAAGCTTGCTAACGAAATAAAATATGACGAAGCTGTCTACGGCGCGTCGTCGGCTGACCTAATGAAGCTCATCCGGCGTTCGCCCGACAGAAGCGCGTCCACGCTGTTGGTTGGGCACAACCCGGGATTTGAGGATTTGCTTGGACGACTGACCGGCTCGCACGAGCGAATGCCGACGGCCGCTCTCGCCTGTATCGAGTTTGATATCGATCACTGGGACGCTGTGGAAGACAAAAAGGGCCGGCTCGTCTGGTTGCTTACTCCGAAGCAGCTCGATGCATACGGCGAATAACGAGGTATATGATGGATGACACAGTTCTGCGTGAAGAAGTTGTGAAATTGTTGAGAGGCGGCGAGGCGCACGTCAAACCCGAGACTGCGCTTGCCGGAGTAAGCCACAACATTCGGAGCGTTCGCCCCGCCGCGAATGTTCATTCTGTTTGGGAAGAGCTCGAACATCTGCGTCTGGCCCAGGAAGACATCTTGCGCTACGCAATCGATGCATCGTGGAAGTCGCCCGAGTTCCCTGAGGGATACTGGCCACCCGAAAATCAGATCGCGACTGACGAGATGTGGGAGGCGTCCGTTAATGGTTTCTTCTCCGATCTCGAAGAGGTCGTTACGTTGATTCAGGATGTAAGGGTCGATCTGACGGCGAAGTTCCCTCACGGAGAGTGGCGCACGTACTTGCGCCAGGTACTGGTGGTCGCCGCTCACAACGCTTATCACCTGGGTCAGATCGTGCAAACGCGAAAGCTTCTCGGAGACTGGAAGGAATAATCCTCGACAGCCTTTGGCGTCATTGCGAAGCTTGTCAGCTTTGCGCGGGACGCTCCCCGGTTTTCGCGCAAAGCTCGCAAAGGTTTCGCAAGAGCGCTGAGGGCATACTCGATGTCAGACCAACCAAAGAAATCGGGAGTCGTTGCGCTCATCGGCCGCCCCAACGCCGGCAAATCAACCCTCTTGAATCGCGTGATAGGGATGAAGATCGCGATTGTCTCCGACAAGCCTCAGACCACTCGCACGCGAATAACCGGGGTTCTGACACGGGCCGAAGGTCAGATCGTTTTTCTCGACACGCCCGGTGTTCACAAACCCGGCTATAAGCTTAACCGCAGAATGATGGCGATCGTCACCGATGCACTCTCGACCGTCGATTTGATCCTGCTGATGATTGACGCGACCAAGCCCATGGGTCATGGCGATCAATTCGTGCTCGACTTGCTAAATCGCGTACCGGGCCGCGTATTCCTGCTGCTCAATAAAGTCGACGCGGTGCGCGACAAATCGAGACTGCTTCCGCTGATTGAGCGATACACCAAAGAGCGAGAGTTTATCGAAGTGATTCCAACCTCAGCGCTCAAAGGTGACGGGGTTGAGCTGGTGTTGACCAAAGCGTTCGAATATCTTCCTGCAGCTCCGCTGCTGTATCCCGAAGACGAAGTTACCGATCAACCTGAGCGTGTGCTCGCTGCCGAGCTTGTGAGAGAAAAGATACTGGAGAAGACTGGCGAGGAGTTGCCTTACGTCACCGCGGTTGTGACCGAGCGATGGGAGGAAGGCGAAGACATCACTCGAATCCACTGCCTGATCTACGTAGAGCGGCCTTCGCATAAAGCGATTGTGATCGGAAGCCGGGGCGCGCGATTGAAGCAGATCGGCACGGCGGCTCGTGCCGACATCGAGAAGCTCCTGGGCCGGCATGTTTTTCTGAATCTCTTCGTCAAGGTGCGCGAGCACTGGCGCGACGATGAGCGCGCGCTAAACGAGCTGGGAATCAGGTGATTCCCGATTGTCGATTTCCGATTTTGAAGAAAGTATTCACAGCGATTTACCAATTGGCTGTCAGAATGGGCAATCGGCAATTGACAATCGGGAATGTCGGCAATGTCTGAAATCGGCAATCGCAAATCGGCAATCGGCAATTCTTCGTGGTGGCTGGTGACGCTGAGTATTTCGCGCGATGCTGAAGACACAGCCAGCGCATTGTTGTTTGATATGGGCTCGAATGGAATCATCACTCTCGATGAGAGCGCCGGCGGTGTGAGACTCGGCGCTTACTTCGATGACGTGGAAAGAGCAGAGGGCATCCAACTGGCTCTGGAAGCCGAATTGGCGCGACTGGGGCTGCGCAATGCGCTCGGTGGAATCTCGATGTCGCCTGTTTCCGAACAAGACTGGATGCAAAAGTGGAAAGAAGGATTCGAAGCATTTGATGTCGGAGAGCGATTGATTATCGCGCCGTCGTGGAAGCTGCCCAGCGACAGCCGCGGCAGAATAGTCATTCAAGTGGATCCTGGGATGGCCTTTGGCACTGGCACGCATGAGACTACGCGGCTCTGCCTTGAAGCGATCGAGCGTCATTGGCGCGGCGGCAGTGTGATCGATGTCGGCACGGGCACCGGGATACTCGCCATCGCCGCAGCTCTGCTCGCCCCCGAGTCGCGGCCCGCGCTTCGGCCCGAGCTTAAGGTTGTAGCGATCGACGTCGATCCCCAGGCCGTTGACGTCGCACGCGAGAATACCGCGATCAACCGTGTTTCAGATCGGATCGAGCTGCATGAAGGTCAGCCGCGGGATTTCGCCGGTGAGGAATTCGATGTCGTCGTTGCGAATCTAACCGCTGAGGTGATTATCGATCTGATGAGCGATCTTGTAGCTTGCCTCGCCCCGGGAGGTTTGATGATATTGTCGGGCATTCTCAGTGAGTTAGCCGAAGACGTTGAGCGCGCGCTTCTTGCTTCCGGCTTCGCAGTGATCGAGCGCCGCGTGTCGGGTGAGTGGTCTGCTATGGTCGCCCGAAGATAGATGAATGGGCGCGGCCATACGTCGCCACCCCGGTTACGGAGGCGCGACATTGTTCATACGCACCGGGCGGCCAATGAAGGGCGCCTCACGTGACCAAAGGTGATTTCAATGTCTCGTCGCAGATTCTATTCACCACCCGAGGACATCGGCGATTCGACCATCACACTCTCGACCGACGAGACACACCATTTGACGCACGTGCTCCGGCTTACCCCTGGGAATCCGGCGTTTGTATTCGATGGCTGCGGCCGGGAGTACAAATGCACCTTCAGCAGCATTGCCGACAACCGCGCACGCCTCGAAATTACCGAAGCGCTCTCTGACGCAGTCGAGTCTTATCTGCATCTGACTCTGGCGCAGGCGCTTGCTAAGGGAGAGAAATTTGACCTGATAATTCAGAAAGCCACCGAGCTTGGCGTGAGCCGCATCGTCCCGCTGATGACTCGCTACGCCGATATCAAGCTCGATGATCAACTCATCCTGAGGCGGCTCGATAGATGGCGGCGGATATCGCTCGAAGCGCTCAAGCAATGCGGCCGCCGACGGCTGGTTGAGATAACTACACCACGCACGCTTCCTCAATTCCTTGATAACGTCGCCCAGCGAGATGTTACGGACGCTGCCGGGTTGCAAATTGCTTCGACCGAGACGCCAGGTCGCGGGCCGGCGCCTTGCGCCACTTTGCTGCTATTTAGCGAGAGAGGCGGATTCGCAATAACGGAAGCCCTCGAAGGGATTCCTAAATCGGCCTCGATCGTAGCGCTCGTTGGACCCGAGGGCGGATGGAGCGACGATGAAGTGGATTTGCTAAATCACCGCGGGTCGAAAGCGGTCGGCCTCGGGCCGCGCGTCTTGCGCACGGAGACTGCGGCGGTAGTCGCGATCACTTTGATTCAGCATCTGATGGGTGATCTTTCAGTCAGGGTAGATGAGTGACTCACGAGTCCCAATACTATAAAAAAGACATTGAGACTCTCCCGACAGCCGGCGTGCGTAAGCTGCAAGACCAGCGGCTTCGTTTGTTGATCACCGAGCTGGGAACTAATCACTTCTATCAAGAGAAATCTCGCACGGCCGGCGTTGAACTCTCGCGCATCAAAAGCGCCGAGGATCTGCGGTTGCTTGCTTTCACTACCAAACAAGAATTAGTCGACGAGCAGATCGCGCATCCGCCATTTGGCCGGCTGCTCACATATCCGCTCTCGCGTTATCGCTACTTTCATCAGACATCGGGAACGACTGGAAGGCCGCTGAAGTGGCTCGACACCGAAGAGAGTTGGCAGTGGTGGCAGCGCTCGTGGGGCTACGTTTATCGAGCCGCGGGCGTGACTTCGGGTGACGTAGTCTTCTGTGCATTTTCCTTTGGGCCTTACCTCAGCCACTGGGCCGCGATCTCTGGTGGCTGGCATATCGGCGCGATGTGCGTGTCGGGCGGCGGGATGAACTCCGAACAACGCTTGCAATCAATCCTCGACAATCGAGCTACGGTGATCGTTTGCACGCCGACTTATGCGCTGCATCTTGCGGAAGTCGCGCGCGAATCAGGAATCGACTTGCGCGAATCGGCGGTTCGCATTGGCATTCACGCGGGCGAGCCCGGCGCGAGCCTCCCTAACGTCAAGCGCGCGATCGAGGCTGCATGGGGCGCTACTTGTTTCGATCACGCCGGCGCGACCGAAGCCGGCGCGTGGGCGTTTGATTGCGAAGCTCAAACCGGCGCGATTCATCTGAACGAAGCCGAGTTCATCTTCGAGGTAATCGATCCGCAATCCGGCGAATCAGTCGGCGAAGACCGGCGCGGAGAGCTTGTGATTACAAATCTCGGACGCGCTTGCATGCCGGTGCTTCGTTATCGCACCGGCGATTTAGTCGAGCTGACAACGGAGCCGTGCCCTTGTGGACGAAGCTTCGCGCGCATCAAAGGAGGAATTGTCGGACGCGCCGACGATATGATCGTCGTCCGCGGAGTGAACCTCTATCCGAGCGCTATCGATAACCTGGTTCGTGGCGTCCCGCTTGTGTCTGAGTATGAAGTGGAGATCAGTCGAGTTGCCGGTCTGGACGAACTATTGATCCGAATCGAAACCGCGGATCGAGTGTCATTCGAAGAAGCGTCCCGTCAGATCACCCATTCATTTCGAACAGCTCACAGCATTAGAGTAAACGTCGAGTACTCACCTCCAGGCAGCCTGCCTCGCTATGAATTCAAGTCGCGCAGGTTCAAGAGAATTGGCTAACGACGGTTAAGAGAATCGGCCAACGACGGTTGAGAGAATCGGCCAACGAGGTTGAGAGAATCGGGCCGGCGGGGGTGGTTGAGAGAACCCACCTCGCAGAGGAGCGATTCACTCGAACTGTTTTTTGAAATCGACAAACTGCCGCTTGAGATCCGCCAACTCGTTGCGGACATGAGTAAGCTCTTCTTCAAGCTTTGCTATTCTTTCATTCTCCTGACGAACCTCGAGCGTGGCCGGCTCGAGGCGTGGCGCTGCTTCACGTTCTTCAACCCGTACCTCTCCCGCAAGCAAATGTGCGTAGCGCGATTCTTTTGTTCCGGGTTGACGTGGCAGCTTGATGGCCAGCGGCGGCTCGGCGGTCATCAGCGCTTGCAGCGTCAACTCTACTTCCTCGAGTTCCTTGAACTCATAAAGTCTTGTGGTGCGCCCCCGAATCTCGCCTACCGTCTGCGGACCGCGCAGCATCAACACGCACAATACCGCAAGCTCCTGCTCGGCCAGCTTGAGCGCTTCAGAAAACCGATGCTCGTACTTCGGCACTCGCCCGATGCCGGTCACCATCCACGCGAGCCTTTTCTCGCGCAGGCTCTCGAGCGCTCGCGCGACTGTCCTCTCGTCGAATGAAACCACCGGATCACGATTAGAGATTTGGTTGCACGCATTCACCAGCGCGTTCAAAGTGAGCGGATAATACTCGGGCGTGGTGATCTCTTTTTCGATCAACGAGCCGAGCACTCGCACTTCAACTTGCGTCAATATCTGGTCCAATTTGATTCCTCACAAAATTGCTGCGAACGTCGTTGTGAAGTTATATAACAAAGTTTATACTCGTCGCATAACCTTTTCGTTCCGGAGGCTGCCATTTTGAAGGAGCCCGGTAAAGCGCAAGTCACAATAGTCGTCGTCGTTCTTGCCGTAGCCTGTATCCTGAGCGAACCGCAATCAATAATGGCCCAGAGATCGGGCGGCGTGCCGCCGTACCCGCCGCCGAAGTCGAACCAGGCCTCTCGACCGTACACGCCGCCAGACGGAGACGCACGCGGGAGCGGAACCGCATTTGACAGACACGCAAGTTCCGTCGATCCGGAAACAAAATTGCTGCGCCGGCGTGCCGCCACCGAGCTTGCTGAGGACCTCGAGCGCTTGAGGCGGATCAACAGAGAAAGAGTACTACCGCTCTCATCGGCTTCGTCGCTTGATTACAAAGAAGTGTCCGAGGTGACTGGCGAGATAAACAGCCGGGCGAAACGAATCAAGTCCAACAGTCCGCTTGAGCTCAAGGGGAAGAAGGGCGAGAAGCCCTCTTATGAAACGGACGCAGCTCATCTCGGTTCGATGCTCCCGGAACTCAGCCGCTTGATAGACAGCTTTCTCGGCAACCCGGTCTTTAGTACGGCATCTGCGCGCGATGATGAGCTTCGCTCGGCGGCTGGGCGCGACCTCGAAAGCATCATCCGGTTGAGTGACGCGATCAACAAGATAGCGAAGCGGTTGGCCAGAACATCCAATGAACACGCATAGGACGAATCGCAAAAGGCGATGTGGGTGCGTGTGAGCCTTACATGAGGAGGCACATATGAAAAAGCCAGGAGCGCTGCGTACCCTAAACGGCACGCTCGCTGTTTTGGCATTGGCCTCGATCTTGTGGGACCCCAATTCGCTCGCGCAGCAGCAGCAGAACCAGGGTTACAAGCAGCCGGTTGATCCTGCGGCGAGACCAAAATTCCGTGCGATGGTAGATGCGATTAACCAGCGAGCTCGCGAACTGGGCCTCATCGCGGCCACTGATGACGCTGACCAGGCTGCATTCATCCGCAGGAAGCTGGACGCCCTGTTGAGCGAAGACTTCGAAAAACTGAACTCGATCAACGTCGAGAAAATCGCCGCGCAGTCATCAGCGCCTTCTTTCGATTACAAAATTCTTTGCGATGCGACAGCCGATCTGAAAACTCGCGCGACGCGCATCAAATACAATGTCACTCTGCTACAGATTGCCGATAAAGGTGAGAAGACCCGCTACGATGAGAACCCGGATCAGCTCCCGATGATGTTGCCCGAACTCAGCCGCTTGATTAATAGCTTTCTTGGGAGTCCCGTCTTTCGTCTCAATTCACCCAACGACGCTGCGCTTCGACTTAAGGCAAGCCGCGATCTGGACGGCATCATCAGGCTCAGCGAGACAATCAACAAGATTACGAAGCGTCTAAAATCGACCCAGGCAAGCAAGTAGCAAATACATCTGCCCGCGCATTTGTAGTGCGCAGTACTGACACATTTGCTCATTTCGCACGGATGATCAGGCAGGTTTCAGAAGTGCGCGGTCGCGAATTACTTCCACCGAACAGTACGCTCGCATCGCGACCGCCTCAGAAACGCTACCAAGCAAGTAGCGCGTCAGTCCTCGCCGCCCGTGTGAGCCGACCACCACCAGGTGAGCGCCCCACTCGGCAGCATCTTCGACGATTCGCTTTTTCGGGTTCCCATCCAGCACCGCAGTTTCCGTTTTGAAGCCGGTTTTCACCACGATTTGTTCAGCGGCGCTGACTGCCTCTTCGCAATTCTTAGCGCTCACTTCGTTACGGCGCCTCGCAACCGCTCCCGCGGCGTACCATGGATCCGCTGCCGGTATGACCCGTTCAACGACGCTAACAATCCTGAATTCCGACTGGTCCGGCCACGGGCGTTCGGCGAGTGAGCGAGCCGCTCGAAGCGAGAACTCCGAGCCATCGGTAGCAAGCAGAATTCTCATTCGCCCTCGCGGTTCGTCAGCTCGATGATCGGGATGGTCGGCGTCGCTGCGCGGGTGCCGGACTATCTCGACCGAGCAAGCTGAGTTTTCAACGACTGCTTTTGCAACGCTGCCAAGGAAGAAACGAATGAATCCGCCGTGCCCGTGCGAGCCGACGAAAGCGAGGTCGGCGTCATACTTCGCCGCTTCTTCGACAATACTTGCCGCCGGATACCCTTCGACAACGTTCGCCGTCGTCTGCAGATCTCGCCGGGCCAATCGTTCCGCCACTTCCTGCACAAGGAGCCGCGCCGCATCATCTTCGCTTTTCATGAAAGGTTCGAGATACCCGACGCTGTAAGTGAGCGCGAACAAGTCGACCACGGTGAGCACACAAACCTGGGTGCCGGCCGGCCAGGGTCGGCCTTCGACTTCGCTTACAACCGCTTCCGATAGCGGCGAGGAATCAATCGCGAGAAGTATCTTCAAGATTTGTTCTCCGAGCAGGAAACAGAACGGAACAAAACGACCTCACGCACCATAAGCAGCAGCCCAACAATCTGGCTCGTTTGCGCTAGATGAATCTTACTCTTGATCGCTTGCGGGCGATACGACTGCGAGTGTAGCTCAGGACCGGCGTCCATACGAACAAAGCCAACCGGCTACGGCTCCGATGGCGAACGCCCCGATGACGGAGCGCAGCGGGTAACGCTTGATGTTATGCGTTGCCTCGTCCATCAGGTCTTCCGCCGAGCCGTAGCCACGCTTCACCGCGCGCTTCGCGGTTTCAAGCGAATCTTCTACCTTGTCGCTGACTACGCTCTTAAGCCGGGACGCCTCGCGCCCAAGGCTTGATATCTGTTCCTCCACAAACTGCGTTCCTCGTAACACGTTTTCCTTCATCTTGGTCGTTTCCTTTCAGAAGTTGAACTGTCGCTTTTGCGATTCACAACACTCTTCCTCGCGAAGCTCATCTGTATTCTTTCAGCAACCACGATGCCTCAGCGACAGCCTTATTTTCCTGCAAAATCGGTTCAGTTGAGGCCTGGCCGAACCCCGCAGTGTTCGAAAAGTTTTCACCGGTGCGTCAAACCTACCTGCTGATCGATTCGCGTTCGCGGCGTTTTCAACGGGCCACTAAGTGCCGGCGGTGATCTGGTCGGTGATTCTGGCCAGTTCGTCACTCCGATGGACCCGTTGATCACAAATCAGTTCCGCAATCCAGGAGTCGGATAGAGAATCACCGCGCTGCATCGAATGCTGGAAGTGTAAGGAGCCGGCGGGGTCGCGCTCGCCGTTCGCAGTCAAACAATCCCCGGGGGAAATTATTTTTCCGCGCCTATAACCCAGATAGGACGTATAGGAGCTATGGGACCCATCGGACCCATCGGTTAGAATGAATACATCAGAGGGTTGATGATCAGCAGACTTTTGAATCGGCGCTGGTTTCGCGCGGTTCTGGTAATGGCCGCGTGGACAGTCTTCGCGATTTTTCTATCGAGCCAGATGTATCTTGCCTACAGCCGCGGGACGACTCCGATCCGATATCAGCGCATATTCCTGGTCGAGTTGATCTACGCATACATTTGGGCCGCCCTGACCCCGTTCATTCTGTGGCTGGCGCGCCGTTTCAGGATTGACCGGGGAAGATGGCTCCGTAGCCTGCTCGTCCATCTCAGCGCGTCACTGTTGATCGGCGTGGCGACACGAGTGTTGCACGATTTGATGCTTTTCTTTTTTCTCGCGGAATCCGGCTGGAATTTCTCGATCGAAAAACTCCTGATGAACGTCTATTTCATGACCGACTACGGCGCGATGGTTTATTGGCTGATTCTCCTTGTCAGCTATTCCTTCGATTATCACCGGCGTGTGAGGGAAGGCGAGGTGCGAGCCACGCGGTTGAAAGCGCAGCTCGCACAAGCGCAGCTTGATGCGCTCAAGATGCAGCTTCACCCGCATTTCCTGTTCAACACACTTCACTCAATCTCGGCGCTTGTTCACAAGGACGCCAACGCGGCCGACAAGATGATCGCGCGACTTGGAGATTTCCTGCGCCAAACGCTTGAGAATGCAGGAACCCAGGAAGTCACGCTCCAGCAGGAACTCGAGTTCCTGAAGTGCTATCTTGATATCGAGCGCATCCGTTTCGAGAACCGGCTAACCGTTCATCTGGATATCGAGCCACGAACACTTGATGCGCGTCTGCCGAACCTGATCCTCCAGCCGATAGTTGAAAACGCGATTCGCCACGGCATCAATCATCAAACTTGTCCCGGCCGAATCGAGATCGGTGCGCGGCGATTAAATGGGACGCTTCAAGTTCAGGTGACCGACAACGGGCCCGGCCTTCCCTCGAATTCCAACTCGGGAACAATCGTCAAGGAAGGCGTAGGGCTTGCGAACACACAGGCCCGGTTGAAGCAACTGTACGGGGAAGATCATCGCCTCGACCTCTCAAACACCGTTCGCGGCGGTCTCACCGTAATCCTGGAAATTCCCTTTCGAGAAGTAATATCCGAGCAAAAATGAACTCCCGGCGGCATACTGACGTTTAAAACCGCAAAGGGAGTTACTCCATGTCAGGCGCGACGTGTATTCGGACTCTGATTGTCGACGACGAATCTCTTGCTCGCGAACGGATTCGCGACATGCTCGCGTGCGATCCGGCTATCGAAATCGTTTCTGAGTGTGCAAACGGCTCGGCGGCGGTCGAGGCGATTCAGCAATTTTCACCTGACCTTGTCTTTCTCGATGTCGAGATGCCGGGCATCGACGGCTTCGCTGTACTCGACGGTCTGCCGCCCGATCGAATGCCGACAATCATATTCGTCACGGCCTATGATCAATACGCAGTGCGTGCTTTTGAGGTCTATGCGCTCGATTATCTTTTGAAGCCGTTTGATCAGGAGCGTTTCAACAAGGCACTAACGCGGGCGAAAGAACAAATCACGGGCGAACGGGGCGATGCGTTGAGCGAGCGGATTCTGAGAGCGATCGAAGACATCAAGTCCAAACCCGTGCATCTCGAGCGGCTGGTCATCAAGATGAATGGGCACGTGTTTTTCATGAAGGCCGAAGAGATAGACTGGCTCGAAGCCGAAGGCAACTACGTGCGTCTTCACTCCGGTAAAGAATCTTACCTTTTAAGAGACACGATCAGCGCGTTGGAATCCCAGCTCGATCCCAAACGGTTCATACGGGTCCATCGCTCTGCGATCGTCAATGTGGATCGTATTTCAGAGTTGCAGCCGTGGTTCCACGGCGAGTATCGCATCGTCCTTCGCGAAGGCGTTCAACTTACGCTGTCACGCACCTACAGAGAAAAACTCCACGAGTTGTTGGGAAGACCGTTGTAAAGCGAACTTCCTCGTCACGCGATTCCGCCATCCCATCACAAAGTCTCTTAGCTTCATCCCAAAATCGTTCATCCATAAAGACGTCGCACCTAAACTCCAACGGTAACAGGCGCGCGTTGGGCGGGAACGCGCGTTGTGAACGCCGCGCTCCGGTCACGCTGCCCAGCTAGCGCGGTCAATCGGATCCGGTGGAGGTCGTTTATGACGCGATTCAAAGCAAGGATTGTGCGACTTGTCGCTGCGGCTGTCCTGCTGGCTGCTGCGGCGGTTCCGGCTCATAGCTTTAACCTGTGCGTCGGCATATCGCGCTCGCTTCTCGACGCAGTCGCGGCCGCCAGAGCGCGCAACGCGACACTCGCGGTGAGCGGCGCTGATTTCGCTATCTCGAAAGTGGATAACGGGATCGTGAAAGCCTTTGAGAAAGCCTGGGAAAGGTCCGGCAATGGAGCGTCGTCTCTGGAGGGTGTGGTCTTGATTCTGCGAATGGCTGACGGCAGCTTTAGTGGAAGGGATATGGGCGCTACCAATGAGTATAGAAGCTTCACCTTTGCATGGCACCCGGCCGCTATTGCGATCGTTCACACTCATCCAAACTCGGCCGATCCGAAGCCTTGCGATGAGGATCTCGCGGTCGCCGACAAGCACGGAGTTCCCGTTTTCACCATCACAAGCCGCGGGATGTACGTGTACGACCCCGGCACCAGGAAGATAAGCAAAGTGATGAAGAATCTTGACTGGCTCGATCAATCGAACTGGACCAAGGGGCTGTTCGCGAAACGGTAATGAAAGGTAACGGAAGCTCTTGAGTCCCGCCTTCAGACGGAAATTCGTACCTCGTCCGAGCTCAGACGCACGAACTTCCGCCTGAAGGCGGGACTACGAACCTGAAAATCAGAAATCGCTCGTCATCTTTTTTGGCCACTCCAGCCCGGAATCACAAGCCTTCATCCCAAACTTGTTTGCCGGTTCTATTACAACGCCTAGACTCGACGGGCACATTCTTGTTTGTGTGAGGCAATTACGACGAAGCGACTTTTCGAGACCTGGAGTCTCGGGGTTTCGTCAATGACAAGCCGAGTAAGCCCGCTCTGGAAAAGAATGGATCTCACTTTCAAGGAGAAACAAATGAGGCAGCTTAGAAGAATGAAATCGCTGGCTTTCACTGCAGCATTTCTAATGGCCGCGGTATTGCCGCAGCCGTTATTCAGTTCGGTTCTTGCGCAGTCCAGTAAGGGAATAATCGTAGGAACTACAAAGGATCCTTCCGGCGCAGTTGTCGGCGGGGCCAGCATCAAGATCACCAATAAGGCTACGAATATATCACGCGAGACAACGACGACCGGAGAGGGCGGCTATCGCCTGGACGCGGTCGACCCGGGTTCATACAAAGTCGAGGCAACGGCGGGAGGCTTCAAGACCAGCACTCGTGACAACGTTGTCGTGGAAGCAGCACAGGCTACGACGATTGACTTTGCATTTGAAATCGGGGCACAGAGCGAAGTGGTCAACGTCAACGCAGACTCGACGGTGATCTTGCAAAAGCAGGACGGCGCTCGAACGAACACCCTAGAGTCGCGCCAAATAGTCGATCTTCCGATCGCCGGTCTTAATCCGGTGAACCTTGTATTCACTCTACCCGGCGTCACCAACCCGGGCGTGCTGGCTGGCGGATTCGTGCAGGGCACCGAGTTCAACATAAACGGCTTACGCGCTCGCGCCAACAATCAATTGATCGACGGCGCGGACAACAATGACAACGCAATCACCGGGCAACAGCTCCAGCCAACCTTGCGCGACGGATTCAAAGAAGTCTCCGTGCTCGGCGGCGACAACTCCGCAGAGTACGGCCGTTCGGGCGGCGCAGTTGTGAACGTCGTTACCAAGAGCGGGACCAATCAGTTTCACGGTTCGGTTTACGACGTGATCGACACAAGTGCTTTGTCATCTCTATCACCGGGTCAGAAGGTCAATGAGGGATTGACTTCAGTTCCGGTGTATACCCAAAACAGTTTTGGTTTTTCGTTCGGCGGGCCAATCAAGAAAGACAAACTGTTTTTCTTCGGCACATTCCAACCGACGTTGACGCGAGCGGGCGGCACATCTGCTTCAGCGGTGGTCCCGACCGAGCAGGGATTCAATACGCTGCGGACTCTCTTTCCGCAAGGCAGCAGCGCGAATCTGGATCGCTATCTCGGCGTAGTTGGGAGCCTTCGCGGGACGACTAACGTCTTCAACGTGGCGCTCGGCGGCGGGCGTCCGGATATTCCGTTCGGGACTGTTACTGCGTTCGCACCGGCGCCGGTGAACACCTACGATCTTTTGACTCGCATCGACTGGACACCAAGCGAGAATGATAGCTTCGCCGCGCGCTACCTCTTCAACAATCAGCACGTGACCAATCAGTTCCCGACTCCCTTCACGGGTTTCGCCGTAGATGTTCCGGCGCGAGTGCAAAATTTCTTCGCAAGCTACACTCGAATACTCTCTCCGAGAATGACCAATGAGTTCCGCGTCTCTTACGGAAGGTTCAGCGTCCTATTCGGAGCTCGCGATCAGGCGGCTCTGGACTTTGGGCCCGAGTTCCAATTTGCCGGTGTCCCCGTTACCGGCGCGGGAGTGATCGGTGGAATCTCGGCTACTTTTCCCCAGGGGCGGGTGTTTAACAACTTCCAGTTCCAGGACACGATCACCTACACGCGCGGGACCCATACCTTCCGCGTGGGAACTGACATAGTGAGGCAGCTTGCGAAGGACATCGTTCCGTTCAACAATCGGGGAACTCTGACTTTCTCGTCGGGTGGCGGCTTCCCCGCGTTCGGAAACTTCGTCGATGGGTTTTCGGGAACGCAAGGTACTTTCGCAGCGAAAGTATTTGGAAGTCCCGTCGATTATCCGAACACGCTCCAGCAAGCTTACTTCGTGAACGACACCTGGCGTGTTCGCCCGAACCTGACGCTCAACCTTGGCGTGCGGTATGAGAACTACGGCACGCCGTTCAACGTGCTTCCATTCCCGGCGTTCGCGGGCTTCGGAGTGCCAATCGGCACGGTCGCAAAGCAGAAGCCGGACAACAACAACTTTGCCCCGCGGTTCAGCTTCGCGTACACACCGCACTTCGCGAGCTGGCTCTTCGGCGAAGACAAGACCGTGATTCGCGGAGGCTATGCTGTCAGCTACGACGTGTTCTTCAACAACATCCTGGACAACAACGCTGCCTCGTCGCCGAATGTGTTCGCGGTCAGCACGTTCGGATCTACCGCCGGAGGTCGCGGTTTCGCAAATGCCGGGGTCGGGTCGCTGCCTTCGACCGGCTCGCCGAATCCCAAGGCCAGCATTCAGACAATCGCGGCAAACCTGGTGAACCCGATGACTCACACCTGGAACTTCGGCATTCAACGCGAGCTCCCAGGCAAGTTCATCCTGGACACTGCGTACGTCGGGACGCGAGGAATCAGGCTGTTCATCAATGAGCAACTGAACCCCGGGGTCAACGGCGTGCGAATATTCTCGGACCGTGGTTCAGTAGTCGCGCGCACAAACGGCGGCGACTCGATTTATCACTCGCTCCAGACACGCGTCGAACGAGGTTTCAAGGACGGGCTGCTCTTCCGATTCGCATACACCTACTCGAAGGCGATTGACGACGTGAACAGCGAAGTGTTCGTCACTACGGGAGGGGCGAGCCGCGCTGCGAACCCCTTCGATCGCCGCAGCGATCGCAGCGTAGCCAGCTTCGATGCGCCGCATCGCGCAGTGTGGACGGCCATCTACGATCTCCCTGGCCCGAAGAAAGGCTGGCTTGGAGAAGTTGCGGGCTATTGGACTATATCGGGCATCTATCGATTTCAATCGGGAGCTGTCGAGAGTCCATTCGTCGGAGGCATAGACCTGGGCGGAGACCTCGAGGCATTCAACGACCGCCCGGCGATCGTCAATCCCGCCGCGCCCGCGAACTCGGTTGGGATCCTTGCCTCACTGCTCGGGGCGACTTCGCCAACCGGATACGTCGATGCGAACGGCAATCCAGTAAGCCGATCCGCGGTGCGTTATCTGGTTGATCCCTCGGTGCGCACAAACATCGCGGGTCGCAATACACTTCGGGCGGACATGGTTCATCAGGTGGACCTGAGTTTGAACAAGCAATTCAGGCTTCCATTCGAAAATCACAAGCTCGAAGTTCGGTTCGATGTCTTCAACGTGCTGAATCATCCGAACTACACGTGGGCTCGACCTGGCACGAGCGACAACGGGAACGGCGATGTGTTGAACCCGTTCTTCAATCAGCCGCGGACAAACGACGGTGGCATCACCGGTCCTGTAGGAACCCCCGTGGGACGTTACGGGCGCATTCAATTGCGCTACAGCTTCTGAGGTTTAGTAAGGATCTTCCTCGCGTGAGTACCTCCTCAACGGGAGCCTTCGGGCTCCCTTTTTTGTCTTACTCAATATAAGGTCGGTTCTCCTTGTCCGCACCTCTCCCGGCCGTGAACTATTCATGGCAGACAAGGGCGGGCCCCCGAGGACCGCGCTTACATGTCTCCACCGAGCCGTTCTCAATTGCAAGTGCAGCTGTTGTTGGTGAGCGATCGATCGGAGATCTGGCAAGACGAGACTCCAAATATGTTGATGAACGCGGCGCCCGAGCCCGCACCGTTACTCGACACGGTGTCCGCCTGGATGAACACTCGCCGATCGCCCTTCTGGTGCTCAATCGAGACAATGCACCCATGCGAGTTCAACACGCCCCGGCCGCTTGCGACGGCGACACCGTTGCAACAGTAACGATAATCACCAGTGAGGGCATTAATAAGAACGACATTCCCCGGATTGCTCTCATCGATAAGACAAAGGCTGAACACATTCAACTGGAAGCTGCAGGTCGCCACGTTGCCGGCGCCATCCGTAGCCGCGCAGTTCACTGTGGTCGTGCCGACCGGAAAGGTTGATCCGGTGGGCGGGTTGCACGTAACTGCAAGGCTTCCGGAGCAATTCTCAATTGCCGCCGGATACACATAGCTCACCGGCGCGCTTGTGCGTAAGGGACATGCGGCGCCAACTGAGAGGTAGACATTCGGCCGGCAGTTGATGAATACCGGAGGCTGTGTGTCATTCACTGTGACGTTGAAACGACAACTCGCCTGGTTGCTGTGCGCATCGAGGACGGTGCAAAGCACAGTTGTCGCGCCTTTTGGAAAGATCGACCCGGATGCGGGATTGCAGACAGGAACGAGCGGCGTGTCCGGCTGCATTGCTTTCGCGCCGGGCGCTACCGTAGCTCCACAGTTATCACTCACTCCCGGAGCTGGGTAAGTGACCATCGCCGTGCATTTATCTGGATCAGTGGGTTTGATTACGTTGGCCGGGCACATGATCACCGGCGGCTGTGTATCGGTGATGGTCACTGTGAAAGAACATGACCCTGCGCTGGGGATCTTCGATTTGGGTGTCGCTGTGCCGGCTGATTCCGAGCAGGTCACGGTAATCGAGCCGAGAGGAAAGAACGAACCCGATGCCGGCGAGCAATTTATCGTGTTGCAATCGCCTGTTGTGATGGGCGCGTAAGCGACGACTGCACCGCACTGACCTATGTCGTTGGACCTCGTAACGTTTGCGGGACAACTAAGACTGCATGGAGTAGGCAGAGTAAAATAAGCCACCGGCATGTCGTGATCCGAGACTCGCTCGGGCCGATTGGAATCGTTGCGGAACGACTCAGGAAAGTCAGCATTATTCCTGGCATAGTTGATATGTGCAAAACGAGTGAGGAGGTTCGCGGTGATCAACTCGTGATCGAGCGCTTGCGCATTACCATCAAAGCTGAACGAGTACTTCTGATCTGGCGAGGCTGACCCAATCAGGTCGGTGAGGTCGGGGCTCACCAGATCGCCGCTCGCGAGCACTACCTGATTAACAGGCGTCGGCGTGCCTTTTATCGTCCCGGCAACATCGACATAGCCGTCATTGAATTCGAACGCGTTGTAATCGCCGACAGACACAATGCGCTCGGTTGCATCCGTCGCCTGGCGCGTCTGGATCAGATTTGCAAGGTATTCCGCCTGCGCGCGGCGCTTTGTCCTGACGCGGTTCCCGTCCACCGGATCATCAACTCCTGAGAGTGAGCGAAGATGATTGGCGATCACGGTAATGGGGTACACGGGTCCGGAAGCCGGTTGAATAGTCGCTCGGAGCACCAGCGGCGGTCGATCGTTGAGAAGCTCCGGTTGACCATTATTCGGGTTGATGTACGTTGTTGTTTTTCCAAACTGCGTCAGATCGATGACGTTCACGCGCGCTGACTTCACGAGGAATCCAACGTCGATGCCGCCAATATCGTTGCCTTCCATTAGGTAGGGTTGGTAAACAGGATTCGGCTGTGACGCTGCGACGGCATCCGCGTTGACCTTGTCGGCGACGGCCTGCAGAGTCGCCAGGTTTTCCGTCTCTTCGACTCCAATAATGTCCGGAGTGCGCATTACATTTCGAATTGCCAGCGAGGCCTTCTTCAACCGGTTGTTGAATGCGGTTGCGGTCAGGACGACATCGTCGGTATTCGGATCGTCGACCGTGTCGAAGAACCGCTCCATGTTGAAAGAAGCGATGGTGAATTCATTCGTCATAGGGACCGGCACCGGTATCGCGCCGATGTTGCCGGAAGCGGAAGGCGGCATGGCAGGATCCGGTAGAATGGTATACGTTCGAAAAGCGTAATCCAGCGGTCCCGTCACATTGGTAACAACTGCTCCGGTGGTGACTTCAAGCGCGGTTGCTCCCGTCAGACCGTCGCTGTCAACCCGCAACCGCTCGGGATTCCCATCAAAGCGCGGCACGCAACACGGAGAACCGGACGGCAACGGATCAGGCACTTGAACTCCCGGCTCGCGGAACGGGCGCGAGACTCCGGTGATCGCTCCATAAAAAACGCCGTTGGATGTAGACGTGGCGTTTGGTTCGCTGACGGTGCCCTGTGTTGGCGCAATGACGGTCAGCGAGTCAACGTGCACTCTCATCCCTTCGTACTTCTCCAGGTTGTTGAGATCATTCACCAGCGTGTCCGCTGCCATGATGATCATCGGAGCTGGAAGCGGATTGCCTGTTGAAAGCAACGATACTGTCGGCGATCCCGCAAGCTCGGTGATAGACGGGCTATTTGGATCTGCTGAAGGAATGAACTCCTGCACAAGACCCATCACTACGATATAGTTGCCGATGGCTGCCGCTGCCGGAGGCGTGCTCGATGTAAAAACAAATATTCCCTCGGACGTAGTTGGATCACCATCAGTCTGCGCATCCGGCGTCTGAAGAAAGAAACCGTTGCTCTTTACCGCGGTGACAGTGCCCAATGTTGTCACCGTGTTGCCCGCGAAGGGCGACGTATTGCCGTTACCTTGAATGGCGTGAATCGGCGTGGAGATGAAGTCATCGTTTGAAATCGTGCCAATCCCCTGAGCGTCTCCAATGGTAGCGCCGATGATATTAGTTACATTGACAAAGAAGGTCTCATTTGGCTCGACGTTCGTATCGCCGTTTATGGTCACGTCGAAGCTATAGATCTGGTTTCCTGCTGGGATGATCTGTCCGGTGAGTGTGCGAGCAACGTAATCATTATCCGCGGTGGTTGCCGTATCGTTTTGAGTAGCGATATCGAATGTGACGCCACCCGCAAGCGCAGGTGACGAGAGACTCACCGTGAACGCGGCGGTTGTCGTGCCCGAATCGCCTTCAAGGACGATCACATCGCTGATCGAGAGCGATGGCGGTGGATTCGGCGTCAGCGAGAAGTCGTCGACCGCGAGTCCATCGTCTGAGCCCGAAGCGTTAAAGTCAGTCCAGCGTATGAAGAAAGTCGCGCCACCCGGTAAGTTCAATCCGCCGACCGTGAAGCTTATGGCGGTGCGATTCGCAGCAGCATTGCCATTGAGCGCCCCAACAGTACCGGAAGTGATCGGGCTCGAAAAATCGAGCGCGTTTACGTCTATCCATGTTCCGTCCGCCAGACTCGTTGCATTCAAGCTGTACTGAAAATCTATTCGATCGGCGCGCCCTGTGGCGCCTAAGCGCCATTGCTCACCCGTATAGCCGATCAAAACGGATGTAATGGTGCCGCCGGTGTCGTTGGTGAAACAGGCTCCGATGGTCGGGATCAGGCTCCCGCTCTGGAGGCCCCCGAATGCGCGCTCGGTGTTCCCACTGGCGCCAAAGCTATAGGTATCGCCGGTGGCGCCTGATCCCGTTCCGGCTGCATAAGTAGTATTAGCCGTAGGGCCGGATTCGCTCAGAGCCCACCCGGCCGGAAGCGTGCTTGAGGTTCCGGTGTTCGCAAGAGTATTAAAGTCCTGCGTGTACGCTAATCCCGATGTATTTAGGCTAATACATGTTGACGCGGCTGTCTGGTGCGTAAGGGACATCACAATGATGGCGGCGGCTCCGGAAACCAGGGCGCTTAGCCCGATCAATGACGCAGGCTTCCTGGCTAATCGCCGGAGAGACGCGGATATGCGGATTCGGTCTCTATTATTTCTCGCGAACCGCGAAGCCGCATGTTTGAACTCCGAGCGTGAGGGAGAAAGAGTTCTCTTCATGTTGTGCGAAGCCCGAGTCCTGCCAGGCCTGAAAGTGGATATGCCCAAGGCAGTCGAATCAGGTGGGCACTCCTTTCAACTCACAAATGTTCCAGGAAGGTTGACGGTGGTAATAAGCAGCGGGATTGTATCTTAGGCTGAACTTGTCGACAAGCGACCGTAGGCCGAATTAATTTATTCCTTCATCAAGGACAAATACGTCGATTTTCAATTTCAATTTGTCGAAGGATGCGGTAAAAGAGCAGTGCAACAAGTTGTCAATCACACAATCTGTCTGCAGTACACTGGAGGCCCTTTGATCGAACGCAGAAGAGCGAAGCGGTTTCAGGTAGATTGGCAAATTCGAATTGAAATAGCCGACGGCCGTGGAAGCACGCTGGTTGAGACCGGCGCGCTGCGTAATATAAGTTCCAATGGTGCGCTGTTGTCTCTTACAAGCCCGGTCTCAAGAGGAACGAGACTTGACGTATACATCAAGCTCCCACTCCAGGGGAAAAAATGGATGAAATATCCCGCTCGCGTAGTTCGCATTGAATCTGACGATGCTGCGATTACTGCCGGCATCAGGTTCGATAGCGCTCGTCCTAATTTCGGAATACCCCTCGCTCCGGGTTGATGCTAGGGTGCGAGTCTCGCGATCACCCATTCGTGCTCATGCCTGGTATAACGTAGCCTATCGTGCAAACGGCTGGGCCGGCCTTGCCAAAACTCGACAACCGATGGCGCAACGCGGTAACCTCCCCAATACGGCGGCAGAGGGATCTGCCTGCCTGCGTACTTCCTCACAAGTTCTTCCATCCTTGCTTCAAGCACGGCGCGACTCGAGATCACCTCGCTCTGATTTGAGGCCCACGCTCCCAACTGGCTGTCAACAGGACGCGAATGGAAATACGCCTCGGACTCCTCACGGGAGGTTCTGGATACGGTTCCCGTAATTCGCACCTGACGGCCAAGCTCTGACCAGTAGAAGCACAGAGATGCGATGGCGTTCTGGTCCAGGTCTTTACCTTTTGGGCTCTCGTAGTTGGTGTAGAAAACAAACCCCTGCTCATCGAAGTCTTTTAGCAAGACCACGCGCGCAGACGGCACGCCGCCCATGCCGACCGTCGCCAGCGTCATCGCATTTGGCAGAATGGGGACGGCAATCTCTGCCTCCTTGAACCACTTCTCAAATTGCGAGAACGGGTTCGGGTCAGCGTCCTTTTCGTTGAACTCAGGATAGACGTGTGCGGGATTCTCAGACATTCGTAATTGATATTCCGTTGACCACTCGGCCTCAGCGTTCTAAACAGCTTCAGCCTGAACAGCGGTTATCGCGATTGCATCGCGAATATCTTCCGCTTTGCATCCGCGCGAGAGGTCATTTGCAGGGCGCGCGAGTCCTTGAAGAATCGGTCCGACGGCCGCGGCCCCGGCGAGTCGCTCAACCAATTTGTAGGCTATATTACCGGATTCGAGGCTCGGGAAGATCAGAGTATTCGCTCGCCCCGCCACCTGGCTCCCGGGCGCCTTCTTTTGCCCAATTGAATCGACAAGGGCGGCATCGGCCTGCAGTTCGCCGTCGACGAGCAACGAAGGCGCGCGTGCTTTGAGCGTGCGCGTAGCTTCGACGACCTTATCGACCAGCGGATGACTGGCGCTTCCTTTCGTCGAGAATGAAAGCATAGCGACTCGCGGCTCGACGCCGAGCAGTGCTCTGGCGGAGTCGGCCGACGCCAGCGCGATATCGGCCAGCTCGGATGCCGAGGGATTAATTACAACTCCACAATCCGCGAAGATAAAAACGCCGTCCTCTCCGAGCCGGCATCCCGGAACGGCCATCAGGAAGAAACTGGAGACGGTCTTTAGGCCGGGCCTTGGCCCTATGCACCGGAGCGCGGCGCTGACGGTGTGACCTGTCGTGTGGGTTGCGCCGGAAACGCTGCCGTCGGCTCTAGCTTCGCGAACCATCATGTTTCCGAAAAAGAGAGGATCGTCCATCTGCTGGCGCGCTTCATCAAGCGTGATCCCTTTCGCCCGCCGCGCTTCGTAGTAGCGGGCCGCGTATTGCTCGCGATCGCTCGACCGCCGATGATCGATTATCGAGGCTCCAGTGAGCGTTACGCCAAGCCCGGAAGCCTTGTCCCGAATCGTCTCTTCATTGCCAATCAATGTGAGCCGAGCGATGCGCTCTTGCATGCATAGCGAAGCCGCCCGAATAGTTCGCTCATCTTCTCCCTCGGGCAAGACGATATGTTTTGGCGCGGACGCCGCGCGGGCACGAATGTTTTCCAGGACGCGCATAACTGAACCAGATCAATGACTCGCGTTCAACCTTCTGACGACACCGAATAGAGCAGGATTCTAGCTTATTTGATACTCGGTAGCGAGCAACGAGTCGAAACCTTGAAAGTCAGCGCCGCAGAGGAGTACTATGCTCGCGTTCTCGCAGCTCTCCCGACGCACGGACCAGCTTTCTCCCGGACACAACGACAGGAACACTGACTATCATGCAAGCATTTGTGATTGTATGGAGCTTGTCGCTCTTCTTTGCGGTCGCCGCTTTTGGTCAACGCGGTCCGGTCCGTGACCAGACTATCCAGCGCGCGCCTGCGGCAAGACAGTTGGCCGCGGTCCGCGGCGAAATAGTAAAGATCACTACGCCGAGTAAGGGCATGTTACTCATCAGCGTAAGACCGGCTAAGGAGTTCCCGGAGATAACCGTGCTGGCGCGCGAGAACGACCTGGTTGGGACTGCTGTTGGACGCTCGGGCGATGCGGACTTGTTAGGCTTGCTCTCTGATGACACGCACGACGACGAAACCATCACCGCAGCCGAGTTGAATCAGGGCGACATAATATCTGTAATCTATGACCCTCAGCTTCAGAACCGAGTTCTTGAGATTTATTTGCATTGATCGACTGAAACAAACGGCGGTTGCGGGCCGGTTCTCTTGGCGGTTGCCCCTCCCTTCCGGGGAGATAAGCTTTCTTAGGAAAAGGTCGGCCGCCGAGAGCCTCCCATACTTTCCAATACAATGGTCGCTTTGCACGATGCTCGCGCAATAGCTATAATCGACCGTGGCTTTAGCCCAATCAACTGGTACGTAAGGAGTGGAATTAAGATTATGAGAAAGCTCGCGATTGCGGTTCTTCTGGTTGGAATACTTTCGAGCGCGGTAGCGGCCGGCGCTTACTCGGACGGCTCCGAGAAGAAGAACGTGACCAACAAACTCTGTCCTGTCAGCGGTGGGCCTGTCGCGGAGAAATATCGCACGGAGTACAAAGGCCAGTATGTTTATACGTGCTGCGAAGGCTGTCTTGCTGAGTTCAACAAGAATCCCGAAGTGTTCGTAGCCAAGATGTCTAAGGAAGAGCGCGAAGCGATCGCAATCAACGAGGTCTGTCCGGTGTCGGGCGAGCCGATAGACAAGACCAAGTCCCTGGAGTTCGAAGGCCGCAAAGTCTACTTCTGTTGCGACCACTGTATGGACAAATACAAGAAGGACCATCCGGCAGCGAAGTGATCGCGCGCTTATTAGCCTGCGCTATCTGTGTTTCAAAGAAGCGCTTGTTGCTCCGGAATTATAGAACAGGAATCCAGGCGGCGGCGCGCCGCGCACTCATCTGCCAGCGCTCGCCGCTTCCGCTTTTTGAGGAGTCGCTTTATATATGAGTTCCAACGAGAGTCCGACCAGTGTGAGTCTCTGTCGAAACCGACTGGGTCATCAAGCAACCGTTGGCTTGATCGCAACGACATTTCTCTTGTCGATTCTGATGATCGCCTGCAGCGAGAAGCCAGGCGAGCCTGCGAAGGCGCCGCCGCGCCAGAATCAACCCAACCGAACGGCTGTGATTGAAACTGACGCCGGCAACATTAAATTCGAGTTGCTGGAGAATGAAGCTCCTAGGACGGCCGAGAATTTTCGCTTGCTCGCGGAGCGCGGCTTTTACAACGGCACAATCTTTCATCGAGTGATCAGCGGCTTCATGATTCAAGGCGGTGATCCGAACGGCGACGGAACGGGAGGGCAGACTGCCACCGGGCAGCCGTTACCCAACGAAATCAACCGTAGCTCGCCACTCTATCAAGGCGGTTACCGGCGCGGGCTTGTGGCTATGGCAAACAAGGGCATACCGGAAACCGGTTCGAGCCAGTTCTTCATCATGCATCAGACCTACCCGCTTCAGCCGAACTACACAGTTTTCGGGCGTGTGGTCGAAGGGATGGATGTAGTAGACAAAATCGCTGCAGCTCCAAACACCGGAGCATCGAATCAGAATCGTCCCGTGACTCCCGTTAAAATGAACAAAGTTTACGTCCAGTAAGCAACGTGTAGTCAGCGTATAATCCGTGCATGGGTGAATCCGGACAGCGAAATGGGCGATGTCGATGAGCCTCTGATAGCCGACCCCAGCGGAGACCCCTCAGCTAACAGCGAGAAAGTCGGAATCCGAAGCGGAGCGGGAAAAACTCCTGCGCTGGCGCGTTCGGCGGTCGCAAGCGTGCGGCTGGCAAGGCGCCGCATCGCCAGCGCTCTGCTTAGATCTCTGATCGCAGTTCTTGTTGGCAGTTTGATTCTTCGCCTTGCCAGTCATGCAACTGGCCAGATGACCCAATTCTATCTTGGCTATATAAGTAAAAACTTTTATCACATTTCTCACATAACCCGAGGCTACGTAATTGCTTCGTTTTTCATCACGGAGCTCGTAGGTTCGCTTGTGCTGGGAGCGATGAGCGATCGGTACGGCAGAAAGTTGTTCATCCTCCTGGGACCGGTGTTCGGCGTCGTAGCCGTACAACTGACGGCGATGACTTCGGTACTCTGGGTGCTTGTGCTTGCGAGATTGCTCGAGGGACTCTCGACCGGGAGCTCCGTGCCTTCGACGCTGGGTTACATTTCCGATGCGACGGTTGGAAGGCCCAGCCTCCGCGCGCGGGTAATGGGGATGTTTGAAATAACCCTCGTCGGCGGCATAGCCCTGGGCGCAGTAATCGGTGGCTATCTCTGGAAGTTCTTCGAAAGCCCGCGGACTGTAGCGGGGATCACGGTGCAAAGCCCCGCGTTCAGCATCAGCATCGTTGGATTAATCTATCTCATCAGCATGGCGATTTTTGCGTGGGGGTTGACGGATGTGAGTCGCAGGCCCACAGGGGAGGAGGGGGGAGGGGTCGGTCCCTCGCGCGAGGGAGCGTTGCGCAAAAAACTGGCTCACTATTTCGTAGTCTTCAAATCGCCCTCGGTTTGGATGTTTATCCCGGCCTGGTTGTCAATCTTTTCAATTATCGGAATCTGGGCAAACCTCAGCTTTGGCCTCTTAAGCGGAGAACATTTCAAAGGGCAAAAGCTCACCGGCGCCGTCACACCCGAGAGTTTCGGGAATGGATTCGCCGCGCTGGCGGTTTTCTTCGCGGTGGGCGTCCTCGCATGGAGTTTAGTCCTCGCCCGCTTTCGCAAGACCAATGTCATGCTCATTGGCACACTTGGTTTGTTCGGTCTATTGCTCACCGTGTTCGGGCTCAATCATCTGGGTTCCTACTCCGGCTCGCTTTTCTATCTGCTGCTTGGTGCGCTGCTGATCGAAGTGCTGGTGATGAGTGGCTTCACGCCTGCCGCTCTGACATATCTTGCCGATGTAACCGAGAACTACGCGTCAGATCGAGGCTCGATAATGGGATTGTATTCAGTCTTCCTCGGGGTCGGACAATTCACCGGAACATCGCTTGGAGGATACTTTGCGGTTTGGAACGGCGTCGACGGCCTGATACTCCTAAGCGCGATGCTTGGTGGCATAACCGTGATCAGCCTCCTGGCGCTGCGCAGGCGCGAGACGTCAGAGGCACTCCGCCTTGCGCCGACGGCAGAAGTAGAAACCATTAGCCCGGAACTCTGATCGTATCGGTCGAATCGGCTGGTACGGCACCCCGACCGAATATCCAAATGAATGGATATTTTCCAAATTTTTGAAATCATCAAGTCGAGACCTGCTGGCTTCGGGACACCGATTACTTTCTAAGTTAAACAGCCGGAAACGTTACCATAATCATGCACATAGAGAGCCTTTGGGTATATGAGTTGCCTCAGAACACGCGCCGCGAGCTACAAACAGCTTAAGGCTAGCAAGAAACAAGGGCCCGAAGGCCCCGTGCAACAGCAGGACGAGCAAGCGCTCAAACAAGAATTACAAGATTTATTCGCATTTTGGTTTATGGTTCAAGCGTCTCTTCCCAACTCCGCGTCATATCAAGCTAGCGGCAAAAAGTTACAGGCGGGTCATTCTTTCTCCCGTTTAACTCGCTTGACCATCCGTTCTCGCAGACCGATTAGACCAGAGAAACACTCTTGAGAATCTATCAGGAGGGTTGCAGCAAGGTACTCAAGATGGCGAAGCTTGCAAAGCTGGTTTCCGACTCAGGCGTTGATATTTTTTGCCATCACGGTCATTTGCCGGTTGTTATCGAAGAGCCGGTGTCGTCGGCAGCTATTAATGTAGACTCAGCACCCGTGTTTGAGTTGCATTTCGATCGGCTGCTTTAACTCTTAGGAGGAAGATAAATGAAAGTCAAAAAGAGAGTACTGAGGGAGGCTTTTGCGAGCTTTCTTGCAGTGTTTTTACTCTTGTCTCTAGGACTGGTCTCAGCGCTTGCACAAACTGAGACTGGTCAGATCACCATCAAGGCGACCGATCCGCAAGGAGCCGTGCTTCCCGGGGCAACCGTCTCGGTCAAGTCCACTACTACGGGCGCCGAGCGAACTGGGTCGACCAACGCAGAAGGTATCGCCACGATTACAAACCTGCAGCCCGGTGTGTACGATGTTACGGTCGCCTCCGGCAGCTTCGCGCCCTACAAGCAACAAGCCCAGGTTACCGTCGGTGGCAACATTAGCGTTGACGCAGTGCTCTCGGTTACGGCCAAGGGAGAGAGCGTCACAATAGTCGCCGGAGAGGAAGGCATCCAGGTCAACACGCAATCGCAGGAGCTTTCGGATGTCGTTTCAGGAAAACAAATCACGGAACTGCCGACTCTCACACGAAACCCATACGACCTCGTCGGATTATCGGGCAATGTTGCCGTTGAACAATCCGGTTCGGGGCGTGGCACCGGCTTCGCCATCAACGGTCAGCGCGCGGCGAGTACAAACGTTCTACTCGATGGCGGTGAGAATGTTGACTTGTTCGTGGCATCAGTCGGACAGAGTGTGCCGCTTGACGCGGTACAAGAGTTCCGCGTCATTACGAGCAATTTCTCGGCTGAATACGGGCGCGCATCTGGCGGCATCGTCAACGTTGCCACCAAAGCCGGATCTAATAGTTTTCACGGCTCGCTCTATGAATTCAACCGTATCTCGGCGCTGGCTTCGAATAGCTTTGACAACAACGCTCAGGGAATCGCAAAGCCTGTATTCACGCGGAATCAATTCGGTTATTCGGTCGGCGGACGAGTAATCAAGGACAAGCTGTTCTTCTTCAGCAGCACCGAATGGACTCGTATTCGAAGCGCTGGAGAGGTAATCAGCCTTGTTCCTACTCCACAACTACTGGCTGCTTCCAATTCGAGAACGCAAGCTTTCTTCAACGCATTTCAGCTTGTGAGTCCGATCAACGGCGCAGTTCATACGGTTTCTGATACGTTGAAGAATTTCGGATTGGCTGCGACGGGCGCCTTCGGAAGTCTGCCGGGGAACCTTCCGGCATTTGGCGAGGTCCGAGCCACCAGGGCGGCGGACTTCGGCGCTGGCACACCGGTGAATGATTGGCAGACCGTCAATCGTCTCGACTACAACTGGAGCGACAAAACACAGATTTACATCCGCGGCGTCTACGAACAGGGTGCAAATCCGAATGGCACCGTGAGCTTCAGCCCATACCAGGGATTCAACACTGGGAACACTACCAGTGACCAAAACTATCTTGGCAATGTGACCCATTCCTTCTCATCAAACATCGTTTCCCAAACGAAGGTAGTCTTCAATCGTCTGAGAAACGGTGACCAACCGCTCGGTCAGCAACCTTTAGTACCGACGCTATACTTCACCGATCAAGGTGTGTTGTCCGCGTTTGGTAAGGCCTTCAGGTTCCCGGGATACTTGCCGACCACTCCGGGCAACGGCATCCCGTTCGGAGGTCCTCAGAACTTCATTCAGGCGTATGAGGACGTGAGCTGGACGCACGGCGCCCATACGTTCCGATTCGGCGGCGTTTACGTTCACATCCGCGACAACCGAACGTTTGGTGCGTACGCGTATGCATCGGCGGTCCTGGGCTTAAACGCTGGTTCGGCGCTGAATAATTTCGTAAACGGCAATTTGCGTAGGTTTACGGTTGCTGCATTTCCGCAAGGGAAGTTCCCTTGCCACAATGACGTAAACACCGGCGCCACGATCGTGACTCCCGCCTGCACGCTGACAACTCCGCTAACGTCGCCGAACTTTAGCCGGAGCAATCGCTATCACGAGTGGGCAACCTATTTCAACGATTCCTGGAAGATCAAACCGCGTCTGACTCTCAACCTTGGTGTGCGTTATGAGTACTACGGCACTCAGCACAACGCTAACCAGGCGCTTGACTCAAACTTCTACTTTGGCCAGGGCAACACAATCCAGGAGCGAATCGCGAATGGACAGATCATGCTTGCCAAGGACGCTCCGGGCGGCAAACTCTGGGCCGTGGATCCGAATAACTTCGCCCCGCGACTCGGAATTGCGTGGGACGTCTTCGGCGATGGCAAGATGAGCCTGCGCGGCGGCTACGGTATGGCCTACGAGCGGAACTTTGGCAACGTCACGTTCAACGTGATTCAGAATCCGCCGAACAACGCCACCATTCAGTTCAACGCCGGGTCGGACGTTCCTAGCATACCTATAACTCTGGACAACCTCGGGCCGTTGGCGGGTAGCGGCGTAAACAAGGTTTTCAGCCGAGTAAGCTTACGCGCGGTCAATCCGAATATTCGGAACGCTTATGCGCACTTCTGGAGTGCGGCTCTCGAGCGGCAGCTCCCCGGGAACTCACTTCTATCAGTTGAGTACTCGGGATCGGCGGGCCGTAACCTCTACTCGATTGCCAACATTAACCGCACCGGATCGGAAAATGTGTTCCTGGGCAAGGGACCAACAGGTGACGGTCTGGGAATCGGGACCATTCAGGGTCTCGGTCGCCTCAACAACAATGGCGCTGCCGCCATTAACTTCCGAGGCAGCGACGGCCGGTCTAACTACAACGCGATGATCGTGTCGTTCGATAGCAGCAAGCTGCATAACCTCGGACTTCGCTTGGGAGCGAGGTACACTTACTCGATTACCAGGGACAACCTTTCCTCGACCTTCAGCGAAGATCAAAACGGCAACTTCAACCTGGGATACCTCGATCCGTTTAACCCGAACCTGGACTACGGCTTTTCGAATAACGACGTACGCCACAGGTTTGTAACCAACTTCACATGGGATATCCCGTCGCCGAAGTCCGCGGAGGGATGGGTGAAACAGGTAGTCGGCGGATGGGAGCTGACTGGCATATACACTGCCCGAACCGGAGCACCCTTTAGCGTCTTCGACTGCACGCTTGCATTCAACGTTTGCAGCCGTGCGATATTGGATGGCCCGGTCAATCTCAAGGGAAGTATCAACCATGACTCGATTGGCGTTAGCGATACTCCTAACCGCTACCAGTACATCAATCTGAGCGGACTGCACCCGGGCGCATTCGTCGACTCGAATGGGTTTGCTGAGTTCGGGCCGTTCCCGTCCGACATGAGCAAGCGCAATGCGTTCCGAGCTCCCGGAGTCTGGAATATTGATGCTGCACTGTACAAGAACTTCCAGGTCAAGGAAGGAATGCGCATACAATTGCGTCTTGAAACCTACAACGTCTTGAACCACGCGAACCTTTTCATCTCGGGTGGCGAGACTGAGGTCAACAACGGATTCGTGCCGGCGTCTTTCGACGGCCGTCGCAACATCCAACTCGCTGGCAAGTTCATCTTCTAGTTTTCGAGCAAACGAAAGCTACTATTCGGGGGAGCCGTCGGGCTCCCCCTTTCTGTCTCCAGGAATCGATATCTTTTGAACGCGATGCTCGTGTAAGGCAGCGGCTATTGAGCGAAAAAGCTGTGAGGTGATAAGCTGTTGTTCCTTCCAATCGAATCTTTTACTTGAATGCCAGGGGGAGCTATGAAGGAACTTGTGCGTTTTTGTTGTGCGCTTATATTGCTTGCCCTCTTGGCAACCACTCCGGTTGCCGATGAAAAAGACAAGCTGAGCGGCGCCGAAATCATCGGCAAGCATATCGCCGCGGTCGGTGGACGCGCCGCGCTGGCGAAAATCAAATCACGGGTTGCGATAGGCACGGCCAAAAAGGACAGCGATGCCGCTATTCCGGTGGCGATCATGTCCGAAGTACCTAATCACCTATCCGCCATTTATCAGTTCGAGGGCTTCAACTGGTATCTAGTCTTCGACGGCAGCAAACCAAGCGTTCGCCCCGTACTGACCCGCGCGGCTGCTCCGATCACGCACAAATATGAGGAGATGCTGACATCTGGCACGATGTTCAATGACATATCCCTGTACAATGTGCTCAATCAGGCGGAGTCGAGTGAGATCACTTTCGAGGCGAAGGGAATGAAAAAGGTCAGGGGAAAGCAGGCGTATGTCGTCGAGACTAAACCTAATAAAGGACTGCCAGTGCGACTCTACTTTGACGCCGACAATTTCATGTGGCTGCGCACTGATTACGGCAGCGTGCACATTACGAAGGATCTTGGCGGGTTCACAAATGCCATTGGCGCAAAGGACGAAGAGACGACGTTTGATTTTTACGTGGAGACGTCAGACTTCAAGGAGGTCGACGGAGTCAAGCTGCCGTTCAGGTTTGAGATCGTCGCGACAGCGCCTATTCTCAAACAGAAGAGCGTCGGCACTATAGTAACGACAATAAGCGAGTACCGACACAATATCTCGATCGATCCGAAGATGTTTCAATGAGCGGTCCCTCTCGGCGCTCGCAAACAACGATAGTGAGCAATCGAATCCCTTCATACTTTCTTACCGCGGCGTTACTAGCGGCAGGGACCACGCTCCAATCCGGTGCTCAATCTCCGACGAGTAAGGTCAGTTATATAACTTATGAAGAGGCTCGCCCGATTATCGATACCCTTGCCGACGTATTGCCTGCCGAACTGCGCGTAGCGAGCTCTCGCGACCTTGCGTCCATCTGGCCAAGCTGGGTTGCACGCCGGAACGCTGAGATTCGCACTCGGCTTGTTCAGGGAGACGAAGATTCCCTGGTCAACTTTCTGCTCTTTGGGACTTCATTTACGCGCAACCCTCGCATAACGCTCGACGATCTCGCGAAGATCGGGGGAAAACATTCCTTCGGCTCCGACCATTCGCCTCAAGCCATTGCATTTGTCCAGGCTATCCAATCCAGAGCTGATGACCTGATCCGGGCGGTCGGCGCGCCAGCCGGCAACGAGAGGTTGCTTTTCGCGCGCCAGTTGCTGGAACGAAAGGGCTATGAGATAAAGACAGACCCGGGACGCAAACGCGTCAAGGACTATCTGATCTCCAGTCTTGGTCGGATGCTCAACGAGCACGCAAGCTATGGCAGAGTTCTCGAATCCGCCAAGCTGCTGGGCGACCCTTCGGCGGAGTTTGCTGAGCGCTCCAAGCTATACGCGACACGTGGTCTGTCGTCGGATACTTCGCTTCTTCCCAATTTCGCGATAGAACGAGCGCTGTCGTCTCTAAAGGCTCAAGGCGCGCTTGCGCCAGGAAGCGTCCATCGAGTTGGCATAATTGGTCCAGGTCTTGACTTCACCGACAAGCAGGACGGATACGATTTCTATCAGCAGCAGACCATCCAGCCATTTGCCGTGATTGATTCGCTCCTGCGGCTAGGGCTCACGCGAGCCGATCAGTTGCACGTCACAACTTTTGATCTCAGCGCTCGAGTGAACGATCATCTCCGCCGAGCAACTGTGAACGCCCGTCGCGGGATTGCCTACGCGATTCAGTTACCGAGAGACGCGCAGGGTCAATGGAAACCCGAGGCAATTGATTACTGGACGAAGTTTGGAGATCGCATTGGCACGTCCGCGCGCCCGGTCCACGTCCCTCCTGAGTTGAGCGATTTGAAGATCAGGGCGGTCAGCGTGCGACCGGCAATTGTAGCTCTGATTACCGCTGAAGACACCAACATCGTTCTCCAACGCCCGGAGCTTCGAGCGGAACAGCAGTTCGATCTGCTTATCGCGACCAACATTCTCGTCTACTACGATGTGTTCGAGCAGAGTCTTGCTCTCGCCAACGTCGAGAGGATGCTTCGTCCGGGCGGGCTCTTGTTGTCCAATAACGCGCTGCTCGAGCTGCCCAGTTCCCAGATGCATTCCATCGGCTACGAGACGGTAGTCTACTCGGACAAACCGAGCGATGGTGATCACATTGTCTGGTATCAACGCACGATCGAGAAATAGCAGACGAGCAAGACTTACCCCCTTCACGCAGGCTCGTTTTCGTGGTAGCATGCACTCGGTTTTCCTGACCATTCCGACGCTCATTTCAGCGACCTTAAATTCGCAGAGGAGGTGAAAGATGAACATCTCTCCGTTCACTCGATTGCATCCAACTCGTTCTTTCGCCGGCCTGTTCCTTGCGACCGTACTGTTGACAGTGTTGTCCACGTCAGAGGCTCGCGCGCAAGTTGGCGGCGTTGATTCCGACCCCGGCGATCCTGGAACCGGTGGTAGGAACACAATTCAAGGGTCAATCTTTCTTCCTGGCGGGCAGCGCCCGGATGCGCGTTTCAAGGTCAAGCTCACCGGCCTTACTTCAGTGGAACAGTTTCAACTGTCGGATGACGGCGGCTCGTTCACTTTCAGACGTCTCCAGGGTGGCACTTACACCGTCATCGTAGATGCCGGGAAGGAATACGAAGTAGCGAGCGAGAGTGTCGATATCATTGAGCCGCCTCGTCGACGGAACGACCCGGGTATTACCATTCCGATTCACATCACGCTGCAGCCACGAGGCGCCAGAACCTCCGGAGTCCCCGGAACGGTAGACGCCCGAGCCAGCGCTGTGCCCGACTCCGCAAAGGATCTCTATAAACAAGCAATGGAATCGTCGAAATCCGGGGACCGTAACAAAGCGATCGAGGAGCTAAACAAGGCGCTGGAGATTTATCCGAATTTCGTGTCCGCGTTGACTGAGCTCGGCGTGCAATACATGCAGCTCAAGCAATGGGATAGAGCTACTGACGCGCTGCGCAAGGCAATCAAGATCTCTCCCGATGCATTCTATCCTCATCTCAACTACGGCATCGTCCTTGTGCAGGTGAAAAACTATAAAGACGCAACTTCGGAATTGCGATTCGCGGTTCAAAAGGACCGCACTTCAGCAGTCGCACACCTCTATTTAGGTCGCGCCCTCATCAACGTCGGACAATACGATGCGGCCGAAAGCGCTTTACGCCATACGATAACCATTGGCGGCAGCGGCGACGAAGCCGTCGAGGCGCACCGCTATCTGGGCGCGGTCTACATTGAAAAACGTGACAGCGCGCGCGCCGCCGATGAGCTGGATGCCTACCTGAAACTGGCGCCAAAGGCAAAAGACGCGGAGAGAATTCGAGCCATTATTAAGGATCTGCGGAGCCAGGCTTCTACGAAACAAAGTTAATTGGCGCGTTCGTGCGTTGGGGTTACGGGGCGGATCCGATCACCTGTTTACATAACCGGCACGTTAGCCGGCAGAAAAAAGAACGCGATCGCAAATATCAAATAAACCGCCAGCAGCAGCACGCCCTCCATCCAGTTTGATTCGCCGTCTGCCGCTACAAGGCTTACTACAGCCACGCCAAGCCCGACCGTAATCACCTCAAACGTGGTGAACAATAAATCCATCGGTCGTCCGAGCGCATAGCTTGCAAATACGAGCACCGGAGCGACCAACAGCGCGATCTGCATGCTCGACCCCACCGCTATGTGATACGCAAGGTCCATTTGATTCTTCATAGCCATCAGCACCGCGGTGCTGTGCTCGGCTGCGTTTCCAATTATCGCCACGGCTATAACGCCGACGAAGACTTCTGTGAGCCCGAGCGCTTTGGACGCCGGTTCAACAGCCCCGACTAATAGCTCGCTCATCCATGCGATGAGAGCCGTAGCCCCAAGCAACACGGCGCCGGCGGTTCTCGGAGGCATTGTTGATCCATGCTCGCGCGGCTGCCCAGTCCCTGAATAGAGATCGCTGTGGGTCTTGAGAGAAAAAATCAAGCTAAGAATGTATGTGATAAACAATACGATGGAAATCTCGAGACTCAGATTCCTCTCGGCGGTTCCGGAAACCCCGTGCGTGACCCAGTGAAACAGTGCCGGCACGAGCAACGCGATCGCGCTCAACGCCATCAGGGTTGCGCTCATCGTCGCGGCGGCGCGGTTGAATTTCAGGCTTCGGTGCTTGAGTCCGCCGGCGAGAATGCTGGCGCCTAACACCAGCAGGATGTTTCCCAGGATCGATCCCGTGAGCGAGGCCTTGACCACTTCGGTCAAGCCGGCACGCAGTCCCTGGAAGGCTATGATCATCTCGGCTGCGTTGCCGAAGGTTGCATTCAACAACCCTCCGACGCCGGCGCCCATTCGTTCTGAGAGACTCTCCGTCGCCTTTCCCATCCAGCCGGCAAGCGGAATTATCGCCACACCCGAGGCGATGAACGTCCAGAGTTCCGGCGCGTGCGAATAATGAAGAATAACGGCGACCGGAATGAAGATCAGCAACAGGTCGAGAGCGTGCTCGATCAGGACTTCATTGATAGACGATTTCTTCACGTGTTCGATGTTTGGAGAATAGGCCGCGGGTCACTAGACCATGAGGTCACTCCGCGTCGGCAGTAATAGTTCATTTTCTTGCCTTCTCAATCGCAGCAGCCATTTGGTCCATCATCTCGCGCTCGGTAAAAGCCATCCATCCATGACCTTTCCCTGCGCCGTAGATGATTTTTCCTTCGTAAGGCGGATTGGCTTTCGAGAGAAACGCATCGAGCAAATGCACCGCGTTGTTCAAGAAGTAATCGTCAGCTTCACCGACCCAAATCGTGAGCTTACCTCGAAGCTTCGGTCCAAGCGTCTTCCAATTCTGCTCGAGCACCATCCGAAGATCATACTTTTTCCAATGCTCAGTCAGGTCGTGGTTGATCCTTCCAGTCTTCGCGTCCCAGAGAGGAGCTGGTCGTCCGTCAGCGCCGCGAGGTCCGTACGTCGCGTTCCAGGCGCCCCATTGCTCGCCCGACATCGTGTAGCTGTCACCCAGGCCCATAACGTTTTCCATCTGGCACTCGTGACGAATAGTGAACCGGACTTCACCGTTAACGTCCCGAGCGCTCGGGCGTTCAAATCCGTGCCGGTTCACATACGCGTTTTGATCCTCGTAAATGTTGATCAGTTGGAACGCGCGGAAGTCGACGCCGTCGGGAAAACCCGACCACGTTCCATTGAAGAAATCGGGATAGAAGACCTGGAGCGCAAGCGAAACCCACCCGCCTGTGGAGCCGCCATCGAGTACCCGAGCCCACGGCTGGCCGATGCAGTGGAATTTCTGTTCTACGTAAGGAATCAGCTCCTGCGTGATCGCGTCGCCATAAGGTCCGTTGTTATCTGAGTTCACCTGATAACAATCGCCGTAAGGCCCATCACCATCAAGATAGATCAACACCATTCGGGGCGTGCCGTCCGCGAACCACGTACTGCGGAAGCGCGAACCGTCCCTCATCATCTGCTGCACCCCTGTGAAGCGATCGCCGTACCCGCCGATGTGAACGCGCAATGGGTATTTCTTTTCAGCCTCGCTGCCGAATTCTCGCGGCAGGATCACTCCCGCGCGCAAAAAGATTGGCCTCCCATGAAACTTGCTTAGGAGTGTCGACTGAATCCTGACGTACTTCACATACTCGGTGTCGGAAGGGAATTGCTCACTCGAGACCTGCTTTGTGAGCTCGAGTTTCAGTGCGGCGCCGCTTGCAGGATCGATGTGCATCTTGCGCGGCTCACTGTACAGATTGCCGGGCGCGTTCAACGATTTCAGGTCGATATTGGAATCGAACAAGGCTTGCACGTAGTAGTCACCGGCCGGGAGGTGTGCCAGATTGTCGATTGGAAAGGAAGCGCAGGTTTCATCGATTGTGCTCGTGACACCCTGCCCGAAACTGTGAATGTCGTGAGCGAATACCGGCGAGGCGTCCACCCCGGTGTGGCCGATTGTAAGCCTGGGTTCCGGCTGACTCTTCGTGCTCATCACCACGAATAATCGTCCGCTCTGGGGTGATGAAATCAGGCCCGTTGCGATGGTGACCTCAAAGCTCAGCGAGGAAGAGTGCGCACGGGGTGCGCCAGTCAGCAAGACCACACTCAGAAGCAGAGATGCGCGGGCGACCATCATCATCATCAGGTCAGTCTCCAAGTCCCAGGCGTCGCAACAAGTCTGTATAACGCGCATCCTCGCGAATCCTGTCAAACATCGGCTCGACCTTTATGTAAGACAGAATTCCGTGACGTTCCTGAAAGGTTTTCTCGAGTTGGGCGAACGCCTCGTCGAATTGTCCGAGCCCAATATGAACCCTTGCAAGGCTGTAAGGTGACACATAGCCTTGACTCGCGAGGTGCTCGAGCTCCTCGAGAATTCTCCTCGCCTCGTCGGTTCGCTCCTGCGCCGCATACACATAAGCCATCGCCGACATCGTCTCGCTGTCTTTAGCAGAAAGGCGCAAGGCTCCGTTGAACTCGGCCTCAGCTTCTTCAAACAGGCCCTTTTCGCCGTAGGTCATACCGAGCCGCCGATGCGCGATCAAATAATCGGGAAACATCTCGATCGTTTTCAGGCACTGCTTTACGGCTTCATCGAATTGGCGCGCGAAGTAGAGTATTCTCGCGAGATTCAGGCTGAGAACTCGCGAGAGGGGGTCTAGTTCGTGGCCGAATCTTATTTCCAGAAGCGCTTCATCGATTCGGCCCATTGCTGCGAGGTAAAGCGCCAGCCACAGGTGAGCGGTCGCGTAGCTCGGATTCAGATCGATCGCTTTCCGGAATCCCCGTTCGCCGGCCTCCCAATCGAACTCGCGCCAGAGTTTCACCGCGGCAAGCGAGGCGTGGGCTTCCGCAAGCTTGTCATCGAGACTCAGCGCCTTTAGCGCGGTCGCCTTCGCGCGCAGGAACAAGGTTGGGACAGGTTTCGCGGCGTAGCTTGCCAGCAGGTTATACGAATCCGCCAATCCGGCGTACGCCAACGCGAAGTCCGGATCCAGCGCGATAGCCTTCTCAAAGTAATCGAGGCTCCTTTTAATTCCTTCCTCCGTACGCCTGTTCCAGTGATAGCGTCCCTTCAAGTAGAGCTGGTAGGCTTCGCTGTTTTCAGTTGACCGCTTTGCCAGGCTCTTCCTCTGCGCGCTTGTCAGCTTGAAGCGCAACTGTTCGGTGATCTCGGTCGAAATCTCCTGCTCGAGCGTGAAGATGTCGGAAGATTGACGCACATACTGCTCGCCCCAAAGATGCGAACCATCGGTTGTGTCCACAAGCTCGAGCTTGATGATTAAGGCATCATCACGTTTGAGCAGCCGTCCGAGCAACACGGCACGAACGGCTAATTCTTCTCCGACCTGCAGAGGATCCGGAAGCTCCCGGCCGTGATAACGAAATACTGTGCTGCGCGCCATCACTCGCAACTTTGGAAGCCGCGACAGGTTGTTGATCAGACCCTCGGTGACTCCGTCGCTCAGGTACTCCAGGTCAGGATCACCGCTCAAGTTGGCAAACGGGAGGATCGCCAGCGAGTCAATTGCCTTGCGCGACCGGCTTCGAGCGACGGCCTGGGTATTCCGCGGGCGGAGGCTGCTGGTTGTAGGTTGCGAACCCGAGTCGCTGTCTCGCTGCAAGTTCCGAAGGTCGATCAGCAGATCTCGCACCAGCTGGTATCGCCGTTCCCGATCCTTCTCCAAACACTTTCTGACTATGCGCTCAAGGTCGGGCGGCACGGCATAGTTCAGCCGCGTGACGGGCATCGGTTCGGCGTGAATTATTTTGTCTATTACTTCAACCGGCGTGTCTCCTTCGAAGGGCAGATGTGCGGTCAGCATTTCATACAACACTATGCCGAGAGAAAAAATGTCCGAGCGATGATCCAGAGTGCGGCCTATCGCCTGCTCTGGAGACATGTAAGAAACCGTTCCAGTCACAACTCCAACAGCAGTTTGTTGGCCGACAGGCTTGGTGCGGTCGTTGGGTTCCGCCTCTTTGGTGCTCGTCGCGGCTGCAATTCCAAAGTCGAGCAACTTCACCATGCCACGCTCATTCACCATCAAGTTCGAAGCCTTCACATCGCAGTGCACGATACTGAGCGAATGCGCCTCTGAGAGCGCGTCTGCTATTTGGACGGTAAAGTCGGTCGCCTCGCGAATCTGAAGCGGCCCGCGCTTCAACATCTCGGACAGCAACTCGCCTTCGACATATTCCATCACAAGGTACATCGCGCCCTCGTGCTCTCCGATGTCATAGATAGCTGCGATATGGGTCGAGCGTAGTGCCGATGTAGCTCGTGCTTCGGCGAGAAACCTCGTGCGCCGTTCCGGGTCGTATTGATAGGAGGCCGGGAGAAACTTGATTGCGACCTGGCGGCCAAGCCTGGTGTCTTCCGCCAGGTACACCTGTCCCATGCCGCCCGCACCGAGCTCCTTGATAATTCTGTAATGTGAAATCGCTTCAGAGATCAACAGGCGTCACCTTCGGATGATCGATGTTTATCGTAGTGTAGCTTGCCGCACTGCGTTCCTTTCATCGGATTGTCGTGGATTTAGTTTCGCTGGTCTAGTATTTCTAACACAGAATCGCATTGGCGATGAAGTGCGGCAGGCGTCGGTAGTGGCATCAGGGTGCGGCCGGCAAAGCAGTCCTCAGCGTCCTCTGCGGTTGATTTCCCCAATACTGTTCAAGAAAACTGCGGAGGACGCTGAGGACGCCGAGGATCAATGCCCAGGCTCAGTTCTGGTTGAAGCATCCGCCTGCGAAGGTTAGAGTTTCATTCCTTAAGATATGAATAATCGCTTTATTTGCATCCACGGTCATTTCTATCAGCCTCCACGCGAGAACCCCTGGCTCGAAGACGTCGAAGTCGAGGACTCAGCCGCTCCATACCACGATTGGAATGAGCGAATCACCGCCGAGTGCTATGCGCCAAATGCGGTTTCTCGTGTCCTCGATGGGGAAGGGAAGATCCTCGAGCTCGTCAGCAATTATGAGAAGATGAGCTTCAACTTCGGGCCTACGCTGTTGTCGTGGCTCGAGCGGCATCGAAACGACGTCTACAACCAGATCCTTCAAGCGGATCGCATCAGCCTTGGGTCGCACAACGGACATGGGAACGCGATTGCTCAATGCTACAACCACGCGATCATGCCGCTCGCCTCGGAGCGCGACAAGCTTACGCAGGTTCGATGGGGAATCGCCGATTTCGAGTTTAGATTTGGACGCAAGCCGGAAGGCATGTGGCTTCCCGAAACAGCGGTGGACCTGGCGTCGCTTCAAGTCCTCGCCGACCACGGCATCAAGTTCACGATCCTCGCTCCGCATCAAGCGGAAGCCGTTCGCGCGCCGGGCGAGGACTGGCAGGACGCGTCGCGGCGCCGCATCGATCCTACTCGCGCTTATCGTTGCGCTCTAAAGAGTGGAAGGTACATTGATTTATTCTTCTACGATGCGCCGGTGTCACACGACATCTCCTTCGAGAGCTTGCTCAGGAGCGGCGACAGATTCGCCGAACGATTGGTTTCCAGCTTCGATGATCGTCGCGATCATGCCCAACTGGTGAGCGTCGCTACGGACGGTGAAACCTTTGGCCACCACTTCAAGTTTGGCGAGATGGCCCTGGCGTATGCGCTCGGTAAGATCGGGCATGAAGGCCTCGCGCGAATAACCAACTACGGTGAGTATCTCGCGCTGCATCCCCCAACGCATGAAGTAAAGATAAGCGAGAACACCTCCTGGAGCTGTGCGCACGGCGTCGAGCGCTGGCGAAGCCACTGCGGCTGCAACAGCGGTAACACACACTACCATCAGCGCTGGAGGGGGCCGTTGCGGCAGGTTCTGGAATGGCTTCGAGCAAAGCTCGACATAGTCTTTGAGCACGAGGGCTCCTCGTTATTGAAAGATGTTTGGGCGGCGCTCGACGACTACGTTACCGTTATCCTCGGCCGTTCGGCTGAAACTCGCGAAGCATTCCTCGATAAGCACGCCCGGTATCAATTAGCGGAAGTCGAGAAAGTCAACGTCTGGCGTTTGCTTGAAATGCAAAGGCACTGCGCGTTGATGTATACGAGCTGCGGCTGGTTCTTCGACGACATATCCAACATCGAAACTGTAAAGAACATCGAGTACGCGGCGAGATCGATTCAACTTGCTCGAGAGGCATCGGGCGCGGACCTCGAATCGCAATTCATCGCACAACTGGCGAGGGTGCCCGGTAGCAAGCCTCACCTCTCCGACGGCGCGAAGGTCTACAACACGCTTGTGAAGCCTTCGATCGCCAACCTCAAGAAGGGGCTGGCGCACTACGGAATCAGCTCGCTGGTCGAGGAGTATGCTTCCGAGCAACGAATCTACTCTTTCGAATTCGATCGTCGGGACTACCGTCGCGAGAAGGCCGTCGCACGGACAATAGCTATCGGATCCGTTAGCGTGCGTTCGTCCATAACCCGCGAACAGTTTGAAGGAATGTTCGTCGTGCTGCATCTGGGCGGTTACGATTTTCACTGCTCGGTGCGCGAGCGCCTGCCTGCTGATCAGTATGAAAGGCTTATAGAAAAACTGTTTCGTAGTTTCAATGAAGACTCGACTCGAGACCTGCTACGAGCGATCGATGCGGGCTTTGACGGCGACAGCTTCGCGCTTAAAGATTTGTTTAACGATGAGCGGCGAAAGATCGGCCGGCTCCTTTTGGGAGACGCGCTGGAGCGGTCACGGGATCACTACCGACGCATCTACGAAGAGAGCCGCGATGTGATGAGGCTGCTTGCGAGCATGAAGATCCCGGCGCCTGAGAGTCTAAAGAGGGCGGCCGAGGACGTGCTGAGTCAGAGGCTCGAGCACGCATGCTCGGAGCTCAAGAGAGAAGCGCTATCGGAATCGCAACTAAGCGAAGCGGCAGCTTCGATTTTGCGCGAAGCCGATTCACTCGGCTGTGAGGTTGATCTCTCAGGTTTGAAAGGCGCGCTCGAAGAGTTTGTGCATTCGAGCCTGGTGGCTTATCGCACTAATCGCGACGAAATGAAAGCCGAATCTGCGATTCATTTCCTACGTCTCGCCGAGCGATTGGGTGTCAGTCTCGATTTGTGGCGATTGCAGAATCTGTTTTGGGAGCTTCTGGACGAGCCGAGCAAGACCACTAGGAGAGGATCGGCAATTGTTGCGGAGCTAGGTGACAGGCTCCGATTCACTGGACGTTTGCTACAGAACGAGTTCGAGGAAGCGCATTAGACTAATGCAATGCTCAGATTTCACGTTCCGAAGGCTGCATGAATGATTGTGCCCGCTGAGACTAAGATCGCGCCGTTCAGGATCAGCCCCACAACTCCGGGAATCCATTTTCCTTCTCCCAGAACCAAACTTGCCAGAGACAAAGCGAGTCCTAGCAGGGAAGCCAAACTGGAAAGCGCCGCGATCTCGCTAAAGACAATACTCACCAATATCGCCTCCGCGAAGTGATTCTCATGTGGATTGGTTCCAACTGTAGACAGCTGTAGTTTGAGTGCGATCAGGCAACCGCCGACTATTGCTGTTGCAACCAATATCGCCGCCAAGCCGAACGGCGAGCTCTTGATCCAAGCTTTCATTTATCCAAGCACACTCGCGAACCCGCTGATAAGGCGGTGACCAGCAAGGGCCGACGCCAAAATTGACATTGCGTCTTGTTTCTTAGAGTCAACCAGATGCTCGCTAGCCGACGTTGGATGCTTTTGGCCGATCAAGAAACAGTGGGGTAGGAATCGATCAACGTTGAGGCTTGAACACGACTACCGCGAGCGGAGGTAACGTTATGTTCATGGAACAAGGGAAGCCGGCCCATTCTTCAGCTCTCGATGTCACGCCGCCCTGATTTCCCATGTTGCTTCCACCATAAGCAGATGAATCGCTGTTCAGCACTTCTTTGTAAAATACTTCTTCGGGAACCCCCAGCCGATAACCCAATCGCGGCACCGGCGTGAAGTTCAACGCGAAGATCAAGTAGTCGTTCTCGTTTTTAGCTTTGCGCATGAAAGCGATCGTGCTGCCATCCGCGTCGCGGAAGTCGAGCCATTGAAAACCCGCGAAGTCGAAATCAACCTGATAGAGCGAAGGCTCGCTTTGGTAAAGGGAGTTCAGGTCTTTCACGTATTCATGAACCTGCCGATGTGAATCGTAATCAAGCAGATGCCAGTCGAGGCTGCGCTGGTGATTCCACTCTATCCACTGGCCGAATTCGCCGCCCATAAACAGAAGCTTCTTTCCCGGATGTCCGTACATGTAGCCATAAAGCGCTCTCAGGTTTGCAAACTTCTGCCATACATCGCCGGGCATTTTGTCCAACAGCGATCGCTTGCCGTGAACTACTTCATCGTGAGAGAGTGGCAGCACAAAATTCTCGCTGAACGCGTACATCAAACTGAAAGTCAGTTTGCCTTGATGATACTTTCGATAGAGCGGGTCAGTGCCGAAGTATTTGAGCGTATCGTTCATCCAGCCCATGTTCCACTTGTAATCAAACCCAAGTCCTCCATCGTAAACAGGCCGCGAGACCAGGGGCCAGGACGTTGACTCTTCGGCAAACGTGATCGCGCCGGGATGCTGCTCGTGAACCAGCTCGTTGAACCTCTTGACGAAGTCGACTGCCTCGAGGTTCTCGCGCCCGCCGTAAACGTTCGGCTCCCAGCCGCCCTCCTTACGCGAGTAGTCGAGATACAGCATCGATGCAACCGCGTCCATCCGCAGCCCATCGATGTGATACTTCTCGAGCCAGAAGAGCGCGTTGCCGAGCAGATAATTCCTGACCTGGTTGCGTTCGTAGTTGAAGATCAACGTGCCCCAATCCTGATGCTCGCCTTTGCGCGGGTCCGCGTGCTCGTACAAATGAGTGCCGTCGAAGTAGGCCAGCCCGTGCCCGTCCTTTGGAAAGTGAGCCGGCACCCAATCGAGAATCACGCCCACGCCGTTGCGATGACAGTATTCGACGAAATAACTGAAGTCATCGGGCTCGCCGTGACGGCTGGTCGGCGCGAAGTAGCCGATCGTCTGATAACCCCAGCTTCCGTCGTAAGGATGTTCGGTCACCGGCAACAGCTCGATGTGCGTGTAGCCCATTTGCTTTACGTACTCGACCAGCTTGTGAGCAAGCTCACGGTAGTTGAGATAGCGGCTGCCCTCTTCCGGCGCTCGCATCCATGAGGCTAGATGTACTTCGTAGATCGAGATCGGCGAGTCGGGCGCGTTTTTATTCGCTCTCTCATTCATCCATTCCTGGTCCCGCCATTGGTACTTGTTGATGTCGTAAACAATCGCCGCGGTTTTCGGTCTCCGCTCGAAGTAGAACGCGTAAGGATCGGTCTTCTGAACGATGAGGCCGAATCGCCGCCACTTGATTTCGAATTTGTAGAGTGTTTCTTCTCCAAGTCCTGGAACAAAGATCTCCCAGATGCCCGCGCCTGAATGAAAGCGCATCGGATGACGGTGGCCGTTCCACTGATTGAAGTCGCCGATGAGACTGACTCGCTTTGCGTTCGGCGCCCACACGGCGAAATGAACGCCTCGCACGCCGTCAACTGTTCTCACGTGGGAACCGAGCTTTTCGTAGTTGCGATAGTGCGTGCCTTCGTTCAGCAAATGAAGGTCGTAATCCGAGAGCAGAGGAGGAAAGGTGTAAGGATCGTGAAACTCCCACGAGTCTCCGAACGAATTTGTCGCTCTCAAGCGATAGCCGAAACGGTCCTGTCGATCATTGAAAGTCAGCTCGAAGAAGCCTTCATCGCGCAGCTTCTGCATCGCGTGTTGCCTTGAGCCATCCGCCTCGACGACCGACAGGCGACCAGCTTCGGGAACGAAGGCACGCACAACGACGTTTTTGGATTCGCCGGCTACGATCTCATGCATGCCGAGAAAGCTGAACGGATCGGAGTGATCACCATGAACGAGGAGATCGATGTCGGAGGTTTGGTCTGTGCTCATTGTGCTTGACTAGACCAAGTTCGCCAGTCGCTGTCAAGGAATGGATTTGCTGCTCTTGAACCGTTGCGGAGGAACTGCTGATTGGCGCTGATTTCGTTTCGCAGATCAGCGAGCCGACAGCTGCGTGGATCAGCGGTTCCTTCTGCACGGAAAGACGAACCAAACCATTACCGAACGATTTGATCTTTTGCCGCATCGGCGTCCAAAATAGTTCGTCATCAATACGAACAGGGCGGTTGGCAGAGTGCCGGCCTCGAACAAAGAGTCGGGCACGAACGTACACTGAGGTCGAGGATGGAATCGTCCTGTCAGCCCCATCGGCTTCGAGACACCTCGGGTATTGCACGGGAAACCGAGCCTGTTAATGAAGGAGAAGTTCCAAACGTTTTGCAAAGTGTAGTGTCGCCGTCTGAGTGAGAGAGTGATTGAATGAAAAACGGTGTTAACAGTAGTGCCGAGGCGCTCGCATCAGTAGCTGTCCTCTCTGATGCGCCTGAGGAGACGGCGAAGCCCGCCGAGCCAGTCATTCATCTGGATGGCTTGAGCGTTCAGTTTGGCGGGCGTCCGATTCTCAAAGAGTTGCGAGGCGAGTTGCGCGGCCGGGCGATCGGACTGCTCGGGCCAAACGGCGCGGGCAAGACTACGCTGATTCACACGCTGCTCGGATTTCACCCGCCGTCTTCAGGCACCGCGCACATCTTCGGCCGCGACATCCGCAACAACGCGAAACAGATTCGAACGCAGATCGGTTATATGCCTGAGCGCGACTCATTTATCGCTAACATGACTTGCGTTCACTTCGTTCGCTTGATGGCGGAGCTCTCAGGTTTGCCTTCGGAAGCCGCTCTGGAACGCGCACACGAGGCACTGTTCTACGTAGGCCTGGGGGAAGCGCGCTATCGCCAGCTCGGTACTTATTCGCTCGGCATGAAACAGCTGGCAAAGCTTGCGCAGGCGATCGTTCACGGGCCGCGGTTGATCTTTCTCGACGAGCCTACAAACGGTCTCGATCCGCCCGCGCGCCAGCGAATGATCGAGCTTGTTCGCCAGATTCGCGACAGCGGCAAAGCTCACATTCTTCTGTCGTCTCATTTGCTGCGTGATGTTGAAGAGTGCTGCGAAGAGATACTTATTATCAAGGACGGCAGGATCGCGGTTTACTGCAATCTGGAAGAAGAGCGACGGGCAAATCGGAAATTCCTCGAGCTTGAAACGCGCGGCGATCGCGAAGGTTTTGTCGAAGCGATCGGGACTCTGGGCTGCGAATACGCGCTTACAAGCGAGCGCCGCTTGAAGCTGATTCTTCAAAACGACGTGGACATCCGCAATCTTTATCAGATCGCCGGCGAGCATAAGGTGCAGATTCGCCGGCTCAACTTTAAGCGTGATTCGCTCGAAGACATTTTCTTGAAAGCGATGGAGAGCGGCAACGGCGATGTGGCGCAAGCTGCAAGCGTACCGGGCAATGTAGCGCAAGCTGCCAGCTTGCGGGAGGGAGAAAAATAATGGGTGTTTATGAGCACGCCTACAAACCCTATGCGGGACCGCTCACGCCCGAGTGGTCGCGCTTTCTCATCATCCCGCGCCATGCTTATCGGGACGTGTTCGCCTCCAAGCTGTTCACCGGTTTCTTTGCGTTGTGCTTCGTTTGCCCACTGGTTATGGCGATACTGATCTACCTGCATCACAACCTGACCGCGATGGCGATCTTCCAAATCAACCTGCGAGACCTCGCGCCGATCAATGGTTTCTTCTTCCAGTTCTTTGTCTCGTTTCAGACTGGCCTTGCTTTTCTGCTGACCGTTTTGATGGGGCCGCCGCTTATCTCTCGAGATCTGGCAAACAACGCGTTGCCGCTTTACCTATGCCGTCCGTTCTCGCGTGCCGAATATGTGATAGGCAAGATGAGCGTGCTGCTGATTCTGATTTCGGCGATCACGTGGGTTCCGGGCGAGCTACTGTTTCTCTTTCAGTCTTATCTGGAAGGAGCGGGATGGGCTGCGAAGAATATTTGGATGGCCGGCGCGATCTTTGTCGGGAGCTGGACCTGGATTCTGTTACTCGCGCTGTTGTCGGTGACGATATCGGCGTGGGTGAAGTGGCGACTGGCTGCGAGCGCAGCATTGTTCGGCCTGTTCATCATATCGAACGCGATTGGGTTCACCGTCGACGGCGTCCTTCAAACAAGGTGGGGCGGGCTTTTCAACCTCACCATCATAATGAAGACTATCGAGGACAGCTTGTTCCGCGAAGCGAATACAATGGGGCTCCAGAGTTGGATGGTCCTTCCAATCACGGCGGCGTGGATTATGCTGGCCCTGTTCCTGGCACTGTGTTTGTTTCTACTCACGCGCAAGGTCCGGGCATATGAGGTAGTGCGGTGAGAGTCAAACCGGATGACCACATGATCGTCTTCGAAGACGTCTCGAAATTCTACGGCGAGATCCTCGGAGTGAATCGCGTGACTCTTGCGATTGAGCCGGGGATCACCAGCCTCGTCGGACCGAACGGCTCCGGCAAGACGACGTTGATGAATCTGATGACCGGTTTGATCAGGCCGACGCGTGGGCGAGTAAGCGTTCTTGGGCTGACACCCGATCACCCCGAAGTCTTCTTCAGAAAAGTCGGTTACTGTTCGCAGTTCGATTCTTTCCCAAGCGCGCTGACCGGCTTCGAGTTTATCAACTCCTATCTTCGGGTTCACGGGCGGCCAAAGAAGGAGGCCCAGGAGCTGGCGTGGAAAGCGCTGCATCGAGTAGATCTACTGGAAGCCGCTCATCGCAAGATCGCGGCTTACAGCAAAGGGATGCGCCAGCGCGTGAGGTTCGCGCAAGCTATCGCCCACGAGCCGGAGGTGATGATTCTCGATGAACCTTTAAACGGGCTCGATCCCATGGCGCGAGCTGAAACCATTCGACTCTTCCGACAGCTCGCCGACGAAGGACTGCACCTGATCATCTCGAGCCACATCCTTCACGAAGTCAATGAGATGAGCGACAGCGTTATCCTGCTCAACAACGGTTACGTAGTGGCCGAAGGCGCGATTCAGGGAGTGCGCGACGAGATGGAAGAGCATCCGATGCAGATCTTGATTCGCTGCGATCGGCCGGGGCTTCTTGCCGCGCGGGTATTCGAGCAGGACTCGGTCGTCGAAGCAAAGATTCACAAGGACAAGCACGGGCTCTTCGTAAAGACTCGCGATGCGGATGCGTTCTATCTTTTGTTGAACACGATCGTTGTCGAAGATGGCTTGAACGTCGAATCGATCGCGCCGGCGGATGACGATTTGAACGCGGTCTATCAGTACTTGATAGGAGGAGGCGACGCAGGATGAGCGCATCAACCGAAGTCATTGTGGAGACAAAACCGTCTCCGGGCCGTCCGTGGTCGGTGTGGGGCCGCCAGGTCGCGGCGATAATGCGACTCGAGGTCAGAAAGAACTTCCTCGGCAAGCGAGCGATTCTTATCTACTTGCTCGCGGCCACGCCTATCCTGTTGATGGCGGCGTTGTCTGCCGAGATACACTGGCAGCAATCGCGCCACGACAATATCGGCGAGATCAATATTGTCTTCGCGAACCTCTACGAAGGCTTGATCCTCAGAACCATTATTTTCTTCGGCTGCGCCTGGATTTTCATGAACCTGTTTCGTGGAGAAGTAGTCGATCGCAGTCTTCATTATTATTTCCTCTCCCCGGTCCGCCGCGAGGTGCTGGTCGTCGGCAAGTATCTTTCGGGTCTGATTGCTTCGGGAGTGTTGTTCACGATTAGCACCGCGGGCTCGTTGGTGTTTCTGTACGTCGGGTTAGGCTCGTCGGGAGGGAACTACTTTTTCGACGGCGCCGGTAAGCGCCAGGCGATGGGCTATTTGGGCATCACGGTGCTGGCGTGCATCGGATACGGCGCGGCGTTCATGGTGATCGGCCTCTTCTTTCGCAATCCAATAATCCCTGCGCTTCTGATTTACGGATGGGAGTGGATAAACTTTCTCCTGCCGCCGGTGTTAAAGAAGATCAGCATCATTCATTATCTTCACTCGCTCGCACCGGTGCCCGTCCCCGAAGGTCCATTCGCGATGGTAGCCGAATCGACTCCGGCATATCTTTCTATTCCCGGCTTGCTGCTGATGACCGCCGTGGTGCTCGCGCTCGCGAGCTTTCAAATTCGAAGGATGGAAATTAAATACGGCGGAGAGTGATGGAAGCGGCCGCTAGCGGACATCGTCAAACTTTCTTTTGACAACCCGAGTCCAATATTTGTGAACTCAACAGAACGGCATACTGCGGGCTCGAAGACTCCTGAAGACAGATGAGGCGAAAGCCAACGTCAATGGCTTAGAGCGCACAGAGTCGGGCGTGAATGGCTCTGAGCTTGTGACGTATGTTCATCCCGGCGGACACGAGGTACCACTCGAGGCACTGCCCAGTGTCGCCAAGTTCTTCCAGCGTCATGTGCGACAGTAGGTTTTTTTGTCAGGCGTGAGCGTGTAGCCTCCTGGAAGCTGGCTTCGCGCAAAGACGCAAAGCGCACGTGCTGCTTGCTCGAAGCGCAGCTCATACTTTATCCTCCCGTTTCGACGTCGCTCATCAGCACCCTCAGAACATGAACAATCGCCGCGAACAGGTTGGATGGTATTTCTACGACTGGGCAAATTCAGCTTTCTACACGACAGTAGTCACTGTTTTCCTCGGACCTTATCTGACTGGCGTCGCCAAAGCTGCGGCCGAGTCGCTGGGAGAAGGCAACACTTTTATTTATCCGCTTGGCATCAAGGTCTTCTACGGCTCATTCTTTCCTTACGTTGTCGCCCTGTCGGTAGGACTGCAAATGATCTTCCTCCCGATACTCGGCGCGATAGCCGACTATTCGCATCGCAAGAAGCAGATGCTTGCGCTATTCGCTTACATCGGGGCGTTCGCAACGATCGGGCTCTATTTTTTACAGGGCACGAACTACCTGCTTGGAGGCGGTTTGTTTGTGCTCGCGAACCTGAGCTATGGCGCGTCGATTGTCTTCTACAACTCGTTTCTGCCAGACCTCTCAAGCCCCGAAGAGCGCGATCACGTGTCGTCAGTCGGGTGGGCCATCGGCTATTTAGGCGGCGGCTTGTTGTTAGCCGTCAATTTGTATTTGTTCGCCAGAGCCGACTCGCTTGGATTGACTTCGGCCCAGGCAGTTCGCATAAGCCTCGCATCGTCAGGCGCGTGGTGGGCTGTGTTCACCTTGATACCGCTTTCTACTTTGAGAAATCGGCAGCCGGTCAAAGAGCCGCCTGCAGGGCAACACTTCATCGCAACGGGATTCAAGCAGCTTCGCCACACGCTCGGCAGCGCGCGCCGCTATCCGCAAACCCTCCTGTTTCTGATCGCTTATTTGCTTTATAACGATGCCATCCAGGCGGTTATCGCGCTGGCGTCGGTATTCGGCTCTGAGGAGCTCAAGCTTGATCAATCGACTCTGGTGCAGGTGATCCTGCTGGTGCAGTTCGCCGCCTTCTTCGGCTCGCTGATTTTCAATTGGGTTGCAAAAGCCATTGGAAGCAAGCGCGCCATCATTGTGAGCCTTATCATCTGGACCGGCGTGTTGGTGTACGCGTATGGTCTGTTACAAACCCCCTTGCAGTTCTTCATCCTCGGCGCTGTGATTGCGATTGTGTTAGGAGGGAGCCAGGCATTGAGCCGCTCGGTGTACTCGCTGATGATTCCGAAAGGCCAGGAAGCCGAGTATTTCAGCCTGTACGAAGTGAGCGACAAGGGCACGAGCTGGCTTGCGCCGCTGTTTTTCGGACTGGCGCTGCAGTTCACTCACAGCTATCGAGTGGCAATTCTTTCGCTGGTGGTCTTCTTCATCGTGGGTCTCGCGGTGCTCACGCGAGTTGATGTTCGCAAGGCTGCTATCGAAGCTGGTAACGAAGCTCCCGCAAAGGCGTGATAATGATTGCTGGCGGTGGACAGAGCCAAGAATTGCAAATTGAAAACCTCAAACTTACTTGCCCGCACGCCTTTCAATTCCAATACCCGCAACTTCATTCTCACTCGACAATCTCCGCGAGGAGCTTTTCGTCGTAGTAAAACCTCATCGGCAGGTGTAACCGCCCGCTCAACCTATATGACTCCTTTATCCGAGCGCCTGGCGCTATCCGTCTGTCGAGCGCGGCGGTGGGAACATTCGGATCGTACGGCGGCAAGGTCCTGTAGTCGCCATGTCTGGCGTTGACGATGTTGACCTGGATATTGTCCTTGTTGACAAGAGAGAGACGTCGCGGGGAAAAGGTCTCAAAACCGGCGGACACGTTTTCGACTTCCAAGTCAATACTGCCGTTGCCGAACTTCAAGAAGCTTCCGCTGAGTTTCGTGATTCTGATCTTGAAAGCATCCGCGGTAATCGGCGTCTTGTTGAGGTCGGGAACGCGTATCTGAGTGGGCTGATTATCAGCGGTCGCGCAAAACGGAATGAGCAAAGCAAAAGCAAGAGTGAAGAGAGTGGATCGCATGAGGCTCGCCTCCATTTGCAAATGGTGAATTCAGGTTCGATTTAACTAAACTAGCGGTTCGGCGACTTTGCGATGCTTCGCCCTGCTTCCTGCGTTGCTTGATTCTGATGGGTTGCGACGAAAGCGGACTCCTTATCGCAAGGATTCACAAGCTCAACTATTTGGACTTATCTTAGCCTAAGCGATTCCACCGTCAATTATTACGAAAGTCTTGAATACGCGATCCCAGTAGACCTCGTTGACTCCAGGAGATGTGCGTTCAAGCGGTGAGTTCATTGTTAGCAGTTGCCCCGGCAATTCTTCCGCCGAGCTGTAGGTTACTTGTAGGTTCTTTCCGACCGCTAATGCTTGTTTGATCTCGTCTGATCTGAAGCCTGTCTGCTCGACTATTCGGGCCGTAGTCGTCGCAGTCAACAACTCCGGTAATGTGTCGTCTGCGGATCTGATAATCGAGAATGGGCCTCCGGAAACAGTGGCCGCGCGAACGAACCGCGGCATAATCAAGGCAGCCTTGTCAGTCACATACTGTCGGAGCCAGGAAAGGGCCGTATCTGAGTTGATCTCGAGAGCGCCACTCTGAACGCCGGAAGCTGTAAGCGTGAAATCTCCCTCGGCATCCACAAACAAGAACTTCAGCTTATTCGGAGTCCCGACCAGTTGAAGCCGTGGCTTCAACATTCCGAAGAAGACTGTGTTTTCGGGTATGCCGGGCGCGGGTGTGCCTGATGTCATTGATTCGCTCTGCGAGGGTCGTGGGAGCAGCGCCACGGCATTCTTTACTTGTGTGCTTTGCATCTGTTTTATGAACGTGTTGCTGAGCACTGCTTCTTCACCTTCGGGAACCCGGCCCTTGAACAGAAGGTCAGGCCGCTCGATCGCCGCAAAGCGTAGAGACGTGGTGTAGGAGGTCCCAATAGTCCAGTACGCGCTGCTGATGGTTCCAAGCGGCGCACTGAAGTAGGTGATCATAATCGCGTCGAGAACGAGTTCGCCTGACTCTTTGCTGCCTGCCAGAGCGTGTTCCGAGCCGATCGCCAATGCCGTGCCTAAAGTCCCGACCGCCGCACTCCGAATGAAACACCTGCGAGAGATCGCCCCGCGGATATGCTTGCTCATGTCCAGGTGCGTGGCAGTACTGTTGCCCTTGATCTTCGCTTCGATATGTCTTGACATGAGTTATGCTCCCCGACTGGATGGCTGACAATTGAAGCTTCAAAGACTAGTGCTTACCAAGCGCCGTGCCAAACCCCTGGATCAGCGAAGAACAGCTAAGTTACCAAAATAGTGCGCATGAATATGTGTTCAGCTTGGTTGTTTGAATGTCTTTGTATTGGTTTGCTACAAGGATTGAAAGTTTTACATAGGTCTGATTGCACTGTGATGGTCAACCGGAAGATAGAGGGGTTGGTCGAGATTCTCTGACCTTGCCGAGTGGGCGTCGAAGGTCTTTACAGGGCTAAGGCGCTCCCTACTTCCTGCGTTGCTTGATTCTGATAGGAGTTGCGATGAAGCCGAACTCTTCACGCAGGCGATTCACGAGATAGCGCTCGTAGGAAAAATGCAGCTTGGCTTTAGGGCTGCGCGACGAAGTGAACAGCACAAAGGTCGGTGGTCTGGTAGAGGCTTGAGTCATATACAAAACCCGAAGCGGGTACCTTGAGGAAGTCGTCGCACGAGGCTGTTCCAGGTGGCGTTCAAAAAAGCGATTCAGCTCGGACGTCGAGATGCGCTTGCTTCGTTCATCGTAAGCCTTCCGAGCAACCTGCAACACCTTCGTTACACGAAGACCGCTCTTCGCCGAGATGAACACAACCGGCGCATAGTCTGCGAACTTCATCATCTCACGAACTCGACGCTCGTATTGGGACGTCGAGTGAGTGTCTTTCTCAATTGCATCCCATTTGTTTACCGCGATGATCAGGCTCGCGCCGGCCTCGTGGGCGTAGCCCCCGATGGTTGCATCCAGCGCGGTGGGACCTTCAATGGCGTCGATCAGCAAGACGGCGACGTCGGCCTGCTCGAGATTCTGGCGCGCCATCACGACGGAAATCTTTTCGGCGACGAGTTCGGTTTTTCCTTTGCGCCGAATTCCAGCAGTATCGATAAGCCGATATTTATCGTCTTCAAAAGAGAGTTCCGTATCGACGGCATCGCGAGTGGTTCCGGGGATCGGAGAGACAATCACCCGCTGTTCGCCGACAAGTCGATTAACGAGAGACGACTTGCCTACGTTTGGACGGCCGACGATCGCAATACGAATCTCACGTTTGCGCTCTTTGTGTGCCTGTTGAGTTGGGAGAATCTCAAGGGCTCTCTCGAGCATCTCTGCGACGCCGTTGCCGTGCTCGGCTGAGACCGCGAACACTTCGTCGAAGCCCCAGACTGCGAACTCAAGCGCGTCGGCCTCGATTTTGGCGCTGTCCACCTTGTTCGCGGCGACGAAGACCGGCTTGTTGATCGAGCGGGCCAGCTCGGCCAGCTCTTCGTCGAGCGGCGTGATTCCGGCGCGAGCGTCGACTACGAGCAGGATCAGAGACGATTCCTCGAGCGCCGTTCGCGCCTGGGCCAGGATGTTGGCCGGGATAAGCTCTTTATCATCTGGAATGATGCCCCCGGTGTCGACCAGGGCGAACTCGCGACCTTGCCATTCAGCGCGTCCGTAGATTCGATCTCGCGTGATTCCGGGCTCGTCTCCAACTATCGCGCGTCGACTCCCGGTCAGCTTGTTGAACAAGGTCGACTTGCCAACGTTGGGCCTGCCAAGTATGACTACGATCGGGAGTGCTGGCTCAGCTTGCGCTTCGAGCGGCGCCTTAATTTCAATTTGTTCCCCAACTTGTTCCATGATGCGAACTCTCAATCTAGCTTGTAGCTTGTGGCTTTTACAAGGAACACGTATCGAGTAAGATGCAGCACGCGATCATTTATTCGCATGATTGAACGAATCAAAACACTCTTTGGAAGCCGCAACGCGACTCGAGCGGCTCACCTTGAATTAGGAGAGCGGGGCGAGCGGAAAGCGCTCGATTATCTGGTGGACTATCTGGGCTATCGAGTTGTGGTAACAAATTTTCGAGCACCCCTTGGAAGAGGCTTGCGCGGCCAAAAACTCAACGCTGAGATTGACGTAGTGGCGTACGATCAGGAGACGCTGGTGTTCGTGGAGGTGAAGACTCGGACGTCAAGCGACCTGGTGGCGCCCGAGCGCGCGGTGGATTTGAGAAAGCAGCGCCAGATAGCTCGTGCAGCCAGGCGATACCGGCAGTTGATGAAGGTTCTGGAGGAGCCCTATCGGTACGATGTGGTGACCGTCCAGCCGGGCGAAGACACTGAAGAGATAGAGCTGTTTCGCGGATATTTCGATGACCGGGTTTTCCAGAGGAGCCGATACTTCGGGAGTGATGGGTGAAATGTGATATGTAGACGTGATGCGTGAGACGCGAGCCGTGATCCGACAAACGTGATGCGTGATTGGTTTCTCGATTCACGGATCACGCATCAGGTTTCACTCATCAATCTCAGTTTCAGCCAGATAGCGCGCGGCGTCGGTCGGATTGAGAGGGTTGATGTAGATTCCGCTTCCTTGTTCGAATCCAGCCCATATCGTCGTTCGGACCAGAATCTCGATGTGCCAGTGAAAATCCTCCCGTATTGTGCCGTAGTCACCCGTCCGCGGCGTTATGTTCAAGTTCGGAGCCGAGTGAATATAAAAGTTGTAGGGCGGGTTGCCTAGCAGCTTGTAGATCTTCATCAACACAATCTTCAACATCTTGGCCAGCTCGAGTCGCTCTTCGGGTGATGTCTGGATGAAGGAGTACTGATGGAGCTTTGGCACGATGTGAATCTCGTAAGGCATACGCGCGGCGAACGGTATGTATGCCACGAACTTCGCGTTCTCGGCTACGACTCGATCACGCTGTTGAATCGCTACCAGCACTGAGCCGTCCGGGTTATATATTTTGTTCTCGTAATAGAACATATGTTCGATTTGGCGGCACCAGATACACCCCTCACCATTTACGAAGTGCTCCTTCGCGTATAGCAGCTTGCTCTTGAGCACATCTGGTATCACAGTCGTCGCGATTATCTGAGCATGCGGATGTGTAAGCGACGCGCCGGCGGCCTTGCCGTGATTCTTGAACAACAGAACGTATTTTAGCTTGCGGTCGCGTTCAAGATCGACGTGTCGCTCCCACCAGGTGTCGACGATTCTGGCGATCTGATTAAGCGGTTGCTGCTCGAGGTACACGTCGTGTTCCGGGGATTCGATAGCAACTTCGTGGGCCCCATACCCGGTCGCCATCTGAAACATCCCGACTCGCCGGAGACTGATTTCCGGGAAGATCCCGAAGGCGGGAAACTTGTTGGGTACAACTCGGGTGAGCCAGCCGGGACTGTTTGGTTGTTCGCCGTTGTTGCGGATAGTGAATATCTCCGGCGGGGTTTGATCTTCTTTTCCATAACAAAACGGACATCGCGCCCGGGCCTCGGCCGTCTCCTCCTCACGTCGCGGCTCGGGAGCTTCCGGCCGGTTTGCCCGCGCTGATGAAATGATAACCCACCGGCCGCTGATCGGATCCTTCCGCAGCTCGGGACTAAACTCAGACATTGCTCTCCTCCATCGCCCTTATATGTTGGGTATTTGAGAGTGCGCAGGACAACCCCGGGAGCACTCGGCAGCAAAACAGCGGACAAGAGTAGCAGTATTCCAGCCCGCTCGGCTAGCGACAATTGAGCGAGCCTGCTGGTTCGGGACAGAGTAGTGTTCCGCTGGCTCGACTGGACATCCGCCCAGCTCTTCGTCACTCGATTCGGATCTTTCAGAAGCCGGATGAAACCGCGCGTTGGTTTTAATGTCGCTCACTCTCTGATAAGATTTGTTCAGGCAAGTGCTCGGATATTCCAGCCTGATCCAGCTCGACCCGGAGGTCTTATGAAGTCATTTGCTGTCCTCAGGGCAGTGTTTGTTTCCGCCCTGTTATTCGTGTTGTTGACCACGTCGTTTGCCCCGCGCTTCAGTGTCGCCGCACAAAGCGGACGCCAGCCTGCGAAGAAAAACGTAGAGAAGAAAACAGACCAGCAAAAGGGCGTCGAGCCGACTCAAGAGCCGGCTCCGCCGGTTCCAAAGGACCTCAAGCAGGAACCGCCGATTAAGTTGTCTACCCAGGTCGTCAACGTCGACGTGACCGTCGTTGATAAGAAGTCAGGTCGGCTTTACACGAACCTGACTAAGAAGAACTTTACGATTTATGAGGACGGCGTAAAGCAGGATGTGACGAACTTCTCGAGCGGCGAGGGCCCCATGACCGCGGTGCTGCTGCTTGAAAACTCTTTCAACAACCGTTACTGGCAAGGTTATTTCAACCCGACATTCGCGCAGGAGATATTTCAAGCGGCCGCGACTTTTGTGCAGGGATTCGTCAAACCTGACGATCACATAGCCGTAGTAACGTTCAGCATGAGGCCGAAGGTGATTCAGGACTTCACGGGCAATCGACAACAACTGTATCAGGCGGTCGCAGCTGCCGCCCGGGACACGCTGAACTTCAGCGAAGCCAACATCTACGACGCGCTTTCTTTTTGTCTTCTCGGCGGCAAAGCGGTGCAGCTCTATGACGAAAACCATGGCGAGATTGAGTACGGCGGAGTATCCGAGGTCGAAGGCCATACAGCCATCATTTTGGTAACGCTCGGACGCGATACCTTCAGCCGCATCACCTACGACAAAACTCTGAAGATAGTCTCGCGCGCGGGCGTGCCGATCTTTTGCGTTCACACCGGAAATCTCTTCTACAAAAAATATGGCGACAGGCTTCCGCCAGAGACGAGGATGGATTTCGAGCAGGCTCGCAACTCTCTACAGACGTTCGCAAGATATACCGGCGGAGCATACTTCCCGATGACCTTCGAGAGCGAACTACCTCAAATAATGCAGAGCATACAAGCGCTGTTGCGGACGCAATATAGTCTCGGGTACGCGCCGACAAACACTCGTCGTGAAGGAAAAGAGCGCAAGATCAAACTCGACGTAGACATCGACGGCGACGGCCAACCAGACAACAAGCAACTCGATCTGCGTTTTCGAGAGAGATACGTCGAGCCCGATGATAGTCCAAACGCCAAGAAGAAATAGTGTGTAGTGCGTGGTCGGTAGTCCGCAGTCCGTAGCTGTCGGCTCTTAATGGCCGCCTACGGCGACGGACTATGGACTACGAACCACAGACAGCACACCAATTCGCTTTAAATGGCCGATTACGAGCAACTACATCTCTATTCTTCGGTCACCTCAGACGAAATTCTTGAATCTGTATTCGATGAAGCACTACGCAGTTTGGTAAAGAAAGAGCCGAGGCCTGAAATCGCGGCACGCTTCTATCCATATGCGGGCCTCTCATCGACAATACGCTTGCGTAATGGGCGTGTGCATGCGCGAGTCTCGGACATACTGATGGGCTCGCCGCGCGAAGTGCTGTTTGCGCTGGCTTGCATTCTGGTTGCGAAACTATACCGATTGAAGACACCGAAGGTGCACGAGCAGGTTTATCGCCGGCACACACTTGATCCTTCGGTGCTCGACGCGTCACACGATACCAGGCGTAAGCGTGGTTACAAACTTACTACGTCGGCGCGCGGGAAAGTCTACGATCTCGCCGAACTGTTCAAGGAACTCAACGCCGGCTACTTCGCCGGTAAGCTCGAACAACCATTGCTATCCTGGAGCCAGCGCCGCACCCGGCGCGTGTTAGGTCACCACGACCAAGTTCACCGCGCGATCATCATTAGCAGCACCCTGGACAATCCGCGAATCCCCCGCTTTGTAGTAGCGTACGTGCTTTATCACGAGATGCTTCACGTAAAGCACCCGGTGCGCGTGGTCTCCGGGCGAAGTATCTATCACGGGCGCGAGTTCCGCGAAGAAGAACGCCGCTTCGAGCGATTCGACGAAGCGCTCAAATGGCTTGAGAAGATTGCGTCTCCGGTAAGCAGCAAGACTCGCAGGCGCCGGAGGCTGTTTTGAATATCGGGAACAATCCTGAGTGCCTGCCGTTTAATAAGGTGCGAAGGATCCTGATAAAGCCGAAGGCATGGATGTGCAAGTCATTTTCTTTCAGCAGATCGGGACCCGAGTCTAGAACAGAAATCCTTCTCCTTTTGGGTATCGGGGCGCTTTGAGAAGCGCCCCGAATTTTTTCCAATATATTCTGATAGTCGAAGGTTCACTCTTTACCGCATTTTGGAATCCTACCCTTCCGAGATTATTAAAAGACATTAACGTCGCGTTGGAGGACACTGCCCAACTTTTTTTGAAACCGACTTGAGGCACGCGCGTTATTAGACGTGTGAGTGAACAACGAGTTGGCCTCGATGAATTCTAATGCGCCTGATCGTCGAGGTCATCTTGTGAATCTTAAGCGTTGTCGCTTGGGGTGATCCTCCTCCATTACTCACCGGGTGCCGCGGATGTAGTTAGCTGCGGCGCCCGCACTTTTGTCTCAATGATTTAGTGACCCCGAAAGCCGCGCTCATTACCCCCGAAGGCGCGCGAAGCGTTTGGCAAATACATCAGAGGCGGCCTTCAACTCTTGAACGCCAAGCATGGATGCGGCAATGTAGAACGCGCCCGCGCCCACCGAAACCGACGCCAGCACATTTATTATTCTTGCCGTGAAACTGACGCCGAGGGTTCTGCCTATGAGTCCGCTGATCGCCCAGCACACAAAGCCCATCGCCACTGAAGCGACCAGTATTTTCCCTACTGAGATCGCCGTCCGGCGGCTTTCGATGCCTTCGATGCGGCGATGCATAACGACATAGAGTAGAGCGAAATTCATCAGCGCCACGGTTGAGGTCGACAACGCGAGCCCGCGTTCCCGGAGCTGGCCGACCAGCAGCCAATTCATCACGAAGTTTGTTGCCATCGAAAGAAGGCTAATCGTCATCGGCGTGCGCGCGTCGTTGAGAGCGTAGAACGCCGGCGCGAGGATCTTTATTGCGGCGTAACCCGCGAGCCCGATCGCATAGAAAGCCAGCGCCCCAGCAGTGTGGTCGGTGTCGTTAGGCCCAAAGGAACGGTGCTCGTAAATAAGCGCGATGATCGGGCGCCCGAGAACTATCAGCCCCACAGTCGATGGAATCGTCAATAGAAAGGCCAATCGAATCGAGCCGGCAAGAGTGTGACGAAACTCACTCATATCCTTGCGAGCCGCGCTTCTGGATATCGATGGCAAGGTAGCCGTGGCGATCGCCACGCCAAACACCCCGATGGGAAACTGCATGAGGCGGATTGAATAGTTCAACCAGGATACCGGACCGCTTCCTCCGGGAATGTTTGTCGCGAAGTTAGTGTTGACCAGTACGTTGACTTGGACTGCGGCCCCTCCTATTATCGCCGGCCCCATCAGCTTGAAGATACGCCTCACGCCGGGATCGCTGAAGCTCAACATCGGCCGAAAGCGAAATCCGGCAGTGAACAGGCTGGGCCACTGAACAGCGTATTGCAAAAGGCCGCCGATCAGCACGCCGTAAGCCATTCCGACGATTCCTTCAATCGGCTTTTCGACGATCGCGTTTATCGGATGTGAGAAGGTCGGATCGGTCAACAGCGCGGCGGCAGCAAGCCCGCCCGCGATCGAACCAACGTTGAAGAAGGTCGACGCCATCGCGGGAACGCCAAAGCGATCCCGCGCATTCAACACGCCCATTGCCTGCGCGGCTAATGCCACCACTAATATGAATGGCATCATTATCCTGGTGAGACGGACGGTGAGATCGAACTTTTCCTTGTTGTCGTGCAGTCCTCCGGCGATCGCCATAACGACCTGCGGCGCGAAGATTATGCCGAGGACAACGAGTATGCCAAGCACTAATATCAGGGTCGTAGCAACGAGGTTCGAGAGGCGGAACGCTTCCTTCTCGTCTTTTGTAACAAGGTAATCGGAGAACACCGTCACGAATGCGCTCGACAATGCCCCCTCTGCAAACAGATCGCGTAGCAGGTTTGGAATCCGAAACGCGATGACGTAAGCGTCATTGGCAAAACTCTTTGACGCGCCGAAGAAGTAAGCAAACACCATCTCGCGCATGAGTCCGAATACGCGGCTGGCCATCACCGCGGCGCTGACGATACCTGCTGATCGCGCTACGCTTGCGGAACGTGTAGCGGTTAGCTTCGGAGGGTCTGCGGTGTCCGTTGATTTGGTGTCCGTTGGGTTGTCGTCTCTTTCGTCTTTGTTGAGGGGTGGCTGGAGGTTCATCGCGACTGATTCTATCCGCATCGAGAAAGGTATTCCAACGACACGCATGCCGGATCCGCTTAGTTGTGGGAACCAGTTAGACAGGTTGTATGTGGGAGTTGGCTATTCGAGCGCGAGTTCTTTGACTCGAGTGAGGAGAGTTTTGTAGCTTACGCCGAGGCGCTGGGCGGCACGCGACTTGTTGAAGTCACACTCTCTAAGGGTGACGTCAATCTTGCGACGCTCCACGAGACGTTGCGCGCGGCCGCTCACCTCAGCGAGCGAGCCTCGGAGATCGAAACCGTCCAGCAGAGCTGTTTGCTCGCGCGGCGTGTAGTCGGAAGGCGGACTTATGTTGAGATCGAACGGCGTGATCTCGATTCCACGAGCGAGTATGCAAGCGCGCTCGATACAGTTCTCGAGTTCCCGCACGTTGCCCGGCCAGTCATATTCCTCAAGCACACGAACCGCTTCCTCCGGCAGCTTGAGCGGAGCTCTTCGCAGCTCACGTCCATACTTCACAGCGAACGCCTCTGCAAGCCGGCGAATGTCGGAACGTCTGTCGCGAAGCGCGGGTATGTGGACCGGGAATACCGCGAGGCGGAAATACAAATCTTCCCGGAATTGCTTCGAGGCGACCGCAGCCTTCAAGTCCCTGTTAGTAGCGGCGATTATTCGCACGTCAACCTCGAGGTCCATCGAGCCGCCGAGCCTGTTGACCTTTCTTTCCTCAAGCACGCGCAGCAGCTTTGATTGCACTGCGGGCGCGACCTCACTGATTTCATCCAGGAAGATCGTTCCCCTGGCCGCAAGCTCGAATTTTCCAGCGCGACGCTGATCGGCGCCGGTGTAAGCGCCTTTCTCATGACCAAACAACTCGTTCTCAATTAGCGTGTCCGGGATTGCAGCACAGTTGATTGCGATGAACGGCGCATTGCGGCGCTGGCTCAGATGGTGAACCGCTCGCGCGAATAATTCCTTGCCCGTTCCCGACTCGCCAAGCAGAAGAACAGTTGTTGGAGTGGCCGCAACTTGTTGTATCTCGCGGCCGACCTTCTTCATCGCACTCGATTCGCCGATTATTCTCGGAAAGCCATAGCGTCGCGAATACTCATCTTTGAGCAGAACGTTCTCGGCGCGGAGCCGCGCTTGTTCAAGCGCGCGCTGCACAAGCAACAGCAAATGACGGCTGTCGACCGGCTTCTGCAGAAACTCGTAGGCGCCTTCCTTCATCGCCTGGACCGCTTCGTCGATGGTTCCGTAAGCGGTGAGCATGATCACGGCCATGTCCGCATCGGCGGATTTCGCGGCGCGCAACACCTCGAGCCCATCGGCGCGGGGCATTTTAAGATCGGTGAGAACGAGGTTGTAACGATTCTCTCCAAGTTTGCGCCGCGCTTCCGCGCCATCGCGGGCCTCATCAACCGAATGTCCGGCGCCCTGAAGCGTCATGCGGAGCATCTGCCTGAGGCTCTCTTTGTCTTCTACGAGGAGTATTTCAGCCATGAGAGATCTGAGCAGTCTTATCTGAACAAATCGCGCGAAACATCGGCTCTTCTGGCTTCTTCCTTGAGCGCGTCAAGATCTGCTTGAGCTTTTGTCAGCGCATCTCGCGCTTCGTCCAACTTAGCTTGCGCATCAGCGCGGTCCTGTTGGAGTTGTGCGATATAGAAATTGTCGCCGCCCTTCTTTCCGCCATTCATTATGATGCGCTGGCTGATGTCGCGAACACGGTTCTCGTACAACGCGACTCGCCGCTGGGCGCTTTCGATGTCACCGGTGATCTTGTCTAAACGAGTTCGAAAATACTTCTCGTTTGGTTTTCCATCGCCTGAGGTCGGCGGTGGCGCCGCCGCCTCGGCGAAACCTTTCTGCCTTCCGTACTCAACCAGCTCTGCGAGATCATCCGCCGCCGCCTTGGCGTCCGCGCGAGCGTCGATGAGCCGCCTTCCGGCCTGATCCAATTCGGCAGCAGTGTCGTTCCGATATCTTGCGCTTTGGCCGGAAGTGCCGAGGTCGTTTCTAAGCGTGGTAATTCGAAGCTCTGCCTCTTCTGCAGCGCGCTCCAGCTCCCTGGCGCGACTGCGCGCCTTGCGGACGCGGTCTCGCCACGACGATTCTTCCGCGGTGACCTTGTCCTCGCCGGCCACCGGTTGACCGGTGGTAGCCACCGGTTCTCCAGGCTTCTTCGCTTCTTCTGGTTTAGCAGAGCCTTCAGTGGGCTCCTCCGCTGGCTGCGCGGCAGGCGGTCGCGCGACGTCATCTGTGGTAAGTCGCGGTACTTTTTGTCGTCCGATCGCTGGCTGCTGAGCCGCAGCGCCAAGCGCCAGAAATAGGGCCAGCCCAAGCGCAAACGCAAGGCGGCGAAGAAGCGCTGTCCTTGCCAACGCTACAGCAAGCCGAAGGCTTCTCATGGCGAACTCTCCAGTTGATCTTATGGGTGATTTCAGGACAGGGGCAGGCTGCCGGAAGAATACGTCAATGGATGACGCTGCACAAGAGTAATGGTTCGGCTTACCGAGAAGATCAACCGCTGATTCGCGCTGCCTTCGGACCTCTGATCTGCGCAGATCAGCGAAACACCATCAGCGGGAATCAGCGGTTCCTCTTTGGGAACAAGATCGCCAGAGTAAAACTGAACCCCTTCCCCGCAGCTCGGATTTCTTGACGCCCAAATGTGTGGCCCGTAGCATGGCCTCATGCCCCAGACAAAACAGAAGCGCTTGTTTCTTGTCGATGGAATGTCGCAGATCTATCGCGCATATTACGCGCTTCCGAGCCTTTCAAATTCGCGAGGCCTTCCAACAAACGCCATATATGGCTTCACCATGATGCTTCGGAAGCTTATTACTTCAGAGAAGCCGGATTACCTCGGCGTGGCTTTTGATTCACCTGAGCGGACGTTTCGCCACGACAAGTACGAATCATACAAAGCGACACGAACGAAGATGCCCGACGATCTGACGTTGCAGATTCCGTACATCGTTCGGCTCTGCGAAGCGCTCCACGTCCCGATAGTTCGCGAGTCCGGCTACGAAGCGGATGACATCATCGGCACTCTCGCGGCTCACGCCGAACGAAAGGGCCTCGATGTAGTGATCGTTACCAACGATAAAGACATGTCCCAGCTCGTCACGGATCGCGTGAAGATACTGCGCACGGAACGTACTGGCGAGATGAAGATGCTGGATGCGAAGGCGGTCGAGGAGAAAATGGGAGTGCCGCCCGAGCAGGTGGTCGAGTTGTTGGGCTTGTGGGGAGATACGATCGACAACATTCCCGGCGCGCCGGGCATCGGCGAAAAAGGCGCAAAGCAGATCATTCAAGAATACGGCACGATCGAAAACGCGATCGCGCACGCGGACGAGATTACGCGAAAGACGTATCGCGAGAGCCTTAAGAACAACGTAGATTTGATACGCCAGTCGCGCGAGCTCGTTACGATCGCGTGCGAAATGCCAATCGAGCTGGATCTTGAAGGACTCATATACGAAGCAGCCGATCGGCGAGCGTCTTATGAGTTGTTCTCCGAGCTCGAATTTGCCGCGCTTACAAAGGAATTCTCAGACGCCGAGGGAAAAACAGAGGCGCCCGCGATGGTTGCGGCTCGAGAATCCGGAAGAGCCAATTACTCGCGCATAACTTCCCGCCTCCAACTCGACCGCCTTGTCGAAACGCTATGGACAAAGGATCGCTTCGGGCTTTCGGTCGGTGAGCACGAAGGCTCGATGCTTGTGGCGATTGCGTCTGAAGAGAACGAAGCCGCGCTAATCGACGTTGATAGACTCAATTCAAAAGATGACCACACTCCCACGGTGAAAGAAGTTCTCGAAAACGGGCTGGTTCGAAAAGCGATTCACGATTGGAAAGGTGCGCTGACTACGCTCGATCGCTGCATCCACCGGCGTGAACACAGCGATGGGCCTTTGCTGGCTCTTGCTAATGAATGCGACGGCGCGATTCGGGATTTTACTGCGGCGATTCGCATCGAAGGCGTTGAAGACGACACGCTTATCGCAGCTTACCTGCTCGATCCGAATCGCGCGAACTATCGCCCCAGGGACCTCGCGCGCGAGTATCTCGGCGTCGAGATGGACGAGACAATAGAAGGCTTTGAGGCTGACGCCGCAGGCGCGCTTCAGACTTCAGTGTTGACGCTCCGCCTCGCAAGTGTGCTTGGAGAGAGGTTGAAGGAGCAGGAACTGGATCGTCTTTATCGCGAGATCGAACTGCCGCTGGTCGAAATACTGTTCGACATGGAGCGAATAGGCGTTCGAATCGATCTGGCCGCGCTCGACAAAGCCGGCGGTGAGATGCAGAACGAACTCGCGCGGCTGACCGAAGAGATCTACAAGCTGGCGGGTGAAGAGTTCAACATCAATTCGCCGCAGCAACTGGGTGAGGTCTTCGAGAAGCTCAACTTCGAAGTCGGGCGCAAGACCAAGACCGGCCGCATATCGACTTCGGTCGATGTGCTCGAGGAGCTCGCTTCAAAGTATGACCTGCCGCGGAAGATCATCGAGTATCGCGAGATCGCGAAGCTAAAGAACACCTACTGCGATGCGCTGCCAAAGCTCATCGATCCGCGCACCGGCCGGCTGCACACTACGCTCAACCAGGCGGTGTCGGCCACGGGGAGATTGTCGTCGACCAATCCCAACTTGCAGAACATTCCGATAAGATCCGAACTTGGACGGCGCATACGCGCGGCCTTCGTCGCTTCGCCGGGGTACAAGCTGATGTCGGCCGATTATTCGCAGATCGAGCTGCGAGTATTCGCGCACATCACCAGCGATCCGGTTATGACCGAAGCGTTCAAGCGCGGCGAGGACATTCACGCTCGCACGGCGCGTGATGTCTTTGGCGCCAGGACCAAACAGGAAGAATCCGACGCGCGGCGACTGGCTAAGATTGTGAACTTCGCGATCCCTTACGTGATCGGCCCCTTCGGTCTGGCGCAGCGCACCGGATTATCACGAGCGCAAGCCAAGAAAGTGATCGAGGATTATTACCAGACGTACACGGGTGTTAGGCGCTACATGGAGGAGACGCCGGTTCAGGTTCGCGAGAGCGGAGTCGTGCGAACGCTTTTCGGGCGCATACGTCCGATCCCCGATATCAATAATCGGAGCCATGCTCTCCGCTCACGGGCCGAGCGAGAAGCTATCAACGCTCCGATCCAGGGCACGGCTGCGGACCTTGTGAAGATTGCGATGATTCGAGTGCACGAGCGGCTTCGTCGTGACAAGCTTGGCGCTCGAATGATGCTTCAGGTTCACGACGAATTGCTGCTCGAGGTTCCGGAGAGTGAAATTGAGCAGACGACCGAAGCAGTTCGAGCCGAGATGGAGGCGGTTCATCCTCTGGCGGTGCCTCTGGTAGTGGACGTCGGTGTAGGGAACAACTGGATGGAAGCCAAGCCGTAAGCTTCTTCGACGGAGCTTACTGCCAGGCAATCGTAGCGAGGCCGGCGGCGCCGGCGAGTTGATCGAATCGAATCGGTTCGCCTTTCAGGTCTATTCCAAACTCGACGGGGTCAAGCGTGCGAGGCTCGCTTTCCAGCGCATCCGTGACTGCGCGACGAGCTTCAGCAAGATCGATCCCTCCAAGCACCAGCATGCGAGATAAGGTGTCCGTGGTTCCATCAACGAGCCTGTCCCGGTAATACAACGCGAAGCGATGCAGCTCGTCGGGAATCGAATCGCGCTCACATACGAACGTGCGCACCAGTGTCGGCTCGCCGTTACGCACAATCAGCGAGGTAAATCCGCTTTGATGCGCCGTGACAAGCATCTTGTCTCCCGCTGACTCGTCCCACATCAGCCACTGTGCTTCCCCCAGGTGCCGCGGCAGGATTAGGCCCGCCTTCCATCCCAGGTTCGCGAATACAGATTCATATTGGGACAAGACTTCATCGCGCGAGACGGTGATCACGTAACGATCCTCTCCCGCGACCGGGCGCAGTTTTTGACGCGAGGTGCGCAGCTCTCGGGGAGGTACGGAAACAAGTCGCTCGAGCTTCCACTCGATTACTTCGTTGAGCTCGCGCGCGTTCGAAGGCTTGCTTTCGAGCGCGACCACGAGCGTGCGGGCGGCTGCATCTGGCAGCGCTACTGACCAGCGCTTCTTGTTCGAGAGTCCCGCAGCCTCGGCTGTCTGAGCGATGATACCAGCCAGTTCTCCTTCATCCTGGATGTTTAGCGATTCAAAGCTGGGAGTAATCAAACCTTCGGGGAGCTGAGTGACAGCGCTCGAGGCGAGCGAAAAGCCGCGGCGGCCGCGCCGGACGTCGACTACGGCGAAGTTATCATCGACGAAACCAGCCGCTACATTCGGCGTGGACGGGGCGAGAAAGTATCTTCCTAAGGCTGTCATCTTTTGGTTAGGTCAAAGTCAAAAGGCAAAAGAAAGAGTAAGAACTACTTTTTGCCTTTTGCATTTTTCCTTTTGGATTTCCTCTTAGTACTCCTTGTAGGCCACACCGTCGGTGCCTTCGCCTCCTGCGGCGCTGTGAACATCAACTACTCCCGAGCCGCCATCGCGAGATATCGTATCCTCGCCCATTTCGACAACCCAGTCCTTCTGCCCGGTCATTGGATCTATCGGTACTTCTCGGATGTAGAAAGCCGATGCCAGATCGTCCAACGATTGCGGGAGCTTTTCTTTGTCGGCCGCATATTCGTCAATCTTCTTGCGCATCGTCTGGAGGTCTTGCTTTAGAATCGTCTCCTTAGCCTTCAACTGAATATGCTGATACGAGGTAACGCCGACTGCCGCGAGGATCACCATGATGGTCATCACGATTACCAGCTCGAGCAACGTGAACCCTGCAGAATTGCGGATTGCCCGGTCGCTACCGGAAATCCGCAATCCGCAATCCGCAATCCGCATTTCATCTTTGCTACTCATTACCAATCCCTGTACTTCGTTCCATTGAGCGCCTGCACGTCGCTCTTGCTGTATACATCAAACACGTCCTCTCCACCCCACGACGTTGAATCGAACTTGTCCTTGTAGGATCTTAAGCCCCACTCAGTTGTTCCGGTCATCGGATCGATGGGCAGGCGACGCAGGAATCGGACCCGGTTTTCGCTGGTGCCTACGACGTTGGCCGGTACGAATCCTTCGACCAGTATCTTGAGCTCCTTCGGATACCCGCTTTGAGTCTTCCACTCGATCGGGATGGCGGCGCCGTTACTTTGATCGAAGTAGAGCTTGTATCGGTCGATCGCCTGACGCAATTGTCGCAGGGCAATTCTGAGTTCCGCTTCCCGTTCGCGCTTGACGGTGTTGCGCACCATCGGGATAGCTGCCGCGGTCAGCACGGACAACACTGTGATGACGATTATTATCTCGAGGAGGGTGAAACCAAACTCGCGACGAGTGATTTCCGATTTCCGGATTCTACTAAGGCCGCGTCCCATCCGCGACACTAAGTCTGAAATCCATGTTCTTGAAACTTCCATGCTGCAAAGACCTTGAGCGCCCGTCAGCGGATATCAACCTGTGACGAGTTCACCTTAATCGGCACCGGCTGGCCGTTAGCGTTTCGGAACTGCGTCTGCGACTCGACGAGCACAAGTGGCGACTGGCCTGGCGCCTTGACACTAAAGACCACGAGACACAACTGGCCCCGCGCGGGAACGCCTGCAGATCCCTGTGGTCTGTCCATTTCGATGTTCAGCACACCGTTCTCGGCGGCGAATTGAAGCTCGGCTCGCGCACCAGCGCTCAGCATCCCGCTATCGCGAACGCCCTTTACTTCGAGCAACGATCCGTCGTAAGTCAGCGTGACGTGGGCCGCTGAAACGTCCCCGTTGCCGTTGACGAATATCGCGACGTAGAGATCCTGGCCCTTGGTGGCGGTCGTCGAGTTCGGTCTCACATAAACCATCAAAGGGTTCGTAGACTGATTTGTTGCCTGATCGTCATCGTCGTCGTCATCCAGCGCTTTGTTTGTCTGTTTCGCCTCCGCCCCCGCTGATTGAACGCCTGGTCGAGAGACAGTCGTTTTTATTATGTTTGGTCGAGTCTGAACCTGCGCTGATGGCGCAACCGTCGGCGGTGGCGCGACGACGACGCCCGGGGCACTCGTGTTGACGATCGGTGGCGGTGGAGCGCTAACCACCTGGGGCTTGGGTTCCGGAGCAGCGGCTGGCGGAGTCGCTTCTGCTACCGGGCTCTGCTGCGCATCTTCCTGGTCGGCCAGAAAAAGAATTTGCTCGATCTTCAACTGATTAGTCGCGTTTACGCCGTCACCCGACAACTTCGCAAGATGGTCCTTCTCGGTAATGTCTGCCCGTCGAAGTATATGAGGTGTTACCGTGATGACAACATCATTCTGCGTGTTCGTTGTTTCGGGCGTTGCGAAGAACCGGCCCAGTATTGGAATCAAACCGATTAACGGAACCCCCTTAACCGTCTTCGATTCGTTATTCTGACTCACGCCCGCGACCATGGTGGTCTGCCCGTCTTTAACGCGAGCGACCGAAGACATCGTTCGCTGGTTAAACGTAGGAGTGAACTTGCCCGTGCTGCTGTCGACCGAAGTGGTCTCGATCTTCATCTTCATCTGAACGTCGTCTTCATAGACGTTCGGTGTGATGTCAAGATTCAGTCCCACGTTTTCATATTGAATCTGTGGTATGCCAACTCCGAACGCGCCCCCAAGTCCCAACGAGAGGTCGTTCAAACCGACCCCCGACTGATTGGCAGCTTGTTTAGCCGTCTGATTGCTCACGTTGCTGTAGGACGGTAATGACGCGGTTTGAATTGGCACTCTCTGCCCGATTCGCACGGTGTTCGCCTCGTTATCGAGCACATGGATCTGCGTGGACGCGAGAAGCTTCGCCTTTCCTTTGTTCTGGAAGAAACTGATCGAGCTATTTGGCAGACCCAACGCAAACCCGGCGGGACCTATCAATGCGCGCCCGACCGAACCGCGGATGGCCTCCCCTCCTATGCCCCCGAGGGCTCCCAGGGTTACCGTATTGCCGCTGCCCGCCTCAGTGGTGAACTGGTTACCTATCTGCAGCAAGTCATTCTTCGATACCTCGTAGATATTGACGTCAATCAGCACCTCGGCTTTGCTTTTATCGAGCGAGTCAATCATGTTCTCGATCACTTCGAGGTTTGCCGGCGTGTCCCGCACGACGATCGCGTTCAATTGCTTGACCGTCGTCATTTTTGTTTGTGCGGACAACGCTCCCGTAATGGCGCCTTTGACTTGATCGATATCTGCGTTCTTGATGTAAAACGTGCGAACCGCATAAGCGTCATACTTCATGCGCTGCTGAGGATTGTCGCTTGCGACCACAATCGTGCGCGAGTCAAGCTGCGCGTACATCAGGTTGTTCGTCTTCAGGATCATCTCGAGCGCGCGCGGATAAGTAACGTCTCGAAGCTCGAGCGTGATCTTGATCATCTTCATCTGGTTGACGACCATCTGGTCGAAAACCACGTTGAGCTTCATCATCTGAGCCAGTTGTTCGATGGCGGTCAGGATGTTGGTGTCGCGATAGATGACGTCGGTTTTGCTGAAACGACGCCCGGGTATCCCGGGCATCTGAATTTTCATTTGGCTTGTCGGAAGTATGGCGGCGCCGCCTGTAGAGGATGCTTTTAGATTTTCGGCTTTAGGTTTGTAGCTGGGACCGGCCGGATCGCCGATCTTGGGCAGATTGTCAGTCGGAAGCCCCTGAACCTCGAGCATCCTGCGCATCTTTACCAGCGCCAACTCATTTGTAGGATCGTATGAAAACGCCTGCCGATAAGCATTGTAAGCTGCGTTGTAATCCTTTTTATCCACAAGGCTGTCGCCGCGTTCGACCAGCATTATTGCAGCGCTCACCAGCGCGCGCTGAAGGTGTAGCGTATATTCGACGTTGGAGGGCTTTTCGGACACCGCAAGGGCAAACTCCTGCGCGGCTTTGTCCCATTGGCGATTCTCTTCGAACTTGAGACCGTTATTGAAATGCTTCTTTCCATCGGCCGCGAATGCGCCAAGCGGCGCCGCCAGCATCAGCGCCACGGTCAGCGCTATCGCCTGTTGTATCTTCAGAGACTTTGCCATAGCCAACTCCTTGCCTATTTGTCTTTGCCTCGGGAGCGCGCACCCTCAAAATCTTACCGATGGAGATTGCGGCCGGCTCAGTGTTCTTTGCCCGAGCCCTGCAGGACTCGCTGCCGCATCAAGCTATTTCTAAGAGTGTCTGCTTGGTTAAACCACTCTAACACGCTTCAGTTTCAAAATAAACGGCCAATTAGTCCGTGGTCCCTGGTCCGTGGCGAGCGATTCAAATGTGCTGTCGAGTCCCTGGTCCGTGGCACGCTATACCGGGGTGCCGTCGAGCTACTGACTACGGACCACTGACTACGGACTATTCGACAAACGTCACGCGATTGATTTCATGCAACGTGGTCACACCCAGGAACACCTTCGCGATCGCCGACTCGCGCAGCGACGTCAAACCTTCTGAGCGAGCTGCGCGGCGAACCTCCGAACCGGGTCGCCGCTCGAGGATGATATCGCGTATGTTATCGGTTACATCCAGCAGTTCGTGAATCGCCGTCCGGCCGCGATAACCTGTGGAGTTACATACTTCGCATCCGACCGACTGATAGAAAATCTCGCCGCGGTACTTGTCGGGGTTCAGCCCTGACTCGCCTAGCTCCTCGTCGGTGGGCTTGTGCACCCGCCTGCAGTGATTGCAAAGCATCCGCACCAGTCTTTGCGCGAGGACGCAGTTCAATGACGAAACGAAGTTGTACGGCTCTACTCCCATATTCAGGAATCGCCCGATCACATCGATGACGTTATTTGCGTGCACGGTGGTGAATACAAGGTGTCCGGTCAGCGCTGATTGAATGGCGATCTGTGCGGTTTCGGAGTCACGGATTTCGCCGACCATTATCTTGTCGGGATCGTGACGCAAGATGCTCCGCAGACCGCGCGCGAAGGTCAGACCCTTCTTTTCGTTAACTGGAATTTGCGTGATGCCCTGGAGCTGATATTCGACCGGGTCCTCAATGGTGATGATCTTGTCTTCTTCGTTTTTGATTTCGTTGAGCGCGGCATAAAGTGTCGTCGTTTTTCCGGAGCCGGTCGGCCCGGTCACCAGCACCATTCCATATGGTTCCGCGATGAACTTGCGGAACTTCTTCAGATCCTGCGGAGCAAATCCGACGACGTCCAGGTTCAGCTCGCTGAAGGATTCGTTGATCTGCTCCTTATCAAGGATACGAATCACTACGTTCTCGCCGTGGATCGAAGGCATGATCGAAACACGGAAGTCGATCTTGCGTCCGCGAATCATGACCCGGAAGCGACCGTCTTGTGGCACACGGCGCTCGGCTATGTCCAGCTCCGACATGACCTTGATGCGCTGAACAATCGTCTGATGATGAGCGATGTCAATCGGATCGGCCGCTCGATAGAGGGCGCCGTCGATTCGGTACTTAACGACAACATCGGAGTCCCGAGTTTCTATATGGATGTCCGATGCGCGTCGTTCGAGAGCATTGAGCACTACGGTGTAGACCAGCTTGATGATCGGCGACATCTCGTCGTCACCGGTGCCGGTCAGCCGCTCCATGTCCAGTACTTCTTCGCCCTGCTCGGTCTCGCGCAGGAGCGACATTTGATCCGTCCGAAAACCCGCTGTCGCATCCTGAAGTATGCGAGCCGCAGTGTCGCCGCGTTTAAGAGCGTCCTCAACCGCAGTTTGAGTCGCAAACGCGGGCTTCAATCGCAGGTGCAATTGGGCTTCGATCTCGTCGATGGCTTCCAGATTAGTTGGATCAGCCATCGCTACGAACAGCGTATCGTCCTCGCGAGCAAGCGGGACGAAGCTGTGCCGCACCATCATCTCGACCGGCAGCTCGTGAATGAGGTGATAGGCCGGTTCCTCGACCTTCAAATCGACGAACCTCAGCCGATAACGCCGCGCCTTCTCACGCGCAACGATTTCCTCCTGACCCATCGCGGCGGGCTCTCGAACAGGGACGTCCGCGGCAATTGTTACCGGGTCCGGGCTTTGACTGTTATCTTGTTCGACTCGTTCAGCCATCTGTTACCTTTTCAATTTTCGATCACTGCGGAATCGTCTGGCCCTGGCCCATGTTCCCGATCATATAGAACAGCGGCAAATACATCGCGAGCAGAATCGTCATCACCAAACTGCCCATGAAGATCAGAATGACCGGCTCAATGAAGGTGGTGATCGTGTTGAGCCGCACGTCTATCTCCGAATCATAGAAGTTTGCGACCTCATCGAGCATCTCGCGCAATGCGCCCGAGCGCTCGCCGACGCCAATCATATCGATCGCAAGCTCCGAAACCCATCCGGAAGCCTCGAGGCTATCGGTGAACGGACTACCTTCTCGGATGCCTACGAGCACGTTCCGGCTTGCGTGTCTGAGCGCTCGATTGGTGATCGATTCGCCGGCAATCTCAACCGATTCGGGCAGGGTGATTCCGCCCGCCAGCAGTGTTGCAAGACTGCGTGTGAATTGCGCGATCGTCATCTGACGAACCGTCTCGCCCGCAACCGGAGTCTTCAGTATCCAGCGGTCAATGGTTAGGCGCCCGTTTGGTGTTCTTCTCCAAACGAAGATAAAAATCAGTGCGCCGATGATAGTCGGGATCAACCAGATCAGGTTCTTGCTGACAAACTCAGAGGTGGCGACTACGGCGACCGTCACCGTCGGCAGCCCCTGAGCGCCGACGCCACTATACAGCTTCATGAAGTTCGGGATGACATAAGTCGAAAGCACCATCACAAGAATGATCGAAGCGCCTACGAGCACCGTAGGATACGCCAGCGACTTCTTAATTTTGCGCCGCGCCTCGGTGATCGTCTTTTGATAACTAACGTATCGAAGTAGCACTTCGTCGAGCGATCCTGCGCGCTCTCCCGCGAGAATCGAGGCGATGTAGATTCGCGGAAAGGCGTCCCCCTGCGCTGCAAACGCCTGTGACAGAGCCTGACCCGCGCGAACTTTCTCTTCGACGTCTTCGAGCGTAAGCCTGAGTTGTTCGTTGTGAACGCGTTTGCGAAGAATGCCGATCGCCTGGAGGATCGGAAGCCCCGCTCGCAGCAAAGCTGACATCTGCTGATTGAAGAGAAGGAAGTCTTCCGTCTTGATCTTGCGAACGTGCTGCTCGCCGCCGAACGCTCGGCGAATATTAACGCCGCCGCTTGAGGCTATCGAGAAGATGCGAAAGCCCTCGCGTTCGAGTTTCGATCTCAGATCACGCTCGGCGGTGGCCTCTACGGTGCGGGTAATCACTTCACCGGTGGGCGTGCCCAATCTGCAAATGTATTCAGCCATCGGATTGAACTCTACTCACGATACTTGCGTCCCTGGGGTGCTGGGGCAACGGACAACCAGAAAAAATAATAACATAGCTTGTAGATTCCTAACCACGACGCGAACCTGGAAAGCCGATTGATTCCAGGCGGCCTCTTCATTACACGCAGGCTGTCGATTACTGTTTCAAAGATTGTCAGGAGCTATGGGCGTTAGATGGACCCGTCATCTCGCAAGCGGCCAAGTACGCTGACCCCTCCAATCACACGATCACCTTTTCGCACAAGCACGTCGACCTCAGCGGGTAAGATCACATCCATTCGTGAGCTGAACTTCATGAGCCCAATTCGCTCTCCAAGAGCTACCCGATCGCCCTTCTCTTTCTTGAGGACGATCCGGCGCGCGAGCACTCCCGCAATCTGGCGAAAGACGATGGTAAGTTTCTCTCCGCGGACGGTGACTACATTCTGCTCGTTTTCAACCGACGCGATCTCTCGTGAGGCCACATGGAACGCCCCCGGCTTATAGACGACGTCGACTATTTCGCCGGCAATTGGTGAGCGGTTGATATGCACATCGAGCGGCGAAAGGAAAATTGAGATCTGTGTCGGAGAGTTCCCCGCTCGCTCGTCGACTGGAGACGCCGACACAACCTGTCCGTCGGCCGGTGATACCACGATTCGATTATCAATCGGGCAGTCGCGTTCGGGATCGCGGAAGAAAAACGCCATGAATGCGGCGAGCAACAAACACATCGCCGCTACTATCCACCAGCCCAACACTACAAACAAAAGCCCGGGAACTATAAACCCGGCGACGAATGGGATGCCTTCTCTTGCCATCGATGTAGGTTTTGATTGCGAAATAAAAATTGGTTACCGAACGACAAACAAACGCGTTTGCATAGGATATGCAAACACTGTCCGCTCGCGAAGTAACCAACGGTTTATAACGTTCTTTGTCCGGCGCGTTTGATTAGGATGATTGCGGTTGCCGCGCCTTCTAATCTCAGTGACCTGCCGCCTGCTCGCGTTCTTTGTAGCGGCGCAGAATCGTTTCCATCTGGTCTTTAAGGAATAGTTTCTTCTTCTTTAAGGTCGCTTCCTCCATCTGCTCCTCAACGCTCGGGTAATGCAGCGCGGCCAACTCGCTCAATCTACGTTCGAACTCTCCGTGGGTTTGCGCCAGCTCCGCGAACTGCGCATCGTTGGCCATAAGTTGCTGCCTGAGCGCTTCGGTATCGGAAAAACTCATAGCATTTTTCCCTCCTTGGTGGATTTAGAAAGACCAGTTCAGATGCCAGCCAAATGGTACTTCAAACATCTATCGCATGCAAGAACACGTAGCCTGTCAAAAGGAGCCATTCCCAGTTCATTTGTGAATTGTCATTTGGCATATCGGACATTGAAAGATGAGAAATGGAAAATGGTCATTCTGATGCTTCGTCTGTTCGCGAAGCCAGTCAGCGCGGAGCGTAGCCTTTCGCGTAGTGAAGGTGCACGTCCTGCTCGGTCGTCACTTCGATGTGACGAAAGCTCCTGCCGATTGTCCCGCTGCTATAAGTTATCAGCCATTGAATTCCCAGCAGCTCTTCGAACTCTTTGAAGTATGGGTCGAATGACACGAAGTCGCTGCCGTTCATAAAAGCCTCTCCGCCCGTTTCATCGCCAAGCCTTATCAACGAACCCTCTCCAAAATTCACCGCCAGGCGGCTCTCACTGGTCAGGCCGACCGTTGGCGCGAAGAAGCTGAACGCAGCAACGCCGCGACGCTGAGCTTCGCTTATCGCGTGATCGAGGTCGACTGAGAGCCCCGGACTCGAGCTTCGAAAACCGTGAGAGGTATCAAGCCCGTCTGACACAAGCAGAATCATCCTGCGCCCGGCGGGCTGTGAATCGAATCGACGAAGGGCCTCGATCACTTCGACGTAGGGGTTGTAAGGCGCGCTCCCGCCGCTGCTTCGCAGAATCCGGAGCGATTCCGCGGCGCGTTCGCGATCGGTCGTGAAATCCTGTCTGACCTGCAACGATCCCGCGGTCACATAACCCGTCAATACTCGCGAGCCCTCGGGCAGATGTCGTATGAACTCCTTGATGCGGCTAAGTTCGTTGTTGACCCGATTCACAAGATCGTCCTGAATCAACACCGCCAGAATCGGCGGCGCCTCCGAAGCACGCTTCACCGAGATGATCTGTTGAGGGGTTCGGTCCTCGCGCAGAGAGAAATCATCGGAACGCAGCTTCGATGCTGCTTCGCGCATGCGCTGGTTGTGTGGATGCGCGGTCACAAGGATGGTTACTTCTCGTCCGGAAGTCGATATGTCGCGCTGCTTCTTTTGCGCTGTTGAGACAGTCGCTTGACCCAGGAGCAACGAGGATACTGTGACTAATACGATTCGGTTGAAACTCACCGGTTCTTACCTCCTTGACGCTCACGCCAACTCCGATCGAGGCAACTCGACTCTCCCATTTTAGCAGACGTTTCGCGGCGCCGGCCTCAGCCGGAAGTTGGTACGCGCCCTACAACCTTCCGCGTGAACGTGGAACTGGGAACATCACCTTCAATGGTCGGCACTCCAGACCGTCGCGCTTCTCTCCGGGCCGCAGCTGCGCAGCACAATAACAGTACGGCGTAAAGAATAAGGCTGGCGCCCAGCATCTCGAAGAACTCCTCGGCCGCAACCTCAACTCGATACAGTGACAATGAAACTCCCGCCCTGAGCATCTCATAGCCGATTGTCTCAAGCACCGCTCCACCTGTGAGATAAACTACGCACCCGGCGAAGCCAATTAGCATCGCGCGGCGCGATAATAGCCATATGCCGCGAAAATGCGGATACACCGCTGCAAAACAAGCGGCTGCAACCAACAGCAAGACGATTGTGTTGCCAGGGTGAGCCGTCAAATAAGCGGGCATCCAGTCAATGTACCGGCTCCCGATCGACGCAGTGATTCGTTCGTGAAACATCGCCGTCTCGTCAATTGAAAGCAACAGAAAGAAACCACCGCAGCTTTGGAGAAAGCGCCGCGACGGACGGGTGGATGCCCTCACGCGCGTTGACATAGTCCAAAAGCTGATCGCTATCAACGCAAGCTGAAAGGAAGAGAACCAGGTTGGCAGATTGCCTTCGCCATCTAGATCGATCACGTCATCCAGGCGTTCATTAGGTCCGTGGACCCAGGCATCGGTACCATAGATCACGACTAAGAGTAACTGTATGCAGACAAGGCTGAGGAAAAGTTTGCGCGCTTGTTGAGGCGTATGGATCATGGCTCACACTCGGGGCCCCACCTTCTAGGTGTGTACCCTGGAGAGTCCATCGGTCCCGCGCACGGCTTCGGATGTGAGAAGCTGACGGCAAGTTGCTTTTCCGGGAAAACTGCGCATTGACTGGGTCGTTGACAGTTGTCTAATCTGCCTGCCGGAGACTCATCATGAAACGACTGACAGTGATCAATTCCGCTCTCGCGTTACTGATTGTGTTCGGCGCCGCGGCACGCGCCCAGACCGCGCCCGTCAACTACACCGTCGCTCTCGACAAACAACCGACTTCGCACTTCGTCCACGTAGCTCTCACTGTGAACGCCAACGGAGCGTCTTCGATTGACGTGGCGATGCCCTCGTGGTCGCCCGGCGCCTACGGGATTCACAACGCATGGCGCAACGTCCAGGAGTTTTCGGCGAGCGATGAAACCGGCGCGAAGCTCAAGTTTGAAAAGATCGACAAACAAACATGGCGAATGTTTAGCGCCGGCGGAAAGACGATCACTGCTCGCTACAAGCTCTATCTTCGAACCGACTACACGGACGAGATGTGCTATCTTCGCGGGCCGAGCGTTTTCATGTACGTGGTTGGCAAGCGTCCTTATCCTCTCGAAGGCCCTGTAAAACTGAAGCTCGAGGCCACCGCGTCCTGGCGAGTGCAAACCGGAATGGACGAGGATTCGCAGCCCAACAGCTTCTCGGCCGCGAACTACGATTCGTTTATAGATGCCTCAATAGTGCTGGGGCCGGATTTGATTCAGACGTCTTTCGACGACCAGGGAGCGAAGTACTATCTGGTCTTTCTCGGAAAGGGAAACTACGACAAAGAGAAAATCGCCCACGATGTGAAGCAAGTGGTCAGCTATCTTGTGACGATGATGGGCGGCCCGCCTTACAAGAAGTATGTTTTCTTCCTGCGCGCCAGACCGGGAGCCGGATCCGGTGGCCTCGAGCATCTGAACTCGACCGATATGAGCATGTCGGCCTGGGCCACACACTCGTCGTGGCAAAATTATAGCCGCTTCCTTTTTGTCGCCGCGCATGAGTTCTTTCATCTGTGGAACGTCAAACGGATTCGCCCCGCGATCCTCGGGCCGTTCGACTATACTCACGAGCAGAACACCCGAAACCTGTACGTTTCGGAAGGCATGACCAGTTACTGGGCCGCTATAGGTTTGAAACGAAGCGCGGTGTGGTCTCGAAAAGACTACTTCGATAACCTTGCGGAGCAGATAAAGACGCTTCAGTCGTCGCCGGGCCGCAAGCTCATGAGCGTCGAGCTGTCGAGCTGGGACACATGGAATCGAGGAGACAACGCCGACAACAATCGTATCGATTATTACAATAAAGGTGAGCTGCTCGGAAACCTGCTTGACCTCGAGATTCGCTTTCGCACTCAGAATCGGAAATCCCTCAACGATGTCTTTTTCTACCTGTTCAAAACCAATGGACTGCCCAATCCCGGTTTCGAAGAAGTGCACGGGTTCAGAGATGCGGTCGAGCTGATTGTGAAGCAAACGGAGCCCGACAAAGCGGACTTCGGCGACTTCTTCGCGAAGTACGTGTCGGGCGTCGAAGAAATTCCGTGGAACGAGTTTCTCGATCACGCCGGGTTGATGCTTGAAGAGAAAAAAGGTAGGGCCGAGCCCTACATCGGAATCAGCACCGGAACTTCTATACCTACTGGAGCCGGCATCTTCGGACCGTCGACTACTCAGCTTCCGCCTGGGCAGATCGCGATAACCGGCATTGCGCCTGATGCCCCTGCAGCGGAAGCAGGTCTTGATGTGGGTGACATACTGGTCGCGATGGACGACGATAAGATTGATTCCGCGTCATTCAGCGATCGTGTCAAGGAAAGGAAAATTGGTTCGACAATTCGGCTGACGGTGACGCGGCGGGATCGATTGATAACGATTAATGTTCCGGTGCGCAGCCGCGAGCCGATCACCTATTCGATCAAGGAGAAGCCGGATGCGACTGAGTTGCAGAAACAGATCTTCAGATCATGGCTGAACGAAAAGGAGCTTTGACGATCTGGGCGTGCGCCTTTGCGTCTTTGCGGGACTTGGCGGCTTTGCGCGAAACCAGTTTGGGGATTCAAGTTACGTTTCGCGCAAAGACGCCCCTGAGTAAGATCAGCAAAGCTGAAGATCCTTCGATCCTAACTGGAAACCCCGCGTGACGTGAGCCGTCGCCTTGAGCGCGTGACTAAACCGATCGAGACCGCAGATGCACCCAAACCCGCAAGCAGCCACGCAAGCGGGCCCAGCGGTGCGAGCGGGCGACGATCAATATCATCCGATGTTTCGCCAGTAGCGCCCGCCGATGTTCGAAGCGCTTTGTCTATGTCCTCGGCAATCCATTGCCGCCGCGCGCTCCTTGCGTGCACGCCTTTCACCGCGCCTTCATCGAGTCGTGTGCCCGGAAGCACTTTCCCGCTTGGCCCGAGCTCGACGAGCACGCTGCTCGTCATACCGTTGTAAGCACCGGTGATTGCAAGCACCCAGGTTCCTTCCGACGGCCACTGTTGCTTGATCGCGTACACTCCCGAACCGATGGAGCGCAACTCGAGAGCTACTGATTTGCGCGCTCCGTTCACCAATCCTTCGGCGGTTGCTGTGAGCCTCGCGTCCGCGGGCTGATGACATCCATAAGTTCGCGCGATCAAAACCGCGTCTTTCATTTGGGCGTCGGATGAAGTACTCGGCGTTTCTACCGAGAGCTGGAATCCTCCCGCGAATGCCGCAGACGAGATCGCCAGCAGCAAGGCGCCGCCAAGCGTCGCTAGTTTGGACATTCTAATGAAGTTCCGACCTGGGCATGAGTGTCTTTTCATGTTGGACTCTCTCCTTTTCACTGTGGTTCAGCTGTGATTCGAATCGAGCACACTGTTCATTGACTGAATCATCCTTTAGACGGTGAGGCACTTAGTTTTCTTCCATCGATGTAGCGCAAGCTGCCAGCTTGCGATGCCGTTACTCGCGCGATGTTGTCGCAAGCTGGCAGCTTGCGCTACGTCGACCGCCCTGTTGTCGATTCGTTTGGAGCCTTATAATTCGCTCTTGATTCGCGGCTCATTCAAAAGAAACGATTATGGAAATGAAACTCAGCAAGTCTGTTCTTCGCGCGTGGAAGCCGGGAGACGAACCTTCACTCGTACGTCACGCGAATAGCCGCGCCATATGGCGCAATCTTCGAGATGCGTTCCCGCATCCGTATACGCTCGCGGACGCAAGACTCTGGATCGAGACCGCGAACCCAAGCGGGCCAATCACGAACTTCGCGATCGTAATTGACCGCGCGGCCGTCGGGGGAATTGGTTTAGTGCTGAAGGAAGATGTGTTTCGCCGATCGGCGGAGATCGGCTACTGGCTGGGCGAAGAGTTTTGGGGTCGCGGGATCGTGACCGAAGCGGTTAGCGCAGTGACCAATTACGCGTTCGACACTTTTGATTTATGTCGCGTCTTCGCTGGCGTGTTCGAGTGGAATCCTGCTTCTATGCGAGTGCTGGAGAAGGCCGGCTATGAGTTTGAGTGCCGGATGAAGAAGAGCGTGACCAAGGACGGCGAGACAATAGATGAGTTGATCTATGCAATCGTGCGTTTTCGGTAGCGCCTGACTTGGAGGTCTCACTTCTTCTCAAATCGCGGTAAGCGAGCGTTCAGAGTACCGACTTTAGTCGGGCAGTGCCTTGTTATTCCAGGGTTTCGGTTTTTGTTCGGCACTGCCCGACTAAAGTCGGTACTCTGAACGCTCGCTAAACCTTGCTCACGTGATCTATTTCAACTTATCCAACAGTGCGCGTGCTTTCGTTTTCAACTCCGCCATTTCAGCGGGACTTCGCGCAGGATCGTTTCCGCTGAGGACCGAGTCGAGCAACTTGCGCGCCTCGTCCTTTCTTCCTTTCTTACTGTAGACCTCAGCGAGAGTCACCGAGAGTTCGGCATTGTTGGGACCAACCTTCAAACCCTCTTCCAACCTCTCAATTCCGCGCCGGTCGTTACCACCCAGGAGTCTCGGGAGATTCAAGTCGATCTGCCCGAGCGCCGAATAGATTGCACCGTTCTCGTAAGCCGGATTGATCGCAAGCGCCGCTTCAAATTCTTTTCGAATCGTCTTTACCAGATTCAAGCTTTGAAGCGCGCCTTTCAGATCGGCGTACTCGCCTTCGTTAGCGGCAAACCAGAAATGGCCCTCGACGCGTTTGTCATCAAGTGACACCGCCTTCCTCGCCGCATCGATTCCGATTTGAAGAATCTTGCTCTTCTTAGACGAATCCTTTTCGCGATCCGCGAGATAGTATCTCAACCTCGCAAGCCGCCACCACGCTTCGTAGTTTGAAGGCTCGCGCGTCGTCTGTTGTTCCATCAACACTATGGCTTGTTTTAGATTGTCGCCGTTGTCGCGCGCCGCGAACAGAACATCGGCGCGCTCAATTGGATTCGACTGCAACGCTCGCGCCGCCACCGGCAAGAGAATCAGCATGGAAAGGAAGAAGAGTTTTGTCATTGCTCTTTTGATTGTTTGTTTGTCAGTACGAGTTTGCCGCCGCTCTCGGCCAACGGGTAAGTGGCACCGCCGGCCGCGCGAGTTACGTCGTCGAGCATCGACGAATCGGTGAAAAGAAAAACTCGATCCGAGCTGCCCCACAGCTTCGCGAGCGCTTCGTTCTCCAGAAAAATCTGAGGCGCGTCCTGGAAGTAAGAGCCATATTCCAAATTTGCCGAGCGTCCGTTGAGGATGTAGACCATCTTACGAGTGTAAAAGTTTAGCGACGACCCACCCTCGTATTCTCCGTTGATGACGATCGTATCTCCCGGCCTGTACTCCCGGTCGATTGCTTCCGCAAGCGCCCGAGATGAAAGATAAGGGTCAAAAGTCGCGAGGCTCATGTGCGCGAAGAAAAAGAACGCGGCCATCATCAATGCAAGCGAGAGAGTTGAAGCCAGGTGCTTACCTCTGAATCTAAGAAACAGCGCCGCGCAGGTCCCAAGCAGAAAGGTGACCGCCGTTCCGATCACCGGAACTCGAAGCTCGACAAGCGAACGCGGGGTCAGGTCAAGAACGTGGCCGAGCGATAATGCGTAAGCGCCCGGATTCCGAGTGAGTGTAGCAGCGATGTCTCCTTCGACTGCGATGTGTCTCGTCATCCAAAAAGCAAATGCTCCGACCCCGAAAATAGCGATTCCAAGACATGCGAGTGTAATCTGCGATGCCTTGAGCGGTGACGTTTTGCCTTGCTGCCATCGCGATTCGGCCTTGACGAGTCCGGCTCCAATCAGAAGGGCGAGCGCAGGATACGCGGGCATCGTGTAGTACTCCTGCGTCGTCGAGAAGCAAAAGAACAGAATCACCAGCGCCGCCCAGACCAGGAGAAACAGACTGATTCGTAGCTCGCGCTCGAGGCTCCTAAAACGCCGAGGAATTCCGGCGAGCGCCGCAGGCAGAAAAAAGGTCCACGGGAAGAGCCACACCAGGTGCAGCACGAGAAAAAGCGGCAAGGGCACCGTGTCATAGTCCGCAGGATAACGCTTGCCGATGTAGCGCAGCAGGTGTTCATTCATGAAATAAAACCAGAAGAACCCTCGGCCCTGACTTGGATGCGGCGTGCCGACCATCAGGCTACCCGGATTGCTCAGGCCGGCCGCGATGTGCCACGGCGCGGCAACAACCAGAAAGAGCAAGGCGCCGGTAAATAGCTTAAGCTGAAAAAGCCTTCGACCTTCGCCGGTGATCAGCAGGTAAGCAACGATAATAATCGCGGGGAACGCGGCGCCTACCAGTCCCTTCGTCAACACCGCCAGCGCACCGAAGAAATAGATGCCGTATGCAAAGCGCGATCGATGCGGTTCCTCGTTCGCTCGAAGAAAGCAGTAAAAGGCCATCGTGATAAACAGAGTTAGAATCACATCCGGCCATAGGACCCGGGTAAACAGGTATATGCCTACGCAGGTGCCGATACACAAAGCCGAATAGAAGCCTGCCCTTTCACCGAAAGCAAACTTGCCCAGAAGCATCGTTGCCAGCATAAGCGCCAGAGTCGCAAGCGCTATCGGTAGCCGCGATGAGAATTCACTCACGCCGAAGGTCTTGTATGACAATGCTATTGACCAGTACATCAGCGGAGCTTTCTCGAGATAACGAATGTTGTTTGCGTGCAGCGTGATCCAGTCGCCCGATTCAGCCATTTCCCGGGCGGCTTCCGCGTGTACAGTGTCGGCATCGTCAAGGAGAGCCGGCGGATGTGCGCAACTCGCGAGATAAATGATTCCCCAAAGAGCGAGCAGCGCGAGGAGTTCTTTTCGGGTTGGCATCCAAAGCTTTTATAACAAAGTGGCTTCAGTTTACCCAATTGTTTTCTCAGCTTCGCAAAGCTGAAACGCAGTCATCCTAGATGGTGTGAGGAAGTGCTTATTTCGCTGCGCCGATTCGATAGGTTGAGCCAGGCTACACCGCGTGTAATTGTTTCCTTGGACGTTCTGTAAGATTTACATCTGTGTAGCGAGCGCTTTGATGTGTGATGTCGATTATAAAATTATTCTGCGTCTCCAAGTCCGTGAAAGAAGGCATAGCATTTGCAACTGGCCGTGCCGTTCTGGAGGCAACCGTTAAGATTGCAGTTGGCTAATTAGTACCAGCCGGCCATAGTGCTTAGACTGGTTGAGTAAACTTCCAAACGTGTAAGATTCAGACCTCCTCGCAGTAAAGGATCAAGTAGTCTCTCACCCCGAAAGAGAAGCCGAATCGCAAACTTCTAAGATTGTTGCCCGCGACTGAACAGCGCGGGTGATGGTGCCGAAAGAGACCGGCAAGACAGCTTTGTGTCTGGCGGCAACGAACTGTCTCGCCCGAACACATCACCTGTAGAAGGAGCGTGTCATGCGAACTACACCTGTTGCGAATCAGCCAGGCCAACGCCCTGTGCTGCCGAGGCCGAGATCTGTTCGGAAAAGCAGACTGCTCTTGTTTTTCGTTGTGGTGATAACATTCTTCGTACTGGAGTTGCTGGCGCCTCCCGGCTTGAAAGCGCGCCGCGTGGATGCTTCGACAATTACTGGGCCTGAGATGACGGGCGCTGTGATGCCGGCTCCCGCGCCGCTGCCGAGCGACGACCAGATCATGAATTTCGCGTATTTCATCGACCAAGGCGATATGAACTCGACGCTGCGGCTCAACAACAACCTGCTCGGTCCGATGACGGCGACCGTAACCTTCTTTAACAGCTACGGCGAATCGTTCACAGCGCCGCTTCTGACCTTGCCGCCGCAAGACGTGCAACGCTTCCGCATTGCCGATCTGACGACTAATGCGCCCGGGGATTTCCATTCCGGCAGCGTGCAGGTTTTCTATCACGGACCACCTATGGCGGTAACGGGCCAGGTCAGCGTGGCCTCTGCGTCCAGCCGCGTCATCTTCGAGTCTTTTCCAACGATGGCGATGGGATTTGCCTCCACGCGGCTTGATGGCATCGTGTGGATTCCAGATGCGGGCACACAGGCGAGCGCGGCGATTACCAACACGACGACTGATGTGCTCACGGTCAACATCGGGTCGGCAACCAGTATCAAGTCGCTCACGCTTAATGCCAACGAGACGAACATTGTCGATCTGAAAGATTTTCTACCCAACCGGCAAGATGTTCGGGCTGCCCACATCCGCATTGAGCATAACGGCGCTCCGGGTGCGATCATCGTCACCGGCTTTGCGGTGAATGAAAAGACCGGTTTTTCCTGCAACCTGCCTTTCATTGACCGCGCCACAGCAAAGACCGCTCACCTTGCGGGCGCGCACGTTCGCTTCGGCAGGCCCGGCAGCAACGAAGGCTTTCCGGCGGGGACGCGATTCAACGCGCCGCTGCTGATAGCCAACGCCGGCGACCAGCCGACCGAAGCGCGCGTCTTTGTCGATTACACGATTGCCGGCGTCGCTGGTCGGGCTGAGATCGCTAACTTACAGCTTGCACCTGATCAAGTGCGGCAGGTCGAGCTATCGAGTGCGATGGCGCGATTCGGCGGGCCGGGGCCGGTGGATGATGCCGGAGTGGACATCGAATATACCGGCAGCCCCGGCGGAGTCATCGCTCGACTGACGAGCGTAGACCAGAGCGGCGACCTGGCCTTCGACGTGCCGATCAAAGACCCGCTCGCCGAGATGCTGCGCGTGGGTGGCAGCTATCCGTGGCAACTCGACGGCGGCTTCACCACCGTGCTCCACCTCAAGAACACCATCAACCGGCAGGTCTTTGCTCTAGTGCAGGTGCGCTACCGAGGCGGCTCCTACAACCTCGAACGCTTGCCGCTTGCGCCGTTTCAAACCATCGCCGTGGACATTCGTGCCTTACGTGACGGACAGAAGAAGGATATTCGCAACAGTGTGATGCCGAGCGATGTTGAGGGCGGGCAGGTCGTCTGGTTTGAAGAAACGGTGGGTTCGCTCATCGGTCGGGCTGAGATGCGCAATGTCGCCGAGGGCATGGCCAGCAGCTTCAGTTGCACTGAGCCTTGTCAATGTTCACCGAGCTACTATTCGGCGTCCCTGACGCCGGCTTCATCGGTGGGAGCTGTAGGTGGTACGGCGCAGTTCACTGCCAATGAGCAACGCCAGGACTGTCACGGCGCACTCTACGGCCCGTACAATCGGACTTCGGATAGCACCTGGAACTCGGATAACACCAGCGTGTTCACGGTGAGCGCCGGGACGGTGTCGTGTTTAAGCGAGGGCGATGGCAATGTGACGGCGCAATTTCAGGCGATCATTTACACGCTGAATTGCTTTCAGCAAAACATCAATCCGACCTCTGGCAGTGGCGTGACAGTCAAGACCCCCCATCATCTAAAGGTCTTATCTGACACAACTACAACACGGAGTTGCGGATCTCTGCGCCGGCTTATTCAATATCAGGTGGTTGACCGCAATGGCGTTCCCGCAGGCACAACCCCCACTAATGAGATTCTCACTGATCCCAATACGGGTGCTGTTCTCGCTAGTATTTTTAACAGCTGTCAGAACTCCAACTTTTCCCCTATTGCTTGTTCGACTGATACTGATGGTATATTCATCGATCAGTTGTGGGTAGGTTGCCCGTCATCTGGAGGAAGCTGCGGCTATCCTGATGTCTATTCCAATTGGTACTGGTGTCCGCCAGGTCGTCCAGCTGTACGGTTAGCTACCCTTCTCTATCAAGTCAAACATAGTTCTGTACTGGTAAATGGTTTTGCACAACTGCCTGATGGTACAGAGGTGTTTTAGAACGCCAAGGAGGGACTTTATGCTTTATAGATGTTTACTTGTTAGCGTACTTCAGGCAGGAATGGTCGCGAGTATGCCATTCTCAACACGCGAGCTCGAGCGCGGGCATCGCCCGATCAGCTCTAAAACCGCTGTCATTGCAGGTCACGTCCTGAACAACAATGGTCAAGCAATTTCGGCAGCAAGAGTCTATGCTGAGTCATCCAGTATTACACTCGGCAAGTTGCCCATTGCGACATCAGATGATCAAGGCTCATTCTTAATTGAATTGCCAGCGACTGGAACATACAAGGTGTATGCTTCAAAGGAGGCGGAGGGCTATCCAGATACTGGCTCACTTTTCCATTCGACTGGGTTTCTCAGTATCCCGGAAGTAAAAGTTAGTCAAGGAGAGAAAGTACAAGGGATTGTCGTGCAGATTGGGCCGAAAGCGGCAAGAATAGTTGGACAGATAATGGATGTCAGAACAAAACATACGATGAAGAATGCACAAATCACTCTGAGCCGTATTGAATCACCAAATCACACTTATTCAACGGGCCCGGATGTGAATGGTAGTTTCAACGTTCTGGTTCCGTCTGCCGCCTTCAAGATGAAGGTATCTGCACCCGGTTATGACGATTGGTTCTACAAAAGCGAGGATCGCCAGGATGATGTTATTCAACTATCCTCTGATACAACCAAACAGATAATTGTTATTTTACAGCCAAAACACTAAAGCCGGGCGATACTCAATATATGGGTAGGAACGCGCGACCTGTCTTGCTCAATAGAATTTCCGCAGACAAAAGAATGAATTGGTCATCGACAAACCGGCTTGGCCCGGTGCCAGCGGAAGTCCTGTGTACTTGCCCGATGGCAGCGTTATTGGCATTCTGCGGGAAGTAGGTAGTGGTATTGGTGCTGGCTTGGCCTATGCTCGACCATCGGAGTTGATAACGGCTTTCTTGAGCGCAAACAAAATCCGGTTTCAGGAACAGCAGAAACAGACAAAGCATCGAAGAAAAAAGTAACTCGCGTACTGTCACGCCGGATTTATCTTGCTCTTGTGGAGCTTGGGTTGTACTCATGAATTGCTCCAATCAAAATCAGACCGCCCAGCTAGAGGAATGAGAATGAAAAGACTAATGCCCTCGGTTGTAATGATTATTGTCGTTTGCGCAACCGCCTCACTGGTGCTTGGCGCACCGATTAAAGAGCGAGCTCGGCAAGAGGGCAAATTAATGGATATTGCAAGTGATCCATATACATATGGCTCGATCCACAAGGGTACTGGAGCCCTCCATCAAGGAGAACGCATTACATACGTGATCGATGATGGGAAATATGTGTACACGGCGAGCCACACGCACCGCAGGCACGATAAGGCGCTGCCCGTCACGGTAAACGCAAAGATCAAATTTGCCGTAGAAAAGAGCAAAGTCTACATCCTCGACGAAGAGGGCGAAGAACACGAATTGAAATTCGTAAAGAAGACGTTGAGGGACACCAAGGAGTAAAAAATGAGCATTCGATTACAAAGGGAAATGTTAGAAAAGATGCATAGTCCATTTGAAGAGTTCATGGCGGGCGCAAGAGACACAGAGAACGGATGGACAATTCCCATCGATCTTCCTCACGCGGCTACTTATTTCGTGCTGCATTTCAAGACGCCTGCCAAACAAGAAGTTTACCTTGTGGCGCTCTCTGAGGATTCTGATGCCGAAGAACTGCTTGCAGCAAATTTCGACGCGAACTTTACGCGAACTGTAGAGTAAACGCTGACAGTGTCTACCGAAACCTATAATAGTCTTACGATTGTTCTCTGGACTCTCACTCTCTTGGCTGGACTAGCAACCGTCACGGTTTATCTATTCCAGTTGAGAGCAATGCACAAGGCTATCAGGGCGCAGAATCTTGCTTGGCTCGTACAGTATCTTCAGGCACCAAACGAACGTGAAGCACGGCATATTGTACTGACGCAGATTCGAACTACTCTGTCGCCCGGTGAATGGCATCCAGACCACCGAAGGGCCGCAGGTACAGCCTGCGCAGCATATAGCATCGCAGCCGTTTTTGTTGAGCTGAATCGAGTCGATAAAGATGTCATCGTTAACAACTGGGGACCGAGCATTTGGGCGGTAGGAAAAGTTTGCGAGCACTACATTGCGGACCAACGTAGGCAAATGGGAGAAGCATACTGGCGCGCCTTGGCCGCGCTCATCAAGGAACTCGGCGATTAGGTGCACCAACTATATAGTTACTCTTATTCTTGCTCTTGCGGGTTTGGGTTTGTCAAAGGCAACATTCCCAAAAGAATCGGGCGCGAAGAAGAACATAACGGAATGGGGCCGATTTCTGAGCGGTTCCAACTCGCAGTACAAACAGAGAAGCAGATACTTAGTCCTGGGGAACCAGTTTGGCTAAATGTTTACCTGAGAAACACGTCTAACAATTCTGCTTCTGCGTTCAATTCAGTTCCATGGATGGACTACATCATCGACATAAGAAATGAGAGAGGCGATAGAAGCGTCTCTAACCGAAGAAGCAAAAGCGCTCGACCAAAAACAGAAGGACGATCGGCATCAGCCGATCGCAGCTTAATCAAGCGCCCGCCGGATTAAATCCAGCCCAGGCAACTCTGACGTACTAAATCAGGTCAAGCAAGCACAGTGGTCAATCCCGTAATGAATGAGCTATCCTTGACAAGGCTTTTTGAAGCACTAACATTAATGCAGTAATATTAATAAGGAATAAATTACGTCATGCAGTGGACCAGTGGACGCAGCCTTCTTAGAAAACTCCCTTCGCTCGTTGGGATCGCCTTATCTTTAATGCTGTCGAGCGCCGGTCTCGCGCAACAAGTGCGCGCGGGCGTCATTCGTGTAACCGCGTCTGATGAATCGGATAAGCCCGTTGCTGGTGTTCTGGTCGAGGTGAAGCTCAAAGGCATAGTCGCTTCTTCCGGGGTCACAAACGAGAAAGGTGAAGCCGAATTTGCGAACCTCACTTCCGGGAGTTATGAAGTCGTCGTTTCCAAAGAATCCTTCGAACCCCTGACTCAAAGCGACGTCGCAATCGCACCGGGGGCTCCAATCGAAATCAAGTTCACGATGATTCCGAAGGTGCACCTCACTGACGCCGTAACTGTTCAGGCCGGCTCACAGGAGAAAGTGGAGAAGATAGCTTCTCCCGCGATTGACCTTCAGCGTGCTCAGATAAAAAATATCACTTCAAAGCCCGCCACCGTGAAGGACACTCTGCCGCTTGTGCCTGGCGTGGTGCGCACTACCGAAGGTGAGATCAAGATCGCAGGCACCGGCGAGCATCGTAGCGCGCTTGTGGTCAACTCGGCGGATGTTACTGATCCGGCTACCGGTCAATTCGGCGTGACCGTTCCGGTCGACAGTGTCGAAACGATAGAAGTTTTCAAAACGCCATACCTTGCCCAGTTCGGGCGCTTCACGGCTGGTGTTGTTTCAGTGGAGACGCGACGCGGCGGCGACAAGTGGAACTTTGAACTCAATGACCCGTTGCCGGAGTTTCGAATTCGCAGCGGTCACCTGCAAGGATTGCGGGAGGCTTCCCCTCGGCTGACACTCAACGGTCCGCTGATCGCAAACAAGTTTTACTTTTCTGAGGGCCTCGAGTACGACCTTCAAAAGCGGCCCGATCGCACGTTGCCGTTTCCATTCAACGAGAGCAAGCAGGAGTCTGTGAATTCATTCACCCAGCTTGACTATATTCTGTCGCCCGCGAACACGCTGACCGGAACTTTTCACGTCGCTCCGCGACTGATGGAATTCGTCAACCTGGATTTCTTCAATCCGCAACCGGTGACGCCGACTTTTAAGGCTCACGATTACACGGGGACGGCGATCGATCGTTGGACGATCGGCAACAACCTGCTCGAGAGCACGATTGCGGTCAAGCGCTTCAGCGGCAGCGTGTGGGGTCAAGGCGATCAAGACATGATATTGGCGCCGACGGGCAATTCTGGAAATTATTTCAGCGAGCAGAACCGTCGCGCTTCGAGAGCTGAATGGATCGAGATATTTTCACTCTCGCCGATCAATCTGTATGGTGCACACAATCTCAAGTTCGGGTCGTCGGTTGCCAGGACTACGAATCGTGGCGACTTCGATGCCCGGCCGATTGAGATCGATAACACCGAGGGACAGTTGGTGAAGCGCATCGACTGGATCCAGGGGAGTCCATTTGATCTCAAGGATCTGGAGACCGGATTTTTTGGTCAGGACCACTGGATTGTTAATAGCCGGCTGGCGGTGGACGTAGGTACTCGGTTTGAGCGGCAAGGCATCACCGAGACAATGCGCGTTGCGCCCCGAATCGGGCTCGCCTGGACTCCATTCGCTAATCAACAGACCGTTATTCGCGGCGGTTTCGGATTATTTTACGATCGAGTTCCCCTGAGCGTATTCGCGTTCGATCGTTATCCGCAGCAAGTGATCACGACCTTTGGCCCGGACGGTGAGATCATTGACGGCCCGCGTCCGGTATACAACATCACCGATCGAGCGGAAGCGAGAAAGTTTCCGTTCGTGTTCAACAAGGGGAACGCCGGAAACTTCGCGCCTTACAGTGAAACCTGGAACGTCGAGATCGAGCATCCGGTCAACAGGATGTTGCGAGTGCGAGCGAACTACCTTCAGAGCAACACCTACGGCGTTGTGATCTTTACTCCGAAAGTCGTACAGGATCGCGATGCGCTGGTGTTGGGCGGCGGCGGAAAGACGGGATATCGTCAGCTCGAGCTGACTGCGCGGCTCACGTTGAAAGACGATCAGCAAATGTTTTTCTCTTACGTTCACAGCCGCTCGCGAGGCGACCTTAACGAGTTCAACAACTATCTTGGTAACTTTCCGTTTCCTGTCCTCAGACCGAACACGTTCACCAACTTGTCGGGCGATTTACCAAATCGCTTTCTTGCGTGGGGGCTGGTGCGCTTGCCCTGGAAGATGCGGATTGCGCCGATGATCGAATGGCGTAACGGGTTTCCTTACGCATCCACGGATGTGATGCAGAACTACGTTGGCGTTCCCAATCAGACTCGCTTCCCGGATTTCCTTTCGCTGGATTCGCGGGTGTCGAAGGACTTCAAAGTCAACGACAAGTACTCGCTGCGTTTCTCGGTCAGCGGATTCAACGTAACAAATCACTTCAACCCGCTTCAGGTCCATTCCAACATCGATGATCCGGTTTATGGTTTGTTCTTCGGAAATCACAAACGCCGCCTAAGGCTTGATTTCGACGTGATCTTTTAGCCATAGTCTGTCGAAGCCGACATCAACCAACCCTGAAGTACCCCGTGAGCAAAAGATGTCGCGCGCCAAAATGCCGTGAAACTATCAAGGAAAGGCGAGCTCGACTATGAAACACCTCTTGATCGTTCTGACCGTGTTCTCGCTGTTCACAAATACACCGGCTCAACACGAGCACCATTCTTCCAACGACGCGAAGCCGATCGCGTTGATCGCCGGCCTGGGCGAGGTGCATCATCCGGTTTCTACCACCAACGAGCAAGCGCAGCAGTTTTTCAATCAGGGACTCGCGCTTGTGTATGGCTTCAATCACGACGAGGCGATCCGTTCATTCAAGCGCGCTGCCGACCTCGATCCTAAACTGGCGATGGCTCATTGGGGAGTCGCACTTGCGCTCGGACCGAATATCAACATGCCTGTAGATGCTGAACATGAGAAGGCCGCTTACGAAGCAGTGCAAATGGCGCGCTCGTTGCTACCAGGTGCTTCAGAGCCTGAGCGCGCCTATATCGAAGCTCTCACGAAACGATACTCAAATGATCCGAAAGCCGAGCGGAGCAAGCTCGACGTAGCCTACAAGAATGCGATGGCTGAAGTAGCTCGCAGATTCCCCGATGATCTGGATGCGGCCACCCTCTACGCTGAGAGCCTTATGGATCTACGGCCCTGGCAATTCTGGTCGAGCGACGGCAAACCTGCTGAGGGTACGCAGGAAATGGTGGCAGTTCTGGAGTCGGTGCTTCGACGTAATCCCGATCACCTGGGAGCAAATCATTATTACATTCACGCGGTCGAGGCATCCCTTCATCCCGAGTGGGCGCTTCCCAGCGCGCAACGCCTGAAGGTACTGGCCCCGGCGGCAGGTCATCTCGTTCACATGCCCGCTCATATCGATATCAGGACGGGCTACTACGATGCCGCCGCGCGCAGCAATGCTTACGCTGCGGAGGCGGACCGTCAGTATTTCAAAGCCACCGGCGAGCAGGGTGTGTACCCGATGATGTACTACAGCCACAACCTGCATTTCCTGGCCGTAGCCAACAGCATGCAGGGACGTTATCAGGACGCGAAGCGAGCGGCCGATCAATTGAACGAGCACCTTGGCGGCTATCTTCATGAGGGCGGCCCGATGATCGAAGCAATGTTGCCGATGATCGACGCGTTTACTCCCACGCCGACGCTCATCACGGTTCGCTTTCGCCGGTGGGATGACATTCTGAAATCTGCGCAGCCGGATCAGAAGCTGGTTTTCACAACTGCGCTCTGGCATTTTGCTCGCGCGATGGCGTATGCATCGACTGGCAAAGTCGATAACGCCGAGAAAGAACAACAGCTTGTGGCGTCGGCGGTGAAGGCTTTTCCGGCGAATGCGATGTACGGTGGTTTTAATCGAGCCAGCAGCGTTTTCGGCATAGTCGAAGGCGTACTCGGCGCCAGGATCGGAATGGCTAAAGGCGACAAGCGATCATCGATCGCAATGCTGAAGAAAGCGGTTGAGCTTGAAGACTCGCTGAACTACGACGAACCGGAGGATTGGTATATTCCAGTCAGGGAATCGCTCGGCGGTGTACTAATTTTGAACGGGGATTATGCGGAAGCAGAAAAGGTGTTTCGAGCGGAGCTCGAGAAGCACGCTCGCAACGGACGCGCGTTGTTTGGCTTGCGCGAGAGCCTTAGGGCCCAGGGTAAAAAGCTTGCGGCTGATTTTGCGGGAAGAGAATTTGAAGTCGCCTGGAAAAATGCAGACACAACTCTACGCGTCGAAGATTTATAAGATGCATCTTACAAGCGACGTCTCGATGAAGTAGAAGGAGCAGAGCAGCGAATTTGACTTAGGCGCAGCCCTCAGATTGATTGCCTCGATCGAAACAAGACGACCGGAAAGCCACTGCCGCCGGAAGATTCCTCCGGACAAAAAAATTGGAGGTCGTCACTGTGCCCGAGTGACGACCTCTCCCCAAGTTCAGAACAGAATGGTAGAGATTCTAAGGATGTGCGCTTGTAGTATAAGCAATCTCGGTACCGCGAAGGGTGCCTTCAGTCAAGTCTCACTCGAGCAAGCTCTTAGTTGAAAGAGCACTCGTTGAATGCGTCCCTTACTTCCAAGATTCTGGAAGCAATCTACGAAAAATTGGAAATCGGCGCGTTGTAAAGAAGTTCTGGTCGTTCAGCCGCGGATGATTGTTGGTGCGCTCGCCGAGGTCGCCGGGACAACCATCCGCTGTTCCAATTCCGACCTCGCAGTTCGTCCGGCCGTTGGCGCATCGGTGAGCCCGGCAGTCAGCATAGACAGAAGCGTCGGACCGCCGTGCCTGACTGGCACTTGAAGCTCGCGTTCCAAATCTTCGATGGTCAGGTCATCGAGAAAAACGTGACCGGATTTCAAACAGGCTTGCTCTGGCACAATGAGGAAGTCCCCCGCGATCTCGCGGCGAGCTTTTAACACATCGCCTCCTGCCAACAGGCCGGCTACGGTAACCTCTTCGCCAAAGAACTGGTTTTTCACACGAATGACCTTGAGCCTGGTCTTGAATCTCTCGTTCACATCACTGACGTAGCGAGAAAGTATCGGGTAGAACAACTCTCCGGTGGCCACCGTTCCACGCAAACCTTTTGTTCTAATCCCCAGACCGGAGATTTCGCGGCGTAGCGTCTTTGCCGCGTCAGTAACAAAGCGGCGCACCATTCCTACGCCATCCTCGATCTGCGGATAGTCGCCATAGTGCGCGCGGCCTGGCAACGGCACGCCCGCCCGCAGATAAAACTCGTCGGCAAGAAACACGAAGGTGGTCCCGAAGCGCCGGCGGAATTCCCGCTGCCACAAACGAACCTCTTTGATCATCTCTCTACAGAACGAATCAGTCACCGGTGTAAGCCTGTCGTGGTAGTTGTGCAGCTTCGTGAAAACTACGGGGACAATCGCGACCGAACGCAGTTGCGGATGAAGCTCCGCAAGATCGTATACCGTTTGACGAAGGACGCGTCCGTCGTTGATTTCAGGACACAACACTATCTGACCGTGAAGATCAACGTTGTGTTCCGCAAGGTAGCGCATCTTTCCGAGCACGTCGTCAGGTCGTTTTCGGCCCAGGAGATAACGCCGCACTTCGGGATCAGTAGCGTGCACCGAAACATATTGAGGCGAGAGCCGCTGTTCAATGATGCGATCCATCTCGAGCTTCGAGATCGAAGACATCGTAGTGTAATTGCCGTGCAGGAATGACAGCCTGGTATCTTCATCCTTGAAGAACAATGATTCGCGCGACCCTTTTGGGTTCTGATTACAGAAGCAAAAAATGCAATCGTTGGCGCACTGGCGTGGCGAGAAGTATTCAAAGTCCAGCCCCCAGACTTCACCTTCACCCACCTCAATGTCTAACTCGATCACCTCGCCCGATTTCTTGATGATGCCCAGCCGCACTCGATCTTCGCTACCGGTGTAAAACTGAAAATCGATAAAGTCACCAAGCACCCGTCCATTGACCTTCATTATCCGGTCGCCGGGTTCGATTCCGGTTTCGTCGCCAAGCCCGAACGGATCAACGGCGGTCACGACCGCGCCCTTATCCTTCTTTGGCGTATTGATAGGGTAGATGGTCTCGAATAACTCCGTATACATAAGTTTGAAAGTATAACAGAAGCGAATGAGACCGGAGAACGTACCTATCGCGCAGATTGTGAGCCAGTTCCGAGTTCAAGCTTCAGCTTGCCGTACTCAGCGGCCCAAAGGCTGAAACCCAGGCTGACACACACTCGCCACAATACAATCATCGTCCAGTTCGTCGTTCGGGGAGAAGGAACCGCAGATTACGCTGCCTTCGGTTCGCAGATCAGCGCAGATCAGCGAAACAACGGCAGCGCAAATCAGCGGTTGATTCTCTCAGTTGAAGAATTTTGGCGAATAACATCCGCCGACGCCGGTTTTCGATCCTGCCGGAGTGATGTAGTCTTTTTCTGAACGAACAATTCAAGGAGAAGCGGTTGTGGCGAAGACTATCGGAATTCTGACAGGGGGCGGCGACGTTCCAGGGTTGAACCCGTGTATCAAGGCGGTCGTGTATCGCGCAATCGACGCGGGCTACGATGTGATTGGCATTCGACGGGGATGGGGCGGGCTGCTTCACTTCAACCCCAGTGAACCGGAAAGCTTCAGCAAGCACTTGATGCCGCTGGACAAGCAGACGGTGCGAACTATAGATCGCACCGGCGGCACGATGCTTCACACTAGCCGGACGAATCCCTCAAAAGTGAAGCCCGCCGACACACCCGACTTCTTAAGAGAGACAATGGATCCCGGAACCGAGCAGCACGCGAAAGATTTCACACCTCACGTCTTGAAGAACCTCGAGGATCTCGGCATCGAAGTACTCGTGCCAATCGGCGGTGACGACACGCTCAGCTACGGCGAGCGCTTGCATCGCGAAGGCGTCGAAGTCATCGCAATACCGAAGACGATGGACAACGATGTGTTCGGCACGGACTACTGCATCGGGTTCAGCACCGCAGTCACGCGCAGCGTGCAGTTCATTCACCAGCTTCGCACCAGCAGCGGCTCGCATGAACGCATCGCAGTTGTCGAATTGTTCGGGCGCAACAGCGGCGAGACGAGCTTGATAAGTTCATATCTTGCGGGCGTCGACCGCGCTTTGATTTCGGAAGTCCCATTCGATCCTGAACGTTTGGCGAAGCTCGTCATGGAAGACAAGCACGGCAATCCGAGCAACTATGCGATGGTTACCATTAGCGAGGGCGCGCACATGATTGGAGGCAGCATTGTGGAGAGTGGCGAGGCTGACGCCTATGGTCATCGCAAGCTGGGCGGGATCGGATTGAGAGTCGGGGAAGAGTTCAAGAGGCTCACCGGTGAAGATATCGTTTATCAGCAGATTGCTTACCTGATGCGGTCCGGCGCGCCCGACGCAGTCGATCTGATGGTCTCGGTAAACTACGCGAATATGGCGATGGATCTGATCGTCGACGGCGCGCATGGCCGAATGTGCGCGCTGCGAGATGGAAACTACACGCACGTTCCGATCAGCACCATCACCAGCGCAGTGAAGCGAGTTGACGTAGACGAGTTGTACGACTCCGAGCGCTACCTTCCCAAGGTTCGCCGCGTGCTCGGCAAGCCGATGTTCTTGTATTGAGACCCCGCGCGCTTGACACAAGCACGGGCGAAGCCAACAATATCCCCGGACGCAATCGAGTAATTCTCCGAACTCTCGATCGAACCGACGGTGTTTAAACACAAGCACGCTACTTGATGCGTACTCGCCCGTTCGGCTTCGGACCTTGTCCCACAAACTAGTCGGCTCACATCTGCGATGGAGGCATCAAGTCATGAGGCACCTGCTTAGTAGTCTTTTGCGAACGTCTGCGTCTCTGTTGGTCGTTGCGGCACTTTGCCTGACGGCAAACGCTCAGTTCAAAGCCAGCATTCAAGGCACAGTAACGGATACGTCCGGCGCCGTAGTTTCAGGAGCCGCAGTCACAGTCACCAACAGCGAAACCGGCAAGTCGCAGAAGGTCTCCACCGGCGACGATGGCTTCTATCGCGTCAGTGGGCTTCCACCGGGGACCTACTCGGTTACCGTGGAGCTCACCGGCTTCAAGAAGAAAGTACTGGAGGCCGTTGTCGTCCATGCGGAAGAGGCACAGGGCGTGAACATAACTCTTGACGCCGGGCAGGTCGCAGAGTCGGTGACGGTGAGTGCTACGAGCGAAGTGACTCTGCAAACCGAAAATGCCAACGTCGACAAAACGATCACTAACCTCGAGGTCTTGCGACTTCCGCAAGCGGGACGCGATCCTTATGATCTGATTCGGCTTGCGCCCGGTGTTTTCGGCGAGGGAGCGCGGACGTCCAACGGCGGGTCGGCAAACTTACCAAACACAAGCGGACCGGGCGGCTCGAGCCTCTCTATTTTCGCCACCGAAAACCAGGTTCCCGTGACAGCGAATGGCCAGCGAGTTTCTTCAAACAATTTTCAGGTTGACGGTGTAAGCGTTAACAGTCAGACGTGGGGCGGCGCCGCCGTTATCACTCCGTCGCAGGAGAGCATCAAGGAACTGCAGGTGACGTCGAGCACCTATTCGGCGGAAGACGGACGCAACAGTGGTGCGCAAGTCAAAGTAGTTACTCAGAATGGCACCAACAGCTTTCACGGCAGTGGCTTTTTCAGATATGCCGGCCCGAGCCTGAACGCTTTCAATAAATTCTTCGGCATCCCGGGAACAACTCGAACCTCGATCCCTCAACGCGTCGAGCAGTTGAACAGATCGTTTGGCGGCAGTTTGGGGGGGCCAGTCGTCAAGGACAAGCTGTTCTTCTTTTTCTCCTACGAAGGCTTTCGAAGCAGCACAAATAATACCTTTCAGTCTTTTATAGAGACCCCGCAGCTTCGTCAACTTATTACCAGCAGTCGACCGAACGGTCTGGCGGCCAAGGTCCTGGCCTCGCCCGGCATTGAACCTCGCGTGGTCACCATATTGTCGAGAAGTTGCGCCGATTTCTCTTTTCAGGTTCCTTCCTGTCAAAACGTGGGAAATGGTTTTGACATCGGCTCGCCGATTGGGGCAAAGGGGCAATACGTTCTTTTCAGTCAGCCGCTCGGTGGCGGTCTCGATGGCATTGCCGATCTTCAATATGCGCTGCTTGCGAATCCCACCACGTTCAGCGGTAATCAATACTTCACTCGTGCTGATTACATTATGTCCTCGAAGGACACGCTGGCCTTTACGGCTTTCTTTACTCCGGTGACGAACTTTACTTCCAACGCGGGAGCTCAGAGCCGACCGATGGCTGACATAACCTCAAAGCGGTTAAATTGGGATGCCGGCGCCATTTATACCCGCAACATCTCGGCGACGATGTTGAATGAAGCTCGCTTCAACTTCACTCGCTGGTCATTCAATGAGGTGGACTCCAACCCGGACGTCAATTTCGGAATTCCTCGAATCGAGATTGAAGGCTTACTGCCCGGTGGAGACCGTCTTCGATTTGGCGCCGATCGTTCGGAGAATACGCCGGGCATACTGAAGGAGAGTCAGATCGATTTTCGCGATGCCCTAAGCAAAGTCACCGGCAACCATGCTTTGAAATTCGGCGGGGAGTACCGGATTGATTTGAACGATGATACCGGCACTGGCGGCGCGCGTCCCCTTTTCTCATTTGTCAGGCCCTGGAACTTCGCAAACGATACCCCAATCTTCGAAGCGATCAACGCCGATGCCAATGGAGCGCCGAAGGCAAACAACACCGGCTTTAAGAGCGGCGACCTGGCGTTTTTCGTGCAGGACGATTGGAAGTTGCGGCCGAATCTGACACTCAATCTCGGTTTGCGTTGGGAATATTACCAACCCATCACTGCTCGAAATGGGAAACTCGGGAATCTCGTCTTCGGCCCGCAGGGATTGGTAGGCGCCAAAGTGGTCACCGTTGATAAGTTGAGTAATTCCGACTACAACAACTTCGGACCGCAGATGGGTTTTGCATGGAGCCCCGGAACCTTTCACGATAAAGTCGTGCTGCGTGGAGGTTTCGGTATTGGCTACGATCGTTTGCCTAACGCTCTGCTGGCGAACGCTCGCGCCAATCCACCGAACGGCGCAAGGTACGGGATCTGTTGCGGCACTGCGGGGGCTGCCGATGGATTCGGGACGCCATTTGTAGACGGGCAAATCCTATATGCCCTTGGCAGCAGCAATTCGCCGTTCAGCTATCCGGTGAATCCGAATCTTGGCGGCGGATTTGATCCTAATACCGGCGCGCCAAGAATTGGCGCGATAGAAATCTACGGCACCTCTCCTGATTTGCCGAACGCATATCTGTATCGATATTCACTTGAAGCGCAGGTCGAGCTTCCAGCAAAGCTCACCGCGACGCTCGGTTACCAGGGGAGTGCGGGCCACAAGTTCGTTCGCATTGTCCCCGAGCATCTTGTTTTGCCGACGGCTAATCCAGATCATTTCAGCGCCGTGTACTTCGCCGTCCCTGACGTGAACACCAACTACAACGCGCTGCTCGCGCGTCTGCAGAGGCGGTTCTCGAACGGGCTTCAGTTCGATTTGAACTATCGTTTCAGCAAGAGCATCGACAACTCGTCTTTCGAGGCTCCGTGCGGCTGCACCAATCAAACGTTTCCGGTTGATCAGCGCCAGGAGCGCGGACCCTCGGATTTCGACGTCAAGCACTACTTCGTCGGGTCCACGGTGTGGGAAGTACCGTTTCTCCGGGAGCAAAAGGACTGGACTGGGAAGCTTCTCGGCGGCTGGCAGGTTTCCGGAATCGTGACCTGGCATTCGGGCTTTCCCTGGACACCCAGGATCGATCAGGGTCTCAGAGGTCCTAACGGGAATTTCTTTGGCCCGATTCGCCCGACCGCGTTCTTCGGCAAGCAACCGGCGCCCAGTACAAATCATAACTTCCTGCAGCCTGGTGGAATATTCCCGGGAGGTGGCTCGTTGTACTTCGATACGTCGGTCAAGACTGATGCGACCGGGACACCGACGTTTCAGTTGAATCCGCCTGGAATCGGACGCAATTCGTTCCGTGGTCCAAGATACTTTTCGGCGGACCTCAGTTTGGCTAAGCGGTTTGGTCTGCCAAGTTTCAGAGTGCTTGGAGAGAGAGCCGGCCTCGATTTGCGTTTCAACATGTTCAACACTTTCAATACTCTAAATCTTGCGCCATTTCAGGCAGGAAGTGGCGGCGTGTTCGTCAACCGTCCTACTTTTGGAGAACCGGACGGCGCTTTGGCCGGCCGTGTCATTGAATTTCAAGCGCGGTTTAGCTTCTAGCTGAAAGCGTCGTGTCTGTCGCGAGCGATAAAGCAGGCGTTAATTGTTCGCTCCTCACTTGCTCTTTGACTTTTGCTCTTCTGTAAGCCGCTTGTAGGTTGCGAACTCGCGTTTCGCTTCCACAGTGCGCTTGAGTCTTGAAAGCGTAAGGAAGAGCTGATAGTGGACATCAGCGTCGCTTTCGCGCGCCGCTGCGGCCTCCTGCAGGAAGGGCAGCGCCTCGTCGTAACGCCGAGCCCTGACAAGCAAGAGCCCGAGGTCATGATTGGCGTTGAAGTGCTTTTGGTTGAGGGCGAGCGCGTGTCGCAACAGCTTCTCGGCTGTTGCCGCATCACCGCGGTCGCTGGTGATTGACCCCAGGAGCGCCAGCGCATCGACATGGTCCGGTCGCAGCGAGAGCGCTTTTCGCAAAGCTGACTGCGCCAGGTCGTAATCAGCCTTGCCGCGAGCGGCGAGAGCGACAAAGTAATGCATGTCCGCATCCCCGGGAAATCGAAGCGCGGCTTGTTGAAAGACATCGAGCGCCCTTTCAAACTGCGCCAGCAAGATATAAGCTCCGCCAAGGCGCGCATAGTAAACCGGTCGCGACGGATCCTGCTGCAAAGCGCGCTCGTAGTATTCTCTCGCCAATTCGACGCGCTGACTTTTTTGCCGCAGTTCCCCAAGCATGAAATTCGCTTCAGGATATTTCGGGCGGAGGGTTATTGCCTTCTTCAACAATTCCTCCGCAATTTCGTCCTGACCGCGAGTCGAAGCAATCAGGCCGAGAAAGTAGAATGGCTCTGCCGCGCTCATCGAAACCGATGAGGCATCTTCAAGCGCGCGAGCCGCCTCGTCCAGTCGCTTCAGGTAATAAAGCGCCACGCCGAGGTGCTGAAGAATGTCGAAGGTATGCGGCTGTAATTCGTTGGCTCGACTCAGCATGACAGCGGCGCGCTTGAAGTCACTGCGAGAAGAGTAGAGTAGACCGAGGTTGATCGTTGCCTGTGGATGATCGGGAGCAAGCTTTAGCACTGTCTCAAAAGTCTCGATGGCCTCGTCGGAGCGCTTCGTGCGTGCCAGCAATACGCCGAGATTCGCCCGCGCGGAGATCGAGTCAGGGTTCAAGCGCAGCGCGGCTCGGTATTCACTTTCAGCTTCATCGGTTCTGCCACGCTGATCAAGAACGACGCCCAGGAGATTGTGGGCGTCGGCGTTCCGCGGCGAGGCAGCCATCGCGCGACGGACGAGCGGTTCAGCTTGATCCGGTTGGCCCGCTCCGAGCCGGCGAGCGGCTTCCCGCAGCAAGCCTGCAACTTCGCCTTCCTGCGGAGATTGCCCTGGCGGTATCGCATCGACACGAACTAGAAGCAATGTTACAAAAGCCAGCGGCAGAGCCAATGTCGCGCTCAAAGCCGCAGGAGGTTTTGCTTTTGACTTGAACATCTCACCGGTCGCCAGGAGTCACGGCGCGGAGATAGTATAAGCGTCTGACACTACGACACGGCAAGCAAGAACCGCATGCGAACACATATGGAAAGACTCGCGATATCGAGAAACAGAATACTCTCCGGACTGCTGGATTATCGACCGTTTCGCCTGTGCCGGTTCCACCACGAAGGAGCCGCAAAGACTCCAGCAAGGTCGGCCGCCATGCTCGCGGCTATCGCACTGCTCCTGTTGATCCTTCCGGTCATCGCCGTGCCTTCGGATGGCGACATCGAGCGACGCGTTGACGCCCTGCTCAGACGAATGACCCAGGAGGAGAAACTGGGGCAGTTGCAGATCCTCGACGGCGAAGCCAACGGCAATTATCGCCCGGAGCATGTCGAGATGATTCGAAAAGGGTTGCTCGGGTCGACGCTCAACGTGCGCGGCGCGAAACGAACCAACGAACTGCAGCGCATAGCAGTCGAGCAGTCGCGATTGAAGATCCCGGTACTCTTCGGCTTCGATGTGATCCATGGTTATCGCACCATATTTCCCATCTCGCTTGGCGAGGCGGCGAGCTGGGACCCGGCCACCGTCGAGCGCGCGGCGTCGGTCGCCGCCGCTGAAGCCGCTGCGTCGGGCGTACGTTGGACGTTCGCGCCGATGGTGGACATCGCTCGCGATCCGCGATGGGGCCGCATCAGCGAAGGCGCCGGCGAAGACCCTTATTTGGGCGCCGCGATGGCGCGGGCTCGCGTACGCGGGTTTCAGGGTCGCGACTACAGCGCGCCTGACAAAGTAATCGCTTGCGCAAAACATTGGGTGGCCTACGGAGCCGCGGAAGGTGGGCGCGATTACAATACGACCGACGTGTCGGAGCGAACGTTGCGAGAGATTTATTTTCCGCCGTTCAAGGCTGCGCTCGAGGCCGGGGTGGGAACTTTCATGAGCGCGTTCAACGACCTGAACGGCGTTCCCACTTCGGCAAATCCGTTCACGCTGACGACGGTGCTGCGGAACGAATGGAAGTTCGACGGATTCGTAGTGAGTGACTATGAGTCCGTCAGGGAGCTGATCAATCACGGCCTTGCGGCGAACGAAGAAGAGGCGGCTCGCGCTGCACTGAGCGCGGGGGTGGACATGGAAATGATCAGCCGCCTCTACGGGAAATACGCGCCGCAACTGATTCGAGAAGGCAAGCTCACGCAGGCGAACATCGATGAGGCGGTGCGACGCGTCTTGCGAATCAAGTTTCGCCTCGGTTTGTTCGACAGGCCCTACACCGATGAAGCTCGTGAACGGACGATAATATTGAGCCGGGCCAACGTGGAGGCCGCGCGAGAAGTCGCCGCGCGCTCGATGGTGTTGCTCAAGAACGAACGCGAGGTGTTGCCTATAAGCCGGGACATTCGCTCGATCGCAGTGATCGGACCTTTGGCCGACAACCAACCGGATATCCTTGGGTCGTGGTTGGGCGACGGGAGGAAGGAAGACGCCGTAACGCTGTTGGCAGGCATACGCGCAAAACTCTCACCAACGACGAAGATCAATTATGCTATAGGGTGCGGCGTAACCGGCCGTAGCATCGACGGTTCGGCTGACGGGCTGACGCTGGCTGAGGCGGCCCGCGCCGCGCAGGAATCTGACGTGGCAATAGTCGCCGTGGGCGAGTCCGCTGAAATGTCCGGCGAAGCGTCTTCGCGAGCGTCGCTTGATCTGCCAGGACGGCAGTTGGATCTGGTAAAAGCAGTTGTCGCAACCGGCAAACCGACCGTTGTGGTTTTGATGAATGGTCGGCCACTCACGATCAACTGGGTCGCCGAACATTCATCAGCGATTCTGGAAACCTGGTTCGCAGGAATTCAAGCAGGGAACGCGATCGCCGACGTCTTGTTTGGTGATGTAAATCCCGGAGGAAAATTGCCGGTGACTTTCCCCCGCGACGTAGGGCAGGTGCCGCTCTATTACAATCACAAGAGTACCGGCCGTCCGCCGGATCCGAACAACAAATACACTTCGAAGTATCTTGATTCGGCGGTCACTCCGCTATTCCCGTTCGGGTTCGGGTTGAGTTATACGCGGTTCCGGCTTTCAAACTTGCGACTTGGCGCCGCGAGCATAAAACCGGACGGGCGTGTTGCGGTAACGGTTGACATCGAGAACACCGGCAAACTCGAGGGCGATGAAGTAGTTCAGCTTTACATCAGACGCAATGCCGCGAGCGTCACCCGGCCGGTCAGGGAACTGAAAGGCTTTGAGCGGATCATGCTGAAGCCTGCTCAGACGAAACGCGTCGAGTTTACGCTGACCCCGGAGCACCTGGGTTTTTACAATCGCGACATGCGGTTCGTTGTCGAGCCGGGCGGGATCAAGGTCTTCGTTGGCACGAACTCAGTTGACGGACTCGAGGCGAATTTCAGAGTCGTTCAATAAGAGATCAATCTCATGGGGCGCCGACGCACGCAGAGAGATTTGAGATTTTCGATTTTCAATTTTCGATTTTCAATCTTCCTCCGCCGACTTATTGCTCTACTGCTTCTTGCTTTTGTTGTAAGCAACGGCGGCGTAGCCTGTGCCTTCGATCATCAACCGCTCTCTCAAGCCGACGAATCATTTCTAGAGGACCTATCCCAACGCGCGTTTCGTTACTTTTGGGAGCAGGCAGATCCTAACACGGGCCTGGTTATGGATCGCGCGAGGGCCGATGCTTCCGCGATGGATGCGGCGCATCGCGACGTTGCCAGTATCGCTGCAACCGGATTCGGCCTTACTGCTCTGTGCATAGCGGCCGAACGGCATTGGGTAACTCAGCGCGAAGCCCGCGACCGAGCGCGCGCGACGCTTCGCTTCTTCGCCGAGAGCGCCACGAATTTTCATGGCTGGTTCTATCACTGGATGGACGCGCGAACAGGCGAGCGACAATGGAACAGCGAAGTCTCGTCGATCGACACGGCGTTGTTGTTAGCTGGCGTGCTCACTGCGCGACAGGCTTTTCGCGACGACGCAGACATAGTTCATCTCGCTACGAAAATCTTCGCGCGTGTCGACTTTCAATGGATGCAGAACGGACACCCGGCCTTTCTGACGCACGGATGGAAACCCGAAATCGGGTTTCTTAGATCGCTGTGGGATGATTACAGTGAGGAGACGATGCTCTATCTGTTGGCTATCGGCTCGCAAGCGCACGCGATCAACCCGCTAGCCTGGCAGGCGTGGAGGCGAGGATGGATTAGTTATGCCGGCTACAGTTATCTCGCGGGAGCGCAGCCGCTGTTCATTCATCAGTATTCGCACGCGTGGGTCGACTACCGCGGCCGAAGAGAAAGCCGGCCTCCCTACATTGATTACTTCGACAATTCGATCAAGGCCACTCGAGCACATCGAGCCTTTTGCATCGATTTATCAAAGGAGTTTCCCGGATACTCTGCAGACATCTGGGGCATCACGGCAAGCGATGGAGCTAACGGATACGTGGCGTGGGGCGGCCCGCCCCGAGATCCAGCAATCGACGGAACGGTGGTGCCTTCGGCGGCGGGCGGCTCTTTGATGTTCACGCCGGATATCTGTCTTCCTGCGTTACGCGCCATGAAAGAGAAGTTTGGCGAACGCATCTGGGGCCGCTACGGTTTCGTCGACGCGTTCAACCCGAACACGGGGTGGGTTGATCGCGACCTGATCGGCATCAACGTCGGCATCACGCTGATTAGCGCGGAGAACCTTCGCAGCGGAAATGTCTGGCGCTGGTTCATGCGGAATGCGGAAGTCTTGCAAGCGATGCGATTGGTCGGGCTAGCGAAGATCAGCTCCGTTCGAAGCCAAAAGCTGGAGCGTGTGGCAATTCGCCATACGCCCGTGTTATCCTCGCGGTCAATAGGGATCATTAGTGAAGGGCCAGGGTTATTGGAACCTTGCTGAGAGCCAAATACGAAGAGCAATCCGAGGGCGCCCGGTTTGAATTTTGCGCCTCGACCAAACAGAAGAAAGGCATTGATGATCATCCCGCGTTGGAGCACGATCGGTTTATTTGTTGCGCTTGTTATGCAGCTCATCCTGTCGTCGCTTCAGGCAAAGAAAACCGGGAAGAGCCTTCGAGGGGCGGTCCTACCAAACGCCCTGGCGGCCGGAGCAGCCTGCATCATCTTTGTGTGCGAATTCTTCGGTGATCTTCCCATTTGGCTCGCTGCTCCTATCATGATTCTCTGTTTGCTGCTGCTTCTGATGGCCTTCGGGCTGTGGCTCGTCCAGTTAAAGCGCTATCTGAAAGAAGCCTGGCGGCTGGAGGGCAAAGGAGATCAATGATATTCTGCGCCCTTGCTGGATTGAGCAGTCCATTCACCAAACTCAAAAACGACCACTGACTTCGAGAGGCTGATAACATGAACCTGACAGCAATCGATTGGATCATCATGCTGGTGTACTTCGTGTTTGTGCTGGGCATTGGCTTCGCACTAAAGCGCTACATGAAAACCAGCACGGACTTCTTTTTGTCCGGGCGCTCGATTCCCGCGTGGATCACCGGGCTCGCGTTTATCTCGGCAAACCTCGGCGCGCAGGAAGTGATCGGCATGGGAGCGTCGGGCGCGAAGTACGGAATCGCTACGAGTCACTTCTACTGGGTCGGCGCGATTCCGGCGATGGTGTTTGTCGGCGTTTTTATGATGCCGTTTTATTATGGCTCGCGTGCGCGATCGGTGCCTGAGTACTTGAAGCTGCGTTTCGACGAAAAGACGCGCGGGTTGAACGCGATCTCATTTGCGACGATGACAATTTTCTCGTCGGGCATATCCATGTACGCGATGGGATTGCTGCTCCAGACGCTACTTGGATGGGACTTCAACTTCAGCGTGCTGATGTCGGCGGTGATCGTGCTGCTTTACATTTTTCTTGGCGGGCTGACGTCGGCGATCTACAACGAAGTGCTTCAATTCTTTTTGATCGTGTTGGGATTCCTGCCGCTGGTGTTTCTCGGACTGAAAGACGCCGGTGGGTGGTCAGGCTTGCAAGCACGTCTGGGAGTCGTGGCGACCCAACACGGATTTGCGTCCGGAGCGTGGAGTCAATCCTGGAAATTCATGGACAGCCCTTCCCATAACCCGATGGGAGTCGAGTGGTTCGGGATGGCGATGGGTCTGGGCTTCGTGTTGTCGTTTGGCTACTGGTGTACGGACTTTCTTGTCGTGCAACGAGCCATGGCAGCCAATTCCATGTCAGCTGCCCGCAGAACGCCCTTGATCGCCGCGATCCCAAAAATGTTTTTCCCGTTTCTCGTTATTCTACCCGGCATGATCGCGATCGCGCTTACTTATCAAGCCGGCGGAAGTGGATTCGCTCTGCCGAAAAAAGTAGACGGCACATTCAACTACGACATGGCGATACCGATGATGCTGGCGCACTATTTTCCGACCGGAATGCTCGGCATCGGACTGACCGCGCTGATGGCTAGCTTCATGTCGGGGATGGCCGGGAACGTGACTGCATTCAACACGGTGTGGACCTACGACATCTATCAGTCTTACATCAGACGTGGCGCGAGCGATCAGCATTATCTCTGGATGGGAAGAATGTCGACGGTGTTCGGCATAGCGGTATCCGTAGCCGCGGCCTATGTAGCGACGCGCTTCAACAACATAATGGACATGCTTCAGCTGGTATTCGCGTTCGTCAACGCTCCGCTGTTCGCCACTTTCCTGCTGGGCATGTTCTGGAAGCGAGCTACCGGTCACGGCGCGTTCCTTGGTTTGTTGTCCGGAATAATCGCGGCGGCGCTGCACCACGGACTGACCCTGCCGATGGGTGGACTTGTCGGAGTGAAGGGCGGATGGTTTGGCGCGACGCATATTTATCCCAGCGAGATGGCTCAGAACTTCTGGACCGCTATCTTCGCATGGACTTCGTGTTTTGTGGTGACGATCGTTGTGAGCCTCGTGACCAAGCGGCGCGAGGAGAAGGAGCTGGTCGGTTTGGTTTACTCGCTGACCGAGCGACCCAAGGAAGCTCATCTTCCCTGGTATCAGCGCCCGGCAATTCTCGGTGTAATCGTGTTAGCGATGACACTGGTGCTCAACATTATCTTCTGGTAGACCCAGCACAGCCTGTTCGGTTTGCGCGTGAAGACGTAGCGTAGACTGTCCAGTCTGCGCATGAAATTGAAATTCGAATGGTGAATTCCATCCGCAGACTGGACAGTCTACGGTACATGGAGAGGGTGCAATGGGACTCGACATAAGGCTGCCGATCGGAGCGATGTTCACGTTGTTCGGCTTGTTGCTGACGGTGTTCGGACTGGTCGGTGACAAATCGGTTTATCAACGCTCGCTTGGAATGAATGTCAATCTCGGATGGGGAGTGGTGCTGCTGGTCTTCGGACTCGTGATGCTCGCACTGGGTAGACGCGGAACCGCGACTGCTGAACCTGCCGACGCGAGTTTGGAAGGCCAGCGAATGATGAAGGAACTCGAACAGCGCGACAAGGAAGGCGAGCACTGAAACATTAGGGCTCGGGTATGAGCCATGGAATCGATGTGTCGCTCACTAAACGCCAACGGATCTGTCGCGCTCCCGGCCGCGTCAATCTAATCGGCGAGCACACCGACTACAATGACGGATTTGTCTTGCCTGCGGCGATCAATCTGAACACACAGGTGACCATCTCGCCGCGCGAGGACCGCAAGCTTCTCATCCGCTCGGCAAGCTTCTCTGATGATGTTGAGTTTGAACTTGACGACTTTCATCCGACCGCGATCGGTCACTGGAGCGATTATGTCCGCGGCGTCGCGTTGACGCTCGAGCGAGCGGGTCACCGTTTGAAAGGGGCCGAGCTTAATATTCGCAGCACGGTTCCCATAGGAGCCGGCCTGAGCTCATCCGCCGCGCTCGAAGTGGCCGCGGGTTGCGCGCTGCTTGAAAACTCAGGTCACGAGGTCGACCGCCTCGAACTCGCAAGGGTTTGTCAGCAAGCCGAAAACGAATTCGTGGGAATGCGCTGCGGGATAATGGATCAGTTCGTCTCGTGCTTCGGACAAGCTGGTCACTCGTTGATGCTCGACTGCCGCTCGCTCGAGTATCGATTGTTGCCGTTGCCGGTGGATGTTCGCCTGGTCATTTGCAATACGATGATCATGCACCAGCTTGCGGCTGGCGAGTACAATAAGCGTCGCAATGAATGCGAGGCAGGCGTTCAGCATTTTGCGCGGTTTGTCCCGAATGTCAGAGCGCTCCGCGACATAACGATTAATGATCTGGAGAGTTACGGACGTGACTTGCCAGAAGCGATCTTCAAACGCTGCCGTCACGTTATTACCGAAAACGCCCGGGTCGTTAACGCATTGCCGGCGCTTGAACGCGGAGACCTCCGCGCGTTCGGAGATTTGATGACATCGTCCCATCGCAGCTTGCGAGACGATTATGAAGTGAGTTGTCCGGAGCTGGACACAATGGTCGATCTCGCGAGCCAACTTGAGGGAGTCTACGGCGCGCGAATGACCGGTGGCGGCTTCGGGGGATGTACGATCAACCTGGTCAACGCGGATCGCGTTGCGGAGTTCACCGAAGACCTCGGGCGCGCATATGAACAATCGACTGGCCTGGTCCCGGATATATATGTTTGTTCAACTGCGGACGGCGTGGCCGTCTTATGAAGACGGAGGATTGATGATGAGACCCGCGTGCATCTTTCTTGTCGTACTGCTAAGTGCCCTTTCCGGCATTGGCGTCAGTCGAGCCACAACCACACCGTCCCTTGCCGAGCGATTGGGATTCAAAGCTACCGACAAGATTCTGATTATCAATGTCGACGACGTTGGAAACAGCCACGCGGCTAACGCTGCGGTTATCGACGCGATGGAGAACGGGCTTGCCACTTCGTCGACGATCATCGTTCCCGGTCCCTGGTTTCCTGAGATTGCAGCTTACGCGAAGGCGCATTCTGGTTCTGATTTTGGAGTTCACCTGTGTCATACGAGTGAGTGGAAGACGCTGAAGTGGGGACCGATCGCCAACAAGAGTGAAGTACCGGGATTAGTTGACCCGCAAGGCTATCTGTGGCCCGACATAATGAGCGTCTACAAGAACTCAACGCCGGAGCAGGCCTACGTCGAAGCTCGCGCGCAGATCAAGAAAGCGCTGGATGCTGGAATTGACGTGACCCACATCGACTCGCATATGGGTACTCTTCAATACGACGAGGCTTACTTTCAGGTTTATCGGCGGCTCGCGAAGGAATTCGATTTGCCGATGAGGATGGGCTCCCAGGAATTATTGGCCGCACAGGGAGGCGGACACCAGCGAGGCCAGTTGGATTCGGACGGAACCATTTATCCGGATTACTTGATTTATGGCGCCCGGAAGAAGGACGAGTCGGTGCGCGACTACTGGAAGCGAGAGTTGAATTCACTGAAGCCCGGTGTGACCGAGCTATTCATTCACGCTTCAGTGCCGGGCGATGAGATCAAGAACATCACGAACACGTGGGAAGATCGCGCGACCGAGTACGAGCTGTTCACCAGAGACCTTGAGGTTCGACGCATACTGGAAACGCAGGGCGTGAAGCGAATCGGCTTTCGCGCGCTGCGAGACTTGCAGCGGAAAGCGCACAACAGATAATCCAATGTTACGAGGATGAAACCAGATGGTACGCAATAGAATCCTTAGAATCACCGTTGGTCTGTTCAGTCTTGTTCTGGCTTTAGGTCAGCGACCCCAGCATGCGCAACAACAGTTCGACGTCAAAGCCAACTACACCAAGTCCGAACACATGATCCCGATGCGCGACGGTGTGAAACTCTTCACCGCCGCCTACTCGCCAAAGGACATGTCTCAGAAATATCCGATCCTACTGAACCGCACTCCTTATAGTTGCGCGCCCTACGGTGCCGGTGCCTACAAAGAGAACATCGGGCCCTCGCCGCTGTTTGCGAAAGAAGGCTACATAGTGGTCTACCAGGATGTGCGTGGGGCCTGGATGTCCGAAGGGACCTACGTGAACATGCGTCCGCAGAACGATCATAAGAGCAAGCCTTCGGACATCGACGAGAGCAGCGATACATACGACACGATCGACTGGTTGGTGAAGAACATTCCTAACAACAATGGACGAGTCGGAATGTGGGGGATCTCTTATCCGGGGTTTTACACCGCACTCGGCATGATCGATGCGCACCCAGCGTTGAAGGCCGCCTCGCCGCAAGCTCCGATTTCCGACTGGTTCATAGGCGACGACTTCCATCACAACGGCACGTTATTTCTGCCGCACGCCTTCAATTTCTTCACGGGCTTCGGAAAGGCCAGACCGAAACCCACGGCAATCGGAGACGGTTCGCGATTCAACCACGGGACCCCCGACGGCTATAAGTTCTTTCTCGAAATGGGGCCGCTTGCGAACGCCGATATCAGGTATCTGCACGGAAACATCGCTTACTGGAATGAGATGATGGAGCACCCGAACTACGACGCGTGGTGGAAGGCTCGCGACACGCGACCGCATCTTCGCAACATCAAACCCGCGGTGATGACTGTCGGCGGATGGTTCGACGCCGAAGACCTGTTCGGCGCGCTTAACACATACAAGTCGGTCGAGAAGCAGAGCCCGGGCGCCCACAACATTCTGGTGATGGGTCCGTGGTTTCACGGCGGCTGGTCTCGGGGCGACGGCGAAGGGCTTGGCGAGGTCCGCTTCGCTCGAAGACTTCGGTGTTCTATCGCGAGAACATCGAGCTGCCGTTCTTCAACTATTATTTGAAAGACAAAGGCGAGCTGAAATTGCCGGAGGCGTACGTGTTCGAAACCGGTTCAAACAAATGGAAGACCTACGATCACTGGCCGCCCGCAAACGCTCACGCAGAGAATCTGTACATCGACGCTAACGGCAAGCTCTCGTTTACGGCGCACGCGGGATCGTCCGACTCATATGACGAGTACATCAGCGACCCGGCTAAGCCTGTGCCGTTTATCAACAATATCAACATCGGAATGACTCGCGAGTACATGGTTGACGATCAACGTTTTGCGTCGAGACGGCAGGACGTGCTCACTTATCAAACCGATGTCCTGGCCGATGACGTCACCGTAGCAGGGCCGTTGACTGCGAGCTTATTTGTTTCAACCAGCGGAACCGATTCGGATTACGTAGTGAAGCTCATCGACGTTTATCCTGATGATGCGCCCGACAACAATCCGAATTTCACAGGCATGAAAATGGGTGGCTACGAGATGCTCGTCAGAGGCGAGCCGATGCGCGCGCGATTCAGGAAGAGTTTTGAGAAGCCCGAGCCGATGCCTCCAAACAAGATTGAGAAAATCGAATACGTAATGCCCGATGTGAATCACACTTTCATGAAGGGCCATCGAATCATGATTCAGATTCAGAGCAGTTGGTTCCCGCTTGTGGATCGCAATCCGCAGAAGTTTGTCGACATATATAAGGCTAGGGAAGCTGATTTTCAAAAGGCAACTGAGCGGGTTTATCACTCTTCGCGTGTGATCTTGAACGTGGTGAAGTAGCGGAATGGTTATTCGCAAGCTTCATCGCATCGCTGGAGTCGTGATGCTGTTGCCGCTCATTGGCTGGGCGGTGACCGGAGCAGTGTTCTTTCTAAAGCCTGGCTATTCGGGCGCATATGAGACTTTGGCGGTGAAGAGCTATCCGGTAGAAACCGAAATTAAGTTGAGGCCGGACCCTGAGTGGCTCGAAGCGCGCCTCATCAAGACCATTCTGGGCGAGCATCTCTTAGCCCGCACTTCCCGAGGCTGGCTTCATTACGACCCGCGTACATTGCAACTAAGGAGCGAACCCTCGACAGAAGAGATCCGCGAATTGGTGAGTGATGCGATTTCGTCAAACCCCGCCCGCTACGGCAAAATCATCAGTGTAGAAGGCAGCAAGGTGGTAACGGACACCGGAATTCATATCGACCTGGATTGGAGTCGTCTGGCGCTCAGCCAGCGCGGCGGGGACACGGACCGCATAGACGCACTGTACAAAATTCACTATCTTCAGTGGACAGGCATGAAGTCAGTGGATCAAGTCCTCGGAGCGTTTGGGATCTTGCTTGTGGTTCTGTTAAGCGCGCTGGGCGCGAGCTTATTTTTCCGTAGAGGTTAAGAATGACTGAAAGCGGTGTGGCTCCTTATGGGTCGTGGAAGTCGCCGATTACTTCGGATCTGATCGTGGCCGGAACGATTTCGCTCAGCGAGATTACGCTCGACGGTGAAGATATTTTCTGGATAGAAGGCCGGCCTTCGGAAGGGGGACGCAGCGTCGTCGTAAGAAGGACGCCTGATGGGACCATCGCCGATGTCACGCCGCCGGGATTTAATGCTCGCACGACTGTTCACGAATACGGTGGCGGAGCTTACATCGTTGATAGCGGCACGGTTTACTTTTCCAACTTTGCGGATCAGCGGCTCTACAAACAAGCAGCGGGTGAAGCTCCTGAGCCGATCACCGCGGCTGAGAAGATGCGCTACGCCGATGGAGTGATCGATCGACGCCGCAATCTAATGTTCTCTGTTCGCGAAGATCACACAACGAGCGATCGCGATGCGATCAACGCCATCGTGAAGGTGAATCTCCTGGGCGACGAAGGCGGAGAAGTCATCGCTTCGGGTAATGACTTCTATTCATCACCGCGACTTAGCCCCGATGGGAAGTGGCTTGCCTGGCTGACCTGGAATCATCCGAATATGCCCTGGGACGGATGCGAGCTTTGGGTAGGCGAACTCGGTGAAGACGGACGAATCATCACCTCCCAACTCGTGGCGGGTAGTAAGATCGAATCGATCTTTCAACCTCAGTGGTCACCCGGCGGAGTTTTGCACTTCGTGTCTGATCGAAGCGGCTGGTGGAACTTTTATCGTATGAATGACACCGGCGTCGAGGCGCTATGTGAAAAGAACATCGAGTTCGGAGCGCCGCAATGGGTTTTCCGCATGTCGACCTACGCCTTCGAGTCGGAGCATCGCATCATTTGCACTTATTGCGAGACCGGCGTCTGGCAGTTTGCGAGCGTCGAAACCGAAACACGCAGACTCGAGGCGCTCAATGTCCGGTATACCGAGATCTCGAGTGTGCAGGCAGCTCAGAACCGCGCGGTGTTCTGCGGAGCATCACCATCGGCAACCACCGCGATCATCAACCTTGATCTTGGAACGCGAGAGCTCAAGCCGCTTCGTCAGTCGAGCAGCATTGAAGTTGACAGCGCTTATCTGTCAGTCCCTCGAGCCGTCGAGTTTCCAACTGAAAACTCTCTGACTGCGCATGCGTTTTTTTATGCCCCGTCGAACGCGGATTATCGGGCTCCCGAGGATGAACGTCCGCCGCTGATCGTAATTAGTCATGGGGGCCCGACACACGCGGGCGCTGCTGCCCTCAAGCTGGGCATTCAGTACTGGACCAGCCGCGGGTTCGGCGTGCTTGATGTGAACTACGGCGGAAGCACCGGGTTCGGCACCGAGTACCGGCGACGGCTTAACGGGCAGTGGGGAGTGGTCGACGTGGATGATTGCGTGAACGGCGCTCGTTATCTGGTTGAGCGCGGAGAAGCGGACGGCAATCGGCTGATCATACGCGGAGGAAGTGCAGGCGGCTACACTACGCTTGCGGCGTTGACGTTTCGCAACGTGTTCAAAGCGGGCGCCAGCTACTACGGCATAAGTGATATCGAGCTGCTCGAGCAGGATTGTCATAAGTTTGAATCGCGCTACAACGTCAGTCTGGTCGGTCCTTACCCCGAACGAAAAGACCTGTACTGGGAACGTTCGCCAATTCATTTCACCGAGCGCCTGTCGTGCCCAATTATTCTGTTCCAGGGCCTCCAGGACAAAGTCGTGCCTCCCAATCAAGCGGAAATGATGTACGAAGCGGCGCTCACGAAAGGCTTGCCGGTTGCGTACGTCGCCTTCGAAGGCGAACAGCACGGCTTTCGCAAGGCCGAGAACATCAAGAGGTCGCTCGATGGGGAGTTGTATTTTTACTCGAGAGTTTTTGGGTTCGAATTGGCGGAGCCGGTCGAGCCTGTTGCGATAGAGAACCTCTCCGAAACTTAGCTCAAACCTCAGCGGGTCGATGCCAGCAGTCGGAGCCAGATCAGCTGGCAATGAAATCCCCCTAACAAGGACTGACCGCCTCCTGGCGGTCAGTCCTCTTGCTATCAGACGCCGGCCGTCTCACTGATTGTGAGGAACGGTCACAGCAACAGTCTTCGTGGCAGTGTTACCGCTGCTGTCCGTGCAACTGATCGTGACCGTGTAGATGCGACCGCCTCCATCTCCGTTGCGGTCCGATCTCAACCGCACGTGGTGGGCGTCTATCACTGTCCATTCGGCAGACGAGTGTGGATCACCCGGCGGAACCGGCGGCTCGTTACTCGACACCGTGAGGTCGCATACGACATTCGCTGACGGAGTGCAATTGTCAGCCACGCTATAGCTGATCGTGACGCCTATCATGTCGGTATTTGGAGGCCACAGCGTTGACGGATTAGCCGTTCCACCGGCGATCACCGGCGCCTCTGCGTCCCTTACAGTCACAGTGAAGCTGCAACTTGCCTGGTTATGTGCCCCGTCGCTTGCCGTGCAAGTCACCATAGTCGTTCCAACCGGGAAGACCGATGAGGACGGCGGCACGCAGTTTGTCGTGACGCCGCCGCAGTTGTCCCCAACAGTAGGTTGAAACGTCACGACCGCTGAACATTGGTTTGGATCGTTGTCGCGAACGATGTTGCCGGGACAAGTGATCGCCGGCGGCGACGAATCTGTAACTGTGAAAGTCGTCGTGCAGGTTGCGGCATTGTTTGCCGCGTCCTTAACCGTGACTGTGATCGTTGTGACGCCAAGCCCAACAGGCGTACCGGCCGCCGGGTTCTGTGTGATTGCCAGCGAGCCTGCAGGGGTGCAGTTGTCGGAAGCGGTCACGCCTCCAACTACGTTTGGCACGGCAGCCTGGCAATTCGCGTCTGCGGAGGCAGTTGTACCCGCCGGGCAAGTGGCTGACGGCGGACTGGTGTCGTTTACGGTGACCACCGCTGTGCACGAACTGGATCCACCCCTGCTATCGGTAACGGTCAGCGTTACAGTAGTGCTGCCAAGCGAATATGGGGCAGCCGGCGTTTGAGCGATTGTGATCTGATCTCCGTCAGGGTCGGATGAGCCATCATCTACGTTTGTACTCGGCCCTGAGGCTGCGCAGGATGAGTCGGCGGACACCGTGACGTTCTTGCACCTTGCGACTGGTGGATTGTTGAGGACCGTTTGCGTCAACGCTCCCAGACTCCCACCGGAATTAGCATCGCCAGCATATTCCGCGGTGATTGAATGCGAGCCGATCGTGAGCGCGCTGGTGCTGAAGGTTGCCATTCCCAGTGCGTTTAGGAAACCGGTGCCCAACACATCCGCGCCGTCTCTGAACGTGACGAACCCCGTTGGAGGGATGATGCCGGTGCTCGTCACCGCTGCGGTAAACGTAACCGATTGGCCGCCGTTGGAGGGGTTGGCAGATGAGGCTAAGGTGGTTGAGGTACTTGCCAGGAACTTGATGTCGAGGATCGGATGGAGCTCGATTCCGTTCGGCGCGACACCGGTCTGGCCGTGGATGAAATCAAAGAACCCAACGCCGGTGATTTGGACCGGGAGGCTGACGGATTGGAAGAACGGAGTCGCGGTCAATCGGGCATCAAACTCCTCTCGCGCATTAGCAATCCCGGCGGCAAACGGACTCCCCACCCCGACGCAGCAGGGACAGGGGATCTCCGTCACCATCGTGTTACCCGATGAATCCTGGATAACGATGTGATAGTCGACGTCAGCCTCCTTCTTGTACAAAGTCATCGTTGCGTTGACTACGTAGAGCGTGGTCTCCGCTGGAGCGACCCTAGCGTTAAGCGGCGGACCCGGCGGATCCGCGGGAGCGGTGAACGACCGCAGAAAAGCAATCGTAGTCGGCGTCGGGTTGTTAAGATCCACCAGCGCCGCGTCGGGATCGGTGCCCGTCTTTACCGACCAGCGTTCGACGCCACAGGTCGGACTCTGCACCGTTATCGTGATCGGCGCCGTCGCGCTGCGCCCCTGAGCATCGGTTATGGTAGTGAGGATGCTCTTTGCGCCTGTTGTCGTGAAAGGCGCAACCGTGCCCTGGAACGAGAACTTGTTGTCGCCCGGTGTTACGTCTCCGTGCGTACCGTCATCGTAGAACGGTTGTGATGCCGCTCCACCAATGCTTGTCAGGTCGCCTGTGACAGCGATGCCGGTGCTGGGCGGAGTAGTGGCAGGTGTGACGGTCACAATCAGAAGCACATTGCTCGCAGGGTCCATCGATGTGGGGAATGAATCTCCCAAACCAGAAGGATTGTTCGGATCCCCGCCACACGAATTGGCAGGCGAAGCGCTGTTGCGCGGTATCGGTCCTCCAATAAAGAGGTCGGCTGAATTGTTGTCGGTATCGACGCATCCATTGCCCCTTCTGATGGCCGCAGTGGTGTTACTGAGAGTAGGCGTCGGGCTGGATTCGAAGCAGTTGGCGGTGCTGCCATAGCCGACCAGATCGACAATCGACGGGCCCGTCGGACATCCGGTCAGAGCGAGTGTAGTAGATACCACCGCGACTTTGGCGGCGGTGCCGCTCATCAGGATCGTGCCGATCGTATCCGGCGCGGGAAGGGAGGTGGTTCCACCTGCGCCCTGCGACTCCTGCACGAGAAAATAGTGGCCCGGCGCAATAGTGCCCGACAGATTCGTTACCTGCCACGCCCCAGTGGCTGTCGCCGAGTTGTATTGAACAGACCAGCCGGCCAGATTAACGGTGCTTGTCCCTCTGTTGTACAACTCGATGAAGTCATTTTTGTAGGTGCTGCCCGAATTACCACCGCCGCCATATGCCTGGCTGATGACCAGCGTGCCGGGAGGCACGGTTTGAGTTTGTACTGTAAGCGAGATCGTGGTACTGCCGCTGCGACTCTGTGCATCGGTTATCGAAACGGGCAAGGTCTTCCCGCCCGGTGTCGTAGCGTTAGCGACAATGGTCTGGAACGAAAACACGTTGTCGCCGGCCATCGTATCTCCATGGCTGCCGTCGTCGAAGAACTGCTGTATGCCCGATCCGCCTATGGGGCTGAGATCGCCGGTGACCGCAATGCCCGTGCTGGTTGGATTGCTTCCGGGCGTTACGTTAACCGTAAGAAGCGTCGAGCCACCCGCCATGAGCGTGTCTGGATTGGCCGCTCCGGTGCCCGACGGATTGGTCGATGGAACGGTTACGGTGAGCGAGATGGTCGCGGTCCCGGTGCGAGCCTGAGCATCGGCGATGGTAGTCGGCAGGCTCTTTGCTCCCGCGCTTGTACCGCCGGCTACTGTTGCCTGAAATGAAAACGTATTATCGCCTGCGGTCGCATCTCCATGCGTGCCATCATCGAAGAACTGCTGGGTCGCCGAGCCGCCAATTGAAGTCAGGTCACCGGAGACGGTGATACCTGTGCTGGTCGGATTCGTGCCAGGGGTTACGGCAACTGTGAGAAGCGTCGAGCTTCCTGCCAGAACCGATCCAGGGTTTGCCGCGCCTACACCTGATGGGTTAGTGGGAAAACCGCAACTCTGGGCTGGCGATGAGCTGTTGCGAGGATTAGGAGCACCAGCTGAAAAATCGGAAGCGTTGTTGTCAGTGTCTGTACAACCTGAGCTGGCGCGAAGATCTGCTGTTGTGTTTGTTAGTGTCGGCGCGGTGGCCGTCTCTGAGCAATTGGTGCCCGTTCCATACCCTACAAAATCGACCACACTGGCAGCGAATGGGCAGCCAGTCCCGCTGAGGGCGACACCGCTATTGACTAGTGCTACCTTGCCCGCACCTGCCGCCATCGCGATAGTACCGGTCGCATCTGGGGTTGGGAGATTAACGGTCCCGCCGGCGCCCTGGGCTTCCTGAATCAGGTAGTAGTGTCCGGGTTGAATTGTTCCGGTCAGCGCGGTGCTATTGGTCCAGGTCGTGCCCCCGGTGGCTGCGTATTGAACCGTCCAGCCGGTCACGGTCACCGCAGAAGCTCCCCTATTGAAAAGCTCTATGAAATCATTTTTGAAGGTAGCCCCCGAGTTGCCGCCGCCGCCGTAGACCTGGCTGATTACGATTCCGCTCGATACTCCGCGAGCGGTGGGCGGCGATATGACGTAGTAGCTTGCAATCGCAAACGCTGTTAAAAGGAATGCGGAAACGGCGATAACATGCAATCGTCGCGGCGCCGACGTGGAATTTGTCTTTTTGTTCATATCGATCAAAGCCTGGCGTTGACTCCTCGGTCAAAGTAAGAATCGCTACACTCTGTGAGTGAGCACACCAAACCGTCCTCCCAGGTTTAAGATTTTCAATTGCTTGAACATTGTCGAAGAGAGCCATCCCGCTAATGCGGCTGGCAATCAGCACTACAGAGCAGACACACTGCGATCCTCCCAGTTTCAGAGTTCAATTGCGTGGATACCACTGAATGCTTGTCTCAGTAAGCAGGCTGCCTTGGATGCCAGCGATCACACCGTCCCGGGCGGACACACGTCGCCGTTATCCCAGGTCCGAAATCTCAATTGTGTGAGTACCGCTACACTGAAGTGATCCCCTTCGGCCGGCGCGATTCTATATCGGCGCCGCCCTCAAGGCAAGCCAGCTCTGCCTTAAATTGAAATGGGTTTCTCTGAATTGCTCTTCGAGAAGAATAGATTCAGGCTGAGCGGTTGTCGGCAAGTCCTATTGCATCCGGCAGCAATCTCAAGGAATTCAGGAGCTGATCGACTTTGCGATTGGGTAAGCCCCGACGTTTGCGCCTTCAACCGGCTTGGGTGGACAATGTCTCATCTATGAAAAACTTCAAATACATCGAGACGAAATTGATTCATGCCGGAGAGCCCGACCCGAGAGTCCTGGGAGCGGTGAGTCTTCCCATCTTTCAAACTGCGATGTATGAGTACGCCGGCGAAGAAAGCTATCACGATATTCGATATATTCGGCTCAACAATTCGCCCAATCATCTTGCGCTTCATCGGAAGCTCGCCGCGCTCGAGAACGCCGAAGCTGCGCTGGTTACCGCCAGCGGAATGGCCGCGATAAGCACGACTCTGCTGACTGTGTTGACCGCCGGCGATCACTTGCTTGCGCAAGACTGTTTGTATGGCGGCACTCACGATTTTCTAACCAAAGACTTTGCGGGCTTCGGGATTGACTTCGATTTTATTGATGGAGACAACCCCGAAAGTTGGCAAGCGAAGCTGCGACCGAACACAAAGGCGATCTATGTCGAAGCGATGTCCAACCCGCTGCTTCAGGTTAGCGATTTGAAGGCAGCCTCCGCGTTCGCCAAAAAGCACGGGCTTGTTTCAATGATTGACAATACTTTCGCGAGCCCGATGAACTTCAGGCCCGCCGAGTGGGGCTTTGACGTTTCGCTTCACAGTTGCACCAAGTATTTGAACGGGCACTCAGACATCGTGGGCGGCGCCTGTATCGGCCGCGCCGATCTGATTGAAAAGATCACGCACAAGCTCAACCACCTTGGCGGCTCGATGGACCCGCACGCAGCCTTCCTTCTTCATCGCGGGATGAAGACACTTGCGCTGAGAGTGCGACATCAAAACGGAAGCGCGCTGAAGATCGCGCAGTTTCTGGAGACTCATCCGGCGATTGAGAAGGTGAACTATCCCGGACTCGAGAGCAACGCGCAGCACAAGCGCGCGCGGGAATTGTTCGACGGTTTTAGTGGCATGCTGAGCTTCGAGATAAAGGGAGGCGTCGACGCTGCTGAGAGATTGATGCAGCGAGCGAAGCTCCCAATCATCGCGCCCAGTCTTGGTGGAGTTGAGACATTGCTCACTCGTCCGGCTACGACTTCGCATTCCGGGATGTCGCCTGAAGACCGCCGCCGTTTAGGGATTACCGATAGTCTGATTCGCGCTTCGATCGGAATCGAGGCGACTGAAGAAATTATCGAGGACTTCGATCAGGCGTTGAGTTAAGACATGTAGGGGGCGGCCCTCCGTGGTGCTCGCCAGGATATCAGGACTTGCTCCCAAAGAGGAGCGGCCACGAAGGGCCGCCCCTACTGCGCACCATCAAATCATGAATCGAGAAATGACCGGCAATGTTTGTATCGTCACCGGCGCCAACGCCGGCATCGGCAAGGAGACCACGCTCGGTCTTGCGAAGCTCGGTGCCACGGTCGTGATGCTGTGCCGAGATCGAGACCGCGGCGCAAGCGCCCAGCGCGAGATCAAAAAAAGAAGCAGCAACGATAGAGTCGAGTTGATGCTCTGCGATCTGGCTGCGCAGGATTCTATCCGGGAATTCGCGAGTGAGTTCAAACAAGGGCACGATCGCCTCGATGTGCTTGTCAACAATGCAGGAGTCCTGATGCGTGAGCGATCACTCAACGAAGACGGAATCGAGAGCACCTTCGCGATCAATCATCTGGGTTATTTTCTGCTGACCAATCTGCTGCTCGACGTCCTCAAGCAGCGCGCAACAGCTCGGATAGTCAACGTAGCCTCGACGGCTCACAAGTATGGCAAGATTGATATCGGCGGGTGGGTGATTGGACGAGACTACAGCGCGTTCAGCGCTTACGCGAATTCAAAACTCGCAAATGTGTTGTTTACTTACGAACTTGCGCGACGGATCGAAGGCACCGGAGTCACTGCGAACTGTTTGCATCCCGGAGCGGTCGGAACTAATCTGTTCCGCGGGTTGCCCAGGGTTTTGCAGGCGGTGATAGCTTTGGTGACAATGGGTCCGGAGCGCGGAGCCCGCACGTCGATTTATCTAGCCAGCTCGCCCGAGGTCGAAGGCGTAAGCGGAAAGTATTTCGCGAAGCGCCGCCCGGAAAAATCATCCGATGAGTCCTACGATCGAGACGCCGCGCGGAAGTTGTGGGAAGTGAGCGAGGAACTCACAGGCTTGAATACTTGATGATACTCGACTCAATATCTTTACGCAGTGCTTGTCCGGCAGTTTTGGCGCATCACTTAACACTCGGAGGTCTCCAGCCATGAAAAAAAAGCTTCTACTTGCGATGATCATTGTGTTCGCGACTCCTTTTGTTGCCCACGCGCAGAAGCGCGCATTCACAATCGAAGACCTCTATCGGGTAAAATCAATCTCAGACGTTCACGTATCGCCCGATGGCCGCTCGATCATCTACGTCTTGACCACTTCGGATTTTCAGCGCGCTAAACGCGTCAGCCATATCTGGATGATGAACCTCGATGGTCAGAACGCGAGACAACTGACGACCGGCGACAAGAGCGAGAACAGCGCAGCGTTTTCTCCGGACGGCAAGTGGATTTCCTACGTTAGCGCGAAAGACGGGACTCCTCAGCTCTACGTGATGCCCGCCGCCGGCGCCGAAGCGAAAAAGCTAACCAATATCTCGACGGGAGTGGCTGATCCGTTGTGGTCGCCGGACGGCAAATGGATTGCGTTCTCTTCGGATGTTTATCCCGAATGCGGTGGCGATGATGCCTGCAACAAAAAGATTGCCGAGACCTGGGCGAAGGGACCTCTGAAAGCGCACATCGCCGATTCGCTTCTCTATCGTCATTGGACCGATTGGAAGGACGGCACGCGAACCCACGTCTTTTTAGCTGATGCCGCGAGCGGCAAAGCTCGCGACCTGACGCCGGGAGAATTCGATTCGCCTCCGTTTCAACTTGGCGGACCATTGCAGTATGACTTCTCGCCCGACGGGAAAGAGTTGGTGTTCGTCTCGAACCACGACAAGGTGCCGGCCTCGTCGACTAATAATGATCTTTGGTTGATCTCGTTGTCGGATGCGAACGCCGAAGCTCGAAATATCACCGCCTCGAATCCCGCTTACGACGGAAGCCCGAAGTATTCGCCCGATGGTAAATACATTGGTTATCGAATGCAGAAGCAGCCGGCTTATGAGTCGGATCTCTTTCGACTGGCGATCTACGATCGCGCCAGGGGTACTTCAACCGTGCTGACTGAATCGTTCCGCGACTGGGTGGATGAGTTTCAGTGGGCTGACGACTCGAAAGTGATTTATTTTTCAGCCCCGCTGGAAGGCCAAAACCCGATTAATCGAGTCGATCTCGTATCGAAGACCATAACTCAAATCGTCGCCGACAAGACAATCTTCGAGTGGGAGGTGACCAGGGGCGGCAAGCGCATTCTGTACACTCGCACCTCGATCAGTGAGCCGGTTGAAATGTTCGGTGCCGACATCAGCGGCGGCAGAGCGAGTTCTGGCGCCAGACTCACTCACGTCAACGATGTGCTCTCCGCCGAAGTAGACATTCGTCCCGCGGAGACAATGTGGGTCGATGGCGCGCGGGGAACGAAGACTCAGGTGTTCATAGTCAAGCCGCACGACTTCGATCAGAACAAAAAGTATCCGCTGATACTCAACGTCCACGGGGGTCCTCAGTCGCAGTGGTCGGATGCGTTGCGAGGCGACTGGCAGATTTATCCGGGAGCGGGTTACGTCGTCGCGTTCTCGAATCCCCACGGCTCGACCGGGCGCGGTCAGGACTTTACCGCTGAAATATCCGGTGACTGGGCAGGCGCAGTCTTTGAAGATTTGATGAAAGTCACAGACGCGCTCGAGAAGCTGCCCTACGTGGATCGCAACCGAATGGGAGCGATGGGGTGGTCGTACGGCGGCTACATGATGAATTGGTTCGAAGGCCACACCGATCGTTTCAAAGCGATCGCCGCTATGATGGGCATCTTCGACAACCGATCCTTCTACGGCGAGACCGAAGAACTATGGTTTCCTGAATGGGATTTGAAGGGCCAGCCGTGGAATTCGCCGCTCTACGAGAAGTGGTCGCCCGCGAACTCGGTGAAAAACTTCAAGACGCCCGCGCTCGTGATCAGCGGCGAGCGCGACTATCGCATACCGTACACGCAATCGCTTCAGTTTTTCACAGCGCTTCAAAAGATGAATGTGCCCTCGAAGCTGATCATCTTCTCGAACGCCGGTCACTGGCCAAGCTGGTACGAGATGGGGTTGTATTACACCGCTCACCTCGATTGGTTTCACAAATACCTTGGAGGGGGCGGGCCACCCTGGACGGCAGAGCAGTTCATGAGAAACGCCGTATTCGATCGCGAGAGCGGCAAGCGTCTTGCCAGCGATCCGGCGGAAGCTACCAGGAATAAATGAGCGGCGCAAAGCTTGATCAATTCGCAAACCAGAAGTATTTGAATCTTGAAAGCTACCGCAAGACTGGCGCGGCTGTGGCGACACCGGTGTGGTTTGCCCAACAGCGCGATGAAGGTGGTGATGAGCTTTACATTTATTCCCTGGCGGAAGCGGGCAAGGTAAAACGCATACGCAACAATCCGCGGGTTCGAGTGATGCCCTGTGACTTTCGGGGCGGCTCGAAAGGCGATTGGGTCGAGGCGACTGCGAGAATCATTGACGGCGCCGAGGCTGACAAAGCGCAGCGATTGCTCGATAAGAAATACGGTTTGATGAAGAGAATTGGAAACATATACAGCAGGATAATGAAACGGCCGCGCGCCGCGATCGCCATCCGTCTGGATTAGTTCGTGCTCAGGCGTGAGGCGCTTTCTCAAGTACGCGAAATCCTGTTGAGTCGAAAAGCAAATCTGCTTATACTGACGCCATCCCGATCGGGTCTGCTTCATGATTTCTCGAAAGCAACATCTCTCCGGCACCCCTATTGTCTTCTCAAAGCTGAAGGAGTGTTTCGTATGTCGGGCCTATGCGACCGATGCAACGAGCGTACGAGTCAGATAGTTAACATTACACAGCTCCCGGAGGTGGCGGCTGTCGCGCATCTTGGTTATCGCCAGGTGTGTGCTCTGTGTTACGACGATTTGGTGGCGGAAGCCACCGATGCCAGGGACTCCGAGGAGCGTGACGAAGACCGTCGCGCCGAGCCTCGGGTTAAGGTGTCGATGAAGGCGCGCGTGGAGGGAAACACATCACATCTCGCTGCCTTCGCCGATGAGATGAACATCGAGGAGATCAGCCCATCCGGGTTGAGGCTGCACACTGCCCACGAGCTCGAGCCGGGCACGTTGCTAAAGGTGATCCTTCCTTCGCTTGACTTCGAGACGACGGCGATTGTGGAAGCGGTATGGCGCGACGGCGCGCAACGCATCGTTGGGTTGAAGCTGGTTGAGCCGAGCGAAACATGGGACAAGCTCTGGCAAGAACACGCAACCGAATAGAATCGAGAGGTCAGAAGTCAGAGGTCAGCGATACTAAACCAATCGACAGCATACCTTCAGTGCATCGAAGCCAATTGCGAAAAGCGCTACGGCATTCATCAGCGCATTTACACCTGCCCTGATTGCGGCGGACTGCTCGACGTCGGATACAACTTCAATCTAGGCGCTACTCCCGACGAACTAAAGGCGACCTTTAATGCACGCCGCGCCGCGCAGGGTGACCTGGACCGCAGCGGTGTCTGGAGGTTCCGGGAGCTCCTGCCTTTCGTCGCTGACCTGGCGCGAGTCGTAACGCTCGCCGAGGGCAACACTCCGATCTATCAAGCGCCGCGCTCGGCCGTATACGCCGGTCTCGATCACCTTCGATTCAAGCATCAGGGCATGAACCCTACCGGTTCATTCAAAGACAACGGCATGACCACCGGGGTGACGCAGGCGGCCGCGCTCGGCGCAACAGCGGTTGCGTGCGCATCGACCGGGAACACTTCCGCGTCGATGGCGGCTTACGCGGCGCGGGCGGGAATGCGCGCTTTTGTGTTCATACCGGCGGACGAAGTCGCTTATGGCAAGCTCTCGCAATCGATCGAGTACGGCGCTACGGTTGTCGAGCTTGAAGGCAACTTCGACGCTGCGATGCGGCTTGTGCGCGAGTTGGCTGATGAGACTGACCTTTATCTTCTGAACTCGATCAATCCATTCCGGCTGGAGGGACAGAAGACGATCTCCATCGAGATGCTGGAGCAATGCTCGTGGCGAGTGCCGGATTGGATCGTGTTGCCGGCTGGTAATCTCGGAAATATGTCGGCGTTTGGCAAAGCGCTTCACGAGATGGCTGAGTTGAAATTCATCGATCGCATTCCTCGCCTTGCGGTGATTCAGGCCGAAGGCGCCGCTCCGTTCTATGAGCTCTGGATTTCAGACAAGGAAACTGAGCTTCGCCCCCTTGAACATCCAGCCACTCTTGCTACGGCAATACGCATCGGCAATCCTGTCTCGTGGAAGAAGGCTCGTCGGGCGCTCGAGTGGACAAACGGTGTTGTCGAGCGGGTCACCGAGCAGGAAATCGCAGACGCAAAGGCAATGATCGGGCGTGACGGAGTAGGCTGCGAGCCCGCGTCGGCTACGACGCTTGCGGGGATCAAGCGGTTGACCGCGTCAGGAGTGATCGGCGTATCGGATGATGTAGTCGCGATTCTGACAGGGAATCTTTTGAAGGACCCGACGTACACGATTGGATATCACACTGGCAACCTCGCGCTTGATGAGGGTCGCGCACGCCGCGAGATCATGGGCACATTTGCCAATAGTCCGATTCGCGTTGCTGCCGACAAGGAGCAGATCAAGCGCGGGCTTGGGATCTAGGCGAAAGCGAATCACCATTCTCTCTTCCCACCAACCGCTGTAAGGACTCTGAAAACACTGCGCCGTCTTCGACCGTCAGCTTCAACTTCTTCAACTCGTGTTCGATTAGCCGCCGGTTGTCACTGACCAGTGAATCGGACACGCTCAGCAGTTCCCCGATCTCAACTTGCGAGTTCTCGACAGACGGTCAGGCTTGAAATATTGACTTGAACGTCAACGATAGAAAGCCTGACCCTTCGGTAGTTTATGTCACAGGCTAAGAACTTGACGAAATATCACGAAAGCCAGGGCTGAATCGTCCACTGTCCTTCTGACACTTCCATGCCCTCTCTGGTTTCAAGCGCCGGCCCCTCCGGACTTTGCCTTCGCATCCGAAGATTTCGGTTCTCCTCTCCACACCCGTAAAGGAGCCAGCATCGACACGTGCTTGCGGTACTCCAGGTATCGATCGCCAAACATGTGAATCAAGTCTCGCTCCTCGAGCTGAATTGCCACAAGGATGTACGCCGTGGTCATAACCGCGAAGAACAAATGCGCCATAGACATACGCGGCGTGGCCCAAAACGCGATGATGAACCCCAGCATGATCGGGTGCCGGACACCTTTGTAGAAAGCGGGCGTCCTGAATGACGGCGGCGGGAGTTCTTTCCCCTTCAGGTAGTGATACACCTGCGTCAATCCGAATAGCTCGAAGTGATTTACCATGAAGGTTGAAAGCAAAACGGTCAGCCAGCCAATCCAGAACAACCCCTGCAACACGAGACGGACTGTGCTGTTCTCAACATTCCAGGCGACGCGCTCGAGCCCTAACGGCCGCCACTGCCAGAACAAGAGCAGCAGCAACAGGCTGGCCATCAAAACATACGTGCTTCGTTCAAGCAAAGGCGTGACGATCCGGGTCCATTTGCGCTTAAACCATGGACGTGCCATTACGCTGTGCTGAATCGCGAACAGCCCGAGCAGCAATGCGTCAATGAGAAGCCTCTGCGCAAGAGGCTCACCTGCTCCCGTCGAAGAGAGATCAATCGACCTCTGCACGATCAGCGCCTTGCCCGCGCCATATAAGTTTCCACCTCCGACAAAGGCGATGGCGTAGAGAAACGTCACAAAGAAAATCAGGTAACAGATCACCCCGTAGGCGAACCCGAGAATTCGAGTGAACATTTTTCGTCCTCCTTAAAGATATCGGTTGGTGCTGAGAGTTGCTTCCAAAATGCCGCTATGAATTGTCTGAGTAAATACGCGCTTTTGGTGACCGAGTCAAGTCGGGCATCATTTGCGTAATGGTGCATTAGTACGTTGTCAGAAAAGCAGTCCTCCGCTCCTCGATGTCATCGCGGTTTTCTTGATCTGTATTGGGAATCAACCGCCGAGGACGCTGAGGACACTGAGGTGGGAACGCGAATGTATAGGGGATCACCCGCGGAGGATGCTGAGGACGCTGTGGACGCTGAGGAGGGACTCGAAGTAAGCGAAGCTTTGTACTTTAAGTTACGCCAGCAAGGTCCGGTCGACACCTGGCAAGTCGAATTTTGAATCGCCACGATTACTGAGCAACCAATCGTTGCAAGGACTCTGAAAACACACCGCCGTCTTCAACCGTGAGCTTTAACTTCTTCAACTCGTGCTCGATCAGTCTCCGGTTGTCACTGACTAATGAATCGGACACGCCCAACAGTTCCGCGATCTCGAGCTGAGAAGGTCCCTGCGGGTTGTAATAACAATGCCACAGCGTCGATAACAAACGCGTGTACCGCCGCTCGTTGTTGTTCACCGCGCGGCGAAGCGAAGATAAGAACTGATTCGCCATCTCAGCGAGGCCTTCGTCCTTCTCGCCGCGCAACAGTGCATCTTCGGGAGTGTCTCTCATGTCGCGAGCTTCCCTTCGCAGCCCGTTGCCGTTGTCGCTCGCACCCGCGCTCATCTCTTCGTCGAGCGACGATACGTTGTAGTCCTGAAGCGGGATCTTTGAGAGCACCAGTTGTCGAATCGTCTTTACGTCCGCCGGTGAGTCGATGACCGCAAGCACGCGGACAATGAGTTTTTCCATCTCGGGATTCGACAGGATCAATTGCGACGTGCCCGAACGTCCCACCAGTCTTGTGTCGCGTTTCATCATCGGCACTGCTTTGATCAGTTCGGTGAAGTGCCCCGAGTCGCGAAGCGGTTTTGATCGCGGCCACTCTCGAAGCCCAAAAACCTGGTTCACCATTCGCCGCCGCCGAGGTTTGCTGCCGTTGCCGTTGCCATTCTTGTGCGCCGCGGCATGATTATCTTCTGATGACTCTTCAAGTACATCGATGTCATCATCAGCCTCCAAATAAGCTGTCTCCAACGCCGCTTCGTGGGACGGCTGCTTTGCCTTTTTCGATGGACGTCCCCGACGCGGTGGCCCTGATTCACGAGCGGACTCTGCGCCGAAGCGTTTGAAGCGCTTGCTGGTCTTGAGCAACGCGCTAACTCGCCGCGCCATTCGGAAGGATTCGGGATAACGTTTTCTCAATCTCGCGCCGACGAGGTTGGGCAATTCAATTCGGGCGAGTTCGTTCTCGATCTCGATACTCTTGTATTGGTTCTTTGCGTAGTGATCGAAGCGTTGCTTCTGAAAAAGCTCGAGGAACAATTCCTGTGTGAGGTCCGCATTGATCTCAGTCTGTGACGTCACCGCAGCGCCGTCAGTGGCGAAGTGAAGCGGGCGAACGGCCGGGTGTCGCGAGACCAATTGGAATAGCCCGTTCCACAGCCCTTCCACGTCCTCATCAGCGATAATCGCTGCCCAATCGATAACCCTCATCAATCGCTTCTCCCACTATTTGCGACTAGGTTGAGTCGCGCTCAATCTGTGAATTCATCCAGGCAAATTGCGATCTTTCTGTCGCATTTTCTTTAGTCAAACAAAAGCGGCAAGGCGTCAGGTTCGTAACAAAACGTTGGGGCAAATCAGCTCGATTAATCCTCAATACCTGGGAGGCGGGAGCAACCGAGGAGCCGGCGCGCCGAACGCCCCGCTAACATGCATTCGTCGAACGAGGCGTCAAGCAAGTATCAAATGTCTATCAAGTATCAGAGGGGCGGGGTGCGACGTGAAGGCGGCAAGTTTCGAACAGGTCGAGAGGGTTCACCGCCTCGCCGCCATTCTTATACATCGCTTGTGGCAGAAAGGGAATACTATTTCTCAAGCGTGGCATTTGTCGGCACTCTAGACTGCCGAAGTAACCGCCAGTCATTAGTAATCGGTCTGAAGCTACGGACAACGGACGACTGACTACTGGCTGCTAACGACGAACCGGCCAAAAAAACAGCTTTTTGACACCTTCCTGAGCGTCACCTATCATCGCAACTATGAAGATCCTTTCAGCGGCCGAGATGCGCGAAGTCGATCGCTTGACCACCGAGCGCTACGGCGTGCCCGGTCTGCTGCTGATGGAAAACGCCGCCACGCGCACGCTGGAAGCAATAGAGCAGAAGTTTGGTGATGTTGCCCGCAAACGCGTGCTTGTCATCTGCGGACGCGGCAATAACGGAGGTGATGGCGCTGCGATCGCCCGGCTGCTTCATGAAAAGGGGGCCGCGGTTGATGTCCTCTTATTCGGTCGCGTGGAAGACTCAAAAGGCGATGCGTATACCAACTTCCGCGCCGCGCTGGACATAGCGTCGACGAATAGCCCTGGTCTTACTCTGGTAGAGATTGAAACGGCTGAGCAGTTTTGGGCGGAAGCAACGGCCCATCCTCACGATTTGTTTGTTGATGCAATATTCGGGACGGGTTTAACGAGACCGGCGTCCGGCTTGTTCGAAGAAGCAATCCACCTGCTCAACGATCACACGGGCGATGCACCGGTCATCTCCGTTGACATACCCTCGGGAATTGCTTCGGACACGCATCATCTAATCGGTCCCGCGGTGAAGGCCGACTTGACAGTGACATTCACCGCGCCGAAGCCCGGCAATACCCTTCCGCCTGCTTCCGATCTTTGCGGGGAGCTCATCGTTGCCTCGATCGGCTCGCCTGAAGAATTGATCAACTCATCCGGATCGCGTCTCAATCTCGTCGAGCGAAGCGACGTCGAGCGGTGGTTGTCCGGCTCTCGACGAAGTCCTCACGCGAACAAGGGCGACGTTGGCAAAGTCCTGATCGTAGCCGGCTCCCGTGGGAAGACCGGCGCCGCGTGCCTCGCAAGCGAAGCCGCTCTGCGATCGGGATGCGGGCTCGTGACAGTCGCGACTTCGGAATCATCCCAGCCAATCGTTGCCGCGCGCGCGATTCCGGAGTGCATGACCGAGCCGCTTGTTGAGACGCCGGCGGGCTCGGTTGCTCGCGAGGCTGCGGAGCGGGTGCTCGAGCTTGCAGCCGAACGCGACGTCGTCGCCATTGGTCCGGGGCTCGGTTCATCCGACAAATCGACGCGAGCATTCGTTCGCGCGGTTATGATGAAGCGGCAACGGCCAATGGTTATCGATGCTGATGGTTTGAATTCGCTCGCGCCGTGGGCGCAGAACCTCCAGGGCAGCGCCGAGCTGCCGATGATCCTGACGCCTCACCCCGGAGAGATGGCCCGGCTCATATCGAAGCCCATTGCTGAGGTCATCAAGAATCCTATCGATGTCGCTCGCGCATTCGCAACGGAACGGAACGTCATCGTGGTGTTGAAAGGGAGTCCGACTGTGATCGGCGCGCCGGATGGTCAGGTGCACGTGAATACAACCGGCAATGCCGGAATGGCGACGGGCGGAACCGGCGATGTGTTGACCGGTATGATCGCTTCGTTTATTGCGCAGAAGCTGGACGATCCGCTCGGTGCAACAATCGCGGCGGTGTATCTGCACGGACTCGCCGGCGATATCGCGGCATCTGTAGCAGGAACGCGCGCGATGATTGCCTCTGATATCTCATCTCACCTTGGCAAGGCATTCATTGCAGTCGGCGGCGATGCAGAGAGGTTCATCTGATGAAAGAGCTTCCTGCATCTGAACATGAAACCACAAACCAGAAACCAGAAACCTACTTCGGCGAGTTCATAACGCACTCACCTGAAGAGACGTTCGAGCTCGCGAGAGGCATCGGTGGGCGGCTCAACGGCGGCGAGATATTTCTTCTAAGCGGTGAGCTCGGCGCGGGTAAGACGGTGTTCGCAAAAGGCGTCGCCGCGGGCCTGGACATTGACCCGTCAGATGTGACCAGCCCCACATTCACGCTGATAAATGCGCACGACGGCCGCCAGCGTTTGTATCACGTAGATCTTTACCGGCTCGAATCAGCAGCGCACCGGAACCTCGGACTTGAAGAAATATTTGATGATGAAAAGGCAGTGACTGTAATCGAATGGGCTGAGAGGTTAAGCCACGCACCCGCCCGTGCTGTCACCGTGGAAATAGCTTACGTCTCAGACTGCGATCGCCGGGTTGTCATTGTAGGTGATGTTTAGGTATGAACCTGCACGGGCGGCCCTCCTCAGAACCCCCCGAACACAATCGCTTAGACGAGGAGTCAAAAAAAAAAGCGAAGATCTAATTCGTTCCCTTTCAAGCCACGGGCTGATGAGGTTCTTTGCGAGCTTTGCGGTCCTTTGCGAGCTTAGCGCAAAAGGTGTCTCTCTTTCTCGAGCGGATACCTTTTGCGCTAAGCTCGCAAAGGACCGCAAAGCTCGCAAAGCTGACGTAACCCAGTCAGGCAATACGTATTTCACGTGCGAGCCGCTCCACTTCGTAATATCCTGTTGAAGTGTCCAGACCAATCTCATTCATTCAGTTCCGCGACAACCTGACTCGCAGGCGCCGGTCGCCCGTCCTGGTTGGCTTGCTGATCGTGGTTGTCGTCGCGGTCGGCTCTCTGGAAGATGGCCGCGGCGCCGCTCAGACTGAGAATGCTGCCATCATCGGTACGATCCAGGATGATAGGGGTGCGCCGCTTGCCGGCGCCAAGGTCACGCTGACATCCGGGGATTTCTCTGAGTCAAGGAGCACTCAGGCCGATGGAAGATTTGAGTTCCGCACACTGAAGCCGGGACAGTATCGAATCACGGTTGAAGCCGCGCGGTTCCGGAAAGAGACTGTCACTGTCACGGTTCGCCCGGATGAGACGCTCGCGGCTCCTCCGATAAAGCTGATGCCTTCGTCACTGCATGTGGCGGCGCTTGATTCGGGCGGCCAGCCGCTGGCGGGTGTGACGGTGAGCCTCTACGGGAAAGAACGCACGACCGTCGGTCCGCTAACTGCAAGAAGCGTGACCGACCAGTACGGTGACGCTTACTTTGCCAGGCTCGCGCCGGGCTCCTATCAACTCAGCGCGACGCTGCGAGGATACGACGAGTATCGCAGCGATGTGTTTATTTCCTCGGGCATAACTACCGAGTTCCCGCTTCAGTTGCTGGTCGCGCCGGTGATTCCGATCAACGAAAAAGCGATGTCGCGATATTCGGCGCCGAATCTGCCTTCGAAGAATGTTCAGACAATCTTTCAGGATGACGAGGGCTGGTTGTGGTTCGGCACCGACAAGGGCATAGCCTGCTTCAATGGTTCGGAGTTCAAATCCTCGTCACAGCCCGGATCCGCGTTCGAGAAACTGGCCGGCGAAGATATTCGCTCGATCACCGAAGACAGGAGCGAAACAATCTGGGTAGCCAACGCGAAGAGTGTTCGCAGAATTACCAAGAGTGGCGCCGAGGCCGGAGCGCCATTCGCCGTTTCAGACGCTCGACAGGTGCTGGTCGATTCGCGCGGCGCGGTTTGGGTCGCGACATCCGAAGGCTTGCTACAATTCAACGGGCGAACGCTGACGGTTTTCGCTCACTCGCCGGAGCTGCCTTCGGACGATATAAGGGCGCTTGCTGAAGACAAGTCCGGAAGCATCCTGGTTGCGACATCGAAGGGGGTAGCAATCCTCGAAGCAAGTCAACTCAGTTCGCTCGAACGATTGCATCCCGCCAGGGTTGTCTCTTCAACCGAAGGTCCAGTCTCCGACGCTCGAGCGATATTTACGGACACGGAGGGGAGGCCGTGGCTGGCCTCGTCTGGCGGGCTTTTCGTGGTGGACGGCGCCGTAGCGCAGCGAGTGACGAGAGAAACGACACGAGGTGCAAACTCTTTTGACGGTAATCTCAGAGCGCTAAGCCAGGACCATAGCGGACGAATGTGGTTCGCGCTCGAACAGGGCGGTGTAGCCGTTTACGATCCGGTGAGGCGCGAGACTCAGCACGTCAGCTACTTCGACCGCGACCACGTAGCCGCAATTTTCACCAGCCGCGAAGGCAGCGTATGGTTTGCGACCGAGAACGGAGTCATCAGCTCAGACTTTTACAGCTTCGTAAGTTTTACTACCAGTCGGGGGCTTGCGGACAACGATGTGCAGGAAGTGGTTCAGGCGCCGGCCACGGCCCGCACACGCGCCCCGGGGCGTTTGTGGTTTCTGACGATGGGCGGAGTATCGCGCCTGGAAGGCGAGCGTTTTGTGCCGCTGGAGGGATTTCGCGCTGGCATCAGCGTTCAGGCGGTTGCTTTCGACAGTCAGGGCTCGGCCTGGTTTGCAACCGACCAGGGCGCGCTCCGTTGGACTGGCGAGACGCTAACGCAGTTCAACGAAGGCAGCGGACTCGCCTCCAACAACGTGCAGTGGGCAACCGCGATAGCCGGAGGTTCTGCGGTAGTGTTCTCCACCACTCGTGGCGCTTCGGTGTTTAAGGATGGCGCGCTGCATAACATCGAGGCTCTTGCAGGCTACGATGTGCGTCATGTTTTCGAAGATGCTGATGGGAAGTTGTGGTTTGCCACCGCTCGCGGAATCGTTGTGCTTGATCTCAGGACTGGTGAAAACGATTTGCTCGACGTCTCGAGAGGTTTGGCGGACAGCGACGCTCGCTGGATCGTGAAGTTCAATGACAGGCTGCTTGTTGCTACGCGGGCTGGGATACAGGCGTACACGGCGGGCTTTACAACCGTCGATGCCGAACCTACGAGTACAATGTATGTCGATCGAGACGGGTACTTATGGGCAGGAACCGATGAGGGCCAGCTCAAGAAATTCGTCGCGTTTGGTGATCGCGTAGTGTCGACACTGTATTCCGGCGAGGCCTACTCGCTGACGGGGAATCGAGTCAACTCGATTTCACAGGATGCTGATGGTCACATTTGGATTGGGACCAACAAAGGCGCCGTACGCCACACGCCAATCACCATCGCGCCCTCCGCTCGCGTGTCGCTGGAGGTGGACGGCCGGCTTCAAAAACCGTCAGAGCCGGAATCACCAGGCTCGCCGAGTTCATACGATGTTTCCTTTGGCCGCCACAAGCTTACCTTTCACTTCACCGTCGCGAGCGTGAGCGGTCAGACCAGCTGTCTCTATCGCATCAATTCGAAGATAAGCGAGCAACCATGGGAGGTTGTGAGCCCGCAGCAAGGCGCTGAACACGACGTGTCGCGCCTTGATCTCGATGAAGGGAGCCACGCCTTTGAGCTTGTAGCGCTCAACCGCGATCTCTACGGAGCGAAGGCTCCCGCCGCGATGCTTTCGGTTAGAGTCGGTTCGCCGTTCTGGAAGAGCTCGTGGTTCTACGTGCTGGCAATCGCTGTCATAGGACTGGCTCTGGGAGCCATTGTTGCGGCACGGCGCTTCGGCGATCGTGAATATGTTTTGCCCAGAGAGCTGCGCAGTTACGTTCCAATCGAGCCGAACCCTTTCATAGTCGGCAACCCGATCCGCACCGAGACAATGTTTTTCGGACGCGAAGACGATTTCCGTTACGTGCGCACCAAGCTTGAAGGCGCAAACCAGGGTGTGGTGATTGTGTTTTGCGGGGAACGTCGCGTAGGTAAGAGCTCGATCCTTTATCAGGTGCTCAACGGAAGATTGGGTGACCGGTTCATTCCGGTCTTCGTCGACCTGCAGGAGATGGTCATCGCCTCAGACGCGGAATTCTTCGCGCGAATCTCTCGCTTGATGGCCGAATCGATTTCGCGAGCCAACGCCCGTGCGGTGGTCGCCTCCGCGACCGCGTCCGCAGGCAGCGCGGCGGTCGCTCCTCCCGCCGCTCCGATTCCCGTGCTTAGTCTGCCTCAATTCGACGGCCGAAATCCTTATCCGCTGTTCCTCGATTTTCTTGACGATGCGCTGGGCTCTATCGGCGACCGCACGTTGCTGATATTGATGGATGAATACGAGCTGCTGGAGGGGAAGGTCGACGAGGGCAAGCTGTCAAATGAACTGTTCACGTTTCTCGCGGGGCTGATGGATAACAAGGAACGTTTGGCTCTAATCTTCACGGGGTCAAGACGGCTCGAGGAACGCGATAGAAAATACTGGCGCGAGCTTTTGAGACGATCGCTGTTTCGGAAGGTTGGCTTCTTATCTGAGAAGGATACGGTGCGATTAATCACCGAGCCTGTCCATGGCCGCGCAGTCTACGGACGAGGCGTCATCGATGTTATTCAGCGCCTGACCGCGGGCCAGCCTTTTTATACACAGGTAATGTGCCAGAACATCGTCGACTATATGAACGAGCACCGGCAGAACTGGCTGACGCTTGCCGACCTGAAACCGGTGATCACGGACATAGTGGACAACCCGCTGCCGCAGATGATCTATGCTTGGGACGGCCTGTCGGACGACGAGAAGCTCGGATTGTCGTTGCTTGCGGAAACGCTGTTGGATGGCACCGCTTATGCGACGGCGCCGAAGCTGCGAGCTTCGGTGAAGGCGAACGATTACCCGGTGAATCTTTCGGAAAACACAATAAGGCTGACTCTGGAAGAAATGTTCAGGCGCGAGTTGTTGGAAAAGGATTCGGCCGACGGATTTCGCTTCAGGATTGATCTGCTCAGGCTATGGATCCGGAGGTCGCACTCGATTTGGCAAGTGGTGAAAGAAGTGCGAACGCTTTAGCGGCGCTCAGTCGATGCGCGTGCCGCGAAAGGTGCCGTTTGATGTGTCGTACAGTGCCGGATTCCTGCTATTGGCGGTATCCCACATTACAATGACTGCGCCCTTCTTGATCAGCACTCCGCCGCCCTTAACTCTCCCAAGCAGAATCAACGAAGCGCATGGTGGTCCATCCGCGGCGCAAGGCAATTCATAAGTTATCGAAAGATTTTTGCCGACTTGCCTCCACGCGCCGCCGACTGTTTTTCCCAATTCGTCGGTTATGTTCAAACGTCCGTGAAGGCTTTCACCGCGCGGGCTGATAATAAGATTCACCGCGAAGGTTCGTGTACCATTGCTGCCCGGAGAGTCGGGAATTGTGATGGTGAGAGTCCACTGTCCGGCAAGTTCATTGCCAGCAAGTGCCGGTGGCGCCGTTGCGATCAGCAGCAGTGTAGCGGCAAATGCTGCAGCTGCGCGCTTACGATAGTGGCCGACTAGCGAAATCAATTTGAGCCTCCGCTTCCACTGCCCGCCACCCGGTTGCCGACAAATGAAAAGGTCCAGGTATCGTATCCAGTCGGGGTGGTATTGTCCGGTTGATCGAAGAACGCGGTCATTGTTCCGCTGATCCTGTCATCGCGCACAAACTGGCCACGCATCACTATCGATCCACACGGTCCATCCGGGTCCGGGCACCACAACTGAAACGTCGCGCTGAACTGATCACCCATCACGCGCCAGTCACCAAGTGGTTTTACGTTTTGGCCGACGTCTTCGCGCAAGACCACGCCGGTGCGCAGATCACCTTGTTGATCGAAAACCATCTCGCGGTCAGGGAAGCCAAGCGTCGTGCCTTTGGGAGACCCCATCGATCCGTTGATCGGGCTCGATACGACGATCCATTCGCCGGATAGCGTTCGCTCGCTCTGCGTAGATGCGGTCCGAGTTCCGAGTAACCCCGGCACGACGCAAAACAACAGGCAAGCGGCAAGTTTAAGGCTTCTGAACATCATACGGACCTTCAACACTTTCTAATGAAATAGCATGCTATGGCCACAGTCAAGGGTGGTCCGCGGCAGAAGCGGTCTTTGATTTTTGAAGTCCTCACAAACTTCAAAAGTTGTCGACTGGAGTTTGAACATTCGAAACTTTACTCCCGGGAACTCCGTCAGGAGTTCCCGGTTTATAGCAACGAGACGTTCGGAGTACGAACTCCGTCAGGAGTTCCAGGTGCCGGTACATCTGCCTCAGCTTGTAACCGGGTCGCGCCGCCGAACGTTAACCGTTGTGTTGCTGGTCTTCACTTGACCGGCTTTTCTATTTTCAAATCGACGGAGGTTAGTTTATGAATTCAAGAATGGTTGTTGTTGTACTCGCGCTTCTTGCAACGTTTGCGTTTTCAGCTTCGGCCCAGGATTCTTCGGTTGGCGCGCCGCAACTGGTCACTGCGTCACTCGAGCACCAGTTTGGCGCGGTCAAGCCGGGCACGCCGCTTACCTACACTTTTCAAATCAGGAACGAGGGAAAAGCAACCCTCGAGATAAAGAATGTTGCCCCGTCTTGCGGCTGCACGACCAGCAGCTTCGACAAGACAATCGCTCCGGGTAAAACGGGTGGAATCACTCTCGCCGTGGAAAAAACTGATGGGTACAAGGGTGACATAACGAAAACGGCTACTGTCACAACTAATGATCCCGATCACCAAACATTCGTACTGACACTGAAAGCGAACTTCAGCGCGGAGTGAGTGGCTTGCGGGTTGATGCGTAAACAAGTCTTTGAAGACGAGAGTGGCGTTACGCGCAAAGACGCCCCGCAAACAAGACCGCAAAGACGCAGAGTCAAATCATGTCTTCCACAGTGAAGGCCGGTTGAGGGAGCCGGTGCTCTCCGCGGGCTGCAAACCCGTTGGGGATACGCGAAGTATCCCATTCGGTTCGACTCCGAACCCGGTCTTTCTCTCCGCCACGAGGCCGCAGGAACCAGAGACTGTGGTTTAGGATCTGGTTCCGCCCGCGGCTGGGCTTGTAGTAAGATCAAGGCTGAATGATCCGATCCGCACAGCTTCGGTCAAGAGTGCTTCGCGTTCTATGCGCGGCGCTCTTACTCTTGATCGCGTCCCTGTCGGCGCCGCTGACGCTCGCGAGCCAAACCGCAGACTCGTGCACGATGGCTTGCTGCGTAAGAGAGGGCCGTTGCTGTTGTAATCCCCATCACGCGTCGGTCAAAGGCCAGTTCTCCGTTGCCGGCTCGACCATACGCGAACCTGAGCTTGCCACTTCATGCCCTGATGGTTGTGCTGCTGTGGTTCGCACGGCGAACCCGCTGTCTCGCGATTACCTTCGCACACACTGGCGCCAGGGACTTGACCGAGCGCCTGCTTCTACCTTCCGGGATCTGTCCGATGTCGCCCACGATTTAGTCGAGTCTGGTTCATCGGTTCCTCGAGCCCCTCCTGCTTCTTAAAATCGTTCTGAAATATCTTCCGAAAGCGCTGTTCAACATGCGGTGTGAGTTGTCATGCGTGTCCGCGTAGCCCGCGGTTGATTGGTGACCGGGCCTGGCGAAGGCTTTCACACGGCTGAAGGAGGGGAGGAGATGAGTCCAAAACGAGGGTTGTCCCTGGTTATGCTGCTGTTGTCTGTTGCGGCCGCAGGCGCCTCCGTACTGGGCGACGTTAGAGGAGTTGTGCGCGATCCGCAGCAGCGCCTGATCAAAGATGCCAGGATTACGCTTCGTGCGCGAGCTTCTGACTTCGCATTGACCGTATTGACAGATGATGAGGGGGCGTTTTTCTTTCGAGCGGTCCCGGTTGGCGAGTACCTGGTCACGGTCGAGGCGGCCGGCTTCAGACAGGTCGAGCAGCCGTTAACCGTCGTCTCGGGCAGCGCGCCGGTTTTGCAGTTTCGGCTGGAAGTAGCGCCACTCTCCCAAAGCGTCGATATCGTAGCAAAGCCCGAGTTGATCGGTTCAGACTCGCCGACCCCGACTACGCTCGTCAGCCGCGCCGACATAGTCAAGACGCCGGGTGCGTCGCGCAGCAACAGCCTGTCGATGGTCACCAACTTCACGCCGGGAGCGTACGTTACACACGATCAACTGCACATTCGCGGTGGACATCAGGTGACGTGGCTTGTAGACGGCGTTCCGGTCGCAAACACCAACATCGCCGGCAACGTCGGCCCGCAGTTTGATCCGAAGGACATCGACTACCTCGAAACACAGCGCGGCAGTTATTCCGCTGAGTATGGTGACCGCACTTATGCGGTGTTCAACATCGTTCCCCGCACTGGCTTCGAGCGCAATCGCGAAGGAGAACTGGTCCTCAGCTACGGCCGGTTTCATCAGACTAACGATCAGATAAACTTCGGCGACCATACGGATCGCTTCGCCTACTACGCAAGCGCGAACGGGAACTTCAGCACCTTCGGTCTTGCGACGCCAACTGCGGAGGTTCTGCACGACGAAGCACACGGCGTTGGAGGCTTTGCTTCTTTGATCTACAACGCTACGGTGCGGGACCAGTTTCGTCTGGTCGCCGGAGTGAGGGCCGATCGTTATCAAGTGCCCAACAATCGCGACGCCCAGGTCGCGGGCATTCGGGATGAAGAGCGCGAACGTGACGCGTTCGTGAATCTCTCCTGGGTCAGAACGCTTGGTTCCGATCGATTGCTCACAATTTCGCCGTTCTATCACTTCAATCGCGCGGACTTCATCGGTGGCCGTTCGGATACTCCGCTCATCCCGAATGAGGAACGAAGCTCACAGTATGCTGGAGCGCAGATTGTCTTTAGCGCCCTCACTCAGCGACATAACGCAAAGGCCGGAGTGTATGCCTTCTTTCAGCGTGACAGAGCGTTCTTCGGGTTGGAGGCAACCGATGGAAGCGGGCTCAATTTGCAGCAGCGCGACAAGCCGAGCGGAAACCTTGAGGCTTTGTTTCTCGAGGACCAGTACAAGGCGACATCGTGGCTGACGCTTACCGGGGGCGTGAGGCTCACGCACTTTTCGGGCTCGCTCGATGAGAACGCCGCCAACCCGCGCCTTGGCGCTGCGATCCGAGTGCCCCGTCTCAATTGCACCTTGCATGGATCCTACGGACGCCATTACCAGGCGCCGCCACTGTCGACGGTCGCAGGTCCGCTGGCTGAGCTTGCGATCAGGGAGGGCTTCGGTTTTCTTCCGCTGCACGGCGAGCGAGATGAAGAATATCAGGTTGGTTTAACCGCGCCGATCGAGGGATGGGTGATCGACACCGATTACTTTCACACATCCGTAAGAAATTTCTTTGACCACAACTCAATCGGCGAATCAAACATCTTTCTGCCGCTGACCATAGAGAGCGTGCACATACACGGATGGGAGCTGACATTGCGCTCGCCGAAGGTATCGAATCGCGCGCAGGTGTATGTCACGTACTCACGCCAGCGCATCGAAGGGCACGGCGGTGTGTCGGGCGGACTCACCGACTTCTCACCGCTGGCGGACGGGTCCTTCTTTCTCGATCACGATCAGCGTCATACGCTGAATGTTGGAGGCGACGTCTCGCTTCCCGGGCATAGCTATTTGGCCGCGAGCGTTCATTACGGTTCGGGATTTACTGATGGGGAAGGACCCGAGCACTTGCCCGGTCACACAACCTTCGATTTGTCTGCCGGGAAATCCTTCGGCGAGCGGTGGAACGTGGCCGTGCATGCATTGAACGTCGCGAACAACCACTTTCTGTTGGACAACAGCGAGACGTTTGGGGGAGCGCACTTCGTTGACCCGCGACAGGTCTACGTGGAAGTACGGTACCACTTTCACTATTGATTGAGGCTGGATGCGGACTCCTGAATGTCAGCCACCGACAAGTGGTGTCCGCCCTCGGTCAGGAAGCCCATGTTCAAGAACGGTGTACGACAGCGCCCGCCCTCCACCAGGAGCAAATGTTGATGTTCCGTTGTCTGGTTTTCACTGACCGACGTGGCCCTCCTGGCGGAAGGGGAACGTCCAACCTTGAGCCACTCACTGATTGGTCGGAATCTGCCGTGGTGCCTGCCGTCTAAGCGGCGGTGCTGGAACTGGCTCTGGAGGCCGATTTCGCGGCTTCCCTGATCGACGAAACCTCATATACGCGGACGCCCGTGGGTTGCGATCGGACTGCAGTCGTAATCGCGTTCACCATTTGACCCAACGTGATCAGACCCAGGCGTCGCGCGGTTTCTCGTGTTCCGGGAATCCGCTCGAATAACCAGTACATCGGTATCAGCGAATAAGCCCAGCGGTGTCCCGGCCCGAGCACGTACCAGGGTCTGATGACAGTAGCATTCATTCCGCTCTCGCGGATCAGCCTCTCGCCTTCGGCGCGCACTGCCTGATATGCCTTCATCACCGGGGCCGGGTGCGCCACGCTGACGTAGATGAAATGCTCGATGCGGGCTCGGGCAGCGGCGCTAACCGAAGCCCGTACCGAAGCAAGATCAATCGATTGAAATTCTGCAGCCTTCGCCGGAGACGGATGCGGCACACCGACGAGCTGCACGAAAGTATCCGATGGACGAACCTGATTGGCGAAGGATGATTCGTCAAGGGCGTTGCCTGATACAGCTTCGCAACCCGGCGGAAGCTTTTGCTCAGAACCGCGGCGCACGAGAGCCCGGACCGCGTGCCCTTCTTCGACCAGGTGAGGTATCAGCACTTGCCCGATGTGGCCCGTTCCTCCGGTGATGAAGATGTTTCGGCCCTTCATACGGCTCTTGTTACGTGTTCGGGCGCTAGCTTGGATTTGTCTCGAAGGCGAGCCTGACTCGCGAGGCTACGCGGCTGAATCGGACGTCAAAGGTTTGCTCGAAAAGATGTACGCGCGCCTGCTCTGGTGCTCGATTTCTTCGTATGGTTCTCGTTCGATGATCTCCTCGATCTCCAGCCCGGCGAGCTCAAGGTAGTTCCGCATCTCTTCTGATTGAAAGAACACGAAATCGATTGATACGGACTGCCCCCACCATTCATCAAGGTGCAGGATTTCGTCGCCGATGTGAAAGGCCAGCAACAGTCGGCCGCCCGGCTTGAGTGCGCGCTTCATTTCACATAATGCGGTTACGACCTCGCTCCGCGGCACGTGGATTATTGAATAAAAGGCCACGATCCCGTCTATTGACTTGGTCTCGAGTTCCAGCGAAAGCATGTTGCCGGTTTTGAATTGAATGCCTGGACAGAGCCGCCGCGCTAGATCGACCATCCCGGATGAGAGGTCGATTCCGAAAACATCGACGCCGCTTCGGTGCAAGTAAGTGGTCACGTGCCCGGGCCCGCAACCCAGGTCGCAGACTCGTCCTGAACTCCCGATGCTCTCCACAAACCTATCGAGCAGGAGTCGATCGAGAGGCTTGTGATCCAGCTCATTGAAGATTCGTTCGACGTATTGGCTGGTAACCTTGGTGTAGCCGGCTTCGATACTGGCGAGTTTGTCCGGGTCCATGTTCCTGTAGCGAAATTAGGAAGCTAATGCGCTCGCCGCTGCCGATAGAGAGCGGCATCGGTGACTCCGACCATTGAGTCTACGTTGAGCGTGCCTCCGAGAAATCTGTTTATCAGTTCCGCGTGCGGCCGGGCATCCTTCATCACTTCGTTGTAGCTTACATAGATCGTTTCGATGTTAGGCTGAGTTGCAAGCCATGATTCAACTTGCGCGACGTGCTTCTCAAACATCGCCGCCATCTTATCGTCGGGCACCGCATCGGCCGGCTCGCCGCGACGAATGAGCATCTGGCGTTGGGAAGCCAGGATCTCCGGCATTGCGCGCCGCATGAAGATCACCTTGTAGTTGTAGTAAGGAGGCAGATGTTTGAGCAGAGCTGAGATGAGCTTCACCACGCGACCGCGAGCGTCTTCAAGCCAGGTTTTGTCGTTCTCGATTTGCTTCACGCGCTCGAACTCGAAATACCCTCTTGGGTTATCTTCGTCCGCCGCGCGAACGTTATCCGTAAGCGCCTGGAGCCCGCCCGCTTCGAGCATCTTCATCATCATTGAAGTGCCCGAGCGCGGCAGCCCCGACACGATCGTTATGGTTTCGTTGTTCATTGATCGGAGGCCCGGTTTCTAGTTTCTGGTTTCTGGTTTGTAGTTTCCGGTTTCTAGAGCGGCGGCTCTCGCTGAGTTCCATCAACAACGAACCAGAAACGAGAAACCAGGGACTAGAAACCGTTCATCTTAATATCCAGCGAATTCTTCAGCACGAATAGCGGCTTCGTCAACACCGGCATCGGCGAGCGCCGCCCGCAGCGCATTCACCATCCCGGCTGGCCCGGCAATGTAGTATATCGGAGCCTTGAGGTCGCCGACGAATCGAGCGAGCTTCTCAGCGTTGATGTAGCCGGTTTCACCCGTCCACGGCCGCGTCGAGCCGGCGGCGGCGGTCATCGTAGGTATGAATACATAATTCGGATTACTGCTTGAAAGCTGAGTGAGCTCATCGAGAAACGCGGCGTCCTCCGGGCGCCGGTTCGAGTAAAAGAGCTGAAGCGAATGCTTGTGGCCGGCCGACGCGGCTTCAACCGCGATGCTGCGAAACGGCGTAATTCCGATTCCGCCGGTAAGGAAAACTGCAGGACGAGTCGCATCCTCGTGCAGGGTCATTCTTCCATATGGCCCCTTGAATTCAATCTCTGAGCCCAATGGGATCGACTTAAGGACACGTTTGAAAGCGGTGTCGCGCATTCGTGTGGCAATCATCAGATCATTTTCATGGGGGGAACTTGCGATAGAAAAGGTCCTGCTATTGCCTTCCTCATCGGTCTCGGGCGGATCGATCAAGGTAAAACGTAAGAACTGGCCCGCGGTGAACTGAAAGCCATCGGGCTTTTCGAAAAAGAATGCAACCGTGCCTTCGGCGACTTCTTCGCGACGTAATAGGTTTGCTTTGTAACTCGCCATACTGACCTCTCCTGGATTGCTTTGGTTTGGTCCGCAGCCTGGACTGGCTCCTATGCTTTTTACTACGCGTCTTACTACGCAAACGCGCATCGGGCTGGATTGCTCGCTCGAGACGAACTTGCTTGCAGATCAGTTGTCGTTTCGATTGCCGTAATAGAGAATTGTTTTCGATGACGAATACTCGAAGAAGAAATTTAGCAAGAATCCTGGTTATCTTATTGGTCTCTTCAGCGGCGCCGATGGCTTGCCGGTCGCGTGCCACCAGTCCTGAGCAACGCTACGCCCTTAAAGGGACGGTGGTCAGCGTCGAGAAGCGTGATTCGACGGTTACAATCTCTCACGAAGCGATACCTGGCTACATGGACGCGATGACGATGCCTTTCAAGCTGAAGGACGAACGTCTATTGGCGGATCTTGCACCGGGTGACCGAGTGCAGGCGACTCTGGTGGTTGCGGGACTAAAATCCTGGCTGGAAGAGGTGGTTGCGACTCGAGAGGCGGTCGATCAGTCTGACATCAGCAACGCTCAAAATTCGATCGAGCCTAAGCCCGGTGATGAAGTGCCGGACTTCACACTGGTCAATCAGGATGGCAAGCGAATCAAACTTAGTCAGTATCGAGGACGCGCCGTTGTGCTGACATTTATCTACACGCGCTGCCCGTTGCCCGACTACTGCCCGTTGATGACCGAAAACTTCTCGGAGATCGAAAAGATGCTCGAGGGTGTTCCGGAAATGTATGCGAAGACTCATCTGCTGAGCATTAGCGTCGATCCTGAAAATGACACCCCGAAGGTGCTTCGCGCGTACGCCGCGAGTCATTCGCCCGACTACAAACACTGGGATTTCCTGACTGGACCGAAGGATGACGTAAGGCGGGTCGCGACTTATTTTGGCATGCAGTACTGGCGCGACGGGGATCAGGTCGTTCACTCATTGCGCACGGCGATCGTCGGTATCGACGGAAAGGTAGTAAAGCTCTATCGAGGAAACGAGTGGAAGCCTGAGGAGATTGTTACCGAGTTGCGCGAGCTGGACTCGTCCGCTGACGAGTATAAGGACCTCGGGCACGGAGTCGGCATCGTGGAGTCCTTCGATCAAGAGCGAGCCACAATACAAATCGATCATGAGGACATCAAGGGCCTGATGCCGGCGATGAACATGCCTTTTGCAGTCAAGGACAAATCGCTTCTGGACTCGGTCAATCCCGGAGACAAGATTGATTTCTGGGTCGAGTCGACGCCGGCTGGTTTGGTAGTCGTGAGATTGCAAAAACGATAGGAGACCGCGGCGTGGACATTGATCTGCACATCGTTTGCAGCGTCCACCAATTGCGGAGCTTTCTCCAAGTAGATCAATGTGTCGGATCCAATGTCCTTTTACTCGCCGCAATCGCGACAAGCGCGATCAGGTAACACAAAGCTCCGACCAAAAGCACTATTTTGAACCCAAAGGCCATCCCAAGTATCAACGCGGTCACCGTGCCGATGACAGTGAAGAATCCATTGACTCCCCAAGACCACGGGACGAGAGACGAAGCCTCGTCGGAAACAATTCGCAAACCCGTCGGGAAAGGCATTCCGAGCAAGATGCCGAGGGGTGCGAGCAAAGCGCCTGCAAGGGCGACTCGCAACGGAAGCGTAAACCCGAGCGCGGCAGAAAACAGCAGCGGCATGATGAAGGCCGTCGCGATCAGCGTAATCAAAATGAGGGGTATGATCCGGAGCAGGGCTCGCAGCGGCTGCGCTCGAAAGAGGCCAGCGAGATATGCGCCCACGCCCGTGAAGACGAGCAGGCTCGCGAGGACGACCGCGAAAGTATAGACCGGTTGACCTAAGAAGAGCGTGAAACGACCGAGCAACGCGATCTCGATCATAATAAAACCGAGACCTAAGCCCGCAAAGTAGATGAGGAAGCGCCAGCGATTGGGTGCGCGCAAGCCGTCGCGTGAGAACCGGACGAGCGGCAGAACCTTCTTACCAGCCTCAATTGACAGTTCTTCCCTGGCGAACTCAAAGATGTTCTTCTTGTCCCAGTTGAAGAGGTAGGAATTGTAGCCGCCATAGCGTGCGCTGACGACGGTCTCGAGGTAACTAGCGAATCCCTCTTCCAGCCACTGGGGTTTTTCTACCCGGCTCGTGAGGAGATGCCCGGTCTCATGAAGGTAAGGTGCTCTTCTCGCCTTCACCATATCGAGCCGAAGGAAAACCGCAGGCTTACCCATCGACGTGGTGTGTGAAGGGCTATCTTCGCTACTCAGGAAATACTCGATCTTGTCCGTTTCGAATCGTTTCTTATTGTATGCAGCCCCAAGGAACTTTTCGATGTTGATGATACCCTGATTCACGAGGTTGCCGAACTCCTCTAACTCGCCCCGGCTCAACCCATCTTTCTCCACCCACAAAACGGCATGTGCTGTTTCATACTTCATGCCGTCTTGCCGAAGCCTGAGCGAGAGAGCAGTGTCCTTTGCGGACCATTGGCTGACGGGCTGTGGAGACTGCTCGGGAGGTTTAGTCTGCGAATGGCCCGCGAAGCTGAAGAATAGCACCAGCGTCAGACTATACAGATTGATTTTGATATTCATCGACATACTCATTCGATTCAGGCAAAACCGGCGCCCGAAAGCCAACAAGCGTCGATGAGAGCAAGCTTAGGGCGGTCAGTAGAACCAGTTTATCCGGTTGATCTGTCGAGTCAATCCGCGCGGTAAACACTCCGCCATTGCTACCGCTGTGCAATACGAGTTGATTGCTGGGCTACGACTTGCCAGCGCCCATTCTTCTTGACGAGCACGGTGGTCACCCGGCGCTTACTGCCAATGTCTACACACGTTTTATGACCAATCACCGTTGAACGATAAGTCACTACAGCCGCAGTTCCGTACGTCCGGATAGTTTCCTCATCACGGCTGTAGGATTCGAGCTTGAGATCTCCAGTGCGTAGCGCTGCCAATCGTTGCGCTTTGGTCATGACTACACCACCAGGGTTTATGAAACTGTAATCGGATGCCCACAAGCGGTCGAGCGTATTGGCGTCGTTGTGATCCAGGGCGGCGGTAATCTCGTCTTCAACGTGCCGGATCGCCTGCTCATCACTACGCTCACGAATCGGCTTGTCGTGTGTTTGGCCGACAGACAGAGAGAATATGGTCAGCATCATTGAGACAATCTCTTTTTCACGTGACTTCATTCGCAGGCAGTTCGCTGTCACTAGCAAATTAAAATGTCCGCTTTGCTAGCACACGATCTGTCCGGTTTGGTTTCTTATTAGTAGTAGCAGTGGCGGTGGAAAAGTGGGAATCGCGAAGCGATTTCCAAGGGCGCGCAGCGACCGGCTTTTCCACGGCCTTCTTCCGTCCGATTGGTTCCTCTAACGGGGTTCCATCCCCCGAGTAT